>Ga0209347_1000146_pt1 | contig 199788 bp, 265 predicted proteins | sample AutmiccommuBRH23_FD_187382 | JGI IMG/M metagenome (GOLD analysis project Ga0209347, IMG submission 187382) | Deep subsurface microbial communities from Mt. Terri, Switzerland - Autotrophic microbial communities BRH/23 (SPAdes) (version 2) | ecosystem: Environmental > Aquatic > Deep subsurface... | reverse complement strand
TGCGCCATCGAAGTCCGTCCGAAGTCCGATCGCTGCTGCCATGGCAAACCTCTACATGTTTGTCCTATCGAATCACGGATCACCAAATCTGGGAATCCCGTGAGTCTCCTTCAGCGCGAGTTGGTATTACAGCCGAAGTGGGCCACTCCGATGGTGGTGATGGCCTGACCGTCCTCGTCGATTGCATCTCGGTCCTCGCCGTAGAGCTCGGCGCTCACCTGGTAGTCGCGGCCGCGGTACTTGGCCGCGAGCGGACCTTCGTCCAGGAAATGGTACCGGAGGTTCACCAACGTCTCTCCGCCGGACGTGACGATCGAGCGCTGAGATGGCTCGATGGCGGACCACTCAGGATCATCGCGCCTTGCCACGCCGACCAGGGTGCCGAGTTTCAGGTCCCGCGCGATCCTCGCGGCTTCCTGCTCGCAGTGAGCACAGAGGGCTCGGTGCACTATGGTGCCGTCGTCTCGCTGGAAGGTAGCCAGGAAGGTCGGGAACATAGCGGTCCTCATCGGGTCGGACTGAACGTCGTTCAACGGCGGGTGAGCACCAGCGCCAGAATGAACATGCCGGCGCCGATCAGGAGGGCAGCAAGATACACGACGTCAGGGCCCATCACTGGTGTTTAGCGTTCTGTCGCTCGGTCCTCGGCGATGGCTCGGGCGCGCTTGCCCAGCGGGCTGTCCACCATGATGGCCGAATGCTTCGGATCCTCGGGATCCGGAGCCTCTCGCATCAGCCCGAGGTCCTCGGCGATGTCGATCATCTCGTAACGCGCCAGCTGCCCCGGGTTCTTGGAGGCGTCCATGACACGGGTGTAGAACTTCGCCAGCACGGCTTCGGTTTTCGTTGGCATGCGAGTGGTCTCCTGCTCAGGCTTCCATCTGGCGTTGGCACGTCCGCGTATATTGGTACCGCTTCAGCCAACTGGCTCGTCGGCAGCTCGATAGCCGCTTGGCAGCCGGGATGCGCTGGAGCCGTCGGCACCCTTTTACGGTGTTCCAGGCTCGCCGCGGAGAGTATTTGATCGACATCGGTGTTCGCGCTTGTACGAAATGACCAACGAAAACGGCCCCGCCGCACCGGCGGGGCCGTTTCGTGTCCGGCCCGCACCAGCAGGGCCTTTTTTGTATCGGCCCCGCACCAGCAGGGCATTAGGTGGGCTTGCGAGCAGATCGGGCAGCTATTTTCATGCCAAATGAGAGAGAAGGAAGCGCGCCCATGCGCTCGCAGAACTTAATATGGCTCAGTACGGTGGATGGTCAACCGAAAATCAAACTTTTTAGACGGTCGCCTTCCGCCGGCGCGAATACGCGGCGGAGGGGAGCGTCCTTCTCTTCCCGGTACACCGAAGAGTGGCCGACACCCCAGCGAGTCAGGGCAACGAGACCTGTCCGGTGACGTCCTGTGCCGCTCGTTCGCGCAGGCTCTCCACGGTGGTGGCGCACGCCGTCCAGACCGTGCGATCGCCCGTTCCCCAGGTGACGCCGGCGACATCGCCGGTGCGGGAGATGTGATCGACATGGGTGTAGAGGCCGTCGGTTCGCAGGTAGACGTGGCCGGTCTGGATGTTCATCTGGAGAGATCCTCGAGGTTTGTGGCGGGATGGCCATGGCCTATTCGTCGTTGGCGCGGCACGCAGCGATTATGGGGTCATCAGGATCGACGCCGTTGGCCGCCGCCATCTCACGGTAGCTGTCGAAGAGCTCCGCGCCGCCGGCGTGAATGTCGTCCATGTCGAGATGTCCCCCGATCTGGGCGAGCCGGACAGCGATGTTGTTGTCGGCATTGACCAGCAGGAAGCCGGCGCACACCTGCGGCCGCTGGACGCCGGACATGTGGCACCCGAAGACGCGCTCTGAGCAGTCGTAGGCCGTGCGGGCGCTGATTCGGAATGCCTCGGCAGGAAAGTCCCCGACCTGGGTGTCGCGGCGCCAGGGGCATTCCGCGCAGGGCTTGCGGCGATACTGGCGGTGGGCGGGGTCGTCGTGCCGGACCGATACGACCTGGTGGCCGGGCCCGGCCGGGGTCACGACATCGATCGTGATCCCCTGTCGGCCGCCCGTCTTGCTCGTCATCGCGTCAGGCCCTGTTGCTGTAGAGGCGGATATCGAGACCATCGCAGGTATAGCTCCATTGGAAGCGTTCTTGGAGCTCCTTCGTTCGCAAGCGGTTCATCGGGTGGACGATCCGGCGCTGCGAGTAGTCGTGGATGCACTGGGCGTCCTGGGACTGGTGCACCTGGTAGTCCGGCGCCAGCCGGCGACAGGGCTTGCCGCGATGATTCAGCGGCTTCGATCCGGTGATGCGGCGGTTGAGGGCCTTCATGAACTCCGCACGCCAGCCGGTGGCGTCGAGCGGTTGTCCTGCCCAGTGGATCTGAATATGCCTGCCCTGTCCGGTGACCTCGAACGCCTTCCGACAGAAGGCCAGGTAGTCGCCGACAAACTGGTAGCGGGACATGCGTGCCTCCGCGCTGGGAGTTTCAGGGAACCGGTCGAGCGCCGGCGGGTCACTCAGATGGAGCAGCCCGGCGGCATGTCGGCGCAGTTTCCCAGAGAGATCTGCCGTCAGCCCGTCGGCCGAGCTCGGAACGTCTCGACCTGCGGGTGGGCCGGCTCATCGGGGCCCGGACTCAGGACGGCATCACTGCCGAAATGAGCATAGACGCTTCCCTTGCCGGGGGCGCAGATCATCCGCATGCCGGTGAGGAACTCTCCGCGACCGCGATCCAGCTGCAGGCCGGAGTAGGTCCGGCTCGGATTGTACGGTCGCACGTCGGTGATCAGGACCCTGGTCTCGACCATCGGCGGGTCGCTCACATAGGCATCATGGATGTGGTCGCGAATGACCCGGGCGATGACGATGTCGCCGATCTTGTAGGCCGGATCGACACCCTCGGGGCGGTAGAACTCCTCCAGGCTGTGCCCATAGAAGCGGGTGAGGTCGGGGAGCTCGGCATCGATGTCGGTCAGGTCCTGGATGGGCTCGGCCGGGACCAGGGAGCGGAGGTACTCCACGGCCTTCCAGTACAGCGCTTCGTCGGTGATGAAGCGATCCTGATGATCCTGGTTGCCCCGGCCAGCGCTGGTCATGATCATGAAGGGCTGATCGTCGATCCAGACGCTCGCCAATTCCCAGCCTCGTTCCCCATCGAAGCACTCATTTGCCAACCATCGGACTTCGATCCGGCTGTTTGCGTCGTAGGTCTCGTACTGATCGAGTTCGGGGAAGCCAGGGAGTGCGTCGTCCACGGACTTCTCGATGCGGATCGGCGGCAGGGCGTACAGCTGATTGGGGGTCACGGGCGTCCTCGCTCGCTGGAGAAGGGGGTGCCTCTAGGCCTCGACCCTGCGGGAGAGGCCGAGGTGCCGGAGGATTTGGGATCCAATCGCCGTGAACATCGAGGTTCCACGGGCCGAATCCCGGGCCTGCACCACGATTGGCGGGTTCTTGAACCCGAGCCGGTCGGTCGGCCGGCCGCTGGACCCGTGGATCCAGATCAGTTCGCGTTCACGGTCCCGCGGGTCGCTCGGCAGGAACGAGAGGACCTTCGTGCCGTCGCGCTGGAGCGGGCCGATCTTGCAATCGAAGGTGTGCAGGACGTGACAGCCGTCGGTGGTGACATGCGACACGAAGAGGCGAAACATGCCGCGGTCGCCCGTCCCGGACGGCCGGTAGGTCTTGAGCTCGATCTCCGTTCCGACGTAGCCGGCGCGGTCTTCGGCGCCGTCCAGGATGCAGTCGTCGGTCAGTAGCGCGAGGTTCTGCAGGAAGCCCTGGATCTCCGGTTCCGCGACCACCTGGTCGAGACCGCTTAGGCGGTCGAGGTCGTGACAGTCCGAGGCCTCGATCCGGAAGAACGCCTCGGCGGCCGGTTGGCCGACGTGCGAACGCACGACGAGGTCGAGGGAGAACGCTTTGTCCTGGCTATACCAGTCGAGCATCCTGTCGATGAGCTTGCGCATCGCCCGGCCGTCTGCGTGATGCAGGATGAACGGCCGTGACTGGCTGCGGTCGGCACGTCGGTCGTGGGCGCCGAAGGTGGACATGAGGGTGCGGCGAGGCATAGGCATGTCGGTCTCCCTGCAGTCTATCTCTTGCGCCTACTTGGGTTCGGAATCCGCACAGAGTCCGCCGACCGCCCTCCGGCGCAGGATTGGCTGGAGGGCAGCGGTCTACGGAGACATCCGGGGAGCGGAGTGATCCGGGGAACGGAGAGACGCGGGAGGGAGATGCCTGCCAATCAGGCCAGGCCGAGGTCGGCCTTGGACAGCATGACGGCGATGAAGTCCTCGAGCGCCTCGCAGTGCTCGCGCTTGGCGAGGTTGAGCGTGACGGTCCGGGTCGCCGGCTCGGGTTCGTCGTCATCGACGGCTGGCGACACCGACAGGCCGCTCGCGAGCAGGATCGACACTGGAGCGGGGTGACGGTAGTTGATCTCGGTGCTGAAGCGCAGGTCGATGTATGCCATGTGGGTTTGCGAGAGCTCGAAGAGGAGCTCGCTCGAGCTGTAGCGAGGATGCTCGAGGCGCGCGGAGAGCACGAACGCCCACCCCTCGATATCCTTCACATTGATCTGAAGCCGGGAGTTCGCTCCGGGCGACTGGTGCAGAACCACCTCGTCGAGGGCCTGCCGCAGATTGGAGAGCGGCCGCTCCAGGTAGGTCCGGTAGTTGTCCTGCGGCGACTTGCGGAGCGCGCTCAGCTTGGCGAGGACGGGATTCTCGGTAGAGACGGGGATCATCGGCATGGCGGCCTCCGAGTGCGCGGATGGGATCGAAGAGGGCGTGTGGATCAGCCCTGGCGAGACGAGTCGATGATCAAGTCGTACTTTTTTCCAGAGAGGTCGATTTGGACGATCGAACTTGTTTCCTTGTCCTTGCCCTTGCGAAGCCATTTGGTAACCGGGCCGCGAAACTCGACATCGCCGAATTTGGAGGTGTGCTCGGGGCTATGCGAGACGTTGGTCACCTCGACTTCGGACCCGTCTTCCTTCTGCCAAAAAATGGTGCCCAGGAGCTTTGACTGCGTCTTGCTGTACCAGCCGTAATACATATTCATCCCTCGAATTGCTTGCGGTCGAATGGACACAGGCGCAGGGCGCGATCGTTGGCGCCGGCGCCGTGGGTCAGGCGGCCTCGAGCAGTCGCGTCGCCTCCTCGCGGGTCATGGAGGGGTCGAAGCGGGGGCGGAAGCCGTGCTTGGACTTGTATACGTCCGAGTAGGAGGTCCAGAACAGATAGTCGTCGGCCTCCCGGGCGGACTTGAACTCGCCCTCGTCGAATTCGAGCCGGCCGACCCAGGTGCTGTCGATCGGATTCTCGTCGAGCCAGTCGGCGTTCAGGTTCTGCACGCGCATGTACTCGGCGAGGGTGACGGCATCGAGATCGAGCGTGGCGTGCCACGCGAACGGGTACTGTAGGTTGTCCATGTGCTCCCAGGCGCAGGCGGTCAGCTCATGCACCTTGCTGAACTTCAGCGTCAGGACGGGGCGATAGCGATAGCTGTCCTCGCCGACCGGGATCCGATCCTTCGAGCACAGCACCAGGGTGTGTTCCGCCAGCAGACCCATATCGCTCTCCCTCGCCAAGTCGTGTGGGGCTCGCCCCGCTCTCGACAGAGAGTGGGCGGGGCGAGCCTTCGACCTCGTTCTCTACTCGCCGCCCCACGGCATGACGGGCACGCTGGAGATGGCGTTCTTCGGGCTGCCGTCGATCAGCTTGTCGGAATAGACCAGGTAGACCAGAACCCGCCGGTTCATGTCGTAGAACCGGACCACCTGCATCGTCTTGAACAGGAGGCTGGTGTTCTGGGAGAACACCCTCTCACCGTTCACCAGGGTGATCGGGTCGATCGTGATCGGGCCGACCTGGCGGCAGGCGATCGAGGCATCCGAGGTGTCCTCGGCCAGGCCGAGGCTTCCGGTGATGCCGCCGGTCTTCGCGCGGCTCAGGTGGCAGGCGACACCTGGGACCTTGGGGTCGTCGAACGCCTCGATGAGGATCTTGTGGTTCGCGCCGAGCAGCTTCCAAGCGGTGTCCACGGAGCCGATCTGCTCGGCATGCAGGGCCGGCGACGAGGCGATCAGGCCGACGGCAAGGGACGCGAAGAAGGACAGGATGCGCATGTGGATCTCCTGGTTACCAGTCGATTTCGAATAGGATGAATTCGCCGCGTCGATGCTGATTGGCGCTGGCGAGGCACTCGGCGACGTAGATCGAGCGGATCTTCGCGAAGAGCTCTGGCTCTCTCTCGGACGGCATGACGGACATGTAGTTCGTGCCGCCGCGGCGTAGATGCTCGAAATCGTTCTCGAGCAGGTAGTGCCAGTGATCGACGTAGGGGACGATGTTGTCGGTGTAGAAGTGCAGGATGAAGAGCGCCATCGCACAGATGTCGCCGCTGTTTGCCGGAACGCGGCCGGCCGCCTCGATCTCGCTCGGGGTGTAGCCGAAGGCGCTCTGAATGGCGTTCTTGGTGGCCTTGTGGACGATGCCTCCGAAGATGTTCCGGAACTCGAAGCCATAGGCTTCCTCGAGGGTGCGGGTCAGCGGGCAGAAGTCGTATAGGGTCTTGGCCCTCCCGCTCGAGGTCTTCGTGATGGTGAACTCGGCGAGATTCGTCAGCCGAGGCTTCGAAGTGTCGAGCGACAGGATGAACTGTTCGCGGGCATGTGCTTCTGACAGGCACGCCTCGATCAGGCGCAGCCCGACGTCCTTGAGGCCGCCGCAGCGGTCGTTGAGGGTCCGGTAGGCATCGAGGATCCAGCCGTTCTCGCTGCCGCCAGGCAGGCGACTCAGGAACTTGGCCGCAAAGACCGGGTCATCGACCTGGAGGTCGCTGAGCGGGTGGCTCTCCAGGAGCTTCGCGTAGCTCTCGGCAACGCGTCCGTCTTGATACCTCAGGCAGGACGACACGTGCTTCAGAACGCGGTCCCGGGCCCTCTCAACGACGCTGTCCAGGGTCTTTCCGGCGAGGCTGAACTGCTTCATCGCTTGTCCGTCCTTGTTCACTGGCGCTTCGGAGATCTCGGGACGCTCAGGCCGCTACCGCTTCGGGATGTTCGACGGCGACGCCGGCGGCGGGGATCATGCGGGCCATCGGCCGGCCGAAGGCGTCCGTGCGTTGGACGCCAACAAGCGTCTCGCCGATGAACTCGGCCCACCCGAGGGCCATGTCGATCGCCGAGACGGAGTCCTCGGCCATCCAGGAGATCTTGCCGCGGTAGACCTCGCCGTTCGGGCGCCGGAAGTCGGCCGCGTAAGGGAACAGCGTCGTGGTGCTGATGATCTCGTCGTCCATGGCGCTTTTCCTTCTTTCTCGGAGAGTGATGGTCCCGACCGACAGGGCGATCGGGACCTCGCTCTCTTTCGCCCGCTCGGAGTTGCCCGAGGCTCTGGCGGCTGGCGCCAGATGGCGTCAGGCAGGACGCCGAAGGGCTTCCTCGCCCCAACTCCGCTGATTGGCGATGTCGATGCCCTCAGCCAGGCGGAAGGCGAAGCCCTCCGGCCAACGGGTTCCGGCGAACGCGCAGGGGTGCGCGCCGTAGCCGCCGGGTGCGTAAACGGGTGCGCCCTCCAGGAACATGAGTCCGTTTTCCGTCTCGATGAAATCGAGGGTCGCGTTCACGCGGCCCGCCGGCAGCATCATGCGAGCTTCCGGCGAACGCCGGCGCAGCTGGTCCAGCATCGGTTCGTGCGGCTCGAGGCCGGCCACCTGGGCGGCGTCGGCCATCGTCTGAGCCAGCATCAGGGCCTGCTCGGCCATGGCCTGGTCGGTTGCGTCGCCCGGGATCTCCGCCCATGGGTAGTAGGACGCCACGGCCACCGCCTTGGTGTCCCGGATGAAGACGCGCCACTCGGCCGGCCAGCTGCCGCGCCGCATCTCCTCGGGCCAGTCGGCGGGACGATGAATGTCGATGCCGCCGTAGCGGCGCGCCGGCCGCATCCACGGGCGGGCGTAGAAGACGTGCTCATCGACGAAGGCAGTGGCGACGGCCTGGCTGGTTCGCCCGTCGGTGACATCGACGAAGCGGTTGTTTCCGAGCGAGATCCAGCCCGGCCCCAGGGTCACTTGGCGGTCGCCCTCCTGGTAGCGTACGCCATCGTCACCGTTCCAGGGCTCCCAGCCGATGCCGGCCCAGGCCTTGAGCGTCGCCGGCCCCATATGGTCGTGCCGGACCATGTGGCCGTGGGGAATACGCTCGCCGGCCTGCTGCAGCATCGCGAGCGCGATCGCGTGCAGCTCGCGCTTGTGCTCGACGGGGATCCGATCGAGCGGTCCGAAGATCTGGTCGAGGGCGCCGCCGGCGATGCGGTTGAGCATGCCGAACAGCACTCCAGGCTTCCTGGGAGCCTGCTCGACCTCGTCGGGATTCTGGACGAGCTCGATGAGCAGTTCGGGGATCGTCAGTACCGGCAGGGCGGGGACATGGGCGACGCCGGCCTTCTCGGCGATGGCGATCCAGCAGCCGAGTGACCTGGTGTCGAACCGGCCGGCATGGCCGGCGCGAATGTCGTCGGCCGACAGGTAAGCGGAGACGGCTCCCATGATGCTCTTCGCCGACTTGGCGATACCCTTTGCCGCCTTGAAGCCGGCCTTGGCCACGTCGCCGTGCCGGGCGGCCTCGCTATTCACGATCGGCGTCAGGATCTCACCCAGGCGCTGCAGCATCTCCTCGGCGGTTGCACCCTTGTGGGCCGCAGACGTGGCCATGCGAAGCATGAAGTCGCGCTGCTGGGGCGTCGGGGCAATGGCGTTGGTCATGACGTGTCTCCTGCGTGCGTGAGAAACAGCCGGCCGAACGGAGATCTAGCGGTTGAACCAGACGACGTGGGTCACGTCGGAGGGAATCAGATCCCTCTGCGACGGAAGAATTTGGGTATTGGGGTCGGCCACGGTCACGTCGTTCGCGCGAATGGCATAGCCGAAGCCATCAGAGTCGATATAGGCGCCGCTCTCACAGGCGGATTTGAATGACTCGACGGTCTTTACGTGATCGTCGCTCTCGACTTCGTAGACGTCAGTGCCTCGGTATCCCATGCCGTAAATCCTTTCGAATTTGCGTGTGCTCGATGGACGATCGGGCTCCCTCATTGGGCCGACCGTCGATCTTTCACGTGCCTCACCCACGCGCCTGCATCGATCAGGGAGATCAGGTCTTGATCAGATGCCGGAACATGAAGTCTTCGTCGCGGGCCACGCCCTCGATCCGGAGCGGGAAATCGCCGCTCTCCCACTTGGTGCGGTTGACGTACGCGAAGCCGGGATGCCGCGGCGTGGGCGGCCGTTGGTTGTAGGAGGCGTTCACGTTCTCGGCGACCCGCACGTCGGTACGGCCCGGGGTGAGCCAGGGGCCGATGTCGCCGTCGGGCATCACCCCGGTGGCGGTCGTCTGGCACATGGAGCCCGAGCACTCGAAGCCTTGGTGCTGGATCAGGGTGAATTCGTCGGTCACCACGCGCACCAGGAGCGCCATGATGCGGGAGAAGTCCCGACGCCCATCGATCGTCGGCCAGAGAACCTTGATGAGCATCACCGGGTACTCCTGGCCGATCTCGACCGAGCCGGACTCGCGATCGAAGAAGCAGAGCTGCTTCTTGTAGAAGGCGACAGCCTCGCCCTCCTTTCGCCGCGACGGGACCGCCTTGACCACGATCGGCTCGGGGCGCGGAAGCAGGGGGTATCGATTGGCGGCGGAGCGGCGGCTCGCGGTGCTTTGCATGGCGGTGCTACGCATGGCGCAAATCCTCTCGGGCTTCCCGCGACCGTGTCGCAGGGTGGTGTCGGGGTCTTGCCGGTGGGGCTGCCGGTGGGGCTGCCGGTGAGTTGGACGGACGAAGCAGCCCCGGTCAGGGGTGCTTCAGTCCATCAGGCAGCACGAGATGAGCTCGTCGCCGCGGTACAGGGCAGCCACCAGGCGGTGGTTCCCGTCCTGTACGCGTCCATCACGGATGGTCACCGCGCATCCGTTGGAGCGAACGTTGCGCACCAGCCAGGCGATGCGGGCCGCGTGCTCGGCGGCCGGCGCCTGTGCGTTGGGGTCGCGAGTGTCGTCGGGTGCCAGCAGGTCGTCATTGGCCAGGTGACGCTCGATCAGGCCGTCATCGACGGTCACGTCGCCGGCCCAGCGGGGGTAGGAGGTCATTCCGGTCAGCGTCATCACCTCGCGCACGGGCATCTTCACGAGCCGGATCGCCATCGGGCTGTCCTTCCTTACATTCTCGATTTGCCCGTGGAGCCGGGCAGTTCGACGAACTGACTGCCCGGCTCCTGGATCGGATCGCGCACTTCGACCTTGTCTTGCGCCACGCCCGGGTGGGCTCCAGGCACCGGCCGGCCGATGCTGGTCGTCCCCTGGTGGTTCGCAACCGAAGGAAGTCCGCGCAGCCCTACGGGGCGGCGCTCACCGGGAATATGGTTCTCTGCAATGGAACAAGAAAAGGCGCAGCCGGAAGCGGCCCGTTGAGGCTGCCCGGCTGCGCCAAGTGCGTCGCGTCAGGCCTCGATCAGGCCTGCGGAAATTGTCAATTCGTCGGTGGGATGATCTTCGCGACCATCGCCCTGGTGGATAGGGGCTGTCAGGGGAACGAAGGCCGGCGCGAAACTGTCCGGCACCTCGACGCCGAAGTGATCGCGCACGCCGGTGACGAAGCGCACCCAGCCCTCGCTCGCCCATTCGGTCTTGCCAGGCTTCTGGTGGGTGCAGTCGATGCACTCAGGCATGCCGGCCAACTGCTCGGCGGCCGATCGGTGCACGTCCACGCCCCACTTCGAGAAGCGGCCCACGGTGCTCCCGTCGGGTGCATTCACCCAGGTTGTCCTGCCGTCGGTCATGACCTGATGGCCGCTGACGATCGTTTCGCGCATGAGGTTCCCCTGCTCAGGCCCCGCCCAGGGTAGGCCGCCCTATGCGGGCGGTCCACCTGGATCGTGGGCTCAGCCCTGGTAGATGTAGCCGCGGTCCTGCTTGTCTTCGATCAGTCGGACCCAGCAGTTCTTGGGGTTCTTCTCGGCGTCGAACCACTCCGGGCTGAGGTGCAGCCACTGCATCACGAAGGCCCGCAGCGTCACGCCGTGGCAGGTGATGATGAGGTTCTCGATGCCGTGCCGATCGGCATCGCGATGGAACGTGCCGAAGGCCTGGTGGATCCGCACCGCGACGTCGAAGCGGCTCTCTCCCAGTGGCATCCGGGCCCAGAAGCGACCTTCATGTTGGACGCACCGCCAGTAGTGAGCGGCCTCCTTCGGATGGTGCCGGGCGTAGTCTTCCTCGTCGAGACCATCGAACAGGCCGAATTGCTGCTCGCATAGCAGAGCATTCTCCCGCACGTCGAGGATTCGCCCCGGAGCCAGACGTTCGAAGGCGCCGCGGACGCCGGCGGCGGTCTCGCGGGTGCGCTTGTACGGGCTGGTCCAGATCCGGATGTTGGAGAGATCCGATGACGTGGCATAGCCGGCCAGGAACTCACCGGCCTTCACTGCCTGCTCCTTCCCACGTTCCGAAAGCGGGACGGCGTGGTCCGCGATCTCGTGGTAGATTTTCGGATCGACGTTGGCGACGGACTCGCCATGGCGGACCAGGAAGATTCGCACGATTTTTCTCCTCAGAGCAGGATCGGCCGGCGTCGGCGTTGTGGTTGCGACAGAGCAGTGCCGGGCGTCGCTGGAAAGCGCCCGGCAATGGCTCAGTGCGAGTTCAGATGCTGACGATTTGGGTTCAGTCGGCCGCGGCGGCGCTGATCTACTTCACGATGGTCGCCTTCACGATGGCCTCGATCGCCGGCGCGACATTCATCGCGTACAGGCCGAAGTTGCGGAGCGGGTTGGTCTCCACGACGAGGATCTTGCCGTCGGGGTCGCGCGCGAGGTCGAGCGTGTAGTCGAGGATCCCCTCCTGCGCGGCCCTGGAGGCGTAATGCGCAGAGAAGCCCCTGTAGCGCTCGATCAGATCGACGTCCCGCCGAACGGCACCTGAGCCACGCTTGCCCTCGACCTTGACGTCGAAGTCGGCGGCCTCGTTGAACGGAGGCGAGTAGGCCTCGATGCAGGCGGCGCCGCAGACGGGAGTGCCATCGATCACGACGATGCGATATTCGTCCAGCATCTCGACCCAGTCCTGCACCAGGAACGCGCCCGGCTGTCCCTCCAGGTGGACGAGTGCGTACTCGAAAGCCTTGAACAGAGCCTGATCGGCAGCTTTCTCGTCGAACCCTGCGGCGAGCTCGATGCGCTCCGGCGAAGAGTACTTCGCCTGCGACATGATCTTGACGCAGGCCGCGCGAGAGCCGTGTAGCGCCATGAATGCCAGCACGTTGCGGACGTCGATGTTTTCGCTCGGCGTGTCGGGCGCGAAGGTTGCCGGCGCAACGAAGCGCCCGGCGAGAGCCAGGAAGGTGTTGCTCCGCTCGTAGCGGGCGGCCTTCGTGTCCTGGCCGGTCCGGGGCCAGACCACGTTGGGAGGTGTGTCGAAGCCTTTGAGCTCGGCGTTGATGCGGAACTCTTCCGGCTGGTCGATGTCGCGCAGAAGCGGGTCGTTCTTCAGGAAGGTCCCGACCACGATCGAGGCAGCGCCGTCGATCGGCTTGTCGGCGCCGAGCACCCGGACAACCTCGTTCTTGTACATCACGACGACGGGGAGGCCCGTCTCCAGGGCAGCGAACAGCCAGGTGGCGTTCTCATGCCAGTCCTCGGGGTCGGCGACCCTCAGGACCTCGGGGCCGAAGAGCTTGTTCCACCGCTCGACCGCATGCAGGGAGCGCATTGATGTTCCCTCGGACGCGGAGCTGGATATCGGGGCTGCGACCTGGTCGAGGGGGAAGCGGGCCCTGAAGATCACCTGCTGGATCATTGCGTTCTCCTCAGCGAGTGGTAGCGGCAACAAGCCGGTCGAATTCGGTCTCACACCAGTCTTCGTATTCGACGTCAGCCTCGGCGTTGTGACCGAGCTCGTAGAATTTCGCCCAGAGCTCGTCCGAATTGCGCTCCAGCCAAAGATCGTAGCCCACCGACGTGTCGTGCCAGCGATGGATGATCCGGCGAATTGCGATGCTGCCTGCGTCGTGGTGACCCGTGATGACCATGTTGTTCTTCCTCCGGAACTCGTCCTGCATCGCCCTAGGGCGAGTGCCGGCCCTCGTATTCAAGGAATATTGGTCTGCGGGGAATCTTCCCATGTAAGGGAACTGAATAGAAACAGCGGCTCGCCGTCTCCGGCGAGCCGCTGAACGGATTACGGATTGTGGCCGAGACACTGCACGGAGGCAGGATCGACCACCTGCAGGAAGCGCGCGGCTGTCGCGATGTCGTCGAACTCGATGCCGGGCGTCGGGTTCGTTCTTCTGTCCCTGGAGTGGATCTTCCAGGAGACGACGCGCCGTCCGGAAGGATCCGAAAGGTTCAGCACGCGCCAAGAGTGTCGGGCCTGGAGCCGCGGGCAGTCGGGGAGGGTTCGGGTGCCGTTGATGATGTCGGCGATCTCGGCTGCGGTTTCGTCGGCCGCGGCCTCCTGGCGTCGCAGGAAGTTGACGAACGTGACCGAACGGGATCCGTCGGAGATGATGTATTCGACGCCGACGCCGGCGGGAGTCTTGCTGATTAGCTGGAACATCGCTGCCTTGGGCTCTGGAGTGGCATCTTGGAGGAGCTGGGGCCGCCGTGCCGGCGCCGCATCGAGCGGCGCCGGCACATGAAGGTCAGGCGTAGGCGTAGGACGAGTCTGTGGGGAGACTGGCGGGGATCTCGCAGGGATCGTCGATCCCGAAGAACGGCAGGAATGTGAACTCCTGCAGCTCGTCGGCGACGAGGATCTCGGCGGTCGCGCGGACGGCGACGACGGCGACGCTCATGTCGCCGGCATGGGAGAGGACGAACCGTTCCACGGCGTCGGCGATGATCGGCCAGTGCTCCGGGAACATCTCGCCGGCGAGCTTGGTCACCCGGGCGTATGCGGGCATGAGGGCGAGGGGCGCGCTGGTGTCGATGTCGTCCCAGATCTCGTCGATCAGGACGGTGTTCTCCGCCATGATCTCGATATCCCGCCAGAAGCCGATGACCTGCTGGGCGCGATCGCCGAGGATGAGCTCCGGCGTCCTGTAGAAGGCGCGGCCGGCGCCGGCGTCGATCTCGAGGATCTCGCGGAAGATCGAGGCCTGGGGGTAGGCGAGGTCGAGGCCCTCGGCAACCTCGATGTCGAGATCCGCCGGTGTCTCGAGCATGGGGAAGTTCGCCGTGCTGAGTCCCTGCGAGATCATGAAGTTCCGCAGGGTGGTCAGGGTCGGGTAGTGGATCATCGACTTCTCCTCGGGGTAATGCTGGGCGGCGGGATGAAGGCGGTGGTGGGCCGGCACTGAAACTCCGCTCAGCACCAGGCGACGTGGCGGCCGCGGACACGTGCCCATTCGGCAATGCGCCGCAGGATGCGGATCCTCCCTGACCAGACGGTGTCGCGGCTCAGGGCTTGATCGAGGACTTCATCGCATTTGGAGACGAGCACGTCGGGCTGGATTTCCCCGACCGGGGAGTATGGAATCCCGATGTCGTAGAAGACGACTTGGGCGCTGTTGGCCGACCAGATCGTGGAAGGCTCGTCGATCTCGAAGGGCGACACCTGCAGGACCATGAATGAGGTGCCGGACGTCGTGCGGCGGCGCCAATCCACGAGATGGCCGAGGTCGCGCGCACGCTCCGCGAGACCTAGCATCGCCCCCAGATGACTGCTCGTGCAGCCGCGTTGGCGGGCCCGGTGGATCGAGTGGATGATCGCTTCGGGGTGCAGTTTGAATTCGACATGCTGGTTGAGCTCGAGCCAGCGTGCGACCTCGGCGCTATCGGAAGCCGGAACGACAACGTCGGGGATGGTCGCTGCAACGTCGGGACCTTGGGAGGAGTGGATCTGGATGTACATCTTCCCCTTGCTCTCTCGTCTGGAGCCGGCTGGATCGCGGCACTTCGTCCGCGGTCCAATGGCGCTTTCCGCTCTGCGCTGCCGTCAGGTATTCGTTCGACGCCGGCGGGATGTTGGTCCTGACGATCGGGCGGTACCCATCTGTGAGATCTCGACGAACAGACCCTCGGGCAAGGCGTTCAGGGCTCGCCCGGCAGGCGAGTTGTTGTCCACCATCTCGTCCAAAGCCGCCTTGGCCACGAGCATCAGCGCGTGGCGCTCCTTCTCCCGATCTGTCATGACGTTCTCCTTGATGCGCGACGGCGCTGGTTGCCTCGACCGCCGCTGATCTTCGACCGCGCCCGGTAGCGTGTGCGCGAGTTCGATCTCGCGCGATGCTAAGCTCGTAATCGAGGGTCAGGTCGGGCCTGGCGCCTCGTTCTCGACCCGCATGATGATGCAGATCTCGCGAAGAGCCTCCGCCCGCCCCTCCATGATCGCGGCCCAGTCCCGGTGACCGAGCTTCTCGAAGCGGTCCCGACCCTTCTCGGCGGCCTTGGACATCTCGATGAACCGGTCCGCGTAGCGCGTCCGCAAGGTTCTGGTGTCCGAGGCATCCCGGTCGGTGATGAGCATCAGCGCCGCGCCGTATAGGGCGTGGTGACGGCCGTCCATCTCGGCGGCATCAAACTTGCGGCCCATTTCCAGAAGGTCGCCCCTGAGCTCCGCGGCCGTGCTGGCCATCGCCTGGAAGCGCCTCGCGTACTCCAGGCGGAGCTCCTGGTCCTGCAGCGCCGGCTCGTGCAGCGCCGGCTCATGCAGCGCGGGGTCGCAGGGCGCCTGCGCTGCCTCTTCGTCTCGCGTATCGGCCGACGCCGGGTCGGGCATCACCGGCACCGGCAGAGCCTGGATCAGTTCCCCGATGTGACGAGCCTCATAGCCGGCACACCGTTCGCTAGCCGCGGCGTGAGCCCCCCGGATGTCGTGCGGATCCTTCTCCAGGGCCGCACTGTCCTGGCTGCTCTTGTCGAGGCATATGCGCATCCGGTCGTCGGCCACCCGCATGGTCGAGCGCCGCATCGCCTCGGCGCCGGCGGCCCAGGTCTTTGCGTGGGAGGCCCGCAGGCGGGAGACCTCGGCAACGAGGAGTCTCTGGTACTCGGCTTCCGAGAACTCGCCGCGGTGGTGAAACCAGTCGAGACCGTCGTCGATGGCCATGGTTCGTCTCCTGTGTGACGGGGTCAGGCGGCCGCCGCGGTGGAACCCAGAACCCCCATCCGCAGTGCGTGGGATTGCGAAGTGCCGTAGGTTGCCTCGAGGTTCTCGACGGCCCGCCAGAAAGCCTGGCTGTCGAGCCTCCAGGTCACGATCTGGAGCCTCCGAACGCCGAGCAGCCGACGCATCTTCCGACGCCACTGGCGAAGGTCCGTGATCGACCCGGTGAACACGCCGAGGCCTTCGGCGGTGAGCACGAATTGCCATCTGCGGGGGTAGAATTGGGGTTGGAACTTCCAGCCGAACCGGGCGTGCTGCGCCCTGGCCTCGTTGCGGTATGCCTCGTGATCGACATCCGGCGTCAGGATGAGAGTGTATTCGCGACCCTTGAAGAGTGGCCGGAAGCGGGGGTGGACCTGGATGCTGTTCTGCTTCCAGGCGTACATGTTCCAGCCGCAGTATTCTCCGGAAATTTCACACATCTTCTCGATGGCAGCCATGTCTGGAGCTCCTGACGAACTGGACCTGTGCGGGAACTTTTTCGAGCCTGATGTCGCTCGCCCTTGGAATGGGCGGCATCAAGGCGTTTCATTCGCCTTCATGGGCACAGCCCCGCACGTATTCGTGCGGGGCTGTGTGTCTGTCGGTGAATATGGGTCCGGTAGCCGCGGCGGCAGAAGAGGCTGACCAGGATGCCGATCGCTCCTGGGCGGTGCGGCGAGTACACCGGCGCGTTCATATGATTCACCCTGGCGCCCTAGGAGGGTTTGGAAACGCTGGATGCAGACTGCAGCATCTGACCGACTCTCAGCACTAGATCGCTTGCACGTCTGCCTAGCGACATGGGATGATTGCCCGGCTCGATTTCGCGAGGCATTGTGCGGCGATCGAAAAACGGGTTCATAGGACAGGAATGCGAGGCCAATAGCTGTGGAATCAAGCTCGATCTCAGTGGCCCTAAACCTAAAAGACCGATTTATATTTCGTTTTACTGCTGCTGCGATATCCGTGCCGCTGCTCTTGAGCCCGGCAGAGAATATCGCTAGGGCCGCGGATGGCAGAGTTCAAACTTTGGATTTGCGCGGAAGAAGTAATACGTTTGTTGCATTGGCGATGGATAAAGTGGTGTCCGGCAAAACAGTTTTGGTAGTAAATGGAGGTGATGACGTCTTTTTCAATTTTATCAAAGAAATTGCGCACGATCACGAAATCAACGAACTTGAAGACGTGCTTGTCATAAGGACGGATGACAACGATAACAATCCGTTACAAACACGTATCGAAATATTCCAAGGTCATGCAAAAACAGGGAGTGTTGATGTTCGTCCAGCGGCAGATCGTAATTACGCAGAAGTCGCCATAAGCAAGCTAATGCGAGGTGAATGATCTTTCTGCTTTGCACTAGGTCAGGTTGCTGTCGGAAGGTCCTGTCGATCCTTCTTGAGCTTGATCTCGACCTGCTCGCGCGCGGTGAGCCAGGCAGCATCGATCGCGCCGCACTCGATGGCGTTTGTCGTCAGGTTGAGCCTTGCGGCCGCGTTCCAGAGGGCGAGGAGCCGGCGAGCGTTCGCCTCGGCCTCGGTGGCGTCGATGCCGCCGCCCGGGTAGCCGGCACCCAGGATGGTGGAGGCCACGTCCAGGCCGCGCTGGTCCCGCAGGATGCGCTGGTCGCGCTTGAGGAGGCCGGGCGTGTGAGGAGCTGATGCTGGCTGGTCGGCCACTTGCTGGTAGGGGGCGTTCCGGACCGAGGTGGTTCGGCTCATGAGCTTCTCCTGTTGGCCTTGCGGGCGGCTCGCTGGGCGCGGCCTTTCTGTCGCCGGGCCAGGATGGTTGCCGGGGTGATGCGTGCCCCCATCGGGCCGTGATACGGGATGTCCCGCATGCCACGGAAATCGGGGATGTCATCCTCCGGCCGGAGCATGATCGCGAAGGACGCGGCCGCGGCGGTCAGTCCCAGATCCCTTGAAATGCTCATGAGTTCCTCACGGGTTCAGTTGGCGGCGGTCGCTCTTGTGGCCAGTCCGTCCACGCGCTCGTTCCAGCGGTCGCCGTTGTGCCCCTTGACGTGGCCGAAGGCGACGGAGCCGTGGCGCGCGACAGCCGCGTCCAGGCGAGCCCAGTGCTCGCCGTTGGCCTTGCGTCGCCAGCCCATCGTCATGGTGTTCACGACGTACTGGGAGTCGGTCATGACGGTCACGATCGAGCCGGCCGGCAGAGCCTCCAGACCCATGGCGGCCGCCAGGATCTCGGCGACCTGGTTCGTTGCGTGTCCGAGGGGCCTGTTCCCCTCGACGACCACCTGGTCCTTCAGGACCGCGCACCAGCCGGCGCCGGCCGGGCCCGGATTGCCGCTGCAGGAGCCGTCGGTGTAGAGGTGGACCATGCTGTCGCCGCGGACCTCCTCGCTGTAGGTCCGGAACATCGCCGGAGCGGGGCCGGTGTTCGGAACGGGAGTCAGCACGGGCACCAGCACGGGCGCCGACACCTGCGCCGGCGACTGAGCGGGGGCTTGCGGTGCTTCCTCGCGGAACGTGACCTCGGTACCTTCCGGCAGGGCGTCGAGCGCGTAGACCCCTTCGACCCCCTTCTCGTTCACGAAGCGGAGGATGAGCTGACCGTTCTGCCGGGCGATGCTGGTGATGGTGCCGCGCGTCTCGGCGAAGCCCGCGATGGTGATGATCATGTCCACCTTCTCCTGTGCGCCGTCCATCGATGTCGTTCACTTCGTGACGACATCGTGCCGGCTTTCTCTCGTCCTCGATCGGCCGGATACCGGGTTTCCCAGAGGGCTTTTTGCGACGTTCCGCCTGCCTGGCCCGGGATGCGAACCGGTTCGCGTCAGGATCCTGATTTGGCGGCGCCGTTGTCGTCGTCGGTCTTCAAGTCGAACACGCCGACCACGAGCAGCTGGTCGAAGGCCTCCACCAGTTCGGTGCGGGCCGAAATGCTCAGCGCGGAGGGGTCGTTCTCGTAGATCCCGATGATTCGTGGGCGTCCTTGAAGATGCGCGACGCGGCCTGCTCGAGCCTCTCACGGCGAGTTGTCATACTCGGGTCCTTGATCTCGTTCATCTGGCCGGCGCGCGGCCGGCAGACGCAGGCTGCCGCGCGCCGGCAGGCCGCCTCTGCTTCCCCTGGGATATGAGATCGTTGGCCGATAATCGCGTGCCGGTCGGCGAAGCTCGAAGCTACGAGGTGCCTTCCGGAAGATCGGCCGTCTTTTCCCAGGCCTGGATCCACTTATACTCGTCATACCGATCTTCGAACTCAGGCAGCTCGCCGACCTTGCGAGCTATGAGCTTGACCGGGCCTTCGCCGTTGTGCTGGGAGATGACGATCGCGGGATTGCGGGTGATATCCCAGATGCCGGTCTTTGTGATCCTTCTCGGAGCTTTTTCGGACAGCATCGGAAGAATGACCTGAGTGCCGATGCCAAGCTGCGCGTCGATAATCAGGTCGGCGACTAGAGTGCCATCGTCAACGTCAAAAATAAGGTAATGTTTTCGAATCATTACGCATCACTCCCTAACTCAGGTAGACTCCGGACGCATTGCTGGCCCGTCTTATGAATTCGGCGCGTGAGGGATTTCTGTCTGGCTGCCAATTTTCCACAGATCGAACCGCTGCCCCGCAACGATCGTGATGATGCCGAGGCTAAAAATGCGCGGTCGATTGACACGCGCTTCCCATCGCGCACCGGTGTGGACGATCTTCAGGAGCTCGTTTTCCTGCTCTCCGGCGACGACTTCCATGACGTGCCGAATTTGAAAGACGCGCTCGCCGTGTTTCCGGATGACATAGGCGCCACAACGCACATTGGGGTCGTTGACCGAGTAGCTGAACGTCTGCTCGCCGTCCGGAACTGAGACGTCACCGACGCCCGCGGCATGCCCGCTGGAATCTTGTCCCGAGGAAGTCCCCCAGAGCCTTAGCGAGAAGCGGGCAATCGGCACGCTGCGCAGGAGCTCGGCGATCTCGTCGGCGAGACGGCTGTCGAATGTTTCACCGGAGTCTGCGATCGCTTTGATCCGCGCTGCCACCATGAGCCTCTGGTCCTGGCTTAGGTCCGGCATCCTGGTCCTCCTGGTCGCCACTGGCGCCGTATACGCCCTATTGCGGGACCCTGGCCATTCCCGTTCGATCTACGGCCGATCCTGAGCCGTCGTTCACGCGCTCGGGCAGAGTCCGAGGGCCTGCAGGCGGATCAGCATGGCCGCCGGAGAGACCCCGAACTGCCTGGCGAGGTCCAAGTGGTTGTCCGCGGAGGCGTCGTATTGAAGGCGGAGATCGAGGCTGGGAAGGAGCAGGTCCACAGAGAAGCGGTTGGCCTGGTCCTGATGGCCATGGCTGAAGGGATCCGGCGAGGCGGTGCCGGCGCCGGGCCCGAAGAGCCGATCGCGGTGCACGCAGCCATCGGGGATCAGGTCCCGGTGCATGAGGTAGTGACCGAGCGCATGCGCGGCCGCGAAGCTCCGGCGCTGGGCGCTGTCGGCCAGGCTCACCTGAATACGGTAGGTTCCGCGGGCGTAGGCGAAGGTGGCCGAATCTCCCTTCGGCAGATCGACCACGTCGTAGTCGATCGACAGGGCCTGCAGGAGCCCATGGAAGTCGATTGGCGGCCGACGGGAGAACCGTCGCAGGACCAGCATCTCGTCCAGGTGGATCATGGCTGTCGCTCTCCTGGGGGCGAAGGTGCTTCAGGCGTGAGCGGGTCCGCGCGAGCGCTGCTGGGCTTCCCGTTCGGCCCAGACCCTGTCGATGTTGGTCGGGTAGCCATAGCGGTCCTCGAAGGCGGCGCGCCGGCTCTGGTCGTCGGGGATCGTGAAGCGGAGCTTCTTGAGGTCGCTCGATTTGGTCAGGAAGACCCGCCGCCGGCGAGTCCCCGGGCCATCGTCTTGGCTGACCAGGCGGCCGGTGTGGCTGAGCGCGCTCATCGTCGTCTCCAATCCGAAAAAGGGGTTGGTCATTGCGGATCCGCAGCGCGGCCGAGCGGCCGCGAACGCCGGCCGGGACGTCAGGCCGTCCGGATCACTGGCCGCGTTGATGCGCCTCGCGATCCGCCCAGACCTTGTCGATGTCGGTCGGAAAGCCGTATCGGTCCTCGAAGTCGGCGCGATGGCGCTCGCCGTGCGGGACGTAGGTGCCGAGCTGGTCTGGCTCGGCGTTGTCGAAACGGTACTGCTGGCGGCGCAATGAGCCTGCCGCATCGCACATGGCGAAAACGCCGATCGTCCGGTCCATCGATCTTCTCCACAGTTGCGCGCGCGGTGTCGTGCGCGCGTGACGTCGTTCAGGCCGACGAGGACGCCGGCGCGGTCTCGAATGACGGGTTTCAGGCGGCCCGCTGGGCTTCCAGGGAGGCCTCGATCAGCTCGATCTGGCTGCAGAGAACGTGCTTGATGTTCTCGTAGGCCATCTCCTGGTCGGGGAAGTTACGGCGGGCCTTCTTGAGCATCGGCAGGAAGTCAGTGCGACCCTCATCGACGTAGGCCTGCTGCTTCTCGACTGTCCACCGGGCCTTGTTCATTGTTTGGAGATTGTGGATACGATCTCCGCCCTTATCGACGCTGGCGATCGGATCCTCGGCGAGCTCCCCGAAATACAGGTCGCGCGGCTTGATGACGCCGCGGTGCTTCTTCGTCATCAGCCGGGTGGAGCGGCAGATGACCTGGCCGAAGCGGTTCCCGATCTCATCGAAGCCGACGTCGTAGCCCTCGCAGACGTCATGCAGGAATATGGTCGCCAGGCTCTCGGCCGGGTGGCGCAGGCTGGGGAGCAGCGTGCGGATGTAGTGCGCGATGGAGAGCTGATGGTTGAATTCGGGCGTGACGTCGTCCTTGCGCAGGCCGGTGTGGAACGAGGCCGCGTACTCCATCGCCTCCAGGGTGACGTAGTAGGCCTTGTCCTCCTTGGCTGCACCCAGGAGCCAGTACCGCATCGAGATGAATTGCTTGCTGTGTCGATCGAGCACGGAGAGTCGCTCCCGAAAGGTGGGTCCAACGTCATATATTGGTCCAACGCAGGACACGTTGCCGGAGTACGGCTGGACCGGCGCAATCGTAGTGGCGGTCATATTCACCTCCTGACTACCGGGATCGTCGTCGTTCAAGCGGACCGCGACGACGATCAGCGCACGAAAAAGGGCGCCCGTTTCCGGGCGCCCTCTTCGGTAGATCTGTAGAGTTATCGGCCTAGCCGCCGCGGGAAATCGTACCTACGGCGCCGGCGGTAGCCTTGCCGCCGGCCGAAGCTTAGGAGCTGGTTCCGTCGGCCGGCGTGGTCGCGACGGATTCGACCTCGGTGGACACGGTCTCGACGACCTCTTGGAGGGCGGCGAGCCGGTAGGGAAGGATCGGCATGGTCGGCGGGAGCGGCTTGCCGGTCCCGAGCGGGTCCATCATGGCGCGCATCCAGTCGGAGTACCGGGGATACTTGCGGTCGTAGTCCGGCGCCATCTTTTCGTCGATGCCCTCGTCGGTCAGGACGACCGGCTTTCCGAGTGCATCGGCAGCCGCGCGGCCGGCGATCGCGGCGACCGTCTGCTCGAACCACCAGGTCAGGCCGAAGTCGGCGGTATGACGCCACTCGACCCGCTTCCCGCTGGACCAGAAGGTCGCCTGACAGACGACCTCGCCGAGGGCTGGATCGGCGAGGCCGACCACGATCTGCTCGGGATCCTGCTCGATCACGCGGTAGGCGCCGGGAAAGCGCTCGGCCGCCGCGAGCACGCCCTCGGCGAAGGCCCCGAACAGGGGAGCCTTCGTGCTGCCCTTGAGGGCTGCGAATGCATGGTTTGCCATGGACACTCCTTTCTCAGGCGGCCTCGACCTGGGCCAGCATGTCGGCTTTGAACTGGTCGTGCACCCCGAGAACGACCTCGAAATGCCCGGCCGAGACGGGGACCTCCTCGTCGGCAGCCAGGTTCTGGGCCATGCGGATCGCGTTCTTGATCTGCCGGCCGTTCATATCGCGTCCTGCGAACTGCTTGGGATCCACCGTGGAGACGCCGGCGGCCTGGAGCAGGTTGCGCCAGACGACCGAGCGGGCGTCCTCGGCCAGCGACGGGTAGTTGATGGCGAGCGCGATGCGCGAGTGGAATGCCTCGTCGAAGTCGCGAACGCGGTTGGTCGTCAGCAGCAGCACGCCGTTGTAGTACTCCAGCAGCCGCAGGAAGATAGCCACCATGGCATTGCGCTGGATGTTGTTCGCATCCCGGCGTTCCATGTAGATGTCGGCCTCGTCCAGCAGCAGCACGGCGTTCCACGCCGAGGCGTAGGATAGCACCGCCTTCAGGCCCTTCTCGAGTTCAGCCGGCGTGCAGCCGAGCTCGCCGACCGAGATCGCGTAGAGCGGCCGCTCGAGCAGCTCGGCGATCGCCTCGGCGGTCAGGGTCTTGCCCACACCGGCCTTGCCGTGCAGCAGGATGGTGGTGCCGCCGCCCTTACCGCGGATGATGTCGGTGAAGCCCTTGCCGGACTGCCGGATCTGGCTGCGCAGGAGGCGCTTGATATTGTCCTGGAGGACCAGGAGGTCGAAGGCCTCCTTGTTGTAGTCGGCCGGGCCGATCTGGTCTGCGTTGAACAAACCCCATGATTTATTCTCGAGGGAGAAGCCGATGACCCGCGGGACGACGGCGAACAGTTCCTCGTCGGGGACGTCCTGTGTCTTGATGCCGGACTCGTCGTAGCGTCGATTGTAGTTGTGGTGGGAGACTTTGTTGTAGAGCTCGGGATCGAGCTTTTGCAGGGTCTTGGCGTCGATCATCGCGCGCCCTGTGGCAGGGGTCATCTGACCGTACCAGCCGCCGACGGTGTGCATCGGGCCCTCGTATTCCACGTGGCTCGGCGAGAACGCCATCGCGCGGATCTTGTGGCCGCGCTTGGTGTAGGCGTCGAAATCGTGCTGGTCGATGTGGCGCAGGCCGAGGCGCTTGATCGAGCGCACGCCGGGGAACTCGTCGAACTGCTCATAGAGCGTGCTCGAGGCGAAGCCACGGGCGTCGTGGCGCCACACGCGCATCTCGATCCGGACGTATCGGTGCTTCATGCCGAGGTCGTCGGTCCAGTTGTCCATCTTGGAGGACGTAATCACGGCCCCGGTGGTGTAGGCCCGCTCCTTCTGGGTCACGCGATCACCGCGCTTGAAGAAGAGGGTCAGGTCGTCGAACTGGATGACGCCGGCGGCGAAGCGTTCCTGGGCAGCCTGGACGATCTTGCTGTTGCCGCCGTCGGACGTCTCGTCGAGGAAGTCGGCGAAGGCGTGCAGGCGCTCGGCGTAGAAGCCCTCGCTCGCGTCGGCCCACTCGCGGATCTCGGCCCGCACGTTGACGATCGTGGACAGCGCCATGCCCTTGTCGATCCGGCGCCGGCAGAGCTCGCTCACTGCCTCGATCAGGACCGGGTCGTTGCTGAAGATGCGCCCGGGCCCCTTGCCCTTGGCGGGCTCGATTGTCCAGGACTGGTGGGCGCCGACGCTATCGAGCGGCATGACATCTCCTTTTCAATGCAGGCGGAGCGGTTCCAGGGAACCGACCGATCCGCATGGTCTTCTGTTCCGTGGTTGGTGGGGCCGCGATCGGTCCCAGACGGGTCCGTGTTGTCGATCGCCTCAGGAAGCCGTTACGGCTGGCTCCAGAACCGTGCCGATGGCAGCCCGGCCGGCATCGGTGACGCGATAGGTCAGCGCCCTTCCTTGCGGCTCGGCACGCTCGATCCACTTCGCCCACTCGGTATAGCGAATGTGGGTCCGCGCTCGATCGAGCGTCTCGAAGCCCAGGCCATGCGCGATGTCGCCAGCTGTCGGGTACGCAGACACGTCGCGGCGCTTGTTCCACCGATCGACGAAGCGAACGACCGCCTCACGACTCATGTTCATTCGCGGGGCCATCGACGAAGTCCTCCTCGGATATGGTAGGGGTTTTGCCGCCGCTCGCGATCTGGGCGCCGTGACGACAGGCTCCAGGAAAGTGACGAAGCAGGATCCGACATCGTAGCTGCCGGTCGCCTCATAGCTGGAACTGAAGGCATCGACGAGGTCGGCCAGCAGGCCTCCGAACACCGGTTCCGGCGAGGTCCATGCGATGCAGGCGCCGATCGCGATGGCACCGCGCGAAGCCGCGGCGGCAATCGTCTCTACGTCGTTGTGGAACGTGCTGTAGACGGCGCTGAGCATGGCGTCGGCAAAGCCGCGGCCGCGGTTGCGCGGCGTCACGTAGACATGATCGACCGCGAAGGTCACCGAGACGGCGGACCGGCCAAGGAGGCTCGTGGTCGAGCGGCGGAAGGTGATGAAGCCGACCGGCGTCTGTCGGTAGGCGTAACCATCGGACTTCCGGAGGATGAGGGTGACGGTTTCGCTGGATCCGTCGGCGGCGCGCTCCAGGGCGCGAATGGCGAGGCCGGCGTTCATGGCGGCCTCTCGCTCTTCGATCCCGTCCAGTCGCCGCCCGCCGCGCGACTTGAGCTTTCCCGACTTGATGGCCGCGATGTCGTCCTCGATTTCGCGCTGCAGATACCGAACAAAGGGATCTTCGAGTTTGGTGACCGGATCGAGCCTCCAGGTGCCGATCTTCGAGGGCTTGCCGAGGCTCAACGTCACGTCCTCGGCGTTGACCCAGAGGGTGCTGCGGTCGGCCCAGAAGCGCGAGAGCGTGACCGGATCGGCGGACAGCTTGTCCAGCGCATAGATGGTCATCGTCGTCTTCCTCTCACGTGGATCAGGGCGGCCATTCGAGAGAATGGCTGGCCGTCCTGATCTTCCCCGCGAATTCGCGTGGTGCCCTGAAATTCTGAACACCTGCAAGGGAAAAACATTCCCGGCTGGAGGGTGCTAGGCTTACGACGTCGGAAGCAAGGGGGAGGGCACAGAGATCCCGTGGGCCGCGGCGGCGGCCGTTGCGGCGCCGGCCAGGCGCTGCGCTCGGCGCGCGTGGATATCGGCGTCACGGATCCGCTTCTCTACGAGGCTGAGCTCGTCGATCAGCTGCTCTATCCTGGCTTCCTGACGTGCGCTTTCCGCGACCAGGGCGGAATTCTCAGCTTCGAGCTCGTCGATGCGAACCTCGAGCTCGCGTATTCGACTGTCGTTCTTGAAGGTAGTCCTTCCCATCGCGATCGCGCCACTCTCTGGTAACCAGACAGAGAGAATTTTGGTTCACTGCCGCTCTGAGGAAAGTAGCAAGGACGCTATCGACAGTGTTAACGGCTTTCGGTCAGTATGTGAGCGATCGTCCGATTAGTCCACGCGTCGATTAGCGGGGTTATCGACTCCGATTTCGCGACCCTTGGCGTCAAAAGCACTCTCGTATATGAGGCGGGCGTTGGTCTTCACATCACCGTCTTTGAAGCGCTTACCGCTGTCCTTGAGCAGATGGCTATCTGGATGATGTTTCATGTAAGCCGCGCGGGCAGCCTCTAGGCCGGCAATGTGCATGGTGTCAGCCTGGCCCTGACCGAGAAGTCTCGATAACTGTTCGTTCTGCTGCTCCAGTCTCTCGCGCAGCTGGTTTACCAGGTCGGCAAGTTCGTTGCCGCTCCGACGCGCCTCTTTAAGACGTTGGGCCATTATCTGGGTAACTACGACTGCCTCTACGTTGTAGCCATCCATATTGGAGTTTCCTTGGCCCTTGGCTCGTATCACATAGAGATTGGGCGGTTACCCAGTCGAATGGTGAGTCCTGCCCGCGTATCAGTCCTGACGACTTTTGGCAGGGTCCTCGATGCCGATTCTTCGACCCTCTTCATCGAAGGCTCGCTCATATACTAGGCGGGCGTTGGTCTTGACATCACCATCCCTGAAGCGTTGGCCGCTGTCGCGAAGAAGGGGGCTGTCGGGGTGCTGCTTCATGTATGCGGCACGTGCGGCCTCGAGGCCGGCAATGTGCATCGTATCACCGGCAACCTGGCCACGCAGCTTCGATATCTCGGCGTTCTGCTCATCTATCTTGGCGCGCATCTGGAGCACCAGATCAGCAAGCCTGTTACCGCTCTGACGAGCCTCCTTCAGCTGTTGAGCCATTACCTGGGTAACTGCGACTGCCTCTGCATTGTAGCCGTCCATATCGGAGTTCCCTATTTGGCTCGCCGGCGCACCACCGCCAATCAGCCGTCTGACGCTCGTATACAGCTAGAGCCGCTTTCGGCGGGAGGCAAGTCTGGACTTGCCTCGCGTCCACGGTGACAGCTGGAAAGCAGCTCTAGCTGAATGGTGGTGCGAACTTCGTCGGCGGATCGGGCCAGGAGACACAGGTGGAGCAGGGCTCCAGTTCAGGAGGCGCTCGCGGGCTGTTGGCCGGCCTTCTTGGGGAGGTTCCTCTCGGCCCATTTGCTGAGCATGAGCAGGTCCTCCAGCGGGAAGCAGGAGAGCGGGGTCGTCACGAGCCCGCCGCCGTGGGCATCGGTCATGATGCCGGTCTCGGCATAACCGAGAAACTCCCGGAGGATGAAGCCGTTGAATCGAACCGGCTTCCACTGGCCGCGCTTGGTCTCGGGCGCCCAGACCTTCAGCGGCCGGCTGTTCTTGAAGCTGCCGGACCGGTCGGGTCCTGTTCGCCAACCGCTGTCCAGCAAATGGGGAATGAAGAGGCGCTTCAGGCGACGGATGGTCAGCCGCCTGGCATTGCGCGTCTGATCAGGGAGATCGCTCAGCTCGCGGCTCACTGGCTCGCCCCTTCGTCGGCGCCACCGGCGTCCTCGTCCTTGCGATCCGAAGCGCTGGAAGACTCTCGCCCCTTCAGGCTGCCGGTCTCCACGACCCTGCGCAGGAAGGTGTTCGGAGAGATCCCGAAGTAGGTGTCGTACCGACTCTTCGGCGAGAAGACCATCTCGAGGGTGTCCAGCGAGTTCACGTGCGCCGTGGCGGCGTGGATGGCGACCACCGCCTTGCTCAGGACCTCGTTGTAGGCCTTGGCCGCGTTGGCGACGTCGTCGTCAGTCTTGGCTGCCTGTAGGGCCGAACAGTAGGCCTGCTCGGCTGCGTCGATCTCCGGAAGGAGGGCGGCCAGCTCGGAGAGTTCCAGGTCATGCGCCATGGCTTGTCACCTTCTGTGATGGGAGTTGGCTCGGTCGCCGGTCGCCCGCGGATGTTCTCCGGGCGACCGGCCCCAGCTAATGGCTGTCACGCGGCCTCGGCTTCGCTGTCCGCCATGACCGTGGCTTGGTAGCGATCGGGATCGACGAGCGCGTAGAAGTCGAGAGGAACGAGCCCCTTGGCGCCGCCGGCATCGAGGGCCGCGTAGATCGCCACGGCGTCCTTGCCCAGCCGGTGCGGGGGAAGGTTGGCCAGCCAGAACGCCTGTTGCACGGTCAGCGTGAGCGGCGAGGGCTGGTCGGCCGGCAGGAGCTTGGTGAGGATGAGTGCCAGCGAGTTCGACCCCTGGAGCGAGATCTTCTGCGCGTCGTTCGACCAGGCTGGCGCCTTGAGGTGGGCCGTCATCGTGCGCCGGCGCTCGCCGGCGACGTCGTAGTCGTAGTCCTGGATCCCGATGTGGATGTAGGGCTCGGCACCCTCGAACACGTAGCGGGTCGGGTCGATGACCAGGCCCCGGTCGTTCACCAGGAAGCCGTGATGAGGGGCGCGCCGCCGGGCGAAGATGCTGTCGGTAGAGATCGGCCCGTGGAACTCTCCGTAGACCGGTCGGTAGCCCGGGAAGAGCCCGGCCTTGTGCACGGCGACCGCGATGCCGAAGCAGTTCCCCGGCCAGTAAGGGAGCGGGAAGGCGATCGTCTCGGCAACCGATTCCGCGGTGGGCATGTCCTTCTTCAGGCGCTCGGACCAGAACAGGCGGTGCCGATTGGCGATCTCGACATCGACCCGCTCGTCGATGGTCTTCTCGTAGAGCTCCAGGTCGTCCAGGGGCTCGTCCTGGGCGATGAGCTCGGCCTCCCGGAAGGCCTCCAGCCGGTACCCTTCCGACCAGGACCAGAAGGCTGCCGCCTCGGTCTCGTGGTCGTAGGGAGGGATCTTGGAGACCGAGTTGTAGAAGGCCACCCGGCCCTGCTCGTGCGGGTTCGCCTGCAGGATGGGCTCCATGGGGTCGTATGTCGGGCGGTACTGCATGGGAAATCCATCGAAAGAGGTCGAGGGGAGGCCGGCGTCAGGTCGGTGCCAGGTCGGCGTCAGGTCTGTCGTGCAGGGTCGCGGGTGGCCTACGCCGCCGATGCCGGACTGATCGCCTCGAACATGTCGTCGAGGGTCGAGATGACCCGGCGGTGCTGGCGCAGGATGAACGCCTCGATCCAGGCGCTGTCCGCCTCTTCGGGCAGGCTGGAGGCCTCAGCGACGATCTCGACGCGCTCGAGCAGGACCTCGATCAGGTCCATGACCTCCAGCTTGTCCACGCGCCCCTGCTTGATCGCGAGCAGGTATTCGGCGTTCGGCCGCGGCAGGATGATCTGACCGGTGGAGTAGAACTCGACTGCTTGCTCGCCGATGCGGACGGCGTGCGACATCGCCTTCCAGTCCACCATGCCCAAATCGGCGCCGACCCGGGCGCGCTCGCCGTAGACGGCCTCCAGGCGTGCGAAGATCGCGTGTGCTTCCTTCAGCGTGGAGGTGAACGGGCATTGCTTGTCGCAGACCTGCAGGTGGCGGATCATGCGCGGCCCCGGCATCTCGACATCGACGAAGGTGATGTAGGGATCGCCGCTCTTCGAGGGATAGGCAGCTGCCAGCTCCTGGAGCTGGTCGGCGATCAGGCCCAGGGGCTGACGGGTGCCGTGCCACTGGACCGCTTCCGCGAGCAGGACGACGGCGGCGCGCACCGCGGCGAGGCGCTCGGCCTTGGCGGAATACTTCGCCGCCTGCTGGCGGCAATACCCCACGAAGGCCTTCGAGCGCCGGCTGAGCAGCCGGCCGCGGCTCTCCAGCAGTTCGATCCACGCCTTGTCGGGCCTCCGGATGTAGGCCTGCTCCGGCGCGAACAGCATCTCCAGGGCCAGGGTCTGGCCCTCGCTGACGAGCTGCAGGTACTTGGAGATCGAGAAGAGCTCCCGATCGACATCGAGGGCCGAATTCCGGGAACTGCTGTCGCCGGTGCTCTCGTTGATGACCTTCGGAGCCGTCTGCAGCAGGATGCTGCGGCCGCTGGGGATGAAGACGCCCTTGTAGTCGCTGTCGGACTGGGGCGTGGCGGTCCCGTACAGATGGGATCCGCCAACCATCTCGATGATGTGGTACATAGGAGCGCCTCTCGATGCAGAGCGCGAATTCGCGGCGCGATTACGAGCGCAAAAGCCCGTTCGCGGCGCGGCCTCGCGCTACGTCAACGTATTTGGGTTGGTAGAAGCAGGAAGGGCGATCGCCCACGGCTTATTCGCCAGACTCCCTCTGGAGCCTGGCGATGCAGCGCTTGCAGGTGATCGAGCGCTTCAGATTGGAAGCCGCTGCCGGATGCCTTTGGCCACAGAGCACGACCGGCCATCCCTGGCTGTCGCGCCTGTAGTCCGGCCAGTAGTGACAGGCGGGGGTCTCGGCGGACATGGTCAGCGCCAGCCGCGGCCCTGGTGCTTGTCGCGGCGCCTGTAGCTGTCCTTGCCCTTCTTGTTGCGCACGGTCTTGGCGCGCGTATCGACGGCGATTGCCAGAGCCGCGGTGCCGGCGCGCTGGAACAGCGAGCGCGCGTGCTCGGTGCGGGCCTTGCGCATCGGACTTCTCCTTGTCTATTCCCGGCGGGATTGGCGTTCGAAAACGCCTAGCCAATCCCGTATTGACCGTCTCGAATAGCCTAATCGGCCTCTATGCCGTTGGGGTGCTGTTGACAGCTACCGGCGGTGGGCAATGGAACCAGGACGATCCTTGCGGCTTTGCACTTCTTAATCAAACGAACTTCAGAGTCGAAGTACAGAGGGTCGCCTGTATGATTGCGCTTGGCGAGGTCAGGCACTAACCGGCAAGCCGCGCCGGGTGCAACGGTTACCAAAAGATGCGTACGGCTCTTCCAACAAAAATAAGGCAGGCCGGTGCTGGCGTACTGGGTTCCATGGATTTCGACACCCATACCGCTAGACGCCAATTCGGCTTTGGCGACCAGTTCAAGTACGTCGCGCAATGTACTGTAATTCTCGAACGCTTTGATGGTGCCCGGGCCTCCGCGGACGGCCAAGCCGGCCAGCTTAAGCACTTCATATACCTCGGGCTCGATCCTCGAGAGCGTCTTGACCGCGGCCTTGTCGTCCTGGACATTGGCGTGCGATGCCGTGGCGAAGCCCAGCGTAAACAGGGCGATGCCCGCGATCAACCAAGTGAAATTGTGCATTGGGTGCGTTGACATGATTGGTCTCTCTCTTTTGTGAATAATGCGCTTTCAATAGCACAAGTATTCGCACAGCCCGACCAGTTACGTCAAGCGCGTTGCTAGAGACCAAAAGCGCGCCCGGAAGACGAAGGAGGTGCCGCCTTTAGTGCGGCTCTCGATGGAATTGGTGTCCACCGATCATGGCGGTGACGACAAATTCGTCGTTCCAGAACGGTGGGTCGCGCTGCAGGCGCTCCTGGACCTCCGGTGCCCAGTAGTGGGTGGCGTCGTTCGTGGTGTCCGGCAGGTCATATCCGGCAAGGACCATGAAAGCGATTACGCTAGCTGTGAAGAGACGCCTGGCCTCGAGCTCGCTCTTCGCGGCGAGCTTGTCCGGCATGAGACCCTTTCGGATCTGGCGGACCGACGCGAGGAAAGGGTGCTTGCTGCGGACGGCCTCGAACGCGTGCGGCCGAACCACATTCTCGCAGATGCTGCCGCTGAACCGTGGGTGAACCACCCGGTTCATGACGACGTGCACGACAGCCAGCATGCCATCGTAATCATCGACGGCGGCCTCGCTGTAGGCGGCGAGCACCAGGCAACGCCGCGCCTGCTCAGCCTCCCAATCGGACAACTGAAAGGGGATCCCTTTGTAGAAGAAGGTCTGCCGCTGATCGGGGGAGGTGTCGTTCTGCAGGGGGTAGGCAACCTGCAGCGCTGCCGGCAAAGTGCCGGCGAACGCGCGGCACTCGAGGTCCGATGGCGGGCAGTGAATTTGGTGAGCCGGGTCGGCTTCGGTTGGGGGGAGTGCATCGGCGGCCGCAGTCGGCGTCATGGAGATGGCGAGCATGGTGACGGCCACGCCGAGGAGCAAGACGCCGGCCAGGATCGAGCGGGACATTTTCGATTTCTCTTGTATGTGATGCCGCTATCGATCCGTCAGGAGCGGCATCACATACTTCGGCGGCCATGGCTTCTAAGCGAGCGGCCAGCCGATAACTCGTCTTCTACCCGGCGCTTTACCGAGGAACGAGTTCACGACGGAGGGTCAATCCCGCCGGCTTGGTAGGGATCTTCTGTTTTCGTCCGGGCCATCGGAAATCATGAACCAGTAGTCGCTGCGGGCGAGGCGATTGCAAGTCGAAGGCCGGCGCCGCCGGCGATCGTAATTCATCGCTTCGATCAGATCATCCGCCATGTCCCCAAGAAGCGCCGGGGGCACTTTTCCCTCCCACAGGAACGGGAGGGCCTGTCCGATCAGATAGCGAGCTGCCACCAAGCCGTCCAGGTACTCATCGAGGTCGAGTGCGTCGCAGTCTCCGGCTCTCCATCCACGGCGCTCCAGCTCAATGGCAACGCTCTGGATAGGGAAGTCGGACACCCTCGCTGTCCGGATGAACCTGGAGATCCAGAGAATGGTGGTCCCTACTTGATCGAAGGCTTGCGACATCGCTCGTCGCAGGGACTGGATGCGGCTTTGGCGTATCCGTTCGTGCTCATCCTGCCGACGGCGCCAGGCGACATATGCGCTTTCGAGGGATGCGGCCTGCACGTTGACGCGAAACTCAAACCAATAGGCGTCCACGACGCCGGCGGGAATTGATGACTTTTCGACGACGAAGGAAATCCCATTGTAGTCGAGTTCGACGAGATCATCCGACCGCCAGGCAATCTCGAGTGCTCGCTGGACTGCGGATTCGACGGTCTCCGATGGGTTTGCGGTCAGTGCGATCATAAGGCGCGCCCCGCTGCTGCCGGTCGCCATTCCCCAAGCGTGTGTATAAGTCGTCGTGCGGCTGCCTTCAACCCATTATAAATACATGATATTTAGACATAATGCAGTATACGCAACAGAGCGGCCCATCCGGCAGTGTGTCGTCAGGCGGCCAGCGCCAGTCCGAGGGGATCATCAACTCCTAGTATATGCAGGGCGTCCTCGATGGCGCTGACGGTGGCCAGGTCGTCGCCGACCATCGCCTTCATCGTCTTGATGCGGCCAATGACGACCTCGGCGATCCGTTCGTCGATCGTGCCGGGAGCGATCATCCAGTAGATCTGGGAGAACTTGCCGTCACGGTGGGTGCGGCCCTCGATCTGCGACATGGCGATCGCACTCCAGCGTATGTCGTGGATGACCTCGCTTCTCGTGGCGTCGTTGTGCTCACCCTGATGCAGAGAGATCCCTTCCTCGACCGTGAAGAGCACGACCTTCTTGCGCCCTGTCTGAAAATCCAGGCGCTGCTCTTCCTTGTCGTCAGCGCCGAGCTCGCCATGGATCTCGGCGACCTCGACGCCGGCGCCGGCGAGCCGCTCCTTGATTGCGGCGAGCGTCTCCTGGAAGGCCACGGACACCGCGACCTGGTGGCCATTGTCCAGCAGGTCCAGGATGTGGGCGACCGTTCCGGGAACGCGAAGCAGGGAGGATTTCTGGGAGTATCTCAGCCGCGCGACGAGGGCGTTCTTGGAGTTGCGCGCCCCTGTCTTGTCCAGACCGAGCGATCCGCGGAACTCCCGCCAGGCGGCCTCGTAGAGGACCGCGGCCTCGGCATCGAGCTCGATGGCCATAAGGATGCGGTTGATTTCGGGCCAGCCGTCGATGTCCTCCGGCCGGCGGCGGAGCCCGGCAGGTATGGCGCCTCCGAAGAGCAGCTGGCGGACCTTCTCGATGTCGTCGTTCGAGCCGCTCCAGACCCACTTGCCGAAGGCCTCCCGGGCGACCCCGAGGCCGACGGTGCTGCACCACTTCTCGAACTCGGCGAGGTCGGAGACCTTGTGGCCGGTCATCTGGGCGAGCAGTGGCGAGAGGTAGGACAGCTCGAGCGGGTTCTGGCCGGCGGTCGCCGACAGCCAGATCCGGTACTTTGCCTTGGCGGATAGCTTGAGGGAGAATTTGCTGCGCGCCGACGTCGGGTTTCGCAGGCGGTGTGCCTCGTCGAAGATGATCGCGTCGAAGCTGGGCGCCTTGCCGCGGCGGGCCTTGGCCTTGAGCGACTTCGCGATCCGGCCCTTCGCGTCGGGCTCGATGTCGAACAGCTTCTGGAGGCGGTCGTAGTTGATGACGACAACGATCTTGCCGTGGTCACCCATCCACCTGACCGCGTTGCGCCAGGCGGCCGCGACGGCAAGCGGGCAAACGATGAGCACGGTCTTGATGTCAGGCATCATCGCGACCGACTTCCAGGCGGAGAAGGTCTTGCCGAGGCCGACATCGTCGGCGAGCAGGTACCCGACCCGTCCGATGCGCTTTGCCCGGGTGACGTCCTTGACGGCGTCGGCTTGGTGGTCGCGCAGCACGATGTTGCGTTCGGGCGTGGAGGGGCCGCGGGTCACGCGGTTGAAGCGGTCCTCCAGGTAGCGCTCGTAGCTATAGGCGGGTGCGCGGAAGAAACGCAGCTCTGGCGGCAGCACGCCGCCCTTCCAGGCCCACGATCGCAGATCGGCGTTCCAGCGCGCGCCGGCGGCCTGGGCCTCGCTGCGACGAGCAAAAGGTACGTCGAGCAGAAACAGGCGTTCGCCCGGTGCCAGCTCGACCTCGGCCTTCCTTGGGCGCGGCGCCGGTGCCTTCGGGGCCTGCGATGAGGCTCGCGATGTGGCGGGGCGGCGGACGGGTGTCTTGCGCTTTCTGGGCTTTGGCGAAGGCACTGCCGTTCCCCGTTCGTTCTGATTCCTTCTAAGATGGTTCATCTTCCATGTGAAGGACAGATCCGATCGAGCGGAATCCATCTGGACCGGCCCTTAGCGTCCTCTGGAGAGCCATTCAGGACGCCATCACACCAATCGATTAGGACAGCTTCTTTGCTGCGTTCGGCTATGATCCGGCTTGAAGGGATCCGGCTTAGGCTGCTTTTGCCTCACCCGGTGCCGGGTTGCCCTTCTCTGCCGCCGCAAGGTCGGAGTTTTGACTGGTTAGATCGATGACCACCCGTGACTTGCCGGCCAGAATGCTGACTGCTGTGGGGCCGCCCACACCCGCCAGGGCGACCGCTACCCATCCGATCCAGGCATCCGGCGCAATCGTCATGCCGACTGAGGCGCCGATGATGCTGCTGGCCGCTACGCCCCATCCGCAGACGAGCGTGAGCAAGGCGAGCAGGCGCGCTGACTTGCGGTCGGCGATATCCTGACCGAGGTGGGCGCGCCTGCTCTCACGGTCGAGCGCGGCTTCCTCAAACGCATCGTCAGCCGCTTTCGCCTGCTGTTCGGCAGGCAGTCTGTTGAGGATGGCGGTGAAGTCCGCAGACGGCGCGATCTCAATGAGTTGCTGAATCGTCCACGCCGCCACTGCGTTCCGATCGTCCGGTGAGAGCTGCTCGAGGATCGCAGGCGCCCTGCTCGCGCCGCCGCCGGGATCAGGTTGCTGAACGGTCATAGCGACCTCCCTGCCGCAGCGTTCTTTAAGGCAGTGATTAGGCGCTCCTCGGTGCGCTTCCAGCCTCGTTCGGTCGACGTCATCGAGTCGGCTGCGGCGTTGCGAAGATCCTGGGAGATTCTGACAAGTCGGGGTTGTCCGGGATTGGAAACTGCTGCCCACAGCTGCAGCATGCCGACCGGGGTCGATGTGGTGCGGCCCGAAGTCGGTTCGTACTGGAGATTCGAGAAGCCGGCAGACACCGAGATCCGCGTGTGACTGAACGAACGCAGTTGGAGAAGCTGACTGAGCGCGCGTAGATGCAGGGCCGGGCTCCGCGGTCCATCCACCTCAACCCTAAACGCGGTCGCAATGAGATCTGAGACGAAGCCGGAGATTAGCTGCCGCCATGTACGCCGCGACGACGCGAGGTCGCCAGGAAAAGGCAACATCGGCTTGAGAAGCTCGACGTTAGCAGCGTGCAACGATCTGTCGTCACCAATTTTACTGCGAAAGAAGTCATATCCTATGGTGTTCGCGCTTTTTTCAATTAACTCTCGGCCGAGATAGCAGTCGAGAATATCGCGACCGTAGTCCTCAGCATTGATGCGTGAGACTGCGAAAGCGGTGAGGCGGAAAAGATAAGTTACTTCGCCAGCGTCTTGAAGAACGGCGTGCTCGTTGAGTATGGCCTTCAGCGTCAACGGTGTGGCGATCCGGCCTTGATCGAGCAACCAGCCGCAGGTCTGAAAAATACGTCCGTTTACTGCGTCGGAGAAATGCTCCGGCCTCAGGAAATTCGATACCTTCTTGTATGCCCGGTTGTTTATCAGGATAGTTCCAAGCAGTGCTCTTTCTGCCTCTCCATTGCTGGGCGGCGAGAATTGCGCTTCACTCATCTTGGTTAATCTAAGCAATAGATGCAACGGCGTGGCTGGATTCCTGGCAACTTTCTGGAGTACGGACGTCTTAGAGTCGCCGGAAAGGCGCTCTAACACGGACGCCGGTGCCGCCGGGTTGTCTGCAACACTCCACCGCACTGTTTCTTCGGCGTCTCCGGAAAGGCGCTCAAGTATGGCCGCCGGCGCTGCCGGATTGCTAGCAACAGTCCACCGCACGTTGTCGTTCGCGTCGCCGGAAAGGCGCTCTAGCACGACCGCCGGTGTCGCCGGGTTGGATGCAACAAACGAACGCAATATGTCGTCGGCGTCGCAAGAAAAGCGCTCCAGAACGGCCACTGGTGCCGCCGGGTTGTCTGCAACAGTCCAGCGGATTGCTTCGTCGATATCTTGGGAAAGGCGCTCCAGCAAGGTTGCCGGCGCCGCTCGATTTGCGGCAACTGCCAATCGCACCAACAAGTCGGCGTCGTCGGACAGGGGCTCCAGAAAGTCCACCGGCGCCGCTTGGTTCGCAGCGATTGCGATGCGAACCAACTCGTCGATATTGTCGGAAAAGTCCCGCCGCTCGGCCATCGCCGCGGCCATCGCCGCCCCGAGATCTCCGACGACATACTGACGAGTAAACCTATTGATATCACCGGAAAGGCGCTTCAGCACGTCCACCGGCGCCATCGGGTTACCCGCAACACCGACGCGCACTCTTGTGTCGACGTCGCCAGCAAGGCGCTCCAGGGTAGCCGCCGCTGCCGCCGGGTTCCCGGCGACTGCCTGGCGCACGAAGCTGTTGGCATCGCCCGAAAGACGATCGAGCACCGTTGCCGGCGCTGCCGGATTCCCTGCGACTGACAAGCGCACGATTCTGTTGGCATCTTGGGAAAGGCGATCGAGCACGGTCGCTGGCGCTGCAGGGTTCCCGGAGATCGCCAAGCGAACGTTATCTTTTCGATTGATAGCAGGGATGAGCTCAGCCACCCGATCTTCGGTAGTCGCCGTGGGCATCTGCAAGTGTTCCTCAAACACCAAACGTGCGAATGAGATTGCCGACGCCGCAGGGTTCCCGGCGGCCGACCGGCGCACTAATTCGTCGGTGTCGCTGGAAAGACGCTCAAGGACTTTGGTGGGGGCGGCTTCGTTTCCAGCGACGGCGACCCGAACGAGAGTTTCTGAATCGTCTGCCAGCAATGTCAGTAACCATGCAGGTGCTGATACATTGCTAGCAACCGCCGCACGAAGGTCAACTAGCGAGCGCCTTTCACCTGCTGAAGGCTGTCGTGCGGCCTGTCGGCTCATTTTCGAGGTTGGTGGCAGCTTTTGCGTCCTTCTGTGTTCCTGATACCGCACTTTGCACGCAATGGAGAGCATACCATTCGATAGCGTTGATTACACCAATTCAGCTGCCGTTGCGCGCCGATCGTCCCCGACGCGAAGACCGCATTGGTTCTCTCGCGCTGGTGCTGGATTAGGGAGGTGAAGTCCCACAAGGCGCGCCAGGCGACGCGGTTCCGCACCGCCTGGCTTCGGCTTCCAGCCTATCGTCTCTCACAATCCGAGTTCCGCAGCGTGCGGAAGGGATTCGCTTGGCCGCCATGATCCGCGTTGTTGCGGATCGGCAGCTCCTCGTCCTGCTGCCCGGGCCCGCTGCAGTCGGGCCGGCATTTGTCTCAGGGTGTCACCGCCGTCGGGGAAGTTGAGCTCCCCTGGCTCCGCTTGGGACCCTGGCCGCCTTCGGCCGGGACCCGCTCGCTTCCGTCAACTTGGACGGGTTTCCTCGATGCCCTGGGTCAGTCCGGATGGTCCAGGGTAATCGCTCCGGGTGTCGTCAGTCCTTCAGGGCCTCGCTGATCTTGTGGCCGGCAATCGCGGCAACGACCAGTGCGCCTGCCAATCCGGCACCGGCCGCAACGAGCGATGTGCCGAAGTAGAGGCCAAACTTGGGGATCAAGATGCCGATGGCACCCATGTCGTTCTCCTTACTGCACCGGCTGATCGTTGCCGGCTCAGCTATATTGCGCAAACTCAGCAGGAGCGCCACCTGCCCCGATTGGAAAATCGCGCGGTGGACATCTGAGTGCGCTACTTCCTGGCGAGCTTGGCGATCAGGTGTGCGGCCAGCGCGCCGATCCCGATAACGGGCACCGGCAGCATGTACCACGGAACCACGGGGACTCCCTGCTTCAGGGGACGGATCCAGCCGATCATGGACGAGTGCTCCTTTTGAGCTGCCGACTTGCTGTCGACGAGGATATCTATCGGGAGCCGGGTCGAAACGTCAACCTTGGGAAGAGGCTGCGTCCCGACGCTGAAGGGTGAGGGCGGTTGCGCCTGAAGCCGCGGGGGCGAGCCACCCTGTCCGTCGCTTTGGAGGGTCGCTGAAGTGGAAGTTCGGGTCGTCGGGTCGAAACATGCGAAGGGGAGCCCGATCTTTCGATCGGGCTCCCTTGCATACTGTATGTCACTTGAAGTCGATCAGTCTGCGGCGGCGTCGAGTGCCACTATAACGTCATGAACGGCAGACGTGATCAGGGGGACGCGCTGGGCCACACGACCTGCTCGCCCGTTGCGGCATTGAAGACGTATGCGGATCCGGAATCGGCACCCAGGTCGTCATCGGCGTAGACGCCAGCGAGAACGGTGTCACCGTGAATGGCGATCGCGTAACTGAGATTGTCGTCAGCCGCTCCGTCTTTGGCAGTCAACTTCTGAATCTGGGCACCGCTCGCCAGATCGAATACGTAGGCGGAACCGGAGCGACTACCTTTATCGCTATCGTAAAACGCACCGATGACGGCGCGCGTTCCGCTGGCAGCGACACTTCCGCCGAATGCGTCGTCTGATGCCCCATCGCCGGCATTCAACTTGAAGAGCTGGGCTCCGGTCTGGATATCGAACACGTAGGCCGACCCCGATGAAGCGCCCATGTCGTCATCTCCATAGGCGCCAATTATGGCATAGTTTCCAGCTACAGCGACGGCCGAGCCAAACAAATCATCAACGTTGCCGTCGCTCGCTGTCAGCTTATGAATTTGGGCACCAGTTGTGAGATCGAATACGTAAGCGGATCCAGAGGACGTCCCGTGATCGTCATCCAGAGATGCTCCGATTACGGCGTAATTGCCGCTTATCGCAACATTGTAGCCAAAATTGTCATCTGCTGCGCCGTCGTCGGCCGTCAGCTTCCAGACTTGTGCGCCGGTGGAGATTTCGAACACATAGGCAGATGCGGCCCCGTAAGCTCCGATGATCGCATAGTTTCCGGATGTCGCGAGATTGAGTCCGAAAATAGCGGCCGGTGAAGCGTCACTGGCTGTCAGCTTTCGAACTTCGGTGCCGGTCGACTTGTCAAATACGTAGGCTGAGCCGGACCAGGCGCCACTATCGGCGTCACCGGGAGCGCCCACGACAATGTAGTTGCTCGTCACAGCGACGCTATTTCCGAAATAATCGCCAGTGGCGCCATCATTAGCGGTCAGCTTAAGCGTCTGAGTGCCGGTCGTGAGATCGAAGACGTAGGCCGACCCAGAGATGTCGCCGCTGTCGTCATCTCGATTGGCACCGACAACAGCGGTGTTGCCATTGACTGCTACGCTTCCACCAAAATTGTCACCATCGGCACCATCATCGGCGAGTAGCTTTTCTTTTGGTGTATCGACGGTCAACAGCAGAGTGGCCACATCGATGGCCCCAGCTGCATCCGTGACTGTGAAATCGATCGTATAACTGCCCGCTTCGGTGGCAATTCCGGAGATTGTCCCGGTGGTGCCGTCGAGGCTGAGACCAGCCGGAATAGTGCTGCTGGCGGCAGATGCCCAAGACCAGGTCAGAGTCTCATCGATGTCAGGATCGGTAGCCGAGAGAGTGTAACTGTAGGCCTCATTGGGAACAGCATTTGAGAGGGATGTTGTCGTGATGGTCGGAGCCTGGTTTGATGGCGGCACAGGAAGGGTACCGCACGCGTGAGTGCTTCCCACGATTGTCGAGGCGATGCCGTCGTATACGCAAATGACGCTGTCACGTACGGTATTAACCGAAGCGATTGCGGCCACCGCCACGAGCGCAGTACCCAGAGCATAAGCGGACCCGCTCACGGCCTCGTTACTACGAGCAAAGAAGCGGAGAGCGTCCATATTTTACCGACCATACGAAAAATGTTGGTGATCCACTGTATCAATTTATGATTCGAGATATGGTTAAACAAGGATGGTTGTTCGTCTTACGTTTGGCCGGCGTCGGTGGTCGGGCGGCTAATTGCAGCGCCTGCCTCAATACAGGCGCTGCGGACATTCGCGGCATCAGGTCGCGTCAGCAAGGGCACCTGTCACGAGGACGTCCCGGACATCCTGATTGGCAGCGAATGCGGCCCGCTGCTCGTCGGTCAGCATCTCCGCGGCGAAGCGCACGAACTCCTGCAGATCGCCTGCTTCATGATCGGGGTCACTGTCATCGCCGTGGATCTTTGCGATCGCGATGAGTGCATCAGCGCTGTCGAGCGCGAGGCCGCGATCGACAAGAAGCGGCTGCATCTCGTCCGGCTCGCAGGCGCCGATGGCGTTGCAGACGACGTCGGCTACGTTGCTGCCGCTCAGGAAGATCTCCTTCTGCGCAGCGGTCATCAGGTCGACCGCCCTTCGGAGCAGAGCCTCGAGATCACCGAGCTCGTACCCGGCGCCGTTGTCGCGGCCGTGCTGCTCGGCCGCCTCGATATAGGTGGAGATGAAGGACATGGTTTGGCTCCGATGTTGGATCAGAGGGACTGGCCGTCGCCGTCGCTCGCCTTCAGGCAGGCGCTGCAAGCCTCCTCGAGCCGATCGAGCGACATCAGGTCGGCGTACACGGCGGGGCCGCCGGACAGCTTGGCGAGTGCGCATGTCAGGGCCATGCGCGCGAGGTCGTCCTGGTCGGACCCCGTCCGGTCCGACTGACCTTCGGCGTCGGACTTGGCCTTCAGAAGCAGCCCGGCAACGGCCTGGTCGGCGCAGCCGAGGCGAAGGCGATCGCCGCGCTTCAGGTCAATGATCAGCCGAAGCGCCTCCGGGATCGAAGTGGGCATGGTTCTTCCTCTGCGGCGTGGGACGACGGTTGCGTGGTGTCGTTGAGGTCGGTGAGCTTACGCGTCGTCCGTCTCGATGGTGACGCGGACCTTCTTGCCCATGAGCGCCCGGAAGATCGGGTGCGCGGCCGCGGTGTTCGGAAGGGGGCCGTCGGCCCAGCTTTGCAGGCGGACGAAGAAGCAGCCGTCATCGCCTTCAACGACGCGCATCTCGCCGGCCGGGGCGTACATCACCGCGGCCTGCCCGCCGTCCTCGAACTTGACACCGGTGGTGCCGTCGCGGTCGTCGGCCGGGACGGTGAACTCGGCTACCCAGCGGGTCATCGGATCCTCCGGAGTTCGAAGCCGGCGGGCGCCGGCTCCTGGTGATGATACTGCGGCGGGTACGATCAGAAGCCGGCCTTGGGAAGAGGCTCGCTGGTCCGCACCCAGACGCCGCGCTGTGCGGTCAGGCGGATCAGGCCGAGCTTGCGGGCCTTCTGAAGCATGCGGTCGCCAGCCCGGTACTCCTCGTCCCGATTGCCGCTGGCCTCGCACAGGCGGCGGCTGAGGCGCATGTAGCCGAAAGTAGCACCGCCGAGGGCGCTCAGGGCGGCGATCTGGTGGGCGACGGTGTAGGTCTCCCCCTTTACGGTCATGTCGGTCAGCTTGCCGGGCTTCTTGGCGCCGGCGTCGGCGGTCGTGGCAGTGTCTGTCATGGCGGCGTCGGTCATGGCGGCGTCGGTCATGGCGGCGTCGGTCATGGCGGCGTCGGTCATGGTGGTGTCGGTCATGGTGGTGTCGGTCATGGTCTGGGCCCCCTCGTCAGGTCCGGTCGGAGCTCGGCGTGCCAGTCGGCTTCGCCGCAGCCGACTTCGCATCATAGCGCTGACGGGGGATGAGTTTCAGCTTCAGGGACGTCAGAGCGACGACCGCGAGGCTCGGCATGACGTGACCGAGCTCGATCTGGTCGAGGGCCTCGTCGAGATCCAGCAGCTCGGTGCGGATGTTCTCGTTCTCCTCGGCCAGGCCATGGATGCCGTCGCCGGCGCCCGATAGGTCGCCGTATACGAAGAACACGTGAATCGTCTCGGTGAATGCACCGGGGCTCACCAGGTAGACCGGCCCGGGCAGGATGTCCTCGCGGGCGACATCGAGGCCCGCCTCTTCGCGTGCCTCGCGCAGGGCCGAATCAACGGGTTCCTCGCCCTTGTCGATCATGCCCGCGATCGTCTGGAGCGGCCATGCCGGCCGGCCGGCCTCGTGGGCTCCGACCAGGAACTGCCGGATCATGAGGACCTTGCCGGTCTTCGGGTCGTAGGGAAGCAGGGCGACGGCGGCGCCTCGATCGACGACCTCGCGGGTGACTGTCTCGCTCATGGCGCCGTCGAACCGCTCGTAGGACAGCTGCACCTGATCGACCTTCAGGAAGCCATTGTAGGCGCGGTTGCGGCCGGCGACTTCGACCTTGTTCGGGAGACTGCTCACGGTGACCTCGGTTGTGTGAAGAGGGCGTTCTTCGGCGTCTGGCGGGCGTGGCTCTAGCCGGCCGCTGCGTTCAACTCGGAAGCATCGGCGTCGGAGCCCGGCGCGGGATCGTCGGGCATGTTCAGCGGATGCACGCTGCCGACAACGAGCCCGATGCAGGCACCGAGAAAGGCGAAGGATCGGACGAGGCCCCAGCCCGCCCAATTCCAATCTACGAGGTAGATGGCGATTGTGAAGGCCAGGGCGACAGTGGCCAGGAACGTGCAGAGCAAGATTGCCCAGGAGACAATCGATTTCAGTCTGTCCACGGGAAGGGCTCCTTCGTGTCGGATTACCTCGGAGCGCGCGCTGCCGGTCGGCATGTCAGGCTGAGGCATGCGCCGGCTGCGTGCGGTGCTGCTCGGCCGCGATCTGGTCGAGGCGCTCGAAGCAGCGGCTGATGTAGCGGTAGATCCGCGGAGCGCGGGTCGGCAGCTGCGCTCGGTCGTTGCCGATGCCGGCAGCCGGCAGGACGACGGTACCGCCGGTCTTCAGGTGCTCGGCCAGCTGGGTGAACGCCGCATCGATCTCCGTCTTCACGACCTCGAAGTCGGCATCGGAGAAGAATGCGTTCTGGGCCATGGACGGCAGACGCTTGGTGGGGCATCCCACCGCGTTCGGCTCGCCCCGCATCTCCTTGGCCTGGCCACCGAGCCCCTTGCGGGCGAGATTGTCGCCGAAGAGGAAGAGCGCCTTGGGCTCGGCCCACAGGTCCGATCGTGAGATCCAGTTTCGGCGTTCGATCGGCATGACAGTGTTTCCTCTTAGCGAGCGGCAGCACCCGGATGTGACGCTCGCTGAGAAGATGGGTCCATTTTCCAGTGTTCGGCTCTTGCTGCCGGCGAGAGTGCCGTTGCAGGAAGCTCTGCCTCAGGCCACCATAGCAAGGTCGCACGAAGCAGTATCGGCACTCGCAGCGGCACTCTCGGCCATAGCAAGGTCGAGGAGCTCGAGCTGCTTCTTCAGGTCGAAGATGATGAAGGCGCGCTCATTGGCGCTCTCGATTGCGATGCGCTGCAATCGGCTGTCGTGAGCGATGGCGAGCAATTCGCCGCGTTCTTCGGGTGTGAGATGCGGAATATCTGTCCAGTTCGTCACGGCGCGCCTTGAATACTTGGTTTTGATGGAGCGGAACCGAATATAGCGCGATTTCCGTGAGTTGTCGTGCAAGGCGTATTCGGGCCGACGGAATTTTCACCGCCGGCCCGACCGGTTCAGACCGGTTCAGACAGCAGGGACCTGGTGGACGTAGTAGGTCGGACCGTAGTCGCCGTTCAGGACCGCGTTGACGGCGTCCTTCGGCACGAGATCGTTGGCCACCTCGGCCATGACACTGCACCAGCGGGAGGGGTCCCTGTCGATGCTGAGATCCGGGTAGCGGCGCTTCGCTTCGGCATCGACCGCGGAGCGAAGCTCCATGAGCTCCTTGGCGGAGACGTTCCGCTTCTCGCACTCCTGCTCGATCCTGGCGGCGTCGGCGCTGCTCAGAACCGGCTCGCTGATGGGGACATCGAACCCGGCGTAAGTCTTCTCCATCAGGAGGTAGGTCGTCGTCACGATGGTCTCCTCTCGTTCGCGATTGCGGGGTGTTCCGCTATATCAGACGATGTCGCGCCGCCAGTTATTCGTGCGGGGGCGCGACGAACTGTCCGGCCAACCGGCCGAGTTTTAGGGCACCGGGGTTAACGAAGCGTTGATCAGCCGCGGCCGCTGGATCTACCAGACCGCGCGATCAGGCTCGATCTTCTTCGGGTCGTTCGCGTCGTTCCTGCCGTGGCGCCCGCCCTTTGACGAATAGTCGAGGTCAGCGGATAACCTGTTCCATGCCGTCGTAGTTATCGAGATTCGCGCTCAGGCAGATTTCGACGATCTCGAGGCGCGTACCGGGGGCGCCGGCGTTGCCCGGTCCCATCTCCTCGACGACCGCCACCAGGTCCGCGTCGTATCGGGGGCACAGGTCGCTGACGCTCTTCCAAGGCTCTGCGCCGACGACACAGCCGTACTCGTCGAGGGTCCATCCCTTGCGATCTGCGATGCGCCGTAGTGCTTCGCTCGACAGTGAAAACCCGCCGAACTGGGTGTTTATGACCGCGGTGGTCGTGAGGACCGGAAGGCCGTCGTCGTTGGTGATGATTCGCATGTTGGCCGGCAGCGGCTGCCCCGGCAGTATCGAGCCGGCTCCCGGCTCCTGCTTCATCGACATGGAAGCTCTCCATTCTTGCGACATGAGTGGGGGCCAGTGCCGCGAGCGTCGGCGCCGCGAGCTCGGGCATGGTGGCCGTTCAGAGCAGCGCCAGAAGGTCGCTCCTGGTCATCTGGAACCGCGATCCGACCCAGCACTTCCGCAGCTCCCTAATGGCACCACCCAGCGCCGGCCCGGGCTTGAAGCCGCGGTCGAGCAGGTCGCGACCCTGAACCGGGAACACGGGCGGCACGAAGGTCTCGGCGATGTGGTGACCGACCCCGGCCAGCCGGGACAGATCGATCACTCGATCCCGCGGAGCGCCATCGACCAGGAGGTTCTCGATCAGCTCGGGCGATGCCTGGTTGCGGTAGTGGACCAGGAACTCCAGGGTGTCCCGCTCTTCGCGGGACATCCTCCAGCGCACGGCGAGCGCCTCGGCGTCCTCGACCTCACGGATCTGGCTGGCGATAACGGCCAGGGCGCTCGCGCCGGCCTGGTGTGCAAGGGCCGCGCCGGCAGTATCCGTCCAAGGCAGGCCGATGGTGTAGAGGACGTCATGGAGGCACATGCTCAGCAGCGTACTCGGCGCGCGGCGACCCGAGGCGATGTTTCGGATCTCCGACCAGATACGCTCGACGCTGATCCGGTGCAGGCCCTCGACGTTCTCGCCGATCGCCCAGAGCGCCCTCGCGTCCATCGTGACGTGGGAGCCCGCGGGGAACTTGTCCGCAAAGCGGAAAAACCGGAGGATTCGAAGGTAATCTTCCGAGATCCGCGCGGCGGGATCCCCGACGAAGCGAATGACCTGGTTGCGGAGGTCTGCTCGACCGTCGTGCCAGTCGTAGATGTTGCCGGCGAAATCCATCATCATGGCGTTGATCGTCAGATCCCGCCGGCCGGCGTCGGCCTCCCAGTCTCGGGTGAACTCGACCTCAGCGTGCCGGCCGTCGCACTGTGTGTCGATGCGCAGCGTCGTGACCTCGTAGATCTCGGGCGCGTCACGGTCGCCCAGGACGAAGCTGACGGTGCCGTGCTGCAGCCCGGTGGGAACCAGGCGAAGACCTGCCCGCTCGGCCAGCGCGATCATCTCGTCGGGCCTGGCGTCGGTGCACAGATCGACGTCCTTCGGGTCGATCCCCAGGAGCGTGTCGCGCACGCAGCCGCCAGCCATGCGCATCTCGAAGCCGTTCTCGACGAAGATCGTATTCAGCGCGTGGAGCTGGCTCGACATATTCATCGTCTCGAACCTCTTTCTGGAAGGTGGTCTTGGTGTCCATCGGACAGCACCAAGCCATCCTTCTTCGATCTCGCCCGGACCTCGCACTCAGGCGAAGCGGCGTCGAATCGTATGTTGGTTTGAGGACATCAAACGTATTGCCATGTCGTGATGGCGTAGGATGAAGCGATTTTCTGAATCGAGCTGTCAAGAAATACTTGACTGTTGACTTCCCCGTTTAGGATTGTCGGTTTGCAATGATAACCAATGCGCGGTGTATTCTACCGTATGCGCCAGGATGAAGACTATTGTTGATACATGAGTGCGTTGCGACAAATAGCAATCTTACTCCTCAGATCGTTTCGACTGGCACCCTGCGAGCACATGTACTTGGAATGCTCTGCGAGTTCATAACACATGTCCGCGCCCTTGCGGGCCAGGGTGAGCATGTCGGCGATCGCGACCTTGCAGGCCCAGGCTGGGTCGAACCTCGCCCGCCCGATGTTCATGGCCTCCCTTGTAAGCCGTCGCGCTCGAGTCCGATTGGGGTCGTCTAGCGGCAGAGTGTTCGCCATCTCCAGGCAGATGGTCAGGCCGGTGCGCAAGCTGAGCCAATCCTGACGCGAGGCGTCCTGCCTTCCCTCCAGATCCGCCGCAGTTCGGGCCTTATCCCACTCCAGCCCGTCTTCATATTCTATCGGGCCGCCGTGGTGCTTGGACCAAATACTCGTCAGGGGTATTGCTGCCTCTGTAGGCTCTTTCTCAAGCCGGTCTAACCCGGCGGAGAGGACTGCCATGAGATAGCCGTCGCAAGTGCCCCATGTCTTCAGCAGTTCAGCCGGCGTCTCGAAGCTGATGACCACCTCTGTATCCAATAGGCGGCGGATCTTTGAGTCGAGTGCTGCCTCCTGATATGCCTGCCGGGCGGCTTCGTCAGCCTGGAGCTTCCTCGCCCGTTCCTGTCTATCCAGGGCGGCAAGCGTCGCATTGGCCCGCGGGATGCCGGATCTCCGAAGGAGCTCCCTTGCGTACCCGGTGTCGTACTTCGGGATTTCGCCGTTCAGGATCGCGCTCGCGAGGACGAACATCGCCTCCTTGCTCCCGAGCTCGACGGCGCGCTCGATGAGCCGGAGGCGGATATCGACGCTGCTGGCCCAGGTGTAAGCCTGCGCGGTCTGGTCGGCGTCGCCATCTCGTATCACAGTCTCGAAGTCAGCCGCTGCCGCGCTGTCCTGGTCCCTGAGTATCCTCTCCAATGCCTGAGCGACTGCGATCTTGCGGTTTTGGCTGCTCCGGTTCTGCGGCTCGTCTCGGGGCTTTTCGATTCGAGGTGATGCCTCGGGCGTTGGGGCTTCCGGCGATGGTGCTTGCGCCGATGGTGCCTCTGGCGATGGTGCCTCCGGAGAGGGTGCATCTGCCGGCGATTGCCGCGCGATCGCCTTTGCCAGTACATCCAGGCGCTCGGCTATGGTCTCCTTGAGGCACTCTCTGGTGCGATCGGTCAGCAGGCACGTCCGGTTGCGCAGCTTCAGCCATTCCACCTGGTTGGCTTTTAGATCCGGCAATCGCTTGGGGTCCAATAGCCCGCGCAGCGTGCGGTAGGCGTCACCAAGGTCCGAATCTAGGCGCGAAACCTCGGCATCACCACAAATCGTCTTTTCGATCTGCGTTGCCGCCTTCGTGCAGTCGAAGCTGGCGCCCCAGGCTTGGGGTGGCACGGCGACCATGATCGCCAACGCTCCACCGACGAGAAGGCATCTACTGACCGAATACACTGGATCCCCCCGGAACCGTCGCCAGGCCGCACTGCAGGCAGTGACCATATTGTCGGCAGAGCATCGTGGCCAGTGCAATGGCGCTCGGATCAACGGCGCGGCTTGGCGTCGGCGAGCTTGCCAGAGTTGGGCGGATCGGGCCGGGGCGCCGGGATGCGGATCTCCCGAGAACGGCGTGGGGAAACCCACGACAAAACCCCCGGGCGCCGCCTGGCGCCCGGGGGTTCCATAGAGAGAGATAGGCTGATGCGGCGCTTAGGCCGCGACGGCCTCGGCCACGGTCTCGGCGCCGGCGACACGCGGCTCACCGGCCCAGATCGCGGTGTAGGCGTTCAGCTTCACCTCGGCGCCGTCGGTGCCGGTGAACGCGCGCTGCTCGAAGAAGCCGTACAGCTTCTTGGTCGCGCCCTCGACGAGCTCGTCGCCGAACTTCGACAGCTGGGTGGCGAACATGCGGCAGGACAGCGCCCGCTTGCCGTCGCGGACGAGCTTGAAGGTCGCCATCGAGCCCTTCTCGTTGGTATGGACCTTCAGGCCCTCGATGGTGCCCACGAAGTTGTAACGCGCGGCCTTCGGCATCTCGGTGTTCGACATGGTCTCTAGATCCTCTTTCACAGTTTTTTCGAATGGCCACCTCGACCATCCATTCCTGAATGGTCGAGGTGAACGCAGCGAGCCGACTTACTTGGAGCCCGACTCAGCCGGGCTGGGCGGTCAGGCCGCCACGGCCTCGGTCACGGTCTCGGCGCCGGCCACGCGCGGCTCGCCGGCCCAGATCGCCGTGTAGGCGTTCATCTTGACCTCGGCGCCGTCGGTGCCGGTGAACGCGCGCTTCTCGAAGAAGCCGAACAGCTTCTTGGTCGCGCCCTCGACGAGCTCGTCGCCGAACTTCGACAGCTGGCTCGCGAACATCCGGCAGGACACGGCCCGCTTGCCGTCGCGGACCAGCTTGAACGTCGCCAGGCTGCCCTTCTCGTTGGTGTGGACCTTCAGGCCCTCGATGGTGCCCACGATGTTGTAGCGCGGCGCCTTCGGCATCTCGGTGGTGGTCATCTCTTTCTAGTCCTTTCAGAATGAAATTGGGGGCGTTCGTGCACCCGACGGACGCAACGACCCCTTTCCCCTTTTCGGGCACCGCCCGATTTTCGGATCCGGTTGATTTGATCTTCTTGAGGAAGACGGTGTCGTTCGCTCGACAGAGCGGACGAACGACACCTGGCTTTTTACGCCTTACCCTTCCTGTCGAGGTTGGCTCAGCCTCGACGTGCCGGCCTGCCGGCGTCCTGGGAGATCCTGGAAAGCCAGATCAGCGAAGTTGCCCAGCCCAGAATTCCTGCCAGGTAGTACGCTCCCCGATAGTCAACGCCGCGGGAGAACCCTGGAACGAAGAGGTTGATCAGGCTTGGTGCGACGGCCAGCAGCACGAACCAGACAGCGGTGTGCGCCAGGAAATACATGACGACGATGCCGACGCCCCTTCCGACATCGGCAACGGCCCGGCGGAGAGCCCGCGGGGCGACTTCCTGGGATGAGGAGGTGCTGTTGTTCATGAGTGGCGCTCCTGTCGGTGTGGCGACCGGGTTCATGCGGCTGCCGCCAGATATTCGATGTGCTGGCTGACGGGCTTCTGGAACTGCGCGAGGTGCTCTCCGTCGAAGAGGAATGCCAGATCATAGGGGTGCAGCGGCCGGCCGGTCCAGGCCTTGACGACCTGCGCCATGAAGTGGGCCGGAACGCACTTGAACTCGATGAGCTCGCCGCCGAGCGTGGTCTTGGCCCAGAACGGGCAGTCCGGGAGCGGCTGGACGAGCTTGAGCGTCTCGAGGCGGACGTGCCAGGGGCGCGCGTCCACGACACCGGTCATGATCCTGTGGGCCGTCTCGATGTCGTCGGGGTTTTCGCAGACCACGATGAACTCGTCGCTCGAGACGTGGCGCAGCCAATCGGCTGGCAGGCCGTCGGCGACGGCGTCGAGCATCAGGGTCTTCATGATCGTCTTCTGGATGGCCTGCTGCCGCTTGGGCTGCAGGTTGCCGAAGATGATCTGGCGCAGCTTCTTCGAGTTCGCCACGTAGGGGTGAATCTCGTCGAAGGAGGAGATGAAGGCCTCGTAGCTCTCGGCGCCGCGGACCAGATCCGGATCGAAGTGGCGGAACGACTGGAAGTTCGCCTTCACGAGATCGACGGAGAGGATGAACCGGCCGACGTTCTGTTCGTGGTAGACACTGTCGCTGCGGACTTCGATGCAGGGGTAGGGCCCGAGAAGTGCGTCCGGAGACTGCAGACGCCGATACGCCGGCCGCGTGGTGACCGCGTCCGTGATGCGCCCCTTGGCCTTGTCGAACGCTCGGTCGAGGCCGTCTTCGCCCAGCTCGTGGAGTGCGGCCAGGAAGACCGCGTATTTGCTCCGGCTCGCGACGAACGGCTCGTAGAGGTCGAGGAAGTAGTCGAAATACGGATCGGAAACCAACTGGATGGGAAGCGAATAGTCTTTGACGAAGCGCTTGCGCATGGGGTTGATCACATGATCCTCCAGTCTCGGTTTTCCAGGAAGGGCCGACGGCACTGCGATGCGCCGCCGGCCATCCCGTATTTGGTCTGGTTTTAGGTAGAGAACAGCGCGCGGTGGCCGGTCACGCGGCCTCGAACGGCGCGTCCTCGCGAACAAGGCTGCGTTCTTCGAGCATCTGACGCAGGGCGCGCAGGGCGCTGCGCTCGAGCTGACGAGCGCGTTCCTTGGTGCGCCCGAGCTGCTCGCCGAGCTCGTCGAGTTGGACGCGGGTCTCGCTGAAGAAGCGTCGTCTGGCAGGACGGCGATGTGGTAGCGGTAGTCGGTCTCGACCGGATCGCCGATCCGCTCCATGAGGAAGAACTCTCCGGTTCGTCCGTCCCGGGAGATATGCCAGCTGCTGTCCGACATCAGATCGCCTTCGCCTTGAGCGCCTCTGCGATCGCGCGGAACTTGACCTCCGGCCCATCCTCGCTGGGTCGTTCCAACTCGGCGATCAGGTTCTGGCGGAAGAGGTGGCGCCAGCAGTCGTCCAGACCCATCCCGGTTTGCTCCCGGAGGGCGCGCGCCTGCGAAGCTGTCGGTGCGATGCTCATGCGCAGTCTCCTTTGCCGCGGGAGCGGCGCAGCTGCTCGCTCAGCAATCGATCGAGCTCGGAGTTGGCTTTGATGTCGAAGCCGATGTGCCACCGGTTGCACTCGCCGTCTCGCCGGCGGTTCTCGGCCCGGGCGAGATCACCGGGAGAGAACATGGCGCCGGCCGCTGCCAGCAAGGGCAGGTCGGTTGGGCCGAGGTACCCGCTCCACCGGCGCCCATCCTGATGGGTAAGGCCCCGAGCGAGCGCAGTGACCCTGGGGGCGACAGGCCTTAGCCCGGTGAGCTTCGTGGCCATGGGGTTCCTCTCCTGTCGATCAGCTGCGCTCCAGGATCGCTTTCGTTGAGCGGACTGCCTCGCGGCCACGCTCATGCAGGCGATCCCATTCGTAGGAGGTCGGGGCTGAGCACCAGCCGTCCTCGACACCGAGGATCCTGGCGTCGCGACCTTCCAGGGGCTCGTCGTCGATGCGAGTGACGGTGCTCTCGTAGTCCTCGAGCACGCTCACGGTCTCCTCGAGGTCGTCTCGGGCAATGATGACGGCGTCGTTGTCGGCTAGCCGGCGCAGTCCGGCCTGATGCGTGGCCGCCCATTGCAGGACCTGCTCGTCGAGCCCGGCGCGGTTCAGGGCGGCGGTCACGCCATCCATAAGGTTGTCGAGCAGAGTCTCGATCGGATCGGGATCGAGGACCATGTCCGCGGCTTCGCACCGGGCAAGTGCCTCGGCGCGCGCGGAGGCGCGAAGATCGAATTGCGGTGTGTCGGTCATCGTCGGGACTCCTGGCGGCAGTCGGCCGCCTCGAACATCGTGTCCTGCAAGCCGGACGTTCGGCCGGATCGGCAACTGCTCAGCCGAGGCGATAGCCGCGGTCCGGGTGCCAGCGATAGGTCAGGACCGAGCCGTCCACGTAGGCATACTCGGCGAACGTGACCCGGCCGCGCTCGTTGCGTCTTTGCTTCACGGCACTTCCGGTCGGGAAGAATGAGCGCGTACCGTCCTCGGCGATGGCGTACCCGCCCTCGAGGGTGAACGCGATGCTGTCCATGGCGCGGATCGCCAGCGCGACCGACCGGGCTATCGTTTCTTTGATCTTCGACATGGCTTGGGCTCTCCGGCGATCGTTGCGGACATGGGGCGCTGTTGTGCGTGGAACGCTATGGGCGCGGCGCGGCCGGCCTGGTGGGCCTCCTCAGGTGGACGGCTCCAGGATCCGGAACAGCGCGTCCCGCCGGTGGTCGCCATGTGGAATGACGGCCCAGGCGGCGGTCGGGCACTCGACGGTGAAGCCGTCCATCACCGGATAGCTCGGATCGACCACCAGGCCGGCCGGGACGTCCAGCACATCCGCGGCCTCCAGGAAGAGCTTCATGCTCTCCTCGCCGGCGGCGCGGCAGGCGACCCGGTCGAAGTAGCCGAGCGGGTGGCGATAAGCCTCCTCAATGACGGCCTCGATCAGCGGATGGCGGTCGCGTCGTGCCGCGAGCTGGACGCCGGCGTGGTGGGCATGGGCGTTGCCTAGTCCGCCGATGTGGCGCAGCCGGGGGCGGTCGCCGTTGTAGAGCAGGACCACCTGGACGTCCTCACCAAGGGTGGCGAGGTCGCCCTTCTGGAACTGCGCAGTGAACGGCCGCGGCGCCGGCGGATAGTCCGCCAGCGGCAGCCCCCGGGTCAGATGGCGGAAGGCGGGATCGTTGCCGTCGCCCAGCAGCCACATGTAGGTCACGACCGGGTCGGGGGCGGTGAACCCGTCGCCGATCGGAAAGCGATCGTCCACGACAAGGCCGCGCGCGTAGTTCAGGCCGCCGTTGTCGGCCGCGTCGGCAAGCATCCTGATCGCGTGGATGACGCTCTCCGGGACGTCCAGCGTGATCGTTGTGCCAAAGCCGTCGGCCTGCTGCATGTAGGAGGGGTGGACGTCGTGCTGCGCCATCTGCAGGCCGGCCGCGAAGGCATAGCGGTTGGAGAGCTCCGGATCCCGCAGGCTGGGAAGATCGGCGTTGCGCAACAGGTAGCACCGGTATTCGGTGATCGCTTCATCTGCCATGGCTCTTCTCCTGCGATGCGTTGCGAATGACGGTGCGAATGCGCAGACCGTCATTTGAAACGACAGGCTTTCGTTTTGTCGTCGTCAATCTGGGAACTAAATAACCAGGTATCCAGCCGTATTTGCGGCCTTTACCGGTGAACTCGATATGATGCCGAAGATCGGAAAGACCACCCGTTCCGTCAACAGCCGAGAGCGCGGCTTCGGCATGCTCGAGGTCGGCCTGGCGCTGGCCGTGGGCGCCACGCTCGCGATTCTCGGAGGCGTGCAGATGTTCCAGGCGGCCGGCGACATCCGTGAGGATGCGGCCGCCGAGCACGTGAAGATGGCTACCAACGGCATGCACCACTACGTCACCGACAACTATGGCAGCCTGACCGCCAGCCAGGTCATCCCGATCAGCACCTTGACCGCGGCGGCCTACCTTCCGAGCTCGTTCTCCACCGGGCCGTTCGGCCATCGCTATGAGATCCTGGTCAAGGCGATCGACCAGAACGGCGACGGCGTTCGCGACGCGATCGATGCCCTGCTGGTCGCCGGCGACCGGAACAAGACCATCGAGGCTAGCCGGATCCCCGGGATCGTCGCCAAGGTGGGGGCCAGCGGCGGCGAGATCGACGGCAACATCGTGTACGGGGCCTTTGCCGGCTGGTCCGACAATCTCACGAACTACCCCGTGTCGAGCATCCCGGACCTCGAGATCGCCAGCATCGTGCACTTCGACGACCTGGCGATCGAGCAGGACTACCTGAACCGGAAGGCGGTAGCCGGGCGGCCCGAGTTCAACACGATGGAGACCGACCTGAACATGGGCGGCCACAACATCACGAACACGGGCACGCTGACCGCGACCGCGGTCAATGCCGGAACGGCGACGGTGACGGGCGATGCCGATGTCGGAGGAGACGTCTTCGCGCGAAGCTTCTACTACACCTCCGACATGAACCTGAAGCAGGACTTCAAGGCGATCGACCGCCCCCTGGACCGGTTGCTGCAGGTCCACGGCGTGACGTTCAACTGGAGGGAGGACGGCTCCGCCGATGTCGGCCTGATGGCCCAGGAGGTCCAGCAATACTTCCCGCAGCTGGTGCACCAGGCGCCCGACGGACACCTGACGGTGAAATACGGCAACCTGATCGCGCCGGTGATCGAGGCGATCCGCGAATTGCGCACCCGGAACGTGAGCATGGAGCTCGAGCTGCGGGCGATGCGGGGCGAGAAGCTGACGGCGCAGGAGGTCCAGTTCCTGCGAGCTTCGCTCGCCGCGCGGTAGGCGGTCACGCGTCTACTTCATCCTGAGCGGTAAAACGAACCTATATACCTGAAAGGCGAAGATTCGTCGGCGCAGGCCGTGGATTTCATCCGTATTCGGGAGCGCCGCAAATTCGCGTGTTCGGTCCGGCCGAATTGTCCGGTCCTTCCGAGCGGGAGAGGGAGCCATGAACAGACTGATCCTGGCGATCGTGGCGGTCGGGCTTTGGGCGTCGCCGGCATCGGCGGCCGGCGGTAGCGCCGTAAACACCGCCAAGGTTCAGAGGCAGAGCTACAACAACATCATCCGGCCGCAGGGCCTCTGCCACATGGTGGACAACGCGCAGAGCGGCTCCAAGGCGCAAGGGGTCTTCGTTCCCTACAACAAGCCCCAGGAGTGGAGCGCTTTCGTCAACAACAAGCCGGCAGGGGTCACGGTCGCAGCGTGCTGCGAGGCGCAGAGCTTCCAGGTCTGCGACGACCGCTTCGACCTCCCCGTGACCCGCTCGGGGAGCAGCATCTCCGGCTCGGTGCGACTGACGATCCGGGAAGGACAGAGCTACCGGATTTCCTGCATGAATACCCTGAGCGGGGTGTGGCAGACCCTGGATGGGACCGGCGGTGCGGACAATGTGGTGAGAACCCGAAGCCCGAGCACCCAGGGGGCCTGGGTGGTCAAGTTCAACGTCAACGCTTCCACCCCGACCGCGCCGGTGACGTTCCAGTGCCAGAACCACAGCTGGCAGATGACGCAGGGCCCGAGCAACTGTGCCCAGCCGCTGCCGCCCGGATCCCTGACACTGGTCTCGGCGACCAACTGCTTTCCCGATCATGTGAGCCCCTACGGCGGCCCCGGTGCGGGGGTCGATCCGCTTTGCCGAGTGCACGCACCGGCAACGGGCCCCCATCGCTACGAGAACCCAGGGCCGTGGCTGTATCCCAGCGGCAACTTTAACAACAGCTGGGGGCGCAGCGTCCTGTATTGCCTGCCTCCGACCCCGATTTATTAGCCAGAGCAGGTCGATAAGATGAAGAGGTTCGCGCTCATCGTTGCGATTCTTGGAGCCACCGCCGGCACCGCGATAGCTGCCAGCGGAACCTCAGTGAACACGGCCAATGTACGGAAGCAGACGTACAGCAACGTGGTTCGACCGCAAGGCCTGTGCCACATGGTCGACAATGCCCAGAGTAATTCCAAGGCGCAAGGGATCTTCGTTCCCTTCAATACGCCACAGGAATGGAGCGCCTTCGTCAACAGGAAGCCATCGGGAATTACCGTAGCGGCCTGCTGCGAGGCCGCCAGCTTCCAGGTCTGTGATCAGACGATCAATGTCCCGGTCACCCGCACGGGACAAAGTGTCGATAGCTCCGTCCAGCTGAGGATCAGGGAGGGCCAGCGGTACCGCATCAGCTGCCAGAACCGTCGGAGCGGGGTGTGGCAGACACTCGACGGCGTCGGCGGATCAGACAACGTCGTGGTGGCCCGAAGTCCAAGCAACGTGGGTTCGTGGGTTGCCAAGTTCGAAATCGACAACTGGGCTGCGAACGTGGGAGTGCGGTTTCAGTGCAGCAATCACAGCTGGCACATGACCGAGGGTCCGAGTTCTTGTGATGCATCTCCGCCGCCGTCTTCGATGCGAACGGTGAGCACGATCAACTGCTTTCCCGACTTTGCGAATCCGTTCGTGGCTGGAAACAGCGATCCGAACGAGGTCTGGGCGGCATCCCAGGCGACTTACAATTCGCTGTGCCGAAGCCAAGCGTGGCGTGGTGGTCCCCACCAGGACGATCGGTTGCCGGGCAACCCCTGGATCTACCCCAGCAATTCCTTCAACAACTCCTGGGGCCGCGACGTCCTGAGCTGCCTCCCACCGTCGCCGATCTGAGGCACCCCATTGTGGCATTCGTCGCCGGGCGACGCTCCAATTGTCGGCCCTACGACACGAAGCCCTCATGGATAGAGCCGAGCCGGGTTGCCCCGGCTCGGCTCTTTCGCTGGCGCGATCGTGCGCTTGGTTCAGGCTGCGGCCTTTAGCTCCGCGATAAGCCCGACCGCGGCCGCTTCGGTCTTGGCGACTTTGGCAACCACCACCTTGGCGATCGCCAGGATCGACCGCGGATCGGGGCTCTTGAGGGCCTGCATGTAGCAGCCGAGCAACGGATCGCCGGCGTGCGTCTGCGCGAAGGCCTTCCGGGCGAGGTTGTCCTCGACGTCGCCCTGGAACGATGCGACCGCCTTGGTGATCGAGCGGACGATCTCGTTGATGCGACGGGACACCAGGATATTGACCACCTCGGCCTCGCCGCGGACCGGCCACGCTTCGTCCATCTTGGCGATCGCGTCGTCCATGGTCTCGTTGACGACCATGGCCACGAGCTTCTTGGTCGAGTGGTTCTTCTCGAAGAAGTGGTCGTGCATGTCGTCGTACCAGATGGTCTTGGTCTTCATCATCTGGCCGTCCTCGAACACAGAGACCCAGCCCTCGACCCCTCTCTTCGATGCCTGAAGCTCGAGAAGGTCGGCGACCGAGCGAATGCCGGGGACGCTGGCGGTCTCGACACCGTATTTCCGGACCAGCGGATGGTTGTCGATGTCGATGACAGGGATGCCCGTGGCTTCGTCACGGATCTGGATCAGGCGCAGACGGTCCTCAGGGTAGTCGAGAACGATCTTCCAGGTCGGAGAGACCAGCTCGAAGAGCGGCGCCAGCCCATCGGCCAGGGCTGCTGTCACGAAGCCCTGCAAGGCCCGGTCTCGGCAGAGTAACTCGTTCGCCAGGTTGGCGTGGGGGCCCGTGAAGCTGGTCTTGGTGCGGGCAAGGAGGCGACCGCCGATCGGCACGAAGCGGACCAGGCTGCCGTCGAGCTTCTCGGACGTGGCGATGATCCGCTTGTCCTGGACGTCGCGGAGCATGAAGCCCCGGGTCTGGTTCAGCGCGTAGAACTTGGCCAGCATCAGGTGACGGGAAACGGCCCCGGCGGGGGCCTCGACGAAGGTCAGGCCGCGCAGCTCGTGCGCCTTCAAGCCGCTTCCCGGAATCGGATCATCGAAGTCCATGTAGCCGGGCAGCAGATAGCCGAAGTGGTGGATGCAGTGGCCGTCGATCTCGATGGCCGAGCTCTCGAAGGCCTCGTTGCCGGAAACGATGGCCCTGGCCTGGTCGAGGGTTGGCAGAAAGTGCGTCATCTGGTGGGCTCCGTAGGGAAGGGGGACGGCCCGGGCATTGCCGGGACCGGCGATGGGGTCGCGGGGGCGCGCTGGCGCCGAGGATCCGGGGTCAGTTCCTGCGGTCGTCCATCAGGCACTTGCGCTCGTAGCCGAGCGTCTTGAGGATCGGCTCGAGCTTCGGGGTGACGCTCCAGCCCTCGAAGTGGCTGGCGGCCGCATGGGCCTTGCGAAGGTGGTGCTCGACCTCGTTCAGCCCATGCAGGGTGAGCGGTGTGTTGACGGCTTCCTCAAGGGGGTCTTCTGCCTCGTCGTAGAGGTACAGCGACATCGGAGCGGGTTGCCGCTCGGCCCATGCGACTGCGAAGGAGAGAGAGACGCCGTAGCGAACCCGGGCGCTGGAGATGGAGTCGTCCCTTGGGTATTGGTCGGCGCCGTCGAGGCAGCTGGAATGCCAGGCCGGCTCCATGACGACGTTCATGCGGGTGGCGGCGAGGCTGTTGGTGCGGCGGTCGATGATGTTTGCGAGCATTGCTGGATCCTCGAGAATGAAAGAAGCAGCTCGCTCAGCCTTCGGGCATGAGTGCCTCCGGTTCGAAGTCGCGCCCAGCACGGGAGTTGCCCGGCACGCATTGAATATTGGTTCGTGCGGTTCGCAGCGGATCAGCGCTTCTTGATTGCCACCGGCGATCGTCCTGAGCCTGGCGGCGAGACTTTTCGGAAGCGCTTCGCTTCCTGTCGCGAGCAGGATGTCGGCCCGTTCAGGTGATCGACGAAGCGTCAGCCGGCCGACGACTCCTAGGTGTCGTCGGCGAGCTCCAGCTCCGCGTTGCGGGTCTGCAGCCGCCGGATGAGAGCTTCCTGCTCGGCAATGCGGCAACGAGCATCGGACAGCAGCTCGCCGGAGAGATCCGGATCGATCTCGCTCACCCGCGTATCGCTGCCCTTCGCAGAAAGCTCTGCGCACACCCGTGACAGCGTGCGGACGAGATCGTCGCTCTGCTCGAGCTCGGCTGCGACCTCCTGAACACTCTGGTCGGCCGGCTTGTCGGCCCAGACGCCGGCGTAGCGCAGGAACGCGCGGTGGAGATCGGCGTGGGTGACGCCCGCGGGAATGGCAATGCTGACGATCGTCGTTAGAAGGCCGCGGGAGATATCGCTGATCTCCTCGCTCGTCGGCTTCAGGGGATCGATTCCGTAGACCGGGATGGCCGAGTTGCACACCTCGAGGGCGTGCTCGACAATGAAATGCGAAAGCGGCTGCCGCATGAAGCGCCTCTTTTCTCGAATTGGGGACGTGGATGGGGTTAGAGCCGGATCGCCTGGCTCAGGATCATGGCCTCGGGCACGCAGAAGATCTGGGAGAGCTCCGGGAGGCTGGCGATCGGCCGGAAGTGCCGCAGAGCAGGACCGGGAACCAGGAGCTCGTGAGCGAAGGCCGCCGCTTCGCCCTGCTCGTCGGTCCTCCAGGCGCCCGGCACGATCGGTCGCTTCAGGGCCCGGTACCGATCCGACTCCAGATAGGAGCGGTGCAGCAGATGCAGACCGAGCTGGTGGGCGATGACGAACAGCTTTTCCCGAGCGTCGAGCGATCGGTTGACGACGATGTCGTTGCCCTCAGGGTCGAAGAAGCCGGCGATCTTGTCCGTCAGGGTCCCGGTGAACTCGACGAACAGCGTGCCGATCCCGAAGGTGTCGGCGATTACCTGAGGATCGATCGGAGGTCTGTCGTAGCCGAGCGACTCCAGGATCTGCTGGGCCGCACGGCGGGCAGCTTCCTCGCCTCGAAGAGGCAGAATCATCGAAGTCGAAGACGACGTCATTCTGGCCGTCCTTTGCTGTTTCATTATCGGCATTGCACAGCGAAATGCATGAACGCGTGACCCGCTGGGCACGAGCACACAGGAGACTGGTATTTATTAGGACACAGACATTCGATCTACAAACCAGTGCCGTAATTCTCTCGGCCGGGCGGTCAAGCGCCGGCCTGCGCCTACTGATGTACTGGTCTTTCGCGGGCACGGCGGGTTCGTTGATCGACCCGCCGAGGCCACGGCTCCTGCTGACAGCGATTTACCGCGGTGAGAGGCGGTAAATCTCTAAAAATACCGAAGCAATCGAGCTATTTCCGGTTGGCTTTCGGTATCCGCAGTGGTAAAAGATCGTGATCTCCGAGTCTGCGCCAATACGGCTTTCTTGAACGCAGACCATCCGGAGAAACACCATGCTCTACGACCGTGAGCGCCTCGCCGGGGCCGGCATGGACCCTGACCTGGTAGAGAAGATCGACCAGGCTTACGAGACGCTCTGCCTGCTGATCGAGCAGGACGTGCCGCTGTCGGTATCGTACAGCGGCGGCAAGGACAGCAGCGTCGTGCTGATCCTGACCCTGCTGGCCTACCAGGATGTGGTCGAGCGCCGGCGCGCCACCGACCCTGGGCGCTACATCCTGCCCCTGCACGTCGTCACGGCCTCCACCGGTATCGAGAACCCGGAGATCGAGGCCTACCTGCAGGGCCAGTTGGCGCAGCTCGATGGCTATGCCCTTCGCAAGGAGCTGGACGTGCGGATCCGCGTGGCGCGTCCCAGCTTGGCGTCTACCTGGCAGGTCGGGGTGATCGGCGGCCGGCGGCTGCCGACCTTCCTGCAGTCGGCGACCCGGGACTGCACGATCGACTTCAAGATCAGGCCGATGCAGCGCCTGCTCCGGGGCATCAGGACAGACCTGGTGGGAGAGGTCCGGGCCTGCGGGGGGAAGCTCGAGGATCTTGCCGACCAGTTGGCGCGCAACGGGTTCGTGGCGGTGATTGGCACGCGCTTCGAGGAGTCCGCGATGCGGGCCCGGAGGATGGCCGATCGAGGAGACGCGGCCGGCGAGATCACGGTTCTGGAGAACGGCGATCGCACCTTGCCGATCATCGCCGGCTTCACGACTGACGACGTGTGGGAGGTCCTGGCCTATGCGGGACAGGGCGAGGAGCATCCGCTTCCCGCATTCGCACAGGATTTCGACGAGACCAGGGACGTCTATCGGGACGCGACCGGCGAATGCCCGGTGGTGGCTTCGATGAAGCAGCGATCGGCGGCGTGCGGCGCGCGCTTCGGCTGCGCGCTCTGCGTGACCTCTGGTGGATCAGACAAGTCCATGCAGACCATGATCGCCCAGCCGAAATACGCATACCTGGAGCCCCTCAACCAGATCCGGAATCACCTGGTGGCAACGCGAACGGACCTCAGTCGCAGGCGCTGGGTCGGGCGCACGCACGACAGGGAAACCTCAATGGTCAGGATCCACCCTGACGTCTACTCGCCGGCCATGTGCGAGGAGCTGCTGGGCTTGCTCCTGACGGCCGACGTGCGGGAGCAGGAAAGGGCGGACAGCCTCGGCGATGCGTGGCGCCGCCACCTGAACGGGGAAAGAGTGAACTGGCCTGATCCCTACCTTCAGGAAAGGGCTGGGAAGCCGGACCGGGAGTATGTGGCGAAGATGTCGGCTCCGCAGTTCCGGTTCGTGACGCCAGAGATCCTGGTCATGATCGATGTGCTCTGGGCGCGGTACGGAGGTCACAAGCCGTTCCGGGCGCTGTGGCTCTGGCGGGAGGTGTGGCAGCGCGGCCGGCGCTTCGAGGTGCCGGCCGCCACAGGGGCTCCGGCGGGTGAAGCGTCGCAGGGTGATGCGTCGCAGGATGGGTCATCTGGGATCGTCATGCCGGCGCCGCGGTGGGCTGCGGTCGAGATTGCCGATCGCGTCTATCATCCGCTGTTCGACCCCGTCGGCCACGCGCTGATGGAGCGCCCCGGTGTCGACATGGGGCAGGTCGACCGGAAGACGACCGTCCCCATGCGGCACGACGACGTCTACGAGGTCGATGCCGAGTCGGCTCTTCTCGTGATGGAGTTCGAGCTCGACAAGCTGCTGAGCCAGTACCACGACGGAAGCTTCGGGCCGGAGGCTGCCCTCCAGTTCTACCTGCGCTACGGGGTGCTGTCGGTGCCGAAGGGGCAGGTGGACGCCCTGGGACAGATCACCGAGCACGCCCGGGCCCTGGAGCGGGCGGGGCTGTCTGCGGACATGTCCCAGGAGCAGGTTCTGGCGCGTTCGATCTCCGACACCGAATACCGGGAGCGCAAGCCCCGGCTGGTTGCTGACGAGGCTGAAGCCGTGGCCTGATACGTATGGTGCCGGCTGGCCCGAAGAATTCGCAACTAGGCACGATGACTGCGACCGGATATACGGGGATTCATACGGTGGGGAGTGGGACTATGCAGCGATTTCCGCTGATTATTACGGCATGCCTAGCGATCGGGGGGCTGACCGGCTGTATGCCGATGCTGAGCCCGATCGAGCAGAAGTGGCATGCCCAGAAGACAAAAGACGACTTCACGGGCGAAGAAGCCTGCCGAATTACGACGTGGCTGCAGGTCGATGGTGGACTGGGCTTCAGGCCCGCCAATGAACTCTACCCGGTCGTCGAGATGCGGAACTACGAGTTGCTGGTCGGCGTTATGACGGCACCTATGCAGGTCGGCACGCAGCAGATCGCGAGCCCGAGCGGCGACGTGCAGATCAAGATCGACGACAACGAGGCGTGGACCCTGGCGGCGATCGACACGCCGGTGTCGCCGGTAGCCGGCGGCTCGTCGGAGATCATGGCGACCAGGACCCAGCAGAACATGGCCGCCGCCATGGCGAACGTCCCGGGTGGCTCGGCCAATGTTCCGAACATGGCCGCGATGATGAGCCAGTACGGTGGTATGACGGCCTCGATGACCTTGGCGTCAGGATACAAGGCGCATCAGATCTTCGCCCAGATGAAGGCTGGCAAGACGATCAAGTACCGGCGCATGCCGAACGCTGTCGTGACGTCGGCGACCCAGCAGTTTCCGCTGGAAGGTTTCAACGAGGCGGCGAAGGTCTGCGGCCTCTGAGGCTGCCATGACCAACCGAATTCGGTTCCGATAGGGGGAGAGCGTCCGATGATAGCGAAATTGAAGGACCGCCTTCCAAAAGCGGTTTCCGCGTGTGGCCTGATCACGCTCGTGGCCGACCTCGCCGAGCCCTTGGGCCCGATCGCGATGCTTGTCCTCGTCGCCGCCGTGGTGACGACGCTCTTGTCGTTCCTGGTTGGCAGGCTGTTCGCCTCCTGGCAGGAAGAGCTGGCCGTCGTGCGGATTTCGGGGATCATGATCGCGGCTGTCTCCGGCTTCCTGGTTCTATACCAGTCGAGCGTACCGGCGGTGGCCGACAGAGGTCTCCTGGGTGCCAATATTCCGGCGGTGGCCGACCTTCAGACGTTTCTCAGCATCGATCAGCGCCTGGCCGATATTCAGGGCAGCTCTCGGGAGACGGCAGACAACACTGCGAAGATTGCGCGCGACACGCAAGAACTTGTGAAAAGCTCTGATCCAAGGAAAGAGCTATCCAATCTCGGGGTGGCCTGGACCATCGAAAACATGGCCCAGGCTATGAAGCAGGGAGACCTACGGACGCTCGAGCTGTTTTTGGCTGGTGGCATGGATCCGTTGTCTGCGGCTTCTAATTGCCCGGCTCTGGCGCATGCGATCCTTGACAACAAGTCAGATATCGCGCCGGTCATCAATCTCTCCGTCAAATATGGCCTGGATGTAAACCGTCCCTACAAGTGCGGATCGGGGGCCGGCATGATGGATATCGACGGCCCGTTGCTGGCATCGTCCGTCACGTATCGAAATGGTCAGGCCGTTGACGTACTTCTGAGCCACGGGGCAGAGATTACACCGAGAATTCGCGAGATTTTTCGACGTGTGTCTATTCGCAACGCCGACTTTGCGAAAGCCTACAGCGCGAAGTTGGAATAAGTCGTCGGGAATGCGTGCCGACTTAGGGTGTAAAAGACCGCGATGATGTTGCCTGCTCCGCGGTTTCGCGCCGGGCATCCTCTGGACGGGAGCCCGATTTCAGACGCGTTGAAAGCCTCGATCTTTAGGGGCCGCCATGAGTAATCACATTCGTGAGCTTCGAGAGTCCAGGTGCCTTTCGATGGATGCCCTGGCGAGGCTCGCAGGCACGAGTGCGTCGCAGATCAACAAGCTGGAGAAGGGCGAGCGCCGGCTTAGCCAGGGCTGGATGGTGCGCATCGGTGCCGCCCTTGGGGTCCCTCCGGGACAGCTTTTCGGCGCGGTGGAGCCGGCGGGTGCCGCGGGGCCGGCCGGCGCGGATGCGCTGCATCCCCGTCGTGTAAGGGCCGGCAGTGTCGAGCTCGTGGCCATCCCGAGGTTCGATGCGGCCATCGCGCAGGGCAAGGGCTGCATCTTTGATCAGGACGCGGGCCCGGCCGGCGTCTGGTACGCGGAGACTGGATGGCTCCGCAGCGTGACCAGCGCCGATCCGTCGTGCCTGGCCGTACTCCGGGTCGCCGGCGACAGCATGGCGGACAGCCTGAACGACGGCGATCTGGTGCTGGTGGACCTGGAGCAGGCGCTGGTTGCCAATGACGGGATCTTCGTCCTGCGCGTGGCAAGCTCGGTGTTGGTGCGGCGGCTCAGCTGGGACGTCGCCGTGAAGCGGGTCCGGGCAATCGCCGACAACCGCCGCTATCCGGCCCAGGATGTTCGGGAGGAGGATCTGGTCGTGATCGGCCGGGTCGCGGGCATCGTGGCGAAGAAGGTGTAGGCGCCGGACATCGCCCTATGGGCGTATGTCGGCCGTACTCATGCTCAGCCGGATGAGCCTTCCGGGCCTGAGCTCGACCTGCTCGATGTCGAGAGGCTGGCAGCTGGGGTTTCGAGCAGCCCGCAGAAGAGCCTCGGCTGCGGCTACGAACTCGTGATCGCTGCGCATGCGCGCCTGATCAACGATTCTCGTGCGTTCGATCGATCCGTCGGGGTTCACCTCGATATCGACTTCCACGGTGATGTCGTTCTTGAGAATGACGGCCGGCACGAGCCAGCATTTTCCCAGCTGTGCCCGGATTCGATGCAGAGGATCTGTCGCCGCGGGAGCTGGGCGAGGAACGAGGGCGGCTTGCTGGACGCCGGCAATGCGCACACCGAGCACCGAGGTCACGGTTGCCTCGTCGGGCTCTCCGGTCGGCGCCAGGTTCCTGGAACGTTGGAATGCGGCGATCGCACGCCTGGTCTTTGGACCCATTACCCCGTCAGGTGTACCGGCGTCATAGCCGAGGTCGTTCAACCTTGCCTGAACGGCTTTGAGATCGTCTCGGGAGGAAGAAGAGGCAGAGCCAGCGGTTGTCGAGGATGGCCGGTCAGGGACTGATGCGATTTCGCTGGCGGCGGTGTCGCCACGCAGGACTGCTTTCAGACGATCGCTGTATAGATCGCGCAGATGCGGGGTATCGAACAAAAGTGCGCCGGCGCGTTTGGGGTCGGGACGTGAGAGGGCGATCTCGGTCGCTTCAGTTCGCAGAAGCTCAAAGCGCCAGCCGCGGCCTGAGTTGGCAATCCCAGCAGCTTCCAGGCGCCGGAGACTGTCCCCCTGGAAGGCGGCGCGTGAAAAGGCCCAGCAACGGGCTCCCGACTTTTGGCCCGGCAGAAGATATGGAACCCACTCCTTGTACCGGTTCTCCTGCTTGAAGGTGATTGCCGGCATGCCGGCCCGACTATCCTCGGCGGTGGTCCAGACGTTCTTCAAGGCTTCGCGGAGCTGCTTGAAGCTGATCGTGTCGCGACCGAGCGGATTGACTTGGGCCACATCAAAGACGAGACGCCCGTTGGCCCGCAGCGCCAGGCGAACGCTCTTGATGGCGAAGCGGCCGCGGTTGTGGACGGTGACGCACGCGCCTTCATCGACCCCGTCGTTCTGGATCTCTGATTCAATCTGGACCGCCTGCCGGATTTCGTCGGCAAAGTATCGGTCCAGGAGATCCCCCTCGGCCTTTAAAACCCCTGTTGATGCCTTGTCGAAGCGCCTTTGCACGTCCGACAGGGGCTTCTGGTCGTCGTTCGCTGCGGCAGCCGCGACCCGCGAGGCGAAATCACTCTCGGTTCCCTGGATGGCGTCGTTCGCCGTCGCCAGGGCCGCCTCGGCCTCCTTGATGGCGTTCTGTCGTTTGACCTGGAGATCTGCGCGGCTGGCGTCGAACAGCTGCTGTTGGATGCCTGCGTGCTGAACGGTGGTGCTCGCTTCCCTCCCCAAACGATCTGCCTCATCGCGAGCCTGCTCGGCGGCCGCGCGCAGTTCGTGGGCTTTGGCCTCGAGAACAGCTAGGTTGCCCTGGAGCCCGGCCCTCTCGGCCTCGAGCGAATGCAACCTGGCCTCGGTTGCCTCAGCCAGGGCCTTCGCATCGCTCATGGCCGCCAGCGCGACCCGGGACTCACATTGATCTGCTTTTTCTGGTTTCTGAGCGTAGATCTCGGCCACCTGGAGGTGAACGACGCCGACCCCATCTTTGCCGCCCCTGGCGAAGGATTCGATACCCTTGAGTCCGTTGGTGATGTACTCACCTAGGCTTTGCTTGAAATATCCACAGTATGAGGTCGTTACTTCTCTGAATTTCTTCGATGCATCCAGGAGAGGTGGTATCTTTGTGGCGATCAGCATGCGTGGGGTGGTCTTTGCTTCTTTGTATGCGTGTTCGAATTCGCGCATGACATCGAGCAGGACCTGTTTCTCCTGGAGCGCTTCGCGAGCGGCATCCATCAGGATCTCACTGTCGCCGGTCTCGATCCGAGAGAGCTTCGCCTTTGCTTCGTCAAGGTCCGCTTGCGTCTGTTCGATCTGAGCGGGGAGGCGCTCGAGATGGACTCGCGAGATCGCAATGTCTCCGGCCGTCCGTCGCACAAAATGAAGGATTGAGCCATGGCGCTCCCTGGCGACCTCGGCGGCGGCGTTGGCGTTCTGGACTGCCTGTTCGACCGCGAATTCTTCGTCGGACATCTCCGGCAGTGCCCGGGCCACGGCGAGTTGCCGTTCGGCTTCAACGCGTCGTAAGAGCAGGGGAATCATCGCCTGCGAGCGCTCTTGCTCCAGGGCCTTGACGCGGTCAACCCGCTCGGCTTCTCGCGTCTCCAGCGCGCGTTTTGCGCTCGCGAGAGCGGCTCCGGCGAGCTCCTTGTCCTTGGTGGCATCAACATAGGCTCGAGCGAGGTCGGCCAGGGACTCAGCGCGCGCAAGGCTCGCTATGTGTCCGGTCTGCATGGTCAATATGAGTACGACCGCGGCCGTTGCGGCCGCGCGGATGATCGCTGCTTTGGACATGACGCCCTCCCTCGCGGCAGCTTACGCGGGCAAGCCTGTTCAGCCAACGCTTGCGGCGCGCTACCTGAGTGCGCAGTGAGTAGAGCTTGATCCGAGAGCGATGCCGAGCCTGGCGACGGGCGATCAAGGATCGGGCTCGACGATGCTCACCTTCAGATCGTCCAGCACCGACGCCAGGCCAGGAGCAGCGATCAGCGTCATCCGCCGGATCTCCCGCAGCTTCCCGATGGCACGGTCAAAAACGGCCACGTTGGTGTGCCCGTTGAGGCGCGATGGATAAATGATGCCATCCGGCCTCTGCGAGTGCTCGTGGAACGCAACGGCCCATACTCGCCCGGGCCCTTGATTCGAGGCCTTCGCGACGTCGCTTGGAACGCCCATGACGATGGCGCCATCTTCACGCAGATCGACCAGTCTCAGCGGATCGGCGGCCTCGATCTCCGCGTAGTTTCGGAGATGGAGCTCAGCTTCTGCGATGGGCAGATCGCCGATCGCACCGTCGCGCTGGTCGCGGAGGACAGCCTCGAGGAAGCAGACCTTCACGGTCTCTCCGAGGTAGACGACGCCGAAGCGGTTGGCTGTCAATCGTCGCCGGGGATCGCTGAACCGGCTCGGCGTCTTTCCAAAGCCGAGCGGGTCTGGGTGCCGTGCCAGATAAATCCGGCCGAAGCGTTCGCCGGCCGGCACATCATGAATGTGGAGGCCCGCGTTCCCGAAGCCTCTGGGAGGAAGGACCCTCGCCATTCAGCGAAAGTCTCTCCCGACGCTCTCCGCGGCCTCGAGTACGAGCCTGGTCTTTCCGCGCTCCAGCGCTTCTCGACCAGTCAGTCCGTTGAGCTCGCCGTGCGGCTGGACCAGGAAGCGATAGGTTGCCCAGGGACCGCCAAGACGCTTGTGCAGCTCTGCCAGTACCGCATAGGGCTTTCCATCGGGATCAAGCTGCCACACCGGAAAGCGGAACCCGCGCTTTGCCCCGTCGAGCCCGAGGATCTGGCCGGCCTGACGCTTGGTGTTCACGGTGACGCGGGTGGTGCCGAGCATCTTCGCGAAGTGGTCGGCGTTGAGCATATCATCGCCGCTCAGGATCTCGGCAGCTCGCAGCCGTCCGCGCTCGCGCGCCGCGGCGAGTGCCGCCTTCAGGTCGGGCTCCTGTGTTGCATCCTGCTCGACGTCCGGCTCGGACCCGGTGACTGCTTCCTCGAAGGGCGTAACGAACGTCGCCCCGTCTGGATCGACATCGACACGGAAGCTGACCCGTTGGCCGACCGCGCGGCTCTTGTTAATGGCATCGCCATAGCCCTGGAGGATGGGCTTCACCCGGTGCCGGCTGTCGATGAGTGCCTTGGAAACCGTGCGGGTGATCTGCAGCTTGATGCTGCCTGTCCCTTTCGGCAGGTTCTCGGCCGGAGCTATGACGAAGGCCGTTGTGGCGAAGGCCGACTTCCCGCTCGTCTTGGATGGCCCACCGACGCGGCCGCCGCGAACTCTGGTCTTCGATTCTGAAGTTGCCATGATCGACCTCCGATGGAGGATATTTGGCAAAGATCGATCAACTCGTCAAGTTCGTAAAGCACATCCGATCGGCCGTTGCCACCGCGGCCACGTGACGGCATCTCTATCCCATCGGGGCCCCGATTCTGGATCGTGATGGCGTTGGAGCCCGAACATTGGCTGGCGCGGGATTGTCATCCAGCGTCGATCGACGACGTGGCGTCCGCCTCGTGATAGCGGTTCGAGTTGACGCCCTTGGTCACCTTCCAGGCCCGCAGGGCGTCTTCTGGTGCCGGCACGAGCAGGTCCTCTCGCGGCTCGTTCAGCCAGGCGTCGAACTTGTCCGGCGTGAGAACGACGGGCATCCGGTTGTGAAGCGCGCCCATCCACTGGTTCGCGGCGGTGACTATGATGGTGCACGAATTGATGTCCTGTCCGTCCTCGGGGTTCTTCCAGCGCTCCCACAGCCCAGCGAAGGTCAGGATCCCGCCGTCGGCCGCGGTGATGTACCACGGCTGTCGGTCGGTCTTCGGGCCGGTCCACTCGTAGAAGCCGGATGCCGGGATCAGGCAGCGGCTGCGCTTGAACGCCGAGCGGAACATCGGCTTCTCCGCCACGGTCTCCGAGCGGGCGTTGAAGGCCGAAGGGACTTCCTTCAGCGGCTTCTTCCACCAGTTCGGGACGAGCCACCACCGCATGCGCTCGACGCTGTGGCTCTCGCCGCCGGCAACAACGACGTCCACCGACTGCGTCGGCGAGATGTTTCGACGTGGCTCCAGGTTCATGGGCGCCTGGCCGGCGAGCCGGTACAGCGCGGCCAGGTCCGACCAACTGTAGAGCTGCGTGAAGCGTCCGCACATCTCGGTCCCCTGTGGACGTGGAGTCTGTCGGGGGACTGTGCCGCAACTCGCTCGTCGGCGACACGCTGATGTTCGTAGCTCAGCGAAATTGACGACTTACGAACATCGTGGGTAAGTGGCACAAGAGAGGCTCTTGTCAATCCGACACCAATGAACAACTCTAGCGGGATGTTTGGGGTGGCCAGGGGACACGAGCGTGACAGATCAGTGGCGAGCGACGGTGCGGGAAGTAGCGGGTCAACCGGTCGCTATGGTCGAAATATCGATAAAGCGAACAATATTCATCGATGCTCTTATATGGGAGCAAGTCGAACGGATATTGGACAGCAAGAATGATGCAGAGTCGTCCGGCGTTTCCGGCGTAAAGAAATTCTGGGAGCTCGCTGCTACGCTTCCCCGAGATGCGATGCCTTATTTCAGTGTGCCTTGGTCAGACGCAGACGCGCGCCGCATCGGCGCGAAGCCATTGGCAGAGATACAAGCGCTGACTGACAGGTCCTCTTATTTTCGAATTGAGGGTTCGGCGGCAGCTGGTTTCGTGGGAGTGTTGAACTTTGGTGGTCAAGATCGGCGTATTGATCTTTCCGAGGCCGGTATTCCGGTGTTTCTGAAGTCTCTTGAGGATACGCAACGGTTGGCCTCTGAAGATGTTAAGGCAAACAAATTGAGTTCTGCAGAAGAACAGTTAATTAGAGAGTATTGCGAAAATATTAAACAGCAAACGCAGCAATGCCGAGATGAGTTTGCGAAGGTGAGACAGTGGGAGATGGAGCGTAACAGGGACCATAAGGAGCGTCTAGAGAAGCAGATTCGCGACGCTGATATTCTACGCTCTACAGAAACGCACCGAGGCGATTTTGGTGCCGGTTATGGCGATAGATTCAAAGATACAGCTTGATTCGGATAGGCAAGTAATGGCTATTTGCGGGACGTGCGTTTCATAAAGGAGAGGAAGGGAAGACGGTTCTATGCCGTCTGTATTTTAGATCGGATATGTGTCCGCAGCGTGGCTGAATAGTAGACACTAGGCGCTTCTTCAATCACAGCCCCAAGCACGGGTATATGAGGCGGGAGTTTCGCTAAGAGCGCTGTCGTCTGAAAAGCTTTAGGTTGGGGTTGAATAGAACCTGACCATCACCCCCACCGTGGTGACTGTGCCGCAACTCGCTGGTCGGCGACAGGGGTCCGAGCCGAATTACCGAGAGGCCTAGCTCTTCTGGTCCGGCCGTGGCACGGCCGTAGCTGCGTTAAAATCCGGATGGCTGCAGTCGGAGAGCCCTGGGATGGCGCGGGCCCAGGCGGCGCCGGCCATCCGCAGGATCTCGAGGGCACGATCGGGCGAATTGCCGATCGACAGGTCTGGTAGCCGGATCGAGAACCGATGCATCCCCTCCACCTCCACCCGAAAGAAGCCGAGCGTCTTCAGGGCGACAGCCGCCTCATAGGCCGCCGAGAAGAGAACGTAGAACCCGTTCGGATGGCCTTCGCATGACCAGTGGGTGACGCCGCCGAGCGCCTCGATCCCGCGGACGAACAGTCGAACTCCGGGCTCCAGGTCGATCAGGCCTTGGCCATAGGAGTCGTCGCGCAAGCAGGGCGTCAGAGCGTGCCGGTCGAGGATGTGCTCGCACGACGGATCGAAGGTAAACAGGCAGGGTCGCTCCGGATTGGACATGGAGATCTCCGATTGTCGGATGGGATGCGCGCTGGCCATGGACGCGGCGCGCATTACGACCGCCAACCGGTGTTGATGCTCGGTTGGATAATCGGCTGAAAAATGGGATCAAGGTTGCGATCAAACCCATCCCTGCGGTGTCGCCGGAGGGCTTGAGGCTATGAAAGCTGGTTGGAAAATGAGCCTGTGAGGCGCCTCAGGCTGGCCAAGGCTTCGTCGAACCCGATCGGATCCTGATGATAGGAAGCGTTGTGCACGAAGTGTTCGTAGTCCATGCGATAGATTTCATTGGTGAGCAAAGCGCAGGTTAGTTCGAAGAGTTCATCGGGGGCTTTGGGCCGATTGGCACCGCGCTCGGAGCCGCGTGAAGAATCCCGTGCCAAGCACGTCTTCAAAAGCCGTTGGAGAGTAGCGTCACCGGCAACGTCCGGGCCCAGGATCGCGATGTCGTGAAGATGGCGGATGATCGTCGGATCGCGGTCCTCCCTGCCATGATGCTCGGGAATCCGCCAGCACAACGCACTCAGTTTCTCGGCCGCGGTCTCGAGGCGGCTTACGCACTCGATTGCGGCGACTTCCGGGTCCGACCGGGTGAATGTGGCGACGAAGGAGCTGACGGCCATCGCTTCGGTTTCAACAGCGGGCTCTGCCAATGTCATCTCGAGCTTGATGTCGGGCCGAAGACCCTTGTGCGGAAACGTCGGAGTGAAGGGGATCCGTACTTCGAAGAAGGAGCTCTCGTCCCGAACCACGGTCTTCTCACCGTCGATAGGGTATCCGATCAGATCGAGAGTGGAGATGACCGAATTGCGAATAGCACGCCGCCCGGATCTATTGAGATCCTTGCCGACACTCCCATGACCTGCGACGGGAGCTATCTTGAAATCGATATCCTCGGAGAAGCGCTGGATCGCCCCGTAGGCCTTGCTGAGCGAGGTTCCTCCTCCGAATGCGGGCCGCCACTCCCCGTGGACCAAGCCTGCCAGGCCGCTGAGGACCTGAACGACATGCCAGTCCTTCTCGACGAAGCCTTCGTCTACCCCGAGTGCGACGGCGACGTCTGCGATGAGGTCGGGGGACGGCGGGGTGCGGCTAGGGCGTGATGAACTATCGGACGCGCTCAAAGCGAACCTTGACCATCCCGACCACGATCTTACGCCGCACTCGCTTCTTCACTCCGACGACGCGCCCAGTGGGGATCTGGGTGGACTTGCCCGAATTATACTCCTGTTCCATGCGAGTCGGCCCCGTTTCCACCTTCAGGCGGCATAGGGCTTCCTCGGCCAGTCGCTTGATGCCGACCCTCGGCGCCGGCTCTCCGGTGAATGGAGACAGTTTGGCCCGGGTGTAGAGCCCGTAGCCGACCTTCATGAGCTGCCCCTTTCTCACAAGGCACCTCAACGCCCGGCCGACCTGGTCGTAGCCACCGAGATCCTCGAAGTCGGATCGCAGAAACACATTGGCCTTACGCCTGGAGATGCGGCGGGCTATCGTCTTCTCCAGGGGCTGCGGGGTAGCCACGGGAGTATCCTCCGACTGCCAAAATACGACACTGCCTTCCTGTCAAAATACGACACTGGATCCGACCTTTCAACCCGCAATCCGTTGGGCGTCAGTGTCAGGCGGTGCCCTGCCAAGCGGCCGGATCGAGCCGCTTGCGCGACCGCATGGCGCCCGGCAAACGGCCTTGTCGTGGAGAAACCCGGCACAGTTAGCCTCATCGGCAATGCAATCGTTTGATAAAGGCAGCCTCCGCTCTGTGGGTCGCGATGGGTCAGAAGTGGAAACAAGGTATTCTATCAACATGATAGGGGAATTTTGCCCTACCAGTTTGGGAACGATCGACAAAGCGAGCCTCTGACCTATCACATTGAGAAGACGCCAATTTCCACTATTACAATACGAATATGACGTGTGAGTGGAAAGATGTTGCGTTTCAACGAATTGGATGGGGAACAACGCCGCCAGCTCATTGACACTCACCAGGTGTTCGAGGCCTGCGAGGTCCGGCGTCTGGTGCTGGAGAAGCGCTACGCCGGCAGTATGCGGTGGGGTGAGAGAGGCGGGTCCCGATACCTGCTGCGCAAGCACGGCCGTTCGGAGACGAGCCTAGGTCCGCGATCTGCGGAGACGGAGGAGGTATATCGACAGTTCGTCGATGGTCGCCAGCGCGTGGCCGAGGAGGTGAAGAGCCTCGAGGGGCGCCTGGAACGCCTGGCGGCGGTGAACTCTGCGCTGGGAATCGGTCGTGTTCCCAAGCTGACGGCGCGGATTCTGCGCCGGCTCGGCGATGCAGGGGTCTTGGGTCGAAACCTGCATGTGGTCGGAACGAACGCGCTCTTCGCCTACGAGTCCAGCGCCGGCGTGCGGTTCGAGAGCGCTGTGCCGGCGCCGGGTGACCCCGGCCTGCTGATGGACGCGCGCCGGCGTCTGCGCCTTGCGATCGCTGACATGCGCGAGGAAGGCGTGCTGGGCATTCTGCGCAGGGTGGACAAATCTTTCGAACTCGACCGAGCTCACGCCTATCGCGTCTTCAACCGCGATGGTTTCTGCGTGGACTTGATCCGGCCGCAGGCGAGGAACGAGGTCAATCAAAGGGGAATGGATCGGATCGGGCAGGCAGAGTATGACCTGGATGGGGCGCCTATTCGCGGCCTGGACTGGCTAGTGAACGCTCCCAAGGTCAGCGCCGTCGCCTTGGACGAGAGCGGCTTCCCGGTTCGTATCGAGGCGGTGGATCCTCGGGCGTTCGCCTTGCACAAGGCATGGGTCTCCGGCCTTCCGGACCGGGATCCGATCAAGAAGTTTCGCGACCGGGAGCAGGCAGAGGCCGTCGCGTCGCTGTCTGTGCGCTACCTGAACCTGTCGTTCGCGGATAGAGACCTGACGGCTCTTCCACGCGAGCTCCGTGACCAGGCCGCCGCGCTGCTGGCAGCTGCAACGCCGCCGGCGCCGGTCGAGGGCGCGGAGGGCAAGCCAAACTGGTGGTGATATGGAATGCACCGGGGGTAGCGGGGACGACATTCGGTTCGCGCGCCTCCGAGTGATGTGCGAAGATCGCGCTTGGACTGGTTGAACGCAAGGACACGGGAAAGCGATATGGATCACATACCCGCTCGCCAGGCCTGTATTTACTGGAATAGGAACGGTGACGTCGAGGTTCACCACACTGGTAGCGACGCAGACCCGAGGCATCTAGATAAATCCGGCGGGGCTTGTTGGGCATTTTGGCAGGAAGCAACTCCCGAAGAATTATATTTCCGCTTAGCTCAACAGATTTGCACCCTGATGACGTGTGAGAACGTAAGTCCCGCAAAAGTGCACGCGGCTTTTCTTGTGGTGCCTGAATATCGGCTTATGCTTCCGAGAGACCACCCTGATTCACTTTCGGATGACGAAATCACTCTAGTGGAAGGGCCACTTCCGACATCATTCAAAAGCGGTGGTTACCCATTCTAGCCGTAGAGGCGGCGCCAAGCTCCCGATGAGCAGAGCGTCGGACGAGGGGATTTCCCACCGCGGACAGTGCCCCTGATCGAAGGTCAGGGCGCGAGCACGTCACCTTGTCGTAGACGGAGGTCAACGAGCCGTAGCGCTCGTAGAGCGGGAGATGGGAAGCACGTCGCCCATGCTCCAGTAATACATCGCCAAGATCCTGATTCCTGGCTCAGATTGGCCGGTGTCGTGGTAGTAGACGAACCGATTGTGCAGGATCACGCAAAGGCCGGGCCGGATCTCAGGGCACTTTATGGTCCAATCCGCTGTGTGGATAGCGTCCAGAAATTCGATGGCTTCTTGAATTTTGGAATTTGCGCGCGCGGTGGCAATTTCGATGTCGTCCCCAAACTCCTCACCGACCTTCACCAGGTGGTCGTGGATTCGATCGATGTCTCCAGAAACCAGCCCAGCCACCAGAACATCCCGGCGAACCGCCGGCCTGCCTGCCGTGCCGAGGGCGGTGGCAAGCGACGTCGTTCGGCGCCGTCGGATTTTCTCCAGGCTGAGGAACGGTCCCGCGCGACGCTGATCGATCAGCGCTCCAAGCGTTTCGGGATCGATATGGTTGGCGGTGGAGTGGTTCAGCATCGCGAGCCCGCGCCTACGGGGAATGCCGGCAAACGAGGCGCAGGCAGGATCGCCGGCGTTGAAACGTAGGGGAGAGTGCCTCGGCCCGATACTCAGGCGCTGCGATCATGATGATCTCCTGGCGATCGGGCTCTCCTATGCGGCCGGCGTGCCGCCTACAGGTGGTCGGTTTCGAGCCACCAGCATTCCCGAGCCGCCAATCCCCGCACGCGGACGCCGCCGGTCGTGACCCCATCATAGTCGATGTGATGGTGTCCGTGGACGATAAGGCGGGCCTTCATGGTCTCAGCGAGCCGGTCGATGACGGGAAAGCCCAGGTCGTGCGTTGATGGGGCTTCGTGCGTGACCAGGATATCGCACGGGGCGCAGGCGAGGTAGTCGAGGTAGGAGGGGAAGATCGAATCCCGGTGCTGCAAGGGGAGCCAGTCGTTCCACCGGACATTGCGTGCGCAATAGTCCTCCGGCGAGTGCCAGTTCGGCGTCTCATCGCCCTGCCGCGGATACCAGATCTTGCCCTTGAATACACCGCCGAGTCCGGCCAGGCGCACGCCTCCTGGTGCCGGCCACGAAGTCTTCTGGCCGTCATCGGACAGGTCGATATGCCGGCCGCCGAGGTTGGCTTGAGGGCAGTTCTTCACCAGCAGATCGTGATGGTGCGTCGTATCCGTGTCGTGGTTCCCGATGATGTACCAGGCGGGAATACCTGCCTGCAGAACCGGCTTCAGCTGGTCGAGAAATGGGATCTCGAGCTCGAGGTCCCCGACGAGAACGACGTGATCGGGCCTGTCCCGCTCACATGCGGCGAATAGGGGCTCGAAGAGACCGTGGGGGTCACCGTAGAACAGGATCTTCATGGTCGCCTTGTCACGCTCGTTGCCGGAGCTCGGTCTACATTCAAGTCCTGGAGGTATCCACGAGAAACGCCTGTCCACCGAGCAACACGCAGCGCTCAGAGAAAGCGCGGCCGCCTGCGGTCTTCCAAGAAAAAGCGCGCAGCCCCCGGCCTTACCGGGGGCTGCGCGTTGCCAGGTTGCGTGGACAAAAGGGCCGTCAGGCGCAGATGATGTTGTCGGCGAAGGTCATGTCGCCGGCGATGACGGCACCGCTCGAGGCCATCAGGTAGAGGCCCATGTGATGGGTGGCTTCCTGGGGGTGGGCCGCCGTGTCCGGCAGGTTCAGCTGCCGGGCCACGTCGAGCGGCAGGTCATAGGTGGCACAGCCCGGCTCGTAGACGACGACGTCCTTGAGCTTTCCGGTCATGGCGTGGTTGCGGGCCGACAGGATGGTCTGGACGAACTGCAGGACGCAGATGTCGGTGCAGATGCCGACGACGACGATCTGCTCGAGGTCGTTCTCCAGGATCCAGTCGAGGATCCGGTTGCGGCCGCTCGCCTGGTCGATCGAGCCGACGAAGCCGTTGATCACGTCCTTGCGGATGATGGTTGCGACCGGCGACGTCTCCAACCACTGGAGCTCGGGAACCAGGTTCTCCTGGCCGCTGCCCGCCTCGCAATGCGGCGGGTACGGCGGCTCGGCCTTGCCCGGCTCGTGGGTGTCCAGGAACGCGGCGATCGGCATGCGGCGCGCCTCGAACTGCCGGGCCAGCATCGTGGTCTCCTTGACCATGCGCTCGATCTGCGCATTGGGAGCCGGCGGTGCCAGCGGGCCGGCACCGATGGTGCAGAATCCGGCAACCTCGTCCACGACAACCAGTCCGACCTTCTTGCTGTAAACGGCGTACATCTTCGGCTTGACCGGCAGCACGGCCTGCAAGCCCTTCGCGATGAACATGTCGCGAATGCTGCGGGTGAGTTCGAATTCGTACGCCGTTTGTTCTTTCATCTTAACCATGAAATTCTCCTTGGGCCCGGGGCCCCGGTCCGTGCTGGTTCAGCGATCGGCAGGTTAACCGTCGAATTCGACGGTCAGGCGCCGATTTCGATGTCGAATTGGGCGCAGACGTCGTTCGCTGCGCGCTCGAAGGGCACGCCCTTCATGAAGCAGTGAGAGAGGGTCTGATCGACGTTCTTCTCCAGGATCTCGGCCTGGGTGACGCCGGCCTTCTTGAGCAGGCCGATGATGCCGTCGATGTATCCGTCCATGGTCATGACCGATCTCCCTTGGCGTTCTTGCGAGCCCACTCGCCCTTCTCGTCGGGCTCCTGGCGCAGCGGCCGCCACTTGCCGTCGTCGTGGAGCACGTATGGGGTGCGCCCGGGCTCATCGGTGAGGATCGCGCGCGTCCCCGTCGGAACGCCCTCGGGGAATCCGCGGGCCTGGTCGGACTGGATGGCGATTCTGAGATGCGGCGGATAGTGCAGCTCGACGTAGTCCCAGAGCTTCGGCGGCACGTAGAGCCGCCAGTCCGGATCCCGGTTCTCGATCAGGAAGCGGATCTCGCGCCCCTGGAGGGCCGGCGTCAGCGACCGGTCGATGATGTGCAGGCGCCGGCCGGTCGCGTCCGACTGGTAGGTGGTGATCTGGCCGCCGTTGGTGACCGCCCGGTCCTGACTGGAGGCGAAGAACCCGGTGTAGTAGCGGGCATCGATCGCCGAGCCGGTGAAGTAGTCGGTGGGCTCCGGCAGGTTGTGCGAGCGCACACGGTCGAGCACGTAGCTCATCCAGTCGTCGGTCTCGACGCTGGCGTCGATGTCCTGGAGGGCCAGGAACTTGAACATCGGGCCGAAGATGCCCTGCACCATCTCGCGCTTCTGGTCGAAGGTGAAGGGATGGCCGGGCACGCCGTGGAGCTGCGAGGAGCCGAAGGCGATGATGCAGGTGTCGCAGCCGCCGAGCATCTCCATCAGCAGGCGGATGTGCCCCCACTGGAAGGCATTCTCCATGACCGCCAGGCCGACCCGGCCGGACTTGATGTCCGGGTGCGGGCTGAAGGGGGTTGATCGAGCCATGATACTTCTCCTGATTCTGGAGGTCAGACGACGACGTCGTGCTGGCCCGCACCGGCGCGGCCGAACACCCGGACGTAGCGTTCGATCTCCTGGGCCGGCCCCATCGCCTTGGTGATGTTGTCGGAGAGCTTCACCGCCGGCCGGCCGTCTGCCTCGGTCACCTTGCACACCAGCGAGATCGGCTTGAATGCAGCTTCGTCGCCGTGCGGGTGGCAGCCGCGGAAGTCGTTGGTCAGCAGGGTTCCCCAGCCGAAGCCGACGCGGGCATGGTCGCGGAACTGGCCGTGGAGCTCGATGATCGGATCGACATCGAGCCCGTCGGAGAACAGGATCCGCTTGGTCCGGGCGTCCTGGCCGCGGCTCTTCCACCAGGAGAGCATCTCCACACCGCCCTCGTAGGGGTCCTTGGAGTCGATGCGCACGCCGGTCCAGTCGGCCACCCAGTCGGGAGCGTTCTGCAGGAACCCGGTCGTCCCGTAGGTGTCGGGCAGGAAGATCTTCAGCGCGCCGTCATAGGTCTGCTGCCACAGCTCCAGGACCCGGTAGGGGGCCTTGGCGAGGTCCTCGTCGGTCCTGGCTAGGGCCGCCAGCACCATCGGCAGCTCGTGCGCGTTGGTGCCGATCGCCTCGAGGCCGAGCTTCATGGCGAGGTAGGCGTTGGAGGTGCCGCTGAAGGCGGAGCCGAGCGCATCGCTGATCGCCTCGACGCACCACTCCTGCCACAGGAAGCCGTGGCGCCGGCGGGTGCCGAAGTCGGAGATGTTCTCCACGCCGGCGGCCTTCAGGCGATGGACCTTGTTCCAGAGTTTGGTCTTGGCCTGGGCGTAGAGGATGTCGAGCTCCAGGCGCGACAGCTTGCGCAGGGCCGAGCGCGAGCGCAGCTCGTTGATGACCGAGAGTGCCGGGATCTCCCAGAGCATGACGTTGGCCCATGGCCCGGAGAACGTCAGCCGGTACTGGCCGTCGTCGGTCTTGGCGAGCTCGTACTCGGGCAGCTGGAGGGTGCCCAGCCATTCGATGAACTCCGAGTTGAACATGCCGCGCTGGCCGTAGAAGGTGTTGCCCTGCAGCCAGATCAGCTCCGACTTGGTGAAGCGAAGCGTGCGGACGTGATCCAGCTGCTCGCGCAGCTCGGCCTCGTCGATCTCCTCGGCGATGCGCACCGAGGTGGTGCGGTTCTTCAGGCCGAAGCTGACCGGGGTTCCACCGAGCCACCGCATCCAGACGAACTGGAGCATCAGGAGCTTGTAGAAGTCCGTATCCATCAGCGAGCGGACGATCGGATCGAGGCGGTAGTTGTGGTTGTGGGCGCGGGTCGCGAGGTCGAACATGGGGTCGTTCCTTATGAGGCGGATAGCGGGAGCAGCGGCGGGACGGTGTCGTCCGGCGGCGCTCAGAGGCCGGCCTTGTTCGTGATCGGGTAGCGCCAGCCCTTGCCGAAGGGCCGGGAGGTCAACTTCGGGCCCGGGGGAGCCTGGCGGCGCTTCCACTCCGCGCGCTTGACCAGGGCGGCGATCTTCTGGGCGTAGGCCGGCTCGACGTCCTTGCCGGTCTCGCGGCTGGCCGCCAGGGCTGCCGCCCGCGGATCGAGCTCCTTCTCGATCAGGGCCCTCAGCGTGGCGTCCAGGAGATCGTAGCCGCCGAGCGCCTGCTCGTCGGTCTGGCCCTCCTTGAGCTCGGCCGTCGGCGGCTTGGTGATGATCCGCTCGGGGATAACCGGCCCCCTTGGGCCCAGCGCGCAGACCGGCCGGTGCTCGTTGCGCCAGCGAGCGAGCGCGAAGACGTCGGTCTTGTAGATGTCCTTCAGGATGGCATAGCCGCCGACCATGTCGCCGTAGAGCGTGGCGTAGCCGACCGACATCTCCGACTTGTTGCCGGTGGCGAGCACCATCCAGTTGAACTTGTTCGACAGCGCCAGCAGCGTCATCGCCCGGGCGCGGGCCTGCAGGTTCTCCTCGGTGACGTCCTCGGCCAGGCCATCGAACTCCTCGGCCAGCATCTGGCCGTAGGCGGCGATCGCCGGCGCGATCGAGATCGAGCGGTGCTCGGCACCGAGCAGCCCGGCGCATTCTGCGGCGTCCTCGACGCTGGTGGTCGAGGTGTAGCCCGACGGCATCATCCGGCAGTGCACCCGGCCGGGTCCGATGGCGTCGGTGGCGATCGCCGCCACCAGGGCGGAGTCGATGCCGCCGGACATGCCCAGCACCACACCCTCGAAGCCGTTCTTGGTGATGTAGTCGCGAAGCGCGACCATGGCGCCGGTGTAGAGGGCGTCGAGCCGCTCCGGGTAGGGCGTTCCGGCCGAGTGCGCGGCCTCGGGCTCGATGTCGAAGGTGTCGTTGCTGTTGCGGGTGAGCTCCAGCCGCATCACGCCGTCCTTGAAGGCCGGCATCTGGGCGACCAACTGGCCGTGCCGGTTCATGGCGAAGGAAGCGCCGTCGAACACGACCTCGTCCTGGCCGCCGACCAGATTGACGTAGATGAGCGGCAGGCCGGTCTCCTGGACGCGCCGTCGGGCGAGCTGGTGGCGCAGGCGCTGCTTGCCGTCCTCGAAGGGGGAGCCGTTGATGAAGATCAGGATGCTGGCGAGGTCGCCGGCCAGTTCGCCGGCCACCATCGGATGCCACATCTCCTCGCAGATGCCGACACCCAGGCGGAATCCATCGAGCGGCATGGTGCGCGAGTGGGCGCCGGGGGTGAAGGTGCGGACTTCGTCGAAAACGTCGGTGTTGGGGAGGTCGCGCTTGTGGGCCGCACGCAGGGTTCCATCGGGGTGGAACATCAGGGCGGCGTTGTACGGCAGGTCGAGTCCATCGACGGGCGTACCCATCAGGACGGCGGGGCCGTTGGTGTCGCGCACGAAGCGGGTGAATTCGGCGATCGCATCGCGCAGCTGGGCGCGGAAGCCGGAGCGGCGGACCAGGTCCTCGAGCGGGTATCCGCTCAGGAAGCACTCGGGAAAGACCACCAGGTCGGCGTCTTTCTCGTCGAGTACGAAGGTCTTGGCGAGGGCGAGGTTGCCGGCGATGTCGCCGACGGTCGGGTTGGCCTGGACGACGGCCAGACGTAGTCTCTCGGTCATTCGAGCTCTCCTCATCTCACCCGTATTCGGGCGGATCGGTCTCCGGAACTTCGACGTGATCCCGTATTCGGGACCCGTCTCATTCCACTGATGACAATATGGGAACGGTCGCGGAAGAAAACAAAAATTTTCGGCATCCCCGGAGGCGCCGCACTGATGAGGCGCTTCCAGGGGGATAGGTCAGGGCCGGGGACCTGCCTTGAATTCGCCGAGCGCTTTCTCGATCTCCTCGCGATATTCAAGGTGGAACGCTTCGATCCCGTATTCGTCGGCTAGGGCTAGGGCGTGTTGACGACACAACCCGCCCCCTGCGAACGCGCCGAAGAAGCGGGCCCGTCTGCGGCAGCGCCGGATCCTGCCGTCATCGCGGCAGGCGGTGTGAGTGCAGTTCGACGCCATGACCCGGCCCCCGATTCCGCGTGCCCCTGAGCATACCAGACACCGATCACTGGGAGGGAGGCATCATGTCGATCACCCGATGCTTGGGGATCGCGAGCTTGTGTCGGCTGAGCACGAAGCGAGTGTTCTCGGGTGCGGCTACACCGGCAGCGCGCAGTTCGGCATCGAGCGTTTCACGATCATCGTCCCAGTAGAAATGCCACGTGCCGGCTGGCACCTCGATCTGGCTGTGAAACTCGGACTCCTCGAGCCAGGCGTCGATATCGGCTTCGGCGTCTTCGATGTCCGCCGCCGCCTCGTGCTTGATCATAAGCGCCAGGAGATCGCTGCGGTCGATCATGGTCGTGCCCCAGTAGTCGTGGCAGACGTCGGCAATCTCGGGAAAATTCTCGCTCACGTCACCGGCGAATACCGTCTCGCCGTCGGGAGCGCGGACCAGGCCCGGCCCGTCATCGCCCATGGCGACGTCGATCGCGCCGATTATGTTGGCGGTATGGACGGTGCGCAGGATGCGATGCCAGCCGTAGTTGATGTTGAGGCCGAGCGCGCTTCTTAGCCAGGAGAGTCGCCTTGGCAGTGGGTCGATCCGGATAGCGTCCGCGACCAGGATCCGGCCTGTCTCGAACGTAACCTGGGTGGTGAAGACGAAGCCGTCCGGTGTCCCGTGGGGCGCCTTTCCCTTGTCGGTCAGCTTGGGTGCCCAGCTCTTCATCTCGACGGTCAGAGGGGTGCCGTCGGCCCAGTTGATGAAGAAATCGCCCGTGCCGGGACCGCGGGCGATGTTGCCCGCCTCGATGTCGGCGAGCATCGCGGTGGCGATCTCGCTGGCCGTCCCTTCGGGGCGCGCTCCGAGGTCGAAGGTGATGCTGCGCACAGTCTGCGCCAGGGCCTCGCTCAGCTGCTCGTGCCGGTAGTCGGGCAGGGAGGTCCAGCCTTCCTGGACGAGGGGCTTCCAGACATTGCCGAACACGGTGGCCGCATCGCCCTGGTCATGCATCTGGATGACACCACGGGCGGATGCGCCGGCGATCGCGACGCACCAGGCCTCATGCAGGAGGTCATCGAGCGGCTTCTGGGTCTTCTGCCGCTCGTCGATGACGGCAATCAGGGCTTCGCGGGCGTCGTGATCCTGCGGGTTCTCACCGTAGGCGGCGAGGGCCTCCTCATAGACCTTGGCCCGGTTCGGCGCAGCGAGATGTGCGGCGACGGCGTCGCTCAGGCGCTCGGCGAGGCAGTGCTTCATGGGGGCTTCCTGACGTGGGCCGTATGGCCAAGGGGGGATGCGATCCGGCCGTTGGTGACCGGATCAGAGCATGTCGAGCTCCGGAAAGAAGGCTGCCGCCTGCCTCCGGCGTGTCGCTCAGGTGCGGGTGAGAACCCGAAGATCGGTCGTTCCTATCAGGGTGCCGACGGCCTTGGGATCGAAGGGCTTGGGCTTCTCGATGTCGTAGTACCGGCGCCAGCCGGGGAAGGGCCCTTCACCGCGGCGGCCGCCCGGGGCGAACTCGTGGTGCCAGCCGACGATGTTCCGGAACTGCCGGTGATGGCGAAGATGAACCAGCCTGAGGTCTCGAGGCATGTCGTAGACCTTGTACTCGGTTCCCTCTTCGTCGCCGTAATAGTCGTCGGTGACGAAATACAGGTACTGCCCCTGGGCGCGCAGCCATCCCGTGAGCGGCTTGTCGTAATACTCGCCAACGCAAACCCATCGAACGGGGATCATGAGGTGCCTCTGTCGTAATTGTGTTTCAGGTAGCCGGACGACGTTCAGGTATCGGCGTTGTCCGGCTTCCTTATCGGGGCGTGGCATCACCCTGGATGTCATCCATCCAGCTGCAGGAGTTCGTTCACCACACTGTCGATCTCATCCAGGCTGTCGGAACGCAGGATCTGCCAATCCAAGCGCAGCAGGCCATCGATGTCGGGGATCGGGAGGTTGCGCAACTCGTGGGCACCGATCTGGGTGCTGCCGATTGCGAGCCGGAAGTAGCGATCGACGGCCCGCGAGTTCAGGTATGCGGCCAGGCCACGTGCGACGTCATCGCTGAACCCCATGCCTCCGACGATGTAGTTCAGGTGGTTCTCGATACCGATGTGGACATGGCGGATGTCGATACGGAAGGGGGAATAAGGGGCAGCGACCACCCGGCGGTCGTCCTCCTTGGGGCTGAAGCGCCTGAGCAGGACCAGGGTCTGGTTGATGACCAGGGCGGTCGGCTTCGCGGCGGACGTGTCGATCCAGCCTCCCTTGCGGTAGCTCGGATCCCAGTTGATCCGCATGGGCAGCACGTGGGGCAGCCACAGCAGCGGCGCCGGCCGGTCGCCGGTCGGTGCGGCCAGGACCGCCTCCTTCATCCTGAACGGGACCACTGGACCGGTGGCGATCCTCAGGCCGAGCGTATCCAGCCGGCTGGGAAGCTTGTCCAACGCCGCGAGGAGGCGAAGGTCATCCTCTCCGTTGATCAGGCGGATGTGCTGCTCAGGACCCGCGATGCAAACCTCGGTCGCAACGAGGTGCCCGTCATCGGCGTCGATGTCGGCGATGCCGTACGATCGCGAGATGCGTATGCCGGCCGGTGCGGCCGCGCACTTCTCCAGGACGAAGATGACGGCCTCCTGGAGCACCGCGTCGTCGCCGAAGGTATCCGTTCGGGAGGCGATCTCGTGGATCGCGGTGAGCGCGCCTTCGGCGAGGAGCGCACCTCTGACCCGGGTGAAGTAGCGCCCGGACATGAAGCTGCGCGGCGTAATGAATGCCATCCGCCCGACGGCGGCGAGGATCCTCGAACAGGTCCCGATGAACAGGCCATAGGCATTGGGCTGGCCGAACACCAGGTCGCGGTGCCGTGCGGCCGCGGGACTGTCCTTGGCCATCTTGAAGTAGGGCGGGTTGGCGATGATCAGGTCGAAGCGGCGGTCGCCGCCGGCGAGGGGCCCGAGCAGGAAGTCTCCGACCAGCACCTCCCAGTCGAGGATGCAGCCGGCATCGCCGGCCCTGGCTTCCAGGTCACCGAGCGTGGACCGGAGGACCTCGGCGAGGGCCGGGTCGATCTCGCAGCAGGTGAGACGGATGCGGCGCGGCCGGTCTGGATGCTGGAGCAGAGCCTCGACCAGGGCGCAGCCGAGAACGCCACTGCCGGCGGCTGGATCAAGAATGCTGAGGATGTCGGGACATCGTCGGCCATCGAGCAGGCGCCTGGCGATCGACCGCGCCACCGTCGGCGGGGTGAGATAGAGCCCGTTGCCGGACCGGTGGTCTGGGCCGGCTCGGTCGGCGTATCGGTTGCCGGTCTCGTAGGCAAGCTCGGGGAGCAATGAGTCGCAATTGTGTCGAGGTATGGGGGCGCGCATCGACGGAGCCGCCTTCGAACAGCCGGCTCGAGCCGGAGCAAAGCCAGGCGGTCGTCGTATTTCTTGTAGAAATCCGTCGATACCGCACGTCGCGCGCCGATGCCGCAGTGACAGCGAGCTCTGAATACGCGCTTGTACGGTATTTTGGTCCGAATACGGGGAAGCGGATCAGTGTCGGTCGTACGCATCTGCGGGAAGGAGATCGCAGTGATCCCGTGCAGGTCGCCGCCGGCCGGCGCGCTCGCTGCTCTCCAGGCCTCCTGGTCGCATCCAGAGCGCCGAACTGCTCACCGCTCACACTTGAAAGGAGGCTCCGTGTTTGGTAGTACTCGAATGTCAGGGTCTACCGTGCCTCAACGCAGGAGAAGAACCGCTTGCGACATCAGTCGCAATAGCTGAACTGCCCGAACCAACGGGCCGCCGCTGACCTGCCAAGCGCGAAGTTCGCGGGCGGGTCTCGGTGTGCGGTTCGCCGTTTCCCGTCTTCAGTTTGAGCCGCTGAGACGAGGAAGCTCATGGCACAGGTTCTGAAGTTCCCGAAGCGGTCGATAGCTCCGGTCACGGTGCGGGACGGCTCACGGCATCGTGTCGGCGTAGAGGTCCTGGACGAGGTTCGGCCTCGGCGCACGCGGTGGATCGTGCAGTTCGAGATCCAGGAAGCGGCGGGGTTCACAGCAATCGAAGGGTTCACCAGCGAGGCGGTCGCAGCCGGTCGCCGACATCGCTTCCATGTCCGGACCACGCGGGCGGTTCGGCGATTTGTCGCCGAAACCGCGGAACTCGTGGTTACTGGCCGCATCGCGATCTGGATCGACGGGAAGCGTGTGTATCCGGAGATAAGGAGGCTGGGATGACGAGGAGCGGCCCAGTGCGGATCTTCCGCTCCAAACCTGGTGCCTTGGTGTTCGTGAGGGTTGTCGTGCGTAGGTCGGTTGAGAAACACTAGAGGGAAGGACACCCACGGCTCGCGGACACAATGAAGGGGGAGAAAATGCCGCTGATCGACCTTAGCAAGATTCGGACGGGCGATCTCATTCTGGAGACGGGGGACCCAAGGGTCGTTGTGGCGGGGGGCGGCGGAACGTATGGCCATGCAAGCGTGACGCTCGGTAGATTGATGAAGATCGAGGCGGGTCAGCATGGGGTGGAGGTAAACCTGCACGACATCAAAAAATGGGGCCGCCAAACAAAAACATTGATCGGCGCCTATATTGACGGCGACGCAGTTAAAGTGTTGCGTCCTCAGAATAAAAGCACGATCAAGCACGTGGTATCAAGAGCGATCGGCGAGGTTGGCCGAAAGTATGCGCTTCCAGATGAGATGATAAAAAGTACAAACCTAAGCGAGAGAGAGAAAGACTTTTTGACAAGAAGATACGGTAGTGCGCGTCTGTCAAAGCGGGCCGACCTGGAGGGGAGATATTGCTCTGAAGTGGCGGCGATATTGCTTGGCATGGAGACGGTGGACGTAACGCCTGATCAACTCGCGTCCATGCCAGGATTTACTGAGGTAAAGGGGGCGATACGGGCCGAATCAGATTGGATTGTTTTGGAAGAGGTGCCTGAGATCGAGCAAGCGAACACGGCATTAAAGAGATTGGGCAAACCCATCACTGAAACCTGGAGAGATGTGGTCAGGCGTACCGAGAGATTGAAGCCAAACGTGAGCAGTAAAGACAAAGAAGATCTTGCGGTAGAATTGGAATCTGTCATGGATCACCGGATCCGCGAAGCGGTTGGGGCGATCCATGAGGTCCTAAAGACGCAAAAGGTGATTTTTCCAACGACATCCCCTCGGGGAAAAACCCAAGGGGATGTTGTCGGAACATAATGCGAGAAGGGGATTCGCGGTTTATGCCTTTAGAGCCTGGTTGACGATGGTAGACGCCTTCTTCATGTCGAGGCGGGCGCCGTAGGTGTCACGCAGTGCCTTCATGACGGCACCCATGCTCTTCGGCGACTTCTCGATGCCGAGCTCGGCGATAACGGCCTCGACGGCCTTCTGGATCTCCTCGTCCGACAGCTGCTGGGGCATGTAGGCGTTCAGCGCCGCGATCTCGGCCTCGGTTGCCGAGGTGTCGCGCTTGCCTTGGGCAGCCGCCAGCGTCTCCTCGGCGTTCTTCAGGAACTTGCGGACGACACCGACGACCTCGTCGTCGGTCGAGGCTCGGTTGCCGGCGTCCTTGCCGATCCGGCCCGCCTCGGAGTACAGCGCCGAAAGAAACCCGGCGCGCACGCGGTCGCTGGCGCGGCGGGCATCCATCAGGTCGGTGCGAATGCGCTCTATGAGCATGGTGTCCTCATCGTGGTATCGGGATGGCAAATGGCTCCATCCGCGGTTGGCTTTCCGCCGTCGCCGACGGTCGTGTTCGGCTGGAGGTGTTCTACACCAGCGCCTGGCGGCGGAGAATCTCCTCCGGGGTGTACCGGGCGGTGAAGTTGAAGACGTAGCTGGGCCCGGTGTTCAGGTCGGTGAGTGCTTCCCGCAGCAGGTCGGCAGCGGGGGTGTCGATGCGGCGCACGAAGGCGTGCGCGGCCGCGTCCCTGGCGAGGACCACCCGGGAGCCGAGCTCGCTACGTGGCTGCTTCCAGCCGAGGACGCTGGCGATCGCGTCGTCGAGCTCTCGTTCGGAGTATGGCATGTCGATCGTTCTCCTATTCGGCCGTCGAGGCCGGCGGCGTGATGATGCGTCCTTAGCGGGTCAACCGGCCCTGCCCAGGATCGAGGCGATGGTGTCGCTGAAGTCGTCGGCAGCCGGCGGCAGATGAACTGGGGTGACGGCTTTTCGCCTGGCGATGGCCATGCCGAGGTCGAAGATGCTGCCCTGGCTTTTGCCGTCCCACACGAAGTGGGCCTGGTGCGCGGCGGAGACGGCGCATAGGTTCGTGTTGCAGATGGTCAGCCCGACATCATCGTTCTGATCGGTGTCGCGAGCCGGCCAGTGGACGAGCCAGCCATCGGCCTCGAGGTTCTCGACGACCTGGCGGTTGAGGGCTTGGTCCGCTCCTCGAACCGGTGAGATCAGAAAGGTGCGCTGCGCCTTGACGTCGCCGGCGTCCCACCGCCCGAAGAGAGGGCGCGTCAGGATCGGGGAGGTCCAGGTGAATGCAGCGTGGGCCCGGACCATGTTCTGGAAGCTCTTGTGCGGCGTCGCCGGCGGCAGGTCGATGACGACGGTCGGCTTGTTCAACGCGAATGCGATGCCGAACTGGAAGAGGACCTCGAGATCCTCCCCGTCCCAGGAGACGTGGACATCGCTCGCCCAGCGGATTGCGTCCACGCAGTCGTGCAGTGCGATCTTCGCGCCGGCGCCGATCATGCCTGCGATCGAGCGCGTGCTCGCGCCCGGCGCGATGGTGTACGGCGGCATTTTCCGAGTTGGCATTCGTATTTCTCCGCTTCTGGCGCAACTTTCTCGAAGCCGCGGACCAATATTGTCTATCCAAACGTATTTTGGTCGAACGGGACGATAGTGAAGGTCATCAATCTCTTGGGCGGGGCCGGACTTGGCAAGAGCACCGCGGCTGCGGGCCTGTTTTACGAGCTGAAGCGGCGCGATATCAATGCGGAGCTGGTTCCTGAATACGCGAAGGAGCTGGTCTGGGAAGGCCGGATGGACCTGCTCGAGGACCAGCTGCATATTCTCGCTCAGCAGAACCGCCGCCTGCTCCGACTGAAGGGCAAGGTGGACATCGTCGTTACGGATGCGCCGCTGCTGCACAGCATCATTTACGAGCCAGCCGGCTACCCTGATTCCTACGTGTCGTTCTGCCTGGACTTTTTCAATCTTTACGACAACGTCAACTTCGTCCTGAACCGGACCTTCGCGTATCGCCAGGAGGGCCGGTTTCAGGACGAGGCAGGTGCGATCGAGATCGACCGCCGCATCGTATCTATGCTCAAGGAGTACGGCGTGCCGTTCACGATGGTTTCGGCGGGCTCCGCGGTAGAGGAGGTCCTCACTCACCTTGGACTTGGAGCGACAGGGCCAGCAGACTTGGGTGCGTTCCGGCTCGCGAGCTAGGCTGGATCCCTATGTCGGCGATCGCCGGCGTCAGGGAGAGCTATGGAGCTGGCCAGAGCCACGGCCTCAGTTCCTCGTGCCTTTGCAGGTCGGGTAACGCGAGCATCCCCAGAATGTACCGCCGGCGTTCCTTCCGCGCTTGGCGACCCGGCGCCGCATCGGGGAGCCGCATTGTGGGCAGGTGGGTGCTGATGCGGCGCTGGGTGCCGGAGAGGCCGGAGATGCTGCTGTGGACGCAGTAGCTACCGACGTCGAAGCTGGGGCCAGTGATGTCCTCAGCCGCGCGGGAACCGGAAGATCCAGCAGCTGCAGGTCGCGCTCCGCGGCCGCCAACTTCGTCTGGGCGTCTGTCAGACGTTGATCCGGGATCGTCGCCTGCGTATTCATCCGGGCGACGGCTGTCTGGAGTTCTGCCACGGACTTCACGATCAGGTTCTGGGTCTGCGCACGAAGGTTGGCGAATTCGCTCTTGATGCGGCTCTCGGCCTGGATGTCGGATGTGTCTGGCGTGGGGTCGTATCGGAATTTGAGCTCGTGGCTCTGACGCCATGCCATCAGCCTGGCTGTCATGGCTGCACCGAACCCTGGAACGGCAAGAACATTGGCCGGAGTAATGTCGGCGGCGCTTTCGACACCATAGGAGTTCAAGGTCGCCAATTTCGCGGGCCCGATGCCGGAGATGCTCGCGTCGCGAATCAGGAATTGGTCGAGGAAGACGTCGAGATTTCGCTCTTTACGCTTGGCGCGTTCCTGATTCAGACGGGCGTCTAGCCTTGAGTCGAGTTCGCGGTAGTCGGTTGCGAACCGATTGAGGCGGATCTGCATCTGGGAGATCTCGTGGAGCCCGAGCCTGGTCAGGAATTCCTGTTCGGCATTGCTGACTTCCTGCGTGGCAATACGATGTGCCGCTTCAAACGGCTGGGCATTGACCTTGCTGCCAAATAGCTTGACCGCCCCGAACAACCCGAACGGTATCCACAGGATAAAGAACTGCGGCAGAATCGTTAAAGCGAATCCGATCGCAAGCAGGACCCCGACGCCTATCGTCCGATCCTTGAATAGGGCAAGACGCGCACGTCGGACTTCACTGCTTTTGGCTGGCGTCCCGGACCACCGTGGGATCAGTTGTTCGATCGATGGTATGCGAAGTGTTCTTACGGGCGCGAGCGCCCTGTCCAGGTCGAAGTCGGCTGACGAGGGCGTGGTGGTGGCTAAGGTGCCCGGTTGGCCGGGGAACATATCGACACCGGACAACTTCGCCAGGCGACACCAAAGGCAGCCGCCGGCTGCCGTCGGGTAGAAGTGCGACTTGTTGACGGCGCAGCGGCTGAGCTCCTTTTCGGCTTGCTGCAGGAGCGTCACCCACCGGGCAGCGTCCGGACGCCTTTCAGGATCAGGCCCGAATGCCGCTTCGAAGGCCTGCGCAATCGCGGGAGGAAAGTCTTTGAGGCCGGGCGCTCCAGGCGGCGGTGTCGTGTTGGTCTCCCTCGCCCGGGTCAAGGAGTAGGCGAACCTGTGCTGAGAGATCGCCTCGCCCATCGATATGTCGCCGCCGATGTAGCGACCGGCATAAGGGTGTCTGCCCATGGCCAGGATCTGGAAGATGGCCACGGCCAATCCGAAGTGGTCGTGGGTTCTTGTTCGGACGGTCGAGGCGCCCGAGACACCATGCAGTTCGGGCGGCGTGAAGTCTGGCACCCCGACCAGGCACGGGAAAACCTGCCCGTTCTTGGAAAACTGGAAGCTGTCGGCATCGATGAGTGCCGCGGTGGCATCCTTCGAGATCAGGACGCCTGAGTGATTCAGGTCTCCGATGATGCAGCTGGTCTGATGAACGCCAGCTACCGCCCGTGCGACATTCTGGGCGGCCCGGAGCAGAAACCTGTAGTCGGCATTGGGGAAGTGAACCCGCCTGGACTTCGGGCTGTAGAGCTCATGGAGCGGACGGTGGCCGGGGATCATCCGCATCGTGAAGCCGGCGAATGCGCCGCCTTGGTCGAATGCCAGGTCCGCCGGAAACGCCACGAGAGAGGTCGCCTGCGCGAGGCGCTCGTTGACGAGAGCCCGTACCTTCGCCTCACGGGCGGTTCTTTGTTTCGGCCAGTAGAGCTTTACGGCCCGGTCGGCATGCTCGACGAGCGCATAGACCTCACCCTCGCCTCCCTTGCCGATGCATTTCCCCAAGCCCAGCGGCTTGCCGCCGATCCAGATTGTTGCCATCGGCTCAGGTTCTCGAAATCAGAACCAATGTCTTGTCGTCGTCGGTCCGATCGCAGACGCGTGGGCCGTCGAGATACCTGGCCAGCGCCGCGGAGAGATCCCTCAGGCGTCCGAGACCGGAGGCATCCTCGATTGGTTTGATCATCGGATCGAAGAACCGCGAGTAGGGGCTCATCGTGAGGTGATCCAGTGCCAGATGCTCGATGCCGTCCGAGAAGAGGGCGAAGGCATCGTGCCGCAGCGGTTGGCGGGCAATCGTCAGCCGCGGCTCAGGGTCGTCGGTGACGAAGTAGGTCGTGGAGGCATACTCGCCACTTACGGGCCAGCAGATGGACTCCCAGGTTCCAAGGCATCGCCCGGCCATGGCGCTGTCGCCGACTTGGAGGGTCAGTATCTGGTCCTCCACCACGAGAAGCAGGACGAGGGTGGCGGCGAAATCTCGGGGCTGGAGGCCGTTCTTGGCTGCGACGGCTCCGACGCGATCGCGCACCTCGTCGATCCACGCGGTCACCTCGTCGTCGGCCGGCAGGCCGGCCTCTTTGAGGCACCACTGCCTGACCCTGAGGGACAGTATGCGGCATACCAGGCTGGCGCCCTGGCCACCATGGCTGGCGCTGCCGGCACCATCGGAAACGATCGACAGTATCCCGTCCCGTCCACCTGTAGGCGCAAGCCGCTGTGTGGTGCAGGCGTCCTGCTTTCGTATGCCGCGCCGAAGATGAGAGGTTCCGGTCCTGGACGCCGATGCCCAGCGCCAGGGCCTGTGGTTATCCGGCAACGGCCCAGCCATCTGGAGCAGTAGGATTGGTGAGAGGAACCTGGTCGGTCAGTTGGGACTGGGAAACGGCACGCAGCGAGCTGGAAAGCCACTGGAACATCTCGGCGAAGGCCAGGCCCTTCACCTTGAGGGGGTGCCGCGTCGAAATCTTCGACAGCGTGGTTACGTCGGCGTTCCCGACGGCGACCGGGTAGAAGCTGAACTCCTTGCGCGCCTCGCCCTCATGCACGCGCCGGCGGGCTTCCTCGATGTCGTCGGTCGGCGCGCCATCGGTCAGCAGGAAGACCCAAGGCCGGTAATACTTTATGCCATTGGCCCGATAGAGGTCCTTGCGCACCCTCAACATTTCGAGCGCATGGACGACCGCCTCGCCCATGGGGGTGAGGCCATCGGCCGGGATGGTTTCCGGATAGAAGCCGTCCATCGTGGTGAAGTCGGTGTGCGTGCGCACCGGACCAAACGTCACGATGGCAATCTCTACGCGCTTGGACGCCAGCGCGTCGCGTTGCAGCTCGTCCCTGAAGGCAACAAGGGCCTCGTTGAGCTGCCTGATGGGTTCACCGCTCATCGACGTGGAGGAGTCCAGCAGCAGGACGCAGGGGCACCGCTGCTCCGGATTGAGTGCGAACTCCGCGCCCGCAAACGGTTGCTGTTCGAACTGTTCCATCACCACCTCGCTGAACGGCCAAGCTTGGTTCACCCCGGGGGCACTATCTCAGAACGAGCCGCGGATACAACGAGCAGTTTGGCTCAGTCACGCATCGATCGTTCGGCATAGAGGTGTGGGTCGCCCAACGTCTCGACGGGTCGCGATGCGGGTTGGCCATGCAGGGCGCCCGAAACATGCCGGAGGTCGCGCGGATTCACGGCGTTCACCATGAGGCTTTAACAAAATGCAAGGCGGCTTAATCATTTTGAACCAAAACTTTACAGAAACGTTAAATCTGCTTAAACTTAGCTTCGCGAGGAGTTTGAAGAACGAGGGATGAGATGGCCAAAAGAGAGACCATCGGAGAGCGCATCGCCAGTGCGCGAGAGCAGAGCGGAATGACGAAATCCGATTTGGCACGGGCTGTTGAGGTCTCTCCGGCCGCGGTTTGGAACTGGGAAACTAAGGGTGGAGTCCCCCGCGCAGCAATGGTGGAGGCGCTTGCAAGGGCACTTAACATCAGCGAGATCTACCTGCTGACGGGAAAGTCGCCGCCCCCTGTTCCACACCGCACCGCGGCTGACATCATCCAGAAGGCCAAGGAAGACATCGCGCTCATCGTTGGAGTGCCGGTGAGTCGGGTAAGTGTGGAGTTCCAGATCCTCAAAGAAGGATGAGGCGGATGCCCATAAGCGCAGTGGACGGTGATTACGGGCTCGATGTGTATATGTCTGCGAATGACCACGAGCCCGCTATCAAAGGGGATTATTGCAACAATTTGATGGAGCTACGAGCGCGCGCGATCACGATTCTAAAAGCGGGGCGATACCCGGTGGTCGTTATCACTCGCTGGAATGCGCAAGATGATGAATGGGAAGAGGTCGAAGAGCTGACAATTGACGATTTGGAATAGCCGTACGATCCAAGTGTTATTCTAGCGCGATCGATGGCGCTTGCTCTGGATTAACTGCGATAAAACCCATTCAAGTCCGACTTCTGTGACAGCGACATCCTTGGGTTTGAGGCGGAGCTTCGGATCGGTTCTCTCCAGCGCCATGACCGCCTTGTCCTCGTTGCCATAGTGGCCGGAGGTCTCGGCGACGAGGCGATGGAACAGTTGCAACGGGTCCCTCGGCCGCGCGCTGTCTGCGGCCAAAACTTGCATCACATGGCTCGGATCCAGGGTGCCGCGCCGGATCGCCTGTTCCGGCGTCATCTCGCGGAGCTTCGAATTGCGCCGACCGAGCCAGAAGTTGGCGATCTCCGGAAACCCGAATTTCCGCGCAGCCGCGGTGCGTAGGTCGTCGATGGCTGACGCCAGGCGTGACTGGTGCTCGGACATCTCTTTGCGCTGCCTGATGCTGGCGCGTGTCGCGAGAATCTGCTCGATCTCCTGCTTGAGGGGGCCCGGATCCATCATGAGCAGGACCTCGAGGGGAGACGCCCATCCGAGCTCGGATAGAGCGCGCACCAGGGCTTCCTCGTTTTCGGCCCTGAGCTCCCTGATCATCAAGCTCAGGTTCTGCCGCCGGCGGACGACCATGCTCGCCTCGGTGTCCAGGATCTCGAGGATCCTGGTGAACTCTGCGTCGTCGATCTCGTCGATTAGCTCGATCGGGGCGCGCCCGATCGTGGGATGGATGGTTTCGCTCCACCTTGCCTGCGCGGGGTGACGGTAGAGTTGGATGATGCCCTCGATCGCCAGGATCCTCTGTTTGCGGTCCCAACGCCGCCGGCAGGTCTCCTGAGCCGCCTCGAGCGGGAGCCCGAGTAGATCGACGTCGGGACGCCCTTGAAGGGTCAGCATGCGCGCTACGTCGCGCAGCTTCTGCTCGACGCGCTGCCACTTTTCGTCGGGCAGGTCGTCGATTGCCTCCTGAAAGGACATCTCGCGGCCGCGGGCTTTGAAGTGGGGCTCCTTGGACCATGCCGCGAGGTCGAATCCGGACGGGAGATGTGGCTGCAATGTGCGTCGCAGAGCCTTCAGCTCTGATCTCCGGGCTCTAGCGCGGGCCTGACGGAACGCGATGCAGGAATCGACGAGCTTGCGGTGATCGGTGAGCCTTTTCGCGGCGATCGCTTTCCAACCATCCTGCGAGGCCGGCGGCTGTGGCGGCTGCGGCTTGCGCCGCCAGCCCGAGAGGAGATCCAGGGGATCGACCAGGTCTGCGACCGGGAAGGGGAATGGGACGCGCTCGCCGAGCGGTGCCCTCATCAGGGTCGCAGGCTTCATCCCGATCTGCGGATGGGCGAGCCCGCAGCCGGGGCACGCCAGGTTGATCCAATGCGGATAGTCGGCGCGATGTGGGCTTCCCTCGCCAGCTATACGTCCGGCATCTCCGAAATCGATACGGGACCAACGAACGGCGGCTGTCTCTCCTGTCCCGGCCAGGAGCTTGGCTATCCAGGATGCTCTGGAGGTGATCCAGAACTCGTCTGGGCTTGCCGGCTTCCAGTCGCCGCGCTTGCGCGACAGGTCCACAACGATCCCGAATGTGCCGAGGTAGGTGGTGGAGCATCCGGCGCAGGGAATTCTGGCGATGACGATCGCGCCCGGCGCATGACGCAGGCGATCCGGCGTCATGTGCGCGAAGTCGCCGTCGAGCAGACCCTCCAGCGCTGACCGGACCTCTGCCGCCTTCCCCTGCCAGGACGGCTCCAGCAGCAGGAAGACGGGATCCTGGTGCGCCTCGTCGGGCAACTCGAGCACGTTGATCTTTCGTTCGAAGAACCAGATCGGGATCACCCCGTCGGCCCGGCGCCGGCGGGTGCGCTCAAGCGTGTCGGTGGGGATCTGGGCCGAGAGCTGGATCTCGATGCAATAGGTCCGCTCGGCTTTGCGGTCGTGGATCAGGACATCGGCGACATAGCCGTCACCGCCCTGCTCCAGGCGGGCCTCCAGGCCGCGAGCCCTGGCCGCGTGCATGGCGGCCACCTTGAGCGTGCTGTGGAGCTGGCTCTCCCTGGCTGCGATCGGGCAATGCCGGGTCTCGGTGGTGCGCGGAGGGTGTCGGAAGAAGCGGGCGATCCAGGATCCTCGGCCATATCCGGCCTGCCTCGACACCGGTACCGCACGGGCGCCGCACCGACACATCAGGAATAGTTTCCCGGCCCCGGCCAGCGAAGAGATGCGTTCCCACTCCTCGCGTGTCTCCACGTCGAGGGAGTTGATCACCTGCTCGCCGTCGGTCTTCGCCAGGAACATTGCTGCCCGGTGCCCTCGGCGCCAGTGGGGCGGCCCATCGTGGGACGGCCCTTTGGTGAGGCAGCCCGATGCGGCGCATTCGACCGGGACATCTTAGCTGATTCGGGCCGCACCTAAGCTTTGTTCGTGTCTTCGCGACCGGGTTGCTCGCGCAAACCAATTATGAAGGCGGCAAACGAGCAGGCCACGTAGCCGAGGTCGAGAAGGGTGACCCCCTCGATGATGGTTCGGTCCCAGTACAGGACAATGCCCAGGAGCGGCGCTCGGCACATCAGAACGAAGAGGTTTCCGCCCGGGTCGTTGCCGATCGGGACGGCGCCGTCGGGAAGCACCGGGAAATCAGCGATCTCCTTCAGCTCGTCCATCACCCAGGCGAGGTTCTCGAACCTCTGGTCCTCGGTAGCGGACAGCGCGAAGAGAGATCCAGCGGACACGATGGATGGCTGCTGCCGGGCACGGGAACCCGGATTCCAGGTGACGGTGACCACGCCCTGGTCCGGCCTGTGCCAGTCGGTGCCGGTCACCAGCCCGCCGTTGTGCGCTAGCATGAAGCGCCGGTAGTCGTCCGGGAAGCAGACCCCGTGTGCGGCCTCGAACGAGGCGACGTCGGATTCCGACAACCTTGGTCCGGACAGCTCGACCTGGCGGTCGATGAGAAAATCCATCCTCAGGTCTCCAGGTGGCGCTCGGTGGGAGGCAAGATCAGGCCGGAGGCTTGCCAACTGCCATCTCGAGGTATCGCAGCGATGCCTCCAGGGCGACCCGATCGCGGGCCTTGCGATATTTGCCGATGCAGTGGCTGACTTCGTTGGCAATCGGCTCGACTGCCTTGTGTATACGGTCGGGATTGGCCGCCGGCGAGAGGGCGAGAAGGGCCAGCGACTTCACCGTCGAGATCGCCTGCCCGGCCAGTGTCTCGAAGGAGTTCAGCCTCGCGTAGTGAAGGCCGAGAAGGCCGAGGATGGCTGCGTTCAGAGATCCGTAGTCCGGATCCCCCAGGTAGGCCAGGCGCTGATGAGCCGTCAGGCCTCCAGCTTCCTCCTCCAGCTTGAGCCGGTGGATGTTGATGACACGCGGATTGAACGAGGTGAGCGTCCAGCCGCGCTCCTTCTTGCAGTCGTCGTTGACCAGGCCGAACTGGGGAGTGGCGAACGCCAGCGTGCCGTCGCCGTCCCAGTACCATCCGACCCGCAGCGTACCGTCGGAGAAGAAGCTGACGTCGTATTCGCTGAGGATGTGGTCGGCTTCCGACTCTCCGCCGTGCCAGGTCGCGCACATGGTCTTCAGGACGAGCCTGGCGTCATGGCTGTCGGGGGCGACCGGCTGGAAGCGTGGGTGGAGATCGAAGCAGCTGTAGCACCCGTAGCGGCCCTGGAAGCTGGTGTCGCGCAGGACCTCTCCCAGGAGGTCCGGAGAGTTGAAATGGCTCGGGTCGAGGGAAAGTGGATAGCCGGTGATCGTCATGTCATGCATCCGGGTGGATCGCGGTCAGCTCCGCTCGCGGCGATTGTTGCCCCGTATGGATTTGATCATCTGAACGAGGGTGTGCAGGGCGCCGGCGGCAGTGAATCCGCTGCTCCAGATCGCAAACGCGTTGTCGTAGGCGAGACCCTGCTGGAGTGCGCCGAGACTACAGGCGGTCAGAACGAGAAAAGCTACGATCTGCATGATCCGGTTTCCTGTTTGTGGGGCGGGCCGTTTGCGGTGAGGCTGGCGTGCCTACGAGCCTCCAACCGCTGGTGGGCCGAGGGTCGCCTCAGCTGAAGGGTCAACCGCAGGTTCTTCACCCCGGTGAGCCAGGCGCTGTTCTTCTCGATCCAAATGGGGATCTGCTCGTCGAGGCACGCTTGCAGCGGGGGTAGGGTCTCGCGAAACGATGACGACAGGGAGCGCGGGATTCGTGGTCCGGGCAGAGCCACGTAGTCGCAGGTCGATGCCTCGACGTCGAATGTGTCGGCATCCTGCGGCCAGTTCAGGGCGGCGGTCCTGGTCAGCGCCTCGGCGAATTGGGATGGCGGCGTATAATCTCCGACCGGGTCGTCAGGCAGGCTGCCGATGGCGTTCGTCTCGAGACGCAGGGTAAGCCCGCCGATATTGAACGGAGCCACGACGCTGCGAAAATCGTCGAGCCAGGCGTAGACGGTGTCGCTCGGCAGTTGCTTGAAAGAAGCATCCTTCGATCGAGCGATACCTTCCGGGCGGGTGGTGCGATTGAGGTATACGGCTCCGGTTCCGGGAGCCTGGAAGACGATGACCTGGCGGACGCCATGCTGGAGGTGGGGGCGTGCGAGGTCGGCCAGAACGCTGGCGGGAGATGGGATCTGATACGACGACATCGTTGCGGCCCGATCGTTGTGTGACTTGCCGGAAGAGGTGCGGCGCCCGTAGGGTCAAATGGAGTTGGGTTCGTTCACGCCGACGAGGAGCTCCTCTGTCGATTCGAGCTGCCGGCATTTCCATGCGGAAAGAATGCCGGCCGGCGAAGGGTCTGTGATGCCGGCGCCAGTTCAGGTGAGTACGAACATCCACGACGGCCCCCTGCCTGCCGGGATCAGGGCCAGGATGCTAGAGTGCGGGCTCTGGGATAGGACGGCTCGGCGATCTGCTCTCCTTGACCTGTGGACTGGCCGCGCTCCTGGCCTACAGGTGTGGAGCGACGCCGATGGGCTGGAGATTTCCCTCGCCTGGCTGACGCCGGACGATCCGCTTGGCGTGCTGGTGCTGGAGTGCCGGACCGACACCCTCTATGCCTCAGTTCCTGCCCAGAGCACGCCGGCTTTCCGCGAGATTGTGGTGCGGGTGGTCGGGGCGATCTCCATCTACGTGAAGCCCGAGATTCGTGGTCGTGGCATAGCCCGGGATCTGGTGCGTGCAGCTGAGGAGCAAAGGGTGATGAGCACGAAACAAGAGGCGGGCGCCTGGGGGCCTGATGTTGTGCCTGCGGTGGTGGCCAATGGGGCCGCTCTGAGCGTCGTCAGGTCATCGGCCCGATGGTTCGCCGCGATACCCAGCTATCACGCGAGTGTAGAGCGGGACGAGGCGTTGAGGGCGATGTCTGCTTCGCCCCGGGGCGCTGAAGGAAAATCATGGCCGACCCACTGAGCCAAGAGCAGCTTGCGGTGCTCGAGCGATTTCGTCCCGAGCTTCGCGCCGACGGCTCCGAGATGCGTCTGCGAAAGACGGTGGTGGACAGCGTTGGCTCCAAGGCTGTCGCCGAGCAGCTGGTGGAGATGAAGATGCTCGTCCGGCACCGACAGGGGCGCCGGGCGTTCCCTCCGCTCTACGAGATCACGGACGCGGGGGTGTCGGAACTGCCGCCGGAGGCTCCGCCGCGGCAAGTCGCCAAGCAGGCGCTTCTCGGCCACAGCACATCGTTCGGGCCAGGGCCGGCAACGCGTCCACCTTTACCAGATCCTCCCGAAGAGGGGCGCTGAGCATCAGTGCCGTGTTGGCCGCCGGTCGCGCACGGTGGCCTGGGCATCGAACGGCTGGTCCTCATCGTCGTCAGGATCCAAAACGCCGATGCCCAGACCGCGGAGTGCTGAGGTGAGCCGTAGGCTGATCTGCTCGAAGGACGTGTCGCTGCTCAGTCTCGGTTCCTTGGCTTGCTCGTTCTGGATATCCGAGGTCGGGATCCGCAGCCGTCTGGGTGGAATATCGGAAACCATGTCTCGCTCCTTTGGCTGGTTCTGGAGCAAGCCCAGGTCAAGTTATTGGTTCCACGAATAAAAGTGAGGGATTTGAAACGGATGCAAGCGGCAGGGCCGGCCGGCGGTGCGCGCGGTGGTCGCGCATGAGGTGGCTCACACGACCCAGGGCTTGATCAGAACCCACGATCTGCAGTGCCGTCACAGGAGGATCGACTACGACAGTCCGCACGGAGAGAGCTTCCAGCGGATCTATGCGCTGCTGCGCCGCGGAATGGTGTGCCCGGATCTGGGGGCCTGCGAGGTCGCGATTGGTGGTGCGTAACGGCACCGCAGGGTCTTGCCAGGTGCTATGGCTTTGTCACGCTTGATCGATTAAGGGATTTCAGCACGGAATCGCTGGTGACAAGGCCGCCGGCTCTCCAACCCTCGAATCCGAGCGTGACAATTTGGTCGGAAGCCTGAAGGCTCTTTTCTGGGAACCGATGCTGAATCTGGTTGATCGGAATTTTGATCACCTGACGGTAGGCGTCGACTTGGTTCATGGAGGGGTTGCTACCGGTTATCTCGATCACCTTGTGTCCGACACCGGCGATCCAGTTGGTGCACAGGCGATGCGTCTGGAGGACCTCATTGCGATCGGCGGTCCACAAGGTATTGAGCAGAAGTGCCCGGCCGTTGACGGCGCTTGAAATGTCCCCGTTCGTTGAGGTTCGCCGTGTGTGATCTTCGAGAAGCAGGCCGTAGACCATCCTGAATGCGTAGGAGCGCTTCGTGAGGATATTGCCTTGCGGGCTATCCGGGTCAGCGCTGGCAGTGGCTACATAGCCGAGTGCTGCGCAGTCGAGCGCTCGATCGAGCTGGCGCGGAAGCGGTGCTTCGGCAGCGCTGGTTGTGCTGGGCGTCAACGCAATGGTCGTCGCCAAAGCGGCGACAAGAGCGAGAGATTTGACCGCGACGAATGTTGGCATGTTCCCCGATCCAATGTGGCCGGATTCAATTCCAGAGAGCCGGCAAGCGGTCGATTATGCCCCTTGCTGCCGGCCACTCCGGATTACTGCAAACGCCGGCCGTGAAGTCGATAGCCTTGTCGATCCCATCGAGGTCGATCGGGCCGATCGGATCATCATGTGGACGATATGCCTTGGCGGCATCGTGGATGCCGAAGTGCTCGTCGAAGCGCTGCCATCGTGGGCTTGAGGAGGTGATCTCCTTCTGAATGCCATGTCGCAGCCCCGGTGCATCGAGCCAGACGCTGCTTTTCGCGTCGCGAATCGCTGCGACCTGTTGTCCAGATAGCCCTGCTTTGACCCGAGCCCATATCTGCGATCCGTTCTGGCCGGGAAGCTCTCTGAGGACGTCTGCGGTGAATGGAGTCTCGTGGAAGATCGCGGGGCCGACCTTCAGGCGGCCGATGATGATCATCATCAAATTCGTCGTCGTCTGGATCTTCAGCTGCGACGTCGGGGTCCGATCGTTGGCCAGAATATCGGCAAAGCTCGGCTGTTCTGCCGGCGTGTTGGGGTGCGTGGCGCCGAGGTTGTCGGTCCAGAGCTTCAGTCTGGTCTCCAGTGCGATCCGGTCTGGCGCGCATATCAGTGCGTGCCATGACGCACCCTCAATCCGCACCGTCTGGCCGAACGGCTCCTTCAGGACCTGCCAGCCATCGAGGCTGGCGAGTTTCTCGAGCGGCTCGCCCGCCTTGGCGGTTGTCCACATCAGGCCCAGCGCTACGGAGACGACAGCCGAGCAGACAGTGCGGCGAAGGGAGAAAGCCATCGGGACCTCGAGGGATGTCGCTGCGGATTGCGCTCAGCGCGGGCAGTTGCGGAATCAACGAGGACGGTCGGGTGGGAGAACGCCAGCCTTGCGATGCTGTTTGGACTAAACTTCCCGGAGCATCAACAACTGGCGTGCGCCGATCTCTGTAGGCGGAAGGCCGGCGTCCGAACTCGCCCTCCGGGCGTGCGATGGTGATCGAGGAGTTGCATGGATCGATCGCTGAACGAGAAGCCGGAAGCGTTGTTGCAGGCCGAGCGCGACCTGATCGAGCTCTATCACCAGCTGCTCGCAGAAGGAGGGGCTTGGGACCAGCCATTTCTGGCTGGTGTCGGACGTCGCTATGGAAGCCGCTGGCCGCGGCTTCTGGTGGTGGGGAAGGCGACCGCTGGGTGGTGCCACGTAGAACTTCCGGTGACGCCGAAGACCGCGAGCCAGCAGTCGGCTCGGTTTTTGGCAGCGCCGACGCATGGCGCGTTTTTCCGCTACGTTCGCGATCTGGCTCTGCTGCTCACCGACGCTGGCAATGCAGGCGCCGGCGAGCGCTACCTCCATGCCGAAGAAATCGAGGGAGGCTGGTCAGATCACATAGCATGGACGAATCTAGGGCGGATCGGGTTTGCCGCCGGCAATCCGGCCGGAAAGGCGTTTGATAGACAAGAAGAGATTTGCCGTAGGCTGCTGATCGCGGAAATCGAGTGGCTGCGGCCGGACTTGATCGTCCTGCTGTCTGGGGACTATCGCTGCGACCTTGTGGAAGAGGTGCTCGCCCACGTCTCCTGGGATCTGCTGCCGGACGCGGGTCACAATTCGGCGTGGTGCGGGCTTTGGAACGGGATAACCGTTGTGTGGACCATGCATCCAGAACGAAAGTCATTGGAGGGTCTGGGGCGTGAGCGAGAGGCCATTTCTGCGAGGCTCGTAGCAAGAGTCTTGCAGGGGCAAGGGTGAGCTTGCTGGCCTTATTCTTGGTCATGTTACTACTTGCTTTTCCACTGACGCTTTGCGAAGCGCCAGAAGCCGTAGATCCCGCCCACTATAACGATGGTATTTGCGATCATAGGGATTACTTGTCCCAGATCGACGACGACGGTCATGACCATGTATGACCTCCCACGCCAGAGTCTGCGTCGATCAAACGCCGATCGGTGTCCGTTCGACATGGTTAACATTTGTATAATAGAGCAGCATTTCCTAACAAATCCTGTCGTATGCACAACAAGGCTAAATGCTGTCGTCAGTATGGCGTCTGTATGGCATAGAGTGACGGCCCGATGCCAACCGAGAAACGGAGACAGAAATAAATATAAAATAATAACAATGGCTTAAGGGTGTCGTGAGTGTTCTGCGCGGCACTCTCGGCGGCGACTTTTTCCTATCCGCTGCGGCCGGATGGAGGTGTACGTGAGCTTTCAGGCCGATCCGCACTTGGTAGGTAAGGACAGCTCAAACGTGGACGCGATCACGACGGAGTGCGGCTGCCCAGGCTGAGCTCCAGCGAGCCATGGGGCGTACCGCTCCTGAAGCAACAGCTTCCACATCTCGCTCTTCTTCTGGGCTACGGCCAATCTATCCGAAGCCCGATCGTTGGACTCCTGGTTCCTTACCTGCCACCTGCTCCCAGAAGTGAGGCTCGGTCGCAGCCCGGTATAGGGCGGCCAGATAGGCTGCGTCCTGGGCTGCACGATGCGACCGGGGCCAACGCTCCTTCACCCGACGCTGGACGTTCTCGCGGTCCTGGTCGCTGAGCCATGCGGCGTCCCATCCGGCCTTTATCGGTCGAATGGCGTCGATCGGCCGGAGATCGAAGGTTGGCTCCACTCCGCACGCATTGAACAGCCGTAGCAGCCATTTTGCGTCGAACTCTGGAGCGTCAGAGAGGATGACCTTGTCGCTGAGCACGGTGTTCAGTCGCCGGGCAGCGTCCCACACATCGATGCCGTCGCGGACGCAGGTGGATCGGGCGATGCCATGGATCCTTTCGGCCTGGCCGGACCACTCGCGCTCAGTCCAATCGGCGGCTGGCTTGATCAGGAACGAGTTCGCCTGCAGATCCAGGCCGCACCAACCCACCTCGATCGGGTACGACCCGCGGTGCAACCCGCTTGCCTCCACATCGATGAAGACCAGCTCCTCTCCCGCCATCAGTTCCTCCAGGACGCGCATCCGGCCGTCATTCTACCGGTCGATGCAGGTGCCTTGCGAGTTCGCTGTTGCTCGTGGACCCGAAAAGCGCCAGCGGTTCGACGAGGAGCGACGCTCAACCCTGGTTCTGGCGTCGCTTCGCCCGCAGGTCGTCCCAGTACCGCAGGCGCTTGACCACCTCACGCTCGAAGCCGCGCTCGTTGGGCTTGTAGAGCTCGGGGCGCCGGCTGCCGTCGAGCCCGTCGGGAAAGAACTCCTGGCCACTGAAGGCGTCGGGGTGATCGTGGTCGTAGGCGTAGCCGACCTTGAGCCCCATCTGCTGCATGAGCTTGGTCGGCGCGTTGATGATGTGCGCCGGCGGCGTCAGCGAGCCGGTGCGCTCGGCGAGCTCCATCGCGGCGTAGAAGGCCTTGTAGGCGGCGTTCGACTTCGGAGCGGTTGCCAGGTAGGCCACGAGAGAGCCGATCGCCAGCAGGCCCTCAGGCGTGCCAAGGCGCTCGTAGGCCTCGCAGGCCGCGATAGACTGCTGGAGGGCGTTGGGGTCGGCCAGGCCGATTTCCTCGGTCGCCATGACGACGAGGCGCCGCAGGATCGCGCGAGGATCCTCGCCGGCCTTCAGCATCCGGGCCAGGTAGTAGAGCCCGGCCTGGACGTCGGATCCACGGATGGACTTCTGCAAGGCCGACAGCAGGCTGTAGTGGCCGTCGGACGACTTGTCGTAGAGGGCGGCGCGCCGCTGGATTACCCGGCCGAGGTCCACGGGCTCCAGGGGCTTCTCGGCCTTGGTCTCGAAGACCTGTTCGACGAGGTTCAGCAGGTACCGGCCATCGCCGTCGGCAAAGTCGATCAAGGCTTCGCGGGCGTCGGGCGTGACGGGCAGTGGGCGGCCAAGGACGGTCTCGGCCCGCTTGATGAGCTGGTCGAGAGCCGCATGGTCGAAGCGCTTGAGAACGAAGACCGGACAGCGCGACAGCAACGCGCTGTTGAGCTCGAAGCTTGGGTTCTCGGTGGTGGCGCCGATCAGGATGATGGTGCCGTCCTCAACAAAAGGCAGAAGTCCGTCTTGCTGGGATTTTGTCCATCTATGAATTTCGTCGAGGAACAGGACTGTACCTTGGCCGACCAGGCGGCGCTGGCGGGCGGCCTCCATCACCTTGCGGAGATCCGCCACGCCGGACATCACGGCTGAGAGCTGCTCGAAGGCGTGCCCGGTGTTCTGGGCCAGAAGCCTGGCGATGGTCGTCTTGCCCACGCCTGGTGGCCCCCACAGGATCAGCGACGAGAGTCGTTTGGTCGCGACCATGCGACCGATCGGAGCGTCCGGCGCCAGCAGGTGGTCCTGGCCGACGACCTCATCGAGCCTGGTTGGGCGAAGGCGCTCGGGCAGAGGCTTCGGAGCCGTGCTGGCGAACAGAGATTCCATGGTGTTCCTCGCTATGGGAGGCAGCGGACTGAGGGGTATGCCGCTCATCAGAATAGGCCCGCCCGAGCCGGGCGGGCCTATCGAACGAGATCCAGGACGCCAGTAGCAAGCTCGATCCGGCGGGGCTGTGGTGTCAGTGGTTGTCGAAGGCGTAGACCAGCCACGGCGGGTTGGACCGCAGCAGACGGAATCCGAGGCGACGCGCGATCGCCATGCTGGCGACCTTGTCTGGCTGGATCGATACCGTGATCGGAGATCCCTTCGGAACTAGTCGCATGCGGAAGCGCCACATCAGCCGCCCGAGGCCGCGGCCGCGCATGTCGGGTCGGACCCAGCCACCGTAGAGATGCCAGTCATCGGAGAAGTACTTCCCGTATCCGGGGGCGAGCGCGCACCATCCGGCGACTTCTCCACCCAGATCGACCCACCAGGCGCGAAGGCGTCCGTCCTCGATCATGCAGGCGAGCTCATCGGCGTCGTGGACGTCCTTGGCGCTCATGCCGGCCATGACGAGCTCCGAGTAGCGGCGAAGATCGTCCGGCGATGTCGTCATCTGGGTGAATCGCGGCCTGCAGGCGAGTGACTGCCAGCGGGCCTCCTGGCGAGCCTCCTGGAAACCAGCTTCCATCAGCATGGCTCAGGCCGACCTGGCGAGGCGAGGCCCAGTTCCCGGGCCCCGGATCTGATTGAGCTCGTTTACGACCGTGTAGAGGCGGAGGCTGGTCTCGAGCATGTCATCAAGGGATGCGGCGAGGAAGGCGTTGGGATGAACGTTCTCGCGAAGATGCGCCGTCACGAGCCGCCTTGCCCTCAGGGACTCCTGGTGGGCCACCGGGTCCGCGGCGAGTGCTTCGTCGAGGACCGCCTCGATGAAGTAGACGACGAAGCGGGTCGAGTTGGACGAGACGGCCTGCAGGAGGGAGAACCCGGTCTCGGCGAGTGATCCCGTTCCGTAGGTCTCTCCGGTGATCGGGAATAACACGATTTCGTCCCGCTTGAGATGCTGGGCCTCGATATCGGCAAGTTCCGGGCTCCAGTTATCGACCTGCGGGTTGAAGTAGCGGATGCCGCGTTCGCGGTAGGCGGCGATGAACGGATCGCGCCAGCGGCTGGCCCCGCAGGTTCCGAAGAGGCCGATGCAGGGAAGGTTCTTCATGACGGCCTCATTGGCTGCCGGCCGACGCTTCCGCCGGTGCCGGTGCGAGCTCGTTCAGGCGCCGCCGGTTCTCCTTCACCAGAGCATCCACATCGGGTTTGGTGGTCGAGCTCTGAAGCTTGGGCGGACTGGTATCGATCGCCTGGGCAGGGGTGGGCCGCAGCATCGCCCGTTCCGGGCCGAGGGTCGGGAGCAGAGGGTTGCGGATCTCGCTTGCGCCGATGAAGAGGCTGGCGATTGCCAGGATCCCGAAGCCTCCGGCTGCGAGCAGAAGATAGGTTTTTCGCGCAGCCGGATACTTTCGGCCGGCGAAGAACAGTGCCGCCACGAGGCAGATGATCGAGCCGATCAGGACGGACGCGGCGATAAGGACGAAAATCGCGAGGGTCAACGAGGTCATGGTCGATCCGCCTGGGCTTGTTGTCTCTGGGTCGGCATGCAGCGAATGCGAGGTCTTTGAGGTCGCCGGGACGGTATTCGCGAGGGCGTGCTGATCCCCTGCTACTGGCCGTCCCGGCTACCGACGGCGTTCGTTACTGCCGCTCGCCGCGGGTTACCTTTTCGATATAGGTCAAAGTTCGATGGGGGCGTGGCCGTAGGCGACGAAGAGGTCCGAGAGATCGTCCAGCGTGATCTCGAGCTCGGCGGCCGCGCGGCGTGCCGAAATCCGGCCGATGTCCATGGCCGCTCGAAGCAGCGCTACTTCCCGCGTTGCCGGCAGCTCGGGTCTGGTGATCATCGCGCCCGCCCTGGTGCGCAGTTCGTCGACGTCCGCGAAGCTCCAGGGAAGCTTCGCGATCCGGGTGCGGAAGGTGTCGCTTGCGGCGAATTCGAGGGGGTGGAACATGCGCGACCTCCCGGGCTGGTATCTTGGGGAAATGCCGGGCCGCCGGCGCTGCCGACGGCCCGATCGGGATCACTGCTTGCCGAGCATGGGGATGAACGGTGCGCCGAGCGCGAACGGCGTTCCCTTCTCGGCGGCGGTCTCCATGTTCCGCAGGAACAGGTAGTCCTCGGCGGAGATGCCCATCATCTCGGTGATCATCTTGCTGATCGCGATGTCGTTGTTGGCCTGGGCCCGCAGCACGGCCATGCGCTGCTCCTCCACGGCGAGCTCGGCCTCGAGCTCCTTCACGCGCCGGGCCTTCTTTTCCTCCACCGCGAACAGCTGGCGCTTGGCCTCCAGGACCTCGGTCGGCGGCGAGCCGATGCCGTTGGGGAAGCCGAGCTCGGTCACCTCGATCGGGGTGTCCTTCAGGAGCAGGTTGACCCGGTCGCGGGTGTAGCGGGCGATCTCGGGGACGTTGGAGAGGACGTCATCGACCGTGTAGGTACGCAGCGCCTCGATCACGGCGTCCGGGGCCTTACGCTGCACGTAGATCTTGTAGATCATGGCGGAGGTGATGACCCGCTCGCGCTCGTTCTCCGGCGACGGCTCGGAGGGGACGTCCTGGAACACCTCGTTGTAGAACTGCGCGCCCTGCTTCACGCGGAACTGCATGCCGAACGACACGCCGGTCAGGTCGACATTGCTCTTCGGCAGGAACAGGGTGTCGATGACGATGGTCTCGGTGGACAACGCGCTCTGCAGGCGAACCAGCTGGGCGCATGCCGACCACGGCCAGCACGCGTCGAGGCGGAACGACCCGGGCAGGCGGATCTCGTCCTCCAGGCCGCTGGTGGTCATCTGCTTGCCGACCTCACCGGTCTGGATACGGACGCGATCGCCGCAGGCGCTGAGACTGAAGGCGGCGGCGAGCACTAGAGCGCCGAGCAAGAACTTGCGCATTTACGAGGGTACCCCTTCTGAACTGTCTGACTTCGGTCGTCCATCCAGGACCCAAGCACACGTCGGACCGGTGTCCTGGATGGTTCGCGTAGCGGGCTGTGGCAGGACGTTCTCAGACCGGTATTTGGGTTCGCCGGCATGAACAGTGGCGGATGGTCTATCCGCCATCCCAGGAGGACGTGCTGGTCGCGATGATCGCGGCATCAGGCCCCTTGCTCGCAAAGCAGCTCCGTGCCCGATGGTCTCCGGCGCCGAGCAAAGTCGGCCGGTCAGCGAAGGGATCGAGAAGCGCACGCATCGCGAATACGGGTGCCGCGACTAGGGCGACCGTGAGCATGCCGGCTGCGATTCGGCAAACGAGGGCCAGAGACGCATTCAAGCTGGGCGCGTAGACCGTATTCAGCCACAGAAGGCCGCTGGCGGCGATGATGAAGGTGCATGTTGCGAGGGCGAATGCTGTCGCCGCGAAAAGCGCCTCGACCAGCGAGATGGCACGCCGGGTGACGATCCGGCGCTGCTGGGAATGTTCCGGCCTGGTGAGCCTCGATCGGAACCACGAGAATGGCATGGGTTCGTCCTCCTGCGGTCTGATCAGGATGCGCGGCCGGGACGTCAGGTGTGGACGCCCCAGACGCCGTCGCCGTGATAGACGAGGCCGCCGACCCACATGCGCTCGGACACGCCCTGCTCGTCCTGCCTCTGCATGACGATGGTGAAGGAGTGCTCGCCCGTCGCGAATCCGGGCGTCAGGCTCGCAGTCGTGGGCGTGCTGTGCCCGTAGTTATTGAGATAGGCGATCTTGTCGAGCAGGCCCGAAAGGCACTTTCGGCCGTCCTTCTTGGAGGCCCAGAGGATCGTGTCCACGAAATGGTCCTGAGCTTCGTCGGTCGGGAAGGTGATCATGGTGTCTCTCTTTCGGATGTGGGCGTGGTCGCGCTACGGCGCGTCAAGAAGCAGGAGGCCGACGATCGGGGTGGATCGAGGTAGCGCTATGCGCGCAGGGACCGACGCGGGTCGATGCCGCCGGCGGTCGCTGCCTCTCCTGCTCAGCGACGCCGAGATTGCGCCGCGGCCGCTCCCGCTCCCCGACGATGCGGACGCGCGAGTGAGCGTCGTTGATGATCGCGTTGACGTCGCCGTCGGGGTCCTGATGGTAGGCCTTGATCATCTCGTGCATCGTCATGTGCCTGATGCCGAGGATCTTCTCCGCGGTACGGACCTCGAGGGCGTACTCGGTTTCCGTCGTCGGGTAGCGATCCTCCAGCTCGCGCTCGACGATGGTTGCCTGAGCGAGGGCGTTGCCGAAGCTCGGCTGGCGTACGCCTCCGACCTTGCCCGAGCGCATGATAATGCCGCGCAGCGCGTGCAGGTCGTCCTGGTCGAGCATGTCGATGTCGAAGCTGACGGTGCGGATCGGCATGGTGTCCTCCGTTCAGGGATTGGAGCTGTCCGTTTTCGTCGATTCAGTCGAGATCGATGACGTCCCAGAAGAGACCATCGCAGACGATGCCGGATACAGGCTTGCCCTCCGGGGATACCGCCGTAAATCCGGTGCGAATGAAGATCTTCCCGCACCAGAACGACAACTTGAACCGGTAGCCATCGGTCTTGATGCCGGTATAGCCTTCGCGCGCCAGGGCCCGCCGCGCGTCCTCGGGATCGGAGCAGCCGGCAAGCAAGAGTGAGATGAGCGCAGCGGCGAGTATCGTCTTGAGCGATGCCCACTTTTCTCGATGCATCAAACTCTCCCCGCTTTCCGGAAACTCACTGATTTTCCGTGGTTGGTCCGGTTCGGCCATCCCGAAGAAATGGCCGAACCTTGCCCGGGATCGACCCTTTTGCTATTCGATTACACATGACGACGAGCAACGATATGCACGATCGGCTCTTGGATGCCTTGGTGGCTGCCCTGCCGTTTGTAGAAGATGCGGAGAGTGACCCTGCCTACAAGCCGGATGTCGTGCGCCGTCTGACGCGGAAGATCCGCGGTCTTATCGCCGAATACGAAGAACGCGCAGCCGGACGGCCCGCCGCCGCTGACGCCCAAATCTCCGGTTTGGTCGGACGAAAAAGAGCGGCCGATACGAGGCCGCGATGAATTGGGGCGCGTTCCTCCATGGGCGCCGGGGGCGCGCTGGCGGCCGAACCGGTCCTTGGTTGACTTTCGCGGGCGTCAGCGATGCGTGAAGTGCGTCCCCAGGAAAGTGTTCGCCCAGGTCTGGTGGACCATGCGGGCGGCCATGGCGGCCATCTCGGCCGGCGAGGTGACCGCCGGACGGCGGGAGCTCGTATTGACGCGCCGAGTTGAATTGCCGGTATCGGTCTCGGTGAAGGCGTCGATGTCGTCGGCGGTGATCATGTCGCTTGTCGCTCTTTGGCCGTGTGGGTGTCTGGGAGGCGGTTACATTCCCCTCACCGCACGGATGGCTTCGGAGGACGTCTTGTCCATATGGTTCCGGAATGCCGAGACCAGAAACACGAAGCGGCTCTCCGGCATGCCGGCCAAGCGCTCCTGGTCGCCGAAATGGCTCTGGAAGGCCATGCTGTCGGCGCCGGGGTCGAGATGGATCTTCTGGCCGGTGGGGAGGTACTGGAGGAGGATCCCGCCGTGCCGGTCGATCATGACCCGCCAGCCCGTGGTCGCCCTGAGCTCGCGCATACGTGCCGTCATGGCCAGGGCCCCTTAGGCTTCCACGCTTACCGACCAACAGGTCTATGCGCTTGTGGTGCACCCCACTTCATCGGGACATCACGTAACCGTCACGTACCCGCTCGGTCTGTCCGAGGATCGTCAGGGTCTCTAGGATCTGTGCAACAGTCTGTTCACTCGTCCGGCTTCGGACGAACCTGCGGGCAAGGGCGGTGGAGTGGATCGGGGCGTTCTCGGCCATCAGCAGTGCTCGAACGGCGGCAACCTGATCGGGGAGCTTGGTCGGGAGCTTCGGCTTCGGCCCTGTGTCAGCCGCCGCCATGGGCACAAGGTCTGCCTCGATCTGCTCGGCACGGCGCCGCTCGGCGGTCTCTGTTGGCGCTTGGAACTCGGGACGCAGCCAACGCACCTTGCCGGCCCGCTCTTCAGCCGCCCGCTCCCTGTTCAGGGCTACCAGCCGGACCATGATCTCCTCATCAGTGAGATCGGCAGGCCACCCGTACGCCTCTGCGACGGCAGCGTCGATCTCGTCGTGGAGTTGATTCAACACCCCGACCAGCCCGTCGTCGTAGACCGTGCGCTCTGTGGCAGTCAGTGGCGTGCCGGCGCGCAGCTTCTCCAGCACGTTGTACAGCCCCGTCATGGTGAGCTTCTCGTGGCGGGCGAGGACGGCCTTCCGGTGCGCGTCCAGGCGCTCTCCGAGGTCACGGAGGCGGGCATTCAATGGGCCTTCGAGGAGGTTCGGGAAGGGGAAGGGGTCGAAACACGCGGTCTTGACGTACACGGGGTCATTCCCGACGCCGAGGCGACCCCCAAGGTCCAGACTCCAACGCACATGGATGGCCGAACTTAGGATGGCCAGATACTCAGGTCCGCTCAGGCCGATCGCGCACAGCTTGTTGTCAGCCCGAATTTGTCCATCAAGGAATACGAAGAAGCGATGCTTGGACGTCTCTACAGTCGCGATGTACGTCTCTAGCCCTTGCGTGAAAGCGCGGTAGTCGCGGTGGGTTCTTCCGAACCACCACCAGAACTCACGTCGAAACGTCTCCCTGTTCTGCAGTCGCTCGGGCCGCACCCTGTCATACACCCACTGGTATACAGCTGGAAACCGCGAGCGCACGTCTTGTTCACTAAGGGGGTACAGGTCTATGACCATGACCCCGCGTGGACGATGAGCGAGATCGCGGCCATTCCGGTACTCGCGGATGTGGTTTTCCAGGCCGGGCACGGTCCCGAGGCCCAGCCTTCGTGCCTCCTCGGGTGTCACGATGAAGCCGGCACCGTGGAGCTTGACACCTGGGCTGCACACCTTGTCGTTGGCCCGCAACGGGACGATCTTCGACAGGTCGGCGCCAAGGCGCAGGTTCGACCAGATCTGACCTTCCTGGGCGTCGAGCATCACGGTAGGGCTGTCGGTGTTCAGACCGCTCTCATGCACCACCCTCCGCAGAACTCCCTCCGCTTGCCCCTTGACGCCGACCGTCATGGCGATGCGAACCGCCGCTCTGTCCGCGCTCTTCATCCATGGGTGATCCGGTATCGCCATCATCAGGGCGACCGGCTTCTTGCCCGCCATATGGTGCTCGATGACACGGCGGGAGAAAGTCTGGGTGATGGAGTTGGTGGTGATCAGGCCGAACCGACGGATCTTGCCCGCCCGCGCCAGCTCCGCCGCCTTATCCCAGAAGTGCATCACAAAGTCGGCCCCGCCGGGGATGTGCGGACGCGCCTTCCAGCACGCCTCTGCGTAGCCATCGCCGAGGTCGGCCCGGATGTCCTTCCCTCCGAGGAAAGGCGGGTTGCCCACTACGAACTCGCAATGGGGCCAAGGTGCGACCTGCGGGTTGCGGTAGGTCAGCAGCTCGATTCTGGCAGCGTCGTCAGGCACAGGCTCTGCGGTCACAGGATGGGGCTTCATCGTTCTCCCGTCCCATCGGGTCATCGGCCGGCCGGCTTCGTCGCGCCTGATGGCGACACCGTCGTAGGTAAGGACGGCATCCTGCTCCCGGATGTTGCGGAAGTTTTTGAGCACCGGCTCGGCCGGCTGGACCTTGCCACGGGTGCGGTAGTGCCACTGGAGGAAGCCGATCCAAAGCACCAGCTCCGCGATGGCGACAGCGCGGGGATTCAGTTCCAACCCGAGGAACTGATGCGGATCTACCGTGTGGCTGTCCATCTCCAGCAGGTACTGGTTCTCCCCGAGGTCCTCCAGGGTCTCCAGCACCTCACCCTCAAGCCGCTTCATCAACTCCATGGTGACGTACAGGAAGTTGCCGGTGCCGCAGGCGGGGTCTAGCACTCGGGTCTCGCAGAGCTTGCGGTGGAAGCCACGGACCTCCTCACGGGCGGCCTCCTGCTTCCCCTCTCGCCAGAGCTTGGTCGCTGCTGCCTGGACGCTGTTCCAGTCCTCCGTCAACGGCTCGATCACCGTGGCAACCACGAGGCGCTCTACGTAAGCCCGGGGCGTGTAGTGGGCACCGAGCTTGTGACGCTCATGTTCGTCGAGGGCTTGCTCCAGGAGGGTGCCGAAGATGGCCGGCTCGACATTCCTCCAGTCACGGCCGGCGGCCACGATCAGCAGCTTCAGTTCATCTTCATCGAGCTGGATGGCCTCGGCGTTGCGGAAGAGGCCGCCGTTGAAGCGCTTCAGGTCCTGCTCCAGGATCGGCGAGAAGCCGCCGGCATCCATCTCCCGCCAGAGCTGGGTCAGGGTCAGATGCACCCTGTCGGCCCGCCCTCGGTAGCGTTCCAGCAGCGCGCGGAAGCTGTCCTGTGCTACCAGCCCGACATCCTCCGCGAACATCGTGAAGAGGCAGCGCATCAGGAACATGGCGACCCGCTCGGCATGGGCACGCCGCAGCTCGGCACGCTTCACTGCGCTGGTGTCCTCAGGGAGTGCCCTCTCAGCCCGCCTTTCGAGGGACTTCGACAGCTCCGCGAGGTACTGAGCGATCTCCCGAGTGACCTCTGCGGTCTCCCTGGCCGGATCAAGGGCGTGTGGATCTTCCCAGACCAGCCGCAGGCGCTCTCGCACGTCCTTTCTGCGCAGGTCCTCCAGGTAGATCCGGTAGCTCTGGCGGTCGGGGTACTGCGCGTAGTGCTTCCCCTGGAGGGAGAAGTCCGCGTACAGCTCGATGACGTGGCCGACATCCACGATCACCAGGAACGGAGGCCAGCCTTCCTCAGCCGGGAGGCTCTTGGCGTAGCCCTCGGCCTGGTTCCGGGCGTTCCGCATCAGCGTGTCGAACTGCCGTCCGCCGCGCTTGCCGGTCGTCTGGTCCCTTGCCGATGAAGGCGGGGCAGGTGGTAGCACCACGTTCAGCGGCTCGCGCTTCTTGCTCTGCTTGGCCTCTAGGACGAAGCATTCGCGCTTGTACAGGTCGATGTAGTTCGGCGTGCCGGGACCATCATCGTACCGGCGGGTGACTTGGCGTTCGTACCGGTACTCGTCGCCGTGCTCGGCTCCGACCTTCTCCACCCCGATGAGGTCGCACAGGCCGTTGACGAACACCTGATAGAGGGATCGCTCCGAGCCAGAAGCCCGCGACCACGTCTCGATGAAGTCCTCGACGGCTTCGCTCCCGGTCATGCGCTCCCGCCCCTCCCCAGCGAGACACTAGCCTGCGGCGCGCAGTTGTAGAAGCACGCACGGGGCAACCGGAAGGCGCAGGCGCTCGACGACAGCGGCATTCGTCTGACATTTGGGTTCAGGTGGGTGGTCCCGGATTCCGGCTGTCGGGCTTGCCCTGAACGGCAAAAGGGCCGCCCCGAAGGACGGCCCCAGCGCAGCGATGCGAGGACGGCGGAGGCGTTCCTCGATCACGTGCCGTCCGGGATCGGGACGGCGTGCGCTGATAACGTGGTCACTCGCCATGCGCAACGGACACCGCGCATCTCCTACCCAGATGCGATCTTCGCCTGCGATGCCAAGGGGGCATCGACGAGCTGCAGTGAATCGACTGTCAGGCAGCCCGATCGCGAGCGACGACAGACTGGAGCTCGCTCGGGGAGAGAACCTCGCCGACCAGTTCGACCGGCATGAATCCCTCCTCGCTGAGAGCCGTGGCGATCTCCTGCTTGTCGTCCGCCTGGAGCCAGACCAAACCGTCGGCGAGGCTGATGATGGTATAGCGCTGGCCAGGTCGGTGGTCGCCGCAGTCGCGGCTGACGTAGCCGAGGATGTGGGCCTCCGAGGTGCCGGGCTTCCTGACCCGGCGGCCCGGTCGGATATCGTCTGCTTCCCAGGTAATCTTCATGGGATCTCCGTGAATCGGGATGGCGCCGGCGCAGGTGGTCCGGCCGGCGTCGGTAGGTCTGATGGACAAGGCTCGACGCGTGGTCGGCGGCTAGATCGAGCGGCGAGCCCGCAGCGCTTCTTCCGATATGATCTCGGTGATCCGGGGATCGATGGAGATCTGCTCGACATCGAAGGCGGCCCGGGCGATTAGGGAGATCACTGCAGGATGTCCGCAATTGATCACCAGGTTCGATTCAGAGGGGATGATCGCGGAAGGGACCCGCATGGCCAGGTGGGTGCCGTCCCTGAACCACTGGACCCCGATGCGCAGGCAGGTTCGGTTGCGCTCCTGGCGCCAAGCAGGATCCATCGCGTCGAGATCGCCGGCGGTCAGCTGCCGGACGTGAGCTGGTGAGGCGAGGTCGTCCGGGATGCCGAGACGCGCGGCGATCAACTGGGTGGTGTCGTCGCGCGGATGAATGCTGAGGTGAACCATCCGTTCCAGCATGCAGAGTGCGCGGCTGCTCGCCAGGTAGGCGACGGGCATTCCGCGAAGGTGCCAGCGACCTGGGGCGCGCCGGCCGCCTTCGCCATTGAGGAGCTCGGCGGCGGTGCGCGCGTACTCCTGCTTGGTGATCCGGAATACGTCGAGGTTGCTCATGCGGTCAGACCGTATTCGGCCTGCATGAGCATTTCCTCTACGACCCGGGCGCCGATATCCGTTCGCAGAAACTGGATCGGCGGAGAGCCGGCAAATCGCGTTGCCAACGGGCGGCGCAGCCAGCCGAGTGCGGACTGGCGTGAGCCGAGGACGCGGTCGGCGGTGACAAGAGTCCGAGCGGTTCGCTCCACCGCCGAGCTCTCTTCAACGGTAAGCCTGCCTTCCTTGCGGCGCCGCGCGAGCGTCCTTGCCGGAGCGACGAGTTCCTCGACCTCTGGGCCGGTGAAGCCGGCCGTTCGCAGCTGATCGAGCACGGCGGCCGGCAGACCGGATTGCACGGCGCGGGCCAAGTCGATAGCATCGTGGACAGACATGCCGAGGACCTTGGCGCCGCCAAGAAGCTCAGCGGTCATCGCGGCTGGCACGGCATCGCCGACAGGCGCCTCATCGAGCTCGCTGTCGGGAATGCTGGCGGCCCGTTTCAGAAAAGCTGCGTTCTCGGAGGTATCGTTCGCAATTCCGTCGGCTTGGCTGCTCGTTCTTGCAATTTCGCCAAGTTCTGTTGCGAACCGCAGGAAGGAGTCAAAGGCAGCGCGAGCCTGCTCGAACGTATCAGCGATGTGATTGAAGTCCCCAGTTCGATTAACAGGCAGCGCCTGTTGTAGAGCCTCGGTTAAGGCGACGGGGATACGGATCCGCGCGAATCCCTGATTTACCATACCGCGCATCAGTTCCGCTTCGATTTGGCGAGTTATCAAATCGACTGATTCGTTGCTGGGTCGCATACACAGCGCAGCACTGGAAGTTTCTTGCAACAGATCATCGACGGCCTTCACAAAGTCTCGTTGGCCATGAGAGCGCGAGGCACCGGCGCTGAGCGTCAGCAAGCTGGGATGTGCGGGCAATCTCGTCGGCATGACGATTCCTTCACTGCCAATCGCCCCCAATGTGGCGGCATATGGCGGAGCCGTCAAGAGCAGGGACTCAGGACCGCGGAACGAGAATGCCGTGCAACGCAACCATCGGGAACGTGTTCACCGGCAGCGCCGGTCACCGTGAGACCTGGACTGTGGCGTAGGGATGCTCGTTGCAGGCCTGCAGATAGGCCACCAGCCAGGGGATGAAGTGCTTGTACAGGCCCCAGCTGTTGGGTGCGTTGAACTGCTCGTAGTGGGCCGGACGGCTCAGCATGTCAGCCAGTCCAGGAGCCAGGATTTCCGCGACGTCGGCGGCCTTCTCAACGCCGTTCTCCTCGGGGCGCCAAACGACCCCGTAGATGCCGCCGGCCTCGGCCATCTGGATCAGGTTGTGGGTGATGTTGGCCTCGTAGACCTGCTCACCATCGACCATCAGCGAAACGTCCAGGCTCATGGCCCTCATACTCCTTGTTCGGGTGACCGCATTCAGTTCGAGATGCGGCCAGCCGAAGCGGTCAGTTGATCTGCTGATCCGGCCAGATTGCAGGCGGGAGCGGCAGAGGTGCTGCACCCGCGACGAGCGACACCCAGTGCGCCATTTCCCAGAGCACAGGGTGGTTGCCGCGGTTCGCAGCATCCTCGGCGTGCAGGGCGGCCCTCAGGGCAGCGTCTGTGTCTCCCTGCGCGATCCGCCTGACGCCATCGCAGAGATGGTAAGCACCGATCAGGCGGATCGCGTCTCGACGCCGGTCGTCCGATCGTTCCAGGAACGGGGGTTCCTCGATCTGCTGGCGGGCGACGAGGTCGTCATGGGCCTGGTCGGCGATCTGGTTGGCGCTCGGATCGCCGAGGGCGAGCCGGTACCAGGCTGTCGCTGCCTGCGTGATGACCTGGCCGAGCCAGTCGGTCACCGGCGGTCGCGCGCCGGCGAGAAGGTCTGGAAGCGCATCCGGGCTTCCTGCCAACATCGACAGGCCGCCGATCTGGAACAGCCTCTGGGACCGGAAGACGGCCTCCGCCGGCAGGGCAGGATCGCTCAGGACGGCGCGAAGCGCCTCACCCGCGACTGGAATAGGCGCGCGCATCCCATCGTTGGACTGCTGGAGTGCGGCTGTCGTTGCGGTGAGCACCGCGGTGAGGGCTTCATGCTGCATTCGAACGTCTTTCTTGGGCCGGTGGTTCAAGGCATGGCGCAGACCGGCGACAAGGTGAGTGGTCTGGATCGTGCGCTGGGAGACTATCCTCCTTGCGGTCAGCCGCCGGCGCCTTCTGTGCTGGTGCCTTCGGTCGTAGGTTCGGTATCGTATTTCCATTCCACGGCGACAGCGCCATCGGCGAGCTCGATCCGGCCGCTCTGGACACCGTGGCGTCGGGTGAACCACGGGAGCATCCGCGGCCAGATGTCCTTCACCCAGTCTTCTTCATCGCCCTGGGCGTCGCGGATGGAAATTTTGATGGTGCAGGTCTCGGTGGTCAACGCTGTCTCCAGGATGTCATCTGGTTGGCGGGGTGACGCGAAGCTCGACGGCGCTGGCCTTTTCGGGTGATCGCTCATCGCTGCGACGTGGAATGAGCGGCTGTCGCGTCCACCCCGCCATTCGGGGCGCACCGCACCAGAAGCACTGCATCGGTCGCTCGCCGGTGGTGAGATCGGGGTCTCGATCCTCATATTCCGGGCAGTTCATCCACCTGTGGCCCCCGTGCGTCCTGCATTCGTCCTGCAGGTCGAGATTCAGAGCCCTGAACTGCTCGTAGTCGTGAGCGGGCGAGCCGGCTTGCTGGGCAGCTTCCTGCCGGCGCAGGCTCAGGCGGCGTTCCAGGATGGTCTGCTTGTCCATGGCTCAGGCGGCTTCATCTTGCGAGGTAAGCTCGTCCGGCTCGACCTCGAAGCCGATCTCGTCGCGCCACTCGTCGGACCGCTCGAACCAACCGGCCCACCAGAGGGACATGTTGGCGCCGGCGTCGTCGGCAGCGTCGGCGAGACGGTCCTCGGCGTCGCACTCGTTCTCGCTGCCGCGGGTTTCCTCCCATGCGAGGTGGGCTGCCCGCCCGTCGCTCAGATCTTCCATGTCACATCACCTCAGTTCAGCAGGACCTCTGCCAGAACTGCCCCTGGCATTGCTTGCGCGCCGCCGGCAGCTCGGTATCCGGGAAGCGGCCGCACGGCGTGCGATCGCCCTCATCCCGGATCGAGCGGCGGAAGCGGCAATCGGAGCACAGCTTCGCCGTCATGATGGTCTGCTGGCTCTGTTGTTCGGCCGTCCTGGCGGTGTCAGTTCGCATCGTATTCTACCGGTATTTACGTCCGCGCCGACGGAGCGGTAGGGCTGAGGACGATTTCGCCGCAGGGATTGTACGTGGACGCCTGATCGAGGAGACGAAACTCCGCCCGAATGTCGAGCGCGGCCGGGGACATATCCATGAGGCACTTGTAGCCGCGCCCCATGTAGTGCTGGAACAGCCGCGCGCCTACCTGGTCGATCAACTCCCTCGACACCGACGGCGCGAACGCATAGCGGGCCCAGGCCATGCCTCGCTCGAGGCCGGCATCGACCTTGCGGACGGCGTCCTTGAAGGTCTGATCGATATCTCCCGAGATGGTCCCGGCACTTTCCAGGGCGTCGGGCTCGTGCTCCCGAAGGATGGCCAGCAGGTCGCGCCACTCGTTGAGGTCGTGCTTGTCGCCGGCTTGATCGGCCGCCAGCGCCGTCGAGATGCGCTCCTGGATGGTCTTGCGGGCCATCTCAGAGAGGTCCGACCAGTGAAGGGCCAGCCAGGTAACGCAGGCGTTCACGGCATAGGTGCTCCGGCCGACGCAGTAGTCGGTGGCGGCGATCGCCACCGCGTCGATGTCCCGCATCTTGGAGAGCGCGTAGAACTCGGCCTCCTTGATGATCTCGTCGGCGAGCCTGGCAAGGGCATCGGGGCCGCCCTGGCGCGCCTCGGCGAGGCGGTCGTGCAGGACGGTGAGGCCAGCCGGCGCCATGCGCATCAGCGTCCCACGCAGGCTGGAGAAGCGGATGACCTGGTCGTTCAGGGCATTGTTCATGGAGTTCCTCGCAATGGGTCTCGGCTCAACACGCTGCCGACGGGCGGCGAAGCGGACGCCTAGACCTCGACGATCAGATTGGGGTCGAAGCCCTGGTTGTAGTGGCCCTCATGTCCGCGCTGGACGCTGTTGTCGTAGCCCCGCGGGTTGGCGATGACCCTGGTGTCACCGAGCATGTAGTCCTGCGCGCGGTGGATGTGGCCGTGGATCCACAGGGCTGCACCACTGTAGGCCACCAGGTTGTCGAGCCGGGAGGCGTAGCAGGGCGCGAGCGGGTCGTTGCGGTGACACTCGCTGACCGAGCGCTCCGACGGAGCGTGGTGGGTGACTACGACGGTGGGACCGTCGAAGGGCTCTGCCAGCGCCGCGTCGAGGAAGGCCCGGGCCTGCTGGTGCTCCTCGAGCAGGTTCTCCGGGAGCAGCGGCCGGCCGACGTCCCACAGGATGTCTTCGTAGTCGTTCAGGCAGCCCTGGGCATGGATCATCGACAGCGGGGCATTGCCGTGAAGGGCGTAGTCCGTCCACAGGGTCGAGCACAGGAAGCGGACGCCGTCGATGACGATCGCCTCGTTGTACAGAAGGCGGACGTTCGAACCGTCGGCCTTGGCCTTCATCTTGTCGATGTGCCGCCGCAGGCGGCGCTTGCCGTAGAACTCGTGATTTCCCGGAATCATGATGACCGGGCCCGAGAAGGTCTGCTGGGCCCAGATGACGCCGAGGACGCCCGGATGGGTGTCGCCCGCCAAGATAACGACGTCCGCGTCAGGAGTGCCGGATTGATACCGCAGCTTCGAGAATTCGAGATGCAGGTCGGAGAGGATATGGAGCCGCATCGGTCTTGACCTTGTGAGGTGGGCCGGCGCCTGCTTCGAGAGATCGAAGGTCAGTGCTCGGCGAAATTGGCGTAGAGGAGCGTGCCGTCGAAATCGCGCACGGTACGCACGCGGTCGCCGTAGATCTCGAACAGGTCCTCCACGACATCGGACACTTTCGGGACCTGGCCCGTGTGAAAGGCCTTGATGATCGCGGCCTCGTCGTAGAAGGCGGTCTGAATGTCCCGGGTCTCGTGGTTCCAAAAGGACACCACGTAGCCGTTGAAGGGGGCGTTGCCGGGCGAGAGCGTCTTCTCGTCGCCGGCGAGAGCGATCTTGCCGGCTTCGGAGTTGATGAGCAGCGTCAGCTCCACGAGGTCGATGCCGGTGCTCTCGGCGACCTCGCTGCCGCGCTCGGCCAGGGCTTCCCGCATCCGGTCGAACCGATAGGAGGTGCTCGCGGCCTCGGTGACGAATGCGAGGACGGCGTCCCGGTCGGATTGAGCGAGCTCGGAGAACTTCTTGGCCATGGTGATGCCTAGGTAGGAAGCGGGAGGGAAACCGGATCAGATCACTTCGAGCTCGCGAGCCCGGGCGCGGACCATGTCGATCGGCAGGATCAGGTGCTCGGCCACGCGCCCGAGGTCGCAACCGAAATGCTGCAGTGCCCACACGAAGTAGTCGTCGGGCATCAGCATGCCGGCCGCGAACCAGTTGGCTTCCATCCACGGCCGCTCGTCGATCTCGCCGATGACCAGGTGGAACAGGTCATCCGGGCCGGCCAGCAGGTGCCTGCGGAACTCGCAGTGGAGTTTGTAGTGCCCGAGAAGCACCGCTGTGCTCCATCTCTGGAGCGGCAGTCGGGACTGTAGAAGGTCGATGCGGAACGCGGTGCGCCAGACCCGGATGCCCGCCGGATCGGCAGGTGTGCCAGGCATGGGGGCGTTGACCTGTACGCATCCGCCCAGGGCTTGAACGGCCGGTAGGAGGTCGCCGCCGGGGTGCTGGAGGTATTCGTTGTGCAGGGTCTCACCGAGGACCCGGCAATGCTCGGCCCGAACTCCAGATGGCTTGATGGCCAGTACGGTCATCGTCGGCGTCTCCTGCGGAAGGCTGATGAACGGTTGGTGGCGGCGTCAAGACGTAGTCGCCGGCAAAAACCGTCAATACCCCGCAGGTATATGGATCTTATTGGAGTTGAGGGAAAAGCGTTCGCATTGGCATCTCTCGAAGCGAATTCCTCAGATGGCTATCGCGTCGTAGTTTGATCGGGTGAGACACGTTATCGTATTACGACAAACCACCGGCGGTGTTCCTGTGAACGGTCTTCTTGCTTCGGGTAACTGAGGGACGGATGCTTACGTGTGATCGGCAGGTCAGGTGCAGCGTTCAACCTGCGTGGTGTGCTTGAAACCTGGACTATTGATCACTGTGTCGTACGCACAAAGCGCCTGTTTAGGCTCGCGCGAAGCTCTTCTTGGCGTTAATCTGGCCCGATGAGCTGTCCAGTGGGGAATGGGGATGAATTTTGCGAGAGAGGTTGCGCTAGCTGCGTCTTTGGTCTTGTTGGCTCTGGGGATAACGGCCGCTGCGCTGGCGCAGGACAATATCAGAGGACACGGAAACGGCTTGCCGGTTCATTTGCGTGCCGATGCTGGTACGACGATCAGCACCGCCGATGAGGTCACGAAGGTCCTTAACACCAAGGGGTGTCCGACTCGGGTCTCGACCGGCGGCGTGCCGGCAGGCCACATCGACGTAACCATAGGTGAACACACGACGCGCATTAAAAACAGCAGCTCGCACGTAACTCTTGCTGAAACAGTAGCTGCGTTCGCGCTTGGAATTTGCGAGTGGCATCCAGGCGGACAGTTCGGCATTTCTGCCGTAAAAGCTAGAGATGCGATGAATGATTACGCGGAAAGTCCAACGACAAAAGGTATCGGAATCTACATCAATCTATCCGCATCCGCAGCGGCGCTTGGCGACCGCCTCGGTCAAACCTTACAGAAGATCTTTCTAAAAACGAATCCACCAATTCCGTCAGAATATCGGTTTCATCAGTCCCGTGGTACCGGAACCATGATTACGTTCTACGTTCGAGAAGTTCCATACGAGTACGAGCTTAGTGAGGTAAAAGAAAATATTCCGAACATAGTCGCCCGTTATCGCGAAGCATGGTCTCTGCGTTAGATGGAGTGAGTGGCCCAGAACTCGCCTTCTGCGACACTGATTTTGGAGAGGTCGGTGCGAAAGTCACGATTATACTCAACAACAAGGGGATTCTGACTGTAGATCGAGCTACGCTCCTTCGTCGGCCGTGGGTGTGTTTTCAAATCCCGGCTGTCTCATTCAAAACGGGGATCGACCGCGCAGCGCGCCGCCGATCCCCGCCCGGTGAGTATTTGTGTACTTCGCTCTCGGGGCGCCTGTTGCCAGGCGCCGCCGGACTGCGCGGTGCTCAGCCGCCCAGGACGCCACCGCCGAAGTTGCCGGAGTCCTCGGTGATCGAGTAGTCGACCACGACGCCGTCCTTGATGTCGACGGTCAGCAGCTTGCTGGTCATCTTGTTGTCCGAGCCGAGCAGCGATCCGAGGCCGGGGATCGGAAGGTAGGCGAGACCGCTGTTCGCGGCCTTGGAGGTCATTGTCTCGTTGGTCTCCTGGTAGGACCAGACCAGACGCTCCTTGCCGCCGGCCAGGCGCGTCACCGAGCCGGGCTTGCCGAGGCTCGCGAGCACCTCGTCCTTGGTGGACTTGCCGACGACGAGCTTCTCGACGGCGGCCTCGTCGAACTTCTCGCCGTGCTTGGTGTCGTTGAAGCCAAGCATGCCGCCGGCGGCGCCGGTACCGGTGGTGTTGCAGGCCGAGATCGACAGGGCCAGAACTGCGGCGACGGCGATCGACAGGATCTTCTTCATCTTCGGGTCTCCTGAAAGAAATCTGGTTGCTTTGACGAATGTACCCGCGTATTCAAAATCCGACTTTGCCACGCCGCAGGCGTCGCTGTTCGGTGAGATACGGCTAAATACACTCTCCTGCGATTACAGCGAGGGTGTGTTTAGCGCGTTTCCATATTCATATAAAGCTACTTTTTTTCGCGACCAGCGCGGCCCAGACGCCAATTCGGAATCCAAATACCGGCACTCGCCGCTGTCGCGCAGCCGCCTCGTGTACTCGGCCTGCGGGCTTCGTGAATTTGCTCGACAATGACAAGGCCGGCTGCCCGTGGGCAGCCGGCCTGACGAGCGCCGAGATCCGGCGCGGTGGATCAGAAGCGGTAGCGGGCGGTGAACATGACCACCGGGTAGAGCTTGTACTTGGACAGGTCGTCCTCGGCCTTCGCGCGCTCACGCTCGATGTCCGCGGCGAGCGCGGAGTTCGAAGCAGCACCGGTGGCGGAGAGCTTGACCGACGGCGAGCCGTGGTACATGGCACCGGCTTCGAAGCCGAGCACGAAGTTGGGCGTGTCGAAAGGGGTGCCCTCGTAACCGACGCCGATGTACGGCGAGAACTGGTTGAAATCGATCGAGCCGTTCATCGTGCCGACCTCGCCCGGCGTGTAGACGGCGTCGCCGATCTCGATGTTGCCGGACGGATTGGCGGTCAGGTCGACCTCGTTCATGTTCAGGCGGACGCCCGCGGACACGCGGAACCCGCCGCCGAACGGATGGATGTCGGCGATCAGGCCGGCCGATTTCAGGCCGAGCGTGCCGTCGTAGGAGATGTCGTCGATCTTGGCCGAGTGGTTGTAGTTCAGGTAATGGCCATTGAGGCGGAAGCCGAAGGTGTCGTTGACGCGCAGGCCAGCCTCCAGGCCGGCGCCCAGCGTACCGACGCTCGGGCCGATCGAGAAGCGGCCGTACTCGGTGTCCATCGCGACCGGCTCCAGGATGATCGGGCCGTGCTCGGTGACGTCGCTGGTCTGCGCGAAGACGGCCGGCGACACGAATGCCACGGCGGCGAAAACGAAAGCAAACATTGCGCGATGCATGTTGTTCCTCAGTGTGTAAAAAAGCTTGGAAGCTATGTGGGATCGAACGTCCCAGGACGAAAACGACTTTGTCGAATTCAATTCCGGGGCTTGCGCCCTCCGGAATAGGGTAGGGCGAGCCCCGTAAAACTCAGCGCAGCGTATTTCGCAGAAATACTCTGAAAGCCAAGAAAATTGAGAGACACTCTCCCTTCGGTCCTTGGTTTCCTTCAGGGTCGCGCGTGGAAGACGGTGAGAGCTGCGCTCTTGCTCCTCACTCCAGATCTTAGCGGTCTAGGCGGTCAGCGGATTGCACGACGATGTCCGAATCATGCCGCCACCAATCGACCTGAATGGCGTTGAGCAGGTCGTTGCCGACGAGTGGCCCCTTACTCGCCGGCAGTTCCTCGGCCTCGGTGACGGCCGCCGGCACGCCGAAGGAGGCGGCACCGATGGCGAGGCCGTTCCGCGCGATATGGGTGGCATAGGTCGCCTCGAGCACGACCCGGTCTACCGGGTCGATCTCTTCTCCGTCGCTCCAGCAATCGTCGATCATGGAGACGGTGCGCCTGTGGCGCTCGATTGCGTCTGGCCATCGAGGAGACGGGACGAACTGGTCGCGCCATGCGAGACGATCGCTCCGGTCGCCGCGGGTCGAGACGACGTGAAGATTGCCGATCTCGCCGTTCTGGCTGTCGGTGATCTGGATGTAGTGGCTGGCGCCGCGAGTCAGCGCGAACGCGTTCTTGTCGTCGATGCTCAAGCTGAGCCCAGCCTCCAGGGCCTCGGCGGCCTTCGCGATCAGCATCGCGTTCCATGTTCCGGCCGGGGTCCAGCACCGGTAGAATGGCCTCCAGGCGCCGGTGAGCGTAGAGGTCCCATACCTTGCGCGCGGCGGCCTCGCGCTCGGCCAGCCACTTGAATGCAAGCTCGCCTTGCTGGAACGGGATCCAGGGAAGTCGGGCATTCTGGTCCAGAATCTAGTGCGATGCGCCGGGCGCACCTTGTCGGATGGCCGGGGGATCGACCCGCCAGACCTTACGGCCGGCGAGGGCCTGCCAGTGCGCCGGTGTGACCGAGAGCATGGCATAGGCCTGCTCGTCCCGGTTCAACTCGTCGCAGAAGAGCCCTTCGACGCCGTGGGTCTACTCCTTCAGGCGCATGAGCAGGCCGAGGATCGGGAACCCGTAGCCGAGTTGGCTTCCGATCGTGCAGATGTCGGCGTGCGCGAGGTCGCCGAGACCGAGGAACATCCGATCCTTGGACAGGCCGAAGAGAGCATCGGATCGGGGTGCCGGCCGGCGACGGCATCTTCCAGAACACGAAAGGCATGCCAGAGATCCGCCTGGTTTGGCGGCCCAATGACGGATCCTGGCAACGGGCAGGAGGCGGAACGACTCAAGAGGCCGACAACCCGCGGCCAGTGTTGCCTATGTTCGTCCGTCGGCGACTTTTGATATGGGCCTCGGGCGGATATCCGCAATGGCGGAAGTGGTTTTGAGGTGGCGCTGCGGAGCGGCCGAGAGCGTATAGGCGGTGGCCCGTAACTATGTGGGACGGTCTTAATCTGAGATACTGTCTTTTCCGATAGCAATCAGTCGTCTACCATCTCCGTGAATGATCAATCTGTAGCGCGCAGGGCGGATATGGGACGGACGCGAGGGTTCTCAGGTTTCGGTTTGGCGTTGTGTTCCTTCCTGATGTTTTCGTTTATGGCGAGTGTCGCGCATGGCCAAGAACAGTTTCCTCCATTCGCTAATGAAGCGCTGTATAAGGCGGATGTACAGAATAAGTTGCGCGGTCGCCCACGCGTAATTATCGAAGAAGCGGTAGGATATCTTCGTTCTGGTGAATATCTGAAAGCAATCGGTATTGCGGATAAGCTTCTGCGTTATGATAGAGGTGACGGAGACGCGTTGTTTGTTCGGGCGGTTGGCGTCCGTAGCGATCCAGGTGTCGCCAGTGTTTCGATGTCAGATATGCTGCGAGATTTGAACGCTGCGGTGGAAGGAGCATCAGCGGATGCGCCATTTTATCTTGCCAGCCTGCATCAGACTGGAGAATTAGGTGTCGCCACTGATATAGATGCCGCGATCCAACTGTACGTGCGCTCATTTCGGAATAAACGCTATAGATACGCTACTCACCACGGCGATCCGGCTTTTGCGCTCTACCAGATTTATTCAAAGCAAAATGGAAAGGAATTTCAAGATACCGCGATCGGATGGTTAACCGCTGCGGTCAACACAAAGCATCCGTCGGCTATGCTTGAGCAAGCCAAGCGGCTCCGCGCTGGCGGCGAGAGTAATGCTAGCGTTTTGGAAGCTGATCAGCTTGAGAAGGAAGCAAAGGGTCTGTTGGCATCAGCTTCTTCTGACAAGCTAGCCCTGGATGGCACGCTGAAGCTCAGAGCGACCCTGGCGGCCGCCCCGCCTCAGTCAGGTAGCCCGATTGAGCCGCAAAGTGGCGCACAATCAACAGATCGAACGAAACCCGGAGCGCCAAGCGGAAAGCAACCACGGGAAGCCGTCACACTCCGAGACGACGTCATCGGAGTTCAGGACTATCGAAACACGCTGGACAGGTCGCATCTCGGTGGAGTGTATCCGAATTCGAAGCAGTGGCCGTACATGGCGTTCATTTTCAACGATCCAAGCGATGAGGCTATAGCCGAATTTTCTTCTCAGTTATCAGATATCGCGGCCCTGTTTACCACAAACGGGTTTAAGCAAAGGCCATATGTGGCGATCGTGACGCCTGAAGACGAGAAGCACAGGGGAATCCTGATGGCGGTCGTTAAGGAAGAACCTAAGGCCTATTCGTCAACAATGTTTACCGCAACGAATCTCAGCGCCATCGGGAAAATCGACCTGGCGTTTCAAATCCGCAAGATCCTTGCAGAAACCGTGCACCGCTCACTGAGCTTGTGCCGGAAGAGTGTCGGTGAATTTCTGGGTAATTACAATGAAATGATACCTTCCTTAGAGCACGTGGTTCGGCTTGGCAGAGAAATTGTTGATACAGATCGTAGAATCAATAAGATCGAGCAGCGTAGTGATCTCTCTCCGGATCAGCTAAAGGAGGTCAAGGGACTAGAAAACTCTATAATGGTTTTGGATAATGTAAGGCACTATGTGCATTTATCTAGTAATTTTGCGGCTACCCTGAACCAACAGGATTATTGGTCAACGCTACAAAAAACGGGACATCTTGGCGAGATGGCGTCCGTACTTCGATTGTGTCTATACCTGACGTATCCGATGGACCAAGCTGGGAAGTTGCGGAATCCAAGGGAACAGCGTCTGGACGTACCTCGCGAGATAGCGGTGCTTGCGGGATTTTATTCGGATACATTGCTTCCGATGGAGTCAAAATGATGAGAAACCTGACGGTGTCTTGTTTAGTGTTGTTGGGGGCCGTCTCGACGATGCCAACTAAGGGATCTTCGGAGACCTCCAGTGCGACATTAGATCTAAAGGTTGGTCCACATACCGATGATAAGCCGGCTCACGAGATTGCGGCACTACTTAAGGAGGCAGGGTGCGTTGGGCGGGTTGTAAAGGGTCAGAAGATCTTCACGATTACGGTTGAACATCGTGAGTATTCCGCGTCATTCAAACGACCTGCGCAAGCGGCCCATGAGGCGCTGAGGCTCTGTCGCTCACTACAAGGTCGGTGAGTCAACGCGTCGTGGAGTGACCGTAATCGCGTATTGCTAACGCGTGGCGTAGATTGCTGTCTCGAAGAAGCCGGGTTCGGTGGGGGCCGGGAACGCAGCCCGGCGCTCGGCCTTGAGCGCATCGGTCTTGGCTCGGGCCAGCCCTTCGAGCTCCCAGGCGCGCTCGAGAGCCGCGCGTGCGCAGTCAGCGAACCACCGGCGTTCGATATAGGCGCGGCATGTCCGCCGGTAGGCGGCAGCAATGCGCAGGAGAGCCTCCGGGGACAGGAAGTCGAGCTCCGCCAGGGATGTCGGCTCGACCAGATGGTCGGAGAAGGTGCAGTACCTCATCGTCACGGCCTTTCGATGATGCGTCAGCGAGCGCTGCCGTCTGTAGCTTCCTCGACACGCAGAGCGGTCTGGAATGCGCGTTCGATGTCCTCGTCCGACACCGGGCGGCCGGTCTTGTTCGTGAGACGGAACACCTCGGCAGCCTCGATCGGCGTTGCCCTGGAGATTTCGGTGTATGCGACCCGGGCGTGCTGCAGGCCGGACATGCAAGTCTCGACCAACCAGGTGATGTCGTCGGCGTCGAACTCGAACTCGCGAACATGCTTCCACAGCCGCAAACTGTCTCCGAGCACGTAGGTCGGCACGAACTTGTTGGGCTCCAGCTCGGACGGGTCTGCGAAGCGGATCTTCCGCTTGTCGAAATCGACGACCAGCGTCTCGTTCGACAGCCAGGTGGCGATCTCTTCGCTCGAGAGGTCGCCGGCGTCGTGATGCGGCGTGGCCGGGTCGTGAAGGGACCAGGCGAGCGTCGCGAGACGGTTCTGGCCGTCGAGGATCAGCTTGAACCACCCCGCGCCATGAAGGTCGGTGGTTATCGGCCCGACGTGGCTCTGGTACAGGGCCTCGCTGTCGGTCACTTCCCAGATGGTCAGCGTGCCGATCGGCCAGCCCAGGACGATGCTGGTCCAGAAGTCCTCGACATCCTGCTTCGACCAGGTGTAGCGACGCTGGATCGTGGAGAGTGCGGCCTTTCCGCGCCGGATCTCCTGTAAGGGATCGGTCAGAAAGCTTCCGCCGGCAGACACGCGCATGTTGGATCCTTTCTCGGTGCCGGCGTGGGCCGGCCGGTCACCCTGCATCTTTCGATGCCGGGGCCATGGATAGTCGTTAGGCGTTGGTCGAGGGCTCGCTGTAGAGGGCCCGCGGCGAGGTCTTCACCGGATCGAGGCCGGCGGCGCCGACCGTCCACGAAGCGAGCTTCGGGAAACCCTCCTCGGCCACCAGGCCAAGCTGCTTCAGGTTCTCGATCCCTTGGTGCCGGCCGCTCTCGCATTCCAAGCGCTCGATCCTGCCGGAGGCTTCCTCCTCATAGGCCAGGTCGAAGCTGCACTTCGGGTCGATGCCGAGGTGGATGGCCGCGGCGTAGGCCCAACAGGTCGCTGCGGCCTCGCTTCCGACCAACGCCATCGTTCGGACAGCGTTTGCCAGATCGGGTTCGCCGGCGTCGGTCAGGGCCGTCTCGAAGGTGTGCATGCTCTCGTCGACATCGAAGGTGAGGTGCGGCCTGACGTCTTGGGGCAGCACCGCCAGGTGTCCGGCCTCGTGCAGCATGTCGCCGACGATCTCGGCGTGCGGGGCGGGTACCAGGCCGCGGACCAGCCAGCTCCAGACGATGACGCCGTCGTCGATATCGACCGGCCCGAGGAGGAAGCCCTCCACCCGTTCACGCATGCGCGTCCGGATGCCGATCGAGCGCAGGAAGCCCAGGGCTCGCTTGACGTGCTCGGCGCCGATGTGATCAAGGCCGAGTTCCGACACGTGGGCGAAAGAGTCGTAGAACGTAGGCTCGTCAGAGAGAGCGCTCATTGAACCGGCCTTCATGCAGGCGAGGAGGAGGACATAGCGCAGAGTATGGCGGTGTCGGAACCCGACCAGCGGCTGGGATGCGATAGCGCCTTGCAGGATACAGGTTTCAGCGGCCCTGCGGTTGCGCCTGGGCAGATCGGGACCGGAGATCCAGCCAGAGGCTGAGGAGCGAAAGGACAAGTCCGGCGAACGAAAGCGCGGTAGCTATGCCGGAGAGAAACTCAAGCGACATGGTGGACCCTCTAACGGTGAATTTCCGCAGGCGTCCGAAGGCCGCTGCGAGCCCGATAGGCATGACGGGCGTTGGTATGCTGGAGAGCCATTTCGGACCAGTAGTGACCGCCATTGTCCGGCTTCAGGCCGAAGCATAGGAGGGCGATCTCCAGGCGCTCCAGGTTGACCTGGGCGAGGGTGCGCACCGGCTGGGCCTCGATCTCGACATTGTCATCGTCGAATGTGGGGCTCTGGTCCCAGTGCGCCGCGTCGTAGACCTCCACATAGGCAGAGAACTTGGCGTGCCACTCGTTGATGAGCTGGGCCATGTCGACCACCGCATCGATACGGGTGGTCTTCGGCTCGCCCCAGCTTCCAGGCTCGAAGACCCGAAGCCGGCCCGTCAGTGCGCCGGGCTCGCGGTCGAGCCAGAGGCAGGTGATGCTGCCTTCCTCGTCGATCTGGACCGCTCCGTTGGCGCCGTCGGCAATGCGGTCGAGCCAGAGCGTGATGTCCGCGAAGGGATTGAAGACATCCGAACACCCGATGACTTCCTTCTGGTCACCGCAGCGAATCGTCAGGTTGATCCAGCCATGGCGAGCGTCGCTCAGATGGATGGCGACCGCTGTCGTGCCGGGGAGAGGATCGAGGGAGAAGGAAGCGGGTTCCTGGTCGGCCATCCGATTGGGCATTCCTTGCATCCTCCAGCTTTGGCTCAGCTCGTCACGAACGAGCCTCCGGCGGCTCGTTGGCAAAAGGCCGCCGGAGCTACCGTTGTCACTTCACTTGGACTACCTGCGGCGACTGCGAAGCCTCCGGTGCTCGTCGAAGGCCCGTCTCATCGTGACGATGGTGCCGGTGTAGCGCCCGTTACCGCCCATGGCGCGGGAGTGCCCAGGCCTTGCCGCATCTGCACTTTCCCGTGTCAGAAACACGGTGGCCTCTCTCGGGTCGATCACATAGTTGTTGCTGCCGTCGAACTTCTGGACATATCGGCCGCTCTGCATCTGCAATACGAACATCAGGGATCTTCCATGTCGGGGATTTCTCTGGCCTAAGATCCAGCCGCTGGCGAGGCACCGGTGCGCGCCCGAGCGACGGACAGCAGCGGCCGTCAGCGGTTCCTTCGCAGGAGTGACGGCCGCCACGGATTGTCGTGATTGAGGTGCCAGAGATCGCTGTCGTGCGGAATGTCGTGGGCGGACAACATGGCCACGGCGGGTCCATAGCCGATCTCGCATCTGAGCGACGAGCTGAGCGCCTTGAGGCTGTCGTGGTTCATCGGGCGCTTGTGGATCCGCTCCCCCGTCCGGTCGATCAACGTGATGTCCAGGCATCGTGCCTCGGTGTCGAGGATGACTTCGATCTTCCAGCCGGTGAGCTCGCTGATTTCCCACGTCATCAGCATGTGGCGGCGCCCTGATCGTCGGCCTCAGAGGCCGTCAGGAGCAGGCCGCCGGCGTGGCTGCACAACTCGACGTAGCTGCCAACGATCGGATTGCCGGTCACGTGCGATACGTATACCCGCGCGCCGCCGGCGGCGGTGTTGCCTTCATTCCCGGCGCCGGGATCCAGACTCAGCACGAGCGGGTCACCGCTGAAGACCATGTTGATGAGGCGCGGGTTCCGATGGAGAGCCGTCAGCGCCACATAAACGACAGTAGCAGTGAGCATCATGATGAGGATCGGACTGGAAAAGACGCCTTTTCCGTAAAATGCTCCGGCCGTGGCGCAGAGCAGGCAGAGGAGGCAGTAGATCCGCCGGGCCTCATTGAGCTTCTCGATGGCCTTGACACGGTAGCGCCCCACCAAGTCGCCCTTGTCGAACTTCTTCTTTGCCAGCGCACCCTGGGTGCCGCCGAAGGCCGCGGCGACCAGCGCCAGATAGGAAAGGTTCTTGGACACGGCACCTCCGGTCTCGGAGAACAGGATGCCGCCGAGCGCGAAGCAGATCATCAGCGGAGCCTGGTTGCTCACCGCGATGAAAAGCCGGATCAGGATCGCGCGGCCTGGGTGTGGAAAGCCGGCGACGCGCTGGTGGGAGGTGCTGGCCTCGGGGGTGGTGGTGTCAGCCATGTGATTTTCCTTCAGCCTGAAGCAGCAAGGGCGGCAATGAACCGGAAGGTCATGCCGCCCCTGGATGTTGCGAACGCGCTTGGGCTCGTGACGAGGCCGGCGCTACTTGGCCGCGGTGGTCTTCTCGCGCGCCTCGGTGATCAGCGTGTCGAAAGCCTCGGCCGAGATCAGGCCGCGGATGATGCGGTCCTCGAAGAGGAGCGTGGGCGTGCCGCTGACCTTCAGGTCTTTGCCAAGCGCCATGTTGTCGGCGATGATCTTCTCGATCTCGGGCGACTTGCGATCCGCCTCGAGCCTGTCCATGTCGGCGCCCAGCTCACTGGCGATCGCCAAGGCTCGCGTCTCGTCCACCCGGCCGCCGTCCTGGGCGGTCGCAGTGATGAAGGGCTCGTAGAGTTCCTGCGCACGAAGGGCCAGCGCGATCGCCGCGGTCGGCTTGGAATCCGGGAAGATCGGGTAGTCGCGTACGATCAGACGGACGTCGGGGTGCTTCTCGAGCGCGGCCTTCACGATCGGAACCGAGTCCCGGCAGTAGGGGCAGTTGTGGTCGTAAAACTCGACGATGGTGACCGCCGGATCGTTGGCGCCGGCCACGAAGGCGCTGTCCGGGATCTGCGCTCGTGCAACGAGCTCGGGCGATGCCAGCTCGGCGGCCGCCGCCTGGTCCTCCTGGTATTTGTTCAGGGCGTCCACGATGATCTGCGGGTTCGCGAGCAGGGCGGCGGCAAGCTTTTCTTGGAACTCGGGGCCGCCGAGGATCTCCTCCTTGAACTCGCCCAGCTGCCGGACGCTTACCTTGCGTTCGCTCAGAAACGCGTCGATCGCCATCGTGCCGATGAAGGCAGCCAGCACCATGGCGACCAGCGTCAGGCCAACGATGTAGGCAAGCCTGTTCGGAGACGATTCCGGGTTCGGATTGATGGAGGACATGTGCTGCGGCTCCGAGACAAGTGACCTGGCAAGGTCGAATACGGGTGTTCCCTGAAAATGGGTTCCTTCGGGATGCCAGGCAAATGTCGCTGCGGCACTCGTATTGGGATGGGGAGGCAGTGCGTCGAACTGGCGCCGACCAGGTAGCAGGCCGAACCGCTGCTCAGGCGGCGTCGCTGGCGGCCGGGCAGAGGAAATGAAGGTCCTGGCCATCGGCGCTTCTGGCCGCGGCGCAGAGGGATTGCAGCCAGGAGGCAAACTCCGGTAGCGAAGCGAGCGGACTGGTCGCCATGCAGGGGCCACAGATCTCGACCCTGACCTCGTCTCGCCAGGTCGTTGCCTCGATGACGATGAAGGGCGCGGCAGCGCCACTACGAGGGCTCGGTTCGGTGATGCTTAGGCGGCTCTGGATGTCGGTCGTGCGGCCGACCTGCAGCGCAGCCACCTCGCCATGACCGAGGTTGGCTTCGTAGCGCAGATAGTCCCTCTTCCCGAAAGGGGGCTGGGGGACGAAGGCGAGGGACTTCGCAGCCACTCGCTTCAGGACGGAGCGGAGCACGGCCTCGCGTACGGCCTTTGAGATCGAGGTCATCGATGGGCTCCTTGCCCCGGTGGTTACGGCAAAATGGACTATGCGGCAGCGTCGCTGATCCGGCTACGCCATTGGTTGTCCGGCCAACTGGCGGACCAGGCGCTCGACATGCGGAGCGGCCGCGGCCGCGCCGGCGTAGAACACGTGGTCGAAGTAGCCGGCGTTGATGTGGTCGCTCGCCTCGAGATTGTTGAGGATCTTTCGAGCGGGGCAATCGAAGACGAAGGCGTTCACGTCGATGACCAGGCCGGACGTGCCGATCACGACGAGCACATCGCGAGCGCGCAGGGAGCGGAAGATGCGGTGCATGTCCGCATAGCGTGGCGCCGGCTCGTGGAAGAACACCACGCCTGGCTTCACGCCCTTGCGGCTGGGGCAGCGGGGGCAGCGGTCTGCCAGCGGGTCCCAGGCGCCGTATCCGATCGACCACTGGTGACCGCAGGCCTCGCAGCGCAGATCGCCGGCGCGCCCATGCAGATGGATCACGTCGGTACAGCCGGCCTTCTCGAGGATGTCGTCGATATTCTGGGTCAGGATGTGGGTCGGCAGGCTCGCCTGCAGGGACGCGATCATCCGGTGGGCATCGTTGGGTCGAATGGCCTCCAATCGGGCCCGGCGCTCGTTGTAGAACCGGTGAACCAGCTCGAAATTCTGCTTCCAGGTGAGGTAGTTCGCCACCTGGTTCACGGAGTGGTTCTCCCACATGCCGCCGGCGCCGCGGAAGGTTGGGATGCCGCTGTCAGCGGACAATCCAGCGCCGGAAAGGATGACGACCTGCGGCGGAGCGTCACCGGGCCATTGGGTGCGATCGGTCATGCTGCTCCCTCGTCGTTGTCTTGCCGCGCTCTCGATGATGTTGGTCCGCAATGAGACGAGGCCACGGGTGTCATGCTGCCGGCGATGATTCGTGCCGGCAGCGTCCGCGAGGCGTCTGCCTCAGTCTGCTCCCTGGTAGAACTCCTCCTCGAGCCCAGCAGCCAGGTAGGCGTCGAATAGGTCGCTGCCGCCGAGTTGGCCGCCGGGCCTCGTGCTGATCACCTCGTCGGCATAGACCTGCATGGAGCGGTTGATGAAGTCGTCGAAGGTGAGCCCGAGAGAGTCCGCCAACGTCCGCATGACATCAATCGAGTGACCATCTTCGGGGACTGACAACGTGAATGTGAAATCCTCTGGTATGCACATAGTGGGTTGCTCTCAATGTCGGGTTGTCACGAACGTGACACCTTCCTGTTGGGTGTTTTCTTGGTTTTTCGTTCTTATTGTATGCTCGATTGCCTAGCGTCGTTGAACAACAGCTAGGCAAGCGACTGGAATTCGTTCTTTTGCGGAATCTTCGGCGTATTGTTTAGAAACGGTGCCGCCCGACGGCCAATATGTACTGGCATTCGCAAGCGAGTTCGCCCGGGTTCGTCGCCTGCAGGACGACTGCCTCTCCATCGGCGTCGTGGTCGCCCAGCCGATATCGAAAGGCGGCTCCAAAAGCATCTCCCCTGGTCTTCAATGGACCAGCGTGAATGATGTTGCGCAGGATGTCTGAGCGATTACGCAGGACGCCTTTGTCCAGGCAGACCTTCATGAGCATGGAGATCCGCTCCGCACCTGCACCGCGCAGGACGATGTCCCCGCGCGGCCCGGAAACGAGCCATCCGCCTTCCAGAGCGTCGTACTGCCGGCTGTAGCGTCCCATGGACGCCATGCTAGCGGGAGCGGGACCGAGAAGGGTAGGAGGTATTCAGGCGGCCAAGCGTAGATCGAGACTGGCACGCATGCCCAGGTCATCGTAGTGGCGCTCGATCCAGTGCTCGGCGGCCTCGCGGCCAACCTGCCGCAGGCGCTGCAGGACGCTGCTGTCTGCGAGAAACTTGGTGTCGGCGGCAAGGCCCCGGATCACGTCATCGGCGTCGATGCGGTGCAGGCGCGTGCGGGCGAACGGATGATTGAGGCAGCCCGCGGCGCGCGCCGACTCCTGGATCATGTTCAGGGTGTCGATCTCTCGCACGATGCTCGCGTTGAACGTGATCTCGTTGGTTCGATCTTCGATGTCGCGCGCGGTTCGCGGAACGTCGGGCCGGTCGATCGGGAAGATCTGGACGATGACGTGGTCATCGGTGTCTAGGTGCTGGACGACCGGCATGATGAGCGGATTGCCGACGTAGCCTCCATCCCAGTAGGACTCCCCGTCGATCTCTACTGCCTGGAAGACGCTCGGGAGGCATGCCGATGCCATCACCGCATCAGCGGTCAGCTCCTCGTTACTGAAGATCCGCGGCCGCCCAGTGCGTACGTTCGTCGCGGTGACGAAGAGCTTGATGTCGCGGGCGGCGCGCAGGCGATCGAAATCGACACTCGCTGCGATCATCGAGCGCAGCGGATTGATGCCGAGCGGGTTGGTCCCATAGGGCGACATCCACAGTGCGAAGAAGTCGCGAAAGACGTCGGCCGGCGGCTGGATCCCCAGGAACCCGAACACTGGCTGCATCGGCTGGCGCATGAACGACATGGCGTCATTGGCCGCGGCGAAGGACGTCCAGAGGCGGTCGAGTGAGCGGATGGCTTCCCCGCGCCCGCCGCGGAGCAGGCCGTCGGCTGCGACGACGGCGTTCATGGCGCCGGCACTGGTTCCGGAGATGGCTTCGATGGCGATCCGCTCGTCCTGGAGGATCCGCTCGAGAACGCCCCAGGTGAAGGCTCCGTGGCTCCCGCCGCCCTGTAGGGCCAGGTGAATAGCCTTTTGCTCGCTCAAGACGTGTTTCCTCCCGATGCTTTACGGATATGGTTTTGTTCAGGCGGACGCGAAAAAGCCGGCTTGCGCCGGCTTCATGAGGGTTGGCCGTCGATCGGGTTGTCAGGCAGCGGCCGGCCGGAGCTCGCAGATCAGCGGATAGTGGTCGCTGGCGATGTCTGCTTCAGGCTCGTGCAAGGGCCGGGCGTCCTCGACCGCCACGTGCTCGTTGACCAGGATGTGGTCGATCCGCATGTCGGTGTTCCGATCGGACCGGATCAGGCCGGTAGGGATCGTCACGCCGCGGCTCGCCGGCGGTACGGCGTCTCGCCAGCCCTTGCTGGGCAGCACGTTGTTGAAGAGCAGCCGGCCCGCTTCGATGAACCGATCGACAGAGCTGGCGGCGTCCTGCGGTGCCTGAAAGCTGACGAAGCCGTGGACCAGCAGGTCCCGATCCGGCTTGTCCTCGGGGCTGATCGCGTTGAGGTCGCCCACCATCACCGCCGGCCCCTCCATGTAGGAGAGAAACTCTTCGAAGTCCTCCTCCCGCTTGAATGGCCGCCGGTGCGGGTGGGGGTGGTATGTCGACACCCACGTCGGCTCACCAGGGGTGTCGAGGTGCACCGCAAGGAACCCTCGGTTCTGCCGGCCGCCGGGCCCGTGGATGAGCTGGTGCATCTCGCCGCGGATCGGGAAGCGCGAGAGTATCGCGTTGCCCCATGCACCGTCGTAAAGCCGGTAGCAGGCGTGCGGGAAGCCGAAGATCCCGCCGTAGTCCTGCCACTGCTCGCCGAACGGTTCGCAGTGCAGTGCCTCGTTGATCACCAGGACGTCGGGGTCGGCCTGCCGGACCAGGGAGCGGGCGGCCGAAAGCCGGTCGTCGCGCAGTGACCGCCGGCCGATGTCCGGGTCGAAGGGAGCCAGGCAACCCTCGAGCAGGTTCCAGCTCATCAGCCGGAACGAGTCGGGCGTCATGGCTTGCTGGCCCTGCGGTGCAGCTCCTTGGGGGCGAGGTAGGATCGGACCACCACAGCAACAAGGTCGAGGAACTCCTCGCGGGCGATCGGATCGCTGTCCCGCCAGCCCGGCCCGTCCCGCCACCAGCCGTGATGGTTGCCGATCGCCTCCAGGCTGTCCGCTGCGCGCTCGAGGCTGGCTTCATCGATCTTCGGCCAGGCTTCGGTCTGTGGGGAGTCTTCACTTTTGGACACGGGTGCTCTCCTCTGAAATCCAATAATTCCGTTTGGCTTCCTGGTGGCCGAAGCGCAAAACCAGTACGTCTGGCGCCCGAATGGATCTGGCGCCTGCGAACTGGTGGTGTGGCAGCAGGAATATCGGTCTCTTGGCTATCAGTTGATCGGAGGGGAAGTCAGCCGCCTCTCAGAGTCTCCGGATTCTCGAACCCAAGGGCCCGTCCGCGTGCATCGAATGCGGCGTCGTGGATCGCCTGGCTCAGAGGCTTCGGCTGGCCGTCTGCGCCTATTTGGTCGCTGTCCGCATCGAGCGGCGACTCAGGGTGGTGTTCGTCGAAGGCGTTGATGAGTGCTCGCATGCCGGTCACTTTCATCGACTCAATCGCCAGGCTTCGTTTGTGGCTCTTGATCAATTGATCCTTCGACGCAATTTGCGCACTCAGCTGAGCTATCGTCGCGTCTCTCTCAGAAATTGCGCTCTTCAGACGCGCATTCAGCGCCTGGTTATTAGCGTTTACTTCCTGGAGGTGCACAACGGCTGGCCGAGCCTTTTCAAGCAAATCTTCAAGCTCTACGAGTCGTCCTTGCAATTTTAGTAGAAGCGCTTGCTGTCGATCGGATATTCCTCGGAGCTCCTCGTTGATCGACCGAATTCCGCTGATGTACTCCTGGTCCTGCTCTGCCCGAAGCTCAAGCGCTCTGTTTGTGTCTTTCAGGCGTCTGATCCTACCGCCGAGTTCCTGGGCGACCATAACTGCTTCGGCGTTGAATCCGTCTGACATGATGCTACTCGAATCTCTTGGTTGTTGTGCTGATTAGGCCGCAGGGGTGGCTTTCCGTCAACAAGCTCTCGCCGTTGAACCTCACACCTATTTCAATGGCCAGTACGGCTGAGGCAGCCAAAAGCTGCTTCCTCAGCCGTATTGTCGATTGGTCGTTGGGAGATCGGTTCCCGCTGGTCCGATCGCGGATCGGTTAGCCGGCCTTGAGCAGCGCCGCCGGATCCGACTTGAAGGTTTGGTTGTAGTGCTGCCGTACAGCCGCCGGCGTGTATGCGTGGCCGAAAATCTCCAGCGTCAGGCTGTTGCCAATGATGCAGCAGGCAGGGATCCCGCTCATCGAAAGCTGAATGAACGCCATCTTCACGCAGGACGGATCCACGTCCACCGTCGTGGCGAACAGATGTTGGCCAGGATCGATCCCGACTTCGCGCATGGCCTCGGCGAAAGCCAGCACCATGACGCCGGAGCCGGCCGCCGGCTCCATCAGCGTGATCGGCCGACCCTCGGCGATCTTCTCGCGGACCTCGTCGGCGTCGAACTGCAGGGCCGCCATCATGCGGGCGATCGGCCACGGGCTGAAGAACTGCCCGGTCCGCCGGTTGTGGACTTCGGCGCTCATGTAGACCGAGCCCAGGAAGTCCTGGGCCTGCTCGCCCAGAGCCAGGCCGGTGAGGCCGAGGAGCTTTCCGAAATGCTCCTGGACGATCTCGTCACCACCGTATTTCTCCGCAACGCGCGCATAGCGGGCCTCGAGATCGTCCGCCGCCTGGGGATTGGGCGCCGTCATCTTGGCGAGCGCGCAGAAGCTCGCCTCGAAGAAATCGTGGAGCTTCTCCCACCGGCTGCGATGATGGCCGAACGCGTCGAGCTCCCGAAGAAAGGTCTCCGGGGTAGCCTTGACAGGCTGTACGGCCTTCTTCTTGCGTGACATCGGACCTCCTGATGAGGACGCGCCGGACTGGCGGACGTCGATCAAGAAGTGCCCGATGATGCGGGAGGACGTATTCAGGCTGCAAATATGCTGATCTGGTGCGAAAATAGCAAGTCCATCGATTACCGCGCGACGACGAAGCAGTCTATTTTGCGAGCCTTCAGCGTACCGCAGATACGAACGGCCTCGTCGTTGCTGCGCAGAGGTCCTGCCTGGATCCTATGGAAGTCCCCGCCGGCAACGGGGACGGTCCGGTGCCCCCGGGTTCCGAGAATATCGACGTGGTTCTGCTGGAGCCGCCGCCATTCCTGGTCGGCAGCGGCACGACCACGAGCGGCCGCGACTTGGACATACCAGTCACGGCCTGACGGCACCGTTGTTGTGCGGCCGCTCGGCGATGAGCCGTGTGTGAAGCCAGCCGCATCGACAGGCCTGGCGAGAGCCGCATGGACCAGTGCGATCAGCGCCTCCCTGTCGGGCTCGTCAACGCGGCCGGCCTTGCCGGCGCCGGCGGTGACGGTCGCATGGACCGCCTGGCGAACGACGAACGGCCGGGGCAGCGGCATGGGTGGATGCGTCGGCGTCGAGATGTTGGTGCCGATAGCCACAGGGGTGACGGCCAAGCCTGCGGCGTCGGGTTCCGGAGTATCGCCGGGAGTGGCAGGAAAAACCTCAGTGGGCTTCTCCACCGGCTCCGAGGTGGGATCGGGTAGTGGGGGCGGGTTTTCCCCGGTCGGAGCGACGGCCGTGGATGAAGTCAGGGTCAGGGGAATTTCGGGTGCCGGCAGCAGAGTTTCGCTCTCTGGCCTGGGTCGTTCCGGGTTGAGAGAAGCCATGTCCAGGAAAGGGATTTCAAGGCCGCCGGGGTTGGCGGGTCGTTCCTTGTAGGGGCCAGGGTCCGCTTCCAGGATGACGATGCCGTCTGGCGATCGGAGGGTCGCATTCGATATCAGGATCCATCCGCCGCAGGTGATCACGAGGCCGGCGGCGCTGGCCACGACGATGATGAAGGCCGCGAAGCGAGGCGTGCTGGCCATGGCGGTGCGAAATCCGAGGTGAGGGACGATCGCCTGGGATGGCGGTGATGCAAATTATGCAAAGTGCTTAATGCAGTGTGCCTATGAAGCCGACGTGGCGCGTCTCCCCGGGAAGAGCGAGGCTGGAGCCGGCTACCCGCACCGAATGCAGGCGGCCATCGAGGTGCGTCTCCCAGAAGCCGAGGAACTTCCGAAGCCGCGGAAAGCGGGGCGCCAGGTCCATCTCCTGCCACACATAGGTCTGCAAGAGACCCGGGTAATCCGGCATGTGATAGAGGATCTCCGCAGTCGTGAGGCGGTAGCTGGCAAGCATCAGCTCAAAATCGCGCACGGCATCATCCTGCAAGGGAAAACAACCACGGTTCCCAATTGAGGATATGTCGGTGGGAATGACGCACAAGCGCGATCAGAAGCAAAATTGCCCATGGCGAAGTTGGCAAGACGGCCCGAAGTATTGCTACGCGGGCCGCTGCTCGAAAATCGTCGTTGGAGGTCGATTAAACGGCGGGCTTGCGCAGGAACGCCGGGATGTCCACGTCGTCGTTTCGACTGGCGGCCGGGCTGGAGGTGACGGCCGGGGCCAGCGGACGCTGCCATGTGTCCGGACGATGGGGCGCGTGGTCGGGGGTAGGACCCACGGCGTGGTCGTTGCGTCGCGGCCGCAGTCTGTCGAAGAGGCCCCTGCGAGGCTCCGGATGGGCCGGTGCTGTCTCGGCGTTGTCGATATGCGCCGGCCGCCCGGGCGTGGCGCTCGGCTGGCGAAGCGCTCCGACTTCGTTGCCATTGCCGGCCGCGGGTCGCTGCAGGAAGGCAGGTGCGCCGCGCTGAGCGGCCGGCTGTGAGCGACCGAACGGCACCTTGAGCAGCCCGGACGCGGCCGGGAGCGGCTGGGAGGCCGGTGCATGGCCGGCAATGCCGGTGGCGACGACGGAGACCCGGATGCGGCCGGAGAGGCGCTCGTCGAAGGTGGATCCGAAGATGATGTTGGCCTCCGGATCGACCTCCTCGCGGATGCGGTTCGCGGCGGCGTCCACCTCGAACAGGGTCATATCGAAGCCGCCGGTGATGTTGATGAGAACGCCCATGGCGCCCTTCATCGAAACTTCGTCCAGTAGAGGATTGGCGATCGCCGCCTCGGCCGCGGCGACGGCGCGGTCCTCGCCATCGGCCTCTCCGGTGCCCATCATGGCGTTGCCCATGGCCGACATCACAGTACGAACGTCGGCGAAGTCCAGGTTGATGAGCCCGGGCATGACCATCAGGTCGGTGATGCCGCGCACCCCCGACTGCAGCACGTCGTCGGCCATCAGGAAGGCGTCGGCGAAGGTCGTGCTCGCAGTGGCGAGCTTGAAGAGATTCTGGTTGGGGATGACGATGAGGGTGTCGACGTACTGCTGCAGTTCGGCGATGCCTTGCTCGGCGAGCGCCATGCGGTGCTTGCCCTCGAACTGAAACGGTTTGGTCACCACGCCGACGGTGAGGATCCCCCGTTCGCGGGCGAGACGCGCGATGACCGGTGCCGCACCGGTGCCGGTGCCACCCCCCATTCCGGCGGCGACGAATACCATGTTGGCATCGGTCAGGAAGTCGAGGATCTCCTCGCTCTGCTCCTCCGCGGAGGCCTGGCCGATGTCGGGCCGTGCGCCGGCACCGAGCCCCCTGGTGAGCTTGGTCCCGATCTGGAGACGGTTGTCGCAGAGAGTGCTCTGGAGCGCCTGGGCGTCGGTGTTGGCGACGACGAAGGTCACGCCCTCGAGGCTCGATCGGATCATGTTGTTGACGGCATTGCCGCCGGCACCACCGATTCCGAAGACCACCAGGTTTGGCTTGGATTGCTCGTGCGACATCGTGCGAAATGATCCATTTGCGAAGTGAAGTGACTGGCGCAGTTGAGTATAGGTGTGTATTCGATTATGTCAGGAGATATCGCGAAATTCAGAGATTTTCCTTGAGCCATCTCCAGATTGAACGAGTGAAACTCTTGGAGTCGCGCTCGCCGCGGGCGTTGGCAACGGCCACGCACTGATCCTCGCTCGACCGCCCGAGCGCGTAGAGAAGGGTTCCGGCGGCCACCGACAGTGCCGGATCTCCAACCACGGACGCGTTCAGGAACCGGGCTCCTGGCGAGCCGCGGCGAACCGGAGCCCCGAATACGGACTTCGCAAGATCGGTAATCGCGCCAAGCTGGCTTGTGCCGCCGGTCATGACGATCGAGCGGCCGGACAGGTCGCTCAAGTCGTTTTCGGCTAGGACGTCGCGGGCGCGCCCCAGGATCTCCTCGACCCGCGCCCGAATGATGTCGCTGAGGTGTCTGCGGCTGATCTGAGAGGTGCGTTCCTCCAGCTGGTCGCCGAGCCGCAGCACGTCGATCATCTCGTCTCGGACACCGTCGGCGAGCATGGCCTGGCCGTGTTCGATCTTGATGGTCTCGGCGTGGAAGCGAGGTGTTCCGACGACGCGCGCGATGTCGTTGGTGATGTGCATGCCCCCGAGGGGCACGAAGCCGGTATGGACCAGCTTGTCGCCGGCGAAGACCGCGATCGTCGTCACGCTGGCGCCGATGTCGATCAGGATGCTGCCGAGGGTCAGCTCGTCCGTGGTCAGGCAGCACAGCCCCGATGCGTAGGCCGCGTGGACGTAGCGATCGATGTCGAGGTGGCAAGCCTGGAGGCAGGCGGTGATGGTGTTGGTGGCGCTCGGGTGCGCGGCGACAGCGTGGAAGCGCGCACCGAGGACATTGCCATAGAGGCCGCCCGGGTTGGGAATGCCGTGGATCCCGTCGAGGCTGTAGCTGACCGGCACGGTGTGGACGATGGCCATCTCGGCCATCCGGCCAAGGTATTCCCTGGCGAGGACGAGGGTGCGATCGAGATCCCTGCGCCCGACGCTGTCGAGTACCACGGCGGTCTCGACGTCGAAGCTGATCGAGCCGACGCGTGGGTCGGCGATGCTGACGTGCACACGCCGGATCGTTTCGTCGACCATGCGCTCCGCCTGCTCGACGGCATCCGCGATGCATTCGGAGGCGGCGCTGGCATCAACGATTGTTCCGGAGCGCACGCCGTCGGACTGGCTTGTGCCCATGCCGGCGATGACGACCTTCCCTTCGCCGTCACTCCGGCCGATCAGGCAGGCGACCTTTCTGCTGCCGATGTCCACTGCAACGACGAGTCCCGGCGGTGCGTCGGCAGCGGGGGATCTTTTCGAGCGCTTGGCCATGATCGAAGAACCTGGGGTGAGCGAATTTTGGGGATGTGGGTTCAGTTCCGGGATGCACGACGCTCTTCGGCGGCATGAGTGGACAGACGCATCGAGATCCGGGTCGGGTCGCGGGCGTCGATGGCGAGAATGTCCCGCTCGAAGAGGCCCTGCCGGTCGTGAGCGGTCGCCACATCCCTCAGCGCGCGCTCGGGATCGTCCCGCGGCAGGCGGATCTCGATCCCGTTGTCGAGATGCAGGTTCCAGCGCCGCCCGCTGACCCACGTGGCTCCTCGGACCCTCTTGGCGACCCCAGGGGATGTAGCGAGCAACGCGAGCAGAGCGGCGGCCTGGCGCGGTGCGTCCTGCCCGGCCAGAACGATGAGATCGGCGTGGTCGGAGAGCTTGGCGTAAGGGAGCTCAGCGCCTTCGCGGTCGATCAGGGAGATCCGACCATCGTGTTGCCAGAGCGTCATCGGCTGTCGTTCCACGATGGAGACCTCCAGATGGTTCGGGAAGTGCCGGGTAATGTCGGCCTGGCGGATCCAGGGATGCTCCAGCAGGCGTACTGCGATCTCGTCTGGATCGACGATCAGCATCGGATCGCCGGTGCGGATGGCGACGAGCTCAGCGACCGTCCCGGTGGACAGTTGCTCGGCTCCCCTGATCGTCAGTTCTTGGACGATGAAGCCGGCGTCGATGCTGAGCCGCATGATGGACGTCTCGGCCGTCCTGATGAGGCCTTGAACGTGGCCGGCCTGCCAGGCCCAAGCCGCAACGCCGACAACTGCCAGGATCGGGGCGAGAGTGCGACCGAGACGGCACAGGATGCGGGTCCGCCGCCTGGCTTGGCGACGATGGATGATCCCGCCGACGCGGCCGCGCCGGGTGGAGGAGGCGACGGCGTCCTCGCCGTGGGCGCGGTCGTCGTGCAGAGGATCGAAGGGCGTGAAGGGGAGGTCTGGACGGATCTGCGTCCGGGCAACGGCACGCGGTGCCGGTTCTTTCTGCCCCGCCGGCGCCGGTGGCCGAGCACGTGGGGACGAGGCGGTAGCGATCCGGTGGTGTCGGAGTTCACGCTTCTCGGCGGCGGGTTGCCTCGGCAGAGGAGCCACATCCGATGCCGCGGGCGAGGACTGATTGGTCGAGAGGGGGAGGATGGTGCGGTGGGCTGCAGCTGAAGGCTGAGGCCGGTCTCCGTGCACGCTCGAGAAGAGGGCGGAGAACTGTCGCAAGGTGACGCTCGGCTCCGATCGGACCGAGGTCGATATGCGATCGCTGGGGTCGGCGCGAAGATCGTTCGGGATCATTCGGGCTGGACCGAGTGGTCGAGGATCCAGGAGATGAGCTCCGGGAAGGAGATGCCGAACTTCAGGGCTTGCTCGGGCAAGAGGGAGGTCGGCGTCAGGCCGGGCTGGGTATTGATTTCGAGGAAATACAGATTGTCCGGGCTCTCGCTGTTGCCTCCGCGGTCGAAGTAGCGGAAGTCGCTGCGGCTGATGCCGGAGCAGCCGAGGACGCGGTGCGCCATCAGGGCCCATTCGAGGGCGGTATCGGCGACCGTCGGCGGGATGTCTGCCGGCAGGATGTGGTGTGCCTGGTTCGGCGCGTACTTGGCGTCGTAGGAGAAATGGGCGGCGCCTGAAACGATCTCGGTGACGCAAAGCGCACGGTCTGCGAGGACGCCCACGGTAAGCTCGCGGCCGGGGATGAAGCGTTCGACGAGAAGCGGCCCGCGGGCCTGGCTGATCGTTTGTGTGAGCCGGCCGACCGACATGCCGGCATCGACGATCTGGACGCCGATGCTGGATCCCTCGCTCAGCGGCTTCACGACGTAGGGAGGCGGCAGCGGGTGTCCCAACAGCAGGTCGGCGCGCTCGACGACGATGCCTTCGGGGGACTGGATGCCGTGGGCGCGCAGCAGCGTCTTGGTGAGGCTCTTGTTCATGGCGATCGCCGATGCGGCAACGCCGGAGTGCGTGTAGGGAATCCGCAGCAGATCCAGGATCGACTGGATCCGCCCGTCCTCACCGCCCTGGCCGTGCAGGGCGTTGAACACGATGTCGGGCCGCGGGTCCAGGCGCGCGAGGAGATCGGCCACGTTCTTGTTGACGTCGATCGCGGTGACGGCGTGGCCGAGCTCGTCAAGAGCCTTGATTACCTGGACAGCACTTGCGCGCGAGACCTCGCGCTCGGATGACCATCCACCCATGAGGACACAGACACGTCGTCTGCTCGAGGAGCGGCGCGCTACGGGGAAGGGGAGAATATCGGCCACTGGAGTCCAGGCATCTACGGAATATGACAAGCGAAGTATGGTAAATCCGTTGCTTTTCGAACATATGTCGGAATACCAAAAAAACGACCGTCAATCCGTATTTACGGACTGTCTCTTCAATTTCCTGGAGTTGGGTCGAGAGGCCGGAGGCCAACCTGCAAGTCCTTCTTGCAGGTTGCCTCGGTCACGCGTGGACTTGGCAGCGGTCGTGGAGCTGACGATCAGGCCGGGACAGCTTGGGAGGCACGCCAGAGGATGCGCAGCTCGTGCCACTGATCGACGATCGCGTCGGCCAGTCCCTGGCTCGCCTCGGCCTGATCGTTCCACCAGGGGGCGAGCAGGATGATGTTGAGATTGCTCCAGTACGATCCAGACTTGGCGCGGCCGGTGGCGCGCACGCAGATCTCGCCGATCTCATCCTCGACCTGATCGGCATGGACGTCGATGTCTTCCTCGTCGAGGGCCGCGGTGAAGGAGGTCAGCAGCGAGCCGCGCTCGAGCTCACGAAGGTAGTGGCCCCACGTGCTCTTCCAGGGCCGGCCGGCCGGGATCTGGGCGAACAGGTGATCGTAGATGCTCTGGGGAATGACGGTCCCTGTCATGGTCTGTTCCTTCAGATCTTGAGGCGGCCGACGCTGCCGCGCATGCGGCGGTAGCGGTCGCGCGGAGCCTGCGATGGAGCCTCGAACGTCTTGCTCCGGCCGCCGATGAGCCGGCTGTCGCCGATCAGCCGGCTGTCGCCGATCAGCGCCGGCGCCCGTTCCTGGACGGTGCGCCAGGCATCGACCAGTAGGCCCTGCATGCGCCCACGCATCACCCGGTCAGCCATGAACAGGACATTGGGATTGGGATCCGCCTGGGAGCGAAGAGCGAGCAGCCGATCGACTGCGCGGTCGATGCCGTCCACGATCGCCTGGTCTTCCTCCCCGTCCTTGACCTCCTGGGCGGCCATGATCGCGAGCGCCAGTGCCGTGGAGCGAGATACGCCCATTTCGCAGGCGACCAGAAGGCGGGAGCCCTCCGGCAGGGCGTCCACCCACTGGAGCGCTTCCTGGATGTCGAAGCGCGAGGCGCCGCCATGCTGCAGCGGATTCCGGGTATCGTAGGCCACGATGGCGTGGTGGCGATCGCCGGAGATCGCGAATTCGGTCGGAAGGCCAGGATTGGTGAACGTCAGCAGGTGGGTGGCCCGGGTTTCGCTCACCATGGAGTCGATCTCGAAGCGCCCGCAGACGCCGACGATCTCGACGCGCCTGGTCGGCAGGGCGTTCCCGGCGCCGGCGGTGGTCGGATCGATGATGATGCGCGTATCGGGAACGATGAGGCTGGACATGTCCGGTCTCCTTGAATGTCTGTCTGAATGGCACCGGCGGCAGAGCCGTCCCGGTCCTCCGAAGCGGACTGCAGGGGTACGGGTGTGCGTCAGCGCTTGAAGTAGGGCAGGAAGCGCGAGGCCCATCCGCCCGTGTCGCCAAAGCACCCGAGGCTGATGACGACGTCCCATGGGACGTCCTCGACGTCGGAGGTCCACGACAGAACCTTCACGCCGAAGATCCGCATGGTGGTGATCAGAAGGTTCTGGCGCCCCTGGTCCTTCACATAGCCGCGTCCTGCCTGTCGATCCGGGATGCTCCAGCTTCGGCCGACGACATGCTTCTCGAAGGTGACGGCGCCACGCAGCACCGTGGCCAGGTGCCTCGCTCTCTGGATCATGCGGCGACCTTCTCGGAGACGATCTGGGGGACCCCTTGGATCCGGTAGCTCGGCGGGCTCAGCGGGTCGAATTCGATGACGAGCTGGATCTCAGCCGGCTTGGTCAGCATCATCGAGCTCGCGATGAACCGGGCGCGCGCCCGGCGATACTCCATGTTCCACTCGTCCCAACCGTCCGGCGCGGAGTCCGGGTCCGGGTAGGGATGGCTGTCGTGGTAGCTGTGCATCCACTCCACCAGGTCGCCGTGAAACGCCCGGCAGGCGGCGACGAACTGGTTCAGTCGCTCGGCTTCGGCGAACGCGACCTCGCGATCGGTGCTGCCGCCGACTGTCATGTCGCGGCCGTCGTGCGGGAACATCGTGTCGTGCGACTTGAGGATGAGGTAGAGCTGATTGCTCGCGGAGCTGGTCATGAGTTTTTCCGAGCCTCCGCGGCTTAAAGCGGTTGCTGGTAGATCAGGATCGACTTCGCGCCACTGAAGTCGATATACCGGTTCATCTTGTCGATGGGGTCGAAGAATTTGACGTGCATCTTGCCGCCCCGTTGGTAGACATGCTCGAGCATGTTGTCGGAGGCGTCCTCGAACGAGACGCCGTCCTCAGCCTCGATGTTGAATTCCAGCTTCAGGTTCTCGTATTCGACGACAACGTGCATGACGACCATGGAGATTTCCTTCTTGGCACCGGGACAGCGCGACTGCGCGATGTACGACAGGCGAAGTTCTCAAGCGTTCAACGAAGGGAGCGCTTGAGAGCGGCGCCTCCCCTAATTTGGGTGCAATGCGAAACCCTTACTTCCATCGGATGTGGCAGTCGAATACGACGCTTGTCGATCAAACAGACGCGGCAATCGAGGCCGAGCGGTGCCGCCGGCAAAAGTGCCACAGCCGTCGATCGGCGGCCGGCTATTCGGCCTGGTACAGGTGGACGGGGCCGGCAATGTCGGGATCCAACGCGAGCGGTATCAAGATCTTCACGTTGGGGATCGTCTCGACGCGCGAGAGTTCGGAGACCTTGAATATGCCGACCTTCTCGTCGGTCATGGATTGGGCGTTCTCGAGGCCCTCGAACGTGGTTGTGAAGAAATGCAGCAGAAAGTCACTGCCAGTCAAGATCGCAAATTCCCGAAAAGTGCGACAGAATAGGCCGCTTTCTTCATAACACTCCCGCCCCATCGCCTGGACAGGAGTCTCGCCGACCTCGATCTTCCCGCCGATGCCGTTCCACAAGCCCTTCTGCCAGGCAGGCCGGTTCTTCTCGATCAGGAGGACATGGTCGCGTTCCGGCGTGAATACGAACCCACAGACATACTGCCGGACACCCGGCGACAGGCCCATGCGCGCGATGTCGATGGCGGTCATGCGCAGCGCGTGCACGACCTCGATGCGGTTGGCGCGCGGAAGATGGTCCGAGAGGACGTTCGCGAAGGTGACGAGATTTCGCTGATCAAGACGGCTGAGGGACGACGAAAGGTCCTTCAGCAGCGGGGAAATATGCTTGGGTGTCTGGGACATGTCCGGGCGCGTATTGCTGTTCTTCCGGATGTTGTTCCAATGCCGTAAAAGTCAAAACGGGAAGCGCGAATACGGCGATTGCGACCTGGGAGGCTGCGTGTGGCGGGGCAGGCGAGTGGCTTTAGCGCTCAGATTGTCGCCCCGGCGTTATAACCGCCAGTGGCCGGTTACACTGAACCGTTCCTGACGTCGTCTTCTGCAATTACGTCCGCTAGGTCCTGAGAAGGCGCCCAAAGAAGTGGGGACAGCTTCTGGTAACGACGACAAATACTGACAATCTTTTCACGGGCGCCAAAAACGATTTTCTCTCGGTCTATTTCGTACAGGTATTCAAATGCGGTGCGGGCGTAACCGAAGGTCGCAAGAAATATACCTCCGTCCGCGGCTTCAGATGCAATTACATGGACGAATTCCATCGGGCTTTTTCGTCCCACTCGTTTACCAGATGCCCAGTGCTTGATTTGAACAAGATAGGTTCGAGCCGTCCCGTTTAGCGTGTATCGGAGGATAATATCCTTCCCGCCATCTTTGCTGCCAGACATCAAGTCAACATCAAATCCAACACCTGAGAACGCCTCCGCAACCAGGCGCTCTACATCTCTCCACTCAATTGTGTTGAGAGCGTTAGGGTTTGCCGCTACTAGCGACACTAGGTTGCGCGCGTAATTCGATACCGCCGTTCGCACGGATGGCTCTACGGGTGCAGGACGGTCTCCTCCTGCTTCCTGCATCAATTCATCAAGTTCGTGTGGAAGATATCCGTCTCGTACTACCCTGCTTGCAGCCGGCCCCTTTGGTCCTTCGACGACAATCCAGCCGACGAGGACGCCGGGCCGCAACTCGTCAAACGTTATTCCATAAAGCTCGTTTGCATGGAAAAACACCTCTGGGCTTCCGTCTTCGGGCGAGAGAAAGCCGAAGCCACGATCCCTGACTCGCGCGACACATCCATTCATGGGATCACGTTAGGCGATCTATGACAATTCGGCGACCTCTTTGTCGCAAGTGGGTTTGGCTTCGATCAGACGCGGCTCAATGATGGGGACTACTGGCGAAGCTCCGCCGGCGTGCGGAGACGGGTCAGGGACAGCAGCATTCCCATCGCCAGGCCGAGGGCGATCAGCGAGGAGCCGCCGTAGCTGACGAACGGGAGTGTCATTCCCTTGGTCGGGATCAGCGCTACCGCTGAGGCGACGTTGATCAGGGCTTGTAGGCCAAACTGCACGAGGAGCCCGGCGGCTGCGACGATGACGAAGGGCTGCGTCTGTCGCCGTAGGCGAACGCATCCGCGCATGAACACGAAGGCGAAGAGCCCGACCATCAGCAGCGTGAGCAGGAAGCCGAGCTCCTCGCCGGCGACGGGGAAGATGAAGTCCGCATGGGCGTCGGGGACCCGGAACTTCACGGTGCCCTCGCCGGGCCCGACACCGAGCAGGCCGCCGTTCTGGAACGCCTCGATCGACCGGGCGACCTGGTAGTTGTCTCCGATGTCGGGGCTGAGGAAACGGTCGATCCGGCTCTGGACGTGGGGAAGCATCTGGTAGGCGCCGAAGCCGCCGAGCGCGGTAAGGGCCAGGCCGACGGCGACCACCGAAAGTGGGAGTCCGGCAACGAACAGCTGGCTGCCGAAAATGGCCGTCAGCAGGAGCGTCATGCCGAAGTCTGGCTGGCTGATCAGCAGAATGACAACGCCGCACCAGATCATTCCGGCCGCACTCCAGGCCTGGCGAATGCCGTAGCGGAAGGTCAGGTCGGTCAGGATCCATGCCGAGACGATGGCGAACGCCGGCTTCACGAACTCCGAGGGCTGCAGCGAAAAGCCTGCCACGCTGAGCCAGCGCTGGGCGCCCTTGATCTCAACGCCCACGAAGAGGGTCGCGACCAGGGCCGCCATGGACCCGGCCAGCGCTACCAAGGCCACCACCTTGATCCACCGCGGAGAGAGCAGGGAAGTGGCGAACATGACCATTAGCGTCGGCGCCAGCATCAGCAGGTGCCGCTCGATGAAGTGAAATTTGGGTGCCCCGATGCGCTCGGCGACAGGAGGGCTTCCGGCGGCGATCAGAACCGCGCCGAAGACAATCAACCCCATGAATGCCCCGATCGTCATTCGATCTACGGTCCACCACCAGCGGGCAAGCTCGGATTTATCTGTGCGTGAGAAGCCAGTCATGAGTGAGGTATCCAAAAATTGCGTGCGGTCACGCGATGCGCTGTTGCGGTGTAGGTCTTCGCTCAGGGTTCATTTGGGTCTGGAAGTCGATCTGAACTAATCAGACAAGCTAATCGTGTGCTTTGGTATTTTAAGGAGGTGTTTACTATATCTCCCGATAGAGGGACGTATCGTAAAATAATTGCGCCGGCACGTCGCGCTCTGGATGGGGGACACGTTTGATGGAAAAACGCGAATTTCTTCGCAGTAGCGACGGCGTGAGCATGCCGACTTATGGCCTGCTGGCGGCACTCGTTGCGGTCAGTTCGATTCTCGCGGTTTACAGCGTTGGAGAGAGAGTCGACTGCGTCTATGGAAGCATTGCGACGTCAGTGGATGGTGGCAGTGGTGCGTGCATCGGATCTGATCCTGTGGCGCCGCCGGAGGGTAACCATCCGCCCACGATCACCTCGACGTCGCTGTCTGACGGACAGCAGATGCAAGCGTATAGTTTCACACTGGCAGCGACCGACCCTGACGCTGACGACACGCTGACGTGGTCGTGGGCTGGCGGTTCGGGCGATCCGCTGCCGGCCGGCCTGGACCTTGACCCTGAGACCGGCGAGATCACCGGCACGTCGCCGGGCGGCGGCACCTCTACCGTACAGATCACGGTAACCGACTCTGCCGGTGCTACCGACGTGAAGAGCCTGTCGCTGCACATCGTGCAGATGAAGCTGCTCGCCGACGATGGCGAGACCAATGACGGCTTCGGAACCGTCACCGTGGACGGCGGCCGCGCGGCTGTCGGATCGGGAAACTCAGGTCAGGTCTACGTTTTCGACATCGACAGCGGCGACCAGCTCGTGAAAATGACCTCGGACGATTGGGAGATCGGGGACCGGATCGGTGGGACAGGCCTCGCAATCTCCGGGAACTATGTGCTCGCTGGGGCGGACGGAGACGACGACAATGGCACTGATGCGGGTGCTGCATACGTCTTCAACGCGACGACTGGCGAGCAGCTTCGGAAGCTGAAGCCGAGCTCCGGCGCGGCTAACCAGTGGTTTGGCTCCAGCGTCGCCATCAGTGGAGGCTACGGTGTCATCGGAGCTTATGGCGACAGCACCGCTTCCCTATTCGAGGGAGCCGCGTACGTCTTCGACCTCTCGACCGGGCAGGAGATCAGGAAGCTGACTGCCAGTGGCACGCCCGATGGAAAGAGCTTCGGCGGCGCCGTCGCCGCCGACGGCGGGTATGCCGTCATCGGTGCTGATCGAGCAAGGGTCGGCGGTGTCATGACCGGGGCGGCCTACGTCTTCGACATCGCCACTGGCCTGGAAGTCGTCCAACTGGTCGCTAACGACCGTGCGGCGTCCGACAACTTCGGAATGAGCGTGGCTCTGAGTGGGAATTACGCTGTGGTGGGAGCGGACGGTGACGACGACAATGGCAGCGGATCTGGTTCGGCCTACGTCTTCGATATCACGACCGGCGCGCAGATCTGGAAGCTGACGGCCAGCGACGGGGCTGCCTCTGACTATTTCGGCTCGTCGGTGGCCGTCAGCGGCGGCTACGCTGTCGTCGGGGCCTTCGGAACAGACGATGTCGGCACCTACTCCGGTGCGGCCTATGTCTTCGACCTCGCGACCGGCACTCAGATCTCGAAGCTGACGCTTGATGACGCTGCCGATGGCGACAGGTTCGGCCAGTTCGTTGCGATCAACGGCAGTCGCGTCCTGGTCGGCTCTCGGGGCGACGACGATAGGGCGTCGTCGGCGGGCTCGGCCGCCGTATTCGACCTCGCCACCGGCCAACAGGTCACCTGGTAGGCGGCGTGGTGGGGTTTCGATCGGGGCGCGCTTCGGCGCGCCCTTTTCGCTGCGTGAAGGAAGGCACAGATGGTGAGACCTGGACTCGATGCGGCTTCGCTGGCGCGGACCAAAAAGCCGCGCAATGACGACGTCGCTGCGTTCTGGGGCCAGGGTATCTGGCCATACTGGCGGATGGTGCGACCGGCTCGGGATCGGGTTATCTGGCATCCGAGCATTTGGTCGGAAGGCTCGGCGAGCGCGTGCGAGTTGACGCGGTGTTCCGGGGAGAGCAGAGGCTTGGGGAGGAACTGGCGGCCATCGATCGCGAGATCGCAGGGTTCGGTGAGGCATGCGACACGACTGGCATCGTCGTGTGCGTGCTCGATGGACGCATCATAGGGGCCAGCGTCGGTGACAGCGAGGCGTGGCTATTCACGGGTACCGCCCCTCCGATGGAACTGACAGCAAGGCAAAAGCATCGGCCGAGGATCGGGTCCAGCTGTTGGCCGCCGGTCGAGTTCGAGGCGGAGTTTCCGGCCGGCGCAAGGTTTCTGATGGGCTCGGACGGGGTTCTGGGATGGTCACTGCAGCGTCAGCAGGTGCGTGCAATCGCTGAAGCTGCCGGCAGCGCCGCCGCGCTACTGGATGCTCTGCATGCCGCGGTGCTGTCGAACTACGCGAGCTATCCAGACGATTTCGGTGCCGTGGCGATCCTGCGGTCGTAGCAATAGCCGCGCCGGCGGACCGGCGCGGCTATTGTGAGATATCGGAGCGAATGCAGCTGGCCTCGACCGCTCAGAGTGTGTCCTCGTCCACGAGTAGCTCGACCGCGGTCCTGACGCCGCTCAGGACGGACTTGCTCATCTCGGCCGGGTCGCTCTCGATCTGGCCGATGGCGACCGTCATCACGACGTGAAGTCCGCGGCGGAAAGTCGCGAGCTGGGTGGGGGCAGCATGGTCGAGTGCGTAGATCCGGCCGCGCTCGATCAGGGATCGGTACTCGGGCAGGTCGTCCTCCTCGACCATGGACGCGAGTATCCCGGCGACGGCGTTGTAGGCGATGAGCTCGGAGCAGATGTGCATAAGCGAGGCTTCCGGACGCTCCGCGCACGCTTGCGGGTCGGACTTCATCTTGTGGGCGATATCCAGGGTCTCCTGGGCGCGGGATTCGGCCCGAACGACATCCATGACCGACGCGGCCCCGATGCCGGCCAGGACAGCAAGCGGCACGCCCACCAGGAGGCGCATCAGGGAGATGCGGTTCCTGGGTCGTGCTGGCACAGTCGAGTCCGGGACTTCCGAGTTCGGGGCCGCCGAGTGCGGGATTTTTGAGGTAGTGGAGGTCATGATAGATCCTCGATGGCGCGGCGGCCGGCCGCGGTGATGCGGACTAGGTTGACGTTTCGCCCGCCGATGTACTTGCTCGTGCCGGCAACCTCGACCCAGCCGAGCTGACGGGCTACCCAACTCCAGAACGACGATCCGCCGTCGAGCCAGAGCCGGTCCTCGGCCCGCGGGCAGTGGGCAAGATCAGGGATCGCGAGGAAGGCATTCAGCGTCGGCCTGCACTTCGATAGCAGCCAGTTCTTCATCGGATCAGCGACGCCCGCGTATCGGAGCAGATGTAGACGGTGACGGTCCCGCCGGCGCCGGGACGAAGTTCGACCGGTCTGCAGCCGCGCTCGAGCAATTCCTTCGCTTCCTCAGGGGTAGGATCGAGGTAGGCCGGGCGATGCTCCGGCTGGTCGCCGTTGCATGCGCATAGAGCGACGAGGCAGAGCAGGAGTAGAGCGCCGGCACGGCTGTGCCTCATCACGCGAACTCCTCTTCCTGCTCGATCAGATCGAGCTTGGCGAAGCGGCGCTTGAGGCTGACCGAGACCTTGAGGCGATCGCCTTCGATAGTCTGCTTCAGGAGCCGGTCGGCCTCGTCGGCGATCTGGGTGAAGACGTCGGCGAGGTCATACCGGCAATGCCGGCGATAGCGACGAATGGCCCGGCGGAAACCAATCCGCATCCAGCCCTCGACCCAGTCGTGATCCGGACTGGGAATTCCCTGGCCCTCGACCAGCACACCAAACTCCCGGAGCCCGATCCGGACAGCTTGCTGGACAATCTCCTCGGCCTCCTCGTCGTCGAGTGCCTTGGTGGGTCCTGGCCAGCGCAGAGCTTCGTCGTTGTGATAGGCGCGGATCAGGATATCCGGCAGGTCTGCTGCGATGTGCCGGGCGGTCTCGCCGTTCCCCGCCTGGCGGTTGTACCAGTAGCTCAGGCCACGGATGTGGACGGATGCTCCGAGGGCCTGGAACTCGTCGCTCATGAGCCCGCGGTCGTCGGGGAAATGTTCCAGTATGTCGTGGGCGACAGCCATCCCTGGCAGTGGGTCGAAGGTCGGTTGCCAGGTCGGCCGCCAACCTACGTGCCCGAAGTCCTGGTGGACTTCGCACACGAACGTGCGGGTGAGCATGATGGATCTCCGGTTCGAACCGTCGGTTCTGTCGGTGGTCTCGGTCAGTTCGGTCGCGAGGTGGGATCGACCGCTCGCGCGCGGGCCTCGGCCAGTGCGGTCAGGGCGCCGCCGGCGTCGAGGAGCTCGTCGCCATAGCGAACCACCAGGAGGTTCGGGCGGGCGAGCGGCCGCAAGGCGAGCACGAGATCGAGGGCCTCTTGCGCGCGGTCCAGGCCGAGGTCCTGGACGGCGAGAAGGAAGGCAGCGGCGCTTGACCGGCAGCGGCCGGCCTCGCAGTTCACGACGAGGCTCGCTCCATCCGGCAGGCGACGTCCCCAGGCCAGAAAGGTCTCCACCTGGTCACGCCGCGGCGCGCTCGGATGAGCAACGTTCTCCTCGTCCTCGAAGTACAGTTCGAGATGGTTTGGGCGGCCGACGCGTGGCGGGCAGAACGTTCTCACACCACGATCGACCAGCGAGAGCAGGTGGGTGGCCCCCAGGCGCTTGGCGGCGGTCTTCACCCCGGAACGGGAACTGACGACGAAGCGAAAGCGCGTTGGAAATACGTCCGGTACATGAAACGCCATGATGCACCTGCTTTCGAGGGTGGGCTGCACGAGACGGAAGCCAACCCGAAAATGGGTGCATTTACGGTCGAGGAGAAATCTCCCTAGAGCCAAATCTCGCTACTGGCACTACTCCCGGGCGCCCGTTTTGGCCGTCTTCGCGAATCCGCCCCGATCTTGATGGAGTCCAGGTCCGCCAAGTCGATCGTCACGCTCAGCCAGGGCGGGTTCCGGTCGTGAAACTGATTGAATATCGCATCGATTTCGGTGACGCCGGAGCCGGAGAACAGCGGCAGCAGTACGTTGGCTTCGAATTCGGTGGTCACTCCCAGGACTATGTCCCTGGCATTCATGCCGACCCCCTTTGCCGGGAGCACCGCGGTAATCGCGGTTCGGGAATCGCCAATGACCGGATCCGGGCGCAGCTTCAGCCGCGCTCCAGCTGTCAGCCGGACTTTCGCCAAGTCGTATTCGAACCGGTTCAACTCGATGATGTGGACGGTCTCCAGGTCTTGCATGGACGATCCTTGGGTTGGGGGCCTCAGAGCCAAACGTCGCAGTGGGGCTGCGCGCCGGATCGGACTCGTGGCTGTCTCGGGTTCGAACTGCGCAATCCGAAGTCGCGGATGTCGAGCGATACTTCCATGGTCGGCGAGGTCTGTACGAGCAGTGCCGGAACCTCGGTGATGGCAGTCTGGTCGAAGCGAGGAGCCAGCCTGCGGCTGTCGTGCTGCGTCAGATACCCCAGGATGAGGTCTCGAGGAACGCCGCAGAGTGTTCCGTTCGGCAAGATGGCCCGGATGGCATTCGGGAGCCCGGCGTCGATCGGCATGCGCCTGAGCGCGATCATCAGCCCAGTTACGAGCTCATCCTTGACGACCTCGTAGTCGTAGTACGGCAGACCGACCACCATGGTTTTAACGGTCGTGGCACTCATGGCCGGCCTCCTGTCAGAGCCAGACGTCGATGCGGACCTTGTTGCCGGACGCGCGCCTCGGGTGCCGAACGGTCTTGCCGGCGACTGTTGCAGGGGGTGCCTTCTCGCCCGTGTCGAGGTCCCGAAGATCGAGGGCGGCGATCAGCCATTCCAGGCCGGCGTCATTGGTGTGCCAGTCGCGGCACGTGGCCGTGACGGAGGTGCACAGGTTGCTGTCGAAGAGTGGGGCCAGAACGGCGGCTTCCTCTTTCGGCAGGTAGCCGAGCATCAGGTCCATGTCTTGCGAGTTGCCGTTCGGTGCGGGAAAATAGGCCGCAATGGCGTTCTTGTCGTGGGTGTTGTCCGGCTCGCGTCGAAGGACGAGCTTGTATCCCCCCTTCAGAAAGGGCTTGGCCTTCTCATAGTCATGGTAGGGCAGGCCGACGATCTTCACTTCAATGACGTCGTACTGCGAGTAGGGGCGCATCGGGAGTTCCTTTCAGATCCAGATCTCGACCGCCGAAGCCGAGCCGGGTTTCTGTCGCCGCGGGCGTCGGCCGGCTTCGGATGACGACGCAGGAGCCTCGGAAGCGAGGTCAGCGTGATCGACCGAGACGGTCAGCCACGTGATGCCGAAGTCGTTGATGCGCGAGCGTAGATAGGTGGAGACGACGTCGCGCTTGCCGGCGCTGTCCATGAGGGCAGGAAGATTGCCCAGGTCGTGGCCGCCAATGAAACCGATCCACACGCCGACGGCGTCAGGCTGAACTTCGCCACCGGGGAGATAGGCGTCGATCATCTCGGGGTTCAGGCGATTGCTTTCTCGGCGCCGGAGCGTAACGGACATGCCTGGCTCAAGATTGCACCACAGTTGCCTGGATTTATGGTCATCCCGTGCAGCGATTTCGACTTCCATGTAGCGCCTCTATCATATCCAGACGTCGATACCGATCGCGCGACCGGCCTTGAAGCGCTTTGGCTGGCAGGCAGCGGAGGCCGGCTCGGGTTGGTCCTGAGGGTCCGGCGGCACGACGGTCGCATTCAATTTGACCGTGCCGGAGGTCGTCTCGGTGGACGAATGGTAGGTGGCGGCGATCTCGGATTTCCCGGCCGGATCCATCATGGGCGCCAGCTTGGAGAGTTGTTTGCCGTCCAGGAACCCGATCCTCAGCTCCGGGGCAATCATGCCGACATGGACGCCCCGCACGAAGGCCAGAATGACCTGTGGACTGCCAGGACTCAGGGCCTGGAGCCTCAGGATAAGGGGGGTCATCGGGGTCAGGTATCCGCAGACGCGCTCAGTCTCAAGCCCACTCGCCTGAACGATGGTGATGTCCACTTTTCCTCCTGTGGGAAGAAGCGCCGTACACGACCGACGGCGCTGCTACCTCAGCCACCTGGGCGGGTTCAGATGGCGCGGGAGAGAGCGTTGATCCACGAGACGTTTCGCCTCGTGCTGTCCGGGGTGACCCAGAGGTCGAATGCCTCGAGCCCCGGGACGCCGGCGATGAGCCGGCGCAGCGACAACTCGTCATGGTCGGTGAACAGCCGCCCCTGGGTGTCGAAGCGCGGGCCCTTGCCGAGCTTGTAGTTGCAGTAGAGCACGCCGCCCGGCTTCAGGGCGCGGCGCAGGCGCCTGTAGGTGCCGCCCTGGTCTTCCGGTGCGATATGGAGCAGCGAGGCGCTCGCCCAGATCCCATCAAACTCGTTGTCGAACTGGATCCGGTGAAACGGCAGGAACCGGACACACAGGTTGTTGAACTCGGAGGCTGCGAAGCACATGCCGACGGAGCCGTCGATCGACACGACGCTGTAGCCCTGGTCGAGGAAGTAGCGGCTGTCCCGTCCGGAGCCGCAACCCGCGTCAAGAAGGCGCGCCCCTGGGCGCAACTCGGCCATGAAGCGGTCACGCTGCGACGAGACGTCGAGCCCGATCGTGCTCTCGGCGTATTTTGTGCTGTTCTGGTCGTAATAGGCCGTGGTGCGATCGACGTAGTCGGGGGTGGACCAGGACGGATCTGGAATGCGGTCACTGGTCGTCAAGGAATTTCCGGACATCGATGGACTTTCGAATTTAGGGATCAAAGCTGAGCGCCGCTTTCGTTGGCGTCAGGGCGGGGAATTGAGTAAGTCGGCGTCACGGCCTGCAAAGCAGGGGGCCGGGAAGCCAGGGAATGTGATCATGGGAGCTTTTGCGCGGACGGCGCTGGTACCTGCAGGTTGCTCCTGACCACTGGATCCTCGGCCCGATAGGGCTTGATCCCGAGCAGCGGGCCAATCTGTCCGATGATCCGGCCGACTGAGGGAGCCGCGACCCAGCCGCCGGTCGCGAAGCCCCAGGTTTCCTTCGTGCCCTTGGGTTCATCCAGGAGCACGAACACGAGGTAATGCGGGTCGTGCATGGGGAAGGCGCCGATGAACGACGAGATCCGCTTGCGCGTGTCGTAGCCGCGGCCGGCCTTCTTGTCGGCAGTGCCCGTTTTGCCGCCGACGATGTAGCCGGGACTGTCGGCCGAAGTCGCCGTGCCCTCGGTCACCACCAGGCGGAACAGCCCCCGCATCTGATCCGAGACCCCGGGAGCCAGGACGCGCTTGCCCTCTGCTGGAGCATTGCGGCGCAGGATCGTAGCGGGATGGAGGCTGCCGCCGTTGACGATCGCCGATACCGCGCTGGCCAGCTGGACAGAATTGATCGCCAGGCCGTGGCCGTAGGTGATCGTCATCGCGTTGATGTCGCGCCAGGGCGAAGGTAGCAGCGGGCGTCCCATCTCGGGCATTTCGAGAGGGGATGGATCGAGCAGGCCGAGCGTCTTCAAGAATGGCTGCTGGGCGTCGAAACCCACGTGCTGAAGCATTCGCACCGACCCGATGTTGGATGAGTGCTCGAAGATCTCGGCGACGCTGAGCCAACGGTTCTCAGGGTGGTAGTCGTTGATCGTGAAGCGGCCCACGCGCACCGGCTTGATCGCATCGAAGCGGTCGGTGATGCGAACCTTGCCGCTGGAGAGGGCGAGGGCCGTGTTGAAGATCTTGAAGGTGGAGCCCATCTCGTAGACCCCGAGCGTCGCGCGGTTGAACATCGCATCGGTGTCCGCCGGATCGGGGGTATTGGGATCGAAGTCGGGCAGGGACACCATGGCGAGGAGCTCGCCGCTTCGGACGTCCATGACCAGGCCCGTTGCACCGGCTGCACGGAAGGTCTGCATGGCATCGTCGAGCTCGGACCTGACGATGTACTGGACGCGCGCGTCGACGGAGAGCGCAAGCGGCGCGCCGTCTCTCGACAACTGTGTTTGGAAGCCGCGCTCCATGCCGGCGAGGCCCTTGTTGTCGATGTCGGTGTATCCGAGAAGGTGGGAGAACGCCCGGCCGCCGGGATAAATCCGCCTGTACTCGGGCCTGAAGTTGAGGCCAGGGATCCCCAGCGCATTGAGTGCGCGCTGCTTGACCGGCGAGAGATGCCGCTCGATCCATACGAAGCGGCGATCGCTTCCGAGCTCACCGGCCAAGCGTTCCCAGTCGAGGTGGGGCAAGACGCCATGGATCTTCCGCGCGGCGTCAACGGGGTCGAGGATGTCGGCCGGATCTGCGTATGCCGAAGAGACTTCCAGGGACGTGGCCAGCAGAACGCCGTTGCGATCGACGATGTCGGCCCGCCGGCCGGCCTCGGGTGCGGCGATGATGGATGGGCCGGCGGGCCGTGGGTCGTACTGGAGAATACTGAGGTCGAACAGGCGCCACGCGACCGCCAGATAGGCCGCCATGAATGCGCCGGCGAGGAGCATGAGCCGCTTGCGGCCCCTGTCTGCGCTCCTGGCGACCGGGCATCCGAGGGCCGTAGGGGTCATGTCGCTATCCGCCGTTCTTCAACCAAGCAAGGGCCTTTTGCCGATCGTCGCCGCTGTCGGGACCGGATGCGCCGCGGCCTGCCCGGGCGGCGCCGGTAGGGCGTCCCTGGGGCGAAGGAGGAGGAACCTCTGTCCTCGCACTAGATGGGTTCGCTTCGGCGACGATGATCGAGCCGATCGGTAGAGGCGTGCTGGGGCGGTCCTCGGCTTGGCCATTCGCTAGCTTGCCTGGGATGCTTGCTGCCGCGGCCGCAAGCATGATGGCGTGCGCCGGCTTGCGGGCCGGCACCGGTATGACCTCGGCTGCCTCGGCAACTCGGATTGCCATGTCGTTGCGGGTTGGAATGTCGGACAGGTCGGCGATCTGCGCTCCTTTGGCCGGCTCCAGGAGGAGATGCCGCTGGGCGAGATCCTTCAGCCGCTGGGGCTGGTTGACGAAGCTCCACTCCGCCTTGAGGACCCGGATCTGCCGCTCTTCATTGGCAATCTGGTCACGCAGTCCTGCCAGCTGGTTCTCGAGGGATTCTGCCCGGTAGCTTGCGCTGAACAGAAGGCACGCTGCTGCTGCCGCCAGGCTTCCCCAGACGATTGTTGCCCTCCCGATCATGACCGCCGGCCCCTGCGGAACGACTGGGTGGTCCTGCTTGGGGGAGTACGCTCCTCGGGCCTGCTGAGGCGTCCGGTTGTGGCGAAGCTCAACTTTCTCGACATGAACGACCTTCGGCTGAATTGCTGACGCAAAAATTGGAGCTATTTATTTGAAAACTCTTGGTGGTCTGCATCCAAGATTAGAGGTGAAGGCTGCTTTATCAAAGTGAATCTGGCGAATACGCGGAATTTTAGTGGGCAAGCGCTGAGCCGGTGACGGAAAAACCCGACTGCGCCGAAATCCTCGCTTTTGTACGGGGAGTCCCCGTGCATTCGAGGAATGAGGGTGACCCGGGCGTTTGCCTGGAAATACGTCCAGACGCATCTATCGAAATCAACCGACAGCTGGCCCGCGGGCCCAGGACAGATAATGGATACGATTCAAAAAGTGGGCGAGTGGCTGGCAGCGTCAGGCAACATCACGGCGACCGGCGTGCTGCTGGTCGTGCTGTTGGTGATGAAATTCGGTGCAGGTTTCTACGTCCGGCGGAAATACCAGGACGACGTGGCCAACCAGCGCCGCTGGATGATCAACCTGCGCAACCTGATGATGCTGTTCGTGCTGATCGGCGTCGTCCTGATTTGGGCGCCGGAGCTGCGGGCGATTGCCCTCTCCCTGGCGGCCGTCGCCGTGGCGATCGTGGTGGCCTTCAAGGAGGCCATCCTGTGCTTCCTGGGCGGCTTCTTCCGCGCCGCGGAGAACACCTTCCGGGTCGGGGATGTGGTCGAGATCAAATCGATCAGGGGTGAGGTTGTCGATATCGGCGTGATGCACTTCGATGTCGAGGAGATCCGGAAGATCGAAGGCAGCGATGTCCGAACCGGACGGATCGTCAGCGTGCCGAACAGCGTTCTGCTGTCCGAGAACCTCGCCAAGGAGACCTATGGCCGGCACTTCTGCGATCACCCTATGGTCTTCACCTTCCGCATCGACCAGGACTGCAGCCTGGTCGAATCCCTCCTTCTCGAGTACGCGCAAGCCGAATTCGAGAAGCATGAGGCCCTCATGGCCAAATACCGTCAGCAGGTCTCCCGCCGGCACGGGATCGATTTTCCGATCGTGGAGCCCGCGGTGAGCTGGCACCAGTCGGGGATCGACCAGATGGAGCTCAGCCTGGTCATGACGCTGCCGCGACGGGAGAAGGAGCGGCTCGCGAGCGAGTTCACCAAGCGACTGTTCACGGATCTCGGACCGGAGTTCCTGGCTCAGGCGGTGTTCAGGCCGGCCCTGCCTGACCGGCTCGCGGCGTAGAAGGTCTTCCAGCCGGCACCGGCTCATCCCAAAACAAAGACCCCGCCGGGCATTTCTGCCCGGCGGGGTTCTTTCATTTTCCCATCGCCTTCCAGCGTGGCCAGTGGCGGGGTAGTGCGTCAGGGTCGAAGCGCTGGCGGCCGTCCTTGGCCATGATCCAGCGACTGAGAATATCGTTGTGGTCGTCTGGAAGGATGAAGCCGTCCATAGCTTCGGCATGGAGGTTGCGGGCGACGTTCAGCCGGCTGCGGACCCGGGATCGCCAGATGCGATTGAGGAGGCGCTTGTCGTCCTTCTCGGAGCGCGCCGTGGTGATGCCGCAGACGGGGGTGTGCCTGTATGAGCGGGACATAGTGCAGATCCAGGTTGTTGCGTACCTATGTCATGGCCGCCTCCTGGCGCTGTTGGGGTCTCGTATTCATGTCTCGGGCTTTTCCGAGGCTTGATCGGCGAGTTCTTTCACCTTGAAAATAGGGCCGCGGCGTCGCTCGATCAAACGGCAGAGGTATCGACGGGTTGGCGCTCCGGCCAATTCGCGCGGAGCCTCTCGAAATCGTCGGCGGATACGAAGATCTCGTCCTTCTCAGTCGCCTGGGCCAGTCGAAGAAGACGGATCATGGCTCGTTCCTCCGCCCCGTACACCTGCGCGACGGCATAACTGGCGGCGCGCTCGGCGATCTTGCTGACATCGTTCGGATTGCGCCGAAACAACCTCAGGCGCCGGCTGTTCAGTTCGAGCTCGCGGGCGACGATCTCGGCTTTCCGGTCTGCGCGCGATCGATCGAGGGTCGCCAGGGTCTTTTCGCATGCGAGGATTACGCTTTGGCGAGGGAACCATGCGCCCGAAGATCTGGGACAGTAGGACATTTCGCGACTCCGTTCTTTCGATCGGCCGGCTCAGGTGTGGATGTCCACCTGCAGGATGGCGTTGGCCTCCGTTCCGGCCCAGTGCGTGAGGTCGTAGGCTCGGTGTTCGTGCGGGGGCGCGACGTCGATGCTGAAGGGAGCAATCTTCGATCGCCGGAAGTGCTCGTATACGCGGACCAGACAACGCCGACGGTATCCGTCGAGCGGTCCGTCCTCTTCATTGGCCTTTCCGGCAAGCTCGGCGTAGAGCTGGGAGATCCTGGCCGGCACGTCGCGATGGATCTCAGATACGAGCTGTTCGCTGGGCATTTTCCGGATCCTGTCGAGGATCTCATGGTCGCAGAAGATCGGACTTGCCCCGAACATCTCGAGGTCCAGGGCGGTGGAGATCAGAGCGAAGTTGTTGGCGTCCTGCCATCGCTTAGGGTTGGGCTTCCTTAGAGCGAGGCGCTCATGCGCGCTGAGCTCCTCGCCGTCGTCGCACACGAAGCGGCGGCCGTCCTGGAGTGTGAGGCTTTCGATGCGGTACCAGTTGTTGTCGTCGCAGTATGGATCGCCGTAGGCGCCTTCGAAGTTGCCGCGCACTTCGTCGAGGAGATCCTCCACGGCAGCCTGGCGGTCTTCGACATGAATGAGAAAGCTGTAGGTGGCGTGCATGGCGAAGCCGGGCTCCATGCTTATGATCGAAGGGGTCACGGAAGGCCGATCGGGCAGGCGCCGGCTCGCAGCGGCACCTGCCCGGTGGCAAGAGTGAATGTTGGAGGAGCGTGTTCCGGATGCGCTGGCGCGCCAGGCCGGCGCTATGGCGCGATAGTCAGACGTCGTCGTCTTCGACGATCTCACTATCGAGGTCGTCGAGAAAGCGCCTGATCAGGCCCACGCGGTGATGCGCGATCGCGCGGCCGGTCGCGGTATGCATCAGGCCCGGCAGCTTGAACAGCTTGGTGAAGGCATGGTCGAGGCTCCAGGTGAGATCGTCCGGTTCGCGCCGGCGGCAGAACGGATCCTCGGGATGGAACAGCGGCCGCTTGAGCAGTCCGGACACGTAGAACAGCCGCGCGATGCCGATGGCGCCGAGGGCATCCAGGCGGTCGGCGTCCTGGATGATCTGGGCCTCGATCGAGGTCGGGGCGATGCCGGCAGAGTAGCTGTGCGCCTCGATCGCGTGTCGGACCTTCTGGATGCGCGGGCGGTCCATCCCCATCCGGGTGAGGATCTTGTCGGCCTCTGCGGCCGAGAGCACAGACGACAACGGGCGAAACGGAGAGTTCTTGGGCAGGTTCACGGCGTCGTGCAGGTATGAGCCGGCCAGGAGCACGAGCGGATCGGCATCGGCGCCCTCCTTGCGGGCGATCGCCAGCGACACCGCCGCCACGCGCCGGAAATGGCCGATGTCATGGGCAGCATCGTCGCCGGCGAGCTCGCGGGACACCATCTCGTCGAGACGGGCGCGCCACGTTTGGAGCCCTTCGGATTCTTCCGAGATGGCCAATCGCTTGTTCCAGGCGTCGACGGCGTCCTGCTCGCTCCCGAAGTTGACGGCGCCCCAGTGGCGGCACTCGTTGCAGTACGGGCGCACGCTGACGGAGCACCAGCGAACGTCGCCGGATCCGCACTCCGGACACAGTTTCGTAAGGCCGGCGGGCGCCGACGCGGGACGTGACATCGAGTTTCTCCGTGTTTGGTGTTCTGGCCCTGCGCTCAGCCGAGGAAGTGCAGCGCGAAGCCGTTGATCAGGATGTGGATGACGTTGTCCGTGACGATCAGCAGCCAGACGGACAGCCACGCCGGCATCTCGGCGGGAAAGCCGGTTGCTGAGCATTCGCACCAGCTATTCCCCCTGGGCCCTATTTGGTCGCGGGCCCAAACGAAGAGCCGGGCAAGGCGCCAACGGTCGATGGCGAAGTGGGTACTGGTGATGACGGCGAGAGCGGCGGGGCTCTGTGTCAGCAGCAGGAACGGGAGCGTGTAGACGATCGCGTGAACCGCGGCCGCGACGCTCCGCTTGGTTTTCTGGGTCGCCATCCAGTGGGTCTGGAGGAGGTAGTCGCCAACGAGGTGGGCGACGATCTGGTCGGCGGAGAACATGCTTTATCTCCTCGGCCGGTTCGATCGCGGAGGACCGCCCGGCAGGGTTAGGCGGGTTCGATTTCGACGAGGGTGTCCGCGACGATGTCCTTCAGGGCGAAGTCGCGGAAGTCCTTCTTGTCGAGGTCCAGCGCGTTCAGCAGCCACTGAGGCTCCGGATGCCACTTGGTGGCGCCGAAGCGGAGCGAGGCGACGGCTACCCGCCGGCGGCCGACCTCGCCGCGCCAGTTCCGGTAGGTGAAGGCGACGCACTGTCCTCCCTCGAAGGAGAACGGGGCAGGGTTCGAGGACTTCTTGCGTGCCATGAAGGATCTCCGGAGACGTGTCGGATCAGGCGGCGAGGTCGCCGGCAACCGGGTAGGTCGACGAGGCGCTCTTGAACGGCGCCGGATCGCGGCCGAGGAGCGCCTCTCGTGGAATGTCGATCCAGGAGAGGCGGCCACCGCGATCGACGCCCGTGTCGAGATGGATCGCGCTGCCGCCGAGAGCGCCTGTGCGCAGGACTGGACGCTCGAAAGAAACCGCGTCGTGGCCGATGACGACGGTGTAGCCGGCCGGAACGGTGTCGAGCCAGCGATATGTCCTGACCGGCTTGCCGTTTGGCTCCAAGGTGCCGTCGGTCTCGCCATAGAGCGCGAGGAAGGCGACCTCGCCGAGACGGTTCTTCTGGTGGAGCGGAGCACCCGGGACCTGGTCCAGCATGCTGAGGTGGAAGGCTGCGTGCACGAAAACGTAGCCGCCGGCAACGAGCCACATGGGACGATCGGAGATGGCAGCGCCGAAATCCTGAGCCACCGCATATCCGTCGAAGCTGGCCTTCAGCTCGGCGATGGTGTCGTCGAGGCCGCTGCCTGGTGCCACGAGAACGTTGGCTCCCTTCAGGTAGCGGCGCAGCTTGTCGTCGTGGTTGCCGGGAACGATCTCCCCGTCGCCGGTCTCCAGCAGGTCCATCATGATCCGCATCGCGCCCACGGAATCGGGGCCGCGATCGACGATGTCGCCCAGGCTCAAGACGGCGAGCTCGTTTCGGCGTGCGTCGGCTACGACGCTGGCGAACGCGTTGCTGCAACCATGGACGTCGCCGATGACGCGAAGACCGCGCTTGGCGCTCATCAGCTCCTGAAGATCTCTGACCGGCATGGGACTTTCCTCTTTCAAGGTATTTGGGTCTGTTTTTCCCAGAGGGAGTCGCGCCTGTTTCGAGTTCCGACGAGATCGGGGATGCGCGGCCGGCGCCGCAGACGAGAGATTCAACGGTCCCGGTCCGTCCCGAAGGCATGGATGGAGCGGGACAGCTGAATGTCGCGTAACGTATTCGGTAGAGTGAAATCTGCGCTCCAGAGCGAGCAATTTGCCGCCCCGGGCAGGCCGATCAGGCAGCCGCCTCATTGTCGCCTTGGCCGTCGATCATCCGGTTGAGGATGGCGTCGACGATGACCCGGGCATCCTCATGAGCGGGCTTGGCGAAGTGGATCGGGGAGACGCCGTTGTCCTGGAGGAAATCCAGGATCCTCGCGTCGATCTCGCGTGCCTGCTCTTCGGTCTGGAAGCGGCCGTGCTCTTCGTAGGGGGCGTCGTGTCGCTCGACGAAGACGTTGTAGCTGGGGTAGAGGCGAAACGCCCAAAGAGCCAGGTCGATCAGGCTGTCGGGGTAGTGCGGCTGCTTGTAGATGGCCGAGAGCAGGACCGGGCTGTCGGTGATCACGACGTCGCAGCTGCCGACGACGCGCTGGATGCGCTGGAACTGATTTCCCAGCACGTAGATCTGATTGCGCAGTGCTTCGATCCGGCCTTCCCAGACGAGATCCTTCGCGAACTCGGTGGTGAGCTCGATCGCCAGGGGCGAGCCGATCCTCTTGAGCTCTGCGAAGACCATCGCGGCCAGGGTTGATTTGCCAGCACCGGGTCCGGCGAAAAAATTGACGACGAGTGGGTGATTGCGCATGAGAATCGAAAGAAGAAATTGAAGATCTGCGCTGTATATGGTTCCGGCGGCCGTGGCGAATACAGAGCCCTGGCTAAAAGTCGTTTCCCATGCGCAGAGCCCGCCAGGGATCCTGGCGGGCTCTTGCAGCGTCTGGGGTTTTAGAGGCCGGTCAGAGCCAGACCTCGATCCGACGTTCCGCGGCCTTTGGCCGTCTGGGTCGGGAGAGGACTGGCCTGAACGCTGGAGCTGGAGCTGTAGCTGGAGCTGAAGCTGGAGTTGGAGCCGAAGCTGGCGCCGGCGTGGTCGTGATCGGTGTCCCGAAATTCAAATCATGTGCCGCCGCGTTCTCGGCATCGATCAGGTCGAAGATGGCCTCCTCGAAGGCATCGCCATTGTCCCAGCTCTCCACGAAGTCGAGCATGATGTCGACCTGGATCTGGTCGCTCCAGCCCATATGAGAGGCGACGTCTCCGACAATCTCCTCCCTGGGAACGCCGTGCTGCTTCGCGATCTCGACGGTGAAATCGTGGTAGTGCTGATAATCGGGTCCTCCATAGATGTATTCGAGGAGGATATTGTGCTGGGTCTTCGTGTTCCAGCCTCGAGCGGTGGCGGCACCCAGGAAGAAGTCGTGGGTTAGGCTCATGTCGGGCTCCGTGGTCGGCTGTGCTGGAGCGGCGATCGCGAGCGCGGAGCTCTAAGAGACGCGTTACCTGGCGATGCGCCAGGTGCCGTCATTCTGCCGGCAAGCCGTGCCGTAGGACTCCTGGACCTGGCCGCCGACAACGATGGTCTGCTGGAATTCACGGCAGTATGCGCCCGTGCTCGAGGTTCCGTCGCGCACGGTGCGCACGGAGCCCGCGTTGCCGGAATCGGGGTTGTTCCAGCTGATGCCGTGACCGACGGGGGCCGCCGACGCCTGCCTCATAGCCTGGGCGTGATAGGCTTGGTCGGCGCGGTCGAGGCTGGCGCCGATCTCGCGGCCGATGAAAGCGCCCGTCAGGGTTCCGACTGCGACGGCGACCAACTGGCCCGTGCCATCGCCGACCTGGGAGCCGGCGACAGCGCCCGCAGCGGCACCTCCGAGGAGACCGATGCCTTCCTTCATGCCGACGTTGGCGGATTCGCATCCCGCCAGGCCGACGATGAAGAGGAGTGTGGCGGCGATCGTACGGGTGATGTGCATCGTGAGCTCCTCGTTCGTTGTGGGATGGCCGGCGCTCAGTCCGAGCGGCTTTCGATCTCGCGCAGGCTGATGCGGGAATTGGCGTCGAGGCTGCAGCAGACGATCTCGACGTTGAAGTCGAGCGGTGGGAGCTCGGACTCGATGACGATGGCGAGCACGTCCCTGAAATCGACGACGCCTTCCTGGGCAATCTCGTCGAGCCGCGCGCGAAGCTTCGGATGCGCTCGTACCAGCCTGGAGATTTGCAGCGGCGATGCGTGAAGCGACAGCGTGTAGGTAAGGTTGGTGCTCTGTGCCATGGTCGATCCGAGACGTGGTCAACGATCCTGCCGGTCCGCTGAGGGAGTACCGGCCAGGTGAAGGATCCGCGGCGAGGAGCTCCCGCCGCGCTCCTGGGGCTACTTGCGCAGGCTGTCGGAGTAGATCTTCAGGCTGCGCTCGGAGATCTGGCCTTCCCCGGTGGCCGGCGATGCCGACGATGCCGGCGCGGGCGGGGCCGGCGGTGCCATTGGCGGAAGCTCGCGGGCGGCGCTCTGTGACGGGGGAAGAACCGGGGTGACTGGGGCAGCCGCCTCGTTGGTGCCGCCGCCGGATGCGGGGCTCGGGCTCGAGCCGGTCGGCTGGGAACGCTCACCCGGGCGCGGCGTCGGGGTCGGAGCCAGGGGGAGGTCCTGAGCGCTGCTGGAGGTCTCAGCCGCGTCGGCGCCGGCGCTCGGTGAGCTGCCGCCGTCCATCTGGATCCTGGTCGGCTTCACCGTGGTGGTCGGGATCGGGACGACCGACTTGCTGAGCGCGACGAAGAGCTCCGGCGTGATCTTGCCGGTCTCGGGCATCCCCGTGGAGCGCTCGAACGCGCGGACGGCAGCGATCGTCGCCGGGCCACTCAGCCCGTCGACTGCGGCATTGTAGTGGCCGAGCGACATGAGCATGGACTGGGCCTTGATGATCCACTTCGACGGCTCCGGCTTCGAGGACCTGGCCGCCGGGGCGGCAACGGGAGCGCCGAAGTTCAGCTGGTTGACGACCTCCATGTCGGCGATGCCGGTGACCTTGATTCCGGCAGCCTTCTGGTAGTCGCGGATCGCGCTCATGAGGGTCGGGGACATCTGGCCGCTCACCGGCCCCTTGTAGAAGCCGTAGGCCTTGAGGTCTTCCTGGATGGAGCGGATGTACACCGGCGCAGTGCCGGCGCTGAAGCGATGCATCGTCGTCGCCTCGGCCGGGGCCAGGAGCCCGAGAACGATGACGGTGACACCGGCGACATACGCTCCGGTGACGATGCGCAGAAGCAAGTTCAGGTACCTTTTCATGGAATCCCTCGCCGCAACGTGATCCGTGCCCGACAGGGGGCAATCACCTCTGGTTTGCCCCCTGAAGGGCAGGAGCCATCCCTGCCTTTTACCGCTTATCCATGCCTGAATACGATCAGCCGGACGTGGGCAGTCCCCGGACGGTCAGGGTCGCAATGACGTCGAGCTTGATCTCGATTTCGTATTCATGGTCGCATGCGCCGCAGTACATGGCGTCCTTCTGCCATGATCCTGCGCGCGGGTACGAGAGATACTGCCGCTTGAGGTCGCGCTCGACCGCGTTCCCGCAATTCGGGCAGGTCGTCTTAATGACGATGCCGGGGACGTAGCACCGCTTGATGTCGGATAGGTCGATCGTCCCTGTGAAAGTCGCATCCAGGGGCGGAGTGATATCGGGGAGCGACATGTAATCCGTCCTTGCTTACGTAACGATAGCATCCCGATGTGCCGGGATTGAATATAGCGTCATCGGATCGGTCCTTAAAACCGACCCGATGACGACTGCGTTGCTGCACATCAGGCGCACATAGCGATCGCGCTCCCGTATTCGGGTTCGCGGAATGGGTCTCGCAGGAACTGCAGAACCCATTTGGGCTCCGTCCGGCGCGCCGACCCGGCGGAGCCGGTCCGCCGCGGCGGGGAGGCAGCAGTGAGCCCCTTGATGCGCCGCCAGGCGGCAAGACCGGTGGCGGTGCCGGCGACCGCGACCAGGATCCGGACGTCCAGGTGGACGAGAGCCCGAAGGTCGAGGTAGCCGCTATCCATCAGGTAGCGGACGGCGTAGCGCACCGCGCTGATGAGAGCCCGGCTGACATCGTGCGGCACCATCGGGCCGTTGGGATGCGGGACGCCGAGGCCGGTCAGGAAATCGAGAACGTTCATGTGGGCCATCGGCTTCTCCTTTCGGCTTTTGTCCCTCGTGTGGCTTCGATCTGCATTCACCCCGAGGCGGTGCAGATCGAGGATTTGAGGGACCTTTCGCACTTGCTCGGTCGAGCGGCGCCAAGCGGTGAGAAGGCCGATCCAATCTTCCTTGATGGAGCGTCTTGTTGATCAGTGTGCGGTGGAGGGGAGCGTTCGCATCGTCGCGTCAGGGTGGAATCGCGGTTTCGTTGGCAAACACGCAGGGGCAGAGACGCCGCTGAAAGCGACCTCGTAGGGAGGAGGTCGACCGTGGGCATTCGCGATCTGATAGCGGACCAACTCCGGACACTGCTACAGTGGAGTCCGGAAGGAGACGATGAGGCGCGACGCATGGCGCAGATCCGCCGTACTGGATGGATCTGCGCGCGGCTGAGTACAATTTATTGAATTTTGATTAGCCGAGAATCTTGGAGAGCAACAGTATGTTGGAAGGTCTCACCCTCGGTGCACTGCTCTGCGGGGTTCTCGTCGACCAGATCACGAAGCGTCTGGAGACGCCGGTTGGCGACGCTATCGAGGCTCTCCGGACAGCCGGCCTTCCGCAAAACCACCACATACAACGCGCTGTACGGCGCTCTTCGCTCCTGGCTACGCGCTGCCAGATCAACAGGTACCTGGACCGGCTCAAGGAAGAGACTGGATCTGATCTCCCGGATGACAGTCAGCATTTCCAACGGCCACTTTCGTTGCTGGGACGCATGGTGTTCAAGAGTAGGTTCTGGGCCGTTAAACCGGTCCACGAGATGACTGATCTGAGCCCGATATCAGTAGCTCTGGGGATGATCGGTGGTAGATCGCTGACTGCAGCGGAAGCCGAAGTCTCAAAGGGGCTTGCAGAGACCGCGGAGCTTGAACTCTTGAGCATGATGCAAGGTTGGGATGCCTTGCCTGCTGGCCTTTCACGGCAGTGGCAGGATCCGAAGAATGGTTGGATGGCAGACTTCCAGGCATGGATTGCAGAGGCACTTAAGAAAGATGACGAATTCCGCAGAATATGGAACAGCTTGGTTAAGGATCAGGGACTTTCCACTCTGAGGATGCTCGATGCATTCCAACGCGGAGCGGCACAGGACGTCAGCGATCGGCTCGACCGAATTGATAGTCTTCTTCGAAGCCGCGTAATTCAGCCGCGCGATGTCGATCGTATATTCGGTGTTATATCCTCCAGTGAGGAAGAGTTCGTCAGACTTATCGAGGCTCTGCCTGTCGGCCGACGCCATGACGGCGCGCTCGCGAGCGCGGACGTCGAGGAGCTGATCGCACGGTTGAGCGACGGATTCGCGGGCCGGGACGCAGACCTCGATCGGATTTGGGAGTTTGTCGCGGCACGCACGGCCGAAGAAAACGCCGGTATTCTGATCGTCACGGCGCCGGCGGGCTTCGGAAAGTCGAGCCTCGCAGCTGCTTGGTGCACCATGGCTTCGGCTGACCCGGCTATTCATGTGGTACGGCATTTCGCCAACCAGCTTAGTCCGCGGCACGTTACCACTGAGCCACGCGACATCCACGATCACCTGGCAGCCCAACTCGCACCCATTACCGGCGAGGCTATAGACGGCTCGGGGTCTGCGAACATCATCTCGGTCATGCTGGAACGCGGAGCGACCGATGGAAAGCCCTTGATGCTCTGGCTGGATGGGCTGGATGAAGTGACCGGCGGCCTACCCCCTTTTTTGCCCCCGCGCTTGGCGCCGGGAACGGTCGTGATCGTTTCTGCGAGGGCAAACCACGAACTCGATATCCCGGTTTGTCTTCAGCCGTGGATCGAGATCGCAAGTCAGAAGAGGGGCATCGACAGCAATACAGTATCACATAGACTGCATCTAGAAAAGTTGTGCGTCGAAGACATCGAGGAGTTGGCAGTGGCGGCGTTCAAGCGAGTAGAGCGTCCGCTGCCGGACGACTTATCGGTGAAGGTATATACAGCGTCAGAGGGTGGCTATGCCTTGTTCGCCAAGGCAATGGTCGAGGACGCAGTGCAGGCAAGTATCTCGGGGAGCCCAATTTACGTCAACCATAGGCCAACGAGCATTGTAGAATATATCGCTCGCATGCGGGACAAGCTGACTGCCGACCAGTCTTGGCCACGAATCGGTCCGAATTTTATTATCTTGTCGGTCCTAAAGGAGGGGATCGCCGCTTCGACACTCGGCGACATTAGTGGAGTTGATGCAACAGATTGCCGTAGTTGGCCACCCTCCTTCCGCCGATGGTTGACGATCTTCGAACCGGCAGAACACGGTGGGGATCCGATGATCGGATTTGCGCATCCGATGTTGTCGGAGATGTTTGCGCGCGCCTTTGGGAAGGCAGCCAAGCCCCGCGCACACAAGACTATCGCCGACAAACTCGATCAGCGTCCCTGGTCGGACTATGCGCTACGGTATCTTCCAACTCACTTGATTGCGGCCGACGCCCTTGGTGAGGCGGCGTCGATTATTCATGACGAGACTTATATTGAAGCAAGAATCGCGGGCTTGAGTTCCGATGTTGCATCAATGCAAAGAGGGATGGATTTGTTGACTCTGGATACAGTAAAGGGGCTGGAGCTCACCGCGGCGTCGCTTCGCAAAGGGGAGGCGGTTAGTGTGTTGCGATTATATTAGGCACCCTTTCCGCCGGCCCTAACGGCCGGCTGGGCGCTCTGGAGAGTTGGTGTTTGGCCGGTAGAGCCGCTTAGTCGGCCCGGTCCGGATTTGCAGGGGCTGGATAGGGGAGCCGCTCCGGCCAGGACCGGTAGAAGACCGCCGCACGAGCCGAGAGGTTGTGGTCGTGGATGGCGTTTTCCACGAAGTCGGCCAGCGCGGATTCGCAGAGTTTGGCAGCCTCGGAGGCGAGCGCCGTCACTGCGGCGTCGTCCGGCAGATCGTGCTGGACCATGAGCGGGTCCCATTCCGCGCAGGTCGGCTCGTTCGTGTCGGACCGCTGACGGTGCAGCATCTGGCGGGCGTGAAGCCAGACGGCCGTTCGGCGGTAGACGTCCTCGGCGATACCGATGCGCCTGGCGTAGAACGAGGCCTCCGCATCGATGTCTTGGGTGGCTCGCTCGAGGTCGCCGGCGAACTCGACAGCGAACGGCATGACGGCGACAAGATCACGAACCTGATGCCATGCGATGGCCTCGTCAGTCCGGCCAATGGACGCCAGGCGCTGCGCGATCAGGTCGCCTAGCGACTTCAGGACCTCGACGACGATCAGGCTCTCCGAGCCGAACCTGGTGATGATGGCGTCGCCGGCGAGGGCGAGCTCGGTGCGATGGCAGTGCAGGCGGAGAGCCGGCAGCTTGGCCGAAGCCTTGCCGGCGCACCGAGCATCCAATTGAAGCTCGGCGACGATGAGATCGCTGGCGGGGGCCGGGTCTGGAACCGGATGGGCGAGGTAGTGGCGCCCGATGGCGGTCCACGCCTCGCTGAGGGCCGACAGGAGAGCCGAGGCGCTGATCAGAGCGCCGCGCCGCGGCCACGCCTCACCCCAGATCAGGCTTCCGCCATCGCGTCGGTCGCGTTGTGCGCCGAGGCGGATCTCGGCGTCGTCGCTTCCAGCGGTCGCCCATCGAAGGGAGAACCAGAAGACGGGGCAGCCCGAGGACAGGACATCATCCACAGGAGAGGGCTCCAAGCCTTGGGCCCGCATGGCGGCGATCTCGGCGTCGGCCGCCTTGTTGCGTTCGGCCAGCTCATCGATCAAGCGGTTCATGAGGGCGTCGATGTCGTCGGGCATGTCTTGTCCCTTCAGATGGTCAACATGAGGCTGCCGGCAAGCCGTCGGCCAGGCGGGTCATGCAGCAAGCTGGTCATGCCGCGAGCTGACCCTCCGTGAGATCGGCCGCCAGGAGCGGCTCGGCACCTGCGAAAACCACATCGACGCGGTTGATCACCTTCGAGAAAGGCGGCATGTCGATCTCGACGATATCGGTGCGCATCTTCGGCTCTGTCGGGCGAAAGGCCTGTGGGATGCGCTGCAACTCCTCGGCCGTCATGTGGCGCTGGACCTTGCGGCGCGCGATGAAGGTGCCGCGCTTGAAGAACGCCGGGAACTGGTCCCAGTTCACGCCCTTCTGGAACAGCATCTCCTGCTTCTCGGCGCCGCTCTTCCCGAACAGGTCGCGATCGCTGTAGTGACAGCGTGCAGCCATGGTGATGCTGTTCTTCGTGGCGTCCTTCTCCCGCCAAAGCAGAGCGTTCGCGCATTCGACCAGGTTCGGGAGCTGGAACACCCGCGCATCCCATTTCGGCAGCTTGCGGCGGGACTTCTCCGGCCAGATCTCGAGCGCGCGGATCAGGAACTCCGCGGTGACGTCCGAGGCGAGGCAGCTGACCATCTTCTGGATCTTGGAATCGAAGTACAGCTGCTGCTTGGGATCGTCGGTGTACCAGACGAGGGAGATCTCGTCACTTTGGGTGTACCCCAATATCGCGTCGGTCTGCTTCACGAGAGCCTTGGTGACGTCGATCATCACCTGGCTCATGCGAGCGTCGTAGGGACGGTCGAAGCCGCGAGTGAATTTGCTGAAGCAGCGTCCATCGAGCCTGGCATATACCGGCAGGTATGGCAGGAAGCGGCGCCCGGTCTCGAATTTCTCGTAGGCCTTCATGCGGTCGCCGAAGGCGTCGGTCTGGGACATCGGGCTTTTTCCTCGTCGGGTGGCAACTTCATGTATTCGGCAGTGCTCTGACGATCGCCATATTCGTGGAGGCGCCGAAACTTGCGCTCGCCACACAGAGATCAGGACAGTCTTCGATCGCGCGCCCTGGCGTAATCGATGTAGACCTGCTCGGCAGCGGCGAGCGTCACCACCGTCCCGACAGGACCGTCGCCGCCCATGTCGCGGTGATGGCCGGGTCTCGCATCCATGGCGGCCTCGCGAGTGTAGAATTTCGTGGCATATTCGGGATTTCGCACGAAGTCGTTGCAGCCGCCGCTCTTGCGCACGAAGCTGCGGGCGAGCTTGTTGTGCATCTGGATGACGAACATCGCGCCACTCCTCGTCGGATCGCCGCTGGCGCGGCTTGGCAGGTTTCTACTGATATTGGGCCGTAGACGGCATTTGTATCCGTACCACGGTCGGCGTTTGCGGATTTACGGCTGCCGCCGTAGGTGTGGAAGATTTTCGAATCACGTTGCGGCCCGTAATTCCCGGAACCAAATCCCATTCAGTATTTCCAGGAGGGGATCATGATTCAGAAAGAGCGTGGCGTCGTGCTTGTCGGCAAGAGCTGGTTCCCGGACTGGCCGGAGCAGGTGCCGTCGTATTCGCACCCCCTCGTCGTTCGCCTCGCCGAAGAGGAGGATCTCGACGGCGCCATGAAGACGTTCGTCAAGTTCGACAACGGGGTGACCGGCGAGGAGCGCTACGAGCTCACGCCCGATTTCCTCAATCGGCTCTCGAAGGACAACCGCTTGGTGTCGCATGGCGGCGACGGGTGGCCGATGCTGTCGGTGAACTCGAAGGAGCTCGCCGAGGCCATCAAGGCGCTGCAGACGGACGAGCCCTGCAGCTGGGTCGGGCATGCGACGGTGCTCGAGGACAACCACAAGCCCAAGAGTGTCGTCCTTTCGGATCTGGACGCCCGGCTACCGAGGGACGCGACGCTGGAGCGGGGCACGCGGTACTTCGAGCTGCAGGTCGGCCTCGACCCCGATCGGGACAAGTTCCGGGACATGCTGGCGGGGAAGGCGAGCTCCAGCGTCGACCAGCTCATGCTGGCGCCTCCGGGCTACGAGAAGCAGCGCCCCTGGGGCGAACTGGTCGCCGAGATGGAGGCCAGCCGCAAGGAGTCGCACGCAGTTCTTCGTGAGCTCGCCGAGCGCGCGGAGGACATGGTTCGCGCGACGAGGTCGAGCGGCAAGCCGATGGTCATCGACGGAGTGGCCGTCGGCAACTTCGAGACCTTCGGGGAGGACAAGGCCGCCGGTGTGCGTGGTCGTGTTCGCACGATGGAGGGCCTGGACTTCGACGTCGTGGCTTTCGGTGGACCGGCGAACACCATCGCGGATGTCCGTGATGGGCAGCGAGTGAAGGTGGCCGGAATGGAGCATCCCAGGCACGAGGGCCAGCTTCGCCTGGTGGCCGCCGAGCGCGTCCGGCAGCCGCGGCAGGTCGCCGACATGGAGCTCTGAGCGGTAGACCGACTTCGATCGAGGCACCTCGGCAGATCTTCAGGAGCCCCGGTAGCGAGCACGATGTTGCTCGTCAGCCGGGGCTCTTAGGCATTTGCCTGCCTGGGTCTTTCGAACCGGACCCGGCTAGGACTTCCCGAGATCCATGGCAGCCTGGGCCAGCGCCCGCTCGCGCCGGCGGCTGAGGACCGCCTTGAGCTGAAGATCGCTCATGCTGTAGGCGTGCGGGATGAAGGCCATGGGATCGATTTCCTTGGCTCGCCGCAGGACATCCGGATCGGGTTCGGCGACGGGCTTGTCGTCGAGTTGAGGCACGAGGTTGTTCTGGGCGGCCATGGTCACGCAGCCAGGGCGCTGTTCGCGCGTCGCCATTCCTCGAACTCGTTGCCGTCCTCGTCGGTCCAGTCGAACCACTCGCCACCGTCGAAGACGCTCAGACCGCCGCTATTGCAGTAGTCCGGCTTGATGTTGTGGACGAGTTGGAAGGCGTCATATGCCGCCAGGGTATCGAGCAACATGGCCGCTTCCTCGGGACTCGCGACCCGCTTGATGAAGGCCTTGCCGGGAACCTGCGGGACCCACCAGATGCGAAGGTCGCCGTCCTTGGCAGGGAGCTCGTCATCATGATGCGCGAGGTTGAGCAGCGTGTTGCGTTCGGACAGGGTGAGCGTGGTCATGGGCAGACTCCTAGCCGGATACAGCTGCATGGCTCGCGCCGAAATGCTGCAGCTTGAGATTGGCATGGGTTAGGGTCGATCGGAAGGTCCAAGCGAGGTCACTGGGTTCGCAAGAGTAGGAGACAGCCCGCTACCGACGGCCGGGGCTCTCGTTCTGGGTCAGCCAATGTCGATGTCGAGAATTCGCGCGGCTTCGCGAATGCGACCCTCGTCCAGCTCCTTGGAGGGACCGTTCATCGCGTCGATGCGCCTGCGGAAAGTGTTCCAGAGCTGATTGACGCGGGTCTGGGTTTCCCAGGCCTCGCGGCTCAGGTAGCAACGTCCCGGGGACGACATGCGGCCGGCGTCGACGGCTAGGGTATCGATGCTGATGCGGGAAGTCGGACCGATCTGGGCCCACTTGCGGCCGACCTGGGTGATCGTGACGAAACGTGCTTCACCGCGACGATGATCGTTCGGGACGTACCAGAGCTGCTGTCCGACCTGCAGCATGGTCAGGTCCGTTCGGAGAGAATCAGGATGCGGGCATTCTCCGGCGCGGCATCGACCTGCAGGACATTATCGACCGAGCCGTCTTCGACGACGGACTTGACGATCTCGTGGCCCGCCAGATCGTCGGCCTCGGCCTCGCCACAGAAGTCTTCGGCTTCCGCATGGCTCTTGGCCTCGACGTAGACCTGGAACACGCGGGTGACGATCTCGGACATGGTGATTCTGTAGATCGGCATGAGGTTTTTCCTCTAAATTTGGGGCGCTCGTAAGGATCGTTCCGGAGGATGCCTTCAGGCCGGCTGACGCAGAGAGCCTGGCTCGATCTGGAGGATCCGCAGGTGCTGGCGAACGATCTCGAAGGTGGTCTCGTCATCGCCCAGGCCGAGCCAGCCGGCCGCCATGCTGTCGCTATAGCTTTCCCAGGCGAGCATCGCGTGGTCGGCGGTGATGGAGAGGCCACGATCAGCGAATACCCTGACGATCTCGGCGCTGTCCTCCTGGTAGATGGCAGCCTGGCGGGACCTGGCAGACGAGAGATCGCACATGAGCAGTCCTCAGCGATGGAAGGAGTTTGACGGCGTCTGCGGAATCGGCATCCAGTGGGTAGGCTCCCACTCGACCTGGGCGTCGCTCCATTTGATCCGCCAGGACCTGGTTCTACGGTCGAAATAGGCGACCAGGATGCTGTCGCTCGGGGCGTGGGCAATCCAGACGGCAGGCAGGCTCTCGCGGTCCTGGAGCGTCTCGATGGGCTGCCAGCCGTCGGCGTCGCCGGCGACAGGTGCTGTCTCGAGCCCTCGCTTGTCCTGGTCGAGATCGACCCGCGAGGCATGCTCCTTCCAAACGGTGTAGACCGGCAGCCCGAAGACAGTGGCATCCCAACGTGCATGGGCGCCGTCTCGGTACGGCTCCTCGACCTTGCCGTCCATGAAGACGCCGAACCCGCCGCTGACCTTGGTGCGTCCGAGCGGAATGGCGGCGAAGCCGCTTGGCGCCAGGTCCCGGCGGATGTCGTACTTCTGGAGGGGCAGCACGAGTTCGTAGTGGCAGATGCGCTCGTAGGAATCTGCCTCGTCGCACTCCCAGCGCAGTTGCAGGCGAGGTGCCGGCAGGTCCTGGTTGGCGCCGGCGTCGCGGATCACGACCGCCTGCTCACGGGTGCTCAAGAGCAGATGCGCATCGATGAGCTCGTCGATCACTCTGGCGGCAAGATCATGCTCGCGACGGGTCACCTCGCCCTCGTTGCGCAGGGCGATTTCTAGCAGATGGGTACGGTCCATGGTGTCTCCGGATGGAGGTCAGGATCTCGGGGCGTCTTCGGGATGACGGAGGGCGGTCTACTCGCCTTCGAGGACCGAAGCGGCGAACTCGATGGCGTGGCGCCTTCCGCGCCATTGGAGCCGTCCGATCTCGTCGCGCCAGTTGCCCGGATCGGCGAAGTTTCGCAGAGCTGCGCGCAGGCGTGCGTTCTCGGCTTCGAGGATGGCGTTTCTGCCCAGGACGTCCTGGAGCGCGACCTCCTGGAGGACGGCGGCCGGAGGCACGGGCGAGACGATGGGTTCCCGCCCTGGATTCTTCGATCCGCGACGTCGGTTCGCAGGCTGAACCCACGGCGTGGTCAGGTCACCGCGCTTGGACTTCGGGCGCGACAGATAGCGTTTCAGGACCCGGGCTGCCTCGTAGCGCTGGCGGTGCTCCGGCGACAGCCGGCCGATGCCGCGGCCGCGGGGATGCTCGCGCAGAAAATCCTCCAGGCAGTTCCGCCAGGTGTATCCGGGCCCGTAGTACGCGCAGATCATGGGCGAGAGAATGCCGATCGCCCAGCGTAGGGGCTCCGTCATCGCAAGTTCCGATACGCGAGCTCCAGAATGATGCCCGTGAGGAGCGGCATGGCGACGTAGACCTCGATGGCGTTGTAGCGCTTCTTGAGAAGAAACTCTTTCATGACCCACCGGTATCGGCTGTGAGGGTGACGCCAGCGCAAGAGGGGCGGGCGCGGTAGAACGGCCCGACCCTCTTGCGTGCCCGGGATTGGGCTACTTGTCCGACTTGGCGCCGTCGATCTGCCCGAACAGAGCGTCGATCTCGGCGGTCGCGTTCTGGATACGAGCCTTGCAGTACTCGTAGCTCTCGATGCCCTGTCGGGATTCTTCGATCAGCCTCTCCAGATCGACGTCCTTCTGGTTCTGAAGCCGGCCGGCGATGTCACCGAGGCGCTTGAAGTGGTCGTTGAAGGTCATGGCCTCGGGGGAGGGCATGGGGCAGTCTCCTGTTTTACGCAGTCCGGGGTTGATATGGTTCCGCTCGTTCGCAGGCGAAAACGCAACGCCCGAAAAGCTCTTCGGGGTACGGATTCGACACCCCTTGTTTCAGGCCATGAACAAGGGGTGGACGAAATTCCCCTCTATCTCGGAATCCGGCGCCCTGAGGCGCCGTCCAGTCATGGGTTTTTTTGTCACTTACGCCGGAGGCCGAAATAAGTGGATACCGGTGGACGATGGCGTCAGCTCGCTCCGCATTGGGATAATTTCGGAGCTATAAGTTCGCCTTCGCCCCGGTATCCAGCAAAGTGTTGCTTATTTGTTGGGGACTATATGGAGAGGGAGTAAGGCGATCGGCTGGTGCTGAATGATTATTATCGAGAATGTGCTGTATTTTTTCAGCACCCTGGTATTCGGCGTTAAATTTCTCCTCGTCGGCGGGCTTGCGCACTCGCTGAACGCTACGCAATATTTCGATGATCCCGATGTCGCCGCGTTCGTTTCCGATCTCCAATCAGGACGAGCAGACAGAGTCGCGGCCGCGCTGGGATCCGGCATGGACCCGAATGTCGAGGGCAAGGAGGGTTTCCGTCCGATCTTCTTTGTCTTCCAGGCGCAGACTACAGACGCTGCCAGGGCGTTGTTGGCTGCCGGGGCGGACCCCAACGCCCGAATGCCGAACGGCAATCCGCCGCTGATGCTGTCGGTGCGCATGGACAATCCCGCTTTCACCGAGCTGTTGCTATCGTATGGGGCCGATCCAAACGGCGTTGGCGAGAATGACAAGCCAGTATTGTTCGAGGCGGTTCGCAGTGGCGTCACCGAGCACATCGAAAGGCTGGCTGGAGCCGGTGCGGATCTTGACCGCGTTTGGGGCTTCAGTACCCCTTTGATCTCAGCGGTACGAGGGACTAGCTGGCGCTCCGCGTCGGTGCTGCTGGATCTCGGTGCCGATCCGAGCTGGAGACCGCAGGTCGGGAGAAGCAGAATGACGGCGGCAGAGATCTTGTGTTGGATGTTCACGCGAGAACCGCATCCATTGAAGGTTGCCGGTCGCGGCCAGGCGGAAGTCCGTGTTCTGTTGGACGCCTTCGCGAGGCGCGGCGTCATGTTGCCCTGCTCGGGCATTCTTGAAAGTTCATAGAGGTAAGGGGACGATCGGCTCTACGGGTCGGAGAATCAGGAATTCTCTGTTTCGAGCCAAGCCTGGATCTTGGCGTGGATGGCCTTGGCGTGTTCCCGGGCGACGGCTTCAGCGGCGTCCTTCTTCAGGAAGAGCCGGTGTGCGTAGATCAGGAATGGAACCTCGACCGGATCGTTGGACTGGACCATGTCCAGATCGAAGCCCTGGTCGTTGCTGGTGCGATAATGCACCAGGATGTCGAGTTCGTCGCGGGCCCGCATTGAGCTGGTGACCCCGCGATTGTCGTAAACTGCAGCGTCGGCCACCGTCAGCTCCTCGATCAGGAACCAGTTGCCGCGGGCCTCAGGCGTGATCAGCTTCCAGAGCGGCGCCCCGATCTCGAGGATCGGGCGCATGCGAAGATGATCCGCAAAAGGCTCGATGACCGCGGCATCGGGTGAGTCGCCATCGAGCTTCTGGGCCAGGAGGTCGTGCTGCAGCTTGGTCAGATCGAGGGCCCGAAGACGGGAGGCCCTGAGCTGGTGGGCGTTCTTTCGGATCTCTCCGAACCCCACCGCGGCCGCGATCGAGATGATCCAGTGATCACTCGACAACTCGGCTGCTCGGGCTTGCAGCTTGTCGAGCTCGGAGCGCAAGGACATGCGCCTGCGGTATGCCCACTCCTTGGCATCGCGCAGGCCGTCAGGCGTGCCCGGGAACACCCAGTCCGGCACGGCTTCCTTGTCGTGCCATCTGTTGTCCAGACCGCCGGGAATCTCCCGGATGACATGCTCGATGTTGTTCGGGGTCGATATGGGGGCGGACCAGTGGCTGCCGAAGCGACGGCGCACTTCGTCGGCGCTCACAAGGACGACGCCAGGGGAGGGATTGAGGTCGATGGTAGCGCCGAGGGACATGGGAGTGCTCCTGAAACAAGAGGCGGGCGCCGCACCGGCGGCGCCCGCGTAGGTCACATCGGACGGACGTCGAGAGACCCGTCGCGGAACTTCAGGGAGAGGCGGTCCTGCCTGGCCGCGGCCTCGGCAGTGGTGATTGCCTTGCCGGCGCCGTCGAAGGCGATGACGAACCCACGGGCGACGGTCGCATCCGGTCCGAGCAGGCTGATGAGGGACATCTTGTGCTCGAAGTCCCGCACGAGACGTTCTCGGACGACGTCGTAGCCGGCCTGCACGACCCGGAAGCGCTGCTCCGCGGTGTCCATCGAAGAGCGCAGGAAGCCCGCACCACCCTGCCGCATGCCGCGGAGGTTCTCGTCTAGCTTGGCGTCGGCGAGCTTCAGTTTGCTGCCGGCGGCGGAGGCAATGGTGCCGACCAGTCGCTCGGCCCGGGCTGCAAATTCCTGGATCTTCGCCGGTGCGAGGTTCTGGATCCGGCCGAACGACAGGTCGATGATCCTGCTTTGCTCGACCAGTTGCTGTCGCTTGCCGACCGCAGCGTTGCGGATGGCCTGTTGCCCGGCTTCGGTGGTGTCGCGCAGATCGCGGACCCGGCTGGTGGCGAAGTGCCGGAGCCGCTCCACGCTGCGATCGGCCGCGGCCAGCTTCTCGCTGAGTCCGCTCTGCACGATCTTGTGGATCCGGGCGAAGGCCTCGGCTGCCTTGATGGCATTGCCGCGGATCGTGTCCCGTACGAAGGCGATGACCTTGGACGGGGTATCGCAGCGCCGCCAGGCGAGCTCATCGAGCAGCGTGTCGTCGTCGGCGTGACCGAGTCCGGTGATCACCGGGACGGGCATTCGGCAGAGGGCCCGGGCAATGGCGTCGGTAGAGAGCGCCATCAGGCCCTGCTTGGAGCCGCCGCCGCGGATGACCGCGATGGCATCCAGCGGCATTGAGAGGTTCAGGGCCTCGGCCTGGGCGAGGGCCTGCACCAGGGATCCTTCGGCGTTGGCGCCCTCGAAGGTGGCGGTGATGTAGTGGACCTCGCAGAGCCCGAGACGCTCCAGGATCGCGGCGTCGGCCTCGAAGTCGGCGAGCCCCGAGGCAGCGTGAGGGTGGATGACGGCAATCCGGCAGAAGTCCACCGGCGCCGGCAGCGAGCGGTTGCGCTCGTAGAGGCCGTCACGCTGCAGTCCCTCGCGGATTTGCCGCAGCCGGAGCTCGAAGGCGCCGATCGTGACGGTCGGATCGATGTCCACCAGGCGGGCGCCCAGGTGGTAGCGGGGGTCGAATTCGGGGCTGACCTTGATGCGGACGTTGATGCCGTCCACGAAGTCCTGGCCGGCCACGGCCTTGAGCTTGGCCGCGATCTTCTGGAACTGCCCGCCGAAGGCCTTCACCTCGATCCGGTGGGCCGAGCTGGCGCCGGACTGGTCGGGATCCATCAGCTCGATCAGCACGACGTTCTTGCGCTCGCGCACGCTGGTCACCTGGCCGATCAGCCAGACGTCGGAGCGGTACCGCTCGAGAATGACGTTGCGCACGCCGTCGATGAACTCCGCGATGGTGAGCTGCGGAGCGTTGTCGGGCGAGGTGCCGTACCTGTCGGCGGTGCTTTCGACGGGCTGGTCGTCGCCGGCGACGCCGGCGGGAAGCCACTCACTGTAGGGTGACAGGTCCTGCCCGGCGGGGATGAGCCACTTGCGCTCGTCCTTGTGCCAGCGCGCTGTTCCGACCGCCTTGATCCGATCCTTGTCGGCGAACGAGCTGATCAGGAGGACATCCTGCTGGGAGACCAACATTTCCAAACTCCAGAATACCAGTGACGGACCCCACTGACCGGAAGTCCCACGGAGAAGGCTTTCGGGATTTGGGTCCGTTCTCCAAAAACGCTCCGCCGAAGGGTTGGCCCTCGGCTGACAGCAATCAGGTCTACGGCCGTGAAGGAAACAAGCCCGGCGGATCCGGTGTACATCCGCGGCGTCACGACCGCGTCAGGATCGCCGAACGTTGGATAATGATGGACTTCAGGCGACCGGCTGAGAGAGGGCGCAGGAACACCTTGCCGCGCAGATCCTGATCGCCCATCGTACCGATTGTGAACGCAGGGGCTTGGGACGCCGTGTCCGGCCAGGGCAATGGGATCTCTATGAGAGCAGTTGCGCGTGGCATTCTGCTTTGGTTTTCAAACCTGGGCCCGACGGCGGTTCAGGATCCCTGGAAGCCCCTGCAGCTCGTCGTAATGGGTGGTCTCGCGCTAGCAGCATTCCTTTGGTATGTCGTGCCTGAAGCGCGACTCAAAGATTTCGCGCATGAGTCCATGCTTAAGCAGCGCGAGGCTCAGGATGCTGTCGCGCGGACAGAGAAAGCTCATGCCGAAGCTGCTGAGCTACTCGGGATCGCAGAAGCGGCTCGCAGCGAGGTGAATTCCCTCAGGAGCGAGTATGAACGCTTGAGGATCGAGAGCAGGGCGGCTGAAACAAAACTGTCGGCCTCAATCGCGGAGGCCGACGATTTGGCTAAAGAGCGCGATCGGTTGTCCGCGGCGGTGGATCGGTCAAGCCACGTACTTCGGGAGTTGACCGGCCAGCGTGATTTTGTCAGTAGCCAACTCAACGAAGCACGCACTCGCCTGACCGATCTGTCACATCGCACTTCGTGCTTTGTAACAGACTTGTTCATCGCAAAAATCATTGAAGATGGTCGATGGTATTCATCCGACGTAGTCTGGGCTGGTGAGCCGGGTTTTCACGTTCCCGGACAACCCAGGAGCATTATGGTGACGCTGCCCTCCGATGGCGTGGATCGCGACAACTTCGACGGAGGCGAAGGTGGTGATCCTCCTGATTTCGCGGATGGGGATGGTGTCGGGAACGGCTTCGGGAGCGGTGGCAATGGCGGCGGTGGCGGTGGAGAGGCCAGCCTCTTCAACGTTACGGCGTGGCTGGCATATATTGACCTTTCGATTAAGCGTGACGCTCTCGGGCCTCTTCGTGACCGCAATCCAACTGCGGATAATATCATCAGGCGCCGCTTGGCAATGCCGGAAATGCAATTACTTGCTACAGACGAGCGGTTGAGGTTCGAGAAAATGGTCAATCGGGTGCTAGAATCACCGAACTATAAAAGTGCGATGCACGAGGCGCTACGCTTGGCGCCTATTTCCGTTCCGCATACCGCAATGAGTAGCGATGGGAAACTGACGCAGGAGGGGCATCGTCTTGCGACCGAACGTTACGGCAAGGCACAGCAACAGCACCTGGAGAACCATAAGGGATTCGTAAACGTAGTGCAGGTGTTATACCGGGAACTTCGTCTTGGCTTCTGTGACCCGAAGACATCGAAGTTGCGGTGAGGCAACATTGTTGAAGCCAGATCGAGAAACATCGCGGAGTTGCGGCAGATGAAGACGCTTAAGAGGATCACCGTCAGACGGCGTCCAGATCCGCTCGGTCGGACCGAGGAGGATCCTGTCGAGCGTCTTCACGCCATGGCGCGCGATGCGCTGGCCGGCAAGGACCAGGATGCGGTGGACAGGGAAATCGAGCGCGCCGTGAAGGTGCTTGGGCTTGACCGGAAGGTTCACTGACCGCGGGACAGCCTTCCCAAGCGGCCGTCCGTCAGGCGCGCTCCACCACGTAGGTGTCGGCGATCATATCGTGGAATGTCAGGCCGCGCTTGTTGAGCAGGGCAACAAGGTAGCCCGTTCCCAAGGCGACGACAGAGAGCCAGGCGACGATGTAGCGCAGGCTCGCTACCCGCATCGGGATCCGGCCGCCGCGGAAGTCGACGATCTCGAGGCCGAGGGCACGCATGCCGAGGGTCGCGCGGCGCTTCGAGCTCATCGTCAGGACGATGTACAGGTAGGCGCCGAGGACGGCGCCGAGGACGGGGCCGAGGATGACGGAGATGTCCTGGGGACCAAGGTCGTGGCTATGGTAGGGGAGGCAGCCTGTGGCGAGCGCGAGCATAGGGGCCTGCACCACGACGATGAGTACGATGTCGAGGGTGCCTGCCAGGATCCGCTTGGCGATCGGGGCATAGGCTCGGCCGTCGGTATGAAGAAGCGGTTCGGCGCAGGGCTGTGAGGTGGACATGAGCGGCTCGTCTCAAGAAGGCCCGCTTGGGCGGGGCAACGTGTCGGTAGGTACTCGACTGCGAAGCGGGTAGGGGAGGCGGCGCCGTCATCGGCTCCGCCCCGTCCTGCAGCTGGCGGTCAGGCTTCCAGGATGTGGCGCTCGCCGATGAGATCGCGGTTGATCGCGTCGTTGCTGGTGAACTTGTTCGGGAAGCGTTTGCGGAGCTTGGCGATGTTCGTCGCCTTCACCGTCTCGGGATCGGTCTGCAGGACCCGGTACAGCATGGCGAGGTACCATTCGGCGTCGCCGACCTCCTCGCGCAGGTTCACGACGTCGAGGTCCTGCTTGCCGGACATCGCCGCGAAGATCGCCTCCAGCAACTCGCCGGCCTCGGTGAACAGGCCTAGGGCCGCGTGCAGGATGTCGGAATCGACGCGGGAAGGAGAAAAGTCCTCGGTGTTCTCGCCGCCGAGGGCCGGATGGTTGTCGTTCAGCGCCTTGCCGTAGAACAGCGACTTCTTGATCTGGTCCGCGGTCTGGCCGGCGGCGATCGCGGCCTGAAGCGACCGCGCCAAGGACTGGCCGTTCACGATTTCGGTGTGAAATTGGGTGGAGGCAGTGCGCGCGGATTCCCGCAAATAGGTGGCGTTGTCCATTGAGGTTCCGTAAAAGATGAGTGAATACGTTCGGGGTGCGTCAATGTGATATGGTATCGACGCATCAAGAATAGAGTTCGAATACAGTGCTTCAATGAAAATACGGCAAATACGGAACGGTCGGCGAGTCGTGTCGCCCGGCCGGAGCTCCCCGGCCGGGCGACGAGTAGTCGGCGCGCCCTTGTCCGGGTTCAGCTGCCGGAAAGGCCGTTCGGCACGATTTCCGCGTGCATCCAGTGCTTGTCGGTCGTCACGTGGTTCGGTCGAACGTACTTGGCGACCGACCGGTCGAAGCTACGGTAGGCGATCTCGTCCGCCAGGCGAAGCACCAGGCCCTCCTCGCCGGCCTTGATGACGTCCTCGCAGAGCGCCTGGATCCGCCGCTCTTCGAACGGCCCGTCATAGGCGATCTCCACCGGGGTGATCGCGGTGCCGGCGGAATGGCCGATGAGCTGGAACCACTCGAGGGTCTCATCCCAGGAGAGCGCGACGTTGCGCTCGTTCCAGACCGAAAAACCGTAGAAGTAGCTCGCGAGGTCGTCGTAGGCGATCGAATGACGGGCGAACAGGTTCTCACCGCACAGCCGCCAGAACTGCGGGATGTCCCATCGCACCGTGGACCAGAACGCCTTGATCCAGTCCCGGCTGGGATGATGCCGGCTGTCGAGTGAGCGGGCATGCAGATGGTCCTGGTAGAGCGTGGTGTTCTCGCCGTCCTTCTTCACGGTGGCGATGACCCGCCTACCAGCGAAGTGGTGCAGCGTGTCCAGGATCCGGTCGTCGGGGCTTGCTCCCGGCGAGAACGGCAGGTGGGGCGTGCGTGGGTATTTGACGTAGTGGGTGAAGAGGGGCAGAAGGCCGGCCTGCTGGAGGACCTTCTGGACGCCATCCTCGAAGAACATCTCGCCGCGCATGCGCCTGCCGTCGGGCAGGATGGGATTGCCCCACTTGTCGTAGGACTGCCCGCGCTCGAGCTGCGGCGGGATGACCGGCTCGGTGATGCCGCAGGCCTTCCAGACCTGATCGAGGGTGATCCTGGTCTCCTCGCACGCCATGTGGTGATCGGCGCAGACCGACGCGCCGTTGTTCAGGTAGTAGCCGTTGTCGGGGAACAGCTTGCGATCGAAGACGTGATGGGCGTCCACGGCCGGGGCATCGCAGAAGACGCAGGTCCCGTTGTCGCGGGCAAAGACGGTGGCCTGGAACTTATCCCGGGAAAGGAGTTGGGCGGGCATGTCGATCGCTCCGTTGGCGCCGGCGGCAGATTCGGCCTCCGCAGGCCTCATCGCAGGTGAATGTTCAGGCCGTGGGTCGTCTCGGTCAGGTCCGGCACCTCCCATCGCTCGACCATGCGATCGATTGCCTCGTCGGGGACGCGGGCGTCTCGGCCGCTGTTGTCCTCGCGCAGCTGCTGCTCGCTGGTCTCCAGATAGGCGGTGACGATACGCGCGCCATAGGCCCGGAAAAGCTCGTACCACTGTCCGCGGCGCTGGCGGTTGATGTTGGTGCCATTCCAGGCAAACGGCCGCCGGGCCCGGAGGAACTGCTTGGCGCGTTCCTTCGCGAGTTGGATGACTTCGCCTTCGGCGTCCCCGTGCTCGACCTTGAGCTCGGCGCGGATCTCGTCGAGCCCGACGACTGGAAAGTCCGGGAAGGATTTCTTCAGGAACGAGCTCTTCCCAGAGCCGGGCAGGCCCGAGACCATTAGGACGGTCATGCAGGTGTCGTCGTACTGCGCGAAGTCCGGCACGACCGTGTCGGACTCGAAGAACCGTACCCGGGTGTGGCTGTCCGGGAAGGCGAAGGGCTGGTCCAGGACGCCCTCCTCCTCGCAGAACGCGCGGAACAGCGCCACGTTGTCGAGGATGCGCTGCTTGTCCTCGCAGATCCGGCCTCGGGCGTCGGCCTCGGTGAGGATGGCGAGCAGGTCGTTACGGCCGGCCAGGCTCATGGCGATCGCCCGCCGGCGAGCCTTCATCGGGTCCTGGTCGATCAGGAAGAATGGCACCTGGTGGCTGGCGATCAGCGCACAGATGCGCTCACGGACCGGGAAGGGGACCTTCATGCGCCAGAGCAGCCCGCGGGCCATGACCGAGCCCTTGCGGGAGTGTCCGGGCTGGCTGATGCGCCCCTGCGCATCGATCTGCGTTGTGGCCGGCTTGGCGATGTCGTGCAGCAGGGCAGCTGCGAATACGATGAACCGGTCATCTTGCGGTAGGACTTGCCAGGCCGGCAGGCCGAGGAGCTCTTCCACGACCATACGGGTGTGGGTGAGCACGTCGCCCTCCGCGTGATGGACAGGGCTTTGCGGACAGCCGTCGAGGTTCCGAATCCACGGAAAGGCTTCCACGATGCCGGCCCAGTCGAGGCCTCCGGTACCAGACTCCGGCATGAAATCGGCGATGGAGGACATGGCTATTCCTTTGCGCGAATGGTGGCGTCTGGTCCCTGCCGGTCTTGGCGCCTGCACGCGGTCAGCAAACCGTCAGCAAACCGTCAGCAAACCGTCAGCAGTCGCCATGCAAGTCGGCTGGTGACAGGTGCAGCATTGCCAAATACCTCGCCGCTATCTCCTTGGCCTCATTCCCGAGGCCGGCGACGTGCGGGAGTAGGGTCAGTGCCTTCCCACGGCGATACACCAGAAAGACGAGAAGATCGACAGATGCTGCGGTCGCCAGACCTTGGCTGATGTCGGAGGCGGTTTCGGGGTCCGGCGCCGTCACGTTGATGCATCGGCGGACCGATCCTGTTCCCTCCGGGCCTTCTACCAGACAGTCGTAGCTGCCGTCGTCGCGGTGGCAGGGCGGGGTCGGGTAGAATAGGGCAGACAGCCGCTGGGTCGCGGATGGAGTCTGGGTTGGAGAGGCGCAAGAGAGGATGTGCCTGAGTGTTCCCTGGCGGGCCAGCCTCTCGTGGGATGTGCGCTCCGGAAGCGAATATGGCAGCTCTGGGATACGGGTCAGGGCATCGACGAGATCGTGGCGTCCGACGAGTTCCCGTAGAATCTCGTCCGAGGTCGCCTGCAGCAGCCCCTGGAAGATCAAGACGGCCTGATCCGCGGATGGCGCGTCGAGGATGATGCCCTCGATGGGAAATCCTTCAGGCTGGGACGGGCCGTTCGCGCCGATCCACACCGAATATGCCAAGCCTCCCGCTGGCTGGGCGAAGCCGATGAAAGGGACGGCCGACGGGTTGCCGAGGTCATCGATCCAGGTATTCGATGCGTGATCGTTCGATGCGTGATCGTCGGGTGCGTGATTCATGGCGGTTCCTGGCGGCGCCGCGGCGCACAGATACGCGCCGTTCTAGGAGCCTCGCCAGAAGATATGCGGTCGCTTGAGTGAATTATGAAAATTGCGGTTCGGTAAATAGGGACTCAGCGCCTGTTCTTGGCGTATTTCGAGTTGAGTGACATCTTGAAGCCGGCATCGGGGAGCCACTGTGGATCGAATTCGAGGCAAGGCTGCAGTGCGATCCGCTCGTTCTCAGCCCCGTCGGCCAGCGCGATGAAGCGGGTACGATCTTGCGGTAACGACATGAGTTCGCGTAGGTCGACAGCGCCATTGACGAGATCTGCGTATTCCCGCTTGGTAACGGCTACCCCGAAGAACAGGTTTCTGCCGCTTCGGTCGTCGCTGTTGACGAGCACGTAGAGCTGATTGCTACGGTCGAGAACGCCGATGAGCTGGGGGCCATCACACCAGAGCAATTGCTCGAAGACGGTCGCATTTAGGCAGGATGATGCAACGCTGGTGCTCATGGGGGAAAGTTCCATACTGTCGTGGGGATCGCGATGCCGAGACCGCGTGCGGCGGCGACGAGTATCCTGGCGGCCTCCGGCTTGAGCTATCGCGCGTCCCAAAGCGGGTTCTGGATCACGTAGTCGTGGAACTGGGATATATCGGCGAAGCCGTCCACCGTGTAGCCGAGCATCATGCAGAACTCCGCATAATCGCGTTTCGTGAAGGTGCCCGGCCGCTCGGAGGCGAACGCCATCTCCTTCAAGTCCAGCCGTCCGGTCTCGAGCAGGTGGCGAATGACCCCGTTGGCGAGGAAGCGCTGCCTGCCGTCTTCGTCGATTACCGTTTGGTATGGAATGCCACCGACGTGCACGACGAAGCGATCGCCTGGCTTCGGGTTGTTCGGATCACCATCCGCCGCCGGCGTGTCGCCGAGCTCCTTGAGAAGGGCGGTCATCATGAATGAGAGCATCCGCTTCTTGAAGTCGTGCGGTGTTTCGTCGGCAGCGATCGTAATGTCGCTGCTATCGACTGCATCGAGCACGCGGTCGAGGGCCTCGGCGACGCGAGTGGTGGTGGTCATGTCGGTGTCCTTCGCATTCGAAGCCGGGTCGATATCTATACTCGGCCTGTGGAGCGAGCGCGATGGCGCGCTACACACCGAGCGCGCGTCGCTCCTCCTGAGTGAGCTTGGCGAGGGCCGACTTGCGCAACGCTTCTTCGCTTGCGGTCGCGGCTTCGAGGCGCAAATCGGCTTCGATCTCGGGGTCGCCGGCGACGACTTTCCAGCCGAACGATTCCCAGCGGCGGTAGTTCGGTCGGTACCTCCCGTGCGGCCGGGACGGCAACGCATCACCGGATTCCATGACCAGTTCGATCCGAACAGGCTCGTGGAAGCCGAAGCCGTCGTCGGTGTGCGGCCCCGAGAGGCGCCCGATGAGCTTCTCGGAGTCCGGCGTTCCCGGTTGTGCGCAATCGTGGCGCAACATGTCGGTCGGGAACGGCCACTTTCCTTCCACGGTGTAGGTTCGCTTCATGTCGGATTTCCTTACGGCACGTATTGGGGGTGACGATACACCAACGATCGCCGGATGTGCGACGGTCACGTACCGGCGTGCCCGACTGGTCTGGGCGATTTCAGGCGGCGCAATCCTGCGTGGCGTTCGCCGGCGCCGGCGGCGGCAGATAGACCCGGCGTTGCCGGATATCCGAGATCAAGGCACCGTTGACGCCCTTCCCCAGGACATGAAGGGCGGCGACCTTCAGGGTCTGCTCGATCTTCTGCTTGGAGAATCGGATGGAGGGATCCGTGACCGCTACCAAGAACGCGTTGCCCAGCAGGCTCCGCAGCGCGTCGGATTTGAGCTTGAGCCTGCCGAGCGGCTCCTCGTCATCGAATACCAGGGAGACCTTGCAGGAGAATTCGAACTTCGAAATCGTGTCGCTCCCAATTGGGTTGGCGACGATACGGTAGGGAAGCGGTACGACGATTAGGGCGCGTCGGATGGATTCGAGGCGTCGCCGGATCATCTGGGCAGCGATGCCGACCGAGCCGAACATGGCCGCCAGTGCCAGCAGGCGGAGGTAGGTCTCCGACGAGAACCATGGGGTCCCGCCGAGCGCGATCAGCGTGCTGCCCAGGATGAAGATCGCGGCGTCCACGAGCAGGGAAATAGCCGCCATCGAACAGCATGCCAGAGACGCGAGCCAGAGTGCGTATTCGATATCGACCAGCGGCACCGGGCTCGTGTCGCCGGCGGCGTGGCGGACCGGCTTGTTCTTGTCTTCGAAAAAATCCGAGAGCGGCATGTTGCTCGCCGACGGTGGAGCGCCGGGGAGATCCGGATCTTCCATGGATCAGATCTCCTGGTTAGCGCGAAGCTCGGCGAGAACCGGAGCAAGCTCGGCGCGTCTGTAGGTCTTCGTGTGCCACCGCAGATCATTGAAGCGATCGAGAGCGATCCAGCGCGGACGCATGGCGCTCCCCTCGTTCGACAGGTTGACCAGGCGGTCGCGGTAGAAACGCGTGGTCGGGAAGGCGACGCAGTCGTCCGCCGGCACGACCCAAACTCTGACCGGCCGGCGCGCCCAGACCTGGCGAAGCGTCGATGCATAGGGGCTGCGCTCGAATATGATCCGGGCATCGTCCTTTACCGGCGGGCCCGCATCGGCCAGGGCGAGCAGCCTGGCAATCATCGCGATCACGGCGTTCTTCTTTCCCGAGCACCGTCAGTCGCTGTCGCTGCCGCCGGAAGGGCCGCTGCTATCGCTGGAGCCGGAATAGCCGCCGCCGTCACTCCAGGTGCCGACGAATGCGCCGAGCAGCGGCAGATTGCTGGTCTCGGACGTGCGACGGGTGTCGGCGTCGTCCGGTGTGAGATGACCGGATGCCGAATGGCCCGATGCTGGTCGTCCCGGTGCCTCACCCGTCGGATCGGAGAGTGCCTTCAGGCCGGCGGTGTAGGAGAGTTCGGCTGCTGCCTGGAGAACCTCCTCCAGGATCGGGGAGAGATCTTCGTGTCGGTAGCGGCGATCGCTCCAGCGAAGGTCGTTGTAGCGGTCGAGTGCTACCCATCGAGGCGAGAAGCCGCTGCCTTCGTTGGACAGGTTCACGATCCTGCCCTGATAGAATTCGCCCGTCGGATAGGCGATGCAGTCGCCTTCGGGCACGGCCCACTTGCGGATGGGCTTGCGGGCCCAGACCTGCCGGAGCCTGACACCGGCGCGGTTCTCTCGGAAGATGATCTTCGCGTCGTCGGGCGCCGCCGCCGGCCGGCCGGGTCGAAGCAGGCGTGCGAGATGACGGGCGATCGAGGAGAACATGGCGACTACTCCGCAGACGGGGCCGGCGACGGCTTGTGGGGGATGCCCGCCGCCGAGAGGACGGCCCTGGCGTAGCGATGCAGGCGAGCCCAGTGCTGCATGCGCTCGTGAGCCGTACCTTCGGGCATGAGGAGCGCCCTCAGGGCGTCTGCGAGACCTGCCTGGGCGCTTGGATGGAGGTAGCTCTCCGGCAGGCGAAGGAACGGCGGGATGCCGGCGCCGATGCAGAGCATCAAAAGCGAGAGCATGCCCATGATGTGCTTGACGCCCATGCCCTGGCGGGAGAGCTCGACAGCGCTCTTTGGGAAGCAGATGCTCTCACTCGGAAAGATCATCTTGAAGGCCGGCTCTGCACCAGCCTCCAGCATCAGCGAGATGTGGGCGTCGGTGAGCAGGTCCGCCTGCTGAACGGTGATCTGCGGCGAGATCTCCATGCGCTGCGGCGCGTCGATCAGGACATCGCCGCGGTGACAGAGAAGCGTGATCGGGCGCACCTCGATCTCGGTTTCGCGACCGTCGGCGAGGATCATCTCCCGCATTTCGGATGAGGGACGCTCAGTTTCCATGTCCGTGACTCCGCAGCAGGCAAAAGGATCAGGCTCGAAGCGCGGTGATCGTGGCAATCGCGTAAAACGGCAGCGAATAGCTCATCATGATCAGCCCATCGATCATCCGCAGGACCTTCATCCCGAGTTCCTTCGTCACGACTCCGTGGAGAGCGTAGACCGCGTTGCCGGTAGCGATGCAGCGTGCGATCTCGAGAGGGTCGCTGTCCCAAATGATCTTGATGAGAATGACCGAAATCGCCGCGCAAATCGCGTTCCTGATCAATCTGGAACGAATAGAGATCGTCAATACGGAACTTTGCATTATGACTTTCCTTCGTTGGGCTCCCGATACGCAAAATGTATCGGGTCCGACGAAAAGGCGGGTCCAATTCCATGCATCGAGCATGGCGCCACACAGCTAAACTGCTGACGTTCTTGGAGCGGGAGGCGAAGGTGTTCGTAAAACGAACGACTACGGCTTGGCCCTCCGTAAACATGGCATCGACTGGAATATGGGTCGGTACCGCCGGGCCGGGTATCGGAGTTATTCGGGGACGGTGATGATTCAGGTGCGTGTCGTCGATTTCAGCGGCCGCATACCGTCCGGCGGGAAATCAAGCATGGAGATGTGGGCGGCAGCTGCCATGCGGGTCTTCTTTTTCATCCCGGCTACATACGGCAGGAGACGGTCCATCGCCTCGTGATGATGATGCAGGAACACCATGAGGTCGGTCGGTGCGGCCGCAACCAGTGCCTTGGCAATGACCAGGGCGGTGGTGTCGTTCGCTGCCTTGACCTCGATCTGACGCTCGATCCACTTCTTGCCGGTCGAGCCGGCGACGAGACAGCGAAAGACGTTATTGCCGAGGGGCTCAATGGTCGGGCAGCGCTGGACCTTTCGGATCCAGGCGGACCTGGGTGGCAGCGGCGTCGCCTCGCTCTGGTCGATCAGCCTCGTGAGCATGGATCTGCAGGCCAGTCGCTGGTGCGCCGTGCGATCTTCGGCGACGTAGGGCAACGTGGGGATGCGCGAAAGCGTGCGAGCGAGGCCCGGTCGGCTGGCGAGCTCGAATGCCAGATCACCGGTATCGGCGTGGACGAGGCCGGTAGCGATCGTTCTGGCCAGATTGCGGTCCGCGGCCCGGATCGCGCACTTGAAACAGAAGGTCGACACGTTGTCGTCCGAGCGGGTGTCGATCGTGACTGTATGGTGGCCACGCGGATGCAGGCGGCCGAATACGTGCACAGAGCGACGCAGGGGGAGCGGCTTTCCCGGCCCCATCGGGCTTGCGGGATCCAGGGCCTTGACGAGCACCATGGCGTCCTCTTGATGTTCGCCAGCTATCGATGTGCCAGAATTCGCTGGCGACGCGATATTTCGATGAAGAGCCGGGCTGTGTTGATGGCGTCGGTTTCAGCGCGGTGAGGCTGCCCCTCGAATGCCAACCCTAGGTGTTCGAGGGCATCGAGAAGACCCGTGCGATCCTTCAATCCGAAGGACAGGCGAAAGAGGGTGCCGAGGTCGAAGTAGGTGTCGGAGAACGGCGATTGCACGCCGCGTTCTGCGCAGGCGGCCGTGATGGTCTGGTTGTCGGCCCCCCAGGCGAGCCATGCCTTGTTGGCCGAGCCGTACACCTTGCGGATGCGGTTGAGGGCATCCGGCAAGTGAATACCCTCGTCCTTCATCCGCTCGGGCGTGATGCCGGTGAGGGTGGTGCAGTATCCGGAGATTTCGGAGCGCACCGGACGGCAGAGCACCGAATGGGTCCGTGACACGGTCAACCCGACGAGATCGACCTCGGCGAGGCCGATCTCGATGATCTCGGGGTGTTGCCCGGGCGGCGCCTCCCGCTCCCAGCAGGTCAGCTCGAGGTCGAGGCACAGGATGTGGCCATGTCTCACGCGCTTGGACATCCGATCCTCGAGGTCATGGTGCCGTGGATGCCGGATCAGGCGGCGCGGCGGCGCTCATGATTGGTGCGCGCCTCCCCGGTGACGCGCTGAAGCATCCGGCCGGTGCCCGAGAAGGTGAGGGAGGTGATCTTGTCGTTGCTCTCGATCGCCTCGACAGTCTCCTCGGTCGTGCGGAGCAGCCGGGCTCCGGTGAGCGCGCAGGCGAAGCCCTGGAAGAACTGCTTGAACGCGGCCTTGGCGTCGTCCCAGAGATCCCGCGGCCGCACGATCACCTCGACGACGGCGAGCCTGCCGTTGAGAGGGTGGATGACCGGATACGTCTCGCGATAGAACCGGCTTGCAGACGTGGCGACGGCGCCGGCGACGACTTGGTTCATGAAGGTGATCTGATCGTAGCGGTTCTCGACCAGGCGCACGAACGCTTCTTCCATGATCGAGATCGAGGCGTCGATCTCGACCTCGGTATCCTCGTCGAGCCGGCCGTAGTCTTGGCGCTTCAGCCAGGCGATGTCGGTTTCATCCAGCGGCGGCACGTGATCGTCGGTCTCGTTGAAGGCGCAGCCCGAGAAGTGGACGCGGATCTGAGTGACCCAGTCCCCGTAGGGGCGATCCTCGATGCTGAAGCCGCCGAGCTCGATCGTCGAGGTCGTCGAGTTCTGCGTCATGGCGTCGAGCGCCAGGCGATACAACAGCAGGGCAAGCCATGCCGGGCGCCGGGTGCGCTGCTTGACGGCACGGCGGAACAGGCGCCTCACGGCCAGGGAGCGGGTCGTTGCGGGCGTGTGCATGGCCGCCGGCACGAGTTCGGGAAGCCGCTTGTGCATGGTGGCGAGCCGCTTGATCTTGCCATGATTCTCCGGCCGGACTAGGCGGGAGTAGAAGGCGAGGTCCTGCGCAGTCAGGTCGTGGACCGACAGCTCGTCCTCGTCTTCCTCTTCAGCAGGCTCGTAGGCGGTGACGGCATCGGTCATCTGACATCCCTTGGGAGCATGCGCCGTGGCTGCCTGCCGCGGCGATCTGGTTCGAATGGTCGGTGTCGTACTTGGCTGGCGGCTTGCGACGTCGGTTCAGTCGCTGCCCTTAGGATGGAGGACCACCTGAGCTTCGATAGTGAGAGACACCGTTGCCTCTCCGGCTGCCGCCTGCGGAGCCGGTGCGCCCTTGGCCATCTCGAAGCTCATGGCCATCATTGGCATCGGTGGCCGGCTCACTGATCCTGTGACGTTGCCGACGACGACCGTGGCATAGCGCCCGACGCTGAGATTCATTGCGTTGGCGACGCCTTCGGCGCGTTGCTGCAGAAGCTGGAAGGCGCTGGCCGTCATATCGTGCTCGACGGCATGGAGGGTTTCACCGGAGATCCCGAACTGGAGCGACGACATCACGAGGCCGTGCTCTTGCAGGCGTCCCGCGATCGCCAGGGCTTTGTCGATCGCCCGGCCGTTGATCTCGATCGACTGCTGGCCGACCCACTCCTGGCGATCCTGGCGATCCTTGCTGAGGTTGTGGCGCCGGTGCACGGTATAGGATCCGTTGGCGACATCGACGCCGGGATTGTCGAGGGCGATCGCGAGCGCGCCTTCCATGATCCGGTTGATCTCGGTTTGGACGACGGCCGCATCGGGATTCTGGGCCTCGACCCGCATGGAGATCCGGACCTCGTCACGCAACAGCGGCTGCTCGACGGTCTGCGAGAGATGGACGATGGTCTCGTTCTTCGCGCTCACCGGGTTGCCGGCCGTGCCGGCATGCGCCGCGGCCGTCATCAGTAGGGCCGGGACGAGCATGGCGATGCCCGTTGTGAACAGGCGACAGATGGCGTTGTACTGAATCATGGATGCCTCCCGTAATTCCTATTGAAATAGGTTCACGAAGGCCGGCCGCAAAATCTGGTGAATTGGTGCAGGCGCTGACAGGCTATTTCCCACCTGACTACGGAAGCTTCGGGCGTAAACCGGGAGAGCGCGAGCGTCCGTTCCACGAGCTCAAGCGATGCTGGATACCAGGGACGCAGGTCAGCGTCATCGGCAGGCATGTCGCAGAACGCCCGGGGATCGATTTCGGCGGGTAACTCGACTTCGGTGACCAGAACACCATCGTCGTCGAATCCGGTGAGGATGAACATGATCCGCATGGACGCCTCACCTTCGGCTCAGCTCTCGCGATGTTCGGCGTCGAGCACCAGCGGGATGTCCTTGGCCTGCAGGGCCTGACCGCCGACGATCGCCATCGTAGGGGCCCAGCCGGCATCGACGAAGGCCCTGGCGGATGCCCAGCCCCATCCACTTTCGCGGCGGTCCTGGTCCCAGAAGTCGCCGTGCTGCGCGAGATAGGCGATGAGCTCTTCGCGCGTTGCGAAGGGCGGTGAAACAGGAGTGCCTTCGGAGACGGTCTCCCAGAGCTGGAACCATGTCGCGTCCTCGTCCTTCCAGGGACGATAGCAATCGGGTTCCGGCGGCGAGTTGTACTCTTCGAAGGTCGTGTCCTGGTCATCCTCGGTGAAGTAGGAGGGACGCTCGCCCGCCTCCCACTTCTCGCGATCTGCATTCCATTCCGCGAGAGCCTGCTCGTAGGTCATGTCGAGCATGGGCTCCAAGCGATCGGGGCGGCCCTTCATCTTCGGGTGCGTCCAGTTCGGCGGAACCCGGCGGACTTCTCTTCCCATTATTCATCCTCGAATTTATTTGTGGAGTGGCCAGACGTCGTAGCCACCGAATGCGTCGTCGAACTCGAAGGTCTTGACTCGAACGAGAGTCTCATCGAGTTCTATTGCTTCACCTGGATAGCTCCTGGTGTCTTCGAGGTAGCGACGTTTTGCTTCTTCCAGTGGAACGTCGAGATAGCAGCGCTTGTCGCTTATCACCCCGATGACATGAAGGGTGTGCTTCGGCATTCGAAGTTGCTCCGAATTATGCAAAGCGCTTAAAGCGCATCGCCCGATCCGCCTGATCACGCGGGAGCGGGTTCAGGCTCAGGCGGTCGGCAGCGCTGTGAGGTCGATCCGCCCTTCTTTCGGCCACGCGATCAGGCGTGTGCCGTCCTGGATGTCCCTGAGAGCGTTCCGGTACATCAGGATGGGCAGGCTGTGCTCGCGCATGACGGTGACCAGGTGAGCCATCTCGCCGCCGGCCGCACAGATGACCGCACCGGCGTTCAGGGCGTGCTCGAGGAAGCGCGCGTCGGCCTGCGGGATCACCAGGATCGTTGATCTGGTGATGCTCGCGGGGTCGGCGTCGTGCGGCCGCTTGATGACCCTGGCGGTTCCGGCGATGAAGCCGCTGCCGGCACCATGGAGTACCGCAACCTCGAAGCCGGCATGCTCCTGCTGCAGGCGGGCCTTCAGCTCGTACTGGGCGGTCTTGAACTCGGGGTCGTCGTAGAGCTCGAGGGCGATGCCGCCCCCAACCATCCAGTCGGTGTGCTCGGGATCGTCGTTCTGGAGCTTCATACCGGAGTTGCAAACGGCGGACCACGCCGGCAGTGCGATCCGGTCGATGCGCCGGAGAGCCCAGCGCATCAGCGGGGTGCGTGGAACTTTGTAGGGGCCGCCGGGGAGGTCCACATCGATGAAGTCGCCGGCGGCCTGGTCGAGGATCTGAGCCTTCCACTTGGTCAGGAGCAGTTCTATGGGGGCACCTCAAGGTTTGTTCGCCAGACCACGTTTTCCCGGACAAACCATGAACGCCGATCACGCCACGGACCGTAGTCGTGCACCGGGGTCGTTCAGCGCCCGGTAGCTGTCCGAAGCGACCTGG
>Ga0209347_1000144_pt1 | contig 201382 bp, 183 predicted proteins | sample AutmiccommuBRH23_FD_187382 | JGI IMG/M metagenome (GOLD analysis project Ga0209347, IMG submission 187382) | Deep subsurface microbial communities from Mt. Terri, Switzerland - Autotrophic microbial communities BRH/23 (SPAdes) (version 2) | ecosystem: Environmental > Aquatic > Deep subsurface... | reverse complement strand
CCGTCCGCGGCGTCGACCGGCTTGCACGATGCGCCGCATCGCGCGGCGCCGCTCTCCTGGCGGACGGACGCAGGAAGCCGGCGCAGACCCCACCGGGATACATTCTCACGCTCTCAGGGCGACAGATTATGGTTGAGACGCCTGTATTATGTTGAAGCGCCTATATTATTCTGTCGCCCTGAGGTGCTCGCGCAGCGAGCCACGAAGGGCCGGGTGGGGATTTGCCGCCGTGCCCTTACCCCGGCCTCCGCACGGCGCGGACGTCGCCCACCTTCTCCATCGTCCGGGCGCGGAAGTCGCTGAGCTTCTCCTCCACGACCGCCATGTGATGGCCGTTGGCGTGCAGGATCCGGCCGCCGCCGACCAGGAACGCGACGTGCCCCGGCCAGCACAACACGTCGCCCGGGCGCGCGCCGTCCAGGCCGTCCTCGACGGCGGTGCCGAGGCCGGCCGCCTGCATGTCGCTGTCGCGCGGGGCGGCGATGCCGGCGCGGGCCAGGGCGATCTGCACCAGGGCCGAGCAGTCGAGGCCGATCGACGAGCGGCCGCCCCAGGAATACGGCGCCCCAAGGAACCGCCGGGCGGTGGCGATCCAGTCATGGGCCGTCGCCTCCAGCGGCACCAGGTGCTTGGTCCAAAGGTAGCCGCCGGGCCCCTCGGCAGTGTCGGCCAGCCGTGACCAGCCGTCGTCGCGGATCTCGGCGACGGCGACCGCGCTGGTCATGTGCAACAGGTCGCGGGGGGCGAGCTTCAGGTCCGCGCCGTCGAACAGATAGCTGCGCAGCGCCGCCACCTGGTGGGTCGCCGCCGCCGCCGGCGCGCCGAGCGCCGCCTCGCGCAGGTAGCCGACATAGCCGTCGGCGTGGTTCTGCACCCAGGCCCAGCCGCCGCCCCGCTCGATCACCTCCACCGCCTCGCCGTACAGCAGCTCGGTCGCCTGGCGGGCGTCGTCGGCCGGCCGCTCGCGCACCGAGGCGCGGCCCGCAGTTATCCTTGCCGGCACCGGCTCGGCGAACCGCGCCGCCTCGACGCGGCCGCGCAGCGCCGCCGCCGCGAGGTCGTCGCGATAGGGGTGCAGCCGCGGATCGAGCCGGTCCGCGCTCACGAGTTCAGCTCCTTGATGGCGTCGTCGAGGCCGCCGAGGGTGAGCGGGTACATCCGGTTCTCCAACAGCTCCTGCACCATGCCGACCGACTGTGTGTATTTCCAGAACCGCTGCTGCACCGGGTTCAGCCAGACCGAGCGGCGGAAATGCCCGACCAGGCGCTGGATCCACGCCGCGCCCGGCTCGGGATTCATGTGCTCCACGCTGCCGCCGGCGACCGCGATCTCGTAGGGGCTCATCGCGGCGTCGCCGACGAACACCGCCTTGTAATCGGGGCCGAAGGTGCGCAGCACCTCCCTCGTGTCGAGACGCTCGACGTGGCGGCGCCGGTTGTCGCGCCACAGCCGCTCATAAGGGCAGTTGTGGAAGTAGAAATACTCCAGGTGCTTGAACTCCGAGCGCGCCGCCGAGAACAGCTCCTCGCAGAGCTTGACGTAGGGGTCCATCGAGCCGCCGACATCCAGGAACAGCACGACGTTGACGACGTTGCGCCGCTCGGCCTGCATCTGCAGGTCGAGCCAGCCACCGTTCCGGGCGGTGCTGCTGATGGTGCCGTCGAGGTCCAGTTCGTCGGGGCGGCCCTGGCGCGCGAACTTGCGCAGCTTGCGCAGCGCCACCTTGATGTTGCGGGTGCCGAGTTCGACGGTGTCGTCGAGGTTGCGGAACTCGCGCTTGTCCCAGACCTTCACCGCCCGGAAGTTGCGGTTGCCGTCCTGGCCGATGCGAACCCCCTCGGGGTTGTAGCCATGCGCCCCGAACGGCGAGGTTCCCGCCGTGCCGATCCACTTCGAGCCGCCCTGGTGCCGGCCCTTCTGTTCCTCCAGGCGCTGGCGCAGCGTCTCCATCAGCTTGTCCCAGCCGCCGAGCGCCTCCACCTTGGCCATCTCCTCGGGCGTCAGGTTCAGCTCGGCCAGCTTGCGCAGCCATTCCTCCGGCAGCTCCCTGCCGAGCAGCTCGTCGAGCGCCTCCAGGCCCTGGAAGACGTGCCCGAACACCCTGTCGAAGCGGTCGAGGTGGCGCTCGTCCTTCACCAGGGTGGCTCGCGACAGGTAATAGAACTGGTCGACCGACCACGCCGCCAGCCCGGCCTTCACGGCCTCCAGCAGCGTGAGATACTCGGTCAGCGAGACCGGCACCTGTGCTTCGCGTAGCGCGTAGAAGAAGCGGGTGAACATGGCGAATCTTGTGACCCTGCGCGGCGCACCGGTCAAGCGGCCGGGCGAAACAAGTGAAACACTTTCGGTCCGCGGGCGGCACCGGGCGGAAACACGCCGCCGTCATGGTGTCACGGCTCGCGGCAGACATCGCCGCGACATGCCATCCACTCAGGGGTGAAGCCCATGACCAAGACCGACGCCCGCGGCGAGCCCGTCTCGACCGCGACCTCCCGCAGCCTCGCCGCCTACGAGGCGGCGCTGCTGCAGTTCAACAGCTACATGAACGACCCGGTCGCCACCATCGACACGGCACTCGCCGAGCAGCCGGACTTCGTGATGGGCCATGTGCTGAAGGCCGAGGCGATGATCTCGGCCTGGGAGCGCAGCATGACCGGCGCGATCCGCGAGACCCGCGACCGGCTGGTCGCCCTCCAGGACAAGGCCAACGCCCGCGAGCGCGGCCACATCGCCGCGATCTCCGCCTGGGCCGACGGCGACTGGGCCGGCTACAAGCGGCGGCTCGACCTGGTCTCGGCCGAGCATCCGCGCGACCTGCTGGCGATCCAGGCCGGCCATCTCTCGGACTTCTACCACGGCGACCGCGACAACCTGCGCGGCCGCATTGCCCGGGCCCTGCCGTCCTGGACGGCCGACATGCCGGGCTATTCCTATGTGCTCGGCATGCTGGCCTTCGGTCTGGAGGAGTGCGGCGACTACGGCCGCGCCGAGGAGACCGGCCGCCACGCCCTGGCGCTCGATCCATTCGACGGCTGGGCCCGCCACGCGGTCGCGCATGTGATGGAGATGCAGGCCCGCCAGGCCGAGGCGATCGCCTTCATGGAGGAGTCCGCCGACCGCTGGGGCCGGCCGGGCAACGCCTTCGCCTTCCACAACTGGTGGCACACGGCCCTCTACAACATGGACAAGGGCGACACTGGCCGGGCGCTGGCGATCTACGACAGCGGCGTCCGTCCGGCACCGTCGCAGCTGCAGCTCGAGATGGTCGACGCGGTCGCCTTCCTGTGGCGCATGCACCTGCGGGGGCTCGACGTGGGCAACCGCTGGCACGACCTCGCCGACACCTACGCCCGCACCGGCGAGGCCGGCTTCTACGCCTTCAACGACCTGCACGCGATGATGGCCTACGCCGCCACCGGCCGCAGCACCGACGCCGACCGCCTGCTGGCCGAGGTCGAGCGGCAGGCGACGGCGCACGGCACCAACGGCGACATGACCCGCGCCGTCGGGTTGGCGGTGGTCGAAGCGGTTCACGCTTTCGGCCGCGGCAACTACGCCCGCGCCACCGACCTGCTGCTGCCGGTGCGCACGCGCACCTATCCGTTCGGCGGCAGCCACGCCCAGCGCGACATCATCCAGCGTACGCTGGTCGAGGCGGCACACCGCGCCGGCCGCACCGCGCTCGCCACGTCACTGCTGCAGGAGCGGGTGTTCCTGAAGCCGGCCTGTCCGTTCAGCTGGGGCTGGCTGCAGCGGGTGCGCACGACCGAGGCGGCGCGCAAGGTCGCGTGAGCGGCGGCGCGGCCGGGATCGGCATCGCCGCGCCGTCCCGGCCGCGGTTTCGGTTACCGCGGGACCTTCAGTGCCTTCTCGATGGCGGCCCGGTGCTGGAACAGCTTGGACGTCATCGGCACCGAACCGTCGTCGCCGCACTCCCGCTTGCGCGGCTTTGCGGTGGCGGCGGCCTCGGCCATGTAGTGGTCGAGGAAGCCGATGTCGTCGTCGTCGGCGCCGAGCTGGCGCAGGTTGTCGCGCGCAAGATCGCGGAAATACTCGTGCTCCCCGGGCTTGCCGCCGCACACGTCGATCGAGGCCAGGATGTAGCCGGCCTGGTCGGCGTAGTGCCGCAATTCCGCAGGTGCGGCCTCCTGCAGCTTGCCGGCGGCGGCCGGCCCGGTCGCTGCCGCGAGCAGCGCCACCGCCAGTGCCAGCGCCAGCGCCCGCGCCCGCGCCGTCATGCCCTTCCCTCGCGCCGCGCCAGAAACGCCAAGCGTTCGAACAGATGCACGTCCTGCTCGTTCTTCAGCAGTGCGCCGTACAGCGGCGGAATCAAGTCCTTCTTGTCGGTAACCTTGAGCGCCTCGGGCGGGATGTCCTCGATCACCAGCAGCTTGATCCAGTCCAGCAATTCGGAGGTGGAAGGCTTCTTCTTCAACCCCGGCACCTCGCGGATCTCGTAGAACGAGGTCAGTGCCGCGCGCAGCATCTCCTTCTTCAGGCCGGGGAAGTGCACGTCGACGATCCGCTCCATGGTCTCGGGCTCGGGGAAGCGGATGTAGTGGAAGAAGCAGCGGCGCAGGAAGGCGTCTGGCAGCTCCTTCTCGTTGTTGGAGGTGATCAGCACGATCGGCCGGTGCCGCGCCGCCACCGTCTCGCGGGTCTCGTAGACGTGGAACTCCATGCGGTCGAGCTCGAGCAGCAGGTCGTTCGGGAACTCGATGTCGGCCTTGTCGATCTCGTCGATCAGCAGCACCACCTGCTCCTCGGCGGCGAAGGCGTTCCACAGCTTGCCGCGGTGGATGTAGTTGGCGATGTCGCGCACCCGCTCGTCGCCGAGCTGGCCGTCGCGCAGCCGCGCCACCGCGTCATACTCGTAAAGGCCGTGCTGCGCCTTGGTGGTCGACTTGACGTGCCATTCGATCAGCGGCTTGCCGAGTGCCGTCGCGATCTCGCGGGCCAGCACGGTCTTGCCGGTCCCCGGTTCACCCTTGACCAGCAGCGGCCGGCCGAGTGCGACGGCGGCGTTGACCGCGACCATCAGGTCCTCGGTCGCGACGTAGCGCTCGGTGCCCTCGAAACGCGTGACTTCGGTCATCATACCTCTCGGGTCATCGGGTCACGCTGGAACTTGAACGCCGACGGCCGGGCCATGTCCAGGGCGCCGCAGAGTGGCGCAGCGACCACATCGCGTAAAGTCCGGTGCCGCCCATATCCAGGGCGATCCGGTGAATGGAGTCGCAGTGGCGGCCCGTCGCTTCGTGGATCCCGGAGCCGTCCGCTCGCGCGGACTCTCCGGGATGACGACAATGGGGATGTGGGCGCTTTCTATCTTCGTCATCCCGGAGGGGGCGCGCGAGCGCCCGGCTCCGGGATCCACCCACCGCTCCGAACAGCCGTCGGGCCGGACTTTCGGCCACACCTTGCCGTCCACCCCGCCTCACACCGCCGCCGGCGCCTTCGCCAGCACCGCCTCGATGGTGTCCAGCGCCGCCTGCGTGGCACCCGCATCCGGTCCACCGGCCTGCGCCATGTCCGGGCGGCCGCCGCCACCCTTGCCGCCCAGCGCCGCGGCACCGACGCGCACCAGGTCGACGGCGCTGATCCGGCCGGTCAGGTCGTCGGTCACCGCCACCACCAGCGACGCCTTGCCGTCGTCAGCGGTGGCCACCGCCACCACGCCGGAGCCGATGTCCTTCTTCAGCTGGTCGGCCAGCGCCTTCAGCTCGCGCGCCGGCACGCCGTCGAGCGCCCGCGACGCATAGGTCAGGCCGGCCACCGACTTGGTGGCACCACTGCCGCCGCCACCGGCCGCCAGCTTGCGGCGGGTGTCGACCAGCTCGCGCTCCAGGCGCCGGCGCTCCTCGACCAAGGCATGCACCCGGGCCGGCACGTCGTCCGGCGTGGTCTTCAGCTCCTGCGCCGCCTCGGTCAGCGCCGTCTCGCGCGCGGCGATCCAATCGAGCGCACCGGCGCCGGTGACCGCTTCGATGCGCCGCACGCCGGCGGCGACCGCACCCTCGGCGACGATCTTGAACAGGCCGATGTCGCCGGTGCGCCGGACATGCGTGCCGCCGCACAGCTCGATCGACCAAGCCGCGCGGTTGGCGTCGGGCGCGGCACCGCCCATCGCGACCACGCGCACCTCGTCGCCATACTTCTCGCCGAACAGCGCCATCGCGCCCTTGTCGATGGCGGCCTGCGGCGTCATCAGCTGGGTCGTGACCTCGCTGTTGCCGCGCACCCGGCGGTTCACCTCGGCCTCGATCCAGGCGAGGTCGTCGCGGGCAATGGCCGCGGTGTGGCTGAAGTCGAAGCGCAGCCGCTCCGGCGCCACCATCGAGCCCTTCTGTGCCACGTGCTCGCCAAGCCGCTGACGCAGCGCCTCGTGCATCAGGTGGGTGGCCGAGTGGTTGGCGCGGATGCTGTCGCGGCGCTCGTCGTCGACCGCCAGCTCGACCGCGTCGCCAACCGCCAGGGCGGCGCCCGACACGGTGCCACGGTGCATGAACACGTCGCCGAGCTTGCGCTGGGTGTCGGCGACCGCCACCACCGCACCGGCGGCGGAGCGGATGCTGCCGGTGTCGCCGAGCTGGCCGCCGGACTCGCCGTAGAACGGGGTCTGGTTGACCACCACCAGAACCTCTGCACCCGGCTCCGCCCGGTCGACCGGCTTGCCGTCGACCAGCAATGCCCTGACCTGGCCTTCCGCGCGGGTTGTGTCGTAGCCCAGGAACTCGGTCGCGCCCGCGGTTTCGCGGACCTCGAACCAGACCGCATCGGTCGCCGCCTCGCCGGAGCCGGCCCAGGCCTTGCGGGCGGCGGCGCGCTGGCGCTCCATCGCCGCATCGAAGCCGGCTTGGTCGAGGCTGCGGCCCTGGCCCCGCAGGATGTCCGCGGTCAGGTCGACGGGAAAGCCGTAGGTGTCATACAGCTTGAACGCCACCTCGCCGGAGAGCGGCTGGCCGGAGCCGAGCTTCTCGGTCGCCTCGTCGAGATGCTTGAGGCCGCGGCCCAGCGTCTCCTTGAAGCGGCTCTCCTCGAGCTCCAGGGTGCCGCCGATCAGTGACTGGGCCCTGCCCAGTTCCGGGTAGGCCTCGCCCATCGCCCGCACCAGCGCCGGCACCAGGCGGTGCATCAGCGGCTCGCTGCAGCCCATCATGTGTGCATGGCGCATGGCGCGCCGCATGATCCGCCGCAGCACATAGCCGCGCCCCTCGTTCGACGGCAGCACGCCGTCGGCGATCAGGAAGGAGCTGGCCCGCAGGTGGTCGGCGATCACCCGGTGCGAGACCTTGAAGGGGCCGTCGGGGTCGACGCCGGAGGCCTGGGCCGAGGCCTCGATGAGGCCGCGCATGGTGTCGGTGTCGTAGTTGTCGTGCTTGCCCTGCAGCACCGCCGCGATCCGCTCCAGCCCCATGCCGGTGTCGATCGACGGCCGCGGCAGCGGCCGGCGCTCCGCCTTGGTGACCTGCTCGAACTGCATGAACACCAGGTTCCAGATCTCGATGAATCGGTCGCCATCCTCGTCGGGCGAGCCCGGGGGGCCGCCGGGGATGTGCGCGCCGTGGTCGAAGAAGATCTCCGAGCAAGGGCCGCACGGGCCGGTGTCGCCCATCGCCCAGAAATTGTCCGAGGTGGCGATGCGGATGATCCGCTCGTCCGGCAGGCCGGCGATCTTTCGCCACAGCGCCGCCGCCTCCTCGTCCTCGCTGTAAACCGTGACCAGCAGGCGGTCCTTCGGCAGCCCGAACTCGCCGGTGATCAGCGTCCAGGCATACTCGATGGCGTTCTCCTTGAAATAGTCGCCGAAGGAGAAGTTCCCGAGCATCTCGAAGAAGGTGTGGTGGCGCGCGGTGTAGCCGACGTTCTCCAGGTCGTTGTGCTTGCCGCCGGCGCGCACGCATTTCTGTGCGGTGGTGGCCCGGCTGTAGTCGCGCTTCTCGTTGCCGGTGAACAGGTTCTTGAACTGAACCATGCCGGAGTTGGCGAACATCAGGGTCGGGTCGTTGCGGGGGACCAGCGGCGACGAGTCGACGACCGCGTGGCCGTGGCCCGCGAAATAGTCGAGGAACGCGCGTCGGATGTGGTTCGTCGTCGCCATGGCGAAGTCTCCAGCCAGACCAATCCCGGCAGCCCTGCATCGGGCAGCGCCATCCCCGGCGCAAGAAGGCGCGGCCCGTCCGGACCGCGCCCCCGCCAAGGAAAGCCCTCGCTTTTAGCGACGCGCCGGGCGGCTGTCCAGGGAACGCAATGCCGCTCCCCTGCCCGCCCCGGCCGTCAGCCGTCGTCCATGTCGCCGGTGCCCGGATCCGGATCGCCGACCAGCATGCTCTCGGCGACCAGGCCCGCGTTCTCGCGGATCTTGCGCTCGATCGCCTGCGCCATGTCCGGGTTCTGCCGCAGGAAGTTCTTGGCGTTCTCGCGGCCCTGGCCGATGCGGGTTCCGTCATAGGAGAACCAGGCGCCGGACTTCTCGACGATGCTGGCATTGACGCCGAGGTCCAGCAGCTCGCCGGTCTTCGACACGCCCTCGCCGTACATGATGTCGAACTCCACCACCCGGAACGGCGGCGCCAGCTTGTTCTTGACCACCTTCACCCGGGTCTGGTTGCCGACCACCTCGTCGCGGTCCTTGATCGCGCCGATGCGGCGGATGTCGAGCCGGACCGAGGCGTAGAACTTCAGGGCGTTGCCGCCGGTCGTGGTCTCCGGGTTGCCGAACATCACGCCGATCTTCTGGCGGATCTGGTTGATGAAGATCACCATGCAGCGCGACTTCGAGATCGACCCGGTCAGCTTGCGCAGCGCCTGGCTCATCAGCCGGGCCTGCAGACCGACATGGGTGTCGCCCATCTCGCCCTCGAGCTCGGCGCGCGGCACCAGGGCGGCGACGGAGTCGACGACCAGCACGTCGATGGCCCCGGAGCGCACCAGGGTGTCGGCGATCTCCAGCGCCTGCTCGCCGGCGTCGGGCTGCGAGATCAGCAACTCGTCGACGTCGACCCCGAGCTTGCGGGCGTAGATCGGATCCAGGGCGTGCTCGGCGTCGATGAAGGCGCAGGTGCCGCCGGCCTTCTGGGCCTCGGCGACCACATGCAGCGCCAGGGTGGTCTTGCCGGAGCTCTCCGGGCCGTAGATCTCGACGATGCGGCCGCGCGGCAGGCCGCCGATGCCGAGGCCGATGTCGAGCCCGATCGAGCCGGTCGACACGGTGTCGATCTCGATCGCCGCCGCGTGGGCGCCGAGCTTCATCACCGAGCCCTTGCCGAACGCCCGCTCGATCTGGCTGAGCGCGGCCTCCAATGCCTTGGACTTGTCCATGCCGTCCTTCTCGATCAATCGCAGCGCCGCACTCATCGGCTCGCCTCCTTCTATCGCGGGGCACCCGGCGCGGCAACGGTGTGTCCGAAGCTCCTGGCCGTCCCGTCCGAGCGAGGAACGGCCGCCGCGCCCGAGATAGAGTACTTATTTTGTTCTCATCGGCAAGTGGATTTTCCTGTTTTGTTCACGTCTAAATGCAGGATTCCGCGGCAATGGTTAACTCAAGATGTTGAGGTCGAGGATCCGACGGCCCGCTTTACCGCCACCGCCAGCTGCCGCAGCGAGAACGGCTTCGGCAGGAAGGCGACACCTTCGGCGTCGACGATGCGCTGGCGCAGCGCGTCCTCGGAATAGCCGGAGATGCAGACCACCGGCAGCCCCGGCCGGGTCTCGCGCACCGCCTTGAACAGGGTCGGGCCGTCGATCCCCGGCATCACCACGTCGGTGATCAGCAGGTCGAGTTCCGGCGCGTCCCGCTCCAGGAGTTCCAGGGCCGCCTCGCCGGAGCGCGCCTCGATCACGTGATAGCCCTTGCTGCGCAGCGCCCGCGCCGCGAACAGCCGCACCGGATCCTCGTCCTCGACCAGCAGCACGGTGCCGGTGCCGGACAGGTCGGAGTCCAGCCGCCCCTCGGCCGACTCGGGGACCGCCACCACCTCGCCGGACCACGCCGGCAGGTAGATGGAGAAGGTGGTGCCCGCCCCCATCCTGCTGTCGACGAACAGGTGGCCGCCGAACTGCTTGACGATCCCGAACGCCGTCGACAGGCCGAGACCAGTGCCCTGCCCGACCTCCTTGGTCGTGAAGAACGGCTCGAAGATCCGGGCCAGGTTCTCGGGCGGGATGCCGGTGCCGGTGTCGACCACGTCGATCAGCACGTACTCCCCGGGCGGGATCGCCTCCTCGCCCTGGCGCAGCGGCTTGACCGTGGTCACCAGCGTCGTGCGCATGCGGATCACCCCGCCGGACGGCATGGCGTCGCGGGCGTTCACCACCAAGTTGATCAGCACCTGCTCGAGCTGGCCGGGATCGGCCTTGACCGGCTTCAGGTCGCGGCCGTGCACCATCTCGAGGGTGACCGTCTCGCCGATCAACCGGCGCAGCAGGTGCGACAGGTCGGCGAGCATCTCGGTGACGTCGAGGACCCGCGGGATCAGCGTCTGCTGCCGCGAGAACGCCAGCAGCTGGCGCACCAGGTTGGCGGCGCGGTTGGCGTTCTGCTTGATCTGCATGACGTCGGCGAAGGACTGGTCGCCCGGCCGGTGGCGCTGCAGCAGCAGGTCGCAGAACCCGGTCATGGCCGTCAGCAGGTTGTTGAAGTCGTGCGCGACGCCGCCGGCCAACTGCCCGACAGCCTGCATCTTCTGCGACTGCACAAACTGCGTCTCCAGGATGCGCCGCTGGGTGATGTCGATGGCGAACACGATCGACCCCGGAGCCGCGGACCCCGGAGCCGCGGACCCCGGAGCCGCGGACCCCGGAGCCGCGGACCCCGGTGCCGCGGATCCCGGTGCCGCCGAGCCGGCGGCCGGTCCCGCGGCGGCACGCTGCTGGCGCAGCAGGAACAGCGAGACGAAGACTTCGGACTGCGGGCCGAGCCCTGCCTCGACCGGGTCGTCGCCGCTGGACTGCATCGCCGCCGCGACGCGGTCGCGGTCGAGCGGGGCGATGCGCTCGAGAAACTGCGTACCGGCCAGGACGTCCGCCCGGTCCTCGCCGGCGAGCCGGCCGAAGAACCGGTTGTGACCGGTGATCCGGCCGTCACGGTCGAGCTGCACCACGCCGATCGGGGCGTCGCGCATCACCCCGGCGATCGATGCCCCCGATCCGCTCACTCCCGGCCCGTTCAATCCGGCAGCCCGCGGCAGCGCCGCCGACGCCGGAGACCGGCGAAGGACGCAGCGGAAGCCGGACTGGAGCACCTCGACCGTGGGCGTCAAGGGGCCGATGACACCGTCGATGACATCCCCGTCCTGTGGTCCGGCGGCACCCGCCGCCGCGCGCAGCCGCAGGGCCTGCAGGCGCAGTCGCGCCAGCGCCCGGCCGCCACCGCTCACCGCGTCCTCGCCGAGCCATTCCGCCAGTGGGCCCTCGAAGCTCTTCAGGCGGCCATCGTCGTCGAGGCTCAGCCGGACCTCGGAAGGTGTGGCGGCGGCGGCGGGGCCGGCGGAGCGGGGCGGCGCAAACCGCCAGACCGCGGCGGCCCCGGCGAGCGCACCGACGGCGGCCGCCGCGGCCAGCATGGCGAGGGGGTCCATTAAGCTCTCACCCTGGGAGCGTCCGGCCCTTGAGCCGGTACACGTAGGAAATCACCTGGGCCACCGCCTTGAAATGCGCTTCGGGAATCTGCTGGTCGATCTCGACGCCGGCGAACAGCGCCCGTGCCAGCGGCGGGTTCTCGACGATCGGCACGCCGTGCTGGGTGGCCACCTCGCGGATGCGGAACGCCACCGCGTCGGCGCCCTTGGCGACCACCGTCGGCGCCGCCATCACCTTGGTGTCGTACTGCAGCGCGACGGCGAAGTGCGTCGGGTTGGTCACCACGACGTCGGCCCGGGGTACCGCCGCCATCATGCGGCGGCGGGCCCGGTCGACGCGGATCTGCCGCAGCCGGGCCTTGACCTGCGGATCGCCCTCCGACTGCTTGTGCTCGTCGCGGATCTCCTGCCGGGACATCCGCATCTGCTTCATGTGCTCGTAGCGCTGGTACACGTAGTCGGCGACGGCCACCGCGAGCATGAAGATCAGCACGCCGATCATCAGGTGGATGATCATGGTCTGGATCTCGCGGAGGACGTCGACCACGTCCATGTCCAGGAGTTCCTCGGCGCGGTCCATCTCCGGCGCCACCAGCATGTAGGCGATGACCGCGACGATCGAGAGCTTCAGGATCCCCTTGATGAACTCGACGATCGACTTCAGCGAGAACAGCCGCTTGACGCCGGCGATCATCGAGATCTTTTCCAGCTTCGGCATGACCGGCTCGGTGGTCAGCAGAAATCCCGACTGGCCGAGGCCGGCCGCCAGCGCCAGCACCACGAACAGTCCGAGCACCGGCGACAGCGCGATCAGCGAATGCAGGGTCAGGTCGAACAGGATCTCGCCGGTGCTGCCGGCGTCGATGTGCACCACCGCGGCATGCTCGATCACCCCGGTCAGCGTGCCGTGCAGGTAAAGCGCGCTGAACGGCGCGATGGCCGCCACGACGATGGTCATGCCGAGCAGGCTGGCGAAGTTCGAAACCTCCTTGCTCTGGACGATCTGGCCCTTCTTGCGGGCCTCCGAAAGCTTTCGGTCGGTCGGTTCCTCGGTTTTCTGGGAGGCGTCCTGCGCGTCCGACATCGCCCGTCTTCACGCCTTCAATTGGGGATCAGGTAGGTAGCGGCCGTGTCGGCATAGTACGTCAGAAATCCCGTCATCAGGGCACCGAGAATGGTCGCGAGCACCAGCATCCCGACATAGATCTGGATCGGCACGCCGATGAAGAAGATCTGCAGCTGCGGCATCAGCCGGGCGAGCACGCCGAGGCAGACGAAGAACAGCAGCCCGAGGACGTAGAACGGCGCCGACAGCTGCACCGCGACCTTGAAGCTGCTGGCCACCAGCTCGGTGATCGCCTGCGACAGGTCGGCGAGCATCAGCGGGCCGCCGGGACGGAACACGTCGTAGCTCTCGACCACCGCCCGGATCACCAGGTGGTGCATGTCGGTGATGAACAGCAGCAGAATGGCCAGCATGGTCAGGAGCAGGCCGATCGCGGTGCCCTGCTCGGTGATCGACGGGTTGAAGATGGTGGCGCCGGCGAGGCCGGTGGAAAACGAGATCACCCGCCCGGCGGTGTCGATGGTCAGCAGCAGGATTCGCGCGACAAGGCCGAAATAGATCCCGATCAGCACCTCGCCCAGCACCAGGACCAGCAGACCCCCGGTGCTGGCCGGCTCCGGCGGCAACTGCGGCCCGATCACCGGCGCCACCGCCAACGCCAGCACGGCGGAGAACAGCAGCCGGATCCGGGGAGCGACGAAGGTTTCGCCGATGCCCGGCAGCAGCATCATCGCGGCGGCGACGCGGGCGAACACGAGGACGATCTGGTAGACCTGGAGCGGCAGGAACTCCTCGAGGTTCACGGCGAGCACCCGCCCGGAACGGTCACGGCAGGCCGATGATCTTGTCGGCCAGCCCCTCGAAGAACGTGCTGATCTGCGCCAGCATGAACGGCAGCAGCAGCAGCAGCGAGGCGAACACCACGGCGATCTTCGGGACGAACACCAGGGTCATCTCCTGCAGCTGGGTCAGCGCCTGGAACAGCGCGATGATCAGCCCGACGGCGAGCGCGATTCCCATGATCGGGCCGGCCATCGCCAGCAGCACGATCACGGATTCGCGCGTGATCGCCAGCGCGTCTTCCTCGGTCACACCTGGTCCCCCGATCCGCCAGCACCGAAATCTACCCGGCAGCAACTGCCGGGTAGGCAAGAACGCACCATCCGGTCGCCGCGCCGGGCGCGGTCAGATCGGCATGCGCAGGATTTCCTGATAGGCCTGGACAATCTTGTCCCTCAGCGTGGTGACGGTCTGCAGCGTCATCTCGGCATCGTTCACGGCGGCGACCACGTCGTTGAGGTCGGCCTTGCCGGCGATCCCCTGCTTCGACAGCGCCTCGCCCTGCCGCAGGGTATCGGCCGCCCCGGCCGCCGCCTCCTTCACGAAGCTCGAGAAGTCCTTGGCGCCGGCGGCCTGCCCGGCGGCGCCACCCCCCAGCCCCGCCAGCGGGGGCATCATTTCCCCGATGCGTTCGACCATGGCATATCCTCCTCTTCGTCAATCTAACAAATCGACGGCGCCGCCGGAAGCCGACCGGCGGGCCGGCGGGTCAGCCACGGATCAGGTCGATCGTGCGCTGGATCAGCGACTTCGACGACTCGATGACGCTCAGATTGGCCTCGTAGCTCCGTTCGGCTTCCCGCAGATCGGTCATCTCGATCAGCGAGTTGACGTTCGGCTTCTTGATGTAACCGTTCGCGTCGGCGAGCGGATGATGCGGCTCGTAGACGGTCTGGAAGTCGCGCTGGTCGCGGCCGATCTTCGACACCTTCACCAGGTCGGCGTTCATGCTGCGGTCCAGCACGTTGTCGAAGGTGATGGTCTTGCGCCGGTACGGGTCCTCGCCGAGCTTGCTGCCGAGGGACTCGGCGTTGGCCACGTTCTCGGCGACCACCCGCAGGCGGGTGCCCTGGGCGCGCATGCCCGAGGCGGAGATCTTGAGGGAGTTGATCAGGTCCATGGCGGTTCTCCGGGCGGGGGCTGCGCGATCAGATCTGGTTCGAGCTGCCGAGCGCCATGCGGAACATCTTGAGGTTCTTGTGGTAGAGGTTGGTCGCCAGCTGGTACTGCACCTGGGTGTCGGAGACCTTCATCAGCTGCTCCTCCATCACCACCGAGTTGCCATCCGGATTGACCTCGTAGACGTCGCGCAGCCGGTCCTTCTCGATCCGGTGTTCCGGCGGCACCACGGTGCCGTGAAGGTGGTTGCCGGTGGTGGCCGCCATCCGCACCGGCCGCTGGGCGCTGAGCTCGCGCTTGAAGTCGAGGGCCTCGAGCTCCTTGGAGCGGTAGCTCGGGGTGTTGGCATTGGCGATGTTCTGGGCGAGGACCGACTGGCGCTGGCCGAGCCACGACATCTTCTGCCGCGCCATCTTGAACAGCGTCATCTGGGACAGATCCATCGTCTCGCTCCTTCTCCTCATGCGCGGCCGCGGGCGGTCGCCGGTGTTCCGACACTGTCAAAGCAATGACCGTGCCAGTCGTCCTCGACCGGTCGTCCTCGAGGCGTGCGGAAACCGGGCGCACGCGCTATACTTCCTGCGAAGCCGGAGCCGCGCATGACCGCCAGCCACCGTCCGTCCCGAGGCCGCCCGAAGGATCGCGACCGCCAGGTCGCGATCGCGTTGAGCCACGACATCGGCTCCGACCATGCCCCGACGGTAATCGCCAAGGGCTATGGCGCCGTCGCCGAGCAGATCCTGCGTGTCGCCTTCGACAACGACATCAAGGTCCGCACCGACCCGGATCTCGCCCAGATCCTCGAGGTCGTCGAGGTCGACTGCGAGATCCCGCTGCAGGCGTTCGCCGCGGTCGCCGAGATCCTCACCTATGTCTACCGGATGAACGGCACCCTGCCGCCCCCGGGCGAGGGCGGTCCATGACCGCCCGGCCTGCCGCCGGCCTTGCCGTCGAGGCAGCCGACCTGCGGTCGGCGATCGAGCTGCTGGGCACCCCCGGCGCGCCGGCCGGCGCGGCGCGGCGCGGCGAGCTGGAGCAGCGGGTGCTGCGGCTGTGCGCCGCGGCACAGGCCCTCGCTCCCGTCGAGGCGCACAGCTTCGCCGACACCCTCGCCGGCCTGGTCGCCGCACTCGACGCCGCCGCCGACCGCCTGCGCGCGGCGGGGGCAGGTGGCGGCGATTCGACGCCGGCTCCGACCACGCACCGGCGTGCCGCCACCGCCTATGGCAGCCCCGGCGGCCGGCGGCGGGGCGGATTCTGACCCCCGCGCGGCGCGGGCTTGGCACCACGGGCGCGGTCGCGGACAATCCGGCAATGGACAACGAGTACCTCCGCACGATCTTCGCGCTGATGTTCGTGCTCGGGCTGATCGGGCTGCTGTACATGCTCGTCCGACTCTATGCTGCCCGGCGCTTCGGCCTCGGCCCGCTGCGGGCGGGCACCCGGCTCGCGGTGGTCGAGATCCGGCCGCTTGACGGCCGCCGGCGCCTGGTTCTGGTCCGGCGCGACGAGGTCGAGCATCTGCTGCTCGTCGGACCCGAGCGCGATGTGGTGATCGAGACCGGCATACCCGCCCGCCCCGCCTTCGACAGCAGCCTGGCGACGGCGCGTGCGGCCGAGCGGGAGCCGCGGCTTTGAGAACGCGCTCCCTCGTCGTTGCCGGCGCCCTTGCCGCGGCCGTCACTGTCGTCGCCGTCACTGTCGTCGCCGTCACTGTCGCCGCCTTCTGGGCCGGCCCGGCGCTGGCGCAGTCGCTGACCCTCGACCTTGGTCAGCCGGGCGGCTCGACCACGGCACGACTGATCCAGATGGTGCTGCTGATCACCATCCTGTCGCTGGCCCCCGGGCTGCTGGTGATGGTGACCTCGTTCACCCGCATCGTGGTGGTGCTGTCGCTGCTGCGCACCGCCATCGGCACCCAGAGCTCGCCGCCGAACATCGTGATGATCAGCCTGGCGCTGTTCCTCACCGGCTTCATCATGACGCCGACCCTGCAGGAGGCCTGGACCAACGGCATCCAGCCGCTGATCGAGGAGCGCATCGACGAGGTCGAGGCGTTCGAGGCGGTGGCGCAGCCGTTTCGCGGCTTCATGCTGCGCACGGTGCGCGAGAAGGACCTGCGGCTGTTCGAGGACATGGCCCGGGTCGGCCCGGCGCAGACCGGCCTCAACGCGCCGCTGCACGTGCTGATCCCGGCCTTCATGATCAGCGAGCTGCGCCGCGCCTTCGAGATCGGCTTCCTGCTCTACCTGCCCTTTGTGATCATCGACATGGTGATCGCCTCGGTGCTGATGGCGATGGGCATGATGATGGTGCCGCCGGTCACCATCTCGCTGCCGTTCAAGCTGATCTTCTTCGTGCTGGTCGACGGCTGGTACATGGTCGCCGGCAGCCTGGTGCGAAGCTTCGGGGTCGGACCTTAGGGACAGCAGCCGCCGCGTCGCGCCACGCGTCAGTTGGTGGCACTGAGCGCGCCCTCCTTCAGCTTGTCGCGATAGCTCGACAGGAAGGCCTGGAACTGGCCGATCTCCTCGAAGCGCTCGCTCAGGCGCATGAAGTCGTCCGGCTGGCTGGTGGTGCTGTTGGTGATCAGGCGGAAGGCCTCGCGGTAGCTGGAGTTGTCCATCTGCGTGGCGTACAGCTGGCGCAGCCGGTTGAGGCCCTCGGCGTTGTCGCTCAGCGACAGCGAAACCGCCCAGTTCAGGATGAATTGGGCGGCGTCCGGCTTGATCCGCGAGCCGTCGAGCCCGGCATTGCCGACCAGCCGGCGGAACACCTTGGCCGCCTCCACCCAGTTCTGGGTGCGCCAGTGGATGTCGGACAGCAGCAGGTCGGCCTCGTGCGAGTTGTCGCCCTCCAGCAGCTTCAAGGCGCCCTGGGCATCGCCGAGCTCGAAGATGGCCCGCGCCCGCAGCCGCCGGCGCTCCTGCGCCAGCGCGTCGGTCAGGCCGGGCGCCACGCTCTCGTCCAGTGCCTTGATCGAGGAATCGGGCTGCCGGTCGAGCAGGTGGATGACCGCCAGCCGCGCCCCGACCCGCGCCTTCTCGACACCCTGCAGGCGGAACTTCACCTGGCGGTCGAGCAGCCGGGCGGCACGGTCGAGCAGGTCGACGCGCACCAGGCGGTCCGCCAGTCCCTCGATGATCTTGTCGCCGGCCTGGCCGACCGGGGTGAGCTCGCGGAACTCGTCGTACAGGGCCAGCGCCTGCAGCGGCGTCATGCCCTCGATGGCGCCCTGGGTGAAGATGTCGCTGAACGCCTTGGTCAGCTCCTGGGCGGCCACCTTGGTCTCCGGACTGTTCGGAAAGAAGGTGACCGCCTGGCGATACGCGTCGAGGCCCTGGACATAGTCGTTGTCGGCCAGCCGCAGCTTGCCGAGCTCGCGCAGCAGCTCGAACTCCAACCGGTCACCGCGCCAGGCGTAGCGCAGCTGGTCGAGCCGGTCGGCGGCCTCCTTGCCCGACATCTGGTTGTTGGCGAGCGCGAACTCGATCAGTGCCCGCTCCGAGCGTACCCGCGCCCAACGATCGTCGCCGTCGGCCAGCCGGCGCCAGATCTCCAGCGCGGTCTCGGCATCGCCCGAGGCCAGCAGGACCCGCGCCCGCAGGAAGTCGAGGCGGGCCTTCTCGTTGGGCGTCGGCGCGCCTTCGGCGACCACGTCGAGGAAGGATCCCGCACCGCGGTAGTCGCCGGCGCGGATCGCCGCCTCGGCCGCCAGCAGCGCCAGCTCGGTGGTGTAGTTCCGCGGATAGCCGCCCGGTATCTCGCCGGCCCGCGCGAAATGCTCGACCGCCTCGTTCCACTTGCCCTGGGCGGCGGTGGCGACGCCGCGCCACAGTTCGGCCTCGGAATAGCCGTTCAGGGACGGGTCATCCAGGCTCGCCTCGGCGTCCTCGTAGCGCCCGAGCATGAAGTCGGCGGCGCCGCGCAGCGCCTTCACGTCCGGCCGCTTGGCGAGGTCCTCGTCGGACTGCTCGATGGTTCGGAGCAGTCCGATTGCCTCGGCGGCCAGGCCGCGCGCGAAGTAGAACTGCGCCAGTTCCAGGCGCGGACCGCTGCGCGAGATGCTCGTCGCCTCGGAGATCCGCAGCTGCAGGTCCTGGCGGCGGTCGAGGAAGTCCTTCTCCGCCCCCTGGCGCCAGTTGGCCATGTCGAAGATCCGGCCCGGCGCCAGGCCTGCGGGAAGCCCGTCGAAGCGGCTGCCGGAGAACGCGTCGTTGCTGCTGCGCTGCGACGGCCCGGACAACAGCAGGCCGCCTTCGGCGGTGATCGCCACACCGTCGGGCAGCACGCGCACCTCGACCTCGTCGAGCCGCGGACGCACCACCACGCCCTGTACCGAAGCCAGGATCGACAGCTCCGGATAATTTCGCTCACCGTCGACACCGCGTGACAGCGGCATGATCGGAACCAGGAACAGGCCGTCGCCGACCTCCGGGTCCTGCACGGCGATCGGCCGGCCGACGCCCTCGATGGGAATGAACAGCCGCGGACCCTGGGGGCTGACCATCTGGGCATCGATCCGCAGTGGCACGTCCGGCCGCGCCGCCTGCGGCTGGAGATCCAGCACCCAGGCGTTGCCGTCGCGCCAGATCCGCGCGTTCACGCCGTCAACCACCGGGATCCGGATCGCCGATCCGGAGGAGACCGGAAGCTGCTCGGGCCGACCGGTGATCTGGCTGTTGGTCGCGGTGATCGTCGACACATCGAAGGTGGCTTCGCGATCGAAGCCCGCCCAGATGTGGCCGGCGCGCGGAAAGACAACGGCAGCGGCCGGCTCGGTCCACTCGAAGCGCAGCGAGAGGGTCTCGTTCGACGCCGAGGAGGAGACCCGCAACGGCGGCCCCGAAATGGTGCCGCGGGCGGCATCGACGAACCCGACGCCGCCGCCGGCCGGCGGCGGCTCCGCGGCCGCGGGCCGCGGCGGTGCCGGAACAGCCGCCGGGGACGGAGCCGCAGAAGCCGGCGGGATCCCGGCGGGCGGACTCGACGCCGGCGGCGTTGCGGCCGGTGGGATCGTGGCCGGTGGGATCGTGGCCGGTGGGATCGTGGCCGGCGGGATTGCGGCGGCTGCCGGCGCTGACGCGGGCGGGCTCGCCCGGGGCAGCGCGGCTCCAGCGGGCGTCGCCGCCCTGCCCTTGTCGTCGCGTCGCACATCGACAACCACCTTGGACCCGGACCGGAAGGCGTCGACCGAGCGCCCCGCCGGCACCGGCAGGGTCACGGTGGTGCCGTCCGGCGCACTTTCGGACGCAAAGCCGCGCAACGGCTCCGGCAGTTGCCGGCGCACGTCGGCATCGTCGATCCGGGCAGGGCTGGAGAACCGGATGCGTGCCTCGCCGGAACCCGGCTCGACCCGGTAGTCCACCGCCCCCGGCCAGTCGAACACGATCCGGTCGTAGTCGGGATGGCGCCCGACCCGCACCGACACCGCCGGAGCGGCCGTCGGGGCCGTAGCTGACGCAGCGGCGGCTGGAGCCGGCGGCGCTGCTGGGGAAGTTGCAGCGGAGGGTGGCGCAACCGCCAGCGGTGCCGGGTCGGTGCCGCGGGCCATCACGTCCACCACCACCTGATTGCCGGAACGGTCGGTGCGCATCCGGTGGTTGCCGGTCAGTTCCACGACCACGCTGCGGCCGTCGCCGCCGATCCTGGCGCTGCGGACGAAGCGGTTCAGGCCGGCGGCGGCCTCGGCGACCGGGCCCTCGATCGGCCGCGAGAAGCGGATGACCAGGGTGTCCCCGAAGCGCTCCGCGGAGTACTCGACAGGCCCCGGCCATGCGAAGATCAGCCGGTCGAGTTCGGGCTGCGGTGCGGCGACCACGCCCACCGGATCGGCTTCAGCCGGCGCCGCCCACAGCAGGGCCGTGGCCAGCGTCACCGTCAGGCATAGCCGCCAGGCGGCCGGCCGGCTTCGCAGGCGGATCGCCGTCATGGCGCCCGCTCCGGCAGCACCACGACGTCGACCCGCCGCGCCAGGGCGTAGCGCTTCTCCAGCGGGGCGGTCGGCGCGACCGTGTGGAACCGGCTGTCGCCCATGCCCGCCACTGTCGGCATGTTCGCCAGGCCGGCGTCCATCAGCGCCACCGCGACGGCATCGGCGCGGGCGAGCGACAGCGCCCGATTCGATCCGTAGGCGGCACCGCCGGGAATCGGCCGGGGATCGGCATGCCCGACCACCTCGATCCGGTTCGGCAGGGTGGCGAGCGCGGTCGCAAGTTCGGCGACCGCCACCACCGCGTCGCGGCCGAGTGCCGCCCGACCGGTCTCGAACAGCAGGTCGGCGGGCAACGAGATCGCGAGGCGGTCGCCGGCGCGCTCGATTCGGGCGGCATTCAGCACCGGGTCGCGCGCCAGCTTGGCCGCCAGCAGCGGCTCCAGGTAACTCAGCCGGAAGCCCTGCCCGCTGCGCTCGGTCTCGACCCCGAGCGGCTCCGGCGGCGCCTCCTGGGCCGGCGCCGCCACCGTCGCACCGAGCGCCAGCGCGATCGACGCCGCGGTGGCGTCGAACTTCGGCGATTCGATGGACATCATCGCGAAGCGCATCACGAAGAACGCCAGCATCAGCGACACCAGGTCGACCAGGGTGATCATCCAGTTCGCCCCGCCGCCGCGCCGGCCCGCACGGCCGCCGGCCTTGCGCGCCAGGGCGACGAGGGTCGATCCTGGAAGTGCGAGCGGCATCGCTATCGCCCCCGCGGCCGCTCGGTCGCCGGACGGGTCCGGAACACGAATCGCACGGTGTCCGACTGTCCGGGCTCCAGGCCGGCGGCCATCAGCCCTGGCTCGATTCCAAATCCGACCATATCGTCGACCATGTCGGAAACCGCGCGGGCCCGGTCCCCGCGAGCCGGACCGCGGTCGCCGGCAGCAGCCGAGAACAGCACGTCCAGTTCGAGCACAGAGCCGGCCGGCGGATCCGCCAGGAACGGAGCCAGTCGCGCCGCCAGCCGCTCGCCGACCGGCGTCAGGCCGCCGGCCCGGCTGGCATAGATCCGCGAGACTGGCGCCTCGACGTAGATCGGGTTGCCGTCGGGCTCGACGGTGACGCGCGCCACCGGCAGCACCTGGCGGAAAATCTCGCCGATGCTGTTGCGGGTCGCCTCGCCGATGACCTGCCCGGGATCGGCATCGAGAACGCCTTCGCCGAAATCGGCGCGCATTGCCGACGGGAACGCCCGCTGAACACTCTCCAGCACGCGGTTGCTGCGCCCCGGCTCGATCGTCGACAGGGCATTGAGAAGAATGAAGAATGCCAGCAGGAGCAGAAACAGGCTGAGGAAGAGCGGCTGGCTGGCCCCCTCTTCGGGCTCCCGTTGCGTTGGCCGGGACAGGGACATTCGCGCCTAGTCGAGTTTGTCGAACAGCGCGTCGACCTCCGTCTGGGTCTTGGCTGCACCGGGCAACTGGGGACCGTTGAGCAAGCCACTCTCCGAAGTCGACCCGTGACCCTGTTTTTCCTCTATTTTCGTAGATTTGTCACGTTTTGTTTCGAGGCCGCCTTCAGACCCGAGTTCGCCCCGGGCGAGATGCTCGACAGCGGCCCGTACCGCTGTCAGGCGCTGGCCCGCGATATCGCGGACCGCCGCCGCCTCCAGGATCTCCGCCAGCGCCGGCCCGATTCCCGCAGCCGGCCCCGGATCGAGCCGCTCGGCGACCATCATGACCCGCTCCACCGCGTCGAGGATGCGATCGAACGCCCCCTGCAATTCCCGGTCGATCGTCTCGATCTCGGCGCGGGCGCGCCCGAAGGCGCTTGCGATATCGACCGTCATGGCCCGCCCCGCGCCGGATCCGGTCAGAATTCGCCGAGGACGGCGGTCATCTTGGTCTTGAGGGTCGCGGCGTTGAACGGCTTCACGATGTAGTTGTTCACCCCCGCCTTCTTGGCGGCGATGACGTTCTCGGTCTTGCTCTCGGCCGTCACCATGATGAACGGCAGGCCACGGAGCTTCTCGTCGGCGCGCACCTCCTTGAGGAGCTGGAGGCCGGTCATCGGCTCCATGTTCCAGTCGGAGATGACCAAGCCGAAATTGTCGCGTCGCAGCTTCTGCAACGCCGTCGCCCCGTCCGACGCCTCGTCGACGTTGTTGAAGCCGATCTGCCGCAACAGATTGCGAATGATTCGCAACATCGTCTTGTAGTCATCGACGATGAGCACAGCCATGTTCTTGTCGACCGTCATTGGTCCCAGTCCTCCAAGCAATCCAATCGCCGCGGAGCCTCGGTTCGCCCGCCCGCACGCGTCACGACGCTATTCGATACCGATTAACTCGCGGTAAACGACGGTGTCTCGTCAGTTTATATCCGGCATTTTCTTGCGTTCGGCAATCCGCGTGGTGATGTCCTTCGCCCGGATCGGGTCCATGTCGGCGAGCACCGGCGCGGTCTTCGATGCCTTCATCCGCTCGAAAACCTCCAGCAGCACATCCATCTCGAGCTCGTTGAAGATCCGCGCCGCATCCTTCGGCTTCATGGTCTCGTAGATTTTCACGAGTCCCGAGATCTGTTGCTCCTCCTGCTCGTCATACTTCTTGATGAGCCCCTCGATCTCGGCCCGAACGGCTTTCAGTTCGCCGATCTTCGTCTCGATCCGGTGCTCCGCGGCGACCAGCAGGCCCTCGCGCTGCTCGATGGCGCGCTCCCGGGCGTCGAGTTCCTTGCGCCGCTCGGAAAGGCTCTGCAGCAGCTCGATCTGCGACTTGCCCAGGGCAAACGGGTCGACCCTGGTATCGCTGCCGGCCGCCGGCTTCTGCTCGGCCGCCGCGAGCTGCTGCGCCGGCGCCGGCTCCCTGCCACCGGCGGCCTCGGCCGGGGCGCCGACCGACACCGCCATCTCGAGCCGCATCGCCGCCGGGACGTCGCCGCGCCGCTCCCAGACCGCTCCGACCTTGACCGACAGCACCAACACCACCAGAAGCGCCGTCAGCGGCAGCAGTCGCGGCGACAGGCTTCGCTTCGCCGCCCGCTGGCCACCGGCCGCCTTTGCGCTCGGCGCACCGGCCGGACCCGGACGGATGCTGCCGGCACCGGCGCGGGCCAGCCGCTCGGCGTTCGGGGCGGCGTTCGGGGCGGCGGCCGTGGCTTTCGGGGCTCCGGGCGGCGCCTGGCTCGCAGCCGCCTCGTCGGGCTTGGGCGCCGGGCGCCCGCGTCGATCGTAGGTCATGTCAGCGCACGTTCCTCAACGCGTTCAAGAGATCCCGCTCGGCCTGCGACCGGACGTCGTCGCCGTCCCCGGGGCGGTCGACCACTGCCGGCGGACGTTCCCCCGCCGGCCTGGCACTGCGGGCGGCGGGCCGCGGCTTGCCGGCCCCCGGTGCGCCGGCGTCCCCTGCCTTGCTGCCGGCGCCGGCGGTGGAGAGCCCGCTGGCCAGCCGCTCACCCGCGGCGTCGGCGCGCTGGACCAGGAAGGACAGCTCGTCGCGCAGCGCCTGGGCGCGCACCACCGGTTCCTCAAGCGTCGCCTTTGCCTGCTCGGCAGTCTGCCGGATGCCCTTGAGGCTGGCCTCGGCCCGCCGCGTCGCCTCGTTCATCCGCTCCACCACCGCGTCCACCGCCTCGCGGTCGCCACGCAACGAGGCCAGCCGCCGATGCAGCAGCACGACGTAAACCAGCGTCGGTAGCAGCAGCACGATCAGCAGGACATTGAGCGTCAGCTCAAAATACATCCGGTGAACTTCCCGTCACATCTTGCGCAGCCGGTTGCTGATCCGCACCGCGATATTGCCGCTCTTGCGGCCCATCTTGCCGCTGAACAGCGAGACGTTGCCGCAACGCATGTCGATCGTCGAGGTCGGCATCGCGTTGAGCAGGATCCGGCTGCCCTTCTTGAGGTTCAGGACGTCGTGCAGCGGCATCACGATCTCGTCGAGCACCGCCTCGAGCTCGACATCGGTGTTCCACAATTCGTTGGCGAGGTGGGTCTCCCAGATCGAGTCGCGGCCGAACTTCTCGCCCATGAACATCTGCAGCAGCAGTTCGCGGACCGGCTCCAGGGTGGCGTAGGGCAGCATCAACTCGAGCCGGCCGCCGCGGTCTTCCATGTCGATGCGCAGCCGCGCCAGCACCGCGGCGTTGGCCGGGCGGGCGATGGTCGCGAACCGCGGGTTGGTCTCCAGGCGGTCGAAGCGGAAGGTGACCGGGCTCAACGGGTCGAACGCCGCCGACAGGTCGCTCAGCACGACATTGACCATGCGCTCGACCAGGTTGCGCTCGATGGTCGTGTAGGGGCGCCCCTCGATACGCATGGCGGCGGTGCCGCGCCGACCGCCCAGCAGCACGTCGACGATCGAGTAGATCAGCGCCGAATCGACCACCAGCAGGCCGAAGTTGTCCCATTCCTCGGCCTTGAAGACCGAGAGCATGGCCGGTAGCGGAATCGAGTTCAGGTAGTCGCCGAAGCGGATCGAGGTGATGTTGTCGAGCGAGACCTCGACGTTGTCCGATGTGAAGTTGCGCAGGCTGGTCGACATCATGCGCACGAGGCGGTCGAACACCACCTCGAGCATCGGCAGGCGCTCGTAGGAGACCAGGGCCGAGTTGACGATCGCATGGATGCCCGACGTGTCGCTGTCGCCGCCCCCGGCCTCGTCGAAGCCGAGCAGGCTGTCGATCTCGTCCTGATTGAGGACACGCGCGGAGCCGACTTCCTCGCCGTCGTCATCCGACATCGAGTCCCATTCGGCCGCGAGATCGTCGTTGGTCGCCATGAGCGTCGCCTTACTGGACCAGCATTTCCTTGAACAGCACGTCACGGACCCTGACCGGACGGGCAGCGATGTTGACCCGGCGCAGCAACTCCTCCCGCAGGCGGTACATGCCGGCCGAGCCGTTCAGGTCGTCGACCCGCAGCTCGCGCAGGTAGACCTGAAAGTTGTCGACGATACGGGGCAGCACCTCGTTGATCCGGTCGACGTCCTGGGGGCTCTCGAGCTCCAGCGCGATCTTGATCTTCAGGAAGGTCGACTTCCGCCCGTTGGTGTTCAGGTTGACGATCAGGTCCGGCACCTCGAAGAAGAACGCACGCTGCTGCTGCGCCGGGGCGGCGGGCGGCGGCGCCGCACCATCGGCTGCCGGCGCCGGCGGCGGCCCGGAGAACAGGCCGAGCATCACTGCGGCCCCGACACCGCCGCCGATCAGCACCAGCAGCAGGATCGCGGCAAAGATGATCAGCCGCTTGCCGCTGATCCGCTTCTTCGCCGGTTCCCCGCCGACACCATCCATGTCGTCGAGTGCGTGATCGGCCATTCCCGTCTCCGTCCGTACCGGCTGGCCCGGCAATCGCGCCGCCGCCGCACCGTATCGTGCAAGGTCGATGCCGACTCGCGAATCTTACTGGATCGGACCCGTCTCCGAAAGCGGCGCCCGCACCTCGCCGCGAAGACCCGGCACGCCTGCATATGGGGCCGCCGCGTGGCAACACGATGGCAACATCGCCCGGCAGGGAAACTTTTGCCGGGCCGGGTCGGCCTGGGGTGCGCCACCGAACTGGCACGACACCTGCATGGCATCGGCCAATCGCGGCCTGTCCGACCGGGACGCCGACAAACCGAGACGGAAACACGGAGCGAGCCATGGAGAACCCGATCTACATCGCCCTGTCGCGACAGACCGCGTTGCGCCGGCAAATGTCCGTGGTGGCGAACAACATCGCGAACCTGAACACGACGGCCTTCAAGAAGGAAATGATGATCTATCAGGCCTACACGGAGAAGACGCCGTTCACCGCCAAACTCGACTTCGTGATCGACCAAAGTACTGCGACCGATCATTCGCAGGGCAACATGAAGGTCACGCACAACACCTTCGACATGGCGATCGAAGGCCCGGGTTATTTTCAGGTCGATGACGGCCAGGGCACGAAATATACACGCAACGGCACCTTCACGCTCGACGAGCAGAACCGGCTCGTCACCCAGGAAGGCTATCCGGTGCTCGACACGCTGGGCAATCCGATCCTGATCCCGCGCGGCGGTTCCGACCTCGACGTCAGCCCCTCCGGCGAGATCCTGGTCGCCGACCAGCCGGTCGGGCGCTTCGGCATCGTCGAATTCGACGACAAGCTGTCGCTCAAGAAGGTGCGCGACAGCCTGTTCGAGACCGAGGAACTGCCGACGCCGGCGGCCGACAGCCGCATCATGCAGGGAATGATCGAGACCTCCAACGTCCAGGGCATCGAGGAGATGACCTCGATGATCGAGGTCAGCCGCGCCTATGAGGCCGTCAAGAACGTCCTCGACCGCGAGGACAAGCGCCAGGAGACGATGATCAGCCGTCTGGCACGACCCATGCAAAGCGCTTGATCGAGGGCGGGGCCGCGGTCCCGGGTATCGCAGAAACGGCAGGGGCGCACGGCGCCGGCCAGGGGAGATCAGAATGCAGTCCTTGAACATCGCCACGACGGGCATGGCCGCGCAGCAGCTGAATGTCGAGGTCATCTCCAACAACATCGCGAACATGAACACCACCGGCTACAAGCGGCAGCGGGCGGAGTTCCAGGACCTGCTCTACCAGGATCAGCGCCGGGTCGGCACCAACTCCTCGGATGCCGGCACCATCGTGCCGTCGGGCATCCAGCTCGGCGTCGGCGTGAAGACCGCCGCGACCTACCGGATCAACGAGCAGGGCGCGCTCACCCTCACCGAGAACAACCTCGATGTGGCGATCCGCGGCCAGGGCTATTTCCAGGTCGAAATGCCGAACGGCGAGACCGCCTACACCCGCGCCGGCTCGTTCCAGACCAACCAGGACGGCGCCATCGTGACGCCGGACGGCTACACCGTGCTGCCGGGGATCACCGTGCCGCAGGGCACGCTGAACATCACCATCAACGAGTCCGGCCAGGTGTTCGCGCAGATCGACGGCCAGGTGCAGGAGCAGAACGTCGGCCAGTTCCAGCTCGCCACCTTCCAGAACCCGGCCGGCCTGGAGAACGTCGGCAACAACATGCTGCTGGAGAGCGAGGCCTCGGGCGCCGCCACCACCGGCGTCCCCGGCGCCGTCGGCTTCGGGCTGATCCAGCAGGGCTTCGTCGAGGCCTCCAACGTCGACCCGGTGCAGGAGATCACCAACCTGATCACCGCGCAGCGCGCCTACGAGCTGAACTCGAAGGTGATCGAGACCTCCGACCAGATGATGTCGACCGTCAACAACGTCCGCTGACGCCGTCCGACGCCGCCGACCGAGACCAGGGAGAAAGCCGATGAACCGCCCCGCCCGCACCCTCGCCGCCTCGCTCGTCATTGCCGCCGGCATGGGCAGCATTTGCCTGGCAGGCAGCGCGGCGGTCGCGGCCGCCAAGGCCACCCCGGCGGCCGCTCCGGCGGCGACGGCGATGCCGCTGTTCCTCAAGCAGCGCGCGGTGGTCGCCGGCGACGGCATCTACCTCTCCGACCTGTTCGCCAACGTCCCCGCCGCAAGCGACGGCCGCATCGCCGACTCCCCGGCTCCCGGCGACCGCCTGGTCTTCGGTGCCCGGCAACTTCTGCACTACACCAGGACGTTCGGGCTGCCATGGACGCCGCGCGACGCCAAGGTCTACGCCGAGGTGGTTCGGGACAGCATGCCGGTGCCGCTGGAGGTGCTGCGCGACGCCCTGCTGCGGGAACTGGCAACGCAGCCCACGTCGGGCGACTTCGACATCGAGATCTACAACCGCGACATCCCGCTGTTCGTCGCCACCGGCACCCGGCCGGAGCTGGTGGTCCGCAACCTCGTCCTGGATCCGCGCAGCAACCGGTTCGACGCATCGGTCTCCCTGGCCGGCAGCCACGCCGCCCCCGTGGTGGTCAACGGCCGCATCGAGCCGATGCTCGACGTGCCGGTGCTGCGCGTCCACGCGATGCCCGGCGACGTGATCGGCGAAGCCGACATCCAGTGGGTCCGCGTCGAGGCCCGCCGGGCCGGGACCACCACCGTCACCCGGCTGGAGGACCTGCTGGGCCGCACGCCGCGGCGGCCGATCGCGGCCGGCCAGACGGTGCGCACCAGCGACGTGGTGCCCAACTACGTGATCGCCCGCGGCGACCTCGTCACCATCGTCTTCAAGAGCGGCACGATGACCCTGACCGCCCGCGCCGAGGCGCTGGAGCGCGGTGCCGTCGGCTCGGTGATCCGGGTCCGCAACAACCACAGCCGCAGGGTGCTGGAGACCCGCATCCTGTCGGCCGGCACCGTCGTCGTGGTCGGCCCGCAGTCCGCCGCGCTGAATTGAACCGAATCGTCCGACAACACCCGCGCACAACGCGCCCCCGGAGGATCCCGAAATGATCGCCCGCAGCCAATCCGCCCGCACCAGGCCGGCCCTGCCGCTCCTCTCCACCCTCGCGGTCGCCGCCGCCCTTTCCGGATGCGGCGCGGTCGACCGGCTCGCCAGCATCGGCCAGGCACCGGAGATGTCGCGCATCGAGGACCCGACCCGCGGCTCCGGCTATCAGCCGGTGACCATGCCGATGCCGGCCCCGGTGGTCGCCACCCGGCAGGCCAACTCGCTGTGGCAGGAAGGCAGCCGGGCGTTCTTCAAGGACCAGCGGGCCAGCGACATCGGCGACATCCTGACGGTGGTGGTCAGCATCGCCGACAAGGCCGAGGTCGACAACACCACCAGCCGGTCGCGCGCCAACACCGACGCCGCCCAGCTGAACGGCCTGTTCGGCTTCGAGAACAACCTCAACGACGTGCTGCCCGAAGGCGTCGATGGCGGCAACCTGCTGAACCTCGGATCGAACACCAGCAATGTCGGGTCCGGCACCGTCGACCGCGAGGAGGAGATCAACCTGCGGGTCGCGGCGGTCATCACGCAGAAATTGCCGAACGGCAACATGGTCCTCTATGGGCGGCAGGAAGTGCGCGTCAACTTCGAGGTCCGCGAGGTCGTCGTCGGCGGCGTGATCCGCGCGGCCGACATCACCTCGTCCAACACCATCAGCTACGACCAGATGGCCGAGGCGCGGATCTCCTACGGCGGCCGCGGCCAGATCACCGACGTGCAGCAGCCGCGCCTCGGCAGCCAGGTGCTCGACGTGATCATGCCGTTCTGACCGATCGGCGGCGCCGGCGCCCTTCGCGTCGGCGCCGCCCTTCCCCTCCGGTCCCGCATCTCCCGCGTCTCCCCGCAGGCGGGGCCGGAAAAACGGAAGGCCGCCCCTCGCGGGGCGGCCTTCTTCGTGTCGAGCCGGTCCAAGGGGACCGGAATCAGTCGTCGCGGTGGGTCCGCTCCATCCGCTCGTGCCGTTCCTGGGCTTCCAGGCTCAGCGTCGCGATGGGACGGGCTTCCAGCCGTCTCAGGCCGATCGGCTCGTCGGTTTCCTCGCAGTAGCCATATGTGCCGTCCTCGATACGCTTGAGGGCGGCGTTGATCTTGCTGATCAGCTTGCGTTCCCGATCCCGGGTCCGGAGCTCGATCGAGTGCTCGGTCTCGAGCGAGGCACGATCGGCCATATCGGGTTGCTGCAGGTTCTGCTCTGTGAGGTTGCTGAGGGTCTCGTTGGCGTCCCGAACCAGCTCGGCCTTCCAGCGGAGCAGCTTCTGCCGGAAATACTCCAGTTGTTGCGGGTTCATGAACTCTTCATCGTCCGACGGCTTGTAGTCCGGCGGCAGGGTCACGCTCATCCCCTTCCTCCACGCGGGCTCGACGGCATTCGGGGCAGGAGGGCCAGCACCGAACGGGCGCGGAGCCGAGGGAACGGCCTGAACCGCTTCTACGGGATGAAACCCTGGAGTTCCGCGCCGCGCGACGGGTTACACGCTTCGTTGAAATTTCGCAAGCTCGACCCGAGCCCGAAGCTCGATCTCATCGAGGATCTCGACGAGACGCGGGTCCTCGACCGCCTCGCGCTGCCGCCGGACGGCAGCCGCGAGCTCCTCCAGCCGGTCGTTCGGTATCGCTCCCATGAGCAGGCCGTGCCGGATATCGTCGAGTCGGTCGAGCATCAGTTCGGCCCGCTCGCGGGCGCGGCGGGCGTTGCCCTCGCGGTCGCCGACCTCCTGGACCGACAGCACCGAATCGACCGACTGGATACCGCCCGTCCCCGCCGCCGGTGCGGTCCCCTCGGTCTCGTCGAGCAGCCTGGAAAAATCCGACGAACCGGCCTTGCCGGCCTTGCCGGTCCGGCGGACACCGCCGATCCCGGCGCCTTTGGAGGACTCCACCTTCATGACGTTGGGAAACCTCGGTCGAACTGGGCCAGGCGAAGAAGTCTCGGACTTCGCATATCATCTTATAGCACGCACCGTCGCCGGATTCGACGCCACCCGCAAACGGCCGTCGGCCGTCAAGGCGGGAAGCTTGGCACGGATCTCGCATAAGAATTCGCGAGACCGGGGCCACCCGGCAATTGCGACCGCGGGGAACACGACCATGACGACGGGACGCTGGATGCGACGACTGATGGTGACAGCGGCAACGGTCGTCGCGCTGTGCCTCGGGACCGGCACCGCCGGTGCCCAGACCCGCATCAAGGACATCGTCGACTTCGAGGGCGTTCGCGAGAACCTGCTGATCGGTTACGGCCTGGTGGTCGGCCTGAACGGCACCGGCGACGGCCTGGACGGCGCCATCTTCACCCGCGAGAGCCTGGTCGGCATGCTGGAGCGGCTGGGCGTCAACGCCCGCGACGAGGCCCTGGACACGTCCAATGTGGCGGCGGTCATGGTGACCGCGATCCTGCCGCCCTTCGCCACCCAGGGCACCCGCATCGACATCACCGTCTCGGCGATCGGCGATGCCAAGAGCCTGCTCGGCGGCCAGCTGCTGGTCACCCCGATGATCGGCGCCGACGGCGAGGTCTATGCGGTCGGCCAGGGGCCGGTCGCGGTCAGCGGCTTCTCGGCCCAGGGCCAGGGCGCCAGCGTCACCCGCGGCGTCCCCACCGCCGGCCGGATCGCCAACGGCGCCATCGTCGAGCGCGAGCTCGGCTTCTCGCTGAACCAGATGGAGACGGTGCGGATCGCGCTGCGCAACCCCGACTTCACCACCTCGCGGCGGATCGCCCAGGCGATCAACGCCTTCGTCGGCGGTCCGATCGCGCAGCCGACCGACCCAGGCACCGTGCGGATGCTGGTCCCCGACTCCTACCGCAACAACGCCGTCGCACTGATCACCGACGTCGAGCAGCTGCGCGTCACCCCGGACAGCGTCGCCAAGGTGGTGATCGACGAGCAGACCGGCGTCATCGTCATGGGCGAGAACGTCCGCATCAACACCGTGGCGATCGCCCAGGGCAACCTGACGATCCGCATCACCGAGACCCCGCAGGTCAGCCAGCCGCAGCCCTTCGCCGAGGCCGGCGAGACCGTGGTGGTGCCGCGCACCCAGATCGAGATCGACGACGACGCCGAGAAGAAGCTGACCGTGCTGCCGCAGCAGGTGACCCTGCAGGAGCTGGTCAACGGGCTGAATGCTCTCGGGGTCGGCCCGCGCGACCTGATCTCGATCCTGCAGGCGATCAAGGCGGCCGGCGCCCTGCAGGCCGAGCTCGAAGTCCTCTGATCCGGAGCGCGACGATGACCGCCACCTCACCCCTCCCCTCCGCCGCCGAGTTCGGCTACGCCCGAGGCCAGGGCGTCGCCGAGCAGCGCCGCGACGCGATCAAGTCGGCCGCCGCCTCCGGCGACCATGCGGCAGTCCGCCGGACCGCAGAGAAGTTCGAGGCGCAGTTCATCTCCCAGATGCTCGGACACATGTTCAAGGGCATCGGCACCGACGGCATGTTCGGCGGCGGCCAGGCCGAGAGCATGTGGCGCGATTTCTATATCGAGGAGGTCGGCGAGGTCATCGCCCGCCGCGGCGGCATCGGGGTGTCCGAGGTCATCGAGCGGCAATTGCTGCAGCTACAGGAGGTATCACCATGAACCCGCGTGACATCGTGCAGATGTTCGTCGAGTCGATGACGCAGCTGATGGCGGTGATGAAGCACGAGGTGAAGCTCGTCCGGGCCCGTGAGTTCGCCGGCCTGGAGGATGTGCAGCGGCACAAGCTGCAGCTGGCGAAGAGCTATGAGGAGAGCCAGACCCGACTGCGCAAGAACCTCGCCGTCCTCGATGCGCTCTCCGGCGAGGAGCGCGGCGATCTTCGCAAGCTTTACGCCGCCTTCCGCGAGACGCTTTCGGAGAACATGCTGGCGCTGAAGGCGGCGCACGACACCGCCGACCGGGTGGTCAAGATGATCGTTTCCGGCGTGCGGCAGACCCGCGGGGTCAGCGGACCGGACATCAAGCCAGGCAAACCGGTGCGCGGCTATGCGGCGTACGGCACATCGGGCCTGGGTGCGGCCGGCTACAACCGGACGCTCTGAGCCGCCGTCACATCAGCAGGCCGTCGAGATAGCGCGCGTTGTCCGGAGCGAGTTCCCGGACGCGCGCCGCCTCGCTGCGCGCCGCCTCGAAGTCGCCCGCCACGCGATGGATCCGGGCCAGGGCGTGGTGGCCGTCGACGCTGCTGTCGTCGAGCGACACCGCCCGTTCGGCCAGCGTCCGCGCCTTCCCGATGTCGCCGGAGTCGAGTTCGACCAGTGCCAGCCCGCCGAGCAGTGCTGCGTCGTCGGGGTTGATCCCCACCGCCGTGGCGTAGGCGACCCGCGCCTCCGCCAGCCGGCCGAGCTGGGTCAACGTCGAGCCCAGTTTGCCGTGGAATCCGGCTACCCCGGGGTCGACCTCGATCGCCGTGCGGTAGCACTTCTCGGCCTCGTCCAACGCGCCGAGCCCGATGAACACGTCGCCCAGCTGATGCAGTGCCTGCGTGTTGCTCGGATTGAGCTCGACCGCACGCATCAACAGCTCGGCGGCCTCGTTGTCCCTGCCCAGCTCCCGCGCGAGCACGCCCGCCCAGGCGAGAGCGCGATCGTCGTTCGGATCGTGCAGCATCGCCGAGTCGATGGCCGCAACCGCCGCCTCCAGGTCATCGACGCCGCGCAGCGCGATGCCGAGATTGAAGAACGCCCCGGCATAGGTCGGATCCATGGAGACTGCGCGCCGGAACAGCGCGATGGCGCCCGGAAGGTCGCCCTCCTGGAGCAGGACCACCCCGAGGTGGTTCAGATAGGCCGGGTTGTCCGGATTGACGTCGATGGCGGCCTGCAGCAACGACCGGGCACCATCGAGCGACCCCTCCTGCAGGCACAGCAAGCCGGCCAGGTGCAGCGCCTTCTCGTGCTGCGGATTCTGCTCGAGGATCTGGATATACAGATCCCGGGCCTGGTCGATCTCATCGGCATCTTGATGGCGGATCGCCGACACCAGCAGATGGTGAAGCGGATCGGCAGCATTCATGAACCTGGACTCCGCCAATTCTGGAAAAAGCCGGCTAAGACCCTACCACGTATAGAACCGGCCTGGGAAATCCCGCTTCGGAAAATGCTCCAGAGTGAAATCAGGCGACAAGGTCGACGGGCTCGCTGCCCGGATCCGCGGCGGCCCCGCCCGCAGCCGACCGCACAGGAGCGCCGACGCTGTCGCCGGCGTCTTGGCGCACTGCAGCCGGCACCGGTTCTTCGCCGCGTTCGGCTTCGGTGCCGGGGCTCGGCAGGGTGAACGGCCGCGCCGACGGATCCTGCCGGTAGCGGGCCACCACGGTCTCGGGCGGGAACTGCCGGATGACGTCCCCCGACCGGCTGTCGCGGACCTGGAAGATCACGGTCAGCGAGCGGGAGTCGAACCGCAGCACCGGGCTTATGAAGAAATCCGATACGGCGCCGCCAGCGCCCGGCGAAGCGGGCTGGCTCGGTTGCTCAGGCGCACCGACGGCGGATGTCTGGCCGGCCTGGATCGTCGGAAATCCTGCGGAAATTTCCACGATGAACTCCGTTCTGGAGCGAATAGGTCCAAGGAGCCGAATGCAGAGCGATAATTTAGAACGAATGGCGGGCGTTGTCGAGACTTGCGAGCTTGTCGTTCAGACGGCCGGTAGAGCGCGAAGGCTTCAGCCTCCCGGCGCTTCACTCCGACCGGCTCAGAGATACCTGGTCAGCGTCAGGCCACGCAGCACCGAGGTCGTCTGGTAGGAGGCCTCGAGTTGGGCCTGCAGGGTCTGGAACAGGCTGACCGCCTCGTAGGCGTCGACCTCCTCGATATCCAGGACCTGGGTCTCCAGCAGCGTCAGGCTGTCCTTGTGCTCGGCCAGCGTGGTCTCCATCTGCGCGCCGATCACGCCGTTCTCGCCGACCATGTTGTTGATCGTGTCGAATGCCGCCTCGACCTTGCCGATCCCCCAGTTGACCAGGGCCTCGTACTCGGCGTCGTCGCCGTCCTGAAAGTTCACGTTGGCGAAGGCGTAGAGCACCTCGAACACCTCCTCGAAGGCGTCGTCATTGGCCAGTTCGCCGAAGCTGATGTCGACGCCCTTCTCGATCCGCGCCTGCAGCGACCCCGGGGCCGGGGTGCTCACGTTGTTCCAGTTGGCGTCGGTGTTGAAGAAATCCTCGACATAGGTGATCACGTCGGCGGAACCGGCGCCGGCCGACAGGGCCGGCTGACCGGGACCGAGCGCCCCGACGATGTGTGTAGCGTAGTCCGTCTCGGTGGCGCCGGCGTTCCGCATCGGCTGGGTGTCGGTGTCGGTGCCGTTGAACAGATACTTCCCGTCGGCAGTCTGGTTCAGCAGGTTGGTGAGCTGGTCGATCGCCGCGTTCGCGAAGGTCTGCAACGCCAGCGCCGAATTCTCGTAAAGCCCCTCGACCTGCTCGTACAGCTTCTTGCGCAGGTCCTGGGTGATGTCGGTGAAGGTGACCATCGATGCGTCGATGGTCTTGGTCTTCACCGAGGTGTTGTTGATGGTGTCGACATAGGATTCGACGCTGGTCCGCTGCTCCTTCAGCGTGATGAGAAGGCGCACGTCCTGGCCGCTCAGGCCACTGTAGACCTGCGACTTCTTGCCGGTGGAGATCTGCTGCTGCGCATCCGCGATGCTGCGCTGGATCGAGGTGATCGAGTTGTCGATCCGGAGATTCTGCGTGACCGTTGAGATACGCATGGCTGTTGTCCCCGTTGAAGCCTAACGAACGATCGACAGGAGTTCATCCAGCGCCGCCTGCACCGTCGACAGGACGCGCGCCGAGGCCGCGAAGGCACTTTCGAGCTGAATCAGGCTCGCGAGTTCCTGGTCGATGTTCACGCCGCTTTCGTCCTTCAGCCGCTCGTCGAGCAGCGCCCGGATCTGGTCCTGGAAATCGAGTTGGCTTTCGTAGTCCGTGGCCTGGTTGGCCTGGTAGCTGATGAACTCGGCGGAGAATTCCTCGAGCGTCGCCGAGGTCGAATTGAGCCCGGTGACCGCCACATAGGCCTGCTTGGTATCGAACATGTTGATGATCGCCAGCGGCAGCGAGCTGTCGCTGGCGCCGGACGACGTGAAGGTGCCGCCGATGCCGTCGCGCAGATCGGCGCCGACCAGGTCGCTGCGGATCTGGATGACCGCCGCGAAGCCGGCGGAGGCGCCGGGGATCGCGTCGGCGGCATCGGTGAACAGGTCGAGGTCGGCGGTGGTGGCGCCGACGGCGAGGGTGTCGAACCGCTCCGCCAGTTCGAAGGCAAGCGAATCGAGCTGTTCCTGGGCGAGCGGCAGGATGGTGTCGCGAAGCGAGACGAGCCCGGAGACGATCCCGCCGTTGAACGAGCCGGTGATCGAGAACGGTGCCATGAAGCCGTTGTCGAGCAGGATGTCGGCCCCGGTTGTGGCCGGTGACATCGCCGCCGAAGGCGAGAAGGACAGCGTCACCGGCTCGCTGTCGAGAATGAACTGGCTGTCGCCGGTCATGATCGCGATGCGCCCGTCGGAGCGCTCGAAGGTCCGGATGTCCATCTGCTCGGCGAGCTTCTGCACCCAGACGTCGCGCTGATCCTCCAGGTCGGCGGTGGCGAGGCCGACCGACTTGCGCGATCCGATCTCGCCGTTCAACTCGTGGATGTTGCCCAGGGCCTCGTTGATGATCTCGACCGAGTCGCCGATCCGCTGGTCGGCCTCGGCGCGCAGCAGCTGGACGTGGTCCGACAGCCCGCGGATCGCCTGCGCCACCTCGTCGGCGGCGCGGATCACGTCGTTCTGCGCGGTCCCCTGGTCGGGATTGGTCGCCAGGACCTGGAAGGCTTCCTTGAGGTCGGTGATCTTGGCGGAGATCGAGCTGTTGTCCTCCGGCCGGCCGAACTCCAGCTCGAAGCGCGCCAGGAAATCCTCGATGGTCTTGAGTTCCTCGACGACCGAGGACTGTTCGCGGACGTCGCGCTGCAGCTGCGCGTTCACATTCCGCGTCACTTCCTCGACCTTGACCGCACCGGCCTTGCCGTCGATCACCCGGGTCGAGTTGTTCTGAATCTTCCGGGTGTAGCCGTCGACGCTGGCATTGGCGATGTTGCGCGCCGCGACGTCAATTGCGGACTGGGTCGCGATCAGGCCGCTCTGGGCGGAGGAGATGGCGCCGAACAGTGACATTGACGTTCCTCAGTTCGCCGGCCCCCGTGGGACGGAAGCACGCAACAGGAGCATGCAAATCCCGGGCCAGGCGCGTCGCGCGACGGGCCGTCAGCCGGCCATCGACTGCGGCTCGGGCTTCAGCCCGGCCATGATCTGTCGGTTGATCAGGATCAGGTCGTCCAGGGGCGCATCGGTGTCCATGACCAGCCGGGTCTCCTTCATCACCCAGAGCGCCAGGCTGGCGATCGCGGACTTCAGGCCTTTCGGCAGTCCATTGTTCGGGTGACTGAGGTCGGCCAGGAATACGCACCAGACCTTCTCGTTGCGCAGGATGGCGCCCAGGCGCTCCGGCAGCGTCGACTTGCCGTCACGCGCCTTGATCAAGGCGCCGGTGACCTGGGCGAGCAGCCGATACTCGAGGTCGCGGCCGTTCTGTGTGGCCGTCGCCCCCTGTACCTTGCGATACGCATTGTAACCCTGCATTCCCCTACCCTCCGCTACCATTCCAGCCCGGAACTAGACCGGCCGCTGCCGGTCCGGCTCGACTACTGGAACAGGCCGAGCAGGATCTGCGGCGCCTGGTTGGCGATGCCCAGGACCTGCACGCCGAGCTGCTGGCGGACCTGAAGGGCGGTCAGCCGCGCCGACTCGCGCGCCATGTCGGCGTCGACGATGTTGCCGAGGCCTTCCTCGGTCGCATCGGTGATTTCCTCCAGGAACGCGGTCTGCAGTTCCAGGGCGCGGGCTTCGGCGCCGAGCGAGCCCAGCGCGGTGTTCACCGTCGACTGCAGCTCCGAGAACTCGGCTGTCAGCACGGCCTGGGCCGCGGCCGCATCGGCTGGGGTGACCGCGGCGAGCGCCAGCACTGTGGTGCGCAGGTCGGAGTTCGACAGCGTCAGGGTGCCGCCGTTGATGTTCGACAGCGTGTTGATGTCGGGGCTGGCGCCCACAGTGTCGAGAAGGTTCACACCATTGAAGACGGCGTTGTCGATGAAGTTCGCCGCCTGCGACAGCAACTGGTCGAAGTCATCGTTCAGAATATCGCGCTGGGTGGTTGTGATGCCCTCATTGGACAGCTCCGTCAGCTTCTGGCGGATCGTCTGGAGCAGATCCGAGATGCTGGTGGCGCCCGCGATCGCGACCTTGGCGATGCCCTTGGCGTTGTTCAGCCCCTGTACCACCGCGCCGAGCGCCTTGACGTCGCCACGGATACCCTGGGCGATCGCGAAGTTCGAGGCGTCGTCGATGGCACCCGTCACCTTGAGGCCGGTGGAAACCCGGTTCTGGGTGACGGCGAGACTGCGGTTGGTCCGCTCCAGGTTGCGCAGGGCGACCAGGGCTTCGGGGTTCGTCAGGATCGAGTTGTTCGACATCTCACGTCTCCATCGTCAATCTTCTATTGACCCGACCCGGTCCACTTTTCCGCCGGATCGCGTTTCGCGAAGCCGGCGCCGGAGGAGGTCTCTCGACATCGATTGCGCAAGCGCCGGGCCACAAGCGGCACCGCGAGCAACTCATTGATTTTACGAAATTATACTTGGAGACGATCGAGGGGTTGGCCTCGCCATCACGGAACTGCGGCAGGAATTGCCGCGCGAGGCTGGCAATTATCGCCTACACGGACCGGCCGCGCGGCCACCGACAAGGGCATGCCGGAGCCTTGCCGGCGGCAATCGCTCCGGCAGGCCGCGGGGAAGACCGGCGGGACCCGCTGGCGATATTTCGGAAAGCGATGAGAGCTCTATGCCGGAGGACCGGCGGGCGCGAAGCCGGCTCGTCCCGGCGCGCCGGGGCAGGTCACAGCAGAGCCGGCAGGTACGAGCACGGCTTCACCGCAGCACGATCCGCGCACACGCCCGGCCGTGGCCGGCTACCGCCTCGAGGAAACTCGAAATCCGTGGGAAATGACCGATGCGCCCGGCGCCGATCAGCGCCGCGCGTCGAAGGGCTGTCCCGGAGCCGCCGGCTGCGCCTCGACGGCACCGGCCTCCTGGGGCATGCTCGGGTTCAAGCCGCGCATGATCGCGCGATTGACGGAGATCAGGGCGTCGATGTCACCCTCCCCGGCAGAAACGAGGCCGGTCTCCCGGGTCACCCAGATGCCGAGGCTGACGATCGCGGCGCGCAACTCCCGCGGCAGCATGTTGCCTTCGGTGCCGACGTCCTCGACGAATGCGTCCCAGACCTGGTTGTTCCAGTTCAACGCGTCCATCACCTGCGCCATGCGCCGGGGATCGCTGCGGCTCTCGGCGCGCAGGTCCTTGGCCTTTATCAGGGCGGCCGTCACCTGCGCCAGCAGCCGGTACTCGACATCCCGAGGCGCGGCGGTCTGTTTGATCGTGCGCTTGTAGGCATCGTACTGGGACATCGTACACTCAGCGGTGGTCTTGAGCGGCAGCCAACGCGGCAAGGTCGGGGCTGGCCCCGCGGTTCTGAGCGTACGCCAGCACCTCGGACTCATAGCCGATCAATGCTTTACAAGTCTTTAACGCTCGATAGAACTTCTCGGCGTTCACATCCTGGACGATATGCAGAAGCGTCTTGCGGACCTCCTTGAAGGTCGTCGCCTCCATGAAATCCTCTATCAGACGCATGAACGTCGGGTAATATTTACGCCGATCCGCATCGTCCAGATACATCAACAGAATCGAGAAATATATCCGCTTCGCCGGGGTGTCGGCATCATCTTCTTGCATGATGTCTTTGCCGAGAAGTATCGTCGCCTCGTTCTGCAAAATGAGCGAGGCACCCTTGTTGCCGGCGACCATGACGGCCCCGTTGACGATGAACTTCTCACCCGGCTTGATGTTGACCTTCAGCGGCATGGAGTAAGTGTCTCATGGACCCCCGCGCTGTCAAGCCGAGCCCGCCGGACCGCATCGAACCTCGCGAGAGCGTGTGAACAAGATCGCCTCGATGCTGGCCCGCGCGCTCGCCGATCACCGCGCCAACCGGCTGACGGCGGCGGTTGCGCAATACCGCACCGTCCTTGCACGCCAGCCCGGGCATCCGCAGGCATCGCATCTGCTGGGCTTCGCGCTGCTGCAATCCGGGGCCGTCGCCCAGGCGGAAAAGCCGCTCAGGGATTCGCTGCGTCGCGCGCCGGGAGCGGCCGCGGCCTGGACCCATCTCGGCCTGACCCTGCGGGAGCTCGGCCGTCATCCCGAATCGAGCGACGCGCTTCGTCGTGCGCTCGTGCTGACGCCAGGTCTGCCGGACGCTCTCCAGGCCGCCGCGCGATGGGCGACGGCGGCACCACCTCGCGGCGCGGAACGGATCGCGAAGCGGGTGGTCACACTGTCCCCGCTGCAGGCCAGTGCCTGGCATCTGCTCGGGCTGAGCCTGGCCGGGCCGGAACAGCCGATCGGGACGATCGATCGCGCGGTCCGGTTCTTCTCGCGGGCGGCCATCCTGACCCCGGCGGACGCGCCGGCGATGGTCGATCTCGCGAACGCCCTGCGTGTCAGGCGGGACCCGCGGTCGGCGCGCGACAGCGCACGGCGCGCGCTGTGCCTCAGGCCGGCATCGGCGGCGGGGCGTGTGGCCCTCTCCGCCGCCCTGTACGACATCGACGCGATCGAGCCGGCCGTCGCGGCCGCGCGGACCGCGGCGATCATCGCCCCGGCGACGGCGGACGCGTACGGCAACCTCGCGCAATGCCGCTATCGGACCGGCCGGTTCGATCTTGCGGTCCGGCATGGGCGGCAGGCCCGCCACGTGCGGCCGGCCGATCCGCAGATCCTGGCCAACCTCTCTTCCTATCATCTGGCGCTCGGCCAGCTCGACCGGGGATGGGAGCTGTTCCAGCATCGCCCGGCCCGTCGCACGATCGCGCGATCCCGCTGGCTGCCCCCGGCGATATGGGTCGGCGGCGCTGCCGATCGCCTCTTGGTCCTGGCGGAACAAGGACTAGGCGACGAGTTGCTGTTCGCCTCGTGCTGGGGAGATCTGGCCGCCCTGGTGCGCGCCGGCCTGCTCGGCGCGGTGCTGGTGGAGATCGATGGCCGCCTTCGGCCGCTGGCGGAACGGAGCTTTCCGGAGCTCGGCTGGCTGGAGCGCGATCGGGGCGCGGCCGCGGCCGACGGTGCGCAACGCGCCTCCGATTTCGCGGCGACTCACTGGACGGCCGCCGGCGACCTGCCGTCGGTGTTCCGACGGCGGATCGAGGACTTTCCCGCCGTGCCGCACTATCTCGCGGCCGACCCGGCTCGGGTCGCGACGTTCCGCCGGTGGCTGGAATCCGAGGCTCCGGGCCGGCGCCGGGTGGGGCTCTGCTGGCGGTCCGGACTGAGATCGCAGGATCGCGTGAAACACTACCCTGGGATTTTGGACTGCGCCCCGCTGTTCAGCGAGGCCGGGCCGTGCAACGTGATCCTGCAATACGACGATTGCACGGCGGAACTCGCGGACATCACATCCGGGGCGCCTGGCGGAGCCGATGGTCGTGTGCTGGTTCACCCGGATCTCGACCGCCACGACGACCTCGACGGAGTCGCGGCGCTGATCGTCGCGCTGGACGGCGTGCTGTCGGCGGAGACCGCGGTTCTGGCGCTGGCGGGGGCATTGGGCGCGCCGGCCATTGGCTTCGGCCTCGGCCCCAACTGGGCCGGCCTCGGACAGGCTCGCTTCCCCTGGCATCCGACCGTCACCCGGATGCACCGCAGTGGCGACGAGGATTGGGCAGGCCTGATGCGGCGGGTCGCCGAGGTCGAACGGGCGACAGCCACCCGGGGCGGGCAGACGGCCTGACCGCAACGTGCGGGTCGCACGGCGATGCCGGCTCAATATACAAATAAGAAGAGCCGGGCGACGATGTCGCCCGGCTCCCTGAGGTCTTCGTAGTCCTCGACGGTCCTGAGCTTAACGGAACAGGCCCAGGATGCTCTGCGGACGCTGGTTGGCGATACCGAGCGTCTGCACCGAGAGCTGCTGCTGCACCTGCAGTGCCGTCAAGCGGGCGGACTCGCGGGCGAGGTCGGCATCGACGATGTTGCCGAGACCTTCCTCGGTCGCGTCCGAGATCTGCTCCAGGAACGAGGTCTGCAGATCGAGGGCGCGAACTTCGGCACCGAGCGCGCCGAGCGCGGTGTTGACCGTCGACTCCAGATCCTCGTACTCGGTGGTGAGTACCGCCTGCGCTGCGGCGGCGTCCGCCGGGGTCGCAGCCGCCAGTGCCGCGATCTCGGTCCGGAGATCCTGGGCGCTCAGCGTCAGGGTGCCGCCGTCCAGGTTGGACAGCGTGTTGATGTCCGCGCTGATGCCGCCGGTGTCGAGCAGGTTCACGCCATTGAACGTGGCGTTGTCGATGAAGTTCGCCGCCTGCGACAACAGCTGATCGAAGTCGGCGTTCAGGATGTCGCGCTGTGCCGTGGTGATGCCCTCGTTCGAGAGCTCGGTCAGCTTGGTGCGGATGTTCTGCATGAGGTCGGAGACCGCCGTGGTGCCGGCGATGGCGACCTTGCCGATGCCCTTGGCGTTGTTCAGGCCCTGCGTGACGGCGCCGATCGCCTTCAGCTCGCCACGGATACCCTGGGCGATGGAGAAGTTCGAGGCATCGTCGAGCGCGCCGGAGATCTTCAGGCCCGTCGACACGCGGTTCTGGGAAACGTCCAGGTTGCGGTTGACGGAATTGAGGGTCCGGAGGGCAACGAACACACCGGGATTGGTCTTGATTGAGTTCTGAACAGCCATTTTGGCCTCCTCTTTCTAAGGTTGGGCGTTTTGCCCAGGTATGGGGCGAGCCCCAGAGCACCACAGAAATTGGACCGCGCGCGCTGCCGTGTCAACCGAAATAAGGACGGTCGACGACAGTCGCTGCGGGCAGGCCAGAAGGCATGTCGCGGCAAGGATGTTAAGTCGTTAACGAAGTCTTACGGCGACGAATGCTGGTGGTGAGAGGCCTCCTTTGCGGTTGGAAGGGATAGCGGGGTGGAGCGCCTGCTCCACCCCGCGTCCCGTCGGCTTCGCCGTTTAGCCGAAGAGCCCGAGCAGGGTCTGCGGCCGCTGGTTGGCGATCCCCAGCGTCTGGATCGAGAGCTGCTGCTGCACCTGGTAAGCGCTCAGCCTGGCGGATTCGCGTGCCAGGTCTGCATCGACGATGTTGCCGAGGCCTTCATCGGTGGCATCCGAGATCTGCTCCAGGAACGAGGTCTGCAGCTCCAGGGCACGAACCTCGGCGCCGAGCGCGCCGAGCGCGGTGTTCACCGTCGACTCCAGATCCGCGTACTCGGTAGTCAGCACTGCCTGCGCCGCCGCCGCATCCGCCGGGGTCGCCCCGGCCAGAGCGTCGATTTCGGTACGCAGATCCTGCGCAGTCAGGGTCAGGGTACCGCCGCTCAGGTTGGACAGCGTCTCGACGTCCACGCTGATGCCGCCCGTGTCGAGCAGGTTGACACCGTTGAACGTGGCGTTGTCGATGAAGTTGGCCGCCTGCGACAGCAGCTGGTCAAAGTCCGCGTTCAGAATGTCGCGCTGCTGCGTGGTGATGCCTTCGTTCGACAGCTCGGTCAGCTTCTGGCGGATCGTCTGCATCAGATCGGAGATTGCCGTGGTGCCGGCGATCGCGACCTTGCCGATGCCCTTCGCGTTGTTCAGACCCTGCGTGACGGCACCGATCGCCTTCAGCTCGCCCCGGATGCCCTGGGCGATGGAGAAGTTCGAGGCGTCGTCGAGCGCACCCGAGACCTTCAGACCCGTCGAGACGCGGTTCTGGGTAACGTCCAGCTTCCGGTTGATCGAGTTGAGGTTGCGGAGGGCCACGTAGGAACCGGCGTTGGTGTTGATGGAGTTCTGGACAGCCATTGGAGTCATCCTCGTTCTAAGGGTGGCGTCGGCGTTTTGCCGACCCGAACGGTGCTAGTCCGTTCTGACAGCCATGAAACACGGCTCGCTGCATAATGTCAAGTATTTTAGATAAAAAAACTTCAAATGCTTTTTATCTATAGATCACCCCGATCGCGAAGTGCTTGCAGGATGCGTACCGGCACGCGCACGGCAGGCTGAGCGCGCCCTCCCCGGTCGTCAGGACCATCCAGCTGGCAAACGCGTCGCCGGCAGCCCGGCAGGAATTGCCCGGGCCGGCAGAACCTGCCGGGCGAACCCGGCGCCACGAGCGGCAAACCCGGGGATTCCGGCCCGAAGCCTCGCGCAGAGAACTGGCCCGCTTGTTGCGTCGAGGCTGACGAACACGACCGATCAGGTGACGCCATGGACATCAACCCGTTCGACCCGAGAGCCCCGCAGTCGACCGCCGGCAACCGCCGCCGCGACGAGAGCTCCGCGGGTTTCCGGGGGGTGATGAACTTGATGGCGCATCTGGCCGCCGAGCCCCCCCGGACCGAGGACAGCCGACGCCCGGCGCCTTCCCGCGCCGCCTCGGAGCCGGCGTCCGCCAGCCGCGCCAGGCATGATCGTGCCGCCGACGACACCCGGGCGGTCGACGAGACCCGCCCGCGCCGCGGAACACGCGCTGCCGCCGGGCAGGACGAAGCCGTGCCGCCGGCCGAGGCGCCGCCGGCCCCCGTCGCCCAGGTAGCCCCCCCGGCAAATGGCCAGGCCATCGCGCTGACCGCACCCGATGCGCCCGCCGCGACGCCGGCGTCGGCCGGCGAACCGGCGGCCACCGCACAGGCGGCCGCGGTCCCGGCTACCCCGGCTGCGGCCAACCCCGCTGCATCCCACCCGGCTGCGGCCACTCCGACCGCCGCCCCGGTTGCAGCCCCCCCTGTCGCTGCGGCCCCTGTCACTGCGGCCCCTGTCGCCGCGGCACCGGCTGCCCCAGCGGCGCAGCCCCCGGCCGCCGACGCGGGTTCGGCTGGCGCCCCCCCAGCCGCCGCCCCCTCGCCCGCCGCCGTTTCGCCCACCGCGACGGCGCTGTCCGACAGCGCCGCCAAGGGCAGCGCCCCGGTGGCGACCGCCGACAGCAAGCGTTCCGCCGGGACGTCGCGCACGCCGGACGGCGTCGTTGCTCCCGCCGGCGTCGAGATCACGGTCGAGCCGGTCCCGGTCACCACGCGGCCCCAGGCCGTCGCCGCATCGGCCCTGGTGCAGGCACACTTGGCAGCAACTGCCGACCCGAACCCCACCGCCGGTCAGCCCGCGCCCCCGGCTGCCGCCAGCAGCCCCGCCGTGGCCCAGCCGGAAGCGGTCCCGCAAGGAACCGGTCAGCAAGCCGCTGCGCGCGCCGATGCCGGCCAGGGCGGTCTGCCGCAACAGGGCCTCGCCCAGGCGGCGGCCGCGGCGAGCGGCAACGGCCAGGCGGCGCAGGGCAACGCCCCGCTGCATGTCGGCGGTGGGCAGGACCTGTTCGTGGGCGCCGACGCCGGCAACGCCGACTCCGGTGGCGCCCAGGACGGCGACAACCAGGGCGGCGACACCCAGGGCGGCGGCCAGCAGAACGCCGGCCAGCAGGGTTCCGGCCAGCAGGGCGGCGCGCAAGCCGGCGCCGGCTTCGCCTTCGGCGCGGCGACCATCGGCCAGCGCGGCTTCGGCGGCGCGGCGGCCCGGGCACAGTTCCAGGAAATCCTCGCGACCCGCACGGCCCGCGCGCCGATGCAGGCGTCGGGCAGTGCACAACCCAGCACAGCGTTCACGGCCGGGCCAGGCGGCCCCCAGAGCACACTGCCCGCAATGGCCTCCGGGGCGGTGGCGACCGCCCAGGGTCGACCCGGTGCCGCTTCGGGCACCGCGGTCGGCCAGGTCGCCGTGAGGCTCGCCGGTGCCGCCGCCGACGGTGGCGGCCGCATCACCATCAAGTTGAACCCGGAAGACCTCGGCAAGGTCGACGTCAAGCTGGAGCTGGGCAAGGACGGCCTGGTCCGCGCCACCATCAGCGCCGAGAAGCCGGAGACGCTCGACATGCTGCAGCGCGACTCGCGCGTTCTCGAGAAGGCATTGCAAGAGGCCGGGCTGAAGACCGACCAGCAGTCCCTGGCGTTCGACATGCGCGGCGGCAACGGCCAGCCGGCCGATCGCGACCAGGGCAACCCTGCATCCGGCGGCCAGATGGCCGGCGACGACCCGACATCCGGCGAGCCGGAGACTGCGGATGCCACGGCCGCCGATCCCGGCGGAGCCCGGGCGGACGGCAGCTACGACCTAGTGGCCTGAGGAGACCAGCAATGACCACAGTCGCCCCGATCGACACCTCCGGCGCCAAGTCGGCGAACTCGCTCAACAAGCTCAACACCAACTTCGACATGTTCCTGACGCTGCTGACGACGCAGCTCAAGAACCAGGATCCGCTGGATCCGATGGACAACGCCGAGATGACCAACCAGCTCGTGCAGTTCGCCAACGTCGAGCAGCAGATCGCGCAGAACACCAATCTCGAGCAGATGATCACGCTGCTGAACGCGCAGTCGGCCGCCTCGTCGGTCTCCTACCTGGGCAAGGACGTCCAGTACACCGACGCCACGACCACCTACTCGGGCGAGCCGGTGAAGTTCGGCTACACGCCGGCGGAGACCGCCGAGACCGTGACCCTGAAGATCGTCGATCTCGACGGCGAAACCGTCCGAACCCTGGAGGCCGAGCGCACCGCGCAGCGCCACACGGTGACGTGGGACGGCCTGGACGACGACGGCAACGAGGTGCCGGAGGGTGCCTACACCTTCGTGGTGTCCGCCAAGGACGACAAAGAGAAGGCCATCAAGGTCGACACAGACATCACCGGCCGCGTCACGGGCGCGGCCACCGACTCCACCGGCAGCTACCTGCTGATTGGCGACCTCGCGGTCGACGTCACCAAGGTGGTCTCGGTCAGGGATCCAGCCGCGTCATAGCAACGCGACCGGCAGCAAACCGGCAGAACGCCTCGCAGCAACCTCTCAGTCGCCCGGCAGCACCGGGGACGTTTTCGGGGGAACAACAATGAGCATCTACGGCGGTATGTTCTCGGGTGTGTCGGCTCTGGCCGCGCAGTCCCAGGCGTTCGGGATCATCTCGGACAACATCTCCAACGTGAACACCACCGGCTACAAGGACACCACGGCGCGGTTCTCCACCCTGGTCACCGAGTCGATCACCGGCACCCGCTACTCGCCGGGCGGCGTCATCGCCAAGCCGTTCGTCAATCCCGAGAAGCAGGGCCTGCTGCAGGGCACCACCTCGTCCACCGACCTCGCGATCGTCGGTGACGGCTTCTTCATCGTGAACGAGAACGACGATCCCCTGAACAACGGCGGCGACTACCTGCTGACCCGGGCCGGGTCCTTCGTCGAGGACGAGGACGGCAACCTGGTGAACAGCGCCGGCTTCTTCCTGCAGGGCTGGCGCACCGACTCCACCGGCGCCATCGTGAACGCCAACACCCGGGACCAGCTGTCGAGCCTGGAGACCATCAACCTGGCCGGCTTCACCTCGGTTTCCAACCCGACCACCGCCGCCGAGCTGGCCGTCAACCTGCCGGCCAACGCCACCACCGGCGCCACCGAGACCACCAACCTGACGATCTACGACTCGCTCGGCGTCGACCACCTGCTGACCATCAACTGGACGAAGAACGCCCAGGCCAACGAGTGGGCCTACTCGATCGACGTCACCAACAACGGCGGCACGACGACCGCGGCAGTGGTCGCGGGCACGATCGACTTCGACGCGGCGAACGGCACCATCGAGGACATCGACAACAGCGGCACGGCCGCCGACGGCGATGCGGCGCAGACACTGATCCCCGCCACCGCCCTGACAGCCGCGGTGTTCGGCAGCGGCGCCGCCGCCTCCGCCATCACCATCAACTGGGGCACGGTCGGCCAGACCAACGGCATGAGCCAGCTCAGCCGCGGCTACGAGGCGACGCTGCTGAACCAGAACGGCTCCTCGCCCTCGACCCTGATCGCGGTCGAGGTCGACGACGAAGGCATCGTGACGGCGCGCTTCGAGAACGGCGATACCCGGCCGATCTACAAGGTCGCCATCGGCGCCGTGCCGGCCGCCACCCAGCTGCGCAGCGAGAACGGCAACGCCTACACCCTGTCCAGCGGCTCCGGCGACCTGCTGCTGACCGAGGCCGGGCTGCAGGGTGCCGGCTCGATCGAGTCGTCCGCGCTGGAGCAGTCGACCGTCGACCTGTCGGACGAGTTCGCCGACCTGATCATCACCCAGCGCGCCTATTCGGCCGCGACCAAGCTGGTCACCACCGGTGACGAACTGCTGGCCGAGATCATCAACATCAAGCGATAACGCCTGATCCCGCACCCGTTACCGCTCGTCCTGACCCCGGCTTCGGCCGGGGTCTTTCTTTTCCGCGCCCGAAACGAAATCGACCTCGCACGCCCGCGCATTAGGCGTTTGTTAACAGCCGCCCGGCACACTGAAGGAAGAGCGAAACCGGCGTGCGACGACGATGAGCGGACAAGTGGCAACGAAGACTCCGGGCACTCACGTGGAGCACGTCACCGGCCCCAACGGCACGGCGATCGGACTCGACGACCTGCCCGCGCCCGACACCACGAGATGGGTCATGCGCCGCAAGGCGGAAGTGGTGTCAGCCGTGCGCGGCGGGCTGCTGACCGCCGAGGAAGCGTGCGCCCGCTGGAACCTGACGCCCGAGGAACTGGAATCCTGGCAGCGGCTCATCGACCGCTACGGGGTCCGTGGGCTGCGCGCCACGCGGCTGCAGCAGTATCGCGGCATTGCCCGGCGCACCGGCCAGATCGGCCCGCGCTGACCCCGGGTCAGCCGCCGCCGGACGTCATCAGGCGGCCCCTCAGGATCTCCGCAATCTTCCGCATGGTCGGGTTCCACGGATCGGCGATGCGCTTGCCGAGCGGCTGCACCGAGGAGAACCAGGGGTCGGTGCCGCCGATCGGGTAGCCGTCGGGCACCGGCCGGCCGTGGAACTCCACCGCCGGCACGCCGAGCCCGCCGGCGATGGTCGCCACCGAGGTGTTCGCCGACACCACGAAGTCGAGACCGGCCGTGAGGGCCGCCGAACCGTCCAGGTCATCGAACAGGTCGAGGTCGGCGAAGCGGTGGACGATGACCCCGAAGCGCTCGCGAATCTCGGCGATCTCCTCGGTGCATTCGTCGTATTGCAGGTTCACGAAGACGACGCCGGGCAGCGCCAGGATCGGCTCCAGGTCGGCGGCCGCGGCATAGGTCTGGCTGCGCAGGCGGCCATGCGCGCTGCTGCGCCAGCAGAGCCCGACCTTCGGCCCGGCTCCCAGGGCATCGAGCCGCAGCCGCAACTGCGCCGCCCGGTCCGGGTCCGGCCGCAGCAGGGGCCGGTCACGCGGAAATCGGTCGGCGCCCATGCGCAGATGCCGCCCGAGGCTGCCGGTCGGCATCACGATGTCGAACGCTTCGGCGCCGGTCTCGACAGCCCGGAAGGGAGCGGCCACGACCCGGGCGCCGGGGAGCGAGCGCGCCAGCAGGGCGCGCAGCTTCGGCGACGTCTCCAGGGTCACTTCGGCGCCGCGCTCGACGACGTCCGGCACCATCGTCGCAAACCGGATCTCGTCGCCGATCCCCTGCTCGCGGTACAGGAACGCGCGACGGCCCTGGAGCACCGCCGGCAACTCCGTCGACACCGTCAGCCCGCGCAGCGAGTTGCGATAGCTGTGCACGCCGAACCGCCGCTCGTACAGCGGCCAGCCCTCGGCCCAGTGGCCGGTCCACATCAAGGTGCAACCGAAATTGTAGTTCGCCACCGCGCTCTCCGGCGCCTTGGCCAGGGCCTTCCGGAAGAACCGGTCGGCGGCCGCGTATTCGCCGACCCGCGACAGCACCGTCGCATAGTTGGCTGCGGCGTCCGGCAGTCCGGGATCCAGGCGCAGCGCCTCGCGCAGATGCGGCAGCGCGTCGTAGGAGCGGTCGATCATGTTCAGCGCGCTGCCGAGGTTCTGGCGGATCGCCGCGTGGCGCGGTTCCAGCCGGACAGCCTCGGCGTAGGCCTCGGCCGCGTCCTGCCAGCGCTCGAGATCCTGCAGCACATTGCCGAGGTTGGACCAGTAGCCGGCCACCCGCGGGTTGATCCGGATGGCCTTGCGGATCAGGTCGGCGGCGATCTCGTGCTGCCGCAATTGACGCGCGACGAGGCCCATCCCGTGCAGCGCATCCGGGTGCTCGATGTTCTCGTCGAGCACCTGCCGGAAGCCGGACCGTGCGGCCTGCAGGTCGCCTGCCTGCAGCGCGCGCATCGCCGCGACCACCGCATGCGCGTGCCGCAGTCCGTCCGGATTTGCGGGATCGGCCCAGGTAGCCGGCCGCCGCGGCGGCTCCCCTTTCCTGCGTCCGTTCATGTCGCCTCCACGCTGCGGCGAATCGGCGGCGAGTTCACCTGATGCCGCAAGGTCTCGACCTAATTCTTTGTTCTTTTTTACAGATACGCGTGATAATGTTGCTAGGAAATTTTTGCCGACCGGCGAGCTTCCCAAGGTTCTTAATATTTTGTATAAAATTTTATGCGTATTGACGGAACGGCCGTCGCCGGGTCGGTGACGGAGCTCTCGGGGAGTAACGGGCATGAACCCCTTCGCCGACCTGATCCGCAATCTCGGACCGGTGCGCCTGGCCGCCCTTGCCGGCACCGGCATCGCCGTCATCGGCTTCTTCATCTTCCTGGTATCGCGGCTGTCGACCGGCAGCCAGTCGCTGCTGTACGCCGACCTGGAGCCGGCCGATGCCGGGCAGATCGTGCGCGAGCTGGAGACCCGCGAGATCCCCTACCAGCTGAAGGCCAACGGCACCCAGATCTTCGTCCCCTCCGACGACGTGCTGCGCCTGCGGGTGTCGCTGGCCGAGCAGGGCCTGCCCGGCGGCGGCTCGGTCGGCTACGAGCTGTTCGACAAGAACCAGGGCCTCGGCACCACCAGCTTCGTGCAGAACGTCAACCTGGTGCGCGCCCTGGAGGGCGAGCTGGGCCGCACGATCAGCTCGATGCGCAACGTCCGCGGCGCCCGCGTCCACCTGGTGCTGCCACGGCGCGAGCTGTTCTCGCGCGAGCGGCAGCAGCCGAGCGCCTCGGTGGTGCTGCAGCTGTCCGGCGGCAACCGGCTCGGCAAGGAGCAGGTGATGGCGATCCAGCACCTGATCGCCGCCGCCGTGCCCGAGCTGAAGCCGGAAGGCGTGTCGATCCTCGACAGCCGCGGCGAGCTGCTGGCGCGCGGTTTCGGCGAGGATTCCAAGAACTCGCTCGCCCTCCTCAACGCCGAGGAGATGAAGATCGCGCATGAGAGCCGGATCCGCCGCTCGATCGAGGAGATGGTCGAGCGCACGGTCGGCCTGGGCCGGGTGCGCGCCGAGGTGACGGCCGAGATCGACTACGGCCGGGTGGTGGAGAACACCGAGCGCTACGACCCCGACAGCCAGGTCGCGCGTTCGACCCAGACCATCGAGGACCGGTCGAAGTCCAACGAATCCGCCCGCGAGGACAACGTCACGGTGCAGAACAACCTGCCCGAGGCGGACTCCAACACCGGCGGCGCCACCGGCAACAACTCGGAGACCTCCAACAACCGCACCGAGGAAACGGTCAACTACGAGATCTCCAAGACCATCCGGCAGCGCACGCGGGAGTCCGGCGAGGTGCAGCGGCTGTCGGTCGCCGTGCTGGTCGACGGCACCTACGACCGCAACGCCGACGGCCAGCGGGTCTACGTCCCGCGCACGCCGCAGCAGATCGAGCAGATCGAGACGCTGGTGAAGTCGGCGATCGGCTTCAAGGCCGACCGCGGCGACAGCGTCGAGGTCGTGAACATGGAGTTCGTGAAGCTCGAACCGACCGACATCGACGACGGCGCCTTCCTGTTCGGCATCTCCAAGGAGGAGTTCCTGCAACTCGCCGAGGTGCTGGTGCTGGCGGTGGTCGGCCTGCTGGTGATCCTGCTGGTGGTCCGCCCGGTGCTGACCCGGCTGTTCGAGAGCATGCCGACCACGCTGGCCGCACGCGGCGGCGGCCTGCTCGGCCAGGACGGCCAGCTGGCCCAGCTCGCCGGCCCCGGCGCCACCGCCGACATGGCGGAGCTGCTGGACGGCGACGACGATTCCGAGGAAAGCCTGCTCGACCAGATGATCGACATCAATCAGGTCGAAGGCCGGGTCCGCGCCTCGTCGCTGCGCAAGATCGGCGAGATCGTCGACAAGCACCCCGAGGAGGCGGTCGCGATCATCCGCAACTGGATGTATCAGGAAGCGCAATGACGCCGTCGATGCTGCATGACGCCGGACCGCATGACGCCTACGCCGGGATGGGGAGCCGGGGATGACGCGACACAAGCCGTTCACCTTCGACTACAGCTTCGACGACGGTGCCGACGAGCGCCGCAAGGCCGCCGAGAAGGCGGCCCGCCGGGCGGCGGCCGAGGCGGCGGCGAACCGGCCGCCGACCTTCACGGTCGAGCAGCTGGAGCAGGCGCGCATCGAAGCCCATGCGCAGGGGCGGCAGGAGGGCATGGCCGATGCCATGGCCGGCATCGAGCAGCAGGTCGCGCGCACACTCGACGCCATGTTCTCGCGACTGCCCAAGGTGTTCCAGGAGCACGCCGCCTGGAGCAAGGTCATCGAGGCAGACGCGCTGCGGCTGGCGGTGGCCCTGGTGCGCAAGCTGGCGCCGGAGATGACACGCGGCAAGGAGCTGCCGGAGGTCGAGCGGGTGATCCGCGAGGCGTTCGGCTTTCTGACCGAACAGCCGAAGGTGATGATCCGGGTCGCCCCGGCCCTGGAGGAGGAACTGCGCGACAAGGTCGTCCTGATGGCCTCGCGGGTCGGCTACGAGGGCCAGGTGGTGCTGGTGGGCGACCCCGAGCTGCCGGACGAGGACTGCCGGATATCCTGGCAGGCCGGCGCGGTCGAGCGCTCGCTCGACGACACCTGGGAGCAGATCGACCAGATCGTCGCGCGCGTCCTGGCCGGCCAGCCCGCGCGGTCGCGTAGCAGCCGCGCCGACGCCGGCGGAAGCGACGGGGAAGACCACGACGCCGCATCGACCGATGCCGGCGAGCCGACCAGCTGACCGAGGAGGACATCATGTCCGACAACGATCTCAACCTGACCGACCTCGACAACGATGACATGGCCGCCGCCATGGCAGCCCAGGACGAGCCCGAGGAGGTCTATGCCGACGACGGCAAGGGGCAGATCACCGCCCGCGAGCTGGAGGCGGTCTACGACATCCCTGTGCAGGTCTCCGCGGTGCTCGGCAAGACCAGCATGCAGGTCAGCCAGCTGCTGAAGCTCGGCCGCGGCGCCGTCGTCGAGCTCGATCGCAAGGTCGGCGAGGCGATCGACATCTACGTCAACAACCGCCTGGTCGCCCGCGGCGAGGTGGTCATCGTGGACGAGCGGCTCGGCGTCACCATGACCGAGATCATCAAGGCCGACCGGCCGGCCTGAGCACGGAGCGGGAAGCATGGCCGACAGTGCCGACTACGCCGCGGCCCGCAGCGGCGGGACGGTCAGCTACGATGTGCCGTCGAGCGGCACCACGGTCGACGGCGCTCTGCTGATCGGGCTGTCGATGTCGTTCGCGCTCATCGTCGCCGCCATCATGTTCGGCGAGTCGATCCGGTCGTTCCTGGACGTTCCGTCGGTGCTGATCGTGCTGCTGGGCAGCTTCGCGGTCACCCTGGTCTCGTTCTCGGTCGGCGAGGTGCTGGCGGTCGTCCCGCTGCTGCTGCGCACGGTGTTCCCGCCGTCCCGGCATGTGCGGCGCGCGTGCGAGCGTGCCCTCAACCTCGCCGAGATCGGCCGCCGCAACGGCATCCTCGCACTCGACCAGGTGCTGCCGCGGCTCGCCGGCGAACCGTTCCTGCAGCGCGCGATCGCGATGGCCGTCGACGGCACCCCACCGGAGAAGATCGAGGCGGTGCTGGGAACCGAGGTCGAGGCGACCGCCGAGCGCATGGCGCGTTCCGCCGACGTGCTGCGGCGCGCCGCCGAGGTGGCGCCGGCGATGGGGCTGATCGGCACCCTGATCGGGCTGGTGCAGATGCTCGCCAACCTGAAGGACCCCAACGCCATCGGCCCGGCCATGGCGGTGGCGCTGCTGACCACCTTCTACGGTGCGGTGCTGGCCTACATGGTGTTCACGCCGGTGGCGGCGAAGGTCGACCGCAACGCCGCCGACGAGCGCCAGATCCAGCAGATCTACATGATCGCGGCGAGTTCCATCGCCCGGCAGGAAAACCCGAGGCAGCTGGAAACGCTGCTCAACACCGTCCTGCCGCCGTCGCAGCGGCTGGACTTCTACTCGTGACAGCGGGAGCGATGCGATGCGTCTGTTGATCGTCGGCACACTGGAGGGCCACATCAGCACCGCCGGCCGGATGGCCATGCAGCGCGGTGCCAAGGTCAGCCACATCCCCGACTGGGAGGGTGGCCTGCGGATCCTGCGCGACGGCCCCGGCGCCGACCTGGTGATGATCGACATCCGCCAGCCGGTCGCCCGCTTCATGAAGCAGATGAAGCAGGAGCGGATGAACACCCCCGTGGTGGCCTGCGGCATCCAGAGCGACCCGGAGACCGCGGTCGAGGCGATCCGCGCCGGCGCCAAGGAATACATCCCCCTGCCCCCGGACGCCGAACTGATCGCCGCCGTCCTGGCCGCCGTTGCCGAGGAGCAGACCGCCGTCGTCTTCCGGGACCCGGTCATGGCCGGAGTGCTGAAACTGGCGGACCAGATTGCCCCCTCGGACGCCAGCGTGCTGGTCACCGGCGAGTCCGGCACCGGCAAGGAGGTGCTTGCCCGCTACCTGCACTCCAAGTCGCGCCGCGCCAACGAGAAGTTCGTGTCGGTGAACTGCGCCGCGATCCCGGACAATCTGCTGGAGTCGGAGCTGTTCGGCCACGAGAAGGGCGCCTTCACCGGCGCCGTCGCCCGCCGGGTCGGCAAGTTCGAGGAGGCCGACAAGGGCACGCTGCTGCTCGATGAGATCAGCGAGATGGACATCCGCCTGCAGGCCAAGCTGCTGCGCGCGATCCAGGAGCGCGAGATTGACCGGGTCGGCGGCAGCACCCCGGTGAAGATCGACATCCGCCTGATCGCGACCTCCAACCGCGACCTCGACCTGCATGTCCGGGAAGGGAAGTTCCGCGAGGACCTGTATTTCCGGCTGAACGTGTTCAACCTGCAGCTGCCGGCGCTGCGCGAGCGGCCGGGCGACATCCGGGCTCTGGCCGAGCATTTCGGCAGGAAATACGCCGAGGCCAACGGCGTGCCGGCGCGGCCGCTGTCGGAGGCGGCACTGCAGCGCCTGGAGGGCCACCACTGGCGCGGCAACGTCCGCGAGCTGGAGAACACCATGCACCGCGCGGTGCTGCTGGCCGCCGCCGGCAGCGAGATCGGCCCGGAGGCCATCCTGCTGACCGGCGAGAGCAAGTCTCCGGCCGCTCCCGCCGGCCCGCCGGCGGCAGGACCGGTGGCAGCGGGACCGTCGGCAGCGGGACCGTCGGCAGCAGGACCGGCGGCAGCAGGACCGGCCGCAGTCCGGCCGGCCGGCGGCGGCAGTTCGACGTCGAGCCTGGTCGGCCGCACCGTCGCCGATGTCGAGCGCGACCTGATCATCGACACGCTCGGCCATTGCCTGGGCAACCGGACGCATGCCGCGAACATCCTCGGCATCTCGATCCGTACCCTGCGCAACAAGGTCAAGCAGTTCACCGACGAGGGCTTCGACGTCCCGGCTCCAGGCGATGCCGACCGCGCGGCGGTCTGAACGGGCCGGGGATGAGGTGGGGAGAGATCTGAGCGATGGCTGACACCTCCGGACAGGGAGGCGGCAACCGCGGCCCGGGGGGCGGCCTGACGCTGCCGAGCTTCGGGACGATCGGCGAGGCGTTGCGGCGCGGCGACATCGTGTTCGCCGCCGGCGTGATGGCCATCCTGTCGGTGCTGATCCTGCCGATGCCGACATGGCTGCTGGACTTCTGTCTGGCGCTGTCGATCCTGCTGTCGGTCCTGATCCTGATGACCGTCATGTTCATCCGGAAGCCGCTGGACTTCAGCGCCTTCCCGACCATCCTGCTGGTCGCCACCATGCTGCGGCTGGCGCTGAACCTGGCATCGACCCGATTGATCCTCGGCGAAGGCCACACCGGCACCGACGCCGCCGGCCATGTCATCGAGGCGTTCGGCAATTTCATGATGGCCGGCAACCCGATCATCGGCGTGATCGTGTTCTCGATCCTGGTTCTGGTGAACTTCATCGTCATCACCAAGGGCTCCGGGCGCATCGCGGAGGTCTCGGCGCGGTTCAGCCTGGACGCCATGCCGGGCAAGCAGATGGCGATCGACGCCGACCTGTCGTCGGGCCTGATCAACGAGGACCAGGCGCGCAAGCGGCGCGACGAGTTGAGCCAGGAGAGCAGCTTCTTCGGCTCCATGGACGGCGCCTCGAAGTTCGTGCGCGGCGATGCGATCGCCGGCCTGATCATCACGGTGATCAACGTGGCCGGCGGCATGATCATCGGCATGGCGCAGCAGGACATGAGCTTCGCCGACGCGTCGATGACCTACACCATCCTGACGGTCGGCGACGGCCTGGTCAGCCAGATCCCGGCACTGCTCGTATCGACCGCCGCCGGCATGCTGGTGACCAAGGGCGGGGTCGAGGGCTCCGCCGACCAGGCGGTGTTCGGCCAGCTCGGCGGCTATCCGCAGGCGCTGGCGATGAGCTCGGGCCTGATGGTGATCATGTCGCTGCTGCCCGGCATCCCCATGCTCCCGTTCCTGGGCATCGCAGGCGTGACCGGCTACGGCGCCTTCTACCTCTGGCGCAGCCGCGAGGACGCCAAGGTCGCAATGGTTCAGGCGGAGGAGGTCGCCGCCGCGGCACCGCCGCCGGAGGAGCCGATCTCCTCGGCCCTGCAGATCGACCTGATCCGGCTGGAGCTCGGCTACGGGCTGCTGCCGCTGATCAACGAGGCGGTCGAGGGCCAGCGCCTGACCGACCAGATCAAGGCGCTGCGCCGACAGCTGGCGACCGAGAGCGGCTTCATCATGCCGCAGGTCCGCATCCAGGATAACCTGCAGCTCGGCGCCAACACCTATGTGATGCGGATCAAGGAGATCGAGGTCGGGCGTGGCGACCTCAGGCCGAACCGGCTGCTGGTGATGGATCCCACCGGCGGCAAGATCGACCTGCCCGGCACCGACACCCGCGAGCCGACCTTCGGGCTGCCGGCGATGTGGATCTCCCCGGAGCTGCGCGAGGAGGCGCTGTTCAAGGGCTACACCGTCGTCGACCCGTCCACGGTGATCACCACGCACCTGACCGAGCTGGTGCGCGACAACATGTCGGAGCTGCTGTCCTACGGCGAGACCCAGAAGCTGCTGGACGAGCTCGGCGACCGCCACCAGAAGCTGGTCGCCGACATCGTCCCGGCGCAGATCACCGTCGGCGCCCTGCAGCGGGTGCTGCAGAACCTGCTCGGCGAGCGCATCTCGATCCGCGACCTGCCGACCATCCTGGAGGGCGTGGCGGAGGCCGCCGGCTACAGCCGCAACGTCTCGACCATCACCGAGCATGTGCGCGCCCGGCTGGCCCGCCAGATCAGCGAATCGCATGCCGACGAGCAGGGCGTGATCCCGCTGGTGTCGCTGTCGCCGGACTGGGAGCAGGCCTTCGCCGAGGCGCTGATCGGCACCGGCGACGACCGGCAGCTTTCGATGGCGCCGAGCCGGCTGCAGCAGTTCATCACCACGGTCCGCCACCAGTTCGACAAGTATACCGCCATGGGCGAGCAGCCCTGCCTGCTGACCTCGCCCATGGTGCGCCCCTATGTGCGCTCGATCGTCGAGCGTTTCCGGCCGCAGACCGTGGTAATGTCGCAGAACGAGATTCACCCGAAGGCGAAGATCCGCACGCTCGGGCAGATATGAGGGAGAGCGGAAAGCTGGGGGACCGACCACAAACGACGGGACACGGCTCATGAAGGAGCCGCGTAGTCTTGTGCGGGTCGCGCCTCCGGCCTGTGAAACGAGCCGATGCGCCTGAAGACTTTCACCGCGCCCTCGATGGCCGAAGCGATGCAGTTGGTGAAGACCCATCTCGGGTCCGACGCCATCATCGTGTCCACACAGAAGGGCGACGGCGGCCTCGGCGTGCGGATCACGGCGGCGATCGAGGCGGCCGAGGACGAGGACCATTACGACCAGTTCGACGACGAGGCCGATCCGCTCGACGAGATCGCCGATGCGCTGGCGCACCACAACGTGCCGGGCGAACTGGCGGACCGGCTTACCCGGGCCGCCGGATCGCTGGACTCCGACGAGCCGCTGCTGGCGCTCGCCGGCGCGCTCGACCAGCACTTCAAGTTCCAGCCGCTGCCGGTGGCGGGCCGGCGGCCGATCATGCTGATCGGCATGCCGGGGGCCGGCAAGACGGTGACCACCGCCAAGCTGGCGACCCGTGCGGTGATGAACCGCCGCCCGGTCAACGTGATCACCACCGACACCCAGCGTGCCGGCGGCTACGAGCAGCTGCACGCCTTCACCCGGCTGCTGGAGATCGACCTGCAGCGGGCCGGCACGCCGGGCGAGCTGCGCGACGCGGCGGCGGCGGCGCGCCCGGATGCTCTGGTGCTGGTCGACTGCGCCGGCGGCAATCCCTTCGATCCCGAGGAGGCGACGCGGCAGCGCAAGCTGATCTCCGCCATCGAGGCCGAGGTGGTCCTGGTGATGGCGGCCGGCAGCGACCCGTTGGATGCGGCCGAACTGGCCCAGGCCTATGCAGCGATCGGCGCCCGGCGACTGTTGGCCACCCGCCTCGACATCGCCCGGCGGCTCGGCGGAATCCTGAGCGCCGCCAGCGCCGGCCGCCTCGCCTTCGCCGAGGTCGGTATCGGTGCCAATGTGGCCGAAGGACTGGGGCCACTCAATCCGGTCTCGCTGGCACGGCTATTGCTTCCTAAATATGCGTCAGCCCGCGAGCAGGCCGCGGAATGACGTCCACGAAAGGGTCCGCGATGGTTCCGTCCGATGTCCCGACTCCAGCCGGCCCGCCGACCAAGCTGGCGAAGGGCCGGAACATCCTGGCCGTGGCTTCCGGCAAGGGCGGGGTCGGCAAGACCTGGTTCGCCGTCACGCTGTGCCACGCGCTGTCCCGCCTGGGACAGAAGGTGCTGCTGTTCGACGCCGATCTCGGGCTGGCGAACGTCGACATCCAGCTCGGGCTGATGCCGCAGCGCGACCTCGGTGGCGTTCTCGGCGGCCGGCTGTCGCTGGCGCAGGCGCGGGTGCGCTATGACGAGGGCAAGTTCGACATCATCGCCGGCCGATCCGGTTCGGGGAACCTGGCACAGCTGCCGTCGAACCGCCTGGGCGCGCTCGGCACCGAACTGATCGAGCTCGGCCGCTCCTATGACAGCGTGGTGATGGACATGGGCGCCGGCCTCGACCGCACTGTCCGGCTGCTGTCGGGGCGCGCCGGGACCATCATGGTGGTGGCCACCGCCGAGCCGACCTCGCTGACCGACGCCTACGCCTTCATCAAGGTGACGTTGGCCAACGATCCGACCGCCGACATCCGGGTGGTGATCAACTCCGCCGACACCAAGGGCGAAGGCCAACGCACCTACGAGACCCTGCGCAAGGCCTGCGCGAACTTCCTGAAGGCCGAGCCGCCGCTCGCCGGCGTCATCCGGCGCGACCGCAAGGTGATCGAGGCGATCCGCAGCCAGACCCCGATCATGGTCCGCTTTCCCGGTGCCGACGCCGCCCTCGACGTCGAGGCGATCGCCGACCACCTGCGGGAGACGCGGTGACCGACATCCCCTCGGGACCGCTGCCGCCGGGCGCCCCCCCGGCTGCACGTCCCGCGTCAGCAACGACGCAGCCGGTTCCCCAGTCGGGAGCACCCCAGGCGGCTCCCCCCCAGGGTGGCGCCGAGCAGCCTGCGGCGCAACAATCGGGAACGCAGCAGACCGGTGCCCCGCCGTCCGGCGCCCCGCAGTCCGGCGCCCCGCAGTCCGGCGCCCCACCGACTGCTGCCCCGCCGACCGGTGTCCCGCAGACCGGTGCCCCGCAGAGCAGTGCCCCGGCGCCGCCTCCAGCATCCGCTCCATCGCCATCCACTCCGCCTCCGGCAATCCCCGCCCGCGCCCCGGCGCTGCCGCCGGACCTGGCCCATGCGCCGGCCGGAACCACCGTCGAGGGCGAGGTCCGGACAAGCACCGACGGGCAGGTCACGGTCCGCACCGACCGAGGCGATGTCCGGCTGGACCTCGGCCGCGCCCCGGTCGCCCAGCTGCTGCGGCCGGGCACCCAGGTGAGCATCGAGATCCGCAGCACCGCGGTGCAGCCGCCGGTGGTCCTGGTGACGCCGCGTGCGCCCGCGGGGACCGGCGGATCCGCCCAGGTCGGTGCCGGCCCGGCGGTGACCACCGGCTCGGCAGCCGCGGCGCCGACGGTTCCCCTGGCCGTCGGCCGGATCATCCAGGCGACCGTCGTGCCGGGTCCGGCCCCCGCGACACCGGCCCCCGCGACACCGGCCCCCGCGACATCGGCCCCCGCGACATCGGCACCGGCGACACCGGCCGCGTCGACGCCCGCCCCCTCGAGCCCGGCCCCGTCGCTCGCCACCTCCTCGCCCCCTGCCACGCCAGCTCCTGCTGCCACGCTTCCTTCTGCCTCGCTTCCTGCTGGCTCGGCGCCCTCGCCGACGGCGCGCGCGCCGGTGCCGGTTCCAGGTGCCGCGGCGGCCGCGCCTCCCGACGGCAGGTTGCAGCCCGCTGCGCGCGGCGCGCCGATTCCGTCCGATCCGGCGCTGCGCGCTGCAACGCCGGCTGCCGCCGGCCCGGCGGCACCCGCAGCAGCGACGTCGAGCATTCCAGCGCCGGCAGCCAGGCCCGCGGTCAGTGGGAGTCCGGTGCCGAGCGGCGCCGCCGTGGCCGCACCCTCATCTGCCCCGGTCGCGGCCACGGCGGTCGGGCGCATTCCGTCCACCCCGGCACCGTCCACCCCGGCACCGGCCGTCTCGGCACCGGCCGCTTCCGCACCGTCGTCGGCGCCGCCGGCCACGACGCTGCCGAATGGTGCCGTGCTCACGGTGCGCGTGGCCGCCATCGCCGACGCCGCCCGCGCCGAGAGCGCGCCACGCGCCGGCACCGGGCTGTCCCGGGAGGACGGGCAGCCGGCGGTGCCGACACGCATCGCCGGCCAGATCGCCGGGGTGACGGCGGCCGGCCGGCCGGTGATGCAGTCGCCGCTCGGCTTCCTCGCCCTGGACGCCCGCGCCGACCTCAGGCTCGGCACCCGGATCGCGCTGGACGTCCTCGCATCGCGCGGCGGTGCGGTGCAGGACCGCTCGGCGCCGCTGCCGGTGCTGGCCCGCGAATGGCCGGCGCTCGAGGCCGCCCTGCGGGCGCTGGAGGAGCAGCTCGGGCCGGCCGCCGCCCGCGAGTCCACCGCGGCGATGCCACGGCCGGGCCCGCAGCTGACCGCTGCCCTGGTGTTTTTCATGTCAGCACTGCGCGGCGGCGACGTGCGCACCTGGCTCGGCCGCAACGCCGTGCAGACGCTCGAGGCGACGGCGCGCGGCAGCGGACTGATGAAGGCGCTGTCGGACGACTTCCAGACCCTGCAGCGCGCCGCCGAGCCGTCCGAGACCGGCTGGCGCAGCTTCCTGATCCCGATCACCTGGGACGAGCGGCGGCCGATCCGCCTGCTGACCCGACGCGAGCGGCGCGACGGCCGCGACGGCCGCGGCGGCAAGCCCGGCACCGCCTTCCTGGTCGACCTGGACCTGACCAACATCGGCCCGTTCCGGCTAGACGGCCTGGTCCGCAATGAGCTGCTGGACCTGCTGATCCGCACCACCAGGCCGTTGCCGGGAATGATGCGGCAGGACATCAAGGCGCTCATGGACAACACGCTCGAGCGCACCGGCATCATCGGCAGGCTGTCGTTCAGGGCCTCGCCGGTGATGCCGCCGCTGCCGGTCGACTTGGACGCCAGCGCGACCGGCGATACAACCACGGTCACCGTCTGATCACCCGGAAGCGCCGCCCAAGATGCAGTCCCCCGCCCCTCGGCCGACCCGCCTGCCGCCTGCCATCCTGTTCGACCTCGACGACACCCTGATCACCGCGCATCTGCATCCGCGGGAGGCTTGGCGGCGTGCCATCGACACCCTGCCCGACCGGCCGGACGCCCTGGACGTCGCCCAGGCCGCCGAGCTGATCCACGAGGCGGCGCGCTGGTTCTGGTCTGACCCGGTACGGCACCGCGAAGGCCGGCTCGACATCCGGCGCGCCCGACACGGCATCATCGGCCGCGGCCTCGCCGGGCTGGGCGTCGGCGATCTCGCGCTGATCGAGCGGCTCGGCGATCATTTCACCACAATGCGCACCGCCGAGACCGCGCTGTTCCCGGACGCCGTCGAGACCCTGCTGGGGCTGGCGGCGCGCGGCGTGCGGCTCGGCCTGATCACCAACGGCTCCGCCGCGGAGCAGCGCGCCAAGATCGTGCGCTTCGATCTCGCCCGGCATTTCGTGCATGTGCAGATCGAGGGCGAGATGGGCTTCGGCAAGCCGGAGGACCAGGCCTACGCGCACGCCCTGGCCGTGCTGGGAACCACCGCCGCCGAGACCTGGATCGTCGGCGACAACCTCGACTGGGAGGTGGTGGTGCCGCAGCGCCTCGGCTTCCACGCCATCTGGCGCGACCCGGTCGGCAAGGGCCTGCCCGAGGGCAGCGTCTGCAAGCCGGACCGCATCATCACCCGGCTGGCCGAGCTGCTGGAGGTCTGACGGCGCCCCACTCAGGCGGCAGCCAGCTCGGCCTCCCGCCGGTCGAATGCGTCGCGCGCCCCGCGGATCGCGGCGTGGTGGCCGTCGGCCCAGCGTACCAGCACGCCGAGTGCATCGAACAGCGACCGCCCCATCGCGGTGAGCGCATATTCCACGCGCGGCGGCTTGGTCGGGAACACCGCCCGCGACACCAGTCCGTCGCGCTCCAGCTGTCGCAGTGACTTGGTCAGCATGCGCTGCGAGATATCCGGCAGCGCCCGGCGCAGGACCATGAAGCGGCGCGGGCCGCCGCTCAGCTCCAGCAGCAGCAGCACGCTCCACTTGTCGCCGACGCGGTCGATCACGTCGCGCACCGGACACTCCGTGAGATCGCCGTCCCAGCTCTTCATCCTCGCCTCCGGGTGGTTACCGCGCGGTGCCTATGGGCCGTGAAACTGCCGTCTTGCGGGATATCGGCGCCCCTTTATGTACCTCGGTTACGAAAAGAGACCAACACTCGTCTCGGAACCAGGAGAAGCTCCATGACCATCCTCGTCACCGGCGCCAACGGCCAGCTCGGCCGCCTCGTCGTCGACGCCCTCACCCGCCGTTCCCCTGCCGCAGCGCTGGCGGTCAGCGTACGCGACGCGGCGAAGGCCGCCGACCTGGCGGCGCGCGGCATCGATGTCCGCCAGGGCGACTTCGACGCGCCCGACGACCTCGCCCGCAGCTTCGCCGGCGCCGCCACGGTGCTCATCGTCTCCGGCGACGCACCGGTTAAACTGCGCATCCGCCAGCACCGCGCCGCGGTCGATGCCGCGCTGACGGCCGGTGTCGAGCGCATCGTCTACACCAGCTTCGTCGACCCGCGACCGGACAGCGCGTTCCCCTTCGCGGCCATCCACGCCGACACCGAGGACTATCTGCGGGCCAGCGGCAGCACCTTCACGATCCTGCGCAACGGCGTCTACGCCGACAACCTGATGGGCTTCGTCGGCCGGGCGCTCGCCTCGGGCAGGCTGGCAGCACCGGCGGGCGACGGGCGGGTCGCCTTCGTGAGCCGCGCCGACCTGGCGGAGGCGACGGCCGCCGTGCTGCTCGGCGACGGCCACGCCGGAAAGACCTACGAACTGACCGGCCCGGCGGCGGTCGACTACCACGAGGTGGCCGCGGCGGTCGCGCGCCGGGCGGGCCGGCCGATCGAGTACGCGCCGATCCCGAACCAGGCGTTCGCGGACGGCCTGACCGCGGCGGGACTGCCGCCCTTCATGGTGGCCGCGCTGTCCGGCCTGTTCCAGGCGATGTCGGCCGGCGACTACGCCGCGGTGTCGGCCGACATCGCGACGCTGGCGGGCCGGCCGGCGGAGAGCATCGACGCCTTCCTGGCGCGCATGCCGGCCTGACGGGAGGCGGCGCGCCGGGGTCTTCGGGATTAAGGCTGGCGCGCGCAGGCCTCGCGGAGACAGCCGCGCAGCCAGCGATGCGCCGGATCGGCATCGAGCCGCGGATGCCAGAGCAACGAGACCGTGACCTCGGGCACCGGGACCGGCAACGGGAAGCTGAACATCCCGGCACGCAGGATCCCGGTGTGCCGTTCCGGGACGCTGGCGATCAGATCGGAGGCGCGCGCCAGCGCCAGGGCGCCGGCGAAGCCTCCGGTGGTCGTCACGACGTCCCGGGCCAGCCCGAGCGGCCTCAGGGCCTCGTCGACCGGCCCGGTGTCACGGCCCTGCCGCGAGACCGCGACGTGGCGACCGGCGGCATAGCGGTCGGGCGTGATCTCGCCCCGGCTGAGCGGATGGCCGGACCGCACGACGCCGATGAAACGGTCCCGGAACAATGCCTGTGCCCGGACCTCCGGGCCGAGCGCGGGGCCGACGACGCCGGTCTCCAGATCGACGGAACCGTCGCGCAGCGGCCCGCTGTCCCTGTCCGGCTTCTGCACGAAGCGCAAGCGCACGCCGGGGGCATCGCTGCCGACGCGCGCGACCAGGGCCGGCCCGAAACTCTCCACGAAGCCATCGCCGGTCCGCAGCGTGAACGTCCGGGCCAGACGCGCGAGGTCGAGGGCCTCGGCCGGGCGCAGCACCGCCTGAGCCTCCTGCACGAGTTGCCCGACCCGCTCGCGCAGATCGATCGCCCGCGGCGTCGGGACCAGCCCGCGTCCGGCCCGGACCAGCAGCGGATCGCCCGTCGTCGCGCGTAACCGTGACAGGGCCCGGCTCATCGCCGAGGGGCTGAGGCGCAGCCGCCGGGCGGCGCCCGCAACGCTGCCTTCCTCGAGCAGGACGTCGAGGGTGACCAGCAGGTTCAGATCGGGGATCGACATCCGCCGACCATAGCACGGCGCGATCATGATGTGGCGTTGAACGCATGATCCGAGTGCAAGTGCTGCACGTTCCGCCATGCCTGACCCGGGAGTACCTGTCCGGCGGCTCCACTACCGGAGTCGTCGGAAAACGGAGTTCGGATTGAAAACACTCGTCACGGGGCGGCACGCTCCGGCGCCGGCAGATGCCGCCGGAAACCGCTCGGCCCGATGGGCGCTCGCGGGCCTGTCGCTGTCGATCCTCCTCGCCTCGCTCGGCACCAGCATTGCCAACGTCGCCTTGCCGACGCTGGCGGGGGTGTTCGACGCGTCCTTCCAGGACGTGCAGTGGGTCGTCATCGCCTACCTCCTCGCCATCACCGTGGTCATCGTCAGTGTCGGGCGGCTCGGCGACATCGTCGGTCGCCGGCGACTGCTGGCGGGCGGCATCCTCCTGTTCACGGTGGCCTCTGTGCTGTGCGGCGTCGCTCCCACCCTTTGGCTGCTGGTCGCCGCCCGGGTCGCGCAGGGCCTCGGTGCCGCCGTCATGATGGCGCTCGCCATGGCGCTGGTCGGCGAGGCGGTTCCGAAGGCCAGGGCCGGCAGCGCCATGGGGCTGCTGGGGACGATGTCGGCCGTCGGCACCGCCCTGGGCCCGTCGCTCGGCGGCCTGCTGATCGCCGGCCCGGGCTGGCGGGCGATCTTCCTGGCCGGCGTGCCGCTGGCGATCGCGGCTCTCGTGCTGACGCAGCGTGGCCTGCCCGTCGATCGCCGGGCACCGGGCGTCGATCGAGCCCGGTTCGATGGCATCGGCACGTTGCTGCTGGCCCTGACGCTCACGGCCTATGCCCTCGCGATGACGCTCGGGCGCGGAAGCTTCGACCTGCTCAACGGCACCTTGCTGCTGGCGGCCATCGTCGGAGCCGGCCTGTTTGTCGGCAGCCAGAGGCGAGCGGCGTCACCCCTGGTGGAGTTGGAGACGCTCAGCAATTCCCGGCTGCGCGCACGCCTGGCCGCGAACTCGCTGGTCTCGACGGTGATGATGGCGACCCTGGTGGTCGGACCGTTCTACCTCACGCGCGGGCTGCATCTCGACGAGGCCGTGGTCGGAGCGGCGATGTCGGTCGGCCCGATCGTCTCCGCCCTGAGCGGCGTGCCCGCCGGCCGCATGGTCGACCGTTTCGGCGCACGAGCCATGACCGTTCTCGGCCTGCTGACAATGGCGTGCGGCGCGATGGCGTTGTCCGTGCTGCCGGCGCTGTTCGGCCTCGCCGGCTACGTCGTCGCCATCGGCATCCTGACCCCCGGATACCAGCTGTTCCAGGCCGCCAACAACACGATGGTCATGTCGGATGTCCGGGCGGAGCGGCGCGGCGTCGTCTCCGGCATGCTCAACCTGTCGCGCAATCTCGGGCTCATCACCGGCGCGTCGGTCATGGGGGCGGTGTTCACGATCGCGTCGGGTACGCCGGACGTCACCACGGCACCCGCCGAAGCCGTGGCCGGCGGAATGCAGATCGCGTTCGCCGTCTCGGCGATCCTGGTGGTTGTCGCGCTCGCCGTCGTCGCGGTCGCCAGCCGGAAGCCGGAGGCCGACGCCGCATAGGAGCCTGGCTACAGCCGGTCGTCCTTGCGCCGCGCCAGGTTCTGCGCCGTCTCGTCCATGACCGCCTGGTCCTTGCGGGCCTGCTCGGCTGCCAGCTTGGCAAGCCTGGCGTCATGGGTGATCTGGTAACGCTTGAGCTCGGCAAAGGCGGTCCGCACATCCTCGCGGGCAGCCTCCACCTGGGCCTCGGCGTCGGCGATCATCTGGTCGGCGCGCTTGCGCCGCAGGATCATCCGCTGGGCATAGGCGCCGTAGGTGCGCCCACCCTCGATCGAGGCCGCCGCCGCCTTCTTCTCGGCCGCCAGTTCGGTATCGAGTGCCGTCCGCGCCGCCCGCGCCCGCGCCAGCGCCGCCTCCAGCTGCGACAGGCCCTTGCGCTTCTCGTCGAGGGTCTGCTCGGACAGCCGGATCAGGGTGTCGAACGGCCGCACCGACTATGCCTCACGCCACCTTGCCGTCGCCGGCGAGGATCTCCGCCAGCCGGACGTAGCCGTCGTTCAGATCCGCCTGATCGTCCCTGTCCTGCGACAGGAACGCCTCCAGCGCGTCATGGTACTTGATCGACTCGTCGACCTGCGGGTCGCTGCCGCGCCGGTAGGCGCCGAGCCGGATCATGTCGGCCATGTCCTCGTAGGTCGCCATCAGCGCCCTTGCCCGGCGCACCAGGGCGTTCTCCTCGTCGGTGTTGCAGCCCGGCATCATGCGCGACACCGAGCGCAGGATGTTGATCGAGGGATAGCGGCCGCGGTCGGCGATCGCGCGCTCCAGCACGATGTGGCCGTCGATGATGCCGCGCACCGCATCGGCGATCGGCTCGTTGTGGTCGTCGCCCTCGACCAGCACGCTGAACAGCCCGGTGATCGAGCCCTCGGCGACGCCCGGGCCGGCACGTTCGAGCAGCCGCGGCAACTCGGCGAACACCGTCGGCGTGTAGCCCTTGGATGCCGGCGGCTCGCCGGTGGCCAGCCCGATCTCGCGCTGCGCCATGGCGAAGCGGGTGACCGAGTCCATCATGCAGAGCACCTGCCGGCCCTGGTCGCGGAAATACTCGGCGACCGACAGCGTCAGGTACGCCGCCTGCCGGCGCATCAGCGGGCTCTCGTCAGAGGTGGCGACCACCACGACGCTGCGCCGCATGCCCTCCTCGCCGAGATAGTCCTGTATGAACTCCTGGACCTCGCGCCCGCGCTCGCCGATCAGGCCGATGACGAAGACGTCGGCGGCGGCGAACCGCGCCAGCATCGCCATCAGCATCGACTTGCCGACCCCGGAGCCGGCGAAGATGCCCATGCGCTGGCCACGGCAGATCGACAGAAACTGGTTGATCGCCCGCACCCCGACGTCGAGCTTCTCGCCGACCCGGGTGCGTTGGTGAGCCGATGGCGGCGACGCACGCAGGCTGTAGGCCTCGTTGCCCTCGGGCAGCGGCCCGATGCCGTCCACCGGATTGCCCATGGCGTCGATCACCCGGCCGAGCCAGCCGGCATCCGGGTACACGACAGGCTCGGCGTCGGAGATTTGCGCGCGCGACCCGATGCCGACTCCCTCCAGTGCTGCGAACGGCATCGCCAGCGCCCGGCTGTCGCGGAACCCGACGACCTCGCAGGTGACCACGCGGCTGCCGCGCGCCTGGACGAAGCAGCGATCGCCGATCGACAGCGCACGCTCCACCCCGCCGATCTCGACCATCATGCCGAGGACCGCCGTGACGCGGCCGTACAGCCGGAAATCCGGCACTTTTTCGAGATCGCTCGCCAGATGACGCAGCAGGGTCGCCATCGAAGCCTCCATCGGATCGCCGTGACAACGACGGTATCATGGCCGAACGCACTTAACGAATTAGCCGAACGGCGTTAACCTTTCTTTTAAGTGATCGGGCATAGGGTGGGGTCAACAAACTCCCCTGGGAGATTCGACCATGCGCATCCTACTCGTCGAGGACGACGACTCCACCGCTCGCGCCATCGAGCTGATGCTCAAGGCGGAGAACTGGATCGTCGACGTCACCGACCAAGGCGAAGACGGCCTGGAGATCGGCCAGCTCTACGACTACGACCTCATCCTGCTCGACATCATGCTGCCCGACATGGACGGCTACGAGGTCCTGCGCCGCCTGCGCCAGGCGCGGGTCCGGACCCCGATCCTGATCCTGTCCGGCCTCGCGGAACTCGACGCCAAGATCAAGGGCCTCGGCTTCGGCGCCGACGACTACGTGACGAAGCCCTTCGACCGCCGCGAGCTGGTCGCCCGGATCCAGGCGATCGTGCGGCGCTCCAAGGGCCATTCCGACTCGGTGATCCGGACCGGCAAGCTGACCGTCAACCTGGACACCCGCTCGGTCGAGGTCGAGGGCCAGCCGATCCATCTGACCGGCAAGGAATACGGCATCCTGGAGCTGCTCTCGCTGCGCAAGGGCACCACGCTGACCAAGGAGATGTTCCTCAATCATCTCTACAACGGCATGGACGAGCCGGAGCTGAAGATCATCGACGTCTTCATCTGCAAGCTGCGCAAGAAGCTGTCCTCCGCCACCCATGGCGACAACTACATCGAGACGGTGTGGGGCCGCGGCTACGTGCTGCGCGACCCGTCGGAGGTGGCAGTCACCGCCGCCTGACCCGACGATCCAGCGTCCGCGAATCGCGAAGGCCCCGGCAGCGATGCCGGGGCCTTCGTCGTTGTGCGGTCGAGGAATGGGTGCGGTCGAGGACTGGGTGCGGTCGAGGACTGGCGTATCCGGCCGAAGAAGTGGCGGTCAGACCACCGCGCGCATGCCGGTCTGCGACTTCTGCGTCGTCCGGTAGATGCCGCGCTGTTGCGGCACCGGCTCGAACCGGTCGGTGATGCCGAGCACCGTCTCCGCGCCGCCCAGGAACAGGGTGCCATCCGGCGTCAGCTGGTCGGCGATGCCGGCCAGCACCTTGGTCTTGGTCGGCTGGTCGAAATAGATCAGCACGTTGCGGCAGAACACCACGTCGAACTGGCCGAGCGTGCGCGGGTGCTCCAGCAGATTGTACTCGCGGAACGTCACCTGGTTCCGGATCGAGTCGGCGAGCTGCCAGCGGTCGCCTTCCTGCTTGAAATACTTCACCAGCATGGCGATCGGCAGGCCGCGCTGCACTTCGAACTGTGAGTAGCTGCCAGCCTTCGCCTTGGCGACCATCTCGCTGCACAGGTCGGTCGCCAGGATCTCGATGCGCCAGCCGGCGAGCTTCGCCTGCATCTCCGAGAACATCATCGCCATCGAGTACGGCTCCTGGCCGCTGGAGCAGGCGGCACTCCAGATCCGGATCCGCTTGGTCGACGCCCGCGCCGCGAGCAGCGGCGGCAGGACCACCTCGCGCATCAGGTCGAACGGCTTGATGTCGCGGAAGAACAGCGATTCGTTGGTGGTCATCGCGTCGACCACGTCCTTGCGGAGCTTGCCGTCCGGCCGGGTCCGCAGCGCCCCGACCAGCTGGTCGAGATTGCCGAAGCCCCACTTGCGTGCCACCGGCTGCAGACGGTTCTCCACCAGATAGGCCTTCTCCGGCGTGATCACGAGGCCGGACTGCTCCCTGAGCATCGTCGCCATCATCTGAAAATCCGACGCGTTCATGCCGCCCGCCTCATGGTTTGCTTTTGCACCCAGGCAGCGATCTCGCCAAGCGGCAGCACTGCACTGCACAGCCCCGCCCGCGCCACCGCCCCCGGCATACCCCACACCACGCTGGTCGCCTCGTCCTGCGCCACGACCGTCCCGCCGGCCTCGACCAGGGCGGCACAGCCCTTCTGGCCGTCATGGCCCATCCCGGTCAGGATCACCGCCAGCGCCCGTCCGCCCCAGGTCTCGACGATGCTTCGCAGCATCGGGTCGACGGCCGGGCGGCAGAAGTTCTCGGGCGGCCCCTGGTCGATGCGGATCACCGGCCTGGCAGGCCCGCCCTCGACCCGCATGTGATGGTCGCCGCGCGCCAGATGCACCCGGCCGGGGGTCACCGGCATGGCGTCAGTCGCCTCGACGCAGTCCCAGCCGGTCGACCGCTTGATATGCTCGGCCAGGATGGCCGTGAAGGTCGGCGGCATGTGCTGGGTCAGCAGGATCGGCAGCCGCAGGGTCTTCGGAAGATCGCCCAGCAGCTTGAACAATGCCTGCGGCCCGCCGGTCGAGCTGCCGATCGCGATCACCGCCGGTGCGTCGCGGCCGATCGCTCGAAGCGTGATCGGCGTCGCCGCGGCAGCCCGCGCGGCGGCCGACGGCGAGAGGGCCGGCGCCGATCCGGCGGCCGCGGTGCCGGCCTGCCCGACGGCACCCGGCCGGCGCTCCGCGGAGAACGCCCGCCGGCTCGGCTGGCGCTCGCCGCGCTTGGCCCGCCGGCTGCTGCCGAACGCCTTCACCATGGCGGACAGCTCGCGCTTGAAGGCCTCGGCGCCGGTCAGTTCGCGCGTGCTCGACGGCTTCGGGATGTAGTCCTTGGCGCCGAGCGCCAGCGCCCGCAGCGAAATGTCGGCGTTGCGCTCGGTCAGCGTCGAGGCCATCACCACCGCGATGTCACGGTCGAGCTCGATCAGCTTCGGCAACGCGGTCAGCCCGTCCATCCGCGGCATCTCGATGTCGAGAACCACCACCTCGATCTTGCCGAGGCTCTTCTCCAGCGTCGTCACCGCCATCTGCCCGTCGCTGACCGATGCCACGATCTCGATCTCGGGATCGGACTCGAGAGTGCGCGCGAACAAGCCGCGGATCACCGCGGAGTCGTCGACCAGCATGACCCGGTAGGGGTCCGCCGAACGCTCGGGCTTGGAGGCGCCTATCGCCATCAGAGGAGGCCGACCTGCTGGAACTTGGTTTCGATGATGTCGCTGTCGAAGGGTTTCATGATGTACTCGTTGGCGCCTTCCGACAGCGCCGCCTGGATGTGCGCGAGATCGTTCTCGGTGGTGCAGAACACCACGATCGGCTCGCCACCGCCCGGCATGCGCCGCAGCTCGCGCAGGAATTCGATGCCGTTCATCACCGGCATGTTCCAGTCGAGCAGGATCGCATCCGGGAGCTTGTGGTTACACGCCGCCAGCGCCATGGCGCCGTCGGCAGCCTCCTCGATCTCGAAGTCGAGTTTTTCCAGGATCCGTCGGGCGACCATTCGAACCACCTTGGAGTCGTCGACGACCAGACAGGACTTCATAAGAACTCTCCCCTAGCAGACCTCGGCGGGACTGGCGCGAGCCAGCCGGCATCAAGCCGCCTCGGTCCGCACGAAATCGAGCAGGCTCGGCACGTCGAGAACCACCAGCAGGCTCTCCTTGAGCCGGTAGATGCCGGTCGAGACCTCGCGCAGACGCTGGCTCATGGTCGGCGGATGGCTCTCGAAGTCGCTATCGTACAGCGTCAGCACCTCGCCGACACCATCGACGATCAGGCTGTACAACTCGCCCTGGTGCTCGACCACGACGCTCATGGTCTCCGAGCCGGCCGGCAGCGAGTCCAGGCCGAGCCGCCGGCGGACCTGGATAGCGGTCACGATGCGGCCGCGCAGGTTGAGCGATCCGGCGACTTCCTTGGGCGCCAGCGGAATTCGGGTGATGCGCTGAGGTCCCAGAACGTCGTGGACCAGGAGCACCGGGATGCCGAAGAACTGCTTGCCGATGGTGATCGACACGAACTGGTGGGCTTCGGTGGTCGCAGGTAACCGGCTCTTGTTGCTGGTGGTCACCGGCAGCGTGTTGTTGCTCATGCGAGGTCTCCTCGATCAGGCGCCGACGGTCTGGGCCAGGGTTTCCAGCAGGGCCTCGCGGTCCAGCTTGGCGACGTAGTCCGTGAAGCCGACACGGCGGCCGCGCTCCAGGTCCTCGGCGGTGGTGTGCGACGACAGTGCCACGATCGGAACCTCCGACCACCGCGTCCCCGCCCGCACCGCCTCGGCGAGCTGGAAGCCGTTCATGCCCGGCATCTCGATGTCACTGATGATGGCATCGAAATTGTCGCCGCGCTCGCACAGCGCCAGTGCCTGCTCGCCGCCCTCGACCGCGGTCACCTCATAGCCGGCGACCGACAGCAGCGGCGTCAGCAGGTTGCGGAAGAAGGCGCTGTCGTCCACCACCAGCAGCCGGCGGCCGCGGGTGACGGCGAGCGTCTCCTCGTTGCTGTGGTCGAACCAGTCGCCGAACGCCTGGGTCAGGTAGTAGCCGGCGTCGATCACGTCGGTCGCCTTGCCGGCGATCACCGCACTGCCCATGAGGGCGGCGGAGTCCGGACGCACCTCGACGTTGATGCGGTCCTCGACGATGTCGACGATCTCGTCGACCACCAGCCCCATCGAGCGGTTGCCGTCGGTGAACACCAGCACCGGCTGCCGTCCCTGGCGCTTCAGCTCGATCGTGGCGTCCATCGGGATCAGCGGCATCAGCTGGCCGCGGTACTGGATGAGCGGACGCCCCTCGGAATACTCGACGGCCGCCAGGTCGATCTCCTCCAGGCGTGCCACCAGGGACAGCGGCACCGCCTTCGGTGTGGCACTGCCGCCGCCACGGAACAGCAGCAGCGAGATGGTCGTGAGCCCGAGCGCGCGATGATCGCTGCCGTCGTCGACCGCGGTCGCATCGGTGACCGTGATCTCGCCGGTCGACTGCGCGATGCCGTTCGGATCCAGGATCATGATGACGCTGCCGTCACCGAGGATGGTGTTGCCGGAGAACATCGCGATGTGGCGCAGGATCGGCGCCACCGGCTTGACCACGATCTCTTCGGTGTCGAACACCCGGTCGACCAGGATGCCGAAGGTATAGGTGCCGACCTGGGCGACCACGATGAAGGTCTCCTTGCCGGACCGCTCGTCGCCCTCGCGGCGCTCGAGATTGAGCAGCCGCTCCAGCGAGACCAGCGGCAGCAGCCGGTTGCGCAGCCGCAGCACCGGCGTGCCCTGGACCTCCTCGATGCGATGCTCACTGTCGGCCGAGGCCCGCACAAGTTCAATGACGCTGAGCTGCGGGATCGCGAAGCGCTCGCCGCAGGCCTCGACGATCAGCGCCGAGACGATCGCCAGGGTGAGCGGGATCTTGATGATGAACTTGGAGCCGCGACCGATCTTCGACTGCAGCTCGATGGTGCCGCCGATCTTCTCGATGTTGGTGCGCACCACGTCCATGCCGACGCCGCGCCCGGAGACGCTGGTGACGACCGCCGCGGTCGAGAACCCGGCGCGGAAGATGAACTGCTGGATCTGCTGCTCGGTCAGCGCCTCCGCCTCGAGCTCGGAGACGAGGCCGCTGCTGATCGCCTTGGCCTTGAGCTTCGCCGGATCGAGGCCGCGGCCATCGTCCGAGATCTCGATCAGGATGTGCCCACCCTCGTGGTAGGCGTTCAGGATGATCTTGCCGTTCTCCGACTTGCCGATCGCGGCGCGTGCATCCGGCGTCTCGATCCCGTGATCCGCAGAATTCCGGACCATGTGGGTGAGCGGGTCCTTGATCAGCTCCAGCACCTGCCTGTCCAGCTCGGTGTCGGCGCCCAGCATCACCAGGTCGATCTTCTTGTTCAGTTCGTGGGCGAGGTCGCGCACGATCCGCGGCAGCTTCGACCAGGCGTTGCCGATCGGCTGCATGCGGGTCTTCATGACCCCCTCCTGCAGCTCCGACGTCACCTGGCTGAGTCGCTGCAGCGGCACCGTGAACTCGCTGTCCTTCTCGCGACGCGCGATCTGCAGCAGCTGATTGCGGGTCAGCACCAGCTCGCTGACCATCGTCATGAGGTTCTCGAGCAGGTCGACGTTCACGCGGATGGTCTGCGCCGCCACCGCACTCTCGCGCGGCACTTCCTCGGCCAGGACAGCCGACTCGGCGGCGACCGTCACCGCCTTGGACACCGGCGCCGGAGGCGGCGCCTGCGGAGCGGGTGCCGGCGCCGGGCTCGGCTCCTGGACGTCGACCTCGGTCTCCCGGAAGATCCGGTCGAGTTCGTCGAGCGGCACCTCGCCGGGGCGGGTCCCGATGACCTCGGCGCCCGGCGGCGGGATATCGTCGATTTCCGGCTCGGGGGCCGGAGCGGCTGCGCGGGGCGCCGGCGCCGGAACATCGCCACCCTCGGCGAGGGCGTTCAGCCGGGCGATCAGGTCGCGATCCTCACCCTCCGGCTCGGCCTCGGTGGCCTCCAGCGCCGCCAGCAGGCCCTTGATGCAGTCCAGCGACTCCAGCACCAGGCTGATCGCCGTCGGCGTCACCACGAGTTCGCCGTCGCGGACCTTGCCAAGCACGTTCTCGCTGGCATGCGCCACCGATTCCAGCCGCGGCAGGCCGAGGAAGCCACAGGTTCCCTTGATGGTGTGGACCAGCCGGAAAATATTCGACAGAAGAGCCTGATCGTTCGGGTTCTGCTCCAGCCGCACCAGCTCGACGTCGAGGGCCGACAGGCTCTCGGCGGTCTCGGTCAGGAATTCACTCAGAAGCTCGTCCATCATCCATCCCCACGTAGAACCCCGTGTCCGAGGCCAGCCTTACCGAGCGGACCCTACGATGCGCCTCCTAAGGAACGGTTAATATACTTAACGGCGTGGGCTGTCGGCAGGCCAGTCGACGCGATTTACATTTCCGCGAAGCCAATGGTGATCGCCGGCGGCGCCCGATCGTCGACCGTCAACCCGATGCCGAAGCGGCGGGCGTTGTTGCACACGGTCGCCGCCAGCACCGTGCGCTCGTCGCGCGCCTCGATGCGGCCGGTCAGCGCGTCGCGGACCAACGGATCGAATCCTGCGCCTTCGCCCTCCCCGACGAGCCTGATGCGGTCGAGCTCGATCGCCGCCGAGATGCGGCCCAGCCTCGGCAGCGAGTCGGCGACCACCGCCGCCGCTCCGAGCAGCACCTTGACGGTGCCGGTCTGCGGCGTCGGCGCGCCCGAGCCACCGTTCATGGTCCAGTCGATCCGCCGGCTCGTGAGATAGCCGCGCAGGATGCGGTCGGCCTCGGCGAAGCCGTGCCCGGGCGAACTGCCGGCGCCGCCGAATGCCATGCGGAAGTAAGTGAGGCGTGCAGTCGCCTGCTCGGTGCTGTCGGCGGCCAGTTCCATGGCATCCGCACCGACGTCGTCCGCACCGAATTCCTTCAGCAGTTCCAATCCGTTGCGGGCCGCGCCGATCGGGCTGATCAGGTCGTGGAACAGCCGGGACAGCAGCAGATCGAGGTGACCGGGGGAGAAATCCACGGGCTGCCGAGCCTCCGTTTTTGGCGGTGCCCGGGCGGGAACCCCTCCCGAGTCGTCCGCATTGATAGCCTGTGGCGTTTCTATCACGGACCGCCGCGGCATCGAAGCCGCTCGGAAATCGGCGGGTTGCCGCCGCAATGGCAGCCTCGGTCCGCCCGGCCGGTCGCCGCCGTCGCCGGCCGGTGGCGGCGCTGATAGGGTCGGTGGCGGATCGGGTGGGTGGATGCGCAGTCTCGAACCACGGAGATGGAGATGATCGACTATCTCAGCCCGGGCTCCTTCGTCCGCCTCGACGGCCGGCCGGACTGGGGGATCGGCCAAGTCCAGACCGTCATCGGCGCACGGGTGACGGTCAACTTCGAGCACGCCGGCAAGCAGTTGATCAACACCGACCGGGCCAGCCTGAGCGCCGTCGATAATGAGACATTGGCCCGCTAGAATTCCGCTCTAATGGCGGCACCAAGAAGACTGCCGCATGACGGGAGGAAGCGATGGCCGGCACCGGAACCGTCGACCCGGGACACCGGGACGACCCGGAGAAGGCGCGCGACCGGTTTCACCGGGGGTCCGGGGAGGGACGGCGCAAGGGCCGGCCCTTCAACAAGGGACGCCAGGTCGAACCGACCGCGCTCGATGAGATCCGCGGGGTCCTGGGCGATGCGCCGCGCCGGCGCGACCTGCTGATCGAGCATCTGCACGCCATCCAGGATCGCTTCGGGCACCTGTCCTCCCGCCACCTCGCCGCCCTGGCCCACGAGATGCGGCTGGCCATGGCGGAAGTGTGGGAGGTGGCGACCTTCTACGCGCATTTCGACGTGCTGAAGGACGACCAGACACCGCCGCCGGCACTGACCGTGCGGGTCTGCGACAGCCTGAGCTGCGCCCTGGCCGGCGCCGAGAGCGTGCTGGCCGACCTTGACGGCCGCTTCGGCGACGGAGTGCGCGTGGTCCGTGCACCCTGCATGGGGGCCTGCGACCAGGCGCCGGTCGCCATGATCGGCCATCATCTTGTCGGAAACGCCGATACTGCGGCGATCCGCCACGGCATCGCGCATGGCGCGGACGATGCCGGCATCACCCCGATCGGCTTCGACGCCTACCGGGCGGCCGGGGGCTATGCGCTGCTGCGGCGCTGCCTGGACGGCGACATCACGCCGCAGGCGGTGATCGGCGAGATGCAAGGCGCCGGCCTGCGTGGACTGGGCGGCGCCGGCTTTCCGACGGCGCGCAAATGGACGCTGGTGCGGCAGGCCGAGGGGCCGCGGCTGATGGCCGTCAACGCCGATGAGGGCGAGCCCGGAACGTTCAAGGATCGCTGGTATTTGGAGCGCGACCCTCACCGAATGCTGGAAGGCATGCTGGTGGCCGCCTGGGTGGTCGGCGCCGAGGCGGTCTACCTGTATCTGCGCGACGAGTACCCGGCGATTCACGCCGTCCTGCGCGACGGTATCGCCGCCGCATCGGCCGCCGGCCTGGCGCCGCACACCGAGGTGCATCTGCGGCGCGGCGCCGGCGCCTATATCTGCGGCGAGGAATCGGCGATGATCGAGAGCATCGAGGGCAAGCGCGGCCTGCCGCGCCACCGCCCGCCCTATGTCGCGCAGCGTGGCCTGTTCGGGCGGCCGACCCTGGTCAACAACGTCGAGACCCTGTGGTGGGTGCGCGACATCGTCGAGAAGGGCGGCGCCTGGTTCGCCGCCCAGGGCAAGCCGGGGCACCCGGGACTGCGCAGCTACTCGGTGTCAGGTCGGGTGAAGCGCCCGGGTGTGAAGGTGGTGCCGGCCGGCACCACGACGCGCGAATTGATCGAGGAGCACAGCGGCGGCATGCTCGACGGCCATGCCTTCAAGGGCTACCTGCCGGGCGGCGCCTCCGGCGGCATCCTGCCGGCGGCGATGGCCGACCTGCCGCTCGACTTCGGGCATCTGGAGAAGCACGGCTGCTTCGTCGGCAGCCACGCGGTCGTGATCCTCTCCGACCATGACGACATGAAGGACGTGGCGCTGAACCTGATGCGGTTCTTCGAGGACGAGAGCTGCGGCCAGTGCACGCCGTGCCGCGCCGGCACCGAGAAGGCGGTGGCGCTGATGGCCGCGGGCAGCTGGGACCGGCCGCTGCTGGAGGAGCTGAGCGCGGTGATGCGCGACGCCTCGATCTGCGGCCTCGGCCAGGCGGCGGGCAATCCGATCCTGAGCGTGCTTAAGTACTTTCCGCAGGATCTCCGATGACGGAGGCGGACATGGCGGAAACCATCAGCTTCGAACTCGACGGCCGGACCGTGGAGGCGCGACCGGGCGAGACCATCTGGCAGGTGGCCGACCGGCTCGGCACCGAGATCCCGCATCTGTGCTGGAAGCCGGCCCCCGGCTACCGGGCGGACGGCAACTGCCGCGCCTGCATGGTCGAGATCGAGGGCGAGCGGACGCTGGCCGCGTCCTGCATCCGCACGCCGTCCGCCGGGATGAAGGTGAAGTCGGCGTCGGATCGCGCAACGTCGGCACGCAGATTGGTGATGGAGCTGCTGGTCGCCGACCAGCCGGCCCGCGCCGACGCGCACCACCCGGATTCGACATTCTGGCGGTTCGCCGAGGCCCAGGACGTGACCGTGAGCCGGTTCCCGGCGCACGCCGCCCCGGTCGACGACGTCTCGCATCCGGGTATCGCCGTCAACCTCGACGCCTGCATCCAGTGCAACCTCTGCGTTCGCGCCTGCCGCGAGGTGCAGGTCAACGACGTCATCGGCCTCGCCTACCGGGGCCATCATGCGAAGATCGTGTTCGACTTCGACGACGCCATGGGGGCGAGCACCTGCGTGGGCTGCGGCGAATGCGTCCAGGCCTGCCCGACCGGCGCGCTGATGCCGAAGACGGCACTCGACGAGTTCGGCCTGTTCAAGGGGAAGGCCGACCGCAAGGTCGACAGCGTCTGCCCGTATTGCGGCGTCGGCTGCCAGCTCACCTTCAACATCAAGGACGACGCCATCGCCTGGGTCGACGGCCGGGACGGGCCGGCGAACGCCAGCCGGATGTGCGTGAAGGGGCGCTACGGCTTCGACTACGTCGCCAATCCCGAGCGCCTCAGGAGGCCGCTGATCCGCCGCGACGACGTGCCGAAGTCGACCTCGCTGCCGGTCGACCCGGCCAATCCCCTCACCCACTTCCGGGAAGCCTCCTGGGAGGAGGCGCTCGACCGCGCCGCCTTCGGGCTGCGCGCGATCAAGGAGCGGCACGGCGGCAACGCGCTGGCCGGCTTCGGGTCGGCCAAGGGCTCGAACGAAGAGGCCTACCTTGTGCAGAAGCTGGTGCGCACCGGCTTCGGCACCAACAACGTCGACCACTGCACGCGGCTGTGCCACGCCAGTTCGGTGGCGGCACTGATGGAGACCATCGGCTCCGGCGCGGTCACCGCCGGCTTCCGTGAGGCCGAGAACGCCGACGTCATCGTGGTGATCGGTGCCAACCCGACGGTCAACCACCCGGTCGCCGCCACCTTCATCAAGAATGCCGTCAAGCGCGGTGCCAAGCTGGTGGTGATGGACCCGCGCGGCCAGGCGCTGACCCGGCACGCCACCCACATGCTGCAGTTCAAGCCGGGCAGCGACGTCGCCCTGCTGAACGCCATGATGCACGTGATCGTCACCGAGGAGCGCTTCGACCGGCAGTACATCGACGGCTACACCGAGGGCTTCGAGGCGCTGAAGGCGAGCGTCGCCCCGTTCACCCCGGAGGCGATGAGCCCGATCTGCGGCATCGCCGCCGATCGCATCCGCGAAGTCGCCCGGCTGTATGCCGGGGCCGAGCGCGCCATCATCTTCTGGGGCATGGGGGTGTCGCAGCACACCCACGGCACCGACAACGCCCGCTGCCTGATCTCGCTCGCCCTGATGTGCGGTCAGGTCGGCCGTCCCGGCACCGGGCTGCACCCGCTGCGCGGCCAGAACAACGTTCAGGGGGCGTCGGACGCCGGCCTGATCCCGATGATGTTTCCGGACTACAAGCTGGTCGAGAACGCCGCCGTCCACGCCCGCTTCGAAGAATTCTGGGGCAGCGCCCTCGACCCAAAGCGCGGGCTGACGGTGGTCGAGATCACCGACGCCATCCACGCCGGCAGCATCCGCGGCGTCTACGTCATGGGCGAGAACCCGGCGATGTCGGACCCCGACCAGCACCATACCCGGGGCGCGCTGGCGATGCTGGAGCACCTGGTGGTGCAGGACATCTTCCTGACCGAGACCGCCGCCTTCGCCGACGTGGTGCTGCCGGCCTCGGCGTTCCCGGAGAAGTCCGGCAGCTTCACCAACACCAACCGCCAGGTGCAGATGGGCCGGCCGGCATTGCCGCCGCCGGGCGAGGCCCGCCAGGACTGGTGGATCGTCCAGGAACTGGCCCGCCGCCTCGGCCTCGACTGGAACTATGCCGGCCCCGCCGAGGTGTTCGCGGAGATGGCGCAGGTGATGCCGTCGCTCGCCAACATCACCTGGGAACGGCTGCAGCGCGAGGACGCCGTGACCTACCCCTGCGCCGGGCCGGACGAACCGGGCAAGGGCGTGATCTTCGGCGACGGCTTCCCGACCGCCAGCGGCCGCGGCCGCTTCGTGCCGACCGAGATCCTGCCGCCCGACGAGGTGCCGGACGCCGCGTTCCCGCTGGTGCTGACCACCGGCCGGCTGCTGGAGCACTGGCACACCGGCTCGATGACCCGGCGGGCCAGCGTGCTCGACGCCCTCGAGCCCGCCCCGCACGTGCATGTCAGCCCCGACGACCTGGGGCGCTGGGGCGTCGCCCCCGGCGACATGGTGCGGGTCGCGACCCGGCGCGGCGCCATCGAACTGGCGGCGCGCAGCGATCCCAACGTGCCGCCGGGCGTGGTGTTCATCCCGTTCTGCTTCGTCGAAGCGGCGGCCAACTTCCTGACCAACCCGGCGCTCGACCCCTATGGCAAGATCCCGGAGCTGAAGTTCGCGGCGGCTCGGCTGGAGCCGGTCCAGCCAGTGGCATCCGCGGCGGGAGAGTGACGGAGACGGGACGATGGGGTTGATCGACGTGCTGTGCGACGGCGTCTGCGACCTGCCGTCCGGCCGGGTGATCGTCGGCTTCAACTGGACGGCGGTGGAGGGGCCGGCGGCGGTCGGCTTCGCCGCCACCCCCGGCCGCGCCGACGGTGCGGCCACCACCGCGGAGACCGGCAGCTACGGCGGGCGGCCGCTGGCCCGCCTCGCCGAACTGGCGCACTCTGCCAACCCCTACGAGCGGGCGATCGGCATCGCCGCCGCCAACGCCCACTGGAACGCCGATGCTCCCGACCTGCTCGACGGCGACGGTCTCGGCGGCAGTCTTGGCGGCGGCTCCGCCGACATGGGCGGTGGGCGGACCGTGGTAGTCGGCCGGTTCCCCGGGCTCGACGTAAAGCTGCCCGGCGCACTGGTGCTGGAGCGGCACCCCGGTCCCGGCGACATCGCCGCCGATCGCGCCCCCGAGGTCGTGCCCGGCTGCGCGCGGCTCGTCATCACCGCGTCGACGCTGGTGAACGGCACCGTCGATGGCCTTCTGGCACTCGCCGGGCCGGCGACCGAGGTGACCCTGGTCGGACCCGGCACGCCGCTCTGCCCTGGGTTGTTCGGCCTGGGCATCCGCCGCCTCGCCGGCTTCGTGGCGAGCGACCGCGAGGGCTGCCTCAAGGCGATCATGGAGGGGGCCGGGGCCCGGGCGTTCCGGCGCTACGGCCGGGCGGTGGTGCGTCAGGCGTCGGCGTAGCCGAGACGCCGGATCCACGGATCGAGCAGCGGCCAGGCTGGCGCAAGGTAGTCCCGGTATCGCTTCCAGCGCCCCATCGCGCCGCCGCCGATCGGCCGCCCGACCTGCCGGAAGCTGGGCGTCGCGGTGTAGCGGCCCGCGGTGCGCCCGGGATCCAGCAGTTCCGGCCCCCACTCCAGCCCCAGGAAATCGGTGAACCGGCGGCTCTCGGCGGCCGGGTCGGCGACCAGCGCCTCGTAGCGCACGGTATGCACGGCGAGCGGAAACGCAGAACAGGCCTGCATCCAGAAGCTCATGATCCGGTCGTAGAGCTCGGCCGTGCCCTCGACCGAGGTGAAGCTGACGAGCGCGTCGGTGCTGCTGAACTCCTGCATCAGGCAGCTCAGGCAGACGTCGGCCGGGTGTCGCAGCGCGAACAGGATGCGCGCTTCCGGGAAGATCTGTGCCACCAGTCCGGCGTACAGGATGCCGAACGGGCTCTTGTCGACCTTCATCTGCCGCCCGGCGAAACGCTGCTCGCGGCGCAGCAGCCGCCGGAAGCTCTCCCGCATGAGATCCCGGTCCGCCTCTGCGAGCGGCCGGCGGCCGGCGATTACGTCCGCGATATCGATGCCGCGGGAGCGCAGGCGGGCATTTTCGGCCCACACCGTGTTGGGCAGCATCTCGCGCTCGTCGAGGGTCTCCACACTGGGATGCCGGTGCAGGACGTCGCCGATCAGGGTCGTGCCGGATCGCGGCACGCCGAACAGGAACACCGGTGCCGTGCCGTCGGCCGGGGGCCTCGCCACCGCTGTCGCCGTCGGGATCGCCGGCGCGAAGCGGTCCAGCTGCTGCAGGAACCGCCGCCGATCCGCCCCTTGCGCAGCGGCGCGCCGGCCCGCCTTCGCATTCGCGTCGACCAGCGCCGCGACGGCGCCGGCGGTGTCGCCTTCCTCGTCCAGGATCGACGCGAGGTCGAAGCTCAACCCGACCGCGCCGGGCAGCTCCGGCCCGGCGGCGATCCGCGCGCGCAGATAGCCAGCGGCCTCGTCCAGGCGCCCCTCGGCCCTAAGCAGCCGGGCCCGCACGGCGGCATTCGCCTGCCCGCCGGGCATCATGACTTCGCCCTGGGACACCAGACGCGCCGCGAGCCGCCGGTCGCGGCTGCGCAACGCCACGTCCGCCATGACCGCCAGTGCCTGCTGGGCGCCGGTGGTGCCCGGCGCGACCATCAGCAGCCTGCGGGCCGTGCGCGTGATCCTCGGACCATCCCGCCCCTCGCGGCAGGCGATCAGCGCCGCTTCCAACCCTGCGGCGGTGGCCGGACCGACGGCGATCGCGCGGCTGGCCAAGGCGAGCCAGTCGACCCGGCCCGAGCGCCGCCGCTCCGCCAGGATCATCAGCGGCACCGCCGAACGGTCGTCCGGCCGCAGCGTGCAGGCACGCCGCAAGGCCGACCAGGCCATCGCCGGGTCCTCGCCGGACAATGCCGCGAGGCCCAGCGCGGTCCAACGTCCCGGGTTGCCCGGCTGGCCCCTGGCCTGCGCCAGCAGTGTCGCGACAGTCGCCTGCTGCGGCCGGTCCGTGACCTCGATCTCGCCGAGTGCCGCGCGGGCATGCCGGTTACCCGGGTCGAGCGCCAGCGCGCGCCGGAACAGGCGGAGTGCCGCCGCGGGGCTGCCGGCGGTGCGCTGCGCCATGGCGGCGAGGATCATGCCGTTGACGAAGCCGGGGTCGGCGATCAGTGCCGGTCGTATCATGGCGAGCGCAACCGCGCCGGACCCACGGCGGAGCGCCTCGGCCGCCGCTTTCAGCCGCCGCGCCGGCTCCACCGTCACCTCCGTCACTCGGGTCGGCAGCCGATACGCTCGGTCGCGTCGAACACCACGATGGTCTGCCCGACGTTCATGGTCACCCAGCAGTCGTCCCACTGCTTGCGGGACTTGGCCTCGACCTGCACCGCGTTGGCGCCGTCGTTGTTGACGAACTGGACGGTGGCCTTCTCGCCGGCCGCGACTTTCACATAGTCCTTGGTCCAGAACTTGACCCGGACATTGGCCTCGGTCGAGCTTTCGTTGCGCACGAAGATCTTCGACATCGGCGGCCCCTTGGCCTCCTCCTCGCCGCAGGCGGAAAGGCTGAAAGACAAGGCGATGACGAGAAGGGGCAAGCTTCGGGACATCACGGAACCCTGCGCGAACTCCGCTGTCGGCGCAAGAGTCGTGATCTGAATCAGGCGCTCTCGTCTTGCGCCCTGCGATGGTGCATCGGCGTCGATCGGTCCGGCAGGGAGATCGGACGGCGGCACGCCCTTAAGCGGCGATCCTGAAGCCTTCGCTTGACCAGACGCGCGACTTCAATCACTCTACTCTTGGATGAAGAAAAGAAGAGTGGATCGGCTATCTGGGCCGAGAATAGAAACTGGCAGAGACGGCAGAACGCTACCGTCCCCTGCTTTGCGAGAGGTTCGGGACAGGGTGTCCCAGCAGGCCGCGACCGAAAGGTTGGCGGCCTTTTTCGTGTCCGAAGGATCGGAGAAGACGATAGATGGAGATTGGGATTTTCGGCCTGACAACCACCCTGGTGGCGGCGGGTGCCGTTGGCGCCCTCCTGGGACGGCGGCGCGTTCCCGCGCCGAGAGCCGCCACTGCAGGCCCCGACTTGGAGGCCTGCACCGGGTTCGACCTCTCGTTGCCCTACATGCGGTTCCGCAAGAGCACCGGTCTCGACCAGGCCACCGCCCGGCGGGTCGAGCGGGAGTTCAGGCGCTACTTCACTTTGATCGCGATGAGCCCGGACTGCGGCCTGGGCATGAAGAGCAGCCTGGTCGACGCCTTCTGGCACGAGGTGATCCTGTGCACCTCGCTCTATCGCCAATTCTGCACCGCCGCGGTCGGCCGTTTCGTCGACCACGACCCGATGGCGGGTGACGTCGACTCCTACGCCCGCACCTGGGGCGCGTATGTCCACATCTTCGAGGAGGAGCCCGACCCCGACCTCTGGCCAACCCCCGATCCCGAGGCATTGGCAAGGCTCCGCATCCGGACATCAACGGCCGGCCCCGCCGGGAAGCGCTTCACCATAATGATTGTCGTCAGTGTCGATGCGTCCGACGGCGGGTCGGACGGGTCCGGCGGCGATGGCGGCGGCGACGGCTGCGGCAGCGAGTGACCGCTGAAATCTGACTTCACGCCTCACCGCCCAGCAGCCGCTCCGCCGCCTCCAACTCGTCCGGACGGTTGACGTTCAGGAACGGGTCGAACGGTTCGACCGCCCAGTCGGCGACCGCCATCCGGTAGTCGGCGGTGAACACGTCGACCTTGCGCACGTCGCGGCCGATCAGGGCGTCGCGCAGGGCCGGGCGCAGCGCCACCGGCCACAGCCCGAACACCGGGTGGTGCCGGCCGCCCGACGACGCACAGGCGAGTTCGGCGCCGGCCTCGGACATGGTGGCATGCAGCCGCGCCACGAGGTCCGTCGGGAACGCCGGCGCATCGGTCGGAACCGTGACAATCCATTCCGCCGCCGGGGCGTTCGCCGCCGCCCAGTCGAGCCCGGCGAGAACCCCGGCCAGTGGGCCGGCGAAGCCGTCCAGCGGATCGGCCACCACCGGCAGGTCGTAGTCCGCGAACCGTGCCGGGTCGCCGTTGGCGTTCAGGAGCATGCCCGACACCTGGCCGCCGAGACGCCGGATCGCGCGCGCCAGCAGGGTCTCGCCGCCGAGGGTGCGCAGGCATTTGTCGCCGCCGCCCATGCGGCGCGCCAAGCCGCCCGCGAGCAGCACACCGAGAGTGCGGCTTGCGGCATCCATCTCAGGCATCCCCACCTCAGGCGTCCTCGGTGACGCCGGCCTTGCGGCGGCTTCGGGTGTCCTCGTCGTCGACGCGCGACAGGTCGGCGTCCCACACCAGCCGGTCCTCGCCGGCCAGCACGACGAAGCGCTTGCCCTTCATCCGGCCGACCAGCGTCAGCCCGGTCTGGCGTGCCAGTTCGACGCCCCAGGCGGTGAAGCCGGAGCGCGAGACCAGCGCCGGGATGCCCATCTGCACGGTCTTGATGACCATCTCCGAAGTCAGCCGGCCGGTGGTGTAGAACAGCTTGTCGGCGGCGGCCACGCCGTTCAGGAACATCCAGCCGGCGATCTTGTCGACCGCATTGTGCCGGCCGACATCCTCCATGTAGACCAGCGGCCGGTCGCCTTGGCACAGCACGCAGCCATGGATGGCGCCGGCCTCCAGATACAGGCTGGGCGTCGTGTTGATCCGCTTCGACAGCGCGTACAGCCAGGATGTGCGGATCTCGGTCTGCGGCAGCACGATGCCGTCGATCTTCTCCATCAGGTCGCCGAACACCGTGCCGACGGCGCAGCCGGAGGTGCGGAACTTCTTCTTGAGCTTGGCCTCGTAGTTGGTCGCGCGCTCGGTGCGGACCACCACGACCTGCAGCTCCTCGTCATAGTCGATGCCGGTCAGCCGGTCGTCGGCGCGCAGCATGTTCTGGTTCAGCAGGTAGCCGACCGCCAGCTCGTCGGGCCGGTCGCCGATGGTCATGACGGTCACGATCTCCTGGCGGTTCAGGTAGATCGTCAGCGGCCGCTCGTTGACCACCGCGAGATCGACCGCCCGGCCGTCATGGTCGAGCCCCTGCACGCGGGTCGTCAGGCGGGCGTCCGCCGGCTCCGGTGCGACGAGATACGGCGGTGACTCCGAGTTCATGACGCAACCATGGCCCGGTGCGACCGGGGTTGCAATCCGCCGCCGGCAATCCGCCGAAACTCGGAACCAACCGCCGGCCGGTCGATTGCCCATGAGCGGTACAGCAAAACCGAAAGCGATACGCATGGCCAGCAAGACCGAGCCCGCCGACGCCCGTCTGGCGCGACTTTCCGAAGCCCGGATCGCCATCGAGGCGGTCGACCCCGAGATCGACGGCGGGCGCTTCGCCGCGAAGGCGGTCGTCGGCGAACCGGTGACGGTGGAGGCCGACATCTTCGGCGACGGGCACACGCCCCTGCTGGCGGTACTGACGTGGCGGCCACGGGGCGAGCGGCGATGGAACGAGACGCCGATGCGGCTGATCGTCAACGACCGCTGGCGCGCGACGGCGAGATTTCCGGAGAACCGCGCCTACGAGTACGGCATCGCCGCTTGGCAGGACCGCTTCCGCGGCTGGCGCGAGGAGGTCGTCAAGAAGCATGCCGCCGGCCAGCCGATCGCGATCGAGCTGCAGGAAGGCGAGGACTTGCTGCTGCGCACCGCCGCCGAGAGCAAATTCGGCTCCGGCGAGAGCCGGACAGCGCTGCGCGAGGTCGCGAAGCAGGTGAAGGCCTCGAAGAGCGAGGGCGACCGTTTCGCGCTGCTGATGTCCGACCACGCCCTGGTGCTCATGGGCGAGTGTGGGCTGCGCCACCACCTCACCCGCTACGCCGCGGTGCTGCCGCTGACGGTCGACCGCGAGCGCGCGGCGTTCAGCGCCTGGTACGAGCTGATGCCGCGCTCGCAGTCCGGCGACGCCGAACGGCACGGCACCTTCGACGACGTCATCGCCCGTCTGCCCTATATCCGCGACCTCGGCTTCGACGTGCTCTACCTGCCGCCGATCCATCCGATCGGGAAGACCAACCGCAAGGGCCGCAACAACAGCCTTAAGGCCGAGCCGGGCGATCCCGGCAGCCCCTACGCCATCGGCTCCGTCGAGGGCGGGCACGACGCCCTGCACCCCGAACTCGGCGACTTCGACGACTTCGACCGGCTGGTCGCGGCGGCCGCCGAGCACGGCCTGGATGTGGCACTGGACTTCGCCATCCAGTGCTCGCCGGACCATCCCTGGATCAAGCAGCACCCGGAGTGGTTCGACTGGCGGCCGGACGGCAGCATCAAGTTCGCCGAGAACCCGCCGAAGAAGTACGAGGACATCGTCAACGTGCACTTCTACCGCGAGGCGCTGCCGGGGGTCTGGTACGCGCTGCGCGACATCGTGCTGTTCTGGGCCGGACACGGAGTGCGGATCTTCCGGGTCGACAACCCGCACACCAAGCCGTTGCCGTTCTGGGAGTGGCTGATCGGCGAGGTCAACGCGAAGCACCCTGACGTGATCTTCCTGGCCGAGGCCTTCACTAAGCCGAAGATGATGAAGCGGCTCGGCAAGGTCGGCTTCCAGCAGTCCTACTCGTACTTCACTTGGCGCGACACCAAGGCGGAGCTGACCGAGTACCTGACCGAGCTGACGACGCAGGAATGCCGGCACACCATGCGGCCGAACTTCTTCGTGAACACCCCGGACATCAATCCGCGCTTCCTGCAGGGCAGCGGCCGCCCCGGCTTCCGGATCCGCGCCTTCCTTGCCGCCACGCTGGCCGGCAACTGGGGCCTGTACAGCGGCTTCGAGCTCTGCGAGGCCGAGGCCATCCCCGGCAAGGAGGAGTATCTCAATTCCGAGAAATACGAGATCCGCGCCTGGGACTGGGACCGGCCGGGCCACATCAAGTCCGACATCCGGCTGCTGAACGGGATCCGCAACGCCCACCCGGCGATGCGCCACTTCACGAACCTGGCGTTCTACAACGCCTGGAACGACCGGATCCTTTACTACGGGAAGCGCAGCGCCGATCTGTCGAGCTTCCTGCTGTTCGCGGTGACGCTCGACCCGCGGGAGCCGCAGGGCGCGCATTTCGAAGTGCCGCTCTGGGAACTTGGCCTGCCCGACGACGCCACCGTCGAGGCCGAGGACCTCGTCACCGGCCGGCCGTTCGCCTGGCACGGCAAGATGCAGCACATGTGGCTGGACCCGAACGACCGACCCTACATGGCCTGGCGCCTGCTGGCGCCGAAGGTGCAGCGATGAACGCCCCGACAACGCCGGCCGCCGCCCTGCAGCGCCCTTCCGAGCAGCTCGCCGGCAGCACCCGCCCGGCGCGCGCCCGGCTGCGCCGGCCGGAATGGTACAAGGACGCGGTGATCTACCAGCTGCACGTCAAGGCGTTCCAGGACGCCGACGGCGACGGGCTCGGCGACTTCGCCGGGCTGATCGAGCGGCTGGACTACATCGCCCAGCTCGGCGTCGACACCATCTGGGTGCTGCCGTTCTACCCGTCGCCGCTGCGCGACGACGGCTACGACATCGCCGAGTACACCTCGATCAACCCGTCCTACGGCAAGATGGCCGACTTCAAGCGCTTCGTGCGCGAGGCGCATCGCCGCGACCTGAACGTGATCACCGAGCTGGTGATCAACCACACCTCCGACCAGCACCCTTGGTTCCAGCGGGCCCGCAAGGCCAAGCGCGGCTCGGCCGCCCGCGACTTCTATGTCTGGAGCGACAGCGACGAGCGATATCCCGGCACCCGGATCATCTTCATCGACACCGAGCGCTCGAACTGGACCTGGGATCCCGAGGCCGGGCAGTTCTTCTGGCACCGCTTCTTCTCGCACCAGCCCGACCTGAACTTCGACAATCCGCGTGTGTTCGACGAGATCATCAAGGTCATGCGGTTCTGGCTCGACCTGGGCGTCGACGGGCTGCGGCTGGATGCCATCCCCTATCTGGTCGAGCGCGAGGGCACCAACAACGAGAACCTGCCGGAGACGCATGACGTGCTGCGGCGGATCCGCGCCGTGCTGGACCGCGAGTACCCCGACCGCATGCTGCTGGCCGAGGCCAACCAATGGCCCGAGGACACCCGGCCGTATTTCGGCAGCGGCGACGAATGCCACATGGCGTTCCACTTCCCGCTGATGCCGCGCATGTACATGGCGGTGGCGCAGGAGGACCGGCATCCGGTCACCGACATCCTGCGGCAGACGCCGGAGATCCCGCCCAACTGCCAGTGGGCGATCTTCCTGCGCAACCACGACGAGCTGACGCTCGAGATGGTGACCGACAAGGAGCGCGACTATCTCTGGCAGACCTATGCCTCGGATGCGCGTGCCCGCATCAATCTCGGCATCCGCCGCCGGTTGGCGCCGCTGCTGCAGAACGACCGGCGCAAGATCGAGCTGATGAACGCGCTGCTGCTGTCGATGCCGGGGACCCCGGTCCTCTACTACGGCGACGAACTCGGCATGGGCGACAACATCTATCTCGGCGACCGCGACGGCGTGCGCACGCCGATGCAGTGGTCCCCCGACCGCAACGGCGGCTTCTCGCGTGCCAATCCGCAGCAGCTCTACCTGCCGACGGTGATGGATCCGATCTACGGCTTCCAGGCGGTGAACGTCGAGAGCCAGCAGGGCGACCCGTCGTCGCTGCTGAACTGGCTGCGCCGCATGATCGCGGTGCGCAAGCAGCACGCCGCCTTCAGCCGCGGCGAACTGAAGCTGCTGTACCCGCGCAACCGCACGGTGCTGGCGTATCTGCGGATTCTCGGAGAGGAGACAATCCTGTGCCTGGCCAACCTCGCACGCACCGCCCAGGCGGTGGAGCTCGACCTTTCGGAGTTCCGCGGACACGTGCCTGTGGAGATGACCGGCCGGTCGCCGTTCCCGCCGATCGGCGACCTCCCCTACCTGCTCACCCTGCCGGCGCACGGCTTCTTCTGGTTCCTGCTGGCGCCGAAGGCTGACATGCCGAGCTGGCACAGCCCGACCCCGGACCCGCTGCCGGACTTCATCACCCTCACCACGCCGCGCAGCGATCTCGGAGCGGTGTTCGGCGGCCGCGAGCGGCAGCAGCTGACGCGCGACGCCCTGCCGGACTTCCTGAAACGCCAGCGCTGGTTCGGCGCCAAGGGCGAGACGGTGCGCTCGATGGAGATCGGCGAGCTGGCCAGCCTCGGCGGCGGCGCGTTCCGGATCAGCACGGTCGACGTCGCCACCGAGTCCGGCGAGCAGCACCGCTACCTGCTGCCGCTGAGCGCGCTGTGGGGTGAGGAGAACCTGCAGTTCGGTGCCCCCAGGCTGTCCTACACCGTGGCCAAGGTCCGCGCCGGGCCACGGCTCGGCGCCCTGATCGACGCGGTCCGCGACGAAGGCTTCGCGGCGGCACTTCTCGACGGCATGCGGACGAACGCCGAGGTTCCGGCCGACGGCGGCCGCCTCGTCTTTCACGGCACCGATGCGATTCCCGCAGCGCAGGACCTGGAGGCGGCGCGACCGCTGGCCGTGGAGCAGAGCAACGTGTCGATCGCCTTCGGGCAGAGCGTGCTGCTGAAGGTCTATCGCAGGCTGCGTTCCGGCGAGCAGCCGGAGATCGAGGTCGCCCGCTTCCTTACCGAACAGGCGGGCTACCGCAACACCCCGGCCTATCTCGGTTCGGTCGAGCATCGCCCGGACGGCGGCGAGCCGACCACCCTGGCGGCCGCCTTCGCCTTCGTCCTGAACCAGGGTGACGCCTGGTCGGCGATGCTGATGGCGCTCGACCGCGAATTGGAGGCTGTCGCCCTCGCGGCCAACTCCCCGGAGGCACTGCGGCCCGCCGCCGGCGATCCGGCGACACTCGGGCATCCGCTGAACCTGAGCGAGACGCTCGGCCGCCGCACCGGCGAGCTGCACGCCGCCCTTGCCATCGACACCGACGATCCCGCCTTCGCGGTCGAGCCGGTGACGCCGGCGGACATCCGGGAGTGGACGAAGGATGCCGAGGCACAGGCCACCGCCGCCTTCGCCGGGCTGGACCGTGCGCGGGCCGGCATCGGCGCGAACGCCCGTGACCTGATCGACCTCCTGCTGGCCCAGCGTGAGCAGGCGCTGGCCGCCATCCATGTCGATCCCGAAACGGCCGCGGCCGGCGGCAAGTCGCGGATCCACGGCGACTACCATCTCGGCCAGGTGCTGGTCACGCAGAACGACTTCATGCTCATCGACTTCGAGGGCGAGCCGCGGCGCGGCATCGAGGAGCGGCGCGCCAAGGGATCGGCACTGCGCGACGTCGCCGGGATGCTGCGCTCGTTCGACTATGCCGCCTGGACCGCCCTCGATACGCTCGCCGACCGGCTGCCGGATGTGGCGGCCGGCGCCGGCACCCTGGCCTTCGCCTGGCGCGACCATGCCACCAGGGCATTCCTCGACGGCTGGCGAAGCGGTGCCGCCGATGCCCGGAACCGGCCCCTGGATCCCGGCGCCGAGGCCCGCCTGCTGCGGCTGTTCCTGCTGCAGAAGGCCTTCTACGAGATCAACTACGAGCTGGCCAACCGCCCGGACCGTGTCGCGATTCCGATCCGCGGCGTGCTCGACCTGCTCCGCGAGGATACCCCATGAGCCGACCCCGCCGATCCACCCCCCGGCAACCCGACGACCAGGGTTGGCGCCTGCACGACGAGGGCGCGATCGCCGCCCTGGTCGACGGCCGGCACGGCGACCCGTTCGCGGTCCTCGGGCCGCACGCGACCGGCCGTGGCGTCGCTATCCGCGTCTTCCGGCCGGGCGCCGAGTCCGCCGAGGTGATCGATCCCGACGGCGGCGGGCTGCTGGCGGAGACGCTGCGCCGGCACGCCGCCGGCTTCTTCGAAGGCCTGATCGAAGGCGAGAGCGACCGGCAGCGCCCATATCGCCTGCGATTCGGCCGCGGCTCGGACCGTTGGGAGGAGGACGACCCCTACCGGTTCCCGCCGGTGCTCGGCGACATCGACGTCTACCTGATGGCCGAAGGGACGCATCGGCGCCTCTACGAGCGGCTGGGCGCCCAGCTCGAGGAAAGCCTGGGCGTCGCGGGCACCAGCTTTGCGGTGTGGGCGCCGAACGCCTCGCGGGTCAGCGTGATCGGCGACTTCAACGACTGGGACGGTCGCCGCCACCCGATGCGCAAGCGCCACGACATCGGCGTCTGGGAGCTGTTCGTTCCCGGCGTCGGCAAGGGCAAGGTGTACCAGTACGAATTGCTCGGGCCGCGCGGCGAATTGCTGCCGGCGAAGGCCGACCCGTTCGGCTTCGCCCACGAGGCGCCGCCGGCCAGGGCCTCGCTGGTGCACGGCCTGCCCGACTTCACCTGGAGCGATGCTGAATGGATGGCCGGGCGCGACGCGCGGACGGCGGCCGGTGCGCCGATCTCGATCTACGAGATCCACCTCGGCTCCTGGCGGCGGCGGCCGGACGGCACCCTGCCCGACTGGGACGACCTGGCCGACCAGCTGATCCCCTATGTCCGCGACCTCGGCTTCACGCACATCGAATGCCTGCCGGTCAGCGAGCACCCGTTCTCAGGCTCCTGGGGCTACCAGCCGATCGGGCTGTTCGCGCCGACCCGCCGGTTCGGCCCGCCGGAGGGCTTCGCCCGCTTCGTCGACCGCTGCCATCGCGAGGGCATCGGCGTGCTGATCGACTGGGTGCCGGCGCATTTTCCGTCCGACGCGCACGGTCTCGGCCGCTTCGACGGCACCAGCCTGTACGAGCACGCCGACCCCCGCCAGGGCTTCCACCAGGACTGGAACACGCTGATCTACAATTTCGGCCGACGCGAGGTCGCCAACTTCCTGACCACCAACGCCACCTTCTGGCTGGACCGCTATCACGTCGATGGGCTGCGGGTCGATGCCGTGGCCTCGATGCTGTACCTCGACTACAGCCGGCCAGCCGATGCCTGGGTCCCGAACGTCCACGGCGGCAACGAGAACCTGGAGGCGCTCGGCTTCCTGCGCGGTATGACCGACAGCGTGCAGCGCGACGCGCCCGGCGCGCGGACCATCGCCGAGGAGTCGACCGCCTGGCCCGGCGTGTCCCGGCCGGTCGCGCAGGGCGGCCTCGGCTTCGACTTCAAGTGGAACATGGGGTGGATGCACGACACGCTGGACTACATTTCGCGTGACCCGATCTACCGGCGCCACCACCACGGCCAGATCCCGTTCGGGACCAGCTACGCCTTTTCGGAGAACTACGTCCTGCCGCTCAGCCACGACGAGGTGGTGCACGGCAAGGGGTCGCTGCTCGGCAAGATGCCGGGTGACCGCTGGCAGAAGTTCGCCAACCTCCGCGCCTACTTCGGCTTCATGTGGGCGCATCCGGGCAAGAAGCTGCTGTTCATGGGCGGCGAGCTCGCCCAGGAGCGCGAGTGGAACCATGACACCGCGCTCGACTGGCACCTTCTGGACGACCCGCTGCACGCCGGCGTGCATCGCCTGATCCGCGACCTCAACCAGCTGTACAGGACGGAGCCGGCGATGCATGAGCTCGACTGCTCGTCCGACGGCTTCGAGTGGATCGACGCCTCGGACGCGGAGGGCGGCGTTTTCGCTTTCCTGCGCAAATCGAGGCGCGGCGATGCGCCGATGCTGGTCGTCTGCCACTTCACGCCGGTGGTCCGGCACGACTATCGCCTCGGCGTGCCGAAGGCCGGGGCCTGGGTGGAGCGTCTGAACTCGGATGCCGCCGACTATGGTGGCTCCGGCGTCGGCAACGCCGGCCTGGTGGAGGCCGAGGCGGTGCCGAGCCATGGCCGGGCGGCGTCGATCTCTCTCACTCTGCCGCCGCTCGCGACCATCGTCCTGCAACCCGACAACAGGGCGGCCTGACGCGATGGCGCCAGCGCGCGTGGAGGTCGGGCTTCCCTATCCGCTCGGCGCCAACTGGACCGGATCGGGCGTGAACGTCGCGCTGTTCTCGGCGCATGCCGAGAAGGTCGAGCTGTGCCTGTTCGACCCGCGCGGCCGTCGCGAGACCGAGCGCGTCGAGTTGCCGGGCAACACTCACGAGGTCTGGCACGGCTACCTGCCGGACATCAGGCCGGGGCAGCTCTACGGCTACCGCGTGTACGGTCCCTATGATCCGCGCCGCGGCCACCGCTTCAACCACCACAAGCTGCTGATCGACCCCTACGCCAAGTCGCTCACCGGTGACGTGCGCTGGCACGATGCCTGCTTCGGCTATCGCATCGGCTCGTCGCGCGCCGACCTGTCGTTCGATCGCCGCGACTCCGCATCGGTGATGCCGAAGTCGATCGTGGTCGATCCGGCCGGGACCTGGGGGCGCGACACCCGGCCGCTGACCGCGTGGTCGGACACGGTGATCTACGAGGCGCATGTAAAGGGCATGACGGCAAGGCACCCGGACGTGCCGCCGCCGCTGCGCGGTACCTTCGCCGGCCTCGCCGACCCGCACATCATCGACCATCTGGTCAGGCTGGGAGTCACCGCGGTCGAACTGCTGCCTGTGCACGCATTCTTCGACGACCGCCATCTGGTCCAAAAGGGGCTGCGCAACTACTGGGGCTACAACACCGTCGGCTTCTTCGCCCCGGCGACGCGCTATCTGTCGCCGGGCGCTGATCCACGCGAATTCCGGCTGATGGTGAAGAAGCTGCACGAGGCCGGCATCGAGGTCATCCTCGACGTGGTCTACAACCACACGGCCGAAGGCAACGAGACGGGGCCGACCCTGTGCTTCCGCGGCGTCGACAACGCCAGCTACTACATGCTCGGCGACGATCCCCGCTTCTATTTCGAGACCACGGGCTGCGGCAACACCCTGGACCTGGCGCATCCAAGGGTGCTGCAGATGGTGATGGACTCGCTGCGCTACTGGGTCGAGTGCATGCACGTCGACGGTTTCCGCTTCGACCTCGCAACCTCACTCGGCCGCGCCCGCGACCGCTTCGACCCCGGTGCGGTATTCTTCGACACGTTGCGGCAGGATCCGGTGCTGGCCGGCGTGAAGTTGATCGCCGAGCCTTGGGACATCGGCCCCGACGGCTACCATCTCGGAAACTTCCCCCCCGGCTGCGCCGAATGGAACGGCAAGTTCCGCGACGTGACCCGATCCTACTGGCGCGGCGATGACGGCGCCCTGCCAGACGTCGCCCGAACGCTGCTGGGCTCAGCGGAACTGTTCGACCATCACAGCCGAAAGAGCTGGGCCTCGATCAACTTCATCACCGCGCATGACGGGTTCACCCTGGCGGACCTGTTCGCCTACGAAGAGAAGCACAACGAGGACAACGGCGAGGACAACCAGGACGGCCACGACGACAACCGCTCCTGGAACAGCGGCGTCGAAGGACCGACGGACGACCCCGAGATCGTCGAGCTGCGCGACCGGCTGCGGCGCAGCGTGATGGCGACCCTGCTGCTGTCGCAGGGAACGCCGATGATCCTGATGGGGGACGAGACCGGCCGCACGCAGAACGGCAACAACAACGCCTACTGCCAGGACAACGAGATCAGCTGGATGCGCTGGGACGGCCTCGACCCTCGCGACACCGGCTTCTCCGACTTCGTCGCCGCGGTGCTGGCGCTACGCCGGGACTATCCGGAACTACGGCAACCGGGCTTCCTGCACGGCGAGCCGGTCGACGAGGCCGGGACGCCGAACGTGCAATGGCTCGGCGCGGAAGGCACCCCGATGGCGGACGAGACCTGGCACGACCCCAGCGTGAAGGTGGTCGGCCTGATCTACGGCAGCAGTGACGGGCGCCGGATGCTGCTGCTGTGCAACGCCCATCACGACACCGTGCCGTTCCGGCTGCCGCCCCCGGAGGTTTCCGCCTGCTGGCGGATCAGGCTGCGGACCGACACCGCCGCCACGGCAGCGGACGAGACGGCGCTGCCGGCGGCCGAGGCCTTCGATCTGCCGGCCCACACGGTGGTCCTGCTGCAGGGGATGCGGCCGTGAGCGACCGCTACGCCTACCGCAAGCGCTGGGGCGCCGAATACCTGGAGGACGGCACCGCCCGCTTCCGGTTGTGGGCCCCCGGCCAGCAGGCCGTCGCCCTGCGGCTGGGCCACGGCCCGCCGCCGGTGGTGCTGGATGGCGACGCGGACGGCTGGTTCGAGACCGAGGTCGTCGGTCTGCGGCCCGGAACCGCCTACGCCTTCGAGGCCGGCGGCGTGACGGTCCCGGATCCGGCGGCCCGGGCGCAGGCCGGCGACGTCCACGGTCCCAGCCTGCTGGTCGATCCGCTGGCCTTCCGCTGGACCCTGCCGGCCTGGCGGGGCCGGCCCTGGCACGAGGCCGTCATCTACGAGCTGCATGTCGGCAGCTTCGAGGAGCACGGCGATTTCGACGGCGTGCGCCGGCGCCTGGACCACCTGGCGAAGCTCGGGGTGACGGCCGTCGAGCTGATGCCGGTTGCGCAGTTCGGCGGCCGGCGCGGCTGGGGCTACGACGGGGTCCTGCCCTACTGCGCGCACGAGGCCTACGGCGGCGGCGAGAGCCTGAAGCGGCTCGTCGACGCCGCCCATGAGCACGACCTGATGGTGCTCCTCGACGTCGTCTACAATCACTTCGGGCCGGACGGGAACTACCTGCACGTCTATGCGCCGGAGTTCTTCGATCCGGACCGCGAGACCCCCTGGGGGGCCGCCATCCGCTTCGACGCGACCCCGGTCCGGGAGTTCTTCATCGAGAACGCGCTGTACTGGCTCCAGGAGTACCGCTTCGACGGTCTGCGGCTCGATGCGATCGACCAGATCGTCGATCCGTCACCGGAGCCGGTGCTGGAGGAGTTGGCACGCCGGGTGCGGCTGGAGGTCACGGACCGCCCGGTGCATCTGACCACCGAGGACGAGCGCAACATCGTCCGCCTGCACCCCCACGATGCCGGCGGTCGGCCGCGGCTCTACACCGCCGAATGGAACGACGACATCCACCACGCCGCGCACGCCTTGGCGACCGGTGAGGCCGACGGCTACTACCAGGACTTCGCCGTCGACCCGGCCGGCTGCCTGCTGCGCGGCCTGTCCAAGGGCTTTGTCTTCCAGGGCGAGCCCTATTCTCCCTGGCAGGGCCGCAAGCGCGGCGTGCGCAGCGACGGCCAGCCGCCGACGGCCTTCGTCGACTTCCTGCAGAACCACGACCAGATCGGCAACCGCGGGTTCGGCGAGCGGCTGACCACGCTGGCCGAGCCGAAGACCGTCGAGTTGCTGACCGCCGTGCTGCTGTTGAGCCCGCAGATCCCGCTGCTGTTCATGGGCGAGGAGTACGGCGAGTCCCGCCCGTTCCTGTTCTTCACGGATTTTGCGGGCGAACTGGCCGAGGCCGTGCGCGAGGGCCGCCGGCGCGAGTTCGCGGCCTTCCGGACCTTCGCCACGGCTTCCGACATCGACTGGGCCAAGCTTCCCGATCCGAACCAACCGGCCACGCTGGCGGCCTGCCGGCTGGACTGGCCGCGCGCAGATACCCCCGAGGGCAGGCGGCGCATGGCGCTGATCCGCCGGCTGCTGGCGATCCGTCATGCCGAAGTGGCACCCCGCCTGCCAGGGATGACGTCCATGCAATCGCTCGCCCGGCGCGCCGGGCCGCTGGCATTCGACATCGGCTGGCTGGGCGGCGGCGGCGAAATGCTGCGGCTGGTGGCGAATTTCGGTACCGGACCGGCGGCCACCGAATCGCCGCCGCCCTCGGCAAGCGTCCTCTACGAGAGCGATCCGGGAGCGGCGGAGGCGCTGGCCGCCGGGCGCATCGAGCCGCTCAGCCTGACCGCCGTCCGGCAGCCGGGGTAGCAGCGATGCGCGCCCGGCTTCAGGCGCTCGCCGCCGCCCACGGGATCGAGCACGAGTACCTCGACATAGAGGATCGCCTGGTGCGGGTAGAGGAGCGGACCCTGGAAGCCCTGCTGGAGGCACTCGGGGTCGACCCGTCCGCGGCGCCGCCGGCGGGCATGGCGGCCGGGGCGGATGCGTCCGACGGCGGCGCCTGTCATGTTCCGGCATTCCTCGAAGATGGTCGGACCTGGGGCGTGGCGTGCCAGGCCTACAGCCTCCGCTCGGCCCGGAACCAGGGGATCGGCGACTTCGAGGACCTTGCACGGCTCGGCGAGCTGATGGCCGCAGCCGGCGCCGACTTCCTCGGGGTGAACCCGCTGCACGCGCTGTTCACCGCGGCACCCGAGCGCTGCAGCCCGTTCTCCCCGTCGAACCGGCTGCTGCTGAACCCGCTGCTGATCGCCGTCGACCGTGTCGAAGGCTTCGAGCCGTCCGACCTCGATGCCCCGGCGCTCGCGGCGGTGCACCAATCGGAGCTGCTCGACTACCCGCGCGTGGCCGCCGTGAAGCTGGCGGCGCTTCGCAAGGTCTTCGCGCGCCGCGGTTCCCCGGCGGCCGATCTGGAGACTCTGCAATCCCGGCATGGACGGTCGCTGGCCGATCACGCGCTGTTCGAGGCAATCAGCGCCGAGATGGTCCGTCGAGGCCATGGTGCCGGCTGGCATGGCTGGCCAGCCGGCTGGCAGTCCCCGGACCGGCCGGACGTGATCGATTTCGCCCGCGATCACGCGGCCGAGGTCGGCTTTCACCTGTGGCTGCAGCAGGTCGCGGAAGCGCAGCTGGCGGAGGTTGCGCGCCGGCTGGAGCGGGCCGGCATGCGCATCGGACTCTACCTCGACCTGGCGGTCGGGGTGGCACCGGACGGCTCCGCCACCTGGAGCGATCCGACCCTCACCGTGTCCGGCGCCCACATCGGTTCGCCGCCCGACATGTTCAACGCCACCGGCCAGGACTGGGGCCTGGCGCCGCTGGCGCCGCGGGCGCTGGTCGAGCGCGGCATGCGGCCGTTCCGGGACCTGTGCAACGGGGTGATGCGGCATGCCGGGGCGTTGCGGGTCGATCACGCGATGAGCCTGCAGCGGCTGTACTGGATCCCGCAGGCCGCGGCGGCGACCGCGGGCGCCTATGTCCGCTACCCGATGCAGCGGCTGCTGGCGGAGCTCGTCGGCGCCTCGCGCCGGCACCGCGTGATCGTCATCGGCGAGGATCTCGGCGTGGTTCCCGGGGGCTTTCGCGAGACCATGCTCGAGCGCCGCATCCAGAGCTACCGGGTGCTGATGTTCGAGCGCGACGCCAAGGGCTTCCTGGCGCCGGCCGGCTGGCCCGTGGACGCGCTCGCCTGCGTCTCCACCCACGACACCGCGACCTTCGCCGGCTGGTGGGCCGGGTCCGACATCGAAGTCCGCCGCTCGATCGGCCTGTATGACGCCGCGGCGGCCGAGGCGGCGCGCCTCCGGCGTGCGACCGAGCGCCGCGAACTGGCGGACCTGCTGCAGCTTTCCGGCCTGATGCCGGCCCGCAGCGACAGCCGCTATTCGGGCGCCCTTGCCGCCGCCGCCCATCGCCTCACCGCATCGACGCCGTGCCGGCTGTTCGTGGTGCAGATCGAGGACGCGCTGGGACTGGCCGACCAGCCGAACGTGCCCGGCACGGTCGACGAGCACCCGAACTGGCGCCGCCGCCTGCCCGTCGGCATCGAGGATCTGCCGGGGCGGCCCGACGTCGACAGCATGCTTGCCGCAATTTCCAACGCGAGACCCCGAACATGACCGAGCGCCTGGCCACCTACCGGCTGCAGTTCCGGGACGGGATGGACTTCGACCGCGCCGCCGCACTTGTGCCCTACCTCGCCGACCTCGGCATCAGCCATCTCTACGCGTCGCCGGTGTTCAAGGCGCGATCGGGCTCGACCCATGGCTATGACGTGACCGATCACGGCATGATGGATCCCGTCCTCGGCGGCGAGGACGGATGGGACCGCCTGACCGCTGCGCTGCGGCGCCATGGCCTCGGACTGCTGCTCGACATCGTGCCGAACCATATGGCGGTCTCCACCGAGAACCCGTGGTGGGACGACGTGCTGACCTGGGGCCGCGACAGCCGCTGGGCCGCGCATTTCGACATCGACTGGAGCGCCGGCCCGCTGCTGCTGCCGGTGCTGGGGGAGCCGTATGGCGAGGCCCTCGCCGCCGGCGCCTTCGAGCTGCGGGTCGTACGGCAGCGCGGCAGCCTCGAGTACGGCTATCACGACCACGCCCTGCCGCTGACCCCACCCTCCTACGCCGCCGTCCTCGGCGCCGCCGCACCGGAACTGGCGCGGCTGTTCGCGACCGCCGGCCCCGACGCCGGAGCCGCCACGGCGATGGCCGCCCTGCGCGCGGCGCTGGCGGATGTCGCCACCCGCGGGCCGATCGAGGACACGGTGGCGGCGGTCAACGCCGACGCCGAGCGCCTGCACGCCCTGCACGAGGCACAGCCCTGGCGGCTCGGACACTGGCGGCTGGCCCGCGAGATGCTGCCGTACCGCCGGTTCTTCGAGATCTCCGACCTGGTCGGCGTGCGCGTCGAGGATCCGGCGGTATTCAAAGACGTGCATGCCCGGGCGCTGGCGATGCTGGCGGACGGCACGGTCGACGGACTGCGCATCGACCACATCGACGGGCTGGCGGATCCCAAGGGGTACCTCGAGGCGCTCCGCGATGCCGCCGGCGCGCCCTATGTCGTCGTCGAGAAGATCCTGATGCCGGGCGAGACGCTGCCGGCGGAGTGGCCGACCGCCGGCACCACCGGCTACGAGCTCGGCCGCCTGCTGTGCGCGGTGCAGATCGATCCCGCCAGCCGGCAGGCGATGACCGAGGCCTGGACCGGCTTCACCGGCGAGTCTCCCGACTTCACGGCCGCGGTCGCCGGCGCCAAGCGCCGCATCCTGGTGGTCAACCTGGCCGGCGAGCTGGAGGGGCTGGTCGGCCTCGCCCACCGCATCGCCGCCGCCCACCGGGCGACCCGCGACCTCGGCCGCGACTCGCTGCGCACGGCCCTGGTCGAGCTGCTGGTCGAGCTGCCGGTCTATCGCAGCTATGCCGACGCGGCGGGCTGCAGCGCGGACGATGCCGGCATGCTGGCCGCGGCGGCCGAGCGCGCCGGAAACCACCCCTTCATCGAGGATCGCCGGCCGCTGGACTTCCTGATCGGCCTGGTCGCTGGAACCGTGGAGACCGCCGCCGATGCCCCGCGCGCCGAGTTCGTGCGGCGGTTCCAGCAGGCCAGCGGCCCGGCGATGGCCAAGGCGGTCGAGGACACCACGTTCTACCGCTTCAACCGCCTGATCGCGCTGAACGAGGTGGGCAGCGAGCCCGAGCCGTTCGGGATGTCCGTGGCCGATTTCCACGCCGAGGTCGCCGAACGCCTGCGCACGCAGCAGCACGCGCTCTCCGCCACCGCCACCCACGACACCAAGCGCGGCGAGGACGCCCGGCTGCGCATCGCCATGATCGCGCAGCAGCCGGAACGCTGGCGCGACGACGTCGGCCGCTGGCACGCCGCCACCGCCGACCTGCGCACGACGGGACCCGGTGGCGCCCCGATGCCCGACCCGAACGACGAGTGGCTGTTCTACCAGTCGCTGCTGGGCGCCTGGCCGGAGGACTTCGAGCCCGGCGACCAGGCCGCGCGCGACGCGCTCTCTCGGCGGCTGGAGGCATTCATGGTCAAGGCGCTGCGCGAGGCCAAGCGGCACACCACCTGGACCGCGCCGGACGCCGGATACGAGGAGGCGACATCGCGCTTCGTGCGCGGGGTGCTCGGCCGCCGCGACCTGCTGGCCGACATGGGCGCCGCCTTCGCGCCACTGATCGCCGCCGGAGCGGTGGCGTCGCTGGCGCAACTGGCGCTGAAGCTCACGCTGCCGGGCATTCCCGACATCTACCAGGGCACCGAGCTCTGGGACCTGTCCCTGGTCGACCCCGACAATCGCCGGCCGGTGGATTTCGAGAGCCGGAGCCGGATCCTCGCCGAGCTGCCGTCCATGACGCCGGCGCGGCCTGTCGACCGCTGGCGCGACGGTGCACCGAAGCTCTGGCTGCTGCATCGCCTGCTGGCGCTGCGCCGTGCCGCCCCGGCGCTGTTCCGGGATGGCGGCTACCAGCCGGTCGAGGTGAGCGGGCCGGCCGCCGGTCACCTGCTGGCCTTCGCGCGCCATAGCGCGGCGGCCGCGGTGATCGTCGTCGTCCCGCGGCTGCCGCTGCGCATCCTGCGCGAGCCGAGCGGGCCGGCGCTGTCGCCGGCGGCGATCGCCGGTACCCGGCTGGGGCTGCCCGACGGCCTGCCGCGCGCGGCGCTGCGCGACTGGCTCGGTGAAACGTCGGTGGTGGCTGTCGACGGTCAACTGGATCCGTCCGAATCGCTGCATGCGTTCCCGGTTGCCGTCTACGTCGCCGGTGATGGAGTCGAAACATTGCTCCGAGCCGCTACCGGCCCGCTTCCGCCCGCGTTCGCTGAGGCGACTTCGTCTTAATTCATCCTGATCGGCCCGTAGGGAACCAACCGCCCGAGGATCCGGTTCAGATGATAACCACAGCCTCATCCGGCGGGCGACGCCGGGTGTGCCAATAACGCGAGGCAGCATGGCCCACTACCTCATTACCGGCGGTGCCGGATTCATCGGGCGCCATCTCTGCAATGAGCTGACCACGGCCGGCCACCGGGTCCGGATCCTGGATAGCCTGATCGAATCGGCGCATGACCAAGAGCCGGTGCCGGGCCTTTCGGCCGACGAGTTCATCCACGGCGACGTGCGCGACCCGGAAACCGTCGAGGAAGCCCTCGACGGCGTCAACGGCGTGTTTCACCTGGCCGCCGAGGTGGGCGTCGGCCAGAGCATGTACGAGATCGAGCGCTACGTGTCGGCCAACGATCTTGGAACCGCGGTGCTGATGCAGCGGCTGATCGAGAGCAACGTGCGCCGGGTGGTCGTCGCATCTTCGATGAGCGTCTACGGCGAGGGCCTGTATCGGCGCGCCGATGGCGGGGCAGTCGAGGGTGTCCGACGTTCGCCGGCTGCGCTTCGTGACGGGCTGTGGGACCTAGTCGGCCAGGATGGCACGGCACTGCGGCCGGTCGCCACGCATGAGGAGAAATGCCCCGACATTTCCTCTGTCTACGCGCTGACGAAGTTCAACCAGGAGAAATTGACGCTGATGCTATCCGCCACCTACGGCATCGAGGCGGTGGCGCTCCGCTTGTTCAATGTCTTCGGCCCGGGGCAGAACCTCTCGAACCCCTACACCGGCGTGCTTGCGGTGTTCGCAGGCCGGCTGCTGAACGGCGAGGCACCAATGATCTTCGAGGACGGACGGCAACTGCGCGACTTCGTGCACGTCCAGGACGTCGCCCGCGCGTTCCACCTCGCCATGGAGCAGCCCGGCCTGGCCGGCGAGGTTATCAATATCGGCAGCGGCAACAGTTGCACGATCGAGAGCGCGGGGCGTCTTCTGGCCGAGGCCATGGGTCGGTCCGATCTGCAGCCGTGGACATCGGGCAAAGCGCGGGCCGGCGATGTCCGGCACTGTTTCGCCGACATCGCCAAGGCACGCGACCGTCTGGGCTTCGAGCCCCACCACCAGCTGGAAGACTCGCTGCCTCAACTGGTCGACTGGATCTCGAGCCAGCGGATTCGCGACCGCGTGCGGCACGGCGTCAGGGCGCTGGAAGCCAGCAGCATCTCGGCATGACCCGTGCGGCCGGCGGCGGCGCCTGTGCAATTGTCGCGGACGCGACCGGAACCCGGCGCCATGAACCGGCCGACATCCGCCGAAACACATCTTGAGAGTGTCGGGTTGCGGCGAGTCGCAGTCGATGACCTGACCATCCGGCGTCGACGATGCGGCCGGGGATTCGTCTACGTGGATGTCGACGGGCGGCGGATCGGGGACCGGGGGGAACTGGATCGCATTCGCTTGCTCGCGATCCCGCCGAACTACGCCGAGGTGCGGATCGCGAGCGATCCGAGGGCGCATATACAGGCGATCGGCCATGACGACGCCGGGCGTACCCAGTATCGCTATCATCGCGCGTGGGACATCGCCCGGGAGCGCAGCAAGGTCGACCGGCTGGCGGCCCTTGCGGGCTGCATCACCCGCATCCGGAGGCGGATCGCTCGCGACCTCTCTGCCGGCGACCTGTCAAGGACCCGGGCGCTCGCCGCCGTCATCACGACGATCGATAGAACCCATATCCGCATCGGCGGCGAGGACTACGTGCACTCCGGTCGCAGCCGCGGCGCCGCCACGCTGCTGAAACGCAACGTCAGCGTCGACGGCGGCCTGGTGAACTTCGCATTCCGCGGCAAGGGCGGTCGCGAGGTGCGCTGCAGCGTCGACGCCCCCGCCCTTGCCCGCGCCATCGGCGATCTCCGCTGCCTGCGGGGAACCCGCCAGTTCCAGTATCGCGACCGGCAGGGGGCGGTGCATGCGGTCACCGCTTCGGAGGCGAACCTCTATCTCCACGAGATCGCTGGGGCGGCGGTGAGCGCCAAGGACTTCCGTACACTCGCCGCCACCGCGACGGCGGCGATTCGCTTCGCCCGCATGACCCCCGAGAGTCGCCAGGCGCCGCTGCGGCGTCAGATCGCCTCGGTGATGCGCGAGGTTGCGGAACTGCTGGGCAACACGCCCACGGTAACGCGCAAGAGCTACGTCCACCAGCATCTGGTGGAAGCCTTCGCCCGTGGCGAGTTGGAACGGCTGTACGCCCGGGTGCGAGGCAGCGGTGGCCGGACGCGCGGCGAAGCCGTTGTCGCGGCATTGTTCGGCGCGGCGGAGGTGACAGCGGCCGGGATTCGTCCTCCGGAGCGGCGCAGGAGCACCGAAGGAGACCGGGCGACAGCGTGACGAGCAGGTCAGGCTCCCGCGACAGTGTGGCAGCGCTGCCTGCTCCCCCCTTCCGCTTCGTTATCTTCCGTCGTATATAACGGGTCATGAGCGATACCTCGATCCTCGCCCGCCCGACCGCCCGCCCGGCGCCGCTGGTCGATCCCTACCAGCGGACGATCAGCTACCTGCGGGTCTCCGTCACCGACCGCTGCGACTTCCGCTGCGTGTACTGCATGGCGGAGAACATGACCTTCCTGCCGAAGGCGGAGGTGCTGTCGCTGGAGGAGCTGGCGCGGCTCTGCAACGTGTTCGTCGACCTCGGCGTGAGGAAGCTGCGGCTGACCGGCGGCGAGCCGCTGGTGCGCAAGAACATCATGTGGCTGGTGCGCGAGCTGGGGAAGCGCCTCGACGGCGGTGGCCTGGAGGAATTGACGGTAACCACCAACGGCTCGCAGCTCGCCAAGCTGGCCGGCGAGCTCGCCGACGCCGGGGTGCGCCGGATCAACGTCTCGATCGACACCCTAGACCCCGCGAAGTTCCAGTCGATCACCCGCTGGGGCAAGCTCGACCGGGTGCTCGAGGGCCTGGACGCCGCCGACCGCGCCGGCCTGGGGGTCAAGATCAACGCCGTCGCCCTGAAGGGCGTGAACGACGGCGAGCTCGGCGACATGCTGCAATGGTGCGGTGATCGCGGCTACGACATGACGGTGATCGAGGTGATGCCGATGGGCGACATCGGCGGCGAGAACCGGGTCGACCAGTACCTGCCGCTGTCGATGGTGCGCGCCCGCCTCGCCGAGCGCTTCACCCTGACCGACATCCCCTACAAGACAGGCGGCCCGGCGCGCTACGTCAGCGTCGCGGAGACCGGCGGCCGGCTCGGCTTCATCACGCCGCTGACCCATAACTTCTGCGAGAGCTGCAACCGCGTGCGGCTGACCTGCACCGGCACGCTCTACATGTGCCTCGGCCAGGACGACGCCGCCGACCTGCGCGCCCCCTTGCGCGCCTCCGACGACGACGCGATCCTGGAAGCGGCGGTGCGCGAGGCGATCGCCCGCAAGCCGAAGGGCCACGATTTCATCATCGACCGCCGCCACCAGGGGCCGGCCGTCGCCCGCCACATGAGCGTCACCGGCGGCTAGTCGATATTGATCTGGTGCGCCCAGGTGCGGCCGTCGCTCAGCGTGAGCTGGCTGTAGCCGAGCAACTTCAGAAGATCGAGGAAGGTGTACTGCGCCTGCGGGTCAAGGTCCCGGAACACCGAGGTGGTGCGGGCGGTCGCGGTCAGCATGGCCAGCCGCGCCCGGGCCCTGAACAGGGTGTCCATGGGCCCGTCCTCCAGGCCGATGAGGATCAGCTTCTCGGCGTCCTTGCCCTTGGCGAACATCGCCGTGGTCGGTGCATAGGGGCGCTCGGTCTGGCCGGCGGTTACCCCGGTGACGAAGCCGACCCGCCGGTTGCGGTCGGAATCGGGCAGCGTCTTGACCCTCGAATGGTAGGTCTCCGAGGAGTTCACCGCAGGGTAATAGTAGCCGGCGTGATTGTCGTCGGAGTCCTGCGGCGACTGCGGACCCGACTGTGCCGACGCCGGCACAGGCATCGCCAGCCAGGGCAGCACCACCAGCACCGCGACCGCACCGAGCAGCCATCTCCGGCCCGTCCGGCCGCCGCCGCCCGCGCACACTCCCGTCATTCGCACCCTCCATCCGCATCCGGCGCTTTGGCGCCGGGCGCATCATCGCCTATCTTGCCGCCCGGCGCGATGCGACGTCGCGATCGGGCGGAGGAAGACGCGTGAGCGAGATGAAACTGGCCTTCGTGTCGGCGCCCGGCGAAGACGCCTGCGAAGCCCGCAAGGCGCTGATCGAACGATACGGGCAGGCCCCGGCGAACGAGGCCGAGGTGATCGTGGCGCTCGGCGGCGATGGCCACATGCTGGAGACCCTGCGCGCCGCCATCGGCAGCGGCCGGCCGATCTACGGCATGAACCGCGGCACCGTCGGCTTCCTGATGAACGACTACCAGCCCGACGACCTGCCGGCGCGGATCCGGCGGGCGCAGCCGGTGACGCTGTATCCGCTGCGGATGCGCGCGGTCGGCCGCGACGGCACCGTCACCGAGGGCCTGGCGATCAACGAGGTGTCGCTGTTCCGCGCCTCGGCCCAGGCCGCCAAGATCAGCATCAAGGTCGACGGCGTGATGCGGCTGGAGGAACTGGTCTGCGACGGCGTGCTGGTCGCCACGCCAGCGGGGTCCACCGCCTACAACCTGTCGGCGCACGGCCCCATCATCCCGCTCGGCGCCGACATTCTGGCCCTGACCCCGATCAGCGCGTTCCGCCCGCGGCGCTGGCGCGGCGCGCTGCTGCCGCGCTCGGCCCGCATCGAATTCGCGACCATCCGTCCCGAGAAGCGGCCGGTGAACGCCGTCGCCGACGTCATGGAGGTCCGGGACGTCGTCGCGGTCGAGGTTTGGGAGGACCGCCAGGTCAGCCTGACCGCGCTCTACGATCCCGAGCACAACCTCGAGGAACGGGTCCTCAAGGAACAGTTCGCGCCCTGAACGGAGTACGACGTGACCACCACCACCTGCGACGTGCTGATCATCGGCGGCGGCATGGCCGGCGCCTCCTGCGGCTATTTCCTCGCCGAGCAGGCGAAGGTCGTGCTGCTGGAGCGCGAGGAGCAGCCCGGCTACCACACCACCGGCCGCTCGGCGGCGCTGTTCTACGAGAGCTACGGCAACGCGGTGATCCGGCGGATCACCCGGGCGACCCGCAGTTTCCTCGAATCGCCGCCGGACGGCTTCGCCGCCGGAGCGATCCTGTCGCCGCGCGGCATGCTCACCGTAGCGACCGAAGAACTGGTCGGCCGGCTCGACGCGATGGCCGACGCGGAAGCCGGGCCGCGCACCGAGCCGGTCGCGGGCGACGCGCTCTTCGCCCTCGCCCCGTTCCTGCGCCGCGACCGCATCGTCCGCGGCATCTACGAGCCGGACGCCATGGACATCGATGTCGATGCCCTGCTGCAAGGTTTCCTGCGCGGCCTGCGCGCCAGGGGCGGGCGCACCGTCACCGATGCCGAGGTCCGCTCGCTGCAGCGGACCGCCGGCGTTTGGCGGCTTGAAACCCGGGCCGGCACATTCGAGGCGCCGGTCGTGGTCAACGCCGCCGGCGCCTGGTGCGACGCGGTCGCCGGGATGGCCGGGGTGCCGCCGGTCGGGCTGGTGCCGAAGCGCCGCACCGCCTTCACCTTCGACCCGCCGGCCGGTGCCGACGTGGCGCGCTGGCCGGGCGTCGATCTCTGCGACGAGAGCTGGTACGTGATCCCGAGCCGCGGCCGCATCCTCGGCAGTCCGGCCGACGAGACGCCGTCGGAGCCCTGCGACGCGCAGCCGGACGAGTACGACGTGGCGGTCGCCGTCGACCGCATCATGACCGACACCAGCTTCGACATCCGCCGGCTGGCCTCGCGCTGGGCCGGGCTGCGCAGCTTCGTCGCCGACAAGTCGCCGGTGGTCGGCTTCGACCCGGCGGCGGACGGCTTCCTGTGGCTGGCCGGCCAGGGCGGCTATGGCATCCAGACCTCGGCCGGGATGGGCCGGCTGTCGGCGGCGCTGGCGGTGGGTCAGGGCGTGCCGACCGACATGGCGGCGCTCGGCCTGACCCTCGCGGACGTGGCGCCGGAACGCCCCGCCCTGGCGGCGGCGCGGCGGACTGGTTCCTAACCCTCGCCCTGGAGGGCGTCTACCGCCTCGTCCGGCTCCACCCGCACCCGCGACGACGGAAACCACAGCTCGACGGTGGTGCCCTCGCCCGGCGCGCTGGCGATCGCCAGCGCGCCGCCGTGCAGTTCCATCATCGACTTGGCAAGCGGCAGCCCGAGCCCGGTCCCCTCGCGCTGCCGCCCCAGCGGGCTGTCGACCTGGCCGAACGGCGTGAGCGCCACCTTGATGTCCTCGGACGACATGCCGATGCCGTCGTCGGCGATCACGATGGCGAGCCCGCCATCCTCACCGAGCTTGGATCCGACACGCACGGTGCCGCCCTCCGGCGTGAACTTCACGGCGTTCGACACGATGTTGACGACCACCTGGCGTAGCATGCGCTCGAGGCCGAGGATTCTCGCTCCCCGATACCGGCCTTGGCGCTTGAGCGCGACGCCGCCAGCCGCCGCCTGCGGCGCCACCATGACGCACGCCGCCTGCACCAGTTCGCCCAGGTCGACGGCCCGCTCCTCCACCAGCGGCGACTGGCCGGACTCGATCTTGGCGATATCGAGGACGTCGTTGACGATGTCCAGCAGATGCGTGCCGCTGACATTGATGTCGCGGGCATAGCCGCGGTAGCGCGGGTCTTCCAGCGGGCCGAGCCGCTGGTTCGCCATGATGTCGGAGAAGCCGATGATGGCGTTCAGCGGCGTCCGCAGTTCGTGGCTCATCGAGGCGAGGAACGCGGACTTGGCCTCGTTGGCCTGTTCGGCATTGTTGAGCGCCCAGGCCAGGCGCTCGGTCATCAGCCGCAGCGCGCGGCGGGACGCCAGCAGCTCGCGGATGACGCTCTGGGCGTAGAGGATGACCGGCGTGCCCACCAGCACGGTGACGATTGCCGCCGCCCGCAGCGCCTCGAAGTCGAGCGTTTGCAGGCCGGCGGCATCCAGCAGGACGTGGAGGGACATTGCCGCCACCACGGTCGCCACCAGGAAGAGCGCGGTGACCGAGACGATGCTCATCCGTCCGAGCCGCCGGTTCAGCACTGCCAGCCAGCCGCTGCGCAACGGAGAGCGCCGGGAGCGCTCCTCGTCGCCCCCGGGTGCCGACTGACCCGACCAGATCCGTAATGCCGCCACGCCCACTGTCCGTCAGCTGCCAGATGCCGAAACACAGACTAGGAGGCAAGTCTTAACAGCTGGTTGCATACGAATTGTGGATTGTACCGAGTGCCGCGAGCGGGCTCTGCAGTATCGTCGTCGCCGGACACGGGGTCGGACGCGAAGGCCGCAGCGAGGGGTGTGAACTTCCGGCATCAATGTCGTGTCGGGCGGACTCACGCGGGAACCGGGCCGAGACACCCGGGTCTTCCAAGCGATATCGAATTCCGCATACGAACCGTGCGTCTGGAGCCGCTTCCGATGCAGAACCCGCTCGTCCCGCCGTCACCGCAGGACTCCCGAAGCGGACCCGCAAGTGAACGCCGCTTTGACAGCGGCCCGGCGCACCCTTATCTAGCGGCGCGACGCAACCATTCGGTCACGGACGAGAGCATGAACCATCTCGACGCACTCGAAGCGCAGAGCGTCTACATCCTGCGCGAGGCGTTCAACAAGTTCGACCGGCTGGGCATGCTGTGGTCGCTCGGCAAGGACTCCAACGTCATGCTGTGGCTGGCGAAGAAGGCGTTCTTCGGGCATGTGCCGTTTCCGGCGCTGTTCTGCGACACCGGCAAGAAGTTTCCCGAGATGTATGCGTTCCAGCACCGCTATTCGGTGGAGTGGGGCTTGAACTTCGTCAGGCGCGATTGCCCGCCGATCGAGGAGATCGACCCGACCCTGCCGCCGGCGGCCCGCTCCGCCGCGCGCAAGACCGAGGCGCTGAAGCGGCTGATCGCCGAGCTCGACCTGCAGGCGGTCATCGCCGGCATCCGCCGCGACGAGGAGGCCACGCGTGCCAAGGAGCGGGTGTTCAGCCCGCGCGGCGAGAATGCCGAATGGGACTTCCGCGACCAGCCGCCCGAGTTCTGGGACCAGTTCAAGACCGACTTCGCGCCCGGCACCCATATCCGCGTGCACCCGCTGCTGCACTGGACCGAGCTCGACATCTGGCTCTACATCCAGCGCGAGGGCATCCCGCTGGTGCCGCTCTACTTCGCCCGCGACGGCAAGCGCTACCGCTCGCTCGGCGACATGGACATCACCAATCCGATCAAGAGCGACGCCGACACCATCGAGAAGATCATCGCCGAGCTGCGCACCACCAAGGTGGCCGAGCGCAGCGGTCGCGCCATGGACCACGAGAGCGAGGACGCCTTCGAGCGCCTGCGCTCGGCCGGCTACATGTGAGAGGGCCGCACCCGTGAACACCGTTGAGTCACCCGGCGGCGACCTCGCACCGCTGAAGCTGGTCATCGTCGGTCACGTCGACCACGGCAAGTCGACGCTGATCGGCCGCCTGCTGCATGACACCGGCTCGCTGCCCGAAGGCAAGGTCGAGGCGGTCCGTGCGATGTCCGAGCGCCGCGGCATGCCGATGGAATGGGCCTTCGTGCTGGATGCGCTGCAGGCCGAGCGTGACCAGGGCATCACCATCGACACCACGCAGATCTTCTTCAAGTCCCGGCAGCGGCCCTACGTCATCATCGACGCGCCGGGCCACAAGGAGTTCCTGAAGAATATGGTGTCGGGCGCGGCCTCCGCCGATGCCGCCATCCTGGTGGTCGACGCCAAGGACGGCGTGCAGGAGCAGACCCGCCGGCATGGCTACATCCTGCATCTCCTGGGCCTCGACCGGGTGGTCGTGGCGGTCAACAAGATGGACCTGGTCGATCACGACGAGGCGCGGTTCCGCGAGGTTGCCGACGAGGTCCACCGCTATCTCGGCGGCATGGGCATCGAGCCGGCGCACATCCTGCCGGTGTCGGCCCGTCACGGCGACGGCCTCGCCGCCGCCTCGCCGCATATGGGCTGGTTCGGCGGCCCGACGCTGATCGACGCCCTCGACGAGATCCGGGCCAAGCCGCTGCCGGTCGAGCTGCCGCTGCGCTTCCCGATCCAGGACGTCTACAAGTTCGACGAGCGCCGCATCCTGGCCGGACGCATCGAGAGCGGCCGGATCAACGTCGGCGACGAGCTGCTGTTCAGCCCCAGCAACACCGCGGCCCGCGTGCAGTCGATCGAGGCCTGGGCGGTCGATGGACCGGTGCTGTCCGCCTCGGCCGGCCAATCGATCGGCATCACGCTCGACGACCAGCTGTTTGTCGAGCGCGGCCACGTCGCCTCGCACCGCGCCGAGCCGCCGGTGGAGACCAACGTGTTCCGCGCCCGCATCTTCTGGCTCGGCCGCTCGCCCCTGGAGGTCGGCCGCCGCTACAAGATGAAACTCGCCACCATGGAGCACACCGTCGAGGTGCAGGCGATCGAGCGGGTGATCGACGTCGCCGACCTGTCGCAGCGCTCCGCCGAGCGGATCGAGCGCAACGAGGTCGGCGAGATCGTCCTGCGGGCCCGCGCCCGCCTGGCGCTCGACGCCTTCGTGGACAACCCGCGGCTCGGCCGCTTCGTGCTGATCGACGGCTACGACATGGCCGGCGGCGGCCTCGTCTCGATGGAGGGCTTCCCCGACCAGCGCTCGCGCGGTGCGCCGACGTCGCGCAACATCACCGCGGTCGAGCACCGGGTGACCTCCGAGGACCGCTGGCACGCCAACGGCCACAGGAGCGGCGTGCTCTGGCTGACCGGCCTGTCCGGCGCCGGCAAGTCGACGCTGGCGGTCGAGCTCGAGCAGGCGCTGTTCCGCAAGGGCTGGCAGGCCTATGTGCTGGATGGCGACAACATCCGCTTCGGCCTGTCCTCCGACCTCGGCTTCGCACCGGCCGACCGCGCCGAGAACATTCGCCGCGTCGGCGAGGTGGCGGCCCTGTTCGCGCGCGCCGGCGTGCTGGTCATCACCGCCTTCATCTCGCCCTACCGCGAGGACCGCGACCGCGCGCGCGCGGTGGCGCCGGAACTGTTCCACGAGGTCTACGTCAAGGCCGACCTGTCGGTGTGCGAGACGCGCGATCCCAAGGGCCTGTACAAAAAGGCCCGCACCGGCGAGATCTCCGAGTTCACCGGCATCTCGGCTCCCTACGAGGAGCCTGTATCGGCCGAGCTCGAGGTCGACACCGGCGCGCTGTCACTAGGCGAGTCGGTCGCCAGACTGCTGGGCTATGTCGAGGCGAACTTCGGGACGAACGGCAACGGCCGGGAGTAGCGGCGGGCGGGGGCAACGCTCGCGAGATCGTTACGACGCACGTCGCCCCGTGGATCCCGGAGCCGTCGGCTCGCGCGGACTCTCCGGGATGACGATATAATTCACTTCGTCATTCCGGAGGGGGCGCGTGAGCGCCCGGCTCCGGAACCCACCCGCCGCTCCGGAATGCGCGGTTGCGATTGGCCTGTCGATGCTTTCGCCGATACCCGAGAAAGATCCATGACCGCGCCGATCGTCATCTCGACCATCAACGACGACGCCGACCCGGCGTTCGCGGACACCCGCACCCGCATCCTCGACTGGCTCGACGAGCACGGCCGGGCGGCCGGCGTGGTGTTCGCCGCGCAGCCGTTCGCGCTGGCCGCCAGCGGCGACGGCCGGCCCCTCGGCGGTCTGGTGGGCTCGACCAACCTCGGCTGGCTGCATGTCCAGCTGCTGGCGGTGGCGCCGGAGGCGCGCCGCCGCGGCGTCGGGCGCAGGCTCCTGGAGGCCGCCGAGGGCATCGCCCGCGAACGCGGCTGCCACGGCGCCTGGCTCGACACCTACGACCACCAGGGACCCGACTACTATCCCCGTCTGGGCTGGGAAGTGTTCGGCGAGCTGCCGGATTTTCCGAAGGGCGGGGTGCGGCGGTTCTACCGCAAGGCGCTATAGGGAAACGCCCTGCCCCGCCCCGCGGTCATAAGCGGCCGGTCAACAGCAGCACGATGACAACGATCAGCAGGACGCCGACGATGCCCCCGGGCGCGTAGCCCCAGCCGCGGCTGTGCGGCCAGGCGGGTATCGCGCCCACCAGGATCAGAATCAGGACGATCAGAAGAATGGTGCCGACTGACATTGTGCGCCTCCCGGGCGGCCGGAGCCCGCGGAAGCCGGCCGGTCGGCCGGGCGCTGCGCGGGCATCGTCCTGCGATAACCCGGCGGGCGATCGGCAGTTCCCTATACGGTCAGCACCACCTTGCCCTTGACGGTCCGCCCGGTCAGCGCGGCGAGTGCCTCGCGCGCCCGCTCCAGCGGGTAGGTGGCGCTGATGACCGGCCGCAACCGGCCCTCGGCATGCAGTGCGAACAGCCGGCGGAAGTTCTCCGCATCGGCTTCCGGCTCGTTGCGGCGGAACTGGCCCCAGAACACGCCGACCACGGCACAGCCCTTCAGCAGCGTGAGGTTGGCCGGCACCTTCGGGATCTCGCCGCTGGCGAAGCCGACCACCAGGTAGCGGCCGTTCCACGCCATCGAGCGCAGCGTCGGCTCGAACAGCGCGCCGCCCACCGGATCGTAGACCACGTCGACGCCGCGCCCGCCGGTCAGTTCCTTCAGGCGGTCGCGATAGCCGTCCTCGGCGTAGTTCAGCACCGCGTCGGCCCCCTGCGCCTGCGCGAAGGCGAGCTTGTCGGCGCTGCTCGCCGCCGCGATCACCCGCGCGCCCAGCGCCTTGCCAATCTGGATCGCCGCGACGCCCACGCCGCCGGCCGCCCCCAGCACCAGCAGCGTCTCGCCCGGCCGGATCGCGGCACGCTGGACCAGGGCGTGATAGGAGGTGCCGTAGGTGATGGCGAAGCCGGCGGCGGTGACCTCGTCCATGCTGGCCGGTCGCTGCATCAGGCGGTCGGCGGTGGTGACCAGCGCCTCGGCGAAGCCACCCCAGAGCGTGGTGGCGATCACCGGATCGCCGACGGCGAAGCCCTCGACGCCCGGACCAATCGCGGCGACGGTCCCGGAGACCTCGCCGCCTGGTGCGAAGGGCGGCTCCGGTTTGAACTGGTACTTGCCCTGCACGATCAGCACGTCGGGGAAGTTCACCCCGCAGGCCGCCACGTCCAGTCGGACCTCCCCCGGACCTGGAATCGGGGTCGGCAGATCCTCCAGGACGAGGCCGTCCAGCGGCCCGTAGGCCTTACAGAGCATCGCCCGCATCGAAAATCCCCTGTGCGTGGCCGGGTGCGCTGGTCAGTCCGGCGCCCGGCTGACACGATAGGCGCAGCGCCGGCTGCCGGCCAACATGTGATCGATACGCTCCACCCGGACCTCCGCCCCCAGAACGTCGCGGAAGATCTCCAGCTCCGACCGGCACAGCTTCTGGCAGGTCGCGGCGGCAGCGCAGATCGGGCAGTGGTTCTCGATCAGAACGTAGTCGCCGTCGTCCTCGCGCTGCCATTCTGCCATGTAGCCCTCGCGATCGCGTTGCTCGGCCAGCGCCTTGACCTTGCCCTCCATGGAGCGGGCGCGTGCCGTCACCGAGCGATAGGCGTCGCGCTGCTGGACCTCTCGCCGGGCAATCAGCCGATCCAGCCCCTCCTCCCCGAACTCCACGCTGATCGCCTCGAGCAGGCCGACCGTCAGCTCGGCGTGGCGGTCCGGGAACCGGGCATGGCCGGCCTCGGTCAGGCGCCACAGCCGCTTCGGCCGGCCGCGGCCCTCGCGCCGGTCCTCATAGGCCACCAGCCCGTCGGCCTCGACCTTGACCAGCAGTTGCCGGACCGCCTCGGAGGTCACGCCGAAGGCCGCCCCCAGCGCGGCGATCGCCTGCGGGCCGCGGGTCTTCAGACGGAACAGGATCCGGTCGGTGGTCGTGTCGGCCATTACCCCTCCTGGTCGGGCCGACGTTATACCAAGAATCCCCTTGCCGAACCAGCGATGGCAGCGCCGACCCAATCGTCAGGCGAAACGGCGGGACCTTCGGCAGCATCTGCTATTCCGCAGTCGTAGCCGGCAACGCAGTGTCGCATCTCGCAAGTAGATTTATGAGATCGCTCTGCCTGTTCACACCAGTCTTGCCCATGATGGACTTCAACTGCGTGCGTGCGGTATTCAGCGTGATCCCTCTGGCGTCCGCTACGTCCCCGAGAGTATCTCCCTTCAGCAGTCCGATCGCGATCTCGGCTTCCGCTCTGCTGAGTTGAAACGCCTCCCGCAGGAACCCCGAACTCAAGGTGACCACAGGCTGCGCATCGAGCACGACGACCAAGGCGACGGCGTGCACCGTAGCCGGCAGGGTGCGATCGTCTGGTGCCATCGGCATGACCGTCACCACCACCGGGTGGCTGCTGGATAGTCCGCGCATGAGTATCGCAGAGTGGATCGTCGCGGCGGCTTCATCATGCAAGGCGCGCGCGATGGCGGCTCGCAAGGTCTCATTGTCATGGCTGTTGGAGGCCCGGAGATGCCCGGAAGAGATGTATAGGCCCCGCTCCTCATGGGTAATCCGGTGCAATGCGGCATTGGCGAAGAGCACCTGACCGGATCCACCGAGCATCGCGTAGCCATTTGGCAACCGGTCCAGAATGGGTGCGACGATCCGCGCGTCGTCGCCGCGCCCCGAGACTTGCCTGTAACGATTTTGCGAAGCTGATCCGTGTGTGTTCAGGTCCATGATCTGGCACCTCAAGTTCGCATCCGGTCCACCGGGGAGGCGGACACAGGCTGGCGTCCTGCTTTCGGTGCAATCTCAAGCGAACCCCGCAAACCTTCCGTTATCAGGGCGCGCGAAATTCGCAAAATCGCCTAGAATAGATCGTGAAATCCGGAACCATCTTTACGTGAACCTTCGACCTGACATTGCCGTGCACTAAATCGGCCAAGTTACCGGCGTCTTGCAGAACCAGTTCGGATCTGCAATGTCCGGCAGCGTTCCCGGCCTAAGGCGTGCCGCTGCATACCCAGGCAGCGACACATCAGATCGCAAAGTGTGAGCGGGTGACCGGGACTGGGGAGGCGAACCTGCAACTCCCGTGTCGGGTCACGTCAAGAGCCACGTAGGGCCCCTGCGGGCCTGCGTTTCCGGCAGTGCTGGTCTCCACCGCTTGCAGGAACTGTTGGCGATTCCCGCCACCCGCGATCACATCGGCCAGTGCTCGTGCAACCGCGGGCGCCGCGACGCTGGTGCCGTTCTGCCGCAGCACCGAGCCGGAATATGTGCCGGAGGCCGGCACGCCGGATACCACGGGGCTGTCATCCGCCACGGCGGCCAGGGTCGGACCCGGCTTTCCGGAAGTGGTGGGACCGGAGCCCGAGTAGAGTGCCGGGGCGCCGTTCGAGCGCACATATCCCCCGACCACGACCGGAAGCAGCCCGGTGGCGTAGGAGTTGAATGTGCCGCGCCGCGTGACCGGGCCGACCTCGGCATCCGAGTCGTTGCGCAGCCTGCCGGACGGTTCCTCGAGAAGGGCGTAGCTGTGGTGCTCGAAGTTGGACTGCCGACCGGTGGGGCGTTGCCCCATCAAGGAGTCGTCACGCTGGATCCGGAGATCGACGACGGAGTCGTCCGGAAGGGCTTTGTTCTTCCTGATCTTGATCGTCCACAGCCCTGCCGGAGCACAGGGCATTGCCGCATCGTGCGTTTCGGTCGGCGCCACGGCGATCACGACCTGCTCGCGGCTCCGACCGGCCTTGCGCGGCACCCGGTGATGATACAGCCGGGCGATCGGCTTTTCCGAGACGACCAGTTCGGTCGCGCACCCGAGTTCGGACCACAGGGCAACGCTCTGGTTCCCGCCGGGCGGGACAAGAGCGACCTCGATCTGCTGCGGCAGGTCGTCCAGGCCCTCGGTGAGCCAGATCTGGACGAAGCTGTCGGTCTTGTCGTCGGGCTGGATCCGCCACCGGAGCTCGACCTCGGAGTCGATCCCGGACGCTTCGTAGCGCGCATTGGCCTGAGCCTGGTAACCGTTGCCGGAGGGAATGACGACCTCGCAGGCGGGATTGCCCGCCAGCTTGCGGTACTCCTCGATGAAGTGCTGGATCGTGCGCTCGATCGCGCTCTCGCCATCATGCGGCCCGGCGAATGTTCCGAAGCTGAAGTTGACGACGACCGGAAGGTAGTTGATCTCGCCGCCGTCCCGGTGGGCGATCCGGTGCGCCAATCCGACGGCCTGCTCCCGGATCTTGCCGAGCGCGAGCTTCAGCCACTGCGCGGTGAACGCATCGGAGCGTTCCGCAATGACCTCAGAGGGCAGCTGAATTGCGATGATCGGACGCTTCGCGGCGATCGCCGCCTCGTCCTTGTTCCGGTAGTCGTATCCGGCCGCGATGTCGAGCACGTGCGTTCCGTGGGTCCAGCGCTGCTTCAAGGGCTGGCGCCGGTCGCTGGCGGTGTCGATGAAGCCGGCGCGCCGGTAGATCTCCTCCTCGTCATTGGGGAATCGCTCCAGCAAGCCGTCGATCTCGCGCTTGGTCAGCGCCCTGCCGACCACCACGTCGCTTGTCTGGGCGTCGGCCGGAGGTGCGCGCATGTCCCAGTAGTACTGGACACGGGTCCTGGTGGCGCTGAGCCGGAAGCGTTCGTTCGCGAAGCCGATGCCGTCGTCGATGACGGCCATGATGACCTCCGAGCCGTCCAGTTCGGTCTCGTCATCCCCCGCGGTTGCCCTTCCCGCCCCGGCGACCCGCCCCAACCCATATGCGTCCGGCGGCAGGCCGAGGCCGACGTCGGTCAGCCGGCAATGCGGGTCGGATCCGAGCCCGCGCAGAATTTCGGTCGCATCGCCGGTGGCAACGACCGTCACGTGAATGGCGTCCGGGTCGCCCGACGCTTTGCAGAACGCCAGGAGGGTCGAATACGTGTCCTGGCCCATCCTGATGCCGTCCACGATCGACCGGAGTTGCGGGACAGGAGGCATAGCGTTCCCGCCTGCCCCGGCAGATCCTTCCACCCGCAGAGGGTATTCGGCGGTCAGGAAGCGCGCCGCGTCGCGCGAGAGGCGGATGGAGACCGGGCACGGGCCACGATGGACGTTCGCGGCCGACAGCCAGTCCGCCTCCGGGTTTGGGACCCGTCCGTGCCCCCGCACCCGCCTCCACTCACTTGCCATTGCCCGATCCATCAGCGCCACTCGTCCATTGCCTTGACCCACAGCCAGTTCAGCGGGCTTGGATGGCTGTCCCCCTTGAGCATCGGGTCGGCCGGAATGACGAATTTCGTCTTACGCTGCCCCAAGAATTCGAGTTGCTCACCGCCGTGCAGCGCGGCGTCGATTTCCCGCCATGGGAAGTCGAGGCCTCCGTAAGCTTCGCCGTTGAACTTCCAGCCCTGGAACACGACTTCCTCGCCCTGGCAGCGCGCGATGAAATACCGGGCGAGCATGGTTCCCAGCACCTGCCCTGCCGCGCTGTCGACCGGAAAATGCACGCCGGCGACGACGCGGTTGACGGCGATCCGCGCCGCCTGCCGCATGATCTGCTCCCGCCAGACCCTTCGGCCCGCGCCGTACATGGCAACCTCGCGGGCCTCGAACAGGGCGCTGAGGACGTGGGCGATCATGAACGCCTCAGTCGCGTGGCCGCTGGGATATGTCCCGTGGCCCGGCGTCTGGATCATCGGATAGACCTGAGCGCTGTACTCAGCCGGGCGTCGACACGCGAGCGCATGCTTCATGCGCATCTCGATCGTGATGCATGCGCGCTGCAGCGCCGCGATGAGCTCGAGCGTCCATCGAGTCTTCTCCCGATGCAGGTAGCCCATTGCACCAAAGAAGTCGACGATGCCGCTCATCTGCGAAAGGATTTCCGGCGCCCGGTCGCGCCGCAGATCCGCGTATCCACGCACATGGGCGAGCTGCTTGCTCAGGAACGTCTTTGACGTTGGACGCTGGATCTTGACGATCTGGCCGTACTGAATTTCTGGAGCGCCCTTTTCGCCAGTGCCGATCCAGCCGTCTCCGTGCTTTATCTTCGCGGCGAAGTCATCCTGTTTCGGTCCAAGCTTGCTGTTCGCCAGGAATCGGACCCGTGCGATCAGGTCGAAATCGATGATGTGGGCGCGGACCCGCGGCGCCCAGCGCTCCATGGACAGCGTCGCCTCGGTCGTGCTCTCTGGAAGAACGCCAACGGGATCAACCCACGGGCCGACGATACCCTCATAAGAGGAAATCAGGGCGCCGGACGTATAGGGAGAGGCCAGGCGACCTACGAAACCTGATCCGCCTTCCAGAGTCAGGAAATCGCCATCGTCGGCGTTGCTTCCATTGCTCCCATTACTTCCGTTGCTACCGTTACTACCGTTACTTCCGTTGAACGGACCTGTCAGCATTGTGGTTCCCCCGTCAGCCAGGGCGAAGTTCACTCTAGTTTGAGTTGCTTCATGCCCTATCCACCCCGGATCATGGTGTGGGAGCCGCTGACGCTCCACAAGCCAGGATAGCCCGAGGTCTTGCGTTTTCACGATTTTTTCACGAACACTGCCATGGGCCGTCGGAGCCGGCATCTTGATTGGGTGACACGACGACAGTTGCAGGCACGCTCTCTCTTGGCGTGGAATTCGGTGGGCTGAATGCATGATTATGAGCGCGTCACCATCTGCCTGGTTGGTCCGTTCCGCGTCGTCGGGCCAGCTGGAGAAGATCTGACGCCGCGCGGGCAGAAATCGCGTGGCCTGCTCGCTATCCTTGCCTTGTCCCCGCAGTTTCAGCGGCCGAGAATCACGCTGCAGGACAAACTCTGGAGTGACAGGGGACCGGAGCAGGCCTCAGCCAGTCTCCGGCAGGCGTTGGCGGAAGTCCGCCGGTCACTTGCTGCGTACCGGGACTGTCTGGTCGCGGATCATCGCGCTGTCGGCCTCCGCCCCGAAGCTGTCACCGTTGATGCCGACCTGCCGGTAAACCTGATCTCCAAGGCGGCGTTCGAGCCGATCCTGCTGGAGGGGCTGGACGTCCGGGACCCCGAATTCGAGGACTGGCTGCGCGAGCAGCGCTCGGCCTTCGAAAGCCGGGTCAGGCAAGAGCGGTCGCAGGTGGCCGATGTCCGGCCTGTTACAGGGACCGAGCCGCCGCAGAGCCCGCGGGCTCCCCCCGCGCAGCCCGGTATATTGTCGATCGTGCAGAACCGGCCATGGATCTGCATACCCAGGCGGACGGATCTCTCCGCAAGCGATGACAGCCTGATCGCAGGAATCCTGGCCAGTGCGATCGCCAGCGGCATGCAGGAACTGGGGGCTGTCGATATAACGACCAGCGTCAGGGACTCGCCGGGCATCGAGCTGAGTGTGGATGCCCGGATGGTGGCTGCAGGGGCGGTCGTTCGCATCGCACTGCTGGAGCCTCACGAAGGTCGAGTCCTCTGGTCCGGCGATCAGGTCCTGCCGCGCGACCGCGATCTTCCGGTCGAAGAAGGCGCGATCCGCGCCGTCGTGAACCAGGTGGTGGACATCGCGCTGATCCAGTTGCGGAGGCTGATGTCCGGCGCGGACGCCTCGAGCTCTTTCGCCCTGGGGTTCGATGCGATCCAACGAATGTTCAGGGTGGATGCCGGCGAGCTCCACAAGGCCGACGCCTCGCTGATCGCGGCGTATGATCAGGATCCACGCGGAATTTTTCTTGCCTGGCGGGCTTACCTGAGAACGTTCTTTGCGGCCGAACACCGGCAGGACTTCGCCGCGCAGGCCGAAGAGGCACGCATGCTCGCGCGCAAGGCGCTGGAGCATGATCCCTTCAACTCCTACGTCCTGGCCCTGTGTTCATATGTCCACAGCCTGCTCCTCTTCGAATATCAGGCGGGTCTCGAGCTCGCGACACAAAGCATTCGCTACAATCCTGGCAATCCACTGGGTTTGGCTTATCTGGGGCGGGCCAAGTCCTACCTCGGCGACTTCGAAGGCGGCTATCAGCTGACGGCGAAGGCGCAATCGCTGGCTGGACCCAGTCCCTACCGATACACGCTCGACTTCCTGGGGGGAGTCAATGCGACCCTCGCCGGACGCTTCGAAGAAGCGATCAGGATGGAGGAGGTGTCGAGCAGCCTGGGGCCCGCCTACAAGGCGCCGCTGAGATATCTGCTCGCATTGTATTTGAAGACTGGCGATCGGGATCGTGCGCGCCTGGTGCTGGAGAAATTGCGGCGGACGGAGCCCGAACTGTCGATGCGGCTCATGCGGGACCCCGCCTACCCCGTCGAGGGGCTCAGGATCGCGGGATTGCTGAACCACTACGACGAGGAGTTCGAATAGCCGCCACGCAGCCGGTGGTCAGCGCCTTGACGCGTCGCACTGTCCTCCGGGCGGCAAATATCTGAAGACACTCGGACTTAGTAAGGCGTCACCGTCCGCAGCGCCAGGGCGTCGAGGCGGACGCGCATGGCTCGGAGCAGACGCTCCTGACCGGTGATCTCGTAGCGCCGGGCGATCTCGGCCGGATCGGTCAGGCCGAGCCAGACCTGGCCGCCCTCCTCCCAGGCGACGGCGCGCAGCGGCAGGTCGATGGCCGCGGCACCGCGCGCCTGCATCAGCAGCGTGCCGGCCTTCGGGTCGCCGAAGCTGAGCTGCTCGGTCGCCGGCAGAGCCAGGCCGGCCGCGTGGGCGCCGGCGGCGTGGTCGACCCGTCCCATCACCGTCATGCCGACGGCCCGCAGCGCCGCCTCCAGCCGGGCGATGGTCTCGGCGACCGGATACGGGCTCTGCTGCAGGCGCATGCCGGCGGTGCCCTGCGGCGGGCCGAGCCGCGGGTCGTAGGCGCCGGCGATGCGCCGCCCGAGCTGCGTGAGGTCGACGCCCTCCCGGTTGGCGAGCAGGGTCACGCAGACCAGCTCCGAGGCGTCGGTGAATCGGCTGAGGAAGCTGGAGAAGCCGCGCTCATTGCCGGTGACGTACATCAGCCCCGGCCGGCCAGGGTAGCGCCATGGCCCCATGACCGGGACCTGGCGGCCATCGGCAAGGGTCGCCGGGCGGTACAGCAGTGCGCGCAGGCTCGGATCCTTGATCAGGATGCCGCCGGCGAGGCCGACGTCCCAGATGCTGACATCCATAGCCGAGGCCAGGATCGGCCCGTCGAGCAGACGCGGCGGTGCCCCGGCCGCGACCCGGCCCGCATCGGAGGCACGGTAGCCGGTGGCGCGCTCGGTCGGGTTGATCAGCAGCGGGTCGACCAGGAAGTCCCGGTGGCGGTTGCCGTTCAGCGCCACCGCCTCGCTGCGCAGCCGGCCGGCTTCGTCGGCGAACAGGGTGTGGCGCAGGCCGAGCCGCTCGAACTGGCCGCGGCGCACGAACTCGCGGTAGCTCTCGCCACTGGCCGCCTCCACCACCGCCGCCAGCAGCGCATAGTCGGTGGCGCTGCCGGCGACGTCACGGCCCGGCTCGAACGCCAGCGGCTTGAAGGCCACCAGGGCGATGGTCTCGGCGAGACTGTAGCTGCGTTCCGGGTCGTAGACGGGGTCGCGGGTGTAGTCGGCGATGCCCGAGGCATGCGTCAGCAGGTGGCGGATCGTGACGGTCGTCCAGGTCGCCGGCAGGTCGCCGAGATGCCGCTCGAGCGGGTCGTCGAGGCCGATCCTGCCGGCCTCGACCAATTGCATGACCGCGACCGCAGTGTAGGCCTCGGCCATGCGGCCGAGGTCGAACACGGTGTTGGACGACGCCAGCAGCCGGGTCCCGGCATCCGCCACGCCGTATCCGGTCACCCGCGGGATGTAGGGCGCCTGCACGATCGCCAGCGTCATGCCGTCGATGCCGTGCTCCTCCATGAACTCGGCGATCATCGCGTCGATCGACTGCCCGCCGTGTTCCATGCGCGGGCTGCCGCGTTGCGCGGCGGCGGGAGCAACGGACAGGAACAGCAGAAGCGACAGCGCCAGCAGACCTGTCACCGGCCTCGAGGAAATCATCCCGGAACTCCACCGCGTGCGCGTCTCCCCGGCGCCACGCCGCGACGGTACCAGGGTGGCCACGGCCCCGCCAGCGGCAGCCGCTTCGATATTTTTCCAAGTTCTAACTTGCGGATAAATACGACCGGCGGCACGATGCCGGCAACCGGCGGCAAGCCGGGCTGCATAGGAAGCCCCGAGATGACCGGCGTGAGCGATGCGGACGCGCCACCATTGACCTGGAGCGAGCTGTTCGGCAGCCGCTATCGCCTGGCGACCGTCACGCTCGGCCTCGCCGTCGTCCTGAACGCCGTCAACTTCTTCGTGTTCGCCAGCCTGGCACCCTCGGTGATCGCCGACCTCGGCCAGTTGGAGCGGTTGCACTGGGCGACCACGCTGTTCGTGGTCGCCTCGATCGTCGGCTCCGCCGCGGCCGGCCGCATCCGCGCCCGGCTCGGTGCCCGGCGGGCGCTGTACTGGGCGATCGGCGCCTTCGCGCTCGGCGCCGCCGGCGTCGCGCTGGCGCCGGGAATGGTGCCGCTGCTGCTCGCCCGCACCGTCCAGGGCCTCGGCTCCGGCCTGCTGCTCGCCGGTGCGCACGGACTGGTCCGCGACCTGTTCCCGGCAAGCAGCTGGGCGCGGGCCTTCGCGCTGATTTCCGCCGTCTGGGGGATCGCCGCCCTCGCCGGGCCGCTGATCGGCGGCATCTTCGCGGCCCTTGGCGAGTGGCGCTGGGGCTTCATCGCCATGCTGCCGTTCTGCCTGGTGTTGTACCTGGCGGTGCTGCGCACGGTGCCGCAGGGCGGCGGCGGAGCAGCGGCCGGCAGCACCGCGCCGGTGCTGCGGCTGGCACTGATCGGCGGTGCCGCCCTCGCCATCGGGTCGGCAGGCAGCACGGACGCCGGCCGCACTGCCGCGATGGTGGCGCTGGCCGCCGTGCTTCTGGCCATCGCCATCGCCTGGGAACGCCGCGCTGCCGAGCCGCTGTTTCCGCACGCCATGTTCCGCCCGGCCAGCGTCCTCGGCGCCGGCGTGGCCTATGTCTTCTTCATGTCGTTCGGCGGCTCGGCGACGGCGATCTACGCACCCTATTTCCTCACCACCCTGCATGGCGTGCCACCCCTGGCCACCGGATACGTGGTGACCGCGCAGTCGATGGCGTGGACCATCGCCGCACTGCTGGTCGCCGGCCTGGTGGGCGGCAGGGCCAGCCTCGCCTCGGCGTCCGGCCCGGTGCTCGGCTTCGCGGGATGTCTCGGGGCGGCGCTGTTTATTCCGACCGGGCCGTTGCCGGCGGCCATCGCCGCGATCGTTCTGTTCGGCCTCGGCATCGGCATGAGCTGGAGCCATGTCGCCAGGCGCATCTTCGACGCCGCCGGCGAGGCCGGCCGCGACCGGGTCACCAGCGTGATCCCGACCACCCAGGCGCTCGGCATCGCCTTCGGCTCCTCGGTCGCCGGCATCGTCGCCGACCGCTCCGGCCTCGGCGGCACGCCCCCGCCGGAGGTGATCGCCGAGGCGGCGCGCGCGGTCTACCTGGCGCTGCTTCCGGCGCTGGCGCTGGCCTTCGCCGGGGCGGTGCGGAATGCGTACGGTCCTTCGGGGCTCGCTGCGCGAGCACCTCAGGATGAGGAGAAGGGCGCCGGCTGACAACGCTCTGTCATCCTGAGGTGCCGGCCGCAGGCCGGCCACGAAGGATCAGCCTCTCCAGCGTCTCCAGCCTGTCGGCCTCGGCCGCCGGCTTGTCCCAGCGGATGCGAGAAATACGCGGGAAGCGCATGGCGACGCCGGATTTGTGCCGCGGCGAGCGGTGGACGCTGTCGAAGGCGACCTCAAACACCAGGGCATGGGTGACCTCGCGCACCGGGCCGAAGCGGTTGACGGTGTGGTCGCGCACCCACTTGTCGAGCAGCTTCAGCTCGTCGTCGGTGAACCCGAAATACGCCTTGCCGACCGGCACCAGCTCCGGCACGCCGGTCTCCGGGTGCTCGCGCCATGCGCCGAAGGTGTAGTCGGAGTAGAACGAGCTGCGCTTTCCGTGGCCGCGCTGGGCGTACATCAGCACGGCGTCGACCGTCAGCGGCCCGCGCTTCCACTTGTACCACAACCCCTTCGGCCGGCCGGCGACGTAGGGCGCGTCCTTGCGCTTCAGCATCAGCCCCTCGGTCGCCGCCTCGCGGGCCTCGGCGCGCATGCCGGCGAGTTCGCGGCCGTCGGCGAAGTCGACCAGCACCGACAGGTCCATGCGCTGCGGCGCCTCGCGCCGGTAGAACGCCTCCAGCCGCGCCCGGCGCTCGACCAGCGGCAGCGCCCGCAGGTCCTCGCGGCCGTCGAACAGGATGTCATAGAGCCTGACAAACGCCGGGTAGCTCCGCAGCATCGCCGCCGTCACGCTCTTGCGGTTCAGGCGCTGCTGCAGGTCGTTGAACGGCCTCACCTCCCCCTCGACCACCACCAGCAGCTCGCCGTCGAGCACCGCCTCGAAGCCGACAGGACCGAGCACGTCGGGAAAGGCGCCGCCGACGTCGTCGCCGGTGCGCGAGTACAGCCGCTTCTCGCCGCCGCGCGACACCACTTGCACGCGAATGCCGTCCCACTTCCATTCGGCCAGGAAGTCGGCGTAGTCGAGCCCCTCGACCTCCGAATCCTCCAGCGGATGGGCCAGCATCGGCGGCCGGAACACCGGCTTGTCCTCGGGATCCGGGCGCGCGGCGCGGCCGTCGAGCCAGGCGAACAGCTCGGCATAGGGCGGCTCCAGGCCATGCCAGACCTCCTCCACCTCGGCCGGATCGACGCCGCCGTATTCGGCGAGCGCCACCTTGGCGAGCCGCGCCGAGACGCCCACGCGCAGCCCGCCGGTGATCAGCTTCAGCAGCGCCCAGCGCCCGGTGGCGTCGAGCGGGTCGAGCCATTCCTCGATGACGTCGGGCGCGTCGGCGCGCGCCGTCATGCGCAGGCGCTCGACCACCTCGCCCAGCGTCGGCCAGGCGCGGTTGGACCGCCGCTCCGGCCAGATCAGTGCGGTGGTCTCGGCGAGGTCACCGACATAGTCGTAGGACCAGCCGAACAGCACCGGGTCGACCCGGCGCATCGCCAGGTCACGGATGGCGCCGGCCTTCACGCCCGGGAAGCTCAGCGCGCCGGTCAGGGCGGCGAGCGCCCAGCCGCGGTCCGGATCGGGGGCGTGCCGGAAATAGTCGACGATCAGTGCCAGCTTGGTGTTGCGGGCCGGCGTGTAGATCAGCCGGTCGAGCAGCTGCGAGAACGGGATCAAGCTCCACCCTCGTCCTCGTAGCCGACCAGCGCCAGCGCCCGCGCCCGGTAGCCGCGCGTCGCAGCGGCATGCATCAGCGCCTCCTCGCGGCCGTGGGTGATCCAGATCTCGGGCGCACCGACGTCGTCGATGGTCTGCAGCAGTTCGTCCCAGTCGGCATGGTCGGAGATCACCAGCGGCAGTTCCACACCGCCCTGGCGGGCGCGCTGCCGCACCCGCATCCAGCCCGACGCCATGCACACCACCGGGTCCGGCAGGCGGCGCGCCCAGCGGTCGATGATCGCCGACGGCGGCGCCAGCACGATGCCGCCGATGAACTCGTCCTTGGGCACGCCCTTGGCACCCGCGGTGGCGGGACGCAGGTCACCGAGTGCGACGCCATGGCGCTCGTACAGCTCGCACATCGGCAGCAGCGCGCCATGGGCCCAGATCGGCCGGTCCCAGCCGGCCCGCCGCAGCAGCCCGATCATGCGCTGCGCCTTGCCCAGCGAGTAGACGCCGACGACGTGGCAGCGCTCGGGGAACAGGCGGATGCTGTCGAGCAGCCGGGCGATCTCGGCCTTGTCGTCGGGGTGCCGGAACACCGGCAGCCCGAAGGTCGCCTCGGTGACGAACACGTCGCAGGCGACCGGCACGAAGCCCTCGCAGGTCGGGTCGGGGCGGCGCTTGTAGTCGCCGGACACGACGATGCGCGAGCCCCGGTGCTCGATCAGCACCTGGGCGCTGCCGAGCACGTGCCCGGCCGGGTGCAGTGACACCTCGACGTCGCCGATCCGCACCACCTCGCCATAGGCCGCCGCCTGCTTCGCGCGCCCCGACTGGTCGCCGAGCCGGTGCTCCATGATCGCCAGGGTCTCCGCGGTGGCCAGGACGGCGCCGTGGCCGGCCCGGGCGTGGTCGGAATGGCCATGGGTGACGACGGCGCGGTCGACGCCGCGCAACGGGTCGACGTAGAAGCCGCCGGGCACGACGTAGAGGCCTTGCGGGCGAACTTCGATCCAGGTCTCGGGATGCGGGGCGGACATGGTTCAAAGAGTTGGGCGGCAGCCGTCGACGGTCAACCGCAAGGGGCCGCCGTCACACGTTGTCGAGCCGCGCCCGCCGCCCGAGATAGCCGCCGTGGTGACGCACGCCGTAGTCTTCGCGGGTCACGCCCTTGCGCTCCATCAGCGTCAGGGTCAGGGCGTCGGCGATCGCGCTCATGGCGGCGATGCTGGCCGACGGCGTGAGGCCGAGCGGGCACGGCTCCTCGATCACCCCCATGTCGAGCACGATGTCGGCGAGGTCGCGCAGCCCCGAATCGGGGTGCGAGGTGATGCCGATCACTTTGCCGTCGCGGTTCAGATGCTTCGACAACTCGATGCACTCCAGCACCTCGCGGGTCTTGCCGGAGGTCGAGAAGGCGATCAGGCAGTCGCCGTCCTCGATATGGCCGAGGTCGCCATGCGCCGCCTCGCTCGGGTGGATGTAGAAGGCCGGCGTGGCGGTCGAGGCCAGGGTGGCTGCGAAGCGGCGGGCGACGAAGCCGGCCTTGCCCATGCCGACCGTGACGATCTTGCCGGGACAGGATGCCATGGCGTCCAGCGCCCGCGCGAAGCTGTCGTCGACCCGGATCGAGCGGATGGCCTCGGCCTCGGCGAGCAGGATGGCCCGGATGCGGGCGGCGACGTCCATGGAAACGGCTCCGGAGGGTTGCCGGTCGGCTTTAGGCGCAACGGCTGGGCGAGGCAAGGGAGACGGTGTCGCGGAGCGGCGGGTGGGTCCCGGCTCTGCGCGGCTTCGCCGCTCCGAGGGGGTTGACGTCATCAAAAATATTGTCGTCATCCCGGCCGGAGCGAAGCGTAGAGCCGGGACCCACTCTCCGCTCCACGCCGTCAGGTGAACGCGACCGACGCCTCGCCCAGTCCCTCGAAGCGCACGGCCACCACCGCCGGTGCATCGAGCCACACGGTCTTCACCACACTGCCCAGCATCACGAACTCGCCGGCACGCAGCGGCGTCCCCGCCGCGGCGCGCTGGTCGGCCAGCCAGGCCAGCGCGTTCAGCGGGTGGCCGAGGATGTCGGCGCCGCGGCCGCGCCCGGCCTCCTCGCCGTCGATCGTCATCACGCCTTCGATCGCCGCGAGGTCGAGGCCGCGCCAGTCGGGCACCGCGATGCCCAGCACGACCCCGGCGTTGAAGAAATCGTCGGCGATCAGCACCGGCGCCGGCAGGGTGCGGTAGTCGGCGTAGCGGTCGTCGACCAGCTCGATGCCGGCCATCAGGCAGTCGACCGCGGCGGCGACGCTGTCGCGATCATGGCCGCCGTCCCGTGCCGGCAGGTCGGCGCCCAGCCGGGCGGCGACCTCGCATTCGACGCCGACCCGATGGAACCGCGCCAGCGGGACCTCGGCGCCGGTCGCATGCACCGTGCCGGCGAACACCTCGCCGGCGCAGGGGTGGTCGACGCCGAGATAGGCCTGCATCACCTTGGTGGTGCAGCCGATCTTGTGGCCGCTGCGCGGCCCGCGGCCAGCCGCCTCCAGCACCGCGTGCAGCGCCCGCTGGAGGGCGTAGCCGTCGGCGACGGTCGCCGGCGCCGCGTCGAGCCCCGCGGTCGGCGGCCCGCCGAGCCGGGCCTGCGCCAGAATGCGCGCCGCCTCGCCGACGGCGGCCGGGGTCACGCGTTCCTCCGTTCCTGCAGGATCGACGCGGCGGCGTCGGCCAGCACCCGGCAGCCGAGCACGATGTCGCTGGCGTGGCTGTCCTCGGCGAAGTCGTGGCTGATGCCGCCGATCGACGGGATGAACAGCATGGCGCAGGGCAGCTTCTCGGAGATCACCATCGGGTCGTGGCCTGCAGCACTGGGCATGCTCTGCCACTTGCCGGGCACCGTCGCCTCGGCGGCGCCGGCGAGATGCTTCTGGAAGCCCGCGTCCATCCAGGACGGCCTGACCGGCGTGCGCGAGCGCTCGACCTCGACCTTCACCTTGCCCTTGGCAGCGACATCCTTGGCGATGGCCGCGGCGATCGCCTCGAAGCGGTCGAGGATGCTCTCGTCGAGGTCGCGGAACTGCAGGTCGAGCTCGGCGTAGCCGGGCACGATCGACGGCGCACCCGGCTGCACCGACAGCCGACCCATCGTCCACACCGTCCGCTCGCCGGCGACCGCGGGAAATTCCTGGTTGATGCGATGCGCCACCTCGAACAGGGCGGTGGCGGCGTCCTTGCGCCGCTTCATGGTGGTGGTGCCGGCGTGGTTCTGCTCACCGTGGAAGCGGAACCGCATGCCGCGGATGGCGACGATGCCGGTGACCACGCCGATGTTCAGCCCGCCCTCCTCGAGATACGCGCCCTGCTCGATATGCGCCTCGAGATAGCCGAGATAGCGATCCGGCTCGATGGTCTGGCGCGGCACCTCGGCGAGGCCGGCCTTGGCGATCGCCTGCGGCAGCGTCAGGCCGAGGGCGGCGTTGTTCGAGGCCTTCTCGACCTCGGGATCGAGGGTGCCGCACCACGACCGGCTGCCGAGGCAGGACATGAAGGTGCCCTCCTCGTCCTGCCAGGACACCACGTCGACGGCGAGCCCTGACGTCGCCGGGTCCTCGGCCATGGCGCGGGCGATCTCCAGGCCGTAGATCACACCCAGCGCACCATCCAGCCAGCCGCCACGCGGCTGGGTGTCGGAATGCGAGCCGATCAGCAGCGCCGGCCCGGGTTTCGCGGAGCGGCCGTAGACGTTGCCGACGCCGTCGATGCTGGCGCTCAGCCCGGCCGCCTCGAACTTGGCGGCCAGCCAGCGCCGCGCCTCCATGTCCTTGTCGCTCAGCGCCGGCCGGACCACGCCGTTCTCGACCGCGCCGATCGAACGCAGCTCCTGCAGGTCGGCCATCAGGCGATCGGGGTCGATAGTCGGCATCGCGTCCTCCGTTGACGATTCCGAGGGAGCCTAGAGCGGCCGGCCGACGCCGTCACCCCTCCGGCGCACGCCTTCGCCCTGCCGGCGCAAGCCGTTTGAATTCCCGTCGACGGCCCGGCATTCTAGCCGCGGCCCGGCCGCGACGCGCTCCGGGGCCAACCAAGAAAAGGGGAGCTTCATGAAGCGGATCATCACGACGGCGGCGGCCGGCGTCCTGGCGCTCGGCTGGGCGACCTCGGCGCTCGCCGAGAAGTGGGACATGCCTCTGGCCTATCCCGCCACCAACTTTCATTCGGAGACCGCCAAGGCATTCGCCGATGCGGTCAAGGCCGGCACCAACGGCAAGCTCGAGATCGTCACGCATCCGGGCGGCTCGCTGTTCAAGGGCGACGAGATCTTCCGGGTGGTGCGCACCGGCCAGGCACCGATCGGCGAGCGGCTGATCTCCGCGCTCGGCAACGATGACCCGCTGTTCGAACTCGATGGCCTGCCGTTCCTGGCGGCGTCCTACGATGACGCCTGGAAGCTGTACGAGGCCAGCAAGCCCGAGCTCGGCAAGCTGCTCGAATCGAAAGGCGTGAAGCTGCTCTACACGGTCGCCTGGCCGCCGCAGGGCCTGTACACCAAGAAGCCGATCAACTCCGGCGCCGACATGAAGGGCGTGAAGTTCCGCGCCTACAACCAGGCGACCGCCCGGCTCGCCGAGCTGATGGGCGCGATCCCGACCAAGATCGAAGCCGCCGAGATCAGCCAGGCGTTCTCCACCGGCGTCGCCGAGTCGATGATCTCCTCCGGCTCCACCGGCTACGACAGCAAGCTCTGGGAGTTCACCAAGTACTGGTACGACACCAATGCCTGGCTGCCGAAGGACATGGTGATCGTGAACAAGGCGGCGTGGGACGGCCTCGACAAGGCGACCCAGGATGTCGTGCTGAAAGCGGCCGCCGACGCGGAGAAGGCCGGCTGGGCCAAGTCCAAGGAGCTGGCCGACTGGTACAAGGAGCAGCTCAAGGCGAACGGCATGACCGTCGAGCCGCCGAGTGCCGCACTGGCCGCGGACTTCAAGTCGATCGGCGAGACCATGGCCGAGGAGTGGATCAAGAAGGCCGGCGCCTCCGGCAAGGCCGTGGTCGACCGATTCAAGAAAATGTAACCTTTGGGTCGCATCCTCTGGTTCTCGCGGGCCGGCCCTCGGGTCGGCCCGCGTCGTTTCTTCTGCTGCACCGGGTAGCCATGGCCTCGCGTCCCGACGTCCTGCTGATCACCCTCGACCAGTTCCGCGGCGACAGCCTGTCGGCGGTCGGCCACCCCTGCGCCCGCACGCCGCATCTCGACGCGCTGGCGGCCGACGGCGTGCTGTTCCGCAACCACTACGCCACCTGCGCCCCCTGCTCGCCGGCGCGCGCCAGCCTGCTGACCGGCCTGTACCAGATGAACCACAGGGTGTGCCGCAACGGCACCCCGCTGGACGCCCGGCACGCGACGCTGGCCACGGTGGCCCGGGCGGCCGGCTACGACCCGCTGCTGTTCGGCTACACCGACCAGTCGGCCGACCCGCGCGGCCTGGCAGCCGACGATCCGCGGATGCGCACCTACGAGGGCATCGCCCCCGGCTTCGCGGTCCATACCGACATGGCCGAGCCGAGCGTCGTGTGGCGGGACTGGCTGGCGGCGCAGGGCGTCGACCTCGGCAGCGGCGTCCACGACGTATTCCGGCCGCGCGGCTCCGGCCGCCCTCCGCCGGGCCCGCACCGCGAGCCGCCGGCCTTCGACGCCGGACAGACCGAGACAGCGTTCCTGACCGGGCGGATGATCGAGCACCTGTCGGCGCGCGATCCCGCCAGCGGGCCGAGCTTCCTGCATGTCAGCCAGATTCGCCCGCATCCCCCCTTCGTGGTGCCGGAGCCGTACAACACCCTGGTCGACCCGGCCGTGACACCGCGTCCGGTGCGCGCCGCCGACCGCGCCGCCGAGGCGGCGCAGCACCCCTATCTCGCCTGGGAGCTGAACCGCATCAGGCTGGCAGGCTACGTCTACGAGGCGCCGGGACTCGGCGCCGACATGAGCGACGCGGCGATCGCGACGATGCGGGCGACCTATTACGGCATGATCGCCGAGGTCGACGCCCAGGTCGGCCGGACGATCGACTTCCTGAAGGCGACCGGCCGCTACGACCGCACGCTGATCGTGGTGACCAGCGACCACGGTGAGATGCTCGGCGACCACCGTCTGCTCGGCAAGTGCGGGTACTTCGATCCCGCCTACCACGTCCCGCTGATCGTGAAGCCGGCCGGCAGCACCCCGGCGGCCGGCCGCGTGGTCGAGGCGTTCACCGAGGCGGTCGACTTGACGCCGACCATCCTTGAGGCGATCGGCGTCGAGATTCCCGCCGCCATGGACGGCCGGTCGCTCTCGCCGTTCCTGCAGGGGCTGACGCCTGCGATCTGGCGCGACGCCGTGCATTGGGAATACGACTTCCGCGAGATCGGCGGCACCGCGGTGGAGGACGAACTCAACCTGACCATCGACACCGCCCAACTCGCCGTTCTGCGCGACCGCGCCTTCAAATACGTGCATTTCACCGGCCTGCCGCCGCTGCTGTTCGACCTCGGCCGCGACCCCGGCGAGCTGGAGAACCGCGCCGGCGATCCGGACTACGCCGGGATCCGCGCCGAGTACGCCGGCCGGATGCTGTCGTGGCGGATGGCCCACGCCGACCGCACGCTCGCCGGCTGGAACCTGGTTGCCCGGGGTGGACCGACCCATGTCCCGCCGGATCGCGGCCGCTGGTAGGGAGCGCGGGTATGCCACACGCATCGCGCTGCCGCGTCCGCTATGATATGCTCGTCAAGTTGTAACGATCGGACACCGCCATGGGCATCTCCCGCGCCGCATACGTCGTTCCCGCGCCGGGCTTCATCATCCGGCACGTGTCCTTCCTCGACCTCGACCTGCCCTTGAAGAACGCCACACTCGACTGGCTGGAACTGCCGAAGACCGGCTCGCGCGACGTGCTTGCCAATGAGACCATCTGCGGCCCGCGCTGCTTCCTGTTCCAGGAGGAGACCGGCGAGCTGGTGAATGCCGACACGCTCGACGACGCCCCGGAGAACGCCTACTACCGCATCGAGATCGCCAAGAAGATCAACGCCGCCCTCGACGCCGTGGATCGCCCGATGGCGCTGAATTTCTCGGTCACCGAAGATATCGACGGCGGGCTGCAGTTCATCGTGCTGCCGATCGAGATCGAAGGCGAGAAGCTGCGGCTGCTGCGAATCGCCGGCTGGTGATGTCGATGTGGGGGGCCGCCAAGCTCGAGACGCGTCACCGCGAGGGCAGCACGCTCGCCCGCTTCGGCGCGCAGGGCGACTTCATCGTCGGCGTCGACAATCCGTTCATCCACCTGTCGCGGGCGCTGCGGCTCGGCTCGCGGCCCGGCCTGCCGACGGTCGAGGAGGTCGACAGCAACCTGCTGATCCGGCTCGGCATCCTCGGATCGACCCATATGCTGGATGTCCGGTCGGAGGATCCGTCGTCTTTCCGGTTCCTGCAATACGGCAACCGAATCTCGATCCATGACGGCCGCGAGTATTCGGGCCGCACGCTGCGCGATGCCGAATGGCCGGCGGTCCGGCTCCTGGCCGAGCGTGACTACGCCTACGCGAAGAAGAACGGCGCAGCCACGCTCTCGCAAGTCGAACTGCTATGGAACGAGCGCCAGTTTGTCTACCGGCGGTTTATCGTCCCGCTTGCGGGCAATCGGGGCGAAGTCACGCATCTTCTTGTCGCGACCCGTCCGAATCTTCTCAAGATCGTCCCAAGTTCGTTTGATTAGGAAGTCGGCGGGCGTGAAGGTCTGGTACATCCGCTCCTCGCGACCGGTCGGCCAGAACCAGCCGTCGACGCACAAGCGGACATCCGGCACCCCGTAGTTCGCGGTGGGCACGCCCTTCGCCAACAGCCGGTCGAACACCACGCCGACGATGCCGTCGACGCCCCAGCGGTGCGCCGCGACCGCGTGGTTGAGGCGCGGCACCAGCCAGGACAGGCCGATGCCGCGATACGCCGGATCGACCCATAGCCCGCCGCAATGGCTGAGCCGCCCCGACGGTCCCGGCTCGTCGAGCAGGATCTCCACCGGACGCGGTGCCGAGGGCGGCGACCACAGCAGTCCCCGGCGAACGTAGTCGTGATAGTCGTCGGTCTCGATGAAGCGGCCGGCCATGACCGCCGCGGTCGCGCCGGAGGCGGAGCGGACATGCAGGAAATAGGCGTCCTCCGGCTCGCCGCTCTTGTCGGGATCGAAAGTCGGATTGATTCCATCGGTCCCGGAGGCGTCGAGCATGACGCTTCGCCATGACCTCAGGTCCGTCTCGACCTCCAGCTCGAAGCCGTCCGACGCCAGCAGGTCGGTGGCTACGTCCATGTAAGTCTTCAATATTCCCCGGATGAGTCTGCCGTAGTCGGGGAAGTTGGAGGCGAGTCCGACGTGATTGTTGCGAAGTGCGGTTGGCATTGCTTGCCCCTCTTCCAGTGGAGAGGCTCGGAACCATAGCATCAGCAGTCCGCAAGTTCGCGTCATGGCGGCGAAGCGTTAACCAGTCGCGGCAAAGCGAGGGTTGCCGGTGCGGTCGAATCCGTCGACGATGCCCGCCGACGCCCGTCCGGGCGCGGCTTCACCGTGGATCGAGGACCTGCGATGGCAGACGGCGCCAAGCCCTGGGTCGACCCCGACATGCAGAACGCCTTCACCCGCATGGCCGAGATCGCGCGCGAGCACGACCTGCCGGCCGACCGCTCGCAGCTGACGCCGGAGCAGGCGCGGCGGCGCATGGAGATCGACCGCGCCTGGTGGAACCAGGACCGGCCGGTGCTGGCCCGGATCGAGGACACCACAGTCCCCGGTCCGACCCGGTCGGTGCCGATCCGGCTGCTGTATCCCGACGCCGAGGGGCCGCTGCCGGTCATCGTCTATCTGCATGGCGGCGGCTGGGTGGTCGGCTCCCTGGAAACCCATGGCCGCGGCATGCACGCCCTGGCGAATGCTTCGGGATGCCTGGTGGCGGCCGTCGACTATGCGCTGGCGCCGGAGCACAAGTTTCCGTCCGCGATCACCGAGGTCGCCGCCATCGTCGAGCACATCGCGGCGAACGGTGCCGCCTGGGGGGCCGACCCGCAGCGAATCGCCCTGGCCGGCGACAGCGCCGGCGGTAACGTGGCGATCGGCACGGCGCTGCATCTGCGTGGCCAGGACCGCGCTCTGGTCGGCGCCCTCGGGCTGATCTACCCGGTCGCGGGATGCGATTTCGAGACCGACTCCTACCGCCAGTTCGGCGGCGGTGAATGGGGCCTGTCGCGAGCCGACATGATGGCCTATTTCGACCACTACATCCGCGACCCCGGCGACCTGGACGACCCACGCGCGGTGCCGGTCAAGGCCGACCTCGCCGGGCTGCCGCCGACCTTCGTCACGGCGGCTGGCCTCGACGTCCTGCGCGACGATGCGATCGGTCTCGACGCCCGCCTGCGCGCCGCCGGCGTACCCGGCACCCTCGACGTCTACGAGGGGGTCACCCACGGCTTCATGGGCCTGACCCGGATGGTCCCGAAGGCCCAGGCCATGATCGACGATCTCGCCGGCAAGCTGTCGGCCACATTGCGGGGACTGTGAGATGACCGAGACCTATGGCGACGGCACGGTGCTGTGCGCGGTCGACACACGCGGTGTGGCGACCGTCACGCTGAACCGGCCGGAGCGCAACAACGCCTACAACGGCGACGTGATCGGCGGCCTGCTCGACGCGTTCGGCCGCCTCGGCGGCGACGACGCGGTGCGGGTCGTGCTGATCCGCGGCAACGGCCGGCATTTCCAGGCCGGCGCCGACCTCGCCTGGCTGAAGGAGATCGGCAAGCTGTCGCCGCAGGAGAACGTCGTGGTGTCGCGCCGCACCGCCTCGGCGATCCGCGGCCTGACCGAGTTCCCGAAGCCGACCGTGGCCCTCGTTCACGGCGGCTGCTTCGGCGGCGGCACCGGCATCGTCGCGGCCGCCGACGTGGTGATCGCGTCTGAGGACGCGATCTTCGCAATCACCGAGGCGCGCTGGGGGGTGATGGCCGGCATCATCGTGCCGCACCTGAACGCCGCCATCGGGGTGCGCAACGTGAGGCGCTGGGGCCTGACCTGCGAGCGCTTCGGCGCCGCCGAGGCCAAGGCCATGGGCCTGGTCCACCAGGTCTGCCCGGAAGGCGGCCTCGACGCCGCCGCGGCACCGGTGGTCGACGCCCTGCTGATGTCGGCGCCGGAAGCCACAGCCCAGACCAAGCGCCGGGCGCTGATCGAGGCCGGGCTGATGCTGAGCGACGAGCATTTCGAGGCGCTGGTCGCCGAGCACGCCGCCAAGCGGCAGACCGGCGAAGCGGTCGAGGGGCTGGCCAGCTTCCTGGAGAAGCGGCCGCCGGCCTGGTATCCGGGTCCGGCGGCGTAGCGGCGGTCTCCTACTCGATGAACGCCACCGACACCGTCATCGGCGCGGCACCCAGGCCGGCGTAGCGCACCGTGATGCGGTCGCCGGCCTTCGCCGGCAGCGGCGCGCCGATCGAGCCGAGGCTGACGATTTCGCCGGCCTTCAGGCCGCCGCCCTGCGCCTTCAGATGCGCGACCAGCCACAGCAGCGGCTGCAGCGGGTGGCCGAGCAGTGCGGCACCGCTGCCTTCCGACAGTGTTCTGCCGGACCTGTCGACCACCGTCACCGCCAGCCGGCCGAGCGCGTCGACGAAGGCCGGCGTCGCCTCCACCGGCACGCCGGCGCCGAGCACGCCGAAGCGCGGCAGCACGTCGTAGGCGACGAAGGTCGCGGCGTTCGGGCGCTGGCCGTCGCCGAGCGCCATGTCCGGCACCTCGATAAACGGCATGACCCGGCCGAGCGAGCGGGCCGCCTGCAGCGGCGTCGTGGCGTCGTTCACCGCCGCGTCGGCGATGGTGACGACCAGGTCGGCCTCGTACATCGGCTGCCGCGCCATCGCCAGGGACAACCGGAAGCCGTCGCCGAGCAGCATCGGCGCGAACAGCACGCCGGCCACCGGTCCGGCGAGGCCGAAGCGCTGCTGCGCCGGCGCGCTGGTGAAGCCGACCTTGTAGCCGATCGCCGGGCCGAGGCTCTCGGCCAGCCGCGCGACGAAGGCCGCCTGCCCGCAATAGGCATCGGCGGTGGCGACACCGGCCGCGAGCGCCGTCATCGGCCGCAGCGCCAGCCAATCCTCGGCAGCGGCGCGCATGGCGGCAGCATCGGGACAGGCGGCGGCCGGTGCCGCGGCCGCGACGAGGCCGGCAAAGGCGGCGGCAGCAGCCACGCTGTGGAAAATGTTCATCGGGAACTCGCGGCGGAGGGGGCGGACACCGACGACGATAGCCGCCGCCGGGGGCCCGTCAACCGTCAGGGCAACCGGGTGAAAGGCCGAGCGGCGGGTGGATCCCGGCTCTGCGCGGCTTCGCCGCTCCGGCCGGGATGAGGAATATTAAAGACTTACCCATTTTCCTCATCCCAGCCGGAGCGCAGCGGAGAGCCGGGATCCACCCGCCGCTCCGATGTGCGGTCACCCAGCACCAAGTGAGGCGCCGATGTCGGGAACGCTGTTTCAATCGCCGGCGAGACAGGCCTTGTAGGCCTTCACGGCGGCGTCCAGCCCCATCCACAGCGCGTCGGCGATCAGGTGATGGCCGATCGACACCTCGTCGATCCACGGGCTGGCGCGGATCAGCGTCGGCAGGTTGACCAGGGTGAGGTCGTGGCCGGCGTTGAGGCCGAGTCCGAGCTGCTTGGCCTGCCCGCCGGCGGCCACCAGGGTGGCGAGCACCGCACCCTGCCCCGGCCCGCCGAAGGCGTCGTGGTAGGGCCCGGTGTACAGCTCTACCCGGTCGGCGCCGACCGCCTTCGCCCCCTCGATCACCGCCGCCACCGGATCGGCGAACAGTGACACCCTGCAGCCCAGCGCCTTGAGGCGCGCGACGACCGGCGCCAGGAGCTCATTGTCGTGCGGCAGATCCCAGCCGTGGTCGGAGGTCGACTGGTCGGGCGCGTCCGGGACCAGGGTGACCTGGTCGGGCCTGACCCGCTCCACCAGGTCGAGGAACCGGTCGTCCGGGTAGCCCTCGATGTTGTACTCGCGGCCCTGCCATTCCGGCTGGCGGATCAGATCGGCGAGGTCGAGGACGTCGCGCTCGCGGATGTGCCGGGCATCCGGGCGCGGATGCACCGTGAGGCCGGCCGCCCCGGCCTCCAGGACGGTTCGCGCCGCCCGGAGCACGCTCGGCGCGTCATGCGGCCGGGTGTTCCTGAGGGTCGCCACCTTGTTCAAATTGACGCTCAGCTCGGTCATGCGCGTTGGTCCTGATCCAGGTCAATTCTTCCATAGCAAGGATCGGCGACGATGGCGCCGCGATCAAACGCAGAATGCTCGTCGGCATGGCGCCAAGCGCCCGGAGACCGGTCGGACCATGACCGATGGCCCGCCGCCGGACTTGTTCTGTATTGCGCACAGCGTGCGGTATATAGAACAACTTCTCTTGGCAACGACCGCCGGAGTGGCTATCTACGCCTCGCCGGGAGCGACGGACGCTGCGGCAGATCGCCTCTTGAATACCATTCGTACACGAACAAGAAACTGCCTGCGAGAAACCATGCCGATGAACGGCCCCGGTGCTGTGAGCCGGGCCGCCGCCCACCGGAACCGATACTGCGCAATAGGATGCCGGCGCCATGAGCAACCTGAACACCGAGACCGTTCTCAGCGTCCATCACTGGACCGACACGCTGTTCAGCTTCACCACCACCCGTGATCCCGGCTTCCGCTTCGCCAACGGCCAGTTCACCATGATCGGCCTGGAGGTCGAGGGCCGGCCGCTGCTGCGCGCCTACTCGTTGGCCAGCGCCAATCACGAGGACAAGCTGGAATTCCTCAGCATCAAGGTGCAGGACGGCCCGCTGACCTCGCGCCTGCAGCACCTCAAGGAGGGCGACCGCATCCTGGTCGGCCGCAAGCCGACCGGCACGCTGGTGCAGGACAATCTGCTTCCCGGCCGCAACCTGTTCCTGATCGGCACCGGCACCGGCCTGGCGCCCTTCCTCAGCCTGATCAAGGACCCGGAAAGCTACGAGCGCTACGAGAAGGTGGTGCTGGTGCATGGCTGCCGGAAGGTCGCCGAGCTGGCCTATGGCGAATGGATCAGCAACGAGTTCCCGAAGGACGAGCTGCTCGGCGAGTTCGTGCGCGAGAAGTTGCTGTACTACCCGACCGTCACCCGCGAGCCGTTCCGCCATCGCGGCCGGATCACCGACCTGATCCTGAGCAACCGGCTCACCGACGATCTCGGCTTGCCGATGCTCGATCCCGAGCACGACCGCGCCATGTTGTGCGGCAGCCCGGCGATGCTGAAGGACCTCAAGGTCATCCTGGAGGATCTCGGCTTCGTCGAGGGCAGCAACAGCAAGCCCGGCAGCTACGTGGTCGAGCGGGCGTTCGTCGAGCGCTGAACCCGGGGGCGTGACATCATCCCCGCGGCACGGCAGGCGGGGATCGGAGAATGACGGAACAGCGCGATAAGGTCGCCCTGGAGGACGCCGCGGTGACCGGCGCCGAGGCGATCCTGCTGATCGCCCTGCTCATGGGCTGCCTGCTGATCCTCGGCTATGCCCTGCGGACCGGCGTACCGCCGATGCCGAGCGGTGCCGGCGCGCGGCAGGCGATGCTGCGGCTGCTGCCGGCGACGATCGACGGCCCGATCTACGAACTCGGCTCGGGATGGGGCGGTCTGGCGCGGGCGCTCGCCCGCCGGTATCCGCGGAACCCGGTGATCGGGATCGAGCTGTCGCCGCTGCCCTGGCTGTTCGCCGCCGCCATGCTGCGCCTGCGGCCGTTGCCGAACCTGCATTTCCGGCGCGCCGACATCGGCTCGACGCCGCTCGGAGATGCCGGCGCGCTCGCCTGCTACCTGATGCCTGCGGCGATGCACCGGCTGGCACCGAAGCTGGAGGCCGAGCTTCGCCCCGCAACCCCTGTCGTCAGCCACGGCTTCGCGGTGCCCGGATGGCAGCCGCGGACCACGGTGATGGACGGCGACACCGGGCCGTCGCCGGTCTACCGATACGACGCCCCGGGCATGCCGCTCACCCCGCCGGGCCCTTGCGCATCGTCTCCGGCAGGTACATGACGATCTCCGGGAACGCCACGATGATCGCCACCGCCAGCACCATCACCAGGAACATCGGCACCGCGGCGCGCGCGATATAGCCCATGTCGTGGTTGGTCATGCCCTGCAGCACGAACAGGTTGAAGCCGACCGGCGGGGTGATCTGCGCCATCTCCACCACGATCACCAGGAAGATGCCGAACCACACCAGGTCGATCCCGGCCTGGCGGATCATCGGCTCGACCACCGCCATGGTCAGCACCACCGACGAGATGCCGTCGAGGAAGCAGCCGAGCACGATGTAGAACACCGTCAGGGCGGCGATCAGCATCAGCGGCGACAGCTGCAGCGAGCCGATGAACTCCGCCAGGTGCCGCGGCAGCCCGGTGAACCCCATCGCCAGGGTCAGGAAATGCGCGCCCGCCAGGATCAGGGCGATCATGCAGGAGGTGCGGGTGGCGCTGAGCAGGCTCTCCGTGAAGTTCTGCCAGTTCAGCGAGCCCTGCAGCAGCGACAGCACCAGCGCGCCGACCACCCCCAGCACCGCCGCCTCGGTGGCGGTCGCGATGCCGAAATAGATCGAGCCGAGCACGACCATGATCAGGCCGACCACCGGCAGCAGGTAGACCGAGCGCCGGATCTTGCCGGCGAAGTTCATCGGCTCGCCCTGGTCCGGCATGGTCTCCGGCTGCATCAGCGCGCGGATCGCGATGTAGCCCATGAACAGCCCGGCCAGCATGATGCCCGGCAGGATGCCGGCCATGAACAGCTGGGCGATGCTCTCGTTCACGGTGACGCCATAGACGATCATGATGATCGAGGGCGGGATCAGCAGGCCGAGGGTGCCGGCGCCGGCCAGCGTGCCGATGATCATGTTCTCCGGATAGCGCCGCCGCCGCAGCTCCGGGATCGACATCTTGCCGACCGTCGCCAGCGTCGCCGCCGACGACCCCGACACCGCCGCGAACACCGCGCAGCCGACGACGTTGGTGTGCAGCAGCCGCCCCGGCAGCGCCGTCATCCAGGGTGCCAGGCCGCGGAACAGGTCCTCCGACAGCCGGGTGCGGAACAGGATGTCGCCCATCCAGATGAACAGCGGCAGTGCGGTCAGGGTCCAGGACGAGGTCGCCGCCCAGATCGTCGTCGCCATGGCGTCGCCGATCGGGCGCGAGGTGTACATCGCCATGCCGACCAGCGCCACGCCGACCAGCGACAGCCCGACCCACAGGCCGGAGCCGAGGAAGAAGAACAGGGTGACCAGGAACAGCAGGGTGAACAGCGCGTCTTCCATCGTCGGCCCTCCCTACTCGACGGCCGCGGCATCGCCGCCGGCTTTTTCGATCGGCGCGCCGAGCGCCACCGCCACGAAGCGGTCGATCAGGCAGATCGTGAAGATCGTCGTGCCGATCGCGAAGCCGAGCTGCGGGATCCACAGCGGGGTTACGTCGGCGCTCTCGCTGACGTCGCCCAGCATGTGCGAGACCTGCACCATCTTGATGGCGTAGCGGGCAACATAGCCGGCCAGGAAGGCGCCGACCCCCAGGCACCACAGTTCGGCCAGCCAGCGGGCGCGGCCCTCCAGCCGCGACAGCACCAGGCTGACGCGGATGTGGCCGCCGGCGCGGAAGGTGTAGGCGAGCGCGAGGAAGGACGACGATGCCATCGCATAGCCGGCGTACTGGTTGAGCCCCGGCAGGTAGGAGCCGAACAGCCGGGCGATCACCGACGTCACGATCAGCAGGCCGATCGACATCATGAAGAGGGCCGCCAGAACCCCGGCGCCGAGATAGAGCCCGTCCAGTGCGCGTCGAATCATCATTCCCCCGCAACGCATTGCGCCGGTCCCCCCGGCGGCGGACAGCATGCCGGGGTTTGTGCGGATGCGAAAGAGGCGGCGCAGAGGTGACGTTCGGCGCGTCACCGTGCGAGGAGTGCTACGACGAACCTCCGAAGGCTCGCGTCGACGAACGCCTCCACCGGTCCCTGCGGATCGAAGCCCCACCACAGCAGCGAGCCCTGCCATTGCGCCGCAAGCAGGAGCCCGACCCCCGGCGGCGCCGCCGGAACCTCGGCGAAGCGGCGATCGAGCGCTGCACACAGGACATCGCGCCAGGCGGCGCCGCGCGCCCGCAGGACGGGATCCCGCAGGTCCTCCCGGAGCACCAGCAGCCCGTCGGCATAAGCCTCGATGCCGCCGTAGTCGCCCGACAGGCCGACCAGCAACTCGACCGCGCCATCCGGCGTCATGGCCACACTGGCCGCCAGCGATGCCGTCTTCCCGTCGAGCCGGTCCCAGGCATGCAGCAGCGCGCCCTGAACCAGCCCGGCCTTGCTGCCGAACCGCTGCACCAGCGTCGACGACGACAGCCCGCAGGCTCGCGCCAAGCTGGCGAAGGTCAGGGCATCCGGTCCCTGCTCGTGGATCAGCCGGTACGCTTCCCCCAGGACATCCGCATCCGAGCGCGTCTTCGGCCGAGGCATCTTGACTCCGAATTATAACCGAACAAACGTTTATATATCGTACGGGAGGCTCGCACCATCGCCCGACGGCATCAGGCTGCAGTTTCGGAGAGCCCCATGCCACTCGAAGGGAAAACCGCCTTGGTCGCGGGTGCGACGCGCGGCGCCGGCCGCGGCATCGCGGTCGAGCTCGGCGCCGCCGGCGCCACCGTGTATGCCACCGGCCGCAGCACGCGCGGACGGCCCTCGGAATACGCCCGGCCTGAGACCATCGAGGAGACCGCCGAGCTGGTTTCCGCAGCCGGCGGCCACGGCATCGCCGTCCGGGTCGACCACACGCAGCCGGAGGAGGTCGCCGCCCTGGTCGCCCGCATCCGCGCCGAACAGGGTCGGCTGGATGTGCTGGTCAACGACATCTGGGGCGGCGAGACGCTGTTCGAGTGGAACAAGCCGGTCTGGGAGCACGACCTGCGCAACGGACTGCGCCTGCTGGAACTCGGTGTGCACACCCACCTGATCACCGCGCACCACGCCCTGCCCCTGGTGATCGAGCGCCCCGGCGGGCTGCTGGTCGAGGTGACCGACGGCACCGCCGAGTACAACGCGACGCGCTACCGCCTGTCGCCGTTCTACGACCTCGCCAAGGTGTCGGTGATACGGATGGCCTGGACGCATGCCCAGGACCTCGCCAGGCATGGCGCCACGGCGGTCGCGATCACGCCGGGCTGGCTGCGCTCGGAGATGATGCTGGAGGCCTACCGGGTGACCGAGGCGAACTGGCGCGACGCCACCGCCATCCAGCCGCATTTCGCGATCTCCGAGACGCCGCGCTATGTCGGGCGCGCCGTCGCCGCACTGGCCACCGATCCCGAGCGGCACCGCTGGAACGGTCAGTCGCTGTCGAGCGGCCAGCTGGCGCAGGTCTACGGCTTCACCGACCTCGACGGCTCGCGCCCCGACGCCTGGCGCTACATGGTCGAGGTGCAGGACCCCGGCAGGCCGGCCGACACCACCGGCTACCGGTAGCCGCCGCGGCTCGGGCCGCTTGCCCGCTGCCGCCGCCGGTGCTACCCGCTCGGCATGGAGATCCTCACCTCGATCCGCTCGAGCTTCGCCGACGAGTACGGCGACGCCCGGCGCCTGTTCCTCGACGCCGCGACCGCCGCCGGGGCCAGCCTCACCGCCTGGGAAAACCCGCTGCGCGGCCCGCATGGCGAGCCCCTCACCACCGACGTCGCGTGGATCGGGCCGCAGGACGCCGGCCGGGTGCTGGTGCTGATCAGCGCCACGCACGGGGTCGAGGGCTTCTGCGGCTCCGGCATCCAGGTCGACTGGCTGGCGGCGGGCGGACAAGAGGGCGGCGGCGCGGCGCGGCTGCCGGCCGACACCGCGGTGCTGCTGGTGCACGCGCTGAACTGCCACGGCTTCGCCTGGTGGCGGCGGGTCACCGAGGAGGGCTGCGACCTCAACCGCAACTTCATCGACTTCGACCAGCCGCTCCCCGCCAACCCCGGCCATGACGAGCTGGCCGATGCCTTCGTGCCGCCGTCGCTCGACGACGCCACGCTGGCGGCGGCCGAGGCGCGCATCGCCGCCTATCGGGCGGCGCATGGCGAGGCGGCGTTCCAGGCCGCCCGCAAGGCCGGGCAGTACAGGCACCCACACTCGATGTTCTTCGGCGGCACCGCGCCGACCCGCGCCCGCCAGACCCTCGGCTCGATCTTCGATGCCTACAAGCTCGGCGACCGCCGCATGGTGTCGGTGGTCGACGTCCACACCGGCCTCGGCCCGCACGGCTACGGCGAGCCGATCTGCGGCCACAAGCGCGGCACGGTGGCCCTGGACCGGGTGCTGGCGATGTATGGCGACTCCACCGGCCTGCCGGCCGAGGGTTCCTCGTCCTCGATCCCGCTGAACGGCACCCAGGGCCGGTTCTGGGCGCCGCGCCTGGGCGACCGCTACACCTATGTGGCGCTGGAGTACGGCACCTACGACCAGGAGCGCAGCCGCAAGGCGCTGCGCGCCGACCACTGGCTGCACGCCCACCGGGTGTTCGACTGGCATGATGCCGGGGCGCAGGCCATCAAGCGCGCGATCAAATGGCAGTACTACCCGGCCACCGACGCCTGGAAGGAGATGGTGCTGTGGCGCTCGCGCCAGGTGCTGCGGCAGACCCTGGAGGGGCTGGAGCGGTTCGGCGGGTAGGGGCAGCTTTCGACGCACGTCGCTTGGTGGGTCCCGGAGCCGTCCGCTCGCGCGGACTCTCCGGGATGACGACAGGGGTGTGATGGCCGACTGAAGACGCAGCCAGCCCCAATATTCTCGTCATTCCGGAGGGCGCGCGTGAGCGCGCGGCTCCGGAACCCACCCGCTGCTCCGAAATGTCCGGACACCCGGGACGCGGCGAACCGCTCCGCCCGGGATGACGACAGAAGAGAGGCGTTGCCGCCGTCAGGCGTCCAGCGGCCAGATCGGCCGGCGCAGCTTCCTGAACGGCCGGGTGCGCACGTCGGGCGAGCACAGTGCGCCGCAGTCGCAGACCAGCACGGCGTCGGCCAGCGGCTGGTAGGCGGCGCGGAAGTGCTGCATCGACTTCAGGCCGATGGTCGCCATCGCCGCCGGGTCGATGCCGGCGTGGCGGAACTGCTGCACGTCGGTGATCTGCATGCCGTTGGTCACCACCAGGATGCGCACGCCGCCGACCCGCAGCACGCCGCTCGGCCCGAACGACTTGGCGATGCCGCGCCACATCGGGCCGTCGCACACGAAGCGGCCGTCGGTCAGCCGTTCCACCGTGCCGGTCAGGGTCAGCGGGCCGCCACCAAAGCGCGGGTCGACCTTGCCGCCGACCGCCACGGTGACCGTCGCCCCCTCGCCGGCCGCGTGCAGCGCCGCCGCCGCCTCGCCGTCGACCATGGCGCCGAAGCAGGCGTTCTGCAGCCCGGCGTCGAGCATGGCACGCAGCAGGCCGGTGGCGTCGCCATAGGCGCCGCCGCCGGGGTTGTCGGAATAGTCGGCGATCACCAGCGGCCGGGCGGCCCCTACCTCGTGCGCCTTGGCCTGGGCAGCGGCATCGTCCGGCGTCAGGTAGACGTTGCCCTCCTGCTCGCGGGTCTCCCAGCAGAAGTCCATGAGGCTCTCGGCGATCTCCTGCGCCGTCGCCGCCGCGCCGTCGACCGCGGCGTCGTAGGTCACCGCCACGCTCGGCCCCATGAACGCGATGTCGGCGCTGGAGAACCCGACGCAGACCGAGGTGGTGAGGATGCCCGGCCGCGCCTCGGCGGCGGACGCCCGCGCCAGCGCCTCCAGCATCGGCCCGGCGTCGGTGCGGCCCTGGTCCAGGCCTTCCGGCTGCGGGCGGCGGGCGATTGCCACGCGCGGCCGGGTGCGGCCGGCCATGGCGTCGGCGATCAGGCGGGCGCAGCGCTCGCCGGTTTCCGCCATGTCGACATGCGGATAGGTGCGGTACGGGCAGATGACGTTCGCCAGCGCCGCCATTTCGTCCGAGACGTTGGCGTGCAGGTCGAGCGTGATGCCGATCGGCACGTCCGGCCCGACCACGTCTCGCACCGCTGCCAGCAGCGCGCCCTCGGCGTCGTCATCGAGTTCGCTGACCATCGCACCATGCAGCGCCAGCAGCACGCCGTCGAGCGGTGCGGCGGCTTGCGCCGCACGGACGATCGCCATCCCCAGCTGCTCCCAGGCCGACGCCGTCACCACCCCCGCCGGCGTGGCGATCGCCGCCACCGACGGGATCACCGTCCATCCGGCGGCCTCGGCAACCGCGAGGAAGCCGGCGGTCTCGCTGTTGGTGCCACGCATCGCCTGCAGCATCGCCGGGCCCTCGTGCAGCAGCACGCGGGCGAACGCATCCGGTCCGGTCGTCTGGATGCTGAAGGTGTTGGTCTCGTGCATGAACTGGCCGATCAGGACGCGCGGCGGTGCCATCGGAATCTCGCATGTTGCAGTGGTCGGTGCATTCAGACGGCCGAGGCGGCGCCCGTCAACTTCCGACGGTTGCCGCACGACGTTGCGAATGATAGTCAAATGTCATGAAACGCCGTCGTCTTTGCCGGTCCCTGCTGCTCCATGGTGTGTGAGCGGGCCGGAAACGGTCGATGCCGCCACGGAGAGATCCATCGTGCACCCCGGTGACGGCGGTCGACGGACCGTCCTGGTCGTCGACGACAACCCAGACCAGCGCGAACTGGTACGGCGCATGGTCGAGCGAGCGGGCCATGACTGCGTCGTCGCCGCCAACGGCCGCGAGGCCAGGGCGAGGCTGGAGTCGGGACCGGTCGATGCCGCGGTGACCGACGTGTTCATGCCCGACGAGGACGGGCTGGAGTTCCTGCGTCATGTCATCGAGTCGCGGCCGGACCTGCCGATCCTGGTGGTGTCGGGATCGGGCGCCCACAACCCGATCGACTATCTCGCCATCGCTATGAAGTTCGGCGCCACGGCGACCCTCGAGAAGCCGTTCAGCAGCAAGCAGATGGCCGACGCTCTCGGCAGCCTGTTCGCCACCCAAGGAAGCATCGCTTCCGGGTCCTGAGCGGTTGCCGGCGCGCACGCCCGACGGTAGAACGGTCACGCCCCATCGGCCGGAGCGGTCCGACATGCCCGACAAGCTGATCCCCGACGTCCTGCGCCGGACGGACCCGCGCGGTGCCCCGGCACCGCTGGTGTTCGACAGCCCGCACACCGGGCTGGCGTTTCCCGCGGACTTCCGGCCGGCGATCCCGATGGAGCAATGCGAGCGGGTCGCCGACTGGTATGTCGAGGAGCTGTTCGCCGCCGCCCCGGCGCATGGCGCGATCCTGATCGAGGCGCTGTTCCGCCGCGCCTATCTCGATACGAACCGCAGCGAGCACGACATCGACCTGTCGATGGTCGAGGCGGGTTGGCCGCACTCGGTCGAAACCACCGAGAAGACCGCGCGCGGCGCGTCGCTGGTGTGGCGGGTGATCGACGGCGAGACACCGATCTACGACCGCAAGCTGACGGTCGCCGAGCTCCGCCACCGCATCGAGACCTACTGGCGGCCATATCACGCCGAGCTGAAGGCGGCGCTCGACGAGACCCACGCCCGATTCGGCCGGGTTTACCACGTCGACTGCCACTCGATGCCGGAATGGGGCGATGCCCGCTGGGGTGACCAGGGCGAGCGGCGCGCCGACTTCATCGTCGGTACCCGCGAAGGCAGCACCGCGTCGCCGGCCTTCACCGAGGCGGTGGTCGAGAGCCTGCGGGCATCCGGCTACTCGGTCGCGATCAACGTGAAGTTCAAGGGTGTGGAGCTGATCCGCCGCTACGCCGCGCCGGCCGAGGGGCGCGAGTCGCTGCAGATCGAGGTCAACCGCGGCATCTACATGGACGAGGTCTCGCTGGCGCGCTCCGAGCGGTTCGCGGCGACCAAGGCGGCAATCACCCGGATGATCGCCGCCCTCGAAGGCTTCGCGCGCGCCGCCGCGCGCTGACGCCGTGCCGTCCGCGGGAGCAACCGCCGAGTTCGAGCGCCAGCGGCCGCGGCTGCGCGGCCTTGCCTACCGGATGCTCGGTTCGGTCGCCGATGCCGACGACGTGCTGCAGGACGCCTATATGCGCTGGCATGGCGCCGCCGAAGCCGGGGTGCGCGAGCCGGCCGCCTGGCTGACCACCGCGGTCACCCGCCTGTGCATCGACCGGCTGCGCGCCGCCCGGGTCGAGCGCGAGGCCTATGCCGGCCCGTGGCTGCCGGAGCCCTGGCTCGGCGACGCCGAGGCCGGCGCCCGCCCCGACCGCCGCCAGGACCGCGCCGACGACCTGTCGATCGCCTTCCTGCTGCTGCTGGAGCGGCTGGCCCCGGAGGAACGCGCCGCCCTGCTGCTGCACGACGTGTTCGAGCTCGGTTATCCGCAGATCGCCGCCGCCCTGGAGAAGTCGGAGGCGGCGTGCCGACAGGCGGTACACCGGGCGCGCGAGCGGGTGCGCAGCGAGCGCCGCCGCTTCGCGGTCACCAACGCCGAGCGGCGGCAGCTGCTCGACCGTTTCCTCGCGGCCACCCGGGCCGGAGACGATGCGCAGCTGCTCGACCTGCTGGCCCCCGCGGCCACCCTCACCTCCGACGGCGGCGGCAAGGCCTGGGCGGCCCGCAAGGTGATCCACGGTGCCGGCCGCATCGCCCGGCTGCTCCTCGGCGTCGCGCGCAAGGCGCCGCCGCACCTCGAATATGTCGACACCATGCTCAACGGCGAGCCCGCGGTCGTCACCCGGATCGACGGCCGCCCGCACGCCACCCTGTCGATCGACGTCGAGGACGGCCGGATCGTGGCGATCTGGCGGGTGATGAATCCCGACAAGCTGATCGCGCTCGAGAATCTCGCGCCACCTGTCACAGCCCCGTCGCCCGGCCGTCAATGATGCAGGAGCCGCGACTTCGGCGGCCCGCCAACCTGTGATAGAGGACCTCATGCATCCCCGTCTGAATCCCTTCAAGGCCTGCCCCGAAGCCTATGAGGCGGTCCGTGCGCTCAACACCTATGTGCACGACTGCGGCCTGGAGCACGCGTTGCTGGCCCTGATCAAGATCCGCGCCTCGCAGATCAACGGCTGCGCCTACTGCATCGACATGCATGTCAAGGAGGGCCGCAAGGCCGGCCTGTCCGAGCAGCGCCTGCACCTGATCGCCGCCTGGCGCGAGTCGCCGCTGTACGACGACCGCGAGCGGGCGGCGCTGGCCTGGACCGAGGCGCTGACCCTGATCGCCGAGACCGGTGCCCCGGACGCCGACTACGACGCGCTGAAGGCGCAGTTCTCCGAGGCGGAGATCGTGAAGCTCGGCGTCGCCATCGGCCTGATCAACGTGTGGAACCGGCTGGTCGTCGGCGCCCGCATGGTGCATCCGGTGGATTGACGGGCGGCAAGGCGCACGTCGCTGCGTGGGTCCGGCTCTACGCTGCGCTTCGGCCGGGATGAGGGAAATGGGTGAGCCCTACTCCTCATCCCGGCCGAAGCGACGAAGTCGCGTAGAGCCGGGACCCACCCGCCGCTCCGAATCCGGCCGCCCTCCCCTCAATACCGCTCGATCCGGTACGGCCGCATGTCGATGTCCGGTGTGCGGCCGGCCACCAGGTCGGCCACCAGCTCGCCGGTGCGCGCCGCCAGGGTCAGGCCGATATGGCCGTGGCCGAAGCCGTAGAACACGTTGCCGTGGTCCGGCGAGCGGCCGATCACCGGCACGCTGTCGGGGGTCGAGGGCCGGAAGCCGAGCCATTCCCGTGTCACCTCGGCCTTCAGCCCCGGCAGCGCCTCGTGCGCCAGCTCGAGCATGCGGTAGATGCGGCGGAAGTCCGGCGGCGCGTCGACGCCGGCGAACTCCGCACCGGTGGTCAGCCGCAGCCCGTCCTGCATCGGCGCCAGCACGAAGCCGTGGTCGCCGATCACCGTGGCGCGCCGCAGCTCCGGCCCCTCGGTCACGTTCAGGTTGAGGTGGTAGCCGCGCTCGGTGTCGAGCGGGAACTTGCGGCCGAGCATCGCCACGATCTGGTGGCTGCGCGCACCGGCGCAGATCACCACCGCGTCGCAGGCATGCATGGCGAGGTCGGTGACCACCGTCTCGACACCCTTCGGCCCCAGCCCGAAGCGCCGCACCTTCTCGGCCACCCAGCGGCCGCCGAGCTCCTGGAACTTGGCGAAATACGCCTCGGTCAGCTTGATCGGCTGGCTGACGAAGCCGTTGTCGGGCTGGTGGTAGCCGTGGGTGAACTTCGGCGACAGGCCGGGCTCGAGCTGGCGGATCTCGTCGGCGTTCAGCACGTCGAACTTCACGCCGCGCCGGGCCATGACCTCGCGCTCCTCGCGGGTGCGGTCGAGACTCTGCTGGCTGGAATACACCTTCAGCCAGCCGGTCGGGCGGATGATGTCGTGCGCCTTGGCGAGATCGATCAGCTTGCGGTGCGCCACCATGCCGTCCTTGGACAGCGCCCACAGGTGCTTGGAGATCTCCTCGACCCGGCTCTCGCGGCTGGCCTCCAGGAACCGCAGGAACCAGGGTGCCGCCTTCAGCGCGTAGCCCCACTTGATGCTGAGCGGCGACATCGGGTCGCTCAGCATCTTCGGGACCTGCTTCCAGTTGCCCGGCGAGCCGGTCGGATAGACGGCGCCGATGGCGATCGAGCCGGCGTTGCCGAAGGAGGTGCCGCGGCCGGGCGGCGTCGGGTCGACCAGGGTGACGGAATGCCCCTCGCGCTGCAGGTGCAGGCCGGTGGCGACGCCGACGATGCCGGCACCGACGACGACGATCTTCTTCGGCTGGACTCTCGGATCCATCAGGCACCTTCCGTGTCGCGCAGCATCTTCAGGAGCAGGACCAGCCGGCCGTCGCGCTCGCGCTCCAGGTCGCCGATGCTGCGGTCGCCCATCTCGGCCTCGATCCCGGCGATCAGCTTGCCCTTGAGGTCGTCGTCGAAACGCGGCGTCGCCTGCATGTCGGCCCACCAGGATTCCATCGGCGGCCCGAACTGCTCGAACGCCGCCCGGATGCCGCCCTTGCCGCCGGTCAGGTTGAAGATCATGTGCGGGCCCATCAGGGCGTAGCGCAGGCCCGGCCCCTGGGCGATCGCGGCGTTGATGTCCTCCACACTGGCGAGGTCGTCGACCACCGCGTTGAAGGCCTCGCGCCACAATGCCGCCTGCAGGCGGTTGGCGAGGTGGCCCGGCACCTCCTTCTTCACCACGATCGGGTGCTTGCCGATATGGGCGTAGAAACCGTAGGCCCACCGCGCCGCCGCCGGGTCGGTGAGCTTGCTGGAGACGATCTCCACCAGCGGGATCAGGTGCGGCGGGTTGAACGGGTGGCCGACCACGAAGCGCGGTGCGGAGGCGATGCCCTGCACCAGGTCGGTCAGGATCAGGCCTGAGGTCGAGGTGGCGAGGATCGCGTCGGCGCCGAGGGCCGCATCGATGCGGCGGTACAACTCGACCTTGACCGGCGCGCGCTCCACCGCGTTCTCCTGCACGAAGTCGGCGCCGGCGACCGCCGCCTCGGGCGAGTCCGCCGTCTCCAGCCGCCCTTCCCGCTCGGCCGCCGTGCCGACCGCGCGCAGTTGCGGCAGCGCGTTGTCGACGAAGCCGCGCAGCCGCTCCTGCCAGCCCGGTGCCGGGTCCCAGGCCACCACGTCGTAGCCGCGCGCCAGGAAATACGCCGCCCAGCTCGCCCCGATCGTCCCGCATCCCAGCACGGCGATCCGCCGCACCGCGTCATAGGCCTTGTAGGCCGTCATCCCCGCCCCCGCTTCCTCTGTCGAGCGCGACATAACAGCATCGGTCGCCCCGCAAGGGAATGCCGCTCGCTGGACAGCCGGCCGAGGCGCACACAGTGCGTCATTTGCCCTTGAGATGCGCACACGGTGCGCCTATCTTCCGGTCAGAAATCGGAGGAGCACGCCATGGGCCTTCCCGCCGGAAACAGCGACGTCCCAAGTCTGCGGCTGGTGGTCGACAACACGGCCCGGCGCACGGTGCTGATGCCGATCCTTGAGGTCGAGCGCCGCCTGGCCGCGGTCGACCGCACGCTGCGCCGGCGGGGCCTCCCCGAGGCCGAGCGCGCGGCGCTGGCCGAGATGCGCAGCCTGCTGCGCCGTGAGCTGGCGGCCCGGCCGTTCGATCCGGAGCTCGCCCGCCGCTGCGAGCACCGGCTGCGCTGGATCGAGGCTGCCCGCCGGCAACCGGCCGCGGCACCCGGGCTGCTCGACCGTGCATTGCGCGCGCTGAATGCTATGCTGCCGCTTCCGAGAGCCAGCGCGTGAGGTCGGTTTGCCGTTGACTCCGTCCAAGGAGGACACGCCGTCCTCCGGCGCGACGGCCGCCCCCCCGCTGGCCGCCATCGCCGAGGCGGTGTGCGGACGGCTGCGGCCGGACCCGGTCCGTGCAACCATCCGTCGGCTGCGCCTGGTCGACACCGTCGATCGCCGCCTGCTCGGCAAGGGCTGGCAGCTGCTGGCGTCGCCCACCGACGACGGCGAGCACTGGCGCCTGTCGACCGCCGGCGGCCGATTCCGCGCCGAGGCGACGCTGCACGGCCCGGCGCCGGCCTTCGCCGACGATCTGCCCGACGGCGCCCTGCGCGACCGTCTCGCCTCGGTGTCCGGGATCCGGGCGCTGCATCCAGGCCCGTGGATCACCCTGGAGGAACAACGCTGCGCCCTGCGCGACGGCAAGGCCAAGATCCGCTGCCGCCTGGTCGCGCAGACCGCCGAGATCGAGAGCAGCGGCGCGCGGTGCAGCACCGTCCGCGTCATCGCCCTTAAAGGCTATGAGGCCGAGGCCGCGCGGGTCGCCGACAGGATCGCGAGCCGGTTCGGCTGGGACGCCGACGCCCCGGACCCGTTGGCCGAGCTCGCGGACGCGGCGCATCCGCCCCCCATGGGCGCCGAGTTCCCGCCGGTCACCGATCTCGCCGAGCCCGCGGGCCACGCCCTGCGCCCGGTCATGCGCGCCCTGCTCGACACCGTCGACCAACGCGGCCGCGGCGTGATCGCCGACATCGACAGCGAGGAGCTGCACGAGCTGCGGGTCGCCGTCCGCCGCAGCCGCTCGATCCTGACGCTGCTCAAAGCCGAAGAGGCGGAACTCGAGTTCGCGCGCGGCTTCTTCAAATGGCTGGGCAAGGTCACCGGTCGCACCCGCGACCTCGACGTGCACATGCTGGCCTGGCGGGCGCATCGCCGGGCGAGCGCCCCGGGCGCCGACGCCGAGCTGGAGCCGCTCGGCCGGTATCTGGCCGCCGAGCGCGCCGAAGCACAGGCGGCCTTGGTCCGCACCCTGCGCTCGCGACGATTCCGCAGCGGCCTGGCACGCTGGCGCCGGGCGCTCGACACCGGCGGCGAGGTCTGGAACGAGGCGCCGGCGATGCGCCCGCCGATCGGCGAGCTGGCGGGCCGGCGCATCCGCAAGCTGTACCGGCGCGCTCTCGCCGAAGGCTCGGCGATCACGCCGGACTCCCCGGCCGAGACGCTGCATGCGCTGCGCAAGACCATGAAGAAGCTTCGCTATGTCTTCGAGATCGTGCGCGACGGCTATCCCCGCAAGCCGACCCGCGCGGTGCTGCGGGTGCTCAAGGAGCTGCAGCAGGTGCTCGGCGACGTCCAGGACATGGAGGTCCAGGCCGATGCCCTTCGCCGGTTCGGACAGGAACTGGGTGGCCGCGGCGCCGCCGGACCGGGCACACTGATGGCGATCGGCGCGTGGGCCGAGGACCTGGAGATCGGCCGCAGGCAGGCCCGGGACCGCTTCGCCGAGGTGTTCGAGCCGTTTGCGCGCGGCCGGTTCGGCGACCGCCTGCGGGCGCTCACGCGAGCCGGCTCGAGGAGTACTGCATGAAGGTCCTGGCCAGCTACAACATCAAGGGCGGCGTCGGCAAGACCGCCACCGCGGTGAACCTGGCCCATGCCGCGGCCCGGGCGGGCCAGCGGGTGCTGGTGGTCGACCTCGACCCGCAGGCCGCGGCCACCTTCTACTTCCGCGTCAAGCCGAAGGTGAAGGGTGGCGGCAAGGGATTGGTGTCCGGCAAGCGCGACCTCGACGACCTGATCAAGGCGACCGACTTCGAGCGGCTCGACCTGATCCCGGCCGACTTCTCGTTCCGCAACCTCGACCTGCTGCTGGACGCGGAGAAGAAGTCGAAGAAGCGGCTCGCCAAGCTGCTGAAGCCGCTGTCCGACGACTACGACCTGGTGGTGCTGGACTGCCCGCCGAGCGTGTCGCTGGTCTCGGAGGCGGTGTTTCACGCCGCCGACGCGCTGGTGGTGCCGCTGATCCCGACCACGCTGTCGCTGCGCACCTACGAGCAGCTGCTGGCGTTCCGCGCCGAGGAGAAGCTCGACGACCTGGCGCTGCTGCCGTTCTTCTCCATGGTCGACCGCCGCAAGAACCTGCACCGCGAGATCGTCGACCGCTTCCCGGACGACCACCCGGAGGCGCTGACGGTGCATGTCCCCTACGCCAGCGTCATCGAACGCATGGGCACCGAGCGCGCGCCGCTGGCGGCCTTCGCGCCGAGGACCGCGGTGGCGGGCGCCTATGAACTCCTGTGGGCGGAGGTCGCCCGGCGGCTCGGGTAGTCTCAGCCGCGGGGCACGACCTTGTCGTGCTGGCGCAGGGTCTGGCCGCCGGCGGCGTCGACCTCGACCATCGCCACCGGATAGCCCCAGAGGTTGGCCACATGCTGCAGCACGGCCGCGGCCTCGCCCTTGTCGAGCAGGCGGCCGGCGATCGCCTCGTGGCGGAGCACCAGGGTGCGGTCGCCCTCCAGGTCGGCGGCGGTCACCTGGATATTGGGATCCTGCAGGGCGACGTCGTAGCGCCGGGCCAGAGCCTTGCGGATCTTCTGGTAGCCGCGCTCGTTGTGGATCGCGTCGACGAGATATTCCGGCTCGCCGCTGCCGGCGCAAAGGCGGAACAGCTTGAACCGCCGCATCACCGTCGGGCTGAGGAACTGGAGGATGAAGCTCTCGTCGCGGTAGTTCGCCCAGGCGTCCTTCAGCGTACCCATGGCGTCGCCGTTGCCGGCGATGTCCGGGAACCAGTCGCGATCCTCGCCGGTCGGCCGCTCGCAGATGCGCTGGATGTCGCACATCATCTCGAAGCCGAGCGCGTAGGGGTTGATCCCGGAGTAGCGCTCGTCGTCGAAGTCCGGCTGGAAGATCACCGACGAATGCGAGTGCAGGAACTCCAGCATCCCGCCGTCCGACAGCATGCCCTTCTCGTGCAGCCGGTTCATGATCCGGTAGTGCACATAGGTGGCGCAGCCCTCGTTCATCACCTTGGTCTGCTTCTGCGGGTAGAAATACTGGGCCAGCTGGCGCACGATCCGGAGGATCTCGCGCTGCCATGGCTCCAGCTTCGGCGCCATCTTCTCCAGGAAATAGAGGATGTTCTCCTCGGGCAGCGGCACCAGGTCGCGCGGGCGCGGCGGTTGCTCGCCGGTCTCGGGACGATCGCGCCTGGCGTCGGGCGGGACGGTCCGCTGCCAAACGTCGTTGTAGGTCTCCTCCTCGTAGCGCAGCCGGGCGCGCGCCCGGGTCTCGGCGTCCTTGAGGCTGACACGGCGCTTGCGCTGGTAGCGGTTGACGCCGTGGTCCATCAGGGCGTGGGCGGCGTCCAGCACCCGCTCGACCGCCCGTGCGCCGTGCCGCTCCTCGCAACGCGCGATGTAGGACTTGGCGAACTGCATGTAGTCGAGGATCGCCTCGGCATCGGTCCACTGCCGGAACAGATTGTTGTTCTTGAAGAAGTGATTGTGGCCGAAGGCGGCGTGCGCGGTCACCAGCGCCTGCATCGCCATGGAGTTGTCCTCCATGATGTAGCTGATGCAGGGGCTGGAGTTGATGACGATCTCGTAGGCCAGACCACGCGCGCCCTTGCGGTACAGCATCTCGTTCAGGGCGAAATGCTTCCCGAACGACCAGTGATTGTACATCATCGGCATGCCGATCGACGCGTAGGCGTCGAGCATCTGCTCGGCGGTGATCACCTCGATCTGGTTGGGATAGACGTCCAGCCCGAGCTCGCCGATCGCGATCTCCTCGATGGCGTCGTAGGTCCGGCGCAGCGCGTCGTAGGACCAGTCCGCCTCGGCGAACAGCAGCCCGCCGTCGACCGGCTCGGCCTGGCCCGGTATGGCGGCGCTAGGCATGCTGGCTCTCCGGGGTGAACAGCTCACGGAACACCGGGTAGATGTCGCCGCGATCGGCGACCCGGCGGGCGGCGAAGTTGCGGTGTGAGGTGGAGAACGGCGCGTAGGTCCGCCACAGGTTGCTGTCGGTCTTCAGCAGCTCGCCGACCCCGCCGGAAACCTCGACATAGGCGAAGTACTGGGTGATCGGCAGGATGTCGCGGGCCAGCATCGCGGCGACCTCGGGGCCGTCGGCGGTCAGATTGTCGCCGTCGGAGGCCTGGGCGGCGTAGATGTTCCAGTCGGCCACCGGAAACCGCTCGGCGACGACGCGGCGCATCTCCACCAGCGCCGTCGACACCACCGTGCCGCCGGTCTCGCGGCTGTAGAAGAAGGTGTCCTCGTCGACCTCCTCGGCCTTGTGGGTGTGGCGGATGAAGACGATCTCGACGTGGCGGTAGCGGCGCTGGATGAACAGGTACAGCAGCATGAAGAACCGCTTGGCGAGGTCCTTCATCGCCTCGGACATCGAGCCGGAGACGTCCATCAGGCAGAACATCACCGCCTGGGTGATCGGCTTCGGCACCGCCTCGTAGCGATTGAAGCGGATGTCCATGGGGTCGAGATACGGGATCTCGCGGGTGCGCCGCTCCAACAGCCCGAGCCGGATGCGCAGTTCGTCCAGCCGGCGGCTGTCCGGTGCCGTACGCTCCGCCTCGGCGATCTCCAGGCGCAGCGCCTCAAGTTCGTCGTTGCTCGGCCGCCGCAGCGCGATCCGCCGCGACAGGCTGTTCCGCATGGTGCGCAGCAGGTTGATGTTGGTCGGCGACCCGTTTACGGCAAAGCCGGCGCGCTCGGAGGTGGTGTGCTCCGAGCGGCCGACGGTCTGCTTCATCAGGTCGGGCAGTTCCAGATCCTCGAGAAAGATGTCGAGGAACTCCTCGCGGCTCAGCACGAAGCCGAATGCGTCGCTGCCGTCGCCGTCCGGGCTGCCGTCGCGGCCGGCACCGCGGCCGCCGCCCTTGGCCGGCCGCGGGATCCGGTCGCCTTCGCGGAACGTCTTGTTGCCGGGCACCACCCCGTCCTGCTGGCCGGTCTCCGGATCGTGCCGGAACTGCGGCTCGCGCAGCCCGTCCGACGGGATCACGATCCGCTCGCCGTCGGCAACGTCCTTGATCCTGCGCTCAGAGGAGGCCTGCCGCACCGCCTCGGTGATCTGCCGCTTGGCACGCCTGAGGAAACGCTGCCGGTTCGACAGGCTCTTGCCCTGAGGATTCCGACGCCGGTCGATGATCTGCATCGCGCGGACCGCCCTCCCGACCTAGCCGGCCTGCTTGACGCGCATGTACCACTCCACCAGCCGTCGGACCTGGCGCTCGGTGTAGCCGCGCGAGACCATGCGGTCGACGAACTCCGCATGCTTGCGCTCGGTCTCCGACTCCTTCTTGGTGCCGAAGCTGATCACCGGCAGCAGATCCTCGACCTGGCTGAACATCCGCCGCTCGATGACGTCGCGGATCTTCTCGTAGGAGGTCCAGGACGGGTTGCGCCCCGCATTCTGGGCCCGCGCCCGCAGCGCGAACTTCACCACCTCGTTGCGGAAGTCCTTCGGGTTGGCGATCCCGGCCGGCTTCTCGATCTTGCTGAGCTCCTGGTTGAGCAGCTCGCGGTTCATCATCTGGCCGGTGTCGGGGTCCTTGAAATCGTGGTCCTCGACCCAGGCGTCGGCGAAGTCCAGGTAGCGGTCGAACAGGTTCTGGCCGTAGTCGTTGTAGGATTCCAGGTAGGCCTTCTGGATCTCGTTGCCGATATACTCGGCGTAGCGGGCGCCGAGCTCGCTCTTGATCATCTCCAGGTAGCGGCGCTCGGTATCCTCCGGGAACTGCTCGTGGCGGACCGCCTGCTCCAGCATGTACATCAGGTGCACCGGGTCGGCGGCGACCTCCTTGGCGTCGTAGTTGAAGGTCTTCGACAGCACCTTGAAGGCGAAGCGGGTCGACAGTCCCTCCATGCCCTCGTCGACGCCAGCGGCGTCGCGGTACTCCAGGATCGACTTGGCCTTCGGGTCGGTGTCCTTGAGGCTCTCGCCGTCATAGACCCGCATCTTGGAGTACGGGTCGGAGTTCTCGTGCTCGCGCAGCCGCGTCATCACGCTGAACCGCGCCAGCATCTCCAGCGTGCCCGGCGCGCAGGCGGCATCGGCCAGCTCGCTGCTCTGGATCAGCTTCTCGTAGATCTTCAGCTCCTCCTGCACGCGCAGGCAGTACGGCACCTTGATCACCGAGACGCGGTCGAGGAAGGCCTCGTTGTTGCGGTTGTTGCGGAAGCTCTGCCACTCGGATTCGTTGGAGTGCGCCAGGATGATGCCCTGGAACGGCATGGCGCCGATGTTCTCGGTGCCGACGTAGTTGCTCTCCTGGGTGGCCGTCAGCAGCGGGTGCAGCACCTTGATCGGCGCCTTGAACATCTCGACGAATTCCAGCAGGCCCTGGGTGGTGCGGTTCAGGCCACCGGCGTAGCTGTAGGCGTCGGGGTCGGCCTGGCCGAAGTACTCCAGCTTGCGGATGTCGACCTTCCCGACGAGGGTCGAGACATCCTGGTTGTTCTCGTCGCCCGGCTCGGTCTTGGCGACCGCGACCTGCCGCAGCTTTGAGGGAAACACCTTGGCGACCTTGAACTTGGTCAGGTCGCCATCGAACTCGTCGAGCCGCTTCACCGCCCAAGGCGAGATCAGGCCGGTCAGCTTGCGCTGCGGGATGCCGAAGCGGTCCTCCAGCTTGCGGCCCATGCGCTCGGGATCGAACAGGCCGAGCGGGCTTTCGAACACCGGGCTCAGCTGGTCGCCGGCCTTCAGCACGTAGATCGGGTAGCGCTCCATCAGGGTCTTCAGGCGCTCCGCCAGCGACGACTTGCCGCCGCCGACCGGCCCGAGCAGGTAGAGGATCTGCTTGCGTTCCTCCAGGCCCTGGGCGGCGTATCGGAAATAGCCGACCAGCCGCTCGACGGTGTCCTCCATGCCATAGAAATCATGGAAGGCCGGGTAGACCTTGATGGTCCGGTTCATGAAGATCCGGCCGAGCCGGGCGTCCTTCGAAGTGTCGACGATTTCCGGCTCGCCGATCGCCGCGATCATCCGCTCGGCGGCCGATGCGAAGGCCATCGGATCGGCGCCGCAGAGCTCCAGGTACTCCACCAGACCCATCTCGGTTTCCTTGCGGGTCTGATAGGTATCGGTGTACTCGGAGAAGACGTCGTTCATAACGCTCATGTCTCACTCCATAATAGCGATCACGCGGTCATTCGCCGCGGTCCGGCAGGAGATCGAGCCTGGACTTCCCTGTATGCCGTAACCGAGCCGGCGGGTGACCGGTTCCGCACCGGTGACTTTGCAAATTCTGGTACGTGTATCGATCCGGCGATCCGCCGCGATCTTCCCGACAACGATGTCAGTCTCTGGTCCAGGCATTTGGAAACCGCCTATTCAGCCGGCGTTCCCCCTCGAGTGTGAAGCAGCCGCAGCCTCTCCACGACCAGGACACTTGGCGTGTCTTCCGTCTTTTGCTTCAATAAGCGTTGGATCACTCTATCCGCAGATATCGTCCACCACATTCCCTAACAAAGACTTAAGCACTGTTGCCGTAACAACAAGGTCATATCGTGACATCAGTATGGCACAGAGTGGCGCCGAGCTGCGAGCCCAACCGGGCGCTACGGGTTGCACCGCACACTAGAGATAGGCTTTCAGAGCCCCGCGTCCAGCTCCCCTCACGCATTCGTTTACGATCGTAACCGCCTGAAACCATGACGCTTGCCGACCATGTTCCCGACCGCCACCTGCACCTGGGGCGGCGATGCCCGGGGAATCGCGGACCGGGCCCGCCAGAGCCTCCCGATCCGGGCGCAGTGCGCTGCGTGACGCGCCGAATCGCCTCCCCGGCCGGTCGTGCCGGACGTCCACCGCATTGGGCAGCGTGACCTGGGCGCCGGTTCGCGCGATCATCGGCATGCCGCCGGGTTGAGCTTCCAGGGAGACGGAACGATGCTGATCGCGACCACCAAGCACCGCCGCACGGGGCTCGAGCTGCCCCGGCTCGGCTTCGGCAGCGCGCCGATCGGCGACCTGTATCGCCGGCTCGACGACGACACCGCGGTGCGAAGCGTGACCGCCGCAGTCGCGGCCGGCATCACCCTGGTCGACACCGCCCCGCATTACGGCAACGGCCTCGCCGAAGCCCGCGTCGGCACCGCGCTACGCCGTCTCGACCGGGACCGGGTGGTGGTCTCGACCAAGGTCGGACGGCTGATGTCGCCGGATGGCGGCGGGTTCGGGAGCACGCGGTTCGCCGGCGGCCTGCCGTTCCGGCAGCACTTCGACTACAGCTATGACGGCGCGCTGCGCTCGATCGAGCATTCGCTGCTGCGCCTGGGCACCGACCGGGTGGAGATCGCGCTGATCCACGACGCGGATGCCTGGACCCATGGCGACGCCGCCGACGCCCGCTTCACCGAGGCCATGGACGGCGCCTACCGGGCGCTCGACCGGCTGCGCTCCGAAGGCGCCGTCAAGGCGATCGGCGTCGGCGTGAACGAGGCCGATACCTGCGCCCGCTTCGCCCGCGCCGGCGATTTCGACGCGATGCTGCTGGCCGGCCGCTACTCGCTGCTGGAGCAGGGAGCGCTCGACGACTTCCTGCCGCTCGCCGCCGAGAAGGGCATCGCGGTGCTCATGGGCGGGGTGTTCAACACCGGCATCCTGGCGACCGGGCCGGTGCCGGGCGCAATGTACAACTACAAGCCGGCCACGCCGGAAATGTTGGAGCGGACCGCGCGCGTGGAAGCGGTGTGCCGGGCACACGGCGTGCCGTTGCCCGCCGCGGCGATCCGCTTCCCGCTCGGCCACCCCGCCGTCGCCTCGGTGGTGCTGGGCGCGGTGTCGCCGGACGAGGTCGCCCGCAACGTCGCCGCCTTCGACCAGCCGGTGCCGGACGGCCTTTGGCGCGACCTGGTGTCCGAAGGCCTGCTGCGCGCGGACGCGCCGCTGCCCGCGCCCTGACGGGAACAGCCGCCGGCGGGCGGATCCGGAACTTTCGCGCATTCAGGGCCGTTCCCGACGGTACGGACCACTGTGAGGAAGGTCGATGGCCAAGCCGGGCAAGCGCGAGATCGTTCGCGCGGTGCTGGAACTGCACCCGCGCAGCCATGCCGACGAACTCGGCATCGACGTCGGCCGCGATACGCCTGCGTCCCTGTATCAGTGGCTGATCGCCTCCCTCTTGTTCAGCGCCCGGATCTCGGCGGCCCAGGCCGAGAGCACGGCGCGTGCGCTGTTCGACCAGGGTTGGCGGACCCCCGACGAGATGGCGGACAGCACCTGGAACCAGCGCGTCGACGTGCTGAACCAATCGGGCTATGCCCGCTACGACGAGAGCACGGCGCGCTACATCGGCGATACCACGGACCTGCTGCGCGACGACTACGGCGGCGACCTGCGGAAGCTGCGCGAGGCCGCCGGGCGCGACCCTGGCCGGATTCGGGAAAAGCTGAAGGAATTCAAAGGTATCGGCGACGTCGGAGCCGACATCTTCTGTCGCGAGGCGCAGCTCGCCTGGGACGAGCTCTTTCCGTTCGCCGACGCGAAGGCGCTGGAGACCGCCGGTCGCCTCGGCCTCGGCAAGAGTGCCGCCGACCTGGCGAAGCTGGTCGGCAAGAGCGAGCTGCCACGCCTGCTGGCGGGCTTGGTGCGGGTGGGGCTGGAGCATGAGGAGGACGAGGTCCTGCGCCGGGCCGCGTGACGATGGCGCGGACCGAGAAGGACAAGATGCTTGCCGGCGAACTCTACGTCGCCGGCAGCCCGGACTTGGTCAGCGACCGCGAACGGGCGGCGGCGTGGATGGAGCGATACAATTCTGCCGGGTCCCGGCCGCCCCCGGAGCGGCGCGACCTGATGCGGGAGTTGCTGGCCCGGGTCGGGGAAGAAACCGATGTCCGGCCGCCCTTCCACTGCGACTACGGCTACAACATCAGCCTCGGTGATGGCGTGTTCCTGAATTTCGGCTGCGTCGTGCTGGACGTTGCCCAGGTCACCATCGGCGAACTCACGCAGATCGGTCCCGGGGTGCAGATCCTCACCGCCGACCACCCTCGCGACGCCGCGCAGCGCCGAGAGATGCTGGAGTTCGGCCGGCCCGTCACCATCGGCGCGAACGTCTGGATCGGTGGCGGCGCGATCATCCTGCCGGGCGTCGCCATCGGCGACGATGCGATCATCGGGGCTGGCAGCGTGGTGACGCGGGATGTCCCGGCGCAGGGCATAGCGGTCGGAAACCCGGCGAGGGCGAGGCCCGGCACGAGACCGTGAGTCCCGTCGCTGCGGGCTGAATGACGGCCCTGCCCCCGCCAGCTCTCCGTCGTCGCGCCGCCCGATCGCGGCGGAAGATCCACCCGTGCTAGCTTGCCGGCTGCGCCTGGAGAGCGTGCCGCCGGAGGACCAGCGATGCAGCCGCCCGTGTTCGAGCCCCTGACGGGCTTCGTTGAGTATCCGGTGGACGAAATGCGCCGCCGGGCAGCCGACTTCGCCGCCAACCTGAAGCGCCGGCGCACCGTACGCGACTACCAGCGCCGTGACGTGCCGCGCGACGTCCTGGAGCAGTGCCTGGCCGCCGCCGCCTCGGCGCCGTCGGGCGCCAATATGCAGCCCTGGCATTTCACGGTGATCACCGACCCGTCAGCCAAGCGCCGGATCCGCGACGCCGCCGAGGCCGAGGAGCGGGACTTCTACCGCGAGCGTGCGCCCCGCGAATGGCTGGAGGCGCTGTCGCCGCTCGGCACCGACGAGCACAAGCCGTTCCTGGAGGATGCCACGCTGATCGCGGTGTTCGCGCAGCGCTTCGGCCAGCTGCCCGACGGCCGCCGGGTCAAGCACTACTACGTCGCCGAATCGGTCGGCATCGCCACCGGCTTCCTGATCGCCGCGCTGCACCACGCGGGGCTCGCGACCCTCACCCACACGCCCAGCCCGATGGGCTTCCTGAACGAGATCTGCGGCCGGCCGGAGAACGAGAAGCCGTACCTGCTCCTGGTGACCGGCTTTCCCACGCCGGACTGCCGGGTGCCGGAGTTCGGCGGCCGCCGCCGGCCGCCGGCCGAGATCAGCAGCTGGCTCGCGCCCGAGGACTGAGAGCGTGAGACCGGCCCGGGCGGCGCGGGCCGCCTTGCATTTCCTGGCCATCGTCGTGCTGACGATCCTCACCCAGGTCGGCGGTGCCTGCTATGCGGCCGGCCTCGCCGCCGCCGCCCGCCGGAGCGCCCGGACCGGCATCCTTGCCGGGCTCATACTGTACGGCGCGCTGACCCTGGGCGTCCTGCCATCGGTGGCCCCGCATTGGGGCCGGGTCGCCCTGCCTTGCGGGTTGGCAGGAACCGCGTCTCCGGCCGCCATCTCACTGCTCTACTGCGCCTTGAACCGGCACTATGGCACGCCGGAAGTCGCGGCCGCGATGCAGCGGATCGCGGGGGCGATGGACCGACGTCATCCCGGCACAGTCGTGACCTATCTCGATGCCGGCTTCCCCCTGCCCGTGCAAATGCCCTTGCTCCCGCATCTGAGCCACCGCGACGGCCGGGCGATCGACCTTGCGCTGTTCTACAACGGCCGGGCCAGGGCGGGAGCGTGGCCGGTCGGCTATTTCGCCTTCGCGCCCGCGGCCAGCGGCGAAGCACGGGTGTGCAGCCGGCCGGGTCCACTGCGCTGGTCGTTCGACTGGCTGCAGCCGCTGTTCGCCGACACCCGGCTCGACCACCGGCGCACGGCCGACCTGGTGCTTCTCGCCATCGCCGAGCCCGCCGTAAGCCGCGTGCTGCTGCATCCGGGGCTGGCGAGTGGCCTCGGCATCAGCAGCGGGAAGCTGCGGTTCGCGGGCTGCCACGCGGCCCGCCACGACGATCATCTGCATCTCGTGATCGGCCCCCCGGGGTAACGCAGGTCGCTCGGTGCCCGAGGCTATTCGGCGGCCTGCCCTGCGTCGCCGGGCAGCTGCCCCTGGGAGCGCATGAACATCCAGGTCGCCGCCCACAGCACCACCCCGATCGCCAGCAGCACCCCGGCGATCGCATACTGGTTGGCATCGCGGCCGGTCCATGGTCCGACCAGGAAGCCGCAGCTCAGGGCGCCGACGACCGGCAGCCAGCCGGGGCTTCGGAAATGCTCGTGCTCCACATGGTCGCCGCGCAGTATCAGGACGGCGACGTTGACGATCGTGAACACCCCCAGCAGCAGCAGCGCGGTGGTGCCGCCGAGATCCGGCACGGCGCCGACGAAGGTGATCAGGCCGCAGGCCAGCAGGGTGGTGAAGCCGATCGCCACATACGGGCTGCGCCGGACGCTGTGGACCAGCCCCATCATCGGCGGCAGCACCCGCTCGCGGCTCATGCCATAGACCAGCCGGCTGGCCATCAGCATGTTGATCAGCGCCGAGTTGCCGACCGCGAACATGGTGATCAAGCCGAAGACCGAAAGGGGAAAGCCGGGGGCGCCCGCCTCGACGACCTGCAGCAGCGGCGTGTCGCCCTCGCCCAGCCGCTCGGCCGGCACCAGGGCGATCGCCACGATCGACACCAGCAGGTAGATCGCCGCCGCCAGCAGCAGCCCGCCCATCAGCACCTTCGGGAAGATCCGCGTCGGGTTGCGCGACTCCTCCGCCATGTTGACGGAGTCCTCGAAGCCGACCATCGCGAAGAAAGCCAGCGTCGTCCCGGCGATCACCGCCCAGACCATGCCGCGATCACCGGGCGGCTGGAACTCGAAAGCACGCCCGATGTCGCCCTGCCCCGCCGACAGCGCCCAGGCGCCGATGGCGATGACGATCATCAGCCCGGTCAGCTCGATGCAGGTGAAGACGACGTTCAGCTTCACGCTCTCGCCGACGCCGCGGTAGTTGATCGCGCCGAGCAGGACCATGAAGCCGAGGCTGACCGCCAGGATCGCCGCCTCGCCGAGGCCGAGGCCGAAGCCGCCGCTCAGGTTCTCGGCAAAGGCGCGCGCCGCCGTCGAGGCCGAGGTGATGCCTGACGACATCACCGCGAACGCCACCAGGAAGGTCACGAAGTGAACGCCGAAGGCCTTCTGCGTGTAGAGCGCCGCCCCGGCCGCCTTGGGATACTTGGTGACCAGCTCGAGATAGCTGCAGGCGGTCACCACCGCGACCAGGAAGGCGACCAGGAAGGGCAGCCAGACGGCACCGCCGACCTCGTTCGCCACCTTGCCGGTCAGCGCATAGATCCCGGTGCCGAGCACGTCGCCGACGATGAACAGCAGCAGCAGCCAGGGCCCCATCACCCGCTTCAGCTTCGGTCCGTCGTCCCGGTCGCCGGCAGTTTCGTCGCTCACCCAGGCCTCCCGCAGCGATTGTCTCCCCTGGCGGGAAACCTGCCGGAGATTGCCCCGGTTCCTGCGCTCGCTTTCCCGCGCTCGTGCCCTGCCGGCACCAGTCCCGGCCACCGCCGCCCGGCGTTGGCCGTGGCGCGGCGGCGCCGGGCATGATTGATTCGCCGCCGCCGCTTCGTCCGCGGCCGCCCGCGAAGGAGAGCGTGTTGGACCGACGCAGCAGCCTGCCGAACGCCCTGCCGATCCTGATCGGCGCGTCGGTGATGCTAACCCTCGCCATGGGGATCCGGCAGAGCCTCGGCATCTTCATGCCGTCGCTGACCGCGGAACTGGCGCTCTCGGTCGCCGACTTCGGCTTCGCCATCGCCATCCAGAACCTGGTCTGGGGCCTGTGCCAGCCTTTCGCCGGAGCGCTGGTCACGGCCTGGGGCTACCGCCCGGTGATGATCGCGGGCGCCGTGCTCTACGTCGCCGGGCTGGCGCTGCTGTCGGCGGCCGAGGGCATGCTGACGGTGATGCTCGGCGCCGGCCTGCTGGTCGGTGTCGCCATGGCGCTGGCCTCGGCGTCGATGGCACTGGCGGTGACCGCCCGCGTGGTGTCGGCGGCCAAGCGCAGCACCTATCTCGGCATCGTCTCGGCAGCCGGCTCGATCGGCGCCCTGATCGCCGCACCGGTCGGCCAGATGCTGACGACCGGGGAAGGCTGGCGCATCGGCGCCGCCGGGTTCGCGGTCATGGCGCTGATCATGATCCCGGCCGCCTGGTTCGCCGGCCGCGTCGACCGCAGCCCCGAGCCTGTGTCATCCGGCAGCGCCGACGCGTTGAATGCCATGGCGGCGTTGCGGCTGGCCTCGGGTCGGCTGCCCTTCGTGGTGATGTCGCTCGCCTACTTCGTGTGCGGCATGCAGCTGGTGTTCCTGACCACGCATCTGCCGTCCTACCTGGTGCTGTGCGGCATGGACCCGATGTTGACGGCGACCGCACTCGGGACAATCGGCGGCTTCAACGTGCTCGGCAGCCTGTTCTTCGGCTGGGCCGGGGGGCGGTGGAACAAGGAGATGCTGCTGGGCCTCATCTATATCGTCCGGTCGGCGACCATCGCCGCCTATTTCGTGCAGCCGCCGACGCCGGAGAGCACGGTGGTGTTTGCCGCCATCATGGGCTTCCTGTGGCTCGGCGTGGCACCGCTGGTGACCGGCTCGGTGGTTGAGATGTTCGGCCTGCGCTGGCTGCCGATGCTGCAGGGCGTGACCTTCTTCAGCCACCAGATCGGCAGCTTCCTGGGGGCGTTCGGCGGCGGCTGGATTTTCGACCGCCTCGGCGCCTACGACCTCGCCCTGCAGCTCGGCGTGTCGATCGGGCTGTTCGCCGGCGTCGTGCAGGTCCTGGTGGCGCTGCGGCCGCGCACGCCGGAGCCGCTGCCGGCGTAGCACGGCAAGGCGACCACCCTACGCGTCACCACGCGCGATCAACCAGTCGTCCGGCTTGCCGGCTGCAGTCACCGGCAAAGCCGGGCCGAAGGTGAACGACCTCGGGATCTCCACCGACTGCAGCCTCGCGTCGAGCCAACGCGACAATTCGGCCGACAGAGACGCTGCCGCCGACGGCCCGGCGCGCGGCACGACGAATGCCTTCAGCCGGCCGCCTTCGTCGCGCCGCATCGCGCGCACCGCGGCATCGGCGACGCCGGGATGTTGCAGCAGCAGGTCGCGGACGCGGGAGGGAAACACGTTGATTCCGCCGACCTGTACCGCCCCGTCGATGCGCGCGCCGACGCGGAACTCCCGATCCCCGATCCAGTCCAGGTGGTCCGGCACGGCCGCCTCCAGACCGGTCCTCCCACGCAGCAGCCGCCCGTCACACCGGCTCCGGGCCCACTGAGGCATCAGAGTGTAAGGCGCGTTCGGCGACCGCCGGTATCCGATCCCAGCGGTCTCGGAGGATCCGTAAACCTCGACGACGCCGGACACGCCGGCCGCCATCAGCCGGTCCACCGTCGAACGGCCGCATGGCGCGGTGGAGGTGACGACGCCGACGTCATTAGGGACGGCGCTCGCAACGCTCGCGACCAGGTCGAGGAGTTGGGGGTGCGCGACCACGAGATCGCCGGGGCGGGTCTTCCGCAGCAGCGAAGCCGGCGAGACACCGCGCAGGTCGACCACCGGGATCCCGAGTGCTGCCGGCAGCATGACGGTGAAGAGAAAGCCGTAAATGTGGTGGGTCGGCTGCACGCCGATGATCCGACGGCGATCCGCGAACAGCTCGACAAGCAGATCGAGCTCCGCCTCCAGGTCGGCGATCGGGTGGGTGCACGCCTTCGGCTCGCCGGTCGATCCGGAAGTGGCGAAGGTCACCGCCTCATCCCAGGCGGAACGTGACCGGATGACGATCCGCGCCCAGTCCGCCGGTCCGCGGCGTGCCAGGAGCAGATCGTCCAATCCGGTTTCGTGCAGGTGGAAGTACCGGCTTACGGCGGTGACGATCGACAGCAGCTCCAGCGAGTCGGCGGCGACAGGGTCCGCCGAAGCGCCGTCGCCGCATCCCGGACGCACCGCCGGCTGGCCCGGACGAAGCCGGGCCAGTTCGGCGCTCACCAGGTCGCGCAGGACCGGTTCGATGCGATCCGCGTCCCACCAGGACTTGCCGGTCGCCATCGGCTCAGACGCGCTTCACGAAGATCCAGTTGCTATCGCCGGTCAGGGCCCGCTTCATGTGAATCTTCACCTTCGTCGGCGCCATGTTGTAGTCGAAGGTGTACTCGAACATCACGTTGAGATCCTTGCTCTTCACACCCTCCTGAAAGCGTCCGAAGAACTGCGGCGTCTTGGTGCAGGGTGCGACGTCGGTGAAGAAGTTCTTGCCGATGACGGCCTTCGGATCGCGACCTGTGATTTCGCCTTCAGTTGCGTTGTATTGCAGGATCCGTCCGGCATCGTCGAGCTGGATGGCGCCGAATGCCAGCTTGTCGACGTCACCCACTCCAAGCTTCGACATCGCGTTGTCGATGTCGCCCTGGCCAAACTTCACGAGGTCCATGATGATGCATCCGGTCAATTGCAGTGCCGCACTTACGCAGCGACCGCCGGACCGGATCATCTGAGGCTAAGCGACCACGAAGTCGTAACGGCCGAGCCGGGCGTCGGCCGGCCCGGATTCCTTCAGCAGCAGCCGCGCGTCGAACATCCGGTCGCGGGCGTTGCCTGGTTCGCCCGCGAAATAGAGCTGGGTGGTCAGCACCGGACCGCCCCGCCGCTGCACCTTCACGTGGAAGTGGCGGGTGCGTCCCGGATAGCGGGCCGGGACGATGGTCGCGAACCACCAGCGGCCCTCGGCATCCGTGAACTGGTGCCCGCGCAGCCGGTAGCCGCTGTTGTCGTAGGCGCCGGTGGCGTCGGCATGCCACAGCTCGACCAGGGCGCCGGGCTGCGGCCGGCAGGCGGTGTCCAGCACGAAGCCGGCGATGGTGATCCGGCTGCCCGAGGCCACGTCGGCCGCGAGGTCGTGCCGCAGCGGCGATCCGGGCGAGAAATACGGCCCCTCCGACTGCGCCGTAGTCCGCTCGGCCGCATCGGCGCAGGCGGGTGTCGGTGCCAATGCGGCGGGCGCGGCCGCCTGGCCGCGCAACGGCGCCAGCCCGAGCGAACCGGCGAACAGCGAAGCCAGGATATCCCTGCGAGATGCCGTCATCGGATGCCTCCCCTGATGATCATTCGGTGGAAATATGGGGGTTGCCAAGTCCAAGCTCTGATCCATAATGTAAGTGAACATTCACTACATGGACGGCGCGCCCATGCCGCGACATCCCGACACCCGCCAGCGCATCGAGCGCGCCGCCGTCGCCCTGTTTGCAGCCAAAGGCGTCGACGCGACCACGACCAAGGACATCGCCGCCGACGTCGGGATCTCCGAGGGTGCCATCTACCGGCATTTCAAGAGCAAGGACGAGCTGGTCTGGCATCTGTTCTCGGCCAACTATTTCGACTTGGCCCGGCGCATCGACGCGATGCTGGCCGAGACGCCGTCCTTCGTGGAGCGCATCGATCGCGCGGTCGACCTGTTCTGCACGCTGTTCGATGACGATGCCGACCTGTTCGCCTTCATCCTGATCTCGCAGCACGGCCAACTCCGCCGGGTCGAGGACGGCATGCCGAGCCCGGTCGCCAGCCTGCGCGGCATGTTCCAGGCGGCGATCGACGCCGGCGAATGCCGCGGCACGGATGCCGACCTCGCGACCGCGATGGCGCTCGGCCTCGTCACCCAGCCGGCGACCTTCCTGATATACGGCCGCCTGCAGCCGCCGATGACCCGGTTGGCGCCGCTGCTGGCCGAGGCCGTCAAGCGCGTGGTGCTGCCATGACCGCCGTCGCCCGCCGCCGCGTCTTTCCAGGACCGGCATTCGCCGGCAGCCTGTCGCGGCTGCCCAACCTGCGGCTCCCGACCCTCGGCGGCCGGCATTTCTGGATGGACGTGGACATCGCCACCACCCACCGGGTGCAGCGCAACGTTTGGACCGGGCACTGCCGGCTGCTGGACCGCCACGACCGCCGCTGGGCCGCCGGCACGCTGGGGCACTGCCGGGCCGCCGCGCGCCGGCATTTCCCGCTGCCCGTCCAGACCGGGACGCTGGTGGTGCTGCTGCACGGCCTGTACCGGTCGCGGCACTCGCTGGCCCGGCTGGAGCGCCGGCTGAACGAGGCCGGATGGATCACCATCGCCCCGAACTATCCGAGCGGCCATGCCGACCTGCCGGCCCTCGGCGACTGGCTGAACCGGGTGATGAACGGCATCACCGGCTACGAGCGCGTGGCCTTCGTGACCTACAGCCTCGGCGGCCTGGTGCTGCGCGCCGCCCTCGGCCGGGACAGCCCCTGGCGCCGCCGCCTGGCGGTTGCCGGTGCTGTGCAGATCGGCACGCCGAACCGCGGCGCCCAGGCGGCAGCACTGCTGCGCGGCCTGGCGGAAGACAGCGGGCTCGCCGGTCCGGCGGCGCGGGCGCTGTGCCGGCCGATCGACCTGCCTGAGCCGCCGGCGGAGATCCCCGTCACCGTCATCGCCGGCGGCAACGGGCGCAACGGCTTCAATCCCTTCCTCGATGGCGACGACGACGGCGTGGTGAGGGTGGCGGAGACCCGGCTCGGCCGCGATCACGACTTCCACCTGGTGCCGACCCTGCACGGGCTGCTGATCGGCCATCCGGCGACCGACGATCTTGTCCGCGCAGCCCTCACCGCATGGACCGCCACCGATGCCGAGCCGGTTACTGCGCACCGGGCAGGCTTTGCAGATACTCGATGACCTGCGCCCGCTGGCCGGCGTTCGGCAGCCCTACCACCATGCTGGTTCCCGGGAGCCGCCGGCATCAGACATCCTCCTCGCCAGGCGCGCGGCGAAGCCGGTCCAGGCCGGCGGCAAGCGCGCCGCCGCAGTCGTCCACCGCCCTCGCGGCGATGCGGTCATGGGCTGGCCTGGCCACTGCCCGAACATCCGGCCAGCCGGCCGCGGCGGCGCCGAGGAGCAGGGCGGCGGTGAGCGCGATCACCGCGCGGTCGAAGGAGCCGAGGCGCGGGACGTGATCCTGCCAGCGGTAGTCGGCGGAGGGCGTCGCCATGGAAGTTCCTCCGTTCCAGTTTGCAGTTGCGAAGGCGGCCACCCTGGCAAGCCGATGTCGCAGAAGTTTGCCCGCTGCCGCCGCCGATCTTCGCGAGGTGTCGCAACCACCGGCGCTGACACAGTTTGATGCAATAAACCCGCCGGAAGCCTCGATTTTCCGGCGTTGCCGGCGGGTCGGACGTGGTATCCATCCGGCGAGGCAGAGCCATGGAAACGACACCGCACATCGCCATCGTCGACGACCACGGAGAGATCCGCGAACTGGTCGCCCGCTATCTCGGCGAGCACGGCTACCGGGTCAGTTCCGCCGACAGTGCCGCGGCGCTGCGCCGGCTGCTGCAGCGCAGCGCCCCCGACCTCATCGTCCTGGACATCATGATGCCAGGCGAGGACGGGCTGTCGGTGTGCCGCGACCTGCGGTCGTCGAGCAACCTGCCGATCATCCTGCTGACCGCCGTCGCCGAGGACACCGACCGTATCGTCGGCCTCGAGATGGGCGCCGACGACTACCTGACCAAGCCGTTCAACCCGCGCGAGCTGCTGGCCCGCATCAAGGCGGTGCTGCGGCGCGCCAACAGCCTGCCGCCACGACAGGCCGGACCGCGCAGCCGGGCGATCCGGTTCGACCGCTGGACCCTTGAGGTCGGCCGGCGCGAACTGGTCAGCGAGGACGGCGTGGCGGTGCCGCTGAGCACGGCGGAGTTCCGTCTGCTGACGGTGCTGATCGACCATCCCGGCCTGGTGCTGACCCGCGACCAGCTGCTCGACCTGACCGTCGGGCGCACGGCCGACGTCTACGACCGCAGCATCGACAACCAGGTCAGCCGGCTGCGCCGTAAGATCGAGGTCGACCCCCGCAACCCGTCGCTGATCAAGACCCACTGGGGCGGCGGCTACAGCTTCGTCGCGGAAGTCACGCCGGCATGACCAGGATCTGGGACAGGAGCTTCTGGAACCGCAGCCTGGCGAGCCAGCTGGTGGGATTCATGCTGGTGGCCCTGCTGCTGTCGCAGGGCCTCGGCTTCCTGATCTACAGCGACGAGCACGGCCAGGCGCTGCGCGAGACCCTGAAGGAGGAGTTCCTGCTGCGCTCGGCCTCGGTGGCGCGGCTGCTGGAGACCACGCCGGCGATCTACCATGCCGAGATCCTGCAGGCGGCCGACACCTCCTACACCCGCTTCTGGGTGACCACCGACGCTGCGGACGATGTCGTGACGTGGCGCGGGTCGGCCTGGCGGCAGCTGAAGACGCCGTTGCCGGAGAACAAGGACGGCGAACGCGCGCCGGCGGCGGACGCGCAACAGCCGGGCGAGCCGCTGCGCTTTCCCGGCACCGACAACATGATCGCCGTCGACCGCTGGGAGGAACTTGCGCCGAGCAGCTGGCCGCTCGACAGGCCGGCCCGTTTCGTCCGCCTCGACAACGAGTTCGGCGCCGGCCTCGTGGTGCCGCTGCAGGGCGGGCGCTGGCTGAACGCCGCCATCGCCAAGAGCAAGAAGCCCGCCTGGATGTCGCAATCCGCCCTGTCGCTGGCAATCTCCGCGGTGCTGCTGTCGCTGATCGCGGTGCTGGTGGCGCGCCGGATCGCCCGGCCGCTGCGGCGGCTGGCGCGAGCCGCCGAGGCGCTCGGCCGCGGCGAGGCGACGGTGCGGCTGACCGAGGACGGTCCGGACGACACCCGCCGCACCGCCGAGGCCTTCAACCGCATGCAGGACCGGCTGCGGCGCTTCGTCGACGACCGCACCGCCATGCTGGCCGCGATCGGCCACGACCTGCGCACACCGATCACCACGCTGCGGCTGCGCGCCGAGTTCGTCGCCGACGAGGAGATGCGCGAGAAGATCCTGGCCACACTCGACGAGATGCAGGTCATGACCGAGGCCACCCTCGCCTTCGCGCGTGAGGACGCGGCTGGCGAGCCGACCCGGCTGGTCGACCTGGCGGCACTGGCCGAAAGTGTGTGCGACGACCTCGCCGACCTCGGCTCCGATGTGCAGTTCAGCAACGGCGAGCGCATCCCCTACCGCTGCCGCCCCGCCGCACTCCGGCGTGCCATCCGCAACCTGGTGGAGAACGCGGTGCGCTACGGCGAGCGGGCGCGGGTGACGCTGACGATCGCCGGCGACAGCATCGAGATCGGCGTCGACGACGACGGCGGCGGCATCCCCGAGGCCGAGTGCGAGCGGGTGTTCGCGCCTTTCGTGCGGCTGGAGGCGTCGCGCAGCCGGTCCACCGGCGGCGTCGGCCTCGGCCTGTCGGTCGCCCGCACCATCGCCCGCAGCCACGGCGGCGACATCGCGCTGCTGAACCGCCCCGGCGGCGGGCTGCGCGCCGTGCTGCGACTGCCGCAGGCGGCGGCGGTCGAGCCAATAGCCACGCACACGCGGACGACGCCCCGCGGACAGCCGGCCCCTCGCCCGGTTCCGCAGCCCTAACCCGCAGGCGAGCGAGGCGCCTGCCGTTATCGGTTGCGCCCGGAAGTCACGCCGAACAAAGTTGATCAGCCACTGTCCGCCCATTGCCGATTAAATTCTTGGGATCCCCCGGACCGACCGAAGGTTCTTCGGACATTCCCCAGGTCTCTCCATTCGGCTCTCGAATCTCGAAAGTCAGCGAGGTACCGCGCTGGATGATCGTGCCCGTCCTACCGTTTGGACATCTGACATCAAGGCGGCCATCCGGCCGGAGGGTCGCTGTCGGCTGGGAGGGGGCTGTTTGAGCCGAGGTCGCCTCACCCCACATTGAAATAATACAGATAATGAGAAGATATCTCATGGTTGGTCCTCCCTACGCAGATGGAACTCTCCGAATGCTGTGAAAAAGAAGCTCCTGGCCGGCGAGCGAGTACCAACTCTCAGTGACAGCACCGGTCGAGCGTGTGGTTCCCACTTGGTTGCCGCCCAGCAATATAATGCCAGGCACTCCTCCTCGACGCTCTTGTCGAACAAAAAATCCTACGTGTCCAAAACCCCGGCGACCGTTCTCCCCGGCCAATGCGAACACTGCGATGTCCCCGGCCTGAGGTTCGCCCACTTGGGTTCCGAAGGTGCGATACCCGCCCGACAACGCGGTGTAGCGATTGGGCTGGCCCGCGACTACTAGGCAAAAAGACACGAAAGCAGCACACCAACTTGTCTGGTCGCCATCAGCGGGCGCTGTACCGGTGGCAGCAAAGAAGCCGAGTATAACTGGATTGGCCCGCACTCGCCACTCGCGATTGTAGAGCTCACCATCCCCATTACGGGAAGTTATGTCTCGAAAGTAGCCAGCCACGACCATCCAATCTGGTTGGCGGGGCGCATCTAGTAGGAGCTTAAAGCCGGTGCGGATTTCTTCATGGCGGGCTGGCGTCGTCCCAACGATTGCTCCGCCTAGTGGAGCGGCGCCACGGATTACTGGTCCGAACTGTGGGTCGTCCTCGGGGCGAAGCAGTTGCATCCAATCCGAGGGGGCTGATGACTCCTGCGATAACGCAATGCGCGGTGCTCCGACCGTCATCCCGAGGCTGATGCTCGCACCGGCGATTACATTCCTGCGGGCAAACTGTCTCATATCCCTACCTCCCACACATGGTGACCTGACCAAAATCGGAGTTAATCTGAATCATTGCGTAGCTCGGATTGGAGATATCGCAAGCGGCGAGCCCGAAAGATGGTGCAGTTTGGCATCTGTAATCACCTGATACAGCGATCACTGGCGCGCGTACTTCCCCAGACGAACTTTTCTCAAACGCGGTCACCGTGATCGAACCGGTGTATCCAAATATATCAAGCGCACCTCGTGCAAATAACGCACTGACGCAAATATATGGTGACGAGCTTAGCGACAGAGGACCCCCTATTTCACTATTAATCCAATCGGTGTACCGCTGAAGGTCCACAAAGTGCGAAACTCTTGGGCTGTCGACCAAGCAGCTGCCGGCTAGGGGGTCGGGGGGTGGGGGGGAGTAGTACGATGCAATACCGACTACACCCCAGGAACCATCAGCGCCACGCTGAAGCAATGGAGCGCCCGAATCACCTTGGCACACAGCCGCCGATTGCAGGAATTCGGCCTCCACGGTCGGTTCGGAGAAGCGACTGCAAATCGTGTCCGACGCGTGGTACCGACCACATACATCGCGGCTTGAGGCTACCCCGATTGGTCGTGACACTTGCCCTATGCCCGCAGCTATGGGTCGACCGGGCTCAAAGCCGAGCCGCGCTGCATACTCGGGAATCGTTATCGATAGCGTTCCGAAGCTTGCCAGCACGGGCCGCGCCCGTCCTGTTGGGACAACCGCGAAATACATTGGCGCGGGCTCAGCGACAGGCACTAGCGCCAAATCGGCAACCGGACCTGCCATTATGTCCGGATTGCCGACGGGCGCGGGTACGATTTTCGCTGGTGATGCATAAGCGGGGTGAATGACCGGTGCCGCGCTTACCGGCAGCAAGCCAAATTGAGGAAGATAAACAGTAAGCCGAAGTGACAATAGTGTCGGTGTGCAGTCTGCGGTTGTGCGTTCATCTACACCGAGGACTGTGCAGAGACAGTGTGCGGCAGTCAGGAAGTGCCTGCGGCCGACCATCACGCCGCTACAATTGCTAAATCCAGCCATCCCAACACGCTCGATAATGAGCCTGCCTACTGGTGCAAAGAGCGCCGTATCCAAAAAGACCCCGCCACGTTCGTCGTTGGCTTCGTAGGATCGTGCTGCATAATATCGCTCTGTCAGGTAGACCTTGTTTTCACGGACTGTCAGCATACTCTCCAGAAAGGATGGCAGGCTGGTCGGTACTGTCGCTGGGATCGGGTCGGCTCCCGTCGCGCTTGCGGTGCCTGCGACAGTCACCATCAGCGCCGACGCGAGGAAACTAGAAAATATCGTCATCCGATTCATGAAACTATTCGGCTCAGACATCATGACCGTCTCTAGCTTCTCTTCTCATATCGCACATCCCGCTTACGGACAGTTTCCGAAATGGCCGATTGAAACATGATGACTTACCAAGCCGAATCTAAGAGCCGTTGCGCGAGGCGACGGCACAACTCGGGCGATTGCCGGGCCACTCCGTGTCGTCGAGCCGCAGCACGTGCCGCACAGTCGCGACGTCTTCGACGATCTCAACTTGTTCGATCTTCCCACTAGGATCATAGGAAACGAGGGCAGGCTTCCGGCCATCCGAAAATTCGACGAAGCCCCCGATGACCCTGAGATCGTCACTGTCCTTCCTGGCTTGGTAGCAACTGAAGCCTACTGCCGACTTGAGAGCCTTCAGAGCCCCTTCTCCATATTGGCTAGGCTTTCCAGGTACCCGTAAGACGAAGTAATCCATCGGAGCAGTTACAATATTTCGAAGCTCGTCGAGGTAGTCGGCCGGCCGATCGAGAGCGCCAGACAAAAGCAAGCCGAGCTGCTGAATTTCACCATTCCGATTGGTTTTCCTTGGCGTCGGATCGGCAAATCGGTATTCATTGTTAGAGATAGCAGCAAGGTGCCGCAGTTCCGGCTCACTAAAGCAGTCTTTCGATCTAATATGGTACAGCCTATCGTAGGCACTATACTTATACATAATGGCATAGCGGACGACCAACTCGTCGTCACCGACGAGAAATGAGGATAACCATTCTTTGATAACGGAACACTGATTGCGTATTTCGTCGGCCTTATCACTGGACGACAACCCGGAAAGGTTCACGCCGCCAACTCGATTATCGCGCAAAACAGAGTTTATCGTATTAAGTTCACTTAGGCTCGATGGAAATAGACTCGTTCCCAATATCTTGTCAGGTGTGGGCCACGGCAAGTTTTCCGATTTTACGATAGAAGTCGCGTAGCGCATGTAAATTCGGATCACTGGTTGCCAGCTTGACAAATCGATCCCGGTTCCGCTACTATTCGGATTTTTTATACTGAGATACCAGGAATCTTGACTATCGGTCTCATTGCTTGGAAAGAAGTAGAACGATTTGACGATCGGCACCTGCGCAGACTCGGAGTACAATGAACTGCGGACCAGATCGAGTCGTCGCGCAACGGCATTGATTCGATCCCGTCCAGCGCCAGAAATAACACCAAGGCCAGTTGCGCCTGCAACCGTACTGACGAACTCGGTGACGATTCCCCCAGCATTCTCAATTAAACCACCACTCACCTGCTTGATCTGATTAAAGGTGAACGTGATGGTGTATCCCGCACCTGCAATGCTAGGCATCGACGCGGTGATCTGTGCACCATCCCGGATTGGCAAGGTCAGACATTTCGGTTCACCAGGGCGAGGCATTTCGCGAATCTGAGACATGTAGATAGGAACATCAACCGTAGGATGCTCGTTTAAAACAGGCGAGATCTTCGCGCTGACGGCAGACGAAGCGCTCTGATCAACGCCGAACAATGATCGTAACATAGACAGAAACGATTTATCTATACAAGCATTGTCATTGATCGGCATATTACTGTTGAAGTCAACATAGACGGCGGCATAATATGGCGTATTTGAAGGTCGCGCACCGAACGGGTTCTTGATCGGCTTAATCAGATCACTCAGGATCGCGCCACGAGTGCCTGCTGGCTCGGCCGCGTGAATGTCTGTATGCATACAACCTGCAACCATCAGGCTGGCCGACAGAACGGCAAATTTCATGCGCACTGGTTGCCCCCCGGATTCCCGTTGACGCGTCATTGAAACAACCAAGATTGACAGCATGCAATCTATGTTTGCAATTTATTGAACTTATTGCAAAAATTTGACCTGCCGCGTTCACGACGCCGAGTGAGTCCGACGCCGACTTCAAGCCGCTCACGGACGATGACAGCGTATTCGTCTCATGCAGCCCGCCACCACCCAAGTGTCGGCACTCGGTCATTTTCTCGGAAAGCAGATCAGCCCTGCGGGAACCTGCAAGCCGCTCCAACACTTTTCTTCCTCGAGGTAGGACGACCGTTCCCGGTCACGCAGTCGTAACCGCCGCCCTGCGGCATTCTGTATCAAACTGTATCGGCAGGCCGGAGCTGCACCACTCCGCGACAAACGAGCGACTCCGGGACAAACTTGCACGACACCTGCGGTTTAGAAACGTGCCGTGCGGCTCATTCGTACCGGAGGGACAGTTCATGGCCAGAATCAACGTCAACGGCAAGACGGTCGAGGTCGACGCCGACGGCTCGACCCCACTGCTCTGGGTGCTGCGCGAGCACCTAGACCTGACCGGCGCGAAATATGGCTGCGGCGTCGCCCAGTGCGGCGCCTGCACCGTTCACATCAACGGCGAGGCCCAGCGCTCCTGCGTGCTGCCGCTCGAAGGGGTCGCCGAGACCGACAAGGTGGTCACCATCGAGGGCCTGTCGCCGGACGGCTCGCACCCGGTGCAGAAGGCCTGGGTGTCCCTCGACGTGCCGCAATGCGGCTACTGCCAGACCGGCATGATCATGGCGGCGGCTGCCCTGCTGGCGCGCAACCCGAAGCCGAGCGACGCCGACATCGACGCCGAGATCACCAACATCTGCCGCTGCGGCACCTATCGCCGGGTCCGCGCCGGCATCCACATGGCGGCGAGCCAGAAGGCGTGAGGAGCGACACCATGACAAAGATGTTCGATGTTTCGCGCCGCGGCTTCGTGATCGGCGGTGCCGCCGCCGGCCTCACCCTCGGCCTGCGCCTGCCCTTCGATGGTGGCGGCGCCCTCGCCTCGCCGGGCTTTCCCGACGAAATCAACGCCTGGGTGGTGGTGAAGCCCGACGAGACGGTGGTGATCCGCATCGCCCGCTCCGAAATGGGCCAGGGCACGCTGACCGGCCTCGCCCAGCTGGTGGCCGAGGAACTGGACTGCGACTGGGCCAACGTGACCACCGAGTATCCCACACCCGGTGCCAACCTGGCGCGCGGCCGGATCTGGCAGAGCTTCTCGACCGGCGGCAGCCGCGGCATCCGCGAGTCGCATGAATACGTCCGCCAGGGCGGGGCCGCCGCCCGCATGATGCTGGTCGCGGCAGCCGCCAAGGAATGGGGGGTGGCCGCCTCGGAGTGCACGGTCGACAAGGGTGTGATCAGCCACGCCGGCTCCGGCCGCAGCACCACCTACGGCAAGGTGGCCAAGGCCGCCGCCCTGCTGGAGGTCCCGGCCAACGTCACGCTGAAGGACCCCAAGGACTGGAAGATCGCCGGCAAGCCGCTGAAGCGGCTCGACACCGCCGACAAGGTGACCGGCCGCCAGGTCTACGGCGCCGACCTCAAGCTGCCCGGCATGCTGAATGCCGCGATCCGGCAGTGCCCGGTGTTCGGCGGCAAGGTCGCGTCCTTCGATGCCGCCGCTGTCGCCTCGATGCCGGGCGTGAAGAAGGTGGTGGCGGTCGACGACAACGCCGTCGCGGTGGTCGCCGACCGCTGGTGGCAGGCCAAGACCGCGCTCGACGCCCTGCCGATCACCTGGGACGAGGGCGAGCACGCCAAGGTCACCAGCGCCTCGATCGACGAGTTCCTCGCGGAGGGGCTGACCGCCCGCGACGCCTTCGTCGGCAACAAGAACGGCGACGCCGACGGCGTGCTCGCCAAGGCGACCCGCAAGGTCGAGGCGGTCTACGCCTACCCCTACCAGAACCACGCCACCATGGAGCCGATGAACGCCACGGCGAAGTGGACCGAGGATCGCTGCGAGGTCTGGTGCCCGACCCAGAACGGCGAGGCCGCACACGCCGCCGCCTCGGACGCCGCCGGCCTGCCGCCGCAGCAATGCGACGTCTACAAGCTGCACCTCGGCGGTGGCTTCGGGCGGCGCGGGGCGTTCCACGACTATGTCCGCCAGGCGGTGCTGATCGCCCGCAACTTCCCCGGCACCCCGGTCAAGCTGTTGTGGACCCGCGAGGAGGACATGACGCATGGCGCCTATCACCCGATCACGGCCTGCAAGCTGACGGCGTCGCTCGACGACAACGGCGACGTCACCGCCATGCGGATCCGCATCTCCGGCCAGTCGATCCTGGCCGGGGTGATGCCGCAGCGTCTCGCCGGCGGCGCCGACATGGTCACCTTCCAGTGCTTCCTGCCGAAGGGCGAACACGGGATCAGCTACAGCTTCCCGAACCTGCTGATCGACCACGCCATGCGCAACCCGCACGTCCCGCCGGGCTTCTGGCGCGGCGTCAACGCCAACCAGAACACCGTCTACATGGAGTGCTTCATCGACGAGTTGGCACACGCCGCCGGCAAGGACCCGCTGGAGTTCCGCCTGAAGCTGATGGGCAATCACCCGAACAACGCCGCGGTGCTCAAGGCGGTGGCGGAACGTGCCGGCTGGGGCAAGCCGGCGCCCGAGGGCGTGTTCCGCGGCCTGGCGCACTGCACGGCGTTCGGCAGCCACATCGCGGCCTGCGCCGAGGTGTCGGTGACCAAGGGCCAGCTCAAGGTGCACCGCATCGTCGCGGCCACCGACTGCGGCCACGCCGTCAACCCGCAGCAGATCGAGGCGCAGGTCGAGGGCTCCTTCGTCTACGGCCTGTCGGCGGCGCTGTACGGCGCGTGCACGGTGAAGGAGGGCTGCATCGAGCAGCAGAACTTCGACACCTACCCGGTGATGCGGATCGACCAGATGCCCGAGGTCGAGACCATCGTGATGCCGTCCGGCGGCTTCTGGGGCGGGGTCGGCGAGCCGACCATCGCGGTGGCGGCGCCGGCCGTGCTGAACGCGATCTTCGCGGCCACCGGCAAGCGCATCCGCACGCTGCCGCTGGCGCAGCACGACCTGGGCACCGCGTGAGGGGCACGGCATGAGGCTGGCGGTCCTGGCCGCGGCGGTGATCTGGGCGTCCGCTCCGGCGGGCGCCCGGCCCGCCGCCGCGGACAGCCTGCTGGCCTACGCCGTCCGCGGTGACGCCGTTCCCGCCCCGCTCGGCGGCCTGATCGGGGACGCGGAGCGCGGGCGTGAAGTCGTCCTCGACCGGCGGCGGGGCAACTGCCTGATCTGCCACGCCTTCCCGGTCGCGAACGAACCGTTCCAGGGCAGCCTGGGGCCGGCCATGGCGGGGGTCGGATCGCGGCTCGATGCGGGCCAGATCCGGCTGCGGCTGATCGACCAGAGCCGGCTGAACCCACGGACCATCATGCCGCCCTACTACCGGGTCGAGGGGCTGGTGGACGTGGCACCCGAGTACCGCGGCCGCCCGGCCCTGGCGGCGCAGGAGATCGAGGACGTGGTCGCCTGGCTCGCGACCCTGACGGAGTGACCATGCCGACACGCAGACAGATCATCCTGGGTGCGGGCTTCGCGGGAGGCGTCGCCCTGCTGCCCCGCGCCGCGCCCGCGTCACCGGAACTGCGCGACGCCGCACTCGCCGAGCTGACCGGCGGTGGGCCGGTCTCGGACGGCCGCGTCACCCTGACCATCCCGGGCGTCGCCGAGAACGGCCTGTCGGTCTACACGACCGTCGCCGTCGAGAGCCCGATGACCACCGGCGACCACGTGCGCGCCATCCACATCCTGTCCGAGCAGAACCCGATCGCCCGGCTGCTCAGCGTCCGCCTCGGCCCGCGCGCCGGGGTGGCACGGGTCTCCACCAACCTCCGCCTCGCGGCCTCGCAGGAGGTGACGGCACTGGCGGAGATGAGCGACGGCTCGTTCTGGCGCGACCGCAAGACGGTGATCGTCACGATCGCCGCCTGCATCGACGGAGGCTAGGAGCGATGGGAATGTCGCTGGCGCCCGCCCGCGTATCGATGCCGGCCGAGGCCAAGGCGGGCGATGTCATCGAGATCAAGGCGCTGATGCGCCACCCGATGGAGACCGGCTACCGCGTCGACTCCCGCGGCCAGCCGATAGCCCGTCACATCGTCAGGCGCTTCTCGGCCGAGTACGACGGCGAGGAGGTGTTCGCGATGGACCTGACGCAGGGCGTCGCCGCCAACCCGTTCATCGCGTTCCACACGGTGGCGACGCGCAGCGGCGAGCTGGTGTTCAGCTGGGAGGACGACCGCGGCGAGGTGGTGACGGTGCGCAAGCGCCTGACGGTCACCGGGTGACTGCGCGTCTCATGCGGGCACGCCGTGTCTGCCTGGCTCTCGCCGGCGTCCTGCTGATGGCGGAGGTGCAGGCGGAGCCGCTGCCGACCGGCACCAGCTTCCTGAGCGACGGGCTGAAGGCGCAGCAGGCGGACGAGGCGGCCAATCCGGGCATGCTGTGGGTCGCCGAGGGCGAGCGGCTGTGGCAGACGCCGGCAGGCGTGGCGGACCGCTCCTGCGCGTCCTGCCACGGTGCGGTGGAGAGCATGACGGGGGTGGCGGCGCGCTACCCGGCGGTGAACGCCGCCAGCGGCGAGTTGCTCAACCTGGAGGGCCGCATCAACCGCTGCCGGACAGAGCATCAGGGGGCCGAACCGATGCCCTACGAGTCCGACGCCCTGCTCGGCCTGACCGCGCTCGTAGCTCGACAGTCGCTCGGCCAGCCGGTGCGGGTCGAGACCGGCGGGGCGGCGGCGGCCCATCACGAGGCCGGCGAAGCGTTCTTCCACCGCCGCCAGGGCCAGATGAACCTGTCCTGCGCGAACTGCCATGTCGACAACGCCGGCAGCGGCCTGCGGGGCGACACCATCAGCCACGGCCTCGGGACCGGCTATCCGGTGTACCGGCTGGAGTGGCAGTCGATGGGGTCGCTGCACCGCCGGCTGCGGTCCTGCTCCTTCGGGGTGCGGGCGGTGCAGTTCGCACCGGGCTCGCCGGAGTATCTCGCGCTGGAGCTGTACCTCGCCGGGCGCGCCGAAGGCACTGCGATCGACACCCCTGCCATCCGCAAGTGAACGGAGGGTTGCATGCTGACGAGACGGAGTTTCCTGGCTGGCGCCGCGGTGCTGTCCGCCGCTGCCTGCGGGCTCTCCCGCCCGGCGATCGCGCAGGCGAAGCCGAGAGTGGTCATCGTCGGCGGCGGCGCCGGCGGCGCCTCGGTGCTGCGCCGGCTGACGGCGGAGGGCAAGGGCGCGCTCGACCTCACGCTGGTCGAGCCGCAGGCGGTCTACACCAGCTGCTTCTATTCCAACCTCTACCTCGGCGGCATCTTCCCGGCGGAGGTCCTGCAACATGGCTACCAGGCGATCGGCGGGCTTCCGGGAGTCACAGTCGCCCGCGACACCGCTGCGGCGATCGGTCGCGACCGGCGTCTCGTGCGACTGGCCGGCGGCGGCGAACTCGCCTATGACCGCCTGGTGCTGTCGCCCGGCATCGCCCTCGACTACGCCTCGGTGCCCGGCTGGTCGCGCGCCGCCGAGGAGCGGATGCCGCATGCCTGGAAGGCCGGCCCGCAGACCATGCTGCTGAAGCGCCAGCTCGACGCCGTGCCGGACGGCGGACTGATCGTGATGATCGCGCCGCCCAACCCGTATCGCTGCCCGCCCGGACCCTATGAGCGGGTGTCGATGATGGCGCATGCGCTGAAGGCGTCGGGGCGCACGCGCGCCCGTATCGTCGTGCTCGACCCCAAGGACAAGTTCTCCAAGCAGCCGCTGTTCCAGCAGGGCTGGGAGGCACACTATCCGGGCATGATCGAGTGGATGCCGCCGAGCATCCACGCCGGCATCGCCGCCGTCGACCCCGCGACCATGACGGTGGAGACCGGTTTCGAGACTTACCGCGGTGCCGACCTCGTCAACGTCATCCCGCGCCAGACCGCCGGCGAGATCGCGGCCGCCGCCGGGCTGACGGACGCCGGCGGCTACTGCCCGGTCGATCCCTTCACCATGAAGGCGCGCGAAGATCCTGCGGTGTTCGTGCTCGGCGATGCCGCAATCGCCGGCGACATGCCGAAATCCGCCTTCGCCGCCAACAGCCAGGCCCGGGTGGTGGCGGCGGTCATCGCGGCCGAACTGCTCGGCACGGCGCCGTCGGAGGCCGCCTATCGCAATCGCTGCTGGAGCCTCATCGACAGCGACGACAGCGTGGTCGTGGGCGGCCGCTACCGGCCGACGGCGGAGAAGATCGCCGAAGTGGAGAACGATATCTCCGGCCTCGCCGACAGCGCGGCGGTGCGCCGGGCCAACTACGAGGACTCCGCCGGCTGGTACGCCGGGCTCACCGCGGAGCTGTTCGGCTGACGCCGCCGGCAGCGTCGTCGCCACGGGCGACCGCGGGATCGCCCGGGCTGCGCTCCACCTGGCGGTGGCGCTGCAGCCACAGCACGACGGTCCAGCAGATCATCGCCCAACTGGCGCCGGCCGCCCAGCCGGCGAGCACGTCGCTCGGCCAGTGCACGCCGAGATAGACCCGGCTCACGCCGACCGCCAGGGTGACCAGCACGGCCAGCGCGATGATATAGGCCTTCAGCGGCCGGCTCGGCTGGATGCGGGCGAGCAGCGCGCCGAGCGTCAGGTAAACCGACGCCGACAGCATGGAATGGCCGCTCGGGAAGCTCGGGCTGACCACCAGGGTGGCATGCGGCACGAGGTCCGGTCGCGGCCGGTCGAAGCCGGTCTTCAGGCCGACGCTGAGCGCCATGCCACCGGCCACCGCGACGATCACGAACAGCGCCGCACGGCGCTTGCCCTGCAGGGCCAGGAAACCCGCCACCGCGAGGGTGATGAAGCCGAGCAGGCCGAAGCCGCCGAGCGCGGTGACGTCGCGTCCGAACACCTCGAGCCATGCCGGCCCGATCGGATCGCTGCGATCCGTCGGATTGCGCAACGCCAGGAGCAGTGCTTCGTCGAACGCGTGCGTGTCGCCCTCGACCATCTCGCCGGCGACCACGACGAACACCCACAGGCCGCACGCGACCAGCAGCAGCGACAGCAGCAGCGGCAACTCGCGCCCGGCGAGGCGCATGGCCGCCGCCGACAGGCCGGCGAGTCTCGGTGTCACGTCGTCGCCTCCATCGCCTCCGGCGCCCGACGCCGCCCCTGGATGCACGCGCGTCGACGTTGGCATTCTTGCATTGTACACAATCCGGACCGGTATCGCTTGACCATCCGGCGAGCGGTCATCAACATGCCATCCGAAATCAACGTCGGCGCAGAACCGGCGACGCAAAGGGCCGACGTGCCCGGCCGAGAATGCTTCGGTCCATCAGGAGGGAACCCCATGAAACTACTCGCGACTTCATTTTCTGTGATTGCCGGCTTCGCTGCCGTCGTCTCGACGGGTCCGGCGACCGCCGCGGTCGACGGCCCCAAGGTGGCCTGGAATCTTTCGGTATGGGGTCCGCCCCGCGCCTTCACCGCCGGTATCGAGGCGGTCTCGAAATATGTCGAGCAGGAGTCCGGCGGCAAGTTCACCATCAAGATCCATTACGGCGATTCGCTGTCGAAGGGTCCTGACAACCTCGACAACATCAAGCTCGGCGCCTTCGAGATGGCGCAGATCTGCGCCGGCTACCACCCGGGCAAGCATCCCGGCATCAACGTCCTCGACCTGCCGGGCCTGCCGCTCGCCGATCCGCAGGTGCACATGATGGTGCACGAGGCGATGCACAAGCACCCCTTCATCCAGGCCGAGTTCAAGAAGTGGAACGCCATGGTCTATATGTCGGTGCTGCAGCCGCAGTCCGAGCTGATGGGCACCGGCGAGCCGCCGACGAAGATGGAAGACTACAAGGGCATGCGCGTCCGGGCCCTCGGCGGCACCGGTGAGGCCCTGAAGAACCTCGGCGCGGTCCCGACCTCGGTGCCGGCCCCGGAGGTGTACAACGGCATGGAGCGTGGCGTCTTCCGGGCGGCCGCCTTCCCGTACACCTACGCCTTCGCGTCGTACAAGATCGACGAGATCGCCAAGTGGCACACCACCAACCTGGCGCCGGGCGCGAACAACTGCCCGACCATTATCGGCATCCCCGCCTACAATGCGCTGCCGGCGCAATACAAGGAGTTGCTGGATAAGGCCGAGCCGGTGGCGTACCAGGCGCTGCAGGACGCGTCCGCCGCGGCGGACAAGAAGAACCGGGCCGCCTGGGACAAGAAGGGTCTGGTCGCGATCGTCTACACGCCGGAGGAGCTGAAGAAGTTCGAGCAGGCCGGCGCCGCGCCGGTGTGGAAAGCCTGGGTCGCCGAAAGCAGCGCCAAGGGCGTTCCGGCGCAGGAGCTGCTCGACATGGTGCTCGCCGAGACCGAGAAGGCCAAGAAGGCCCTCGGCAAGAACTGACGCACGCCCGGCCGCCGGGAGCGATCGCTCCCGGCGGCCATTTCATTCCAATTCGCACCGGGGATCGTCGACGATGACCGAGCCGACAGACTCGCGCTATGGCGGCATGCTGCTGCACCGGCTGGACCGTGCGGTAAATGTGGTCGAGATCGGGGCCGCGGCGGCCGGTGGCATCATGATCTTCATCATCATGTGGGTCGGGGTCGCCGAGATCTTCCTGCGCAAGGTGTTCAACAGCCCGCTCTACGGCCAGCTCGATTTCGTCGAGCAGTCCATGTGCCTCTACGCGCTGCTGCCGATCTCGTACTGCTACCGCAAGGCCGGGCACATCCGCATGGAGCTGATCGTCGACCGCATCTCCGGCCGGGCCCGCTGGATCGTCGAGACGCTGACGGCGATCGCCGCCCTCGCCCTGATCACGGTGCTGATGCCCGGAATCGTGCATTTCTTCCAGAACGCCTACGAGATCGGCGACTCGACCATCAACACGCAGTGGCCGACCTGGCCGGCCAAGTCGGTGCCGATCATCGGCTTCTCGATCCTGTGGGTCCGCATCGTGCTCGAGCTGTGGGCGTATCTGCGCCTGGTCGCCGACCCGGCGGCGGAGCAGATCGCGGTGCCGACGCATCCCAGCATCATCGAGGAAACGGCGCTCTGAGCGCCTAGCCTTCCGCCGTACCGCGCCCTCGCCCGTACAGCCCGCCGGAGAATTCCATGGAACCGACCGACTACGGCATTATCGGGTGCATTGCCCTCACCATCATGATCCTGCTCGGGGTCCGCATCTTCGTGGCCGCTGGCATCGTCGGCTTCTGCGGCCTGTGGGCACTGCGCGGCTTCGACATCGCGGTCGGGATCTCCGGGCACATCCCGTTCTCCGACACCACCAACTATGCGCTGTCGGTGCTGCCGCTGTTCATCCTGATCGGCTTCCTGGCACACAACGCCGGCATCGTGCAGGGCGCCTACCGCTGCGCCCGCGCCTGGCTCGGCTGGATGCCCGGGGGCCTCGGCATCGCGACGGTGTTCGCCTCGGCCGGTTTCGCCGCGGTCTCCGGCGCCAGCACCGCCACCTCCGCGGTCTTCGCCCGCATCGCGATCCCCGAGCTGCTGCGCTACAAATACGCGCCCGGTCTCGCCGCCGCGGTGGTGGCCGCCGGCGGCACGCTGGCCTCGCTGATCCCGCCGTCGGCGATCATGGTGGTCTACGGCATCATCACCGAGACCTCGGTCGGCCAGCTGCTGATGGCAGGATTCATCCCCGGCGCGATCTCGGCGGCGCTGTACGCTGCCGTCATCCTGATCCGCTTCAAGATGAATCCTTCGCTCGGAGCGCCGATCACCGGCATTTCCTGGTCGGAGCGCTTCACCACCCTGCCGGAGATCCTGCCGATCGCCCTGGTGATCGTCGCCGTGCTCGGCGGCATGTACACCGGCTGGGCGACCCCGACCGAGGTCGGGGCACTCGGCGCCTTCATCATCTTCGTCATGGCGCTGATCAAGCGGGCGCTGACGCCGGCCAACCTGATGCACTCGCTGCTGGAGACCGCGAAGCTCACCGTGATGATCTTCTCGATCATCTGGGGCGTGCTGATCTTCGTGCGGTTCCTGGCCTTCGCCGGCATCTCGGCGGCATTCCAGGACTGGATCGTGGCACTAGGCGTCTCGCCCTACCTCGTGCTGCTGTTCGTGATCTTGCTCTATCTGGTGCTCGGCATGTTCATGGACGGCATCGGCATGCTGCTGCTGACCCTGCCGGTGATCTTCCCGGTCATGACCACCCTCGGCTTCGATCCGATCTGGTTCGGCATCATCGTCGTCAAGATGGTCGAGATCGGCCTGCTGACGCCGCCGGTCGGCCTCAACTGCTACGTCGTCCACGGCGTGCGGCCGGACATTCCGCTGCCGAAGATCTTCGGCGGGGTGTGGCCGTTCGTCGTCGCCGACTTCGCCTGCATCGGGCTGTTCATCCTGTTCCCGGGCATCGTGACCTACCTGCCGAACCTGATGCTGGGGAACTGACGGTTTACGGCGACCCCGTCACCTGCAGGGTCTGGCCGGTGATCCACGAGGCGTAGTCCGAGGCGAGGAACATCACCGCGTTGGCGATGTCGTCGGGCCGGCCGAGCCGCCGCATCGCGGTGCGTTCGATCAGCGCCTGCTGGCCTTCGGGCCCGTAGGACTCCCACTGCCGGATGTAGTCGGGGCTGGTCGGCATGAAGCCGGGGGCGACCGAGTTGACGGTGATGCCGTGCGGCCCGAGTTCGGCCGCCAGCTGTCGGACCAGGCCGATCTGCGCCGCTTTGGCGGTGCCGTAGCCGTGGATGCCGGTCAGGCTGACCGCCAGGCCGGCGCGGCTGGAGATCACCACCAGCCGGCCGCGCCCGGCCCGCTTCATCGCCGGAGCCACAGCTCTGGCGAGGTGGAAGGCGCCGTCGACGTTGACCGCCTGGATCGCGCGCCACTGCTCCGGCGTGATGTCCTCGACCGCCTGCCTGGCCTGCCCGCGCACCCCGCCGGCGGAATGCACGGCGACGTCGACGGCGCCGCTCGCCGACTCCGCTTCGATCGCCGCCACCGCCGCCGCGACCGCGTCACAGTCGGTGACGTCGACCAGCATCGGCCGGACCGATCCGCCGCGATCAGGCGAGGCGGTCGACACCGTCTCCTCCAGGCCGTCGGCCAGGATGTCGAGGGCATGGACCGTCGCCCCGCGCGCGGCAAAAGCATGAGCGATGCCGCGGCCGATGCCGCGGACCGCACCGGTGACGACGACGGTCCGGCCCTCGAAGCCGATCTCCATGCCCCACCTCCCCTACATCAGGGCCTTGAGCTGCGCGTAGCGGTTCACCACCGTGACATAGCAGCTCCGCACCTCCGAGCCGTCGCCACGCCGCTCCGCCGCCGGCAGGGCATCGATCGCCTCGAAGATCCGGTGCTTGACGAAGAACCGCCAGTGCACCGGCAGCCCGGCCAGAAGCTCGGTCAGGGCGACGTAGTTGCCGTCGGTCCACACCGCCTCGAAGCCGGCGCGCTCCGGCCCGTAGTCGAAGAAGCCCCCGCCCTCGTCCCGCTCCGCCGCCAGCCGCTCGCGCCGCTCGGCGGTGGCGCCCTCGTCCACCGCGTCGCCGGCCAGCACCACGCCGTAGTCGCGCGCGGCCGCCTCCCGCGACACCAGGTGACGCCTGACATCCGTCAGCACCGCCTGCGCGTCGCGCTCCAGCGGGTCGCCCCAGCCGCCGGCACCGCCGGAGCCGATGTGCACGACGTCGCCCGGGCCGATCGTCAGGATGTCGGTGTTGCCGAGGTTCACCTCGCGCCCGGTGCCCGGGTTGAGCAGGAACCGCGACTGCGAGCCAGCACGGCCGCCGAGCACGCCCCAGGAGCTGAAGCGGCTGCGGTCGCGGTTGCGGGCGGTGATCCTGGTGTTCGGCGCCTGCGCCTCGAAGCGCATCTCGATCGCCATGCCGCCGCGATGCTTGCCGGGGCCGCCGGAGTCGCGGGCCAGGCCGTAGCGCGTGATCTTGATCGGCACCTCGGCCTCGTTGATCTCGACCGGGGTGTTCTTCAGGAACGACGAGTTGGCGCCCGAGCCCTCGGTGCCGTCCTCGCGCGGGTTGCCGCCGGAGCCGCCGGTGATCGGGCCGATCGAGGCGACGACGCGGCGGCCGGTGCGGTTGTCGATGGTGTTGACGTTCATGATCGGCCCGCCGCTGGCCGGGCCGGCCGGCAGCCGGTCGGGGGCGGCCTGCGCGAAGGCGCCGAAGATCACCCCCTGCAGGCGCTGCACCGACAGTGTGCGCAGGCCGACCGCGGCCGGGAATCTCGGGTTCACGATGGTGCCGTCCGGCATGATGCAGCGGCACACCCGGCACACGCCTGAGTTCAGGAACAGCCGCGGGTTCAGCGAGTACAGCACGTAGACCAGCCCGACCATCATCAGGGCGTGCCGCTCGGCGCCGCCGGTCGGCATGTTGACCGAGCCCTCGATCTGCGGGTCACTGCCGGTGAAGTCGAAGGTGCAGCCGTCGCCGTGGATGTCGAGGGTGAGCGCGATCCGGCAGGGGTAGCCGCCGACCACGTCCTCGTCGAGGTAGTCGGCGAAGAAGTAGCGGCCGTCCGGCAGTTCGCGGACGATGTCGCGAGCCTGTGCCTCGGCATAGTCGAGCAGGCCGGCGATGCCCTCCTTGAAGGTCTCGATGCCGAACTTGGCGATCATCTCGTGCACCCGGCGCTCGCCGGTGTTGACCGAGGCGATCTGGGCCTTCAGGTCGCCCCAGTTCTGCTCGGGCATGCGCACGTTGGCGAGCAGCACGTCGAGGATCTCGCGGTTGAGTTCGCCGCGCCGCACGATCTTGGCCGGCGGGATGCGGATGCCCTCCTGGTGCACCTCCGACAGGGTGCGCGACAGGCTGGCCGGTACCGCACCGCCGACATCGGTGTTGTGGATATGACCGACCACGAAGCAGACGATCTCGCCTTCGTGGAACACCGGCTTCCAGATGTGCATGTCGGGCGAATGCGTGCAGACATACCCGCTGTACGGGTCGTTCGTCATCGCGATGTCGCCCTCGTCGTAGTGATCGATGGCCTTGATGACGTTGGCGTAGTTCAGCCCGACGAACCAGGTGGCGCCGAGTTCGACCGGGGTGGCGAAGGTCAGCCCCTCCGGCGTCGTCAGGCCGGTGGTGAAGTCCTCGGTCTCCTTCACGAAGGTCGAGTGCGCGGTGCGGTACAGCGTGAACGCCATGCTCTCGGCGGCCGCGCGGCAGTGGTTCTTCAGGATCTCCAGGGTCACCGGATCGATCGCCATGGATCAGCCCTCCGCCGTCAGGATCAGGTTGCCGTAGGCGTCCACCTCGGCCGTGAAGCCGCCGAGCACGCAGGTCGTGCAGTCGTCCTGCAGCACCACCGCCGGGCCGGCGAAGCGCTGGCCGGCCCGCAGGTCGGACCGGCGGTACAGCGCCGCCTCGTGGCGGTGGCCGTCATAGAACACCTGCATGCGGTCGAGCGGCGTGGGTGGCTCGGTCGACCGCTCGATCTCCGCGACCTGCGGCTTCGGTGATTCGCCGACCACCACCAGGCGCTGGTTGATGACCTGGCAGGGTGCCTCGGGATCGGCGTGCTCGTAGAGCTGCTCGTGCTCGCGATGGAAGGCGGCAGCGATGGCGTCGAGGTCGCCGCGCTCGATCCAGTCGCGCTCCAGCGGCGTCTCGATCTCGAAGGACTGGCCGCGGTAGCGCATGTCGGCCGAGAACAGCAGCCGGGCCTCGCCCGCGAAGCCCTGCTGCTCGCGCAGCCAGTGCAGGGCGCGGCGCTCCAGATCCAGGAAGTTCTCGCGCAGCATCCCGGCCACGCACGGCTCGACGTCGACGAACACGGTCTTGATGAAGTCGTTCTTCACGTCGGCGATCAGCCCGCCGAAGGCGCTGAGCACGCCGGGGGTCAACGGCACGACGATGCGCCGGATGCCGAGCTCGCGCGCCAGGAAGCACACGGTCATCGGCCCGGCGCCGCCGAACGCCAGCAGCGAGAAGTCGCGCGGGTCGACGCCGTAGCGCGACACCAGCTTGCTGACCTCCAGGTACATGCCGGAGATCGCGATGCGGATGATCGCCTCGGCGGTGTCCTGCAGCCCGCTGCCCAGCCGCTCGGCGATGCCGCCGATAGCCGCTTCTGCCAGCGTGGTGTCCATCTTCACCGCGCTGTAGCCGAGCTCGGCCGCCCCCAGGAAGCCGCACACCACGAAGGCGTCGGTGATGGTCGGCCGGGTGCCGCCGCGGCCATAGCAGGCCGGGCCCGGCACCGAGCCCGCGCTCTCCGGGCCGACCTTCAGCACGCCGAGGCGGTCGACCCAGGCAATCGACCCGCCGCCCTCGCCGATCGAGGTGACCGAGACGGTGGGGACGTGGATCGGGAACTCGCCGATCATCTCGCCGATGCCGTATTGCGGCTGGCCGTCGATGATGATGGCGACGTCGGCGCTGGTGCCGCCGACGTCGAAGCTCATGGTGTTGCCCGACCCGGTCAGCCGCGCCACATGGCTGGCGCCGATCACCCCCGAGGCGGTGCCCGACAGCAGCATCTGCACGCATTCGGTCTTGCCCAGCTCGGCGCTCATCACGCCGCCGTTCGACTTGGTGATCATCGGCTCGGCCGGCACCCCGACACTTTTCAGCGCGTCCTGCAGCGAGCCGAGGTAGCGCGCCACCCGCGGCTGCACATAGCCGGCGACCACCGAGGTGACGGTGCGCTCGTATTCGCGGATCACCGGCCAGACGTCGCTGGACAGGATCACGTCGACCGCCGGCGCCTCACGGCGGATGATGTCGCGCACGCGGTGCTCGTTCTGCGGGGTGCGGTAGGCGTGCAGCAGCGCCACCACCACCGCCTCGCCGCCGGCGGCGACGATGCCGGCGACCGCCTCCAGGACGCTCGCCTCGTCGACCTCGCGCTCGACGCTGCCGTCGGCCAGCACCCGCTCGCCGACCCCGAACACCTTCTCGCGCGGCACCAGCGGCACCGGCCGTCGCGAGAACAGGTCGTAGGGATCCGGCATCTTCAGGCGCGCGACCTCCAGCACGTCCTCGAAGTCGCGGGTGGTGATCAGGCAGAGATTGACGCCGCGCCGCTGGATCACCGTGTTCACGCCGACCGTGGTGCCATGCGTGAAGTAGGCGATGGCCGACGGCGGCACCCCGTAGCGCCGCTCGATCGCGCTCAGCCCGTCGATCACCTCGGCACCCGGCCGGTCCGGCGTCGACAGCACCTTGAGGGTGTGCAGGTCGCGCGTCTGCTCGTCGAAGACGCAGAAATCCGTGAACGTTCCGCCGATGTCGACGCCTACCCGGTAGCCCATGCCTACCCCTCTGCTCTGCGGCCAGCCCCGGCCTTCGACTGCTGAAAAGTTCCGATCTGCTCGGCGATGCCGGCGACGCCCTCCTGCAGCGCCGCGACGATCTCGCGCTGCCGGCGCCGGAAGCGTGCCGTCACCGTGCCGACGTTCAGCGCCCCGACGACCGTGCCGGCGGCGAGGATCGGCACCGCGATCCCGACCGCGCCGATGAAGCGCTCCTCGAGGTTGACCGCCCAGCCGCGCAGCCGGATCTGGGCGAGCCGCTCGCGGAACGCCGCCGCGTCGGTGATGGTGCGGTCGGTCAGCGGCTCGAACGTGCAGCGCGCGATGTAGCGCTCGACCGCGGCGTCCGGCTGGAACGCCAGCATCGCCTGCCCGAGAGCGGTGCAGTAGGCCGGAATCACCGTCCGGCGCGACCGGTCGTAGCGCACCGACAGCGGGCTCAGCTGGTTGGCGATCACCCGGACGTCGTTCTCCGGGGTGGGAACGCCCAGCACCGCGGTCTCCTCGAGTCGGTCGACGAGATCGCGCATCACCGGCTCGGCCAGCCGGAGCAGCCGCATCGCATGGCCACCGACCCAGCCGCCGGCACCCTGTCCGTCGACGCGCCACAGCGGGTCGAGCTGGTAGCCGTCGCCCTCGCGCACCAGGTAGCCGCGGCGCTCCAGCGTGCGCAGCAGCATCAGCGTGCTGCTCTTCGGCGCGCCGAGCTCGCCGGCGACGTCGCGCAGCGGCAGCGGCTCGCGGCGCAGCGCGAACAGCTCGAGGATGTCCAGGGCACGCTCGGCGGATTTGACCGTATCGTTCATGTATGTGAACAGAGTTCAGGTTTGTGAATGAATTGTTGACCCCCCTCGGAAGCCCCGTCAACATCGCTATTGCGGCGCAACACGGTGGATGGGGTCGCTACCGTCGATGGATCGCTCACACGCACCAACCGCTACAGTCCCGGTCGCCATCGTGACCGGCGGCGCCAAGGGAATAGGCCGCGGCTGCGCCCTCGCGCTGGCTGAAAAGGGCTTCGACCTCGTGCTGGTCGACCTGCTCGACGAGGAGATGGCGCGGACCCGCGGCGAGATCGAGGCGCTGGGCCGGAACTGCCTCACCTACCAGGCCGACGTGGCGGACTTCGCCCGCGCCCAGGAGGTCGCCGCCGACGTGCTGGACCGCACCGGCCGCATCGACTTCCTGCTCAACAACGCCGGCCGGGCGATGCCCAAGGGCCTCCTCGACATCACCGAGGAGGAATGGGACCGCACCATCGCCATCAACCTGAAGAGCTGCTTCAACTGGTGCCGCGCGGTGGTGCCGGCGATGCAGGCGCAGGGTGCGGGGCGGATCGCCAGCATGTCGTCGATCAACGCCTATTCCGGCGGCGTCACCAGCGCCGTCAGCCGCTTCGCCTACGCCGCCGCCAAGGCCGGCATCCTGGGGCTGACCCGGTCGCTGGCCAAGGAGTTGGGGCCGGCGATCACCGTCAACGCCATCTGCCCCGGCCTGATCAAGACCGAGACGCCGAACGCGGTGATCCGCGCCCGCGAGGCCGAGCTGGTGACCGGCATCGTGCTGAACCGGGTCGGCACGCCGCAGGACGTCGCCCAGCTGGTGGTGTTCCTGGCGACGGTCGAGCCCAACTTCATCACCGGGCAGGATTTCGTGATCGACGGATTCCAATGGACGCTTTGACGAGGAACGACGCACCGAGCTGAGAACGCGGCGCGGCGGGGCGGGGACCCCGACGCGAACCGGGGCGCCGGCAAACGGCGCCGTCACATGGACAGTGGGACAGAGGAGGTACCGACGATGACTCGCATCCGCATCGGACTGGGCGCCACCATGCGTCGGCTACGCACCGCCGGCCTGGCCGGCCTCGCCCTCGGGATCGCGGTCGCCGCGACGCCGCTGGCGAGCGCCGACGCCAAGAGCAAGTTCGTGTTCGCCAATTCCAGCGCCTACGACAACCTCGATCCGCATGTGGTGTTCGACGTCGGCCGGGTCGCCACCCGGCTGAACCTCTATGACGGCCTGCTGCGCTGGGAGGACAACCCGCCGAAGCTGCAGAACTGGCTGGCCGAGAGCTACGAGATCGCGCCGGACGGCAAGACCTACACCTTCAAGATCAAGAAGGGCGCCAAATTCCACGACGGCAGCGAGATCGAGGCGTCCGACTTCGTCTACAGCATGGAGCGCATCCTGGCGATGAAGAAGGGCGCCTCGGCGCTGTTCTCCGACTCGATCCTGCCCGGCACCACCAAGGCGATCGACAAGCACACGGTGCAGTTCACCCTGACCCAGCCGTCGGCGATCTTCCTTGCGACCGTTCCGGAGATCCACGTCGTCAACGCCGACCTGGTGAAGAAGAACGAGAAGGACGGCGACTGGGGCACCGCCTGGCTGTCGAAGAGCGACGCCGGCTCCGGCTCCTACAAGCTGAACCGCTACGATCCCGCCATCGGCTTCACCGCCAGCCGCTTCGGCGAGCACTTCCTGCCCTGGGGCGAGAAGTATTTCGACGAAATCGAGTTCCGCACCGTGGTCGAGATCAACAGCCGCGTGCTCGGCCTGATCAAGGGCGACTTCCACGGTTCCGACGGCTACATGCCGCAGGACCAGATCATCCGGCTGAAGAACTCCGGCAGCATCGATGTATACGAGCAGGAATCGATGCGGATCTTCTATGCCGCCGTGCACAACGGCCGGTCGCCGATGAACGACATCAACTTCCGCAAGGCGCTGTCGCACGCCTTCGACTACGACGGCTTCATCAAGAACATCCTGAGCGGCTCGGTGGCGCGCGACCCGGTGCCGCTGCCGAACAACCTCTGGGGCGCGCCGAAGGACGTGAAGGGCTACGACTACGACCTGGAAAAGGCGAAGGAGTATCTCGCCAAGTCCAAGGAGCCGGTGCGCGAGCTGACCATCGGCGTGCTGGCCGGCTACAACCAGTCGGAACAGGCGGCCGCCCTGCTGCAGAACGGCCTGACCAAGATCGGTATCCAGAGCAAGCTGGTGATCGAGCCCTGGCCGGTGGTGTCGAACAAGATGCGCGACGAGCAGCAGATGTACGACCTGGTGTTCCTGTGGAAGAGCACCTACTACGCCGACCCCAACAACTGGGTGGGCGAGATGTACAATTCGTCCAAGATCGGCTCGCGCAACAACAGCTGGTACAGCAACCCCGAGGTCGACAAGCTGCTCGACGAGGCGCTGGTCAGCACCGACATGGAGGTGCGCCGCGCCAACTACGAGAAGGCCGCCACCCTGGTGACGGAGGATGCCGCCGGCATCTTCGTCTACAACACCAAGTGGTTCGGGCCGTTCAGCAAGAAGGTCAAGGGCATCCGCTTCTCGCCGATCGGCGAGGCGCAGGAGGTGCGCTGGATGTACCCGGAGGGCTGAGGGCGGACCTGATCACCCCAAGGCGGCGGGGGGGTTCCGGAGCCGGGCGCTGTCGCGCCCCCTCCGGAATGACGAAGAAAATGGATCGTCATCCCGGAGGGCCCGCGCGAGCGGGCGGCTCCGGGACCCACCAAGCGACGGGCGTCACGCTATGAGCCGAATCCGGGACGGAGCACGATGAAGTTCCTCGTTCTGATCGTGAACCGGTGCCTGTGGTTCTTTCCCACGGTGCTCGGCCTGCTGGTGCTCACCTTCACCATCAGCCACATGATCCCGGCCGACCCGATCGCGGCCGCCGCCGGCGAGAACGCCACGGCAGCACAGATCGCCGAGCTGCGCGCCAAGTTCGGCCTCGACCAGCCGGTCCCGGTGCAGCTCTACCGCTATATCCTGCTGGTGCTGCAGGGCGACTTCGGCGTCAGCCTGTACACGCAGCGACCGATCATCGAGGACATCTCGACCCGGCTGCCGGCGACCCTGGAGCTGACCTTCGTCGCAGTGCTGGTCGCCGCCGTCGTCGGCATCCCGCTCGGCGTGCTGTCGGCGATCAACCGCAATTCGCCGGTCGACCACGTGCTGCGCCTGGTGACGGTATCCGGCCTGGCCATCGCCGCCTTCTGGTTCGCCATCCTGCTGCAACTGCTGTTCGCCATGCAGCTCGGCTGGACGCCGCTGCAGGGCCGGGTCGACGGCTGGGGCCCGGATCCGGTGACCGGGTTCTTCCTGGTCGACTCGCTGCTGGCCGGCGACCTGGAGACGTTCGGCGACGTGGTCGCCCACATGATCCTGCCGGTCGCCACCCTGGCCTACCCGGCGATGGCGACGATCGTGCGCTTCACCCGCGCCGGCGTCCTGGAGGCGATCAACTCCAGCTACGTGATGTACGAGGAGGCGATGGGCTTCCCGCGCCGCATCATCGTGTGGAAATACGTGCTGCGGAACGCCCTGATCGGCACGGTCACCCAGATCGGCCTGATCTTCGGCATCCTGATCGCCAACGGCGTGGTGGTGGAGGCGGTGTTCGACTGGCCCGGCCTCGGCCTGTACGCCGTCAGCTCGATCCTGCAATCCGACTACAACGGCATCATGGCCTTCACCATCATCGCCGGGGTGATCTTCATCGTGGTCAACCTGCTGGTCGACATCACCCACGCCCTGATCGACCCCCGCGAGAGCCGGTAGCCGCACCATGGGAACCCTGCGCTTCGTCCTCGGACGATTTCTCCAGGACCGGGTCGCCCTGCTCGGCGGCATCCTGATCCTGCTGCTGGTGCTGGTCGCGGTGTTCGCACCCTGGCTGGCGACCCACCCGGCCGACGTCAGCGAGTTCCACCCGGCCGAGCGGCTGCAGGGGCCGAGTGCCGAGCACCTGCTGGGCACCGACCGCATGGGCAGTGACGTCTACAGCCGGCTGCTGTACGGCGCCCGCATCACCATCGCCATCGCGGTGATCGCGGTCGGCGCCTCGGTGCTGATCGGCGTGCCGATCGGCCTGGTCGCCGGCTATTACCGCGGCTGGCTGAGCGAGCTGCTGATGCGGGTCTCCGACATCTTCCTGGCGGTGCCGCAGATCGTGCTGGCGATCGCCATCGCCCAGACCCTGGGACCGTCGATCGAGAACGTGATCCTGGCGCTGTCGGTGACCTACTGGCCGTTCTGGGCACGGCTGGTCTATGCCGAGACCCGGTCGGTGCAGAACGAGATCTTCGTCGAGGCCAGCATCGCGCTCGGCGTATCGCCGCTGCGGGTGATGCTGACGCACATCCTGCCGAACATCATGTCGTCGATCATCGTGCGCACCACCATCGGCATGGGCGGCACCATCCTGACGGCCGCCGCCCTCGGCTTCCTCGGTCTCGGCCCGCCGGCACCGTCACCGGAATGGGGCCGCACCATCGCCGAATCCCGCGAGTTCCTGCCCGAGGCGTGGTGGTACGCCACCGCCCCTGGCCTGGCGATCTTCCTGGTGGTGATGGGCTTCAACCTGCTCGGCGACGGACTGCGCGACATCCTCGACCCGAAGATCCGCCGGAGCCGCAGCCATGGCCGCTGAAACCGGGCCGACCGACCTGCTCCGCGTCCGCGACCTGCAGGTCGGCTTCGCGACCGAAGGCGGGGTGGCGAAGGTGCTCGACCGGGTCAACCTGACGATCGGCCAGGGCCAGATCGTCGGCCTGGTCGGCGAGAGCGGCTGCGGCAAGACCACGCTGTCCCGCGCCATCCTGGGCGTGCTGCCGCGCAACGCCGCGCGGATCGCCGGCGGCAGCATCCATTTCGACGGCGTCGACCTGCTGACCCTCGACCCCACCGTGCTGGAGCGCAGCGTGCGCGGCCGCCGCATCAGCTTCATCCCGCAGGACCCCTACGGCTCGTTCAACCCGGTGTTCCCGATCGGCTCGCAGATCATGGAGCTGATGAAGTGGAAGTCGCCGGCGCTGAGCGAGCGCGAGGCGGCGCGCAACACCTGGCTGCCGCGGCTGCACGGCCGCCGCCGGTTCCGCGAGGACCGGGCCCGGGTTCTCGACCTGCTGCGCTCTGTGCAACTGCCGGACCCCGAGGCGATCCTGGCGAAGTACCCGCACGAGGTCAGCGGCGGCCAGCGGCAGCGGCTGATGATCGCCATGGCGCTGCTGACCGAGCCGAAGCTGATCATCGCCGACGAGCCGACCACCGCCCTCGACGTCACCATCCAGGCGCAGATCCTGAAGCTGCTGCGGCGGCTGGCGACCGAGCACCGGGTCGCCGTGCTGTTCACCACCCACGACCTCGGCACCGCCTGGGAGATCTGCGACCGGGTCACCGTCATGTATGCCGGCCAGGAAATGGAGGAGGCGCCGAGCGACGGCTTCTTCAACCGGCCCTCGCATCCCTACACCGCCCGCCTGCTCAGCAGCCTGCCGAGCCGCGACGGCGGCCTGGTCGGCATCCCTGGCGACATCCCGAGCCTGGTCGATCCGCCCGGCGGCTGCCGCTTCCACCCGCGCTGCGACTTCGCGACCGAGGTCTGCCGCCGCGAGCGCCCGGGTCCCAGCAGCATCGGTCCCGACAGCGATCACGTCGTGCGCTGCTATCACCCTGTCGTCGATCATCCGAGGCGGGCCGCGCCATGAGCGACAGCCACACCGAAGCCGGCCCGATCCTCGATATCCGCGGGCTGAAGAAATACTTCCCGATCCGCAACGCCTGGGGACGGCGCACCGGCTGGCTGAAGGCGCTGGACGACGTGTCGCTGACGGTGCGGCGCGGCGAGATCCTCGGCATCGTCGGCGAGAGCGGCTGCGGCAAGTCGACCCTCGGCAAGACCCTGATGGGCATCCACCGCTCGACCGCCGGCGAGATCGTGTTCGAGGGCAACGACATCGCCGGCCTGGCGCCGAGTGCCGCCCGCGAGCTGCGCCGCGACCTGCAGTACTCCTACCAGGATCCCGGCGCCTCGCTCGACCCGCGCTGGAAGATCCGGCGCTCGCTGCACGAGCCGCTGGTGGTGCACAGCGACCTCGGCTACGACGCGCGCGAGCGGCGGGTGCGCGACATCCTGCGCGCCGTCGGCCTGCCACCGGGGCATCTCGACCTGTACCCGCACGAGATCAGCGGCGGCCAGCAGCGCCGGGTCGGCTTGGCCCGCATCCTCACCCTGCATCCGAGCCTGATCATCCTGGACGAGCCGACCTCCGGCCTCGACGTCTCGGTGCAGGCGACGATCCTGAAGCTGTTCCTCGACCTGCTGGCCGAGTTCCGCCTGACCTACCTGTTCATCTCGCACGACCTCTCGGTGGTGCGGATGATCTGCGACCGGGTGGCGGTGATGTATCTCGGCAAGGTGGTCGAGATCGGCGACACCGAGACGGTGTTCGCCAGCCCGCGCCACCCCTACACGCAGTCGCTGCTGGCCGCGATCCCGGAGATCGGCGGCCGGCGGGTCACCGACACCTTCTGGCTGGAGGGCGAGCCGCCGAACCCCGGCGACCTGCCGTCGGGCTGCCGCTTCCGCACCCGCTGCCCGCTGGCGGTGCCGCGCTGCGCCGAAAGCGAGCCGGCGCTGCGGGCCGACTGGCCGGGGCAGGCGGCGGCATGCTTCCTGGCGGAGTGACGGCGGCGTCGATCGGCGGAGCGGCGGCTGGGTCCCGGCTCTGCGCCCGGCTCAAGGCCGGGCTCCGGCGTCGTCCGTGAAGAACCGGTAAGATCTTGAAAGCGTAGGATTGTCCGTATTGCAGAAGTATTCGATTTTGCAGAAAAGCCGGGTGTGGAACCCGGCTTTCTTGCGTTTTGGGATTCCGGTTTCGGCG